>JAESFT010000026.1_pt1 | contig 495831 bp, 500 predicted proteins | sample 9269451 | NCBI WGS metagenome assembly JAESFT01 (sample SAMN14502557, study PRJNA617106) | algae metagenome | isolation source: Scytonema hyalinum WJT4-NPBG1 and co-occurring heterotrophs from well... | place: USA: Mojave Desert, Joshua Tree National Park, California | collected 2006-05-25
GTCACCGGCCTCGACGAGCCCGGCACCTACCAGTGCTCGGTGTGGGCGGGCGACGGGTCGCACCGCACCCCGCTGATGCAGCGGGCCAACCAGACCCCGGCCTTCGACTCGGTGCGCATCACCGTCAACTGACACCGGTCCCGATCGGGCCCGGTCGCCGTCGCTCCGGCGGCAGCGGCCGGGCCCGACCGCGTCCGCCCACCGGGCCCGCACCCGTCCACCGACGGGGGCGGGCCCGTCCGCGCGCGCGGCTCCAGCCGGCGGACGTGCCCCGGCCCGGCCCGCTCCGGCCGGCGGTGCCCACCGGGTGGAGCCGCGCGCCGCCCGTCCTCCTGCATGGCGTGGATCACGCAGGAGAACGGGGGAGCCGCGGCCTCCGACGGTCGTGCGCCCCCGCTGACCGGGCTCCCCGGGCGCACGGACGGAGGTTCACCCGTGTGCGGTTTCGTCAGTCTGCTGACCTTCCAGGGTCGAGGGGTCGAGAGCTCCCCGGCCGTCGACGCGGCGGTGCGGCAGGCGCAGCACCGCGGTCCCGACCGGTTCGGCACCTGGTGCGACGCCGACGTCGCCATGGCGTTCCAGCGCCTGACCATCGTCGACGCCGAGGGGTCCGACCAGCCGCACCGGCCCGGGGACGGCCGCTACACCGCCGTGTTCAACGGCGAGATCTACAACCACCGCGCGCTGCGCGAGGAGCTCGCGGCGACCCGCGGCACGGTGTTCACGACGGCGGGGGAGGTCGAGGTGATCGTCGAGGCGTACCGCGCCTGGGGCGCGGCCGCGTTCTCCCGGTTCCGCGGCATGTTCGCCGTCGTCCTGTGGGACAGTGTCGAGCGCGTGCTGGTCGCGGCGCGCGACCCCTTCGGCATCAAGCCGATGTACCTGATGGCCGGCCCCGGCGGCGTCGCGCTCGCGAGCGAGAAGAAGAGCCTGCTGGAGCTGGCCGCCCCGGTGACCGGGCGGGCCGAGCCGGCGGTCGACCCCGACGCCGTCCAGCACTACCTGCTGCTGCAGTACGTCCCGGAGCCCGGCAGCCTGCACCGGGGCATCGAGCGGGTGGAGTCGGGTACCCACGTGCGCATCACCGCGGACGGCCACCGGACGGCGACCCGGTACTTCCGGCCCGTGCTCCACTGCGCCGACCGGCCCGGTCCGGCCCCGGCGGGCATCGCGGCGGCGCTGGGGGACTCGGTCCGGGCCCACCTGCAGGCCGACGTGCCGGTCGGTGCCCTGCTGTCCGGCGGCATCGACTCCACGGCCGTCGCGGCGCTCGCGGCCCGCGCGGTGCCCCGGCTCCTGACCTTCACCGTCGGCTTCCCCGAGCGCGGCTACTCCGAGGTCGAGGCGGCTGCGGCGTCGGCCGCCGCCCTCGGCGTGCCGCACGTCGGTCGCACCGTCACCGCCGCGGAGGTCGCCGACGCGCTGCCGTCGATCGTCTGGGCCCTCGACGACCCGGTCGCCGACCCCGCTCTCGTGCCGCTGTGGTTCGTCGCCCGCGAGGCCCGCCGGCACGTCGGGGTCGTGCTGTCCGGGGAGGGCGCCGACGAGCTGTTCGGCGGCTACCGCATCTACCGCGAACCGCGCTCGCTCGCCGGCTTCGACCTGCTCCCGTCCCGCGCGCGCACCGCCCTCGCCGGGATCGCCCGGCGCCTCCCGGACGGGGTCCGCGGCAAGGACCTGCTGCGCCGCCAGGCGCTCACCCTGGAGCAGCGGTACTACGGCGGCGCGCGGGTGTTCCGCGACGACCAGCTCGGCGACGTGCTGCGGACGCACGACCCGTCGCGCACGACCGCCGGGGCGGTGGCCCCGCACTACCGCGACACGGCCGACTGGGACCCCGTCTCCCGCATGCAGCACGTCGACCTGTTCACGTGGCTGCGGGGGGACATCCTCGTGAAGGCCGACCGGATGACGATGGCCCACGGGCTCGAGCTCCGGGTCCCCTTCCTCGACCCCGAGGTGCTCGCCGTCGCGGCCCGGCTCGGTCCCCGGGACAAGGTGCGCGGGACGACGACCAAGCACGCCCTGCGCCACGCCCTGCGCGGTGTCGTCCCCGACGACGTGGTGCTGCGCCCCAAGCTCGGCTTCCCGGTGCCGGTCGGGTCCTGGTTGCGCGGCGAGCTGCACGACTGGGCGCGGGGGATCGTCCGCAGCTCGCAGGCGGACCGGTTGATCGACCTCGACGCCGCGGCGGTCCTCCTCGACCGGCACCGCCGCGGTGAGGTCGACGCCGGCCGCCGGCTGTGGTCGCTGATCGTCCTGCTGCTCTGGCACGGCATCTTCGTGGAGCACCGCATCGTCCCGGTCCTGCCCGAGCCCCGGGTCGCCCGACCGGCGTCGGTGGCACCGCCGGCGGCCGGGTGGGGGTCCCGGCTCCTCGTCCCCGCCGGTCCGGCCGTCCCCCGTCCGCGGCCACCGGATCAGCGGTCCTAGGTGTGACGCGGGTCATGCAGGTGTCCGGGGGTGGTGCGGCTCCTCCAGGTGCGGGCGCTGCCCGCCCGGCGGAGGAGGTGGAGGTGCGCGTGTCCCGCGGTGCCCGGGTCCTCCCGGCGGCGACACCGCCCCGCCGCCGCGCGGGACGGGGCCCGGCGGTGGTGCGGGCGTGCAGCCGGACGACCTGATGAGCGTCGAGGTCGACGCGGCGGTGCCGGCCGACTTCGCCCGGTGGTACGAGGAGGTGGCCGACGGCGTGACGAGGCGGGTGGCGGCCGCGGTCGGCGACGCGCTCCTGGGCCGCGAGGCGGCCGCCGAGGCGTTCGCCCGGGCGTACGAGCGGTGGCCGCGGGTCGCGCGGATGGACTCCCCCGAGGGGTGGGTGTTCCGCGTGGCCGTCAACGCCTGCCGCCGGACGTGGCGTCAGCGCCAGCTGGAGAGCCGGGCCGTGGCGCGGATGCTGGCGGCCGACACCGCCCTGCCCGCGGAGTACCACGACGACCTCTACCGGGCGTGCCGCCGGCTGCCGGCGCGCACCCGGACGGCCATCCGGCTGCGGTACTGGGAGGACCTGACGGAGCGGGAGGTGGCCGAGCGCATGGGCGTGCCGCCCGGGACGGTGTCGGCCCTGCTCAGCACCGGACGCGACCGGCTGCGCGGGGTGCTGCGGCCCCGCGGGACGGAGTAGGGCGGCGATGGACCACCGCACCCGGGCCGTACCGCTCCCCGACGTGCTCGCCCTCGTCGAGCGCCGCCGGCGCGCGCGGGCCCGGCTCCGCGCCGCGCGGGCGTACGCGCTGGGGGTCGCCGCCGCCGGCCTGGCCGGCGCGATCGTGCTCGTCGTCCGCCCGGACCACCGGCCCGACGACCCCGTGGCGCCGCCGCCGCTGCCGGCCGCCGCCGCCCCGGCGGCCCCGACGACCGCACCGGCCCCGTGGGTCGGGAGCACCCCGGGGGACCCCACCCGCGGCGTCGACCCGCTCGCGCCGACGATCCTCGCGGACTCGCTCGCCGCCTTCGAGGACCCCGAGCGCCGCGTCCTCCGGGCGGAGGCGAGGCTGCTGGCGCAGGTGTGGGGCGTGCCGGATGATCCCGAGGCGAGGGCGATCGTGGCGAAGGCGCTCTACAGCGGCACGCCGATCGATCCCGCGGATCCCGACGGGGCCCTCGACCTGCTCGACCGGTTCGCGGAGGCCGGCTACACCGAGCGGGACGCCGCCGAGCTCGCCGACCTGTGGTCCACCGACCCCTACTCAGCGAGCGTCCTGGGCGGGCTGCTGCTCACCGCGGACTGACCGTGCGGCCGGCGGTGCGCCGCCACCGGGTCCGGGGGGCGGGGCCGGACGGGGCGGGGAGGGGAACCGGCCCGCGCCCGGCCACGCCCGGCGCGCCGGGACGGGTCGCGGCAGACTGGTCCCGTGCCCGACTGGCTGAGCACCACCCTGTGGATCGTCGGCGCGCTGGCGCTGCTGCTCGTCCTGGTCGTCGGCTACCTGATGCGGCGCTACCGCATCCCGCCGCGCGGGCTGGTCGCGATGGGCGCCGCGGCGCTCTACCTCGTCTCCCCGATCGACCTGGTGCCGGAGGCGGTCCTCGGCCCGCTCGGCCTGGTCGACGACGCCGGCGCGCTGGCCGCGGCCGTGCTGTTCGTCTACAAGCTGGTCAAGGTGCGTCGCATCCTCGCCGACGGCGGGGTCGACCTCGGTCGGCTGGCGCGGCGCTCGCCGCGGGAGCCCGACCGGCGCTGAGCGCCGCCGACCCCCGCCGGCTCACCTCGGCCCGGGACGACCTCTCCCGTCCGCCGGGACCGCGCCATGATCACTGTTCGGGTGCGGAGGTGGCCGTATCCTGCCGGACCTGCACCGGGACGGTGATCATGGCGCGGCGGCCGGCTCGGGGGTCGACTCTGCGAACGCGCTCGTACGCGAAGATCGATCGTGGTGTCCGAGGGGGGACTTGAACCCCCACGCCCGCTAAGGGCACTAGCACCTCAAGCTAGCGCGTCTGCCATTCCGCCACCCGGACCTGGTGTGCGCAGAGGATAGCCGATGCCCGTCGGGCCGGTCGTGGTCGGGGGTGGGTGGTAGGAAGGCCGCGTGCCGCCCACCCCAGCGCAGGACGAGGTCGTCGAGCTCTGCTCCGAGCTCATCCGGATCGACACCACCAACACCGGCGACCCCGCCACGACGGTCGGGGAGCGGGAGGCGGCGGAGTACGTCGCGGCGAAGCTGGTCGAGGTCGGGTACGAGGTCGAGACGATCGAGTCCGGGATGCCGGGGCGGCACAACGTCGTGTGCCGGCTCGCGGGCGCCGACCCCGAGCGGGGGGCGCTGCTCGTCCACGGGCACCTCGACGTGGTGCCGGCGGAGCCGTCGGAGTGGTCGGTGCACCCGTTCTCCGGGGCCGTGCAGGACGGCTACGTGTGGGGTCGGGGCGCGGTCGACATGAAGGACATGGTCGCGATGACCCTCGCCGTCGCGCGCCGGCTCAAGCGCGACGGGATCGTGCCGCCCCGCGACATCGTCTTCGCCTTCCTCGCCGACGAGGAGGCGGGGGGCAAGTACGGGGCCGGGTGGCTGGTCGAGCACCGGCCGGAGCTGTTCGCCGGCTGCACCGAGGCCGTCGGGGAGGTGGGCGGGTTCTCCCTCACCCTCGGGGAGGACCAGCGGGTCTACCTCATCGAGTCGGCCGAGAAGGGCATCGCCTGGATGCGGCTGCGGGCGAAGGGCAAGCCCGGGCACGGGTCGTTCCTGCACGACGACAACGCCGTGACGACGCTCGCGGCCGCGGTCGCGCGGCTGGGCGACCACACGTTCCCGCTCACGCTCACCGACACCGTCCGGGCGTTCCTGGAGCGGATGGGCGAGCTCACCGGGCTGGAGTTCCCCGAGGACGACCTCGAGGGCGCGATCGCCAAGCTCGGGCCGATCGCGCGGATCGTCGGCGCCACCGTCCGCGACACCGCCAACCCCACGATGCTGTCCGCCGGCTACAAGGCCAACGTCATCCCCTCCACCGCGGAGGCGGTGGTCGACTGCCGCGTGCTGCCGGGGCGGGAGGAGGCCTTCCTGCGGGAGGTCGACGAGCTGCTCGGCCCGGACGTCACGCGCGAGTGGGTCACGCACCTGCCGCCGGTCGAGACGCCCTACGAGGGCCCGCTCACCGAGGCGATGCTCGCCGCGCTGCGCACCGAGGACCCCGGCGCCCACGCCGTGCCCTACATGCTCTCCGGCGGCACCGACGCCAAGTCCTTCCACGAGCTCGGGATGGCCTGCTACGGCTTCGCGCCGCTGCGGCTGCCGCCGGACCTGGACTTCGCGGCCCTGTTCCACGGCATCGACGAGCGGGTGCCCGTCGACGCCCTCACCTTCGGCACGCGCGTGCTCGAGACCTTCCTCAGGAGCTGCTGATGGACCTCACGGGCCAGGGGGCCCTGGTGACGGGCGGGGCGTCCGGGATCGGGGCCGCCGCCGTGCGCCGGCTGGCGGCCGCGGGGGCGCGGGTGGCCGTCGTCGACCTCGACGCCGACGGGGCCGCAGCGCTCGCGGCGGAGGTCGGCGGCCTGGCCCTGCCCGCCGACGTCACCGACCCCGACGCCGTGTCGGGCGTCGTCGCGGCGGCGGAGGAGGCGTTCGGGCGGCTCGACGTCGTGCTGCTCAACGCCGGGATCACCGCCGGGCAGTCCGGCGCGGAGGACCTCGACCTGGCCGGCTACCGGCGGATCATGGGCGTCAACGTCGACCACGTCGTGTTCGGGCTGACCGCGGCGGTGCCGGCGCTGCGCCGGGCGGGCGGCGGCACGATCGTCGCGACCGCGTCGCTGGCCGGGCTCACGGCCATGCCGGGCGACGCGCTGTACACCGCGTCCAAGCACGCAGTGGTCGGCTACGTCCGGTCGGTGGCGCCGCTGCTGGCGCCGGACGGCATCCGCGTCACCGCCGTCTGCCCCGGCTTCGCCGACACCCCGCTGATCGCGCACGCGAGGGAGCAGTTCGGCGACTTCCCGCTGCTCACCGCCGACGACGTCGCGGCGGCGGTGGAGCGGATCCTCGACCGCGCCGAGCCGGGGGAGTGCTGGTACGTCCAGCCCGGCCGTGAGCCCGGCCCGTACGGTTTCCGGGGGGTGCCCAGCGCGAAGGGGACGGCTCCGCCCCCGGTCACCTGGGAGGACCACTGATCAGAAACTGATCTCCGGCAGCATCCGCCCGCTCCGCCGGCGCCGCAGCACGATCTTGCGGACGCCGCCCGGGTAGAGCCGGACCCGCGACAGCTCCCACCCGCCGAACTCGGCCTGGATGGCGAGCCGCACCGCCGCGGTCACCCGGGACACGTCCCCCGGGATCTCGACCGGGCGGTACTCCCACTCCCCGTCGGTCGATTCCTCCTCGGTCCGCACCGCAGCTCGCGCCACAGGCCACCTCCGTCGTCGTCGTGCACCGGATCCGCCGCCCCGGTCGCGTCCGGGTGAACGGCGGATGGCCCCACACAGTAGGCGCGCGTCCGGCGCGGTGCCAGGAGCGCCCGGTGACGTGCGCATCAGACGGCGGCGGTGCCGATCAGCCCGTCGCGGGTGACCAGCGCGGCCAGCGCCGCCTCGTCCAGGTCCCCGGTGCCCGCGGGCCGCAGCGGCAGCACGACGTACCGGCTCTCCGCGCTGGTGTCGTGCACGACGACCTCGGTCCCCTCGGGGAGCACGAGCCCGAACTCCGCGAGCACCGCCCGCGGCTCGCGGACGATCCGCGACCGGTAGGCCTCGCTCCTGTACCAGGACGGCGACGGCCCCAGCAGCGCGATCGGGTAGCAGGAGCACAGCGTGCAGACCAGCACGTGGTGGCGCGACGGGGTGTTGGCCAGCACGCCGAACCGCTGCGGCGCCGGCCCGGTGCTCAGCGACAGGCCGAGCTCGGCCAGGCCCGCGTTCCCGTCCGCGAGCAGCCGCTCCCGGAACCCGGGGTCGGTCCAGGCCCGGGCGACCACGCGGGCGCCGTTCGCGGGCGAGCCGGACAGGACCTGCCCGATGATCGCGTCGAGCTGGTCGTCGCTGGTCAGGCCGGCGGCGATCAGTCGCTCCTCCAGGCGCCGCACGCGCGCCGCCGTCGACGAGCTCGGGTGGTGACCGCTCACGTCCGCTCCTCCAGGTAGGACTCCCACAGCTCGACCTGCACCCAGTGCCCGGCCGGCGGTCCGAACAGCTCCGCGGCGGGGAACCGGACGGTGTACACCGCCTCGACGCGCGGCTCCGCGACGCCGCGGGCCCGGTCGTCGGCCAGCGGCCGGCGGCCCTGCACCTCCACCACCTCGCCCACCTGCCCGCGGGCGTAGCGCGGCAGCCGGGTGTGGTGGTCGGGGTCCGCCGGGCGGGTGCGGACGCGGTCCCCGACGGCGAAGCGCGTCACCGGTCGCCCGCGACGTCCGCCGTCAGCGTCTCGACGGCGTGCAGCCACCGCTCGTAGTACGACGCGGCGAGGTACTCCTGCGGGGGCATCCGCTCGATCGCGTCCCGGAACCGGTCGAGGTCGTAGACGCCCCGGCGCAGCATCGCGACGTTGAGGGCGTAGACCCGCGCCTCCCAGTCGGCGTGGAACGGCGGCTCGTCCGGCTCGACGGTGACCGGGCCGAAGCCCGACTGCCCGCCCACGTCGTTGACCCGTGACACGGATCGCAGCGTAACCGCTCCGGCCGCCGCTACCGGCTGACGTCGTCGAGCGCGGCCCGGATCTCCAGGGGCAGGGTCACCGACTCCGCCGCCACCGACGCGGCCAGCTGCGCGGCGTCCCGGGCGCCGACCACGGCCGAGGAGATCCCGGGCCGGTCGCGGACCCAGGCCAGCGCCACCGACAGCGGCGAGGTGCCCAGGCCGTCGGCGGCGGTGAGCACGGCCTGCACGATCCGGGCCGAGCGCTCGTTGCGGCGCGCCTCGACGTAGGGCGCGAGCGACGGCGAGGCGCCGCGGGAGTCCGCGGGGGTGCCGTCGGTGTACTTGCCGGTGAGCACCCCGCGGCCCAGCGGGGCCCAGGCCAGCAGCCCGATGCCGTGGTGCGCGGCCGCGGGGAACAGCTCGGCCTCGGCGTCGCGCGTCAGCAGCGAGTACTCGACCTGCGCGGACACCGGGACGGTGACCGGCCCCAGCGCGCGGCCCCGCTCGGCCACCGTGGCGAGCTGCCAGGCGCGGGGCGCGACCAGCCCGGCGTAGCGGGCGCGGCCGCTCACCACCGCCACCTGCACCGCCGACAGCGTCTCGTCCAGCGGCACGCCGGCGTCCCAGGCGGGCAGCTGCCACAGGTCGAGGTGGTCGGTGCCCAGCCGGCGCAGGGTGGCCTCCAGCCCCGCGAGCAGCGCGCCGCGCGCGGAGCGGTCGCCCAGCGCGCCGGGCCGGTCGTCCACGCCCGGCACGGACACCCCGCGCCCGGCGATCACGACGTGCTCGCGCGGCACCGCCGAGCCCAGCACCGCGGCCAGGATCTCCTGCGCGGCGCCGTCGCCGTAGCCGTCGGCGGTCTCGACGAGGGTGCCGCCGGCGTCGACGAACGCGGTGAGCAGGGCGGTGGCGCCGGCGACGTCGGTGCCGTCGCCCCAGGTCATGGTGCCGAGGCCGAGGCGCGACACCTCCAGCCCACTACCACCCACCCGCCGCCGATCCACGCGGGGAGCCTACGGAACGGACCCCGTCACCCGTCCCGGTACGGTCGCTCGTCGTGACGTGGCTGGAAGTGATCGTCCTGGGCCTGGTGCAGGGACTCACCGAGTTCCTCCCCATCTCCTCCTCGGCCCACCTGCGCATCACCTCCGAGGTGTTCTTCGGCAGGGACGCCGGCGCCGCCTTCACGGCGGTGACCCAGCTGGGCACCGAGGCGGCGGTCGTCGTGTACTTCGCGAAGGACATCGGCCACCTGGTCGCCGTGTGGTTCCGCGGTTTCCGGGTGCCGATGGTGCGGATCACCGACGACTACAAGATCGCCTGGCTGGTGATCATCGGCACGATCCCGATCGGGGTGCTCGGGATCCTGTTCGAGGACTCGATCCAGACCGTCGCCCGCAACCTGTACCTCATCGCGACCACGCTGATCGTGTTCGGCCTGCTGCTCGGCCTGGCCGAGCGGATCGGGCGCCAGCAGACCGAGCTGCGGAAGATCACGCCCAAGGACGGGATCCTGCTCGGCTTCGCCCAGGCCATGGCGCTCATCCCCGGGGTGTCGCGCTCCGGCGGCACCATCACCGCGGGACTGTTCCTGGGCATGACCCGACCCGCGATCGTGCGCTACTCGTTCCTGCTGGCGATCCCGGCGGTGCTCGCGGCGGGCATCTTCCAGATCCCGGACGTGTTCGTCGGCGACGGACCGAGCCCGCTGCAGATGATCGTGGCCACCGTCATCTCCTTCGTCGTCGGCTACGCCACCATCGCCTGGCTGCTGCGGTACGTGGAGCGCCACAGCGTCTACGTGTTCGTCTGGTACCGCGTCGGCCTGGGCGTCCTGCTGCTGGTCGGCCTGAGCGCGGGCTGGATCTCCGCGACCTGACCCGTCCCGGGTTGCAGGAAGGCCACCTTCACGCAAGCAGGTTGCGTGAAGGTGGCCTTCCTGCAACGGGGTCAGGGGGCCGGGACCGGCGCGGTCAGGCCGGTCAGCTCCTCCGAGAGCGTCCACAGGCGGCGGGCCGCCGCGGCGTCGCGGGCCGCCCGGCTGGGCGTCTCGACGACCGGGGTCGCGCCGCGGACGAGGAAGCGCGGCCCGTAGAACTCCCCGCCGCGGGCGGTGGGGTCGGTCAGCGCGCGCAGCATCGGGCGGGCGCCCAGCGCCGGGGGCTGGGTGATCAGCGGGGCGAAGGTGCGCATCAGCCGGTTGCTCAGGCCGCTGCCCTCGGTGCCCAGGTCGGTGTGGGAGCCGCCGGGGTGGGCGGCCACCGCGATCGTGCCCGCGCCCGCGGCGGTGAGGCGGCGCTGCAGCTCGGCGGTGAACAGCAGGTTCGCGAGCTTGGAGTGGAAGTAGGCCTGCCAGCGGTCGTAGGGGCGCTCCATCCGCGGGTCGGCGGAGCCGCGGGCGGCGCGGTGGCCCATCGAGGAGTGGTTCGCCACGCGCGAGCCCGGCGTCGCGAGCAGCAGGGGGAGCAGGCGCGCGGTCAGCGCGAAGTGCCCCAGGTGGTTGACGCCGAACTGCGTCTCGACGCCCTGCGCGGTGCGCCCGGCGTCCACCGCCATCAGCCCGGCGTTGTTGACCAGCAGGTCCAGGCGGCCGCTGACGGTGCCGGCGAACGCGGCGACCGAGTCGAGGTCGGCCAGGTCCAGGGCGGCGACGGACGTGCGCCCGCCGATGCGCCGGGCCGCGGCCTCGCCCTTGGCGGTGCTGCGGCAGGCCAGCACGACCTCCGCGCCGTGCGCGGCCAGCTCCCGGGCGATCTCCAGGCCCAGCCCGGCGTTGGCGCCGGTGACGATCGCGCGCCGGCCGGTGAGGTCGCCGATGTCCGCGGGGGTCCAGCCCATGTCTCCTCCTAAGGTGAATGTGTCTTCACGTTAGCACAGAAGATGAACGGTGGTTCACACTGAGCGGGTGAGAGCCGACGCCGTCCGCAACCGCGCCCGCATCCTGGAGGCCGCCCGCGCCGTGGTCACCGAGACCGGCGCCGACGCGGCGATGGAGGACATCGCGCGCCGGGCGGGCGTCGCCGTCGGCACCCTCTACCGGCACTTCCCGGCCAAGACCGACCTGGTCACCGCCGTGGTCGCCGACTCGGTCGAGCGCATCGCCGACCTGGCCGGCGCCGCGCTCGCCGAGGCCGACGCCGGCGGATCGCCCGGCGCGCTGCTGGGCCGGCTGTTCCGCGCCGTCGCCGAGGGGCACGCGACGGACCGGGTGTTCAAGGAGGCGGCCGGACGGCTGCACGACCCGGCCCGGGCGGGCGCGCCGGGACCGGACACCGCCGAGCACCGCGCCGGTGCGGCGATCACGGCGCTGCTCGACCGGGCGCGGGCCGCCGGCGAGGTCCGCGCGGAGGTCGAGGTGGCCGACCTGGTCGTGCTGCTCGCCGGCGTCCCCGGGCTGGACGTGCCGCCGCAGCGCCGCCGGACCTACGTCGACGTCGTGCTGGCCGGCCTGCGCACCGCCTGAGCGCGGCCCGGCGGGCGGCGGCCCCGTAGGCTCGATGATCGTGACCACCCTGATCCTGCTGCGGCACGGCCGGTCCTCGGCCAACGTCGCGGGCGTGCTCGCCGGCCGCACCCCCGGCGTCGAGCTGGACGACACCGGCCGCGCCCAGGCGGAGAAGCTGGTCGGGCGGCTGACCGGGGTGCCGGTCGCGGAGGTCGTGTCCTCGCCGATGCTGCGCTGCGAGCAGACGGTCGCGCCGCTGGCGGCCGAGCGCGGGCTCACCCCGCTCACCGAGCCCGACCTCGCCGAGGTCGACTACGGCAGCTGGACCGGGTCGGAGCTGAAGAAGCTGGGCAAGGAGCCGCTGTGGAAGGTGGTGCAGAGCCACCCCTCCGCGGCGGTGTTCCCCGACGGGGAGGGCCTGGCGGCGATGCAGGCCCGCGCGGTCGCCGCCGTGCGCCGCCACGACGCCCGCATCGCGGCCGCCCACGGCCCGCACGCGGTCTGGCTGGCCTGCAGCCACGGGGACGTGATCAAGGCCATCCTCGCCGACGCGCTCGCCAGCCACCTCGACAACTTCCAGCGCATCATGGTCGACACCTGCTCGATCAGCGTGATCCACTACACCGAGACCAGGCCGTTCGTGGCGCGGGTCAACGACCTGGGCGGCGACGTCGCCGGGCTCGTCCCGCCGAAGCCGAAGCGCCGGCGCACCGCGAAGGCCAGCTCGGACGCCGTCGTGGGAGGCGGCACCTCCTGAGCGGGGCTATCCTGGGGACCGCCATGTCACGCGTCATCCACGTCTTCCGCCAGCCCGAGCGCTTCGTCGCCGGGACCGTCGGCGCGCCCGGCGACCGCTCCTTCTACCTGCAGGCCGTCGAGGAGGCGCGCACCGTCAGCGTGCTGCTCGAGAAGCAGCAGGTGTCGGTGCTCGCCGAGCGCATCGCCGCGCTGCTGGAGGAGGTGGCGCGCCGCTTCGGCGGCGACGCCGACGCCCCCGCCGCCGGCGGCGACCTCGACCCCCTCGCCGTGCCGCTGGAGGAGGAGTTCCGCGTCGGCACCATGGGCCTGGGCTGGGACGCCGAGTCGAAGAGCGTCGTCGTCGAGCTGCTCGCCGTGAGTGAGGAGGAGATCGACGAGTCGGTCGTCCTCGACGACACCGAGGAGGGGCCGGACGCGCTGCGGGTGTTCCTGTCCCCGCCGCAGGCGAAGGCCTTCGCCGACCGCGCCGAGCGGGTCGTGTCCGCCGGTCGCCCGCCGTGCCCGCTGTGCGCCGAGGCGCTCGACCCGGCCGGTCACGTCTGCGTGCGCCTCAACGGCTACCACCGCCAGACCCCGGTCGCCGAGTAGCCGCGACCAGCGTGGACCCGCGCGACCCCGCGGTGCCGGACCTGATCCGGTGCGGCCGCATCGACATCACCGGCCGGCTGGTCGACGCCTCCAACGCCACGCTGTTCGGCACCGTCGCGCTCGACGGGCTGGAGGCGCAGTGCGTCTACAAGCCGGTGCGCGGCGAGCGGCCGCTGTGGGACTTCCCCGACGGCACCCTGGCCGGGCGCGAGGTCGGCGCCTACCTGGTGTCCGAGGCCGCCGGGTTCCACGTCGTGCCCCCCACCGTGCTGCGCGACGGGCCGTTCGGCCCGGGCATGGTGCAGGTCTGGGTGGACACCGACGACGAGCGCGAGTGCGTCGACATCCGCTCGCCGAAGGACGTGCCGGAGGGCTGGCTGGGCGTGCTCCGCGCCCGCGGCGACCGCGGCGAGCCCGCCGTCCTCGTCCACGCCGACCTGCCCGAACTGCGCCGCATGGCCGCGTTCGACGCGGTGGTGAACAACGCCGACCGCAAGGGCGGCCACGTCCTCGCCGGCACGGACGGCAACCTCTACGGCGTCGACCACGGCCTGACGCTGCACGTCGAGCACAAGCTGCGCACCGTGCTGTGGGGCTGGAGCGGGCAGGCCCTGCCCGACGACGTCGTCGAGGCGCTCGAGAAGCTGGCCGCCGAGCTCGACGGCAGCTTCGCCGACGTCCTCGGCGAGCACGTCACGCGCCGCGAGGTCCGCACCCTCGTCCGCCGGGTGCAGAGGCTGCTGGCCGAGCCGGTGTTCCCCGCCCCGAACGGCCGCGGCCCGGCCATCCCCTGGCCGGCGTTCTGACCGGGGCGTCCCGACCGGGGCGCTCACGCCCCCGCGAGCAGGACGATGCCGAGCAGCGCCAGCCCGGCGCCCACCCGCTGCACCGGCGCGGGACGCTCGCGCAGCAGCACGAACGCCAGCGCCACCGTCACCACGGGGTTGAGCGTGGCGATCACCGAGACCACGCTGAGCAGCCCCGCCCGCGTCGCCTCCCCGAACGCGAAGGTCGCGAGGGCCAGCAGCAGGCCGGGCACCAGGGTCAGCGCGGCGTCGCGCGGGGCCACCCGCAGCGGGGCGCGCAGCACGAGCACGCCGACGGCGGTGGTCGCGACCAGGGCGACGCGCGACCACAGCAGCGCCCCGGGCGAGGACTCCGCGGCCGCGCCGGCGTAGGTGGTGAGGAACGCGCCGAAGAGCACCGCCGCGGCGAGCGCCCAGCCGGCGCCCGCCGTGCGGTCCGCGGCCGCGGCCGCGGGGCGGCGGGCGGCCAGCACGACCCCGACCAGCACCAGCGGGATCCCGACGGCGGCGAGCAGGCCCGGCCGGTCCCCGGCCGCCAGCCCCACCAGCACCGGCACCGCCGCGCCCGAGGCGCCGATCGGGGAGACCACCGACAGGTTGCCGGTGCGCGCGGCCCGGTAGAAGCAGGCGAGCGCCGCCGCGTTGCTCGCCCCCGCCGCCACCGCCAGGGCGAGGCCGGTCCCCGACAGCCCGACCTCGGCGCCGAGCGTCAGCAGGGCCGAGACCGTGAGCCCGGCGACCTGGCTGCCCAGCAGCACCGCACCGAGCGGCATGCGGCGGCCGAGCACGGGGGCGAGGTAGTTGGCGACGCCGTAGCCGAGCGCCGTACCGAGGGCGAGCAGGACGGGGAGCACGCGGGCATCAGATCACGATCCGGCGCCGGTGCTTCAACTCTCATGCGATCCGGGCTAGATTGTTGAACGTTCACATCTCTGCGAGCGCGAGGAGCGCACCCGTGACCGTCGTCGCCTGGATCCTGCAGATCGTCCTGGCCGTCGCCTTCCTGGCCGCCGGCGTCATGAAGCTCGCCCGCCCGAGACCCGCCCTCGTCGGCGCCGGCATGGGCTGGGCCGACGACTACTCCGACGGGTCGGTGAAGGGGATCGGCGCCCTGGAGGTGCTGGGGGCGATCGGGCTGGTCCTCCCGGCGCTCACCGGCATCGCCCCGGTCCTCACCCCGATCGCCGCGCTGGGCCTGGCCGCGGTGATGGCCGGCGCCGTGGTGGTCCACGTCCGGCGCAGCGAGCCCTACGTGCCGCCGCTCGTGCTCGGCGTCCTGTCCCTGGCGCTGGCCGTGATCGGGTTCACCCTCTACTGACGGCCCCGGGGTGCGGGCGCGGCGGGGGAGTAGGTTCGGCTCCGTGGTCGACGCGCAGAGCCGGATCGGTGTCACGGGACTCGCGGTGATGGGGGCGAACCTCGCCCGCAACATCGCCCGACGCGGGGTGCCGGTGGCGGTGCACAACCGCACCACCGCCCGCACGGCCGAGTTCATGGAGCAGTACGGCGACGAGGGCGCGTTCACCGCCGCCGAGTCGCTGGAGGACTTCGTCGCGGCGCTGGAGAAGCCGCGGCGGATCATCGTCATGGTCAAGGCCGGGAAGCCCGTCGACGGCGTCATCGCCGAGCTGGCGCCCCTGCTCGACGAGGGCGACATCATCATCGACGCCGGCAACTCCCACTTCCCCGACACCAGGCGCCGCACGGCCGAGCTCGCCGAGCGCGGGCTGCGGTTCATGGGCGTCGGCGTGTCGGGCGGCGAGGAGGGCGCGCTGCTCGGGCCGAGCATCATGCCCGGCGGCGACCCCGCGGCCTACGCCGAGGTCGAGGAGGTGCTGACCGGCATCGCCGCCGTCGTCGACGGCACGCCCTGCTGCGTGCACGTCGGGCCGGACGGGGCCGGGCACTACGTGAAGATGGTCCACAACGGCATCGAGTACGCCGACATCCAGCTCATCGCCGAGGCCTACGACCTGCTCACCCACGTCGGCGGGCTCGACGCCCCGGCCATCGCGAAGATCTTCGACGAGTGGAACTCCGGCGACCTGGAGTCGTTCCTCATCGAGATCACCGCGAAGGTGCTCGCCAAGACCGACGAGAGGACCGGCGGCCCGCTCGTCGACGTGATCGTCGACCGGGCCGAGCAGAAGGGCACCGGCACCTGGACCGCCGTCGACGCGCTCGGCCTGGGCGTGCCGCTGACCGGCATCACCGAGGCGGTGTTCGCCCGCGGCCTGTCCGCCCAGCGCGACGAGCGCCGCGCCGCGTCGACCGCGCTCGCCGGGCCGCGCCCGGGCGAGGGCGGGGTGCCCGACGGGCTGGTCGACGACATCCGGCAGGCCCTCTACGCCAGCAAGGTCGTCGCCTACGCGCAGGGCTTCGCGCAGATGCGCGCGGCGTCGATCGAGAACGGCTGGGACCTCGACCTCGGCGCCATGGCCACGATCTGGCGGGGCGGCTGCATCATCCGCGCGCAGTTCCTCAACCGGATCCGCGACGCCTACGCCGAGCACCCCGACCTGGACAACCTGCTCATGGTCCCGTACTTCACGCAGGCCGTGGCGGACGCACAGGACGCCTGGCGCCGGGTGGTCGTCACGGCCACCCAGCAGGGCGTCGCGATCCCGGCGTTCGCCAGCTCGCTGTCCTACTACGACGGCTACCGGCGCGAGCGCGGCCCGGCCAACCTCATCCAGGGCCTGCGCGACTACTTCGGCGCCCACACCTACCGGCGCACCGACGCCGAGGGCAGCTTCCACACCCGCTGGTCCCAGGACGGCACCGAGGTGCGGACCGACGGCCAGCCGATGACCGGGGCGACGGCGCCCTAGTCCGGGATGGTCACGGGCGGTCGAGCAGGGCCGCGACGTCGATCCGGAGCGGGAACGGGGTGCCGGCTACCAGGACGCCCCGCTCCGGTGGGGCGTCCTGGTAGCCGAACTCGCCGGCCAGGTGGCAGGCGGTGAGCGAGGGGCCGTCGTCGAGGTCGACCATCCAGTGGTGCGGGATGCCGGCGTCGGCGTACTCGCCGCGCTCGATGATCCGGTCGGTGCGCACCGAGCCCGGGGAGAGGATCTCGACCACCAGCACCGCGTCGGCGGCGCGGAGCAGTCCGCCCTGCTCGCGCACCCGCTGGAACGACGCGCGCGTGACGATGACGACGTCCGGGACGCGCACGAAGCCGGGGCTCCGCGGTGGGACGAGCTCCAGGTCGAGGTCCACCGCCGGCAGCACCTCCAGGTCACCCGGCACCTGATCGCGCAGCTGAGCCAGCAGCTCGCCCTGGCAGGCCTGGTGGAGGGGGAGGGGGCTGGGCGACACCACGACGTTCCCGTCCTGCAGCTCGTAGCGCCCGTCGGTGGCCTCGTCCAGCGCGGCGAACTCGGCCGCGGTGAGCAGTCGCGGGCGCGGGAGGGCGGTCACGCCGACGAGTGTGGCAGGTCCGGCCGCCGGCCGAGGGCGTTCGGCCGCAGCCCCCGCGCCCGCTGGAACAGCTGCAGCGACCCGACGGGGGCGAACCCCGCCGCGAGGACGGCGCGCAGGCTCGCGGCGTTCCCGGGCGCCACGCACGCGACGACGACCTCGCCCGCGGGCACCGACCGCAGCGCGTCGGCGACGAGCGCCCGCCCGGCCCCGCCGCCGCGGTGGGCGGGCTCCAGCTCCATCGACAGCTCGGTCAGCCCGGCGACGCCCCGGGCCAGCACCGCGACGTCCGCGCCGATGGCCCGGCCGAGCACCCGCAGGCCCGTGCGCTTCGCCCGCGCGTGCTCGACCCGCGGGTGCCCGGCCAGGTCCGGCCGCGGCCCGAGCACCTCCGGCCCGCCCCGGCCGCGGGCGACGAGCAGGGCGTCGAGGCTGTCGACCCAGCCGTCCGACCCGACCAGCGCGGCGACGAGCCGCGGGTCGTGCGCGCCGCCGAACCCGTCGACCGGCACGTCCGGCAGCGGACCGTCGACGGCGAGGAACGCGTGCCCGGTGAACGCGACGACGGCCTCCAGCCCGGGGGACCAGGGCCGCACCCGGGTCCAGCCGCCGTCGGCGGGCGGGAACCGGCCGTCGGCCGCCGCCCGGATCGCCGCGGCGAGCACCGAGGAGTCCACGACCGTCCCGTCGTCCCTCCCCGTGGCCACCGCCGCACCCTAGGAGACGACCGTGTCGACCTCCCCGTCGCCGATCTCCCCGGTCGCCCGGATCGACCCGGCCTACGCGGGCTGGGCCGTCCCGGAGCGCAGCAGCGCCAGCACCTCCCGGGCCGCGGCGCGCCCGGCCCGGTTGGCGCCGATCGTGCTGGCGCTGGGGCCGTACCCGACCAGGTGCACACGGGGATCGTTGCGCACGCGGGTGCCGTCGACGGCGATGCCGCCGCCCGGCCCGCGCAGCCGCAGCGGGGCGAGGTGGCCCAGCGCCGCGCGCCAGCCGGTCGCCCACAGGATCACGTCGGCGGGCTCGACCCCGCCGTCGGCGCGCACCACGCCCTCGGGGACGAGCGCGGTGAACATCGGCAGGCGGCGCAGGATCCCGGCCTCCTGCGCGGCGGCGACGGCCGGCGTCCGCATCAGGCCGGTCACGCCGACGACGCTCTCCGGCGGCAGCCCCGCCCGCACCCGCTGCTCGACCCGCGCGACGGCGGCGCGGCCGTCGAACGGGCCCTCGGCGAACACCGGCTCGCGGCGGGTGAACCACCGCGTGGACGCGGCGACGCCGGCGATCTCGATGAGCAGCTGGACCGCCGACGTCCCGCCCCCGACGACCACCACCCGCTGCCCGGCGAAGGGCTCGGGGCCGCGGTAGTCGGCGGTGTGCAGCTGGCGGCCGGCGAACGTCCCGGGGTAGCGGGGGACGAAGGGCCGCGTCCAGGTGCCGGTGGCGTTGATCAGCGCGCGGGCCGTCCAGTCACCGCGGTCGGTCTCGACGACCAGGTCCGGGCGGGCGTCGCGGACCGCGGTGACGCGCACCGGCCGCAGCACCTCCAGCCCGAACTCCCGCTCGTAGTCGGCGAAGTACTCCGGCACGACCTCGGCGGCGGGGCGGGTCGGGTCGGCGGGGGCGAAGGCCAGGCCCGGCAGGTCGTGGATGCGGTGGGCGTCGTCGACGCGCAGGGTCGGCCAGCGGTGCCGCCACGCCCCGCCCGGGCCGTCCTCGCCGTCGAGCACCACGAAGTCGGCCCCGGCCCGGGCCAGCCCGGACGCCGCCGACAGCCCGGCCTGCCCGGCCCCGACGACCACCACGTCCGCGCGCACACCCGCTCAACGCCACGTGCGCCCCGCGCCATCCCGGAGGCGCACTCCGGAGCCGGAACGCGGTCGGGGGAGGGGCCTCGGCAGCGTTCCGGCTCCGGAGTGCGGTGCTCGGGCGGGTTCAGGCGGTGGCGACCGGCGTCCGCGGCGGGAAGGGGACGGCCGCGAAGCGCGTCGTCCAGTCCTGCACCTGCTCGGCGGTGGCGTTGCCGCCGCAGACGACCAGGCCCAGGTGGGCGCCGGGGCCGACGCGGTCCAGGACCCGGTGCGCGGCCGGCACCAGGCACCCGGCCGACGGCTCGGTCCACACCTTCGCCTCCTCGGCCAGGGTGAGGACGCCGCGCACGGCGTCGGCGTCGGACACCACCAGCACGTCCTCCACGAGCGCGGACACGTGCTCCAGCGTCAGCGCGGAGACGTGCGGCGCCGAGAGCGTGCTGGCGATGGACGTCGGGACGATCGGCACCGGGGCCCCCGCGGCGAGGGCGCGGGACATGGTGTCGGCGCCCTCGGTCTCCACGCCCCACACCCGCACGCCGGGGAGCAGCGCCCGCACCGCCGTGGCGACCCCGCCGACGAGCGCGCCCCCGCCGATGCTCACCAGCACGTCGGTGACGCCGGGGGCGTCCTGCGCGAGCTCCAGCCCCACGGTGCCCTGCGCGGCCATCACCAGCGGGTCGTCGAAGGGGTGGACCAGCGTGCGGCCCTCGGCGACGAGCGCGTCGAGCAGCGCGAACGCGCCCGCCATGTCCTCGGTGAGCCGGACCTCCGCGCCCGCGGCGCGGCACGCCGCGACGGACCGGGCCGGGGCGGAGGCGGGCATGACGATCGTCGCGGCGATGCCCAGCGAGCCGGCCGTGTCGGCCACGCCGACGCCGTGGTTGCCCCCGCTCACCGCGACCACGCCGGCCGCGCGCTCGGCGTCGGACAGCCCGAGCAGCTTCGCGGTCGCCCCGCGCGGCTTGAACGACCCGGTCCGCTGGAGCAGCTCCAGCTTGAGGCTGACGGGCACGCCGAGGTGGGCGGCCAGGCCGGGGGAGGACACGGTCGGGGTGCGCAGGACGTGGCCGGCGATGCGCGCGGCCGCGGCCGCGATGTCGTCGGAGGAGATCAGCGAGCTCACCACCGGCACGCTAGCGCGTGCTCGTGAGCGGCCACGAGTGTTCTAGCCCTCGTCGCCGCGCACGGGTGCGTCAGCGCTGGGTGGCGAGCCACTCGTCGAAGGTCGTGGCGGCGAGGACGGCGCCCGGGCCCGGCAGCATGACCTCGCCCGCCATCTCGACACCCAGGACCGACGACCAGGTCGGCACGAGCCGCACCCGGTGGCCCCTCGCCCCGAGGGTGCGGCGGGCCATGTCCACCAGGTCCTGGGTCTCGGGCCCGGCCACGTCGGCGTGCCGCCCCTGCGGCGGGCCGACGGCGACCTCCGCGAGGACGGCCGCGACGTCGGCGGGCGCGACCGGCTGCACCAGCAGGGGCGGGATCGTCGCCACCCCGTCCCGCTCGGTCCAGGCCACCACCGTCGCCGCGAAGTCGTGGAACTGGGTGGCCGGCACGATCGTCCAGGGCACGGGCCCGGCGGCCACGAGCCGCTCCTGCTCGCGCTTGCCGGCGTAGTGGGCGTTGCCGCGCACCCGGTCGAGGCCGACGATCGTCAGCAGGACGTGGTGGCCGACCCCGGCCCGCTGCTCCGCGGCGAGCAGGTTCGCGGTGCTCCCGCCGAAGAACGCGACCGCCGCCGCGGGGTCGGTGGTGGCGGCGCCCGTCGTGGAGCTCGTGGTGTCGACGACGGCCTGCACGCCCGCGAGGGCGCTGTCCAGACCGGCCCCCGTCGTCAGGTCCACGCCGAGCGACCGGCTGATCCGGACCACGTCGTGCCCCGCGCGCTCGAGCGCGGTCACGGTGAGGGAGCCGATGTTCCCCGTGGCTCCGGCGACGGCGATGCGCATGGTGCCTCCTCGATCGCGTGCGTCGACCGTCCGGACCGCGCGGTCCGGACGGGACCCCGGACGGTGGGTGCGGCGGCCCGGGACCGCCGGCCGGTCCCGGACCCCTCGTGCGCGGGAACGGTCGCCGGGGCGACCGTTCCCGCGCACGGGCGGCGGAGCCGCTACCGCACCGGCACGACCTCCGGGGCGCCCATGCGGGCGGAGTCGGCCGTCTCGTCGTCGGGCATCCTCTGGCTCTCGCGCTCGGCCTCGACGCGCTTGCGGTAGTGCTCCACCTCGCGCTCGATCTGCGCCTCGCCCCAGCCGAGCACCGGTGCCATCAGCGCGGCCGCCTCCTCCACCGACCGGGTGCCCCGGTCGAAGGTCTCGACCGAGATGCGGGTGCGGCGGGCGAGGACGTCCTCCAGGTGCCGGGCGCCCTCGTGCGAGGCCGCGTAGACGACCTCGGCGCGCAGGTAGTCCGGCGCCCCGGCCAGTGGCTCGCCCAGGGTCGGGTCGTCGGCGACCAGGTCGAGCACCTCGGCCACCAGCGAGCCGTAGCGGCCGAGCAGGTGCTCGATCCGCGCCACGTGCAGCCCGTAGCGCTGGGCCAGCTGGTGGCGGGCGTTCTTCAGCGCCGCGTAGCCCTCGGCGCCCAGCAGCGGCACGTCCGCGGTGACCGACGGGGGCACCTTGGCGTCCAGGGCGTGCACCGCCGCGTCCACGGCGTCCTTCGCCATGATCCGGTAGGTGGTGTACTTCCCGCCCGCCACGACGACCAGCCCGGGCGCGGTGTGCGCCACGGCGTGCTCGCGCGACAGCTTGGACGTGGCCTCCGACTCGCCCGACAGCAGCGGCCGCAGGCCCGCGTAGACGCCCTCGACGTCGGCGTGGGTGAGCGGCTGCTCCAGGACCTCGTTGACGTGGTCGAGGATGTAGTCGATGTCGGCGGCCGACGCGGCCGGGTGGGCCTTGTCCAGCGCCCAGTCCGTGTCGGTGGTGCCGATGATCCAGTGCCGGCCCCAGGGGATGACGAACAGCACCGACTTCTCGGTGCGCAGGATCATCCCCGAGCTGCCCTGGATGCGGTCGCGCGGCACGACCAGGTGGATGCCCTTGCTGGCGCGGACCTTGAACTGGCCGCGCTCGCCCACCAGCGCCTGCGTGTCGTCGGTCCACACGCCCGTGGCGTTGATGACCTGCCGGGCCCGGACCTTGATCGTCCGCCCGGACTCCAGGTCGTGCACCTCGGCGCCGGTGACGCGCTCGCCCTCGCGCAGCAGCCCGACCACCCGCGACCGGGTGGCCACGTGCGCGCCGTACGCCGCGGCCGTGCGGGCGATGAACATCGTGTGCCGCGCGTCGTCGACCTGCGCGTCGTAGTACTGCAGGGCGCCGACGAGGGCGTCCTTGCGCAGCGAGGGCACGATCCGGCGCGCCCCGCGGCGGGTGAGGTGGCGGTGCAGGGGCAGCCCGGCGCCGTTGCCCGAGGCGCGCGCGAGCAGGTCGTAGAGGGCGACGCCGGCGCCGGCGTAGAGCCGCTCCCACCCGCGGTGCTTGAGCGGGTACAGGAACGGCACCGGCCGGATCAGGTGCGGCGCCAGCTTGTCGATGAGCAGCCCGCGCTCGGAGAGCGCCTCGGCGACGAGCCGGAAGTCCAGCATCTCCAGGTAGCGCAGGCCGCCGTGGATGAGCTTGCTCGAACGGCTCGACGTCCCCGAGGCGAAGTCGCGGGCCTCGACGAGCCCGACGGTCAGGCCGCGGGTGGCGGCGTCGAGGGCGGCTCCCGCGCCCACGACACCGCCCCCGACGACGAGCACGTCGAGTTCGGTCGACCCCATCGCCTGCAGCGCGGCCTCCCGCGCCGAGGGGGAGAGTGCGACCGATCGCATGGTGAGTCCCTTCTTCTCGGTGGGGGAGCGGGACCTCAGTCCACGTCCACCCAGTTCAACGTTCTCTCGACGGCCTTCTTCCACGTCGCGTAGCCCGAGTCGCGCTGCTCACCCGTCCAGGTGGGCTCCCAGCGCTTCGACTCGTTCCAGTTGGTGCGCAGCTCGTCGGTGTCCTTCCAGAACCCCACCGCGAGCCCCGCCGCGTAGGCCGCGCCGAGGGCGGTGGTCTCCGCGACGACGGGCCGGCTGACCGGCACGCCGAGCACGTCGGCCTGGATCTGCATGCACAGCTCGTTGGCGGTCACCCCGCCGTCGACCTTCAGCACCTCCAGGTGGACGCCCGAGTCCTTCTCCATGGCCTCGGTGACGTCGCGGCTCTGGTAGCAGATCGCCTCCAGCGTCGCCCGGGCCAGGTGCGCGTTGGTGTTGTAGCGCGACAGTCCGACGATCGCACCGCGGGCGTCGGAGCGCCAGTAGGGGGCGAACAGCCCGGAGAACGCGGGGACGAAGTACACCCCGCCGTTGTCCTCGACCTGCCGGGCCAGCGACTCGCTCTGCGCGGCCCCGGAGATGATGCCGAGCTGGTCGCGCAGCCACTGCACGGCCGACCCGGTGACCGCGATCGAGCCCTCCAGCGCGTACACGGTGGGCTCGTCGCCGAACTTGTAGCAGACCGTCGACAGCAGCCCGGCGTTCGACCGCACCAGCTCGGTGCCGGTGTTGAGCAGCATGAAGTTGCCCGTGCCGTAGGTGTTCTTCGCCTCGCCGGGGGCGAAGCACACCTGGCCGACGGTGGCGGCCTGCTGGTCGCCCAGGTCGCCGTTGATCGTCACCTCGGCGCCCAGCGGGCCGTTCGCCCGCGTCCGCCCGTACCCCTCGCCCGGGCAGGAGCTGGGCTTGATCTCCGGCAGCATCGACCGGGGGATGCCGAAGAAGCCGAGCAGCTCGTCGTCCCAGTCGAGCGTCTCGAGGTCCATGAGCATGGTGCGGCTGGCGTTGGTGGGGTCGGTGACGTGCACGCCGCCGTCGCGGCCGCCGGTGAGGTGCCACAGCAGCCAGGTGTCGGTGTTGCCGAACACCGCGTCGCCGCGCTCGGCCGCCTCCCGCGCGCCGTCCACGTTCTCCAGGATCCACTGGATCTTGCCGCCGGAGAAGTACGTGGCCGGGGGCAGCCCGGCCTTGCGGCGGATGACGTCGCCGCGCCCGTCGCGGTCGAGCGCCGAGGCGATGCGGTCGGTGCGGGTGTCCTGCCAGACGATCGCGTTGTAGAGCGGGCGCCCGGTCTTCCGGTCCCACACGACCGCGGTCTCGCGCTGGTTGGTGATGCCCAGCGAGACCAGGTCGGCGGCGGTGATCCCGGCCCGGTTGAGCCCCTGCTGCAGGACCGTGGAGGTGCGCTCCCAGATCTCGGTCGGGTCGTGCTCCACCCAGCCCGCCTGCGGCAGGATCTGCTGGTGCTCGAGCTGGTGGCGGCCCACCTCGTTGCCGCCGTGGTCGAAGATCATGAAACGGGTGCTGGTGGTGCCCTGGTCGACGGCTCCGACGAACTCGGCCATTGAGTTCCTCCTCTAGACGTTGCGGCTGCGGTCCGCGGCCGCGGCGCGCGGCTCGCTGGTGGGGTCGGTGGCGGCGGTCGGCTCCGACACCGTGATCTCCTCGGGGGCGGTGGGCAGGAACCCCTCGATCATGTACTTGAAGAGCGCCCCGCCGATCAGGCCCCCGATGATCGGGGCCACGATCGGCAGCCACCAGTAGGGGGTGCCGTTCTGGTCGACCCATGCGGTCTCGTAGCCGGTGAGGAACGTCAGCAGCCGGGGCCCGAAGTCGCGGGCCGGGTTGATCGCGTAGCCGGCGTTGGCGCCCCACGCCATGCCGATGCCGACGACCAGCAGGCCGACGACGACCGGGCCGAGGTTGGCCATCGGCGGGTTGTTCGACGCCGTCGTGAGCGCGAAGATCACGAAGACGAGGATCGCGGTGCCGACGACCTGGTCGAAGAAGGCCGTGCCGATGCTCACCGGCAGCGTGCCGTTGCCCGGCAGCGTCGAGAACACGCCCTGCGTGGCCGAGGTGAGGCCGGGGTCGACCGAGTTGAGCAGGTCGGAGTACACGAACCGGATGATCAGGGCGGCCACGAACGCGCCCGCGGTCTGGGCGAGGGAGTAGGGCAGCACCTTGCGCCAGGGGAAGCCCTTGAACGCCGCCAGCGCGATCGTCACGGCCGGGTTGAGGTGCGCGCCGGAGATGCGGGCCGCGACGTAGACGCCCATCGTCACGCCGATGCCCCACGCCCAGGCGATGGAGTCGTGGTCGCCGAGGCCGCCGTCGCCCGTGACCACCTGCGCCACGACGCCGACGCCGAACAGGATCAGGATCATGGTGCCGAGGAACTCTGCGGACAGCTCCCCGAGGTAGGAGTTCTTCATCGTCGAAGTCCTCTCCGATGGGGCCCACCCCCGTTGACGGGCCGGGGCCGACGGTAGGAACCGTGCGCCGGACGGGGCAACGGCCGGTGTTCGGCATTGTCGAACTGCCGTCCGGGCGCGGCGCGCCGCCGCCCGGCGCGCCCGTCCCGCCGTCCGTCCCGCCGACGGACTCCTCACGGGCCGCCCGGCGCCGTACGGTGGCCCGGTGCCGGGCTCCATCCAGTCCATCGAGCGGGCCGCCGCCGTGCTGCGCCTGCTCGGCGGCACGGCGCGCCCGCTCGGGCTGAACGAGCTGGCGGCGGCGCTGGACCTGCCCCGCCCCACCGTCCACGGCATCGTCCGCACGCTGCGCGAGGTGGGCTTCGTCGGCCAGGACCCCGCGTCGGGCCGCTACGTGCTCGGGGCCGGGCTCGACGAGCTGCGCCACGGCGGCTGGGACCCCCACGACCTGCGGGCGCGGGCCATGAACTGGGCCGACTCCCTCGCCGGCGGTACGGCGCTGGCGGTGCACCTGGGGGTGCCCGACGGGGCCTCGGTGCGGCTGGTGCACCACGTGTTCCGCCCGGACGACTCGCCCCAGCGCATCCGCACCGGCGAGCGGCAGCCGCTGCACGCCACGGCCGCCGGCAAGTGCCTGCTCGCCTTCGCCCCGATCGCGACCCCGCGCCCGCGGGACCTCGCGCTCACCCCCTACACCGGCCGCACCTGCGGGACCCTCGCCGCGCTGGAGGCCCACCTGGCCGCGGCCCGGCGCCGCGGCGTCGCCACCGACGCGGGCGAGTACGAGCCGGGGACGGGCGGCGCCGCGGCCGCGCTGCGCGGCAGCGGGGGCCTGGTGGCGGGGGCGCTCGCGGTCGTCGGGCCGCTGGAGGAGCTGTTCGGCCCCGGCGGCGAGCTGCGCCCGTCGATCGCCGAGCAGCTGGTCGCCGCGAGCCGGGAGATCTCGACGGAGCTGCTGGCGAGCGTCCGGTGACCGGCCGGTCGATCGTCGGGGGGCGTCGTGGGTGAGCGCGTCGTCGCGGCGATCGACCAGGGCACCACGTCCACGCGGTGCCTGCTGTTCCACCGCTCCGGGCGCATGCTCGCCGTGGCCCAGCGCGAGCACCGCCAGCACTACCCGGCGCCCGGGCTCGCCGAGCACGACCCGATGGAGATCTGGCGCAACGTCGGCCGCGTCGTGCCGGCCGCGCTGCGCAGCGCCGGGCTCGGCCCCGACGACATCGTGGCGCTCGGCATCGCCAACCAGCGCGAGACGACCGTCGTGTGGGACCGGCGCACCGGCGAGCCCGTCTGCCGGGCGATCACCTGGCAGGACACGCGCACCGACGGGATCGTGGCCCGGCTCGTCGCCGACGGGCACGCCGACCTCATCGCGCAGCGCTGCGGGCTCACCCCCGCCACGTACTTCGCCGGGCCGCGGCTGCGGTGGATCCTCGACCACGTGCCGGGCGCCCGCGAGCGCGCGGAGGCCGGCGACCTGCTGTTCGGGACGATGGAGAGCTGGCTGATCTGGCGGCTGACCGGCGAGCACGTCACCGACGTCACCAACGCCAGCCGCACGATGCTCATGGACCTGCGCACGCTGGAGTGGTGCGAGGAGATGCTCGAGGTGCTCGACGTCCCGCGCCGCATGCTGCCCCGGATCGTGCCGAACGCCGCCGTCTACGGCACGTGCGGCTCGGTGCTGCCGGGCGTGCCGGTGGCCGGGGCGCTGGGCGACCAGCAGGCCGCGCTGGTCGGGCAGGCCTGCTTCGCGCCGGGCGAGGCGAAGTGCACCTACGGCACCGGCGCGTTCCTGCTGATGAACACCGGCGACCGCATCGCCCGGTCGACCCACGGGCTCATCCCGACCGTCGGCTACCTCATCGGCGACCGGCCCGTCTACGCGCTGGAGGGCGCGATCGCGATGACCGGCTCGCTCGTGCAGTGGTTCCGCGACTCGCTGGGCATGATCCCCACCGCCGCGCGGATCGAGACGCTCGCCGAGACCGTCCCCGACAACGGCGGCTGCTACATCGTCCCCGCGTTCTCCGGGCTGTACTCGCCGCGCTGGCACCCCGACGCCCGCGGGGTGATGGTCGGGCTGACCTCGTTCATCACCCGCGGCCACCTCGCCCGCGCGGTGCTGGAGGCGACGGGCTGGCAGACCCGCGAGGTCGTCGACGCCATGAACCTCGACTCCGGGGTGCCCGTCACCCGGCTCAAGGTCGACGGCGGCATGACGGCCAACCACCTGCTCATGCAGTTCGTCGCCGACGTCCTCGACGTGCCGGTGGAGCGCCCGCTGGGGTCGGAGGCCGTCTCGCTCGGCGCGGCCTACGCGGCGGGGCTGGCCGTCGGGCACTGGCCCGACGTGGAGGTGCTGCGGGCCAACTGGCACCGCGGCGCGGCCTGGGAGCCCGCGATGGACCCCGAGCTGCGGCGCCGGGAGCACGAGAACTGGGGCCGGGCGGTGGACCGCAGCTACGACTGGGTGCGGACGGAGCCGGAGCGGCCGACCCCGGGGCGGGTCAGCCGGTCGACCAGCAGGCGTCCCCCGTGAGGGCGTCGACCAGCTCGTCGACGTCGGCCACCGTCCTCCGGGCGCCGACGAGCTCACCGGGCTGCGCGTAGCCCCACGCCACGCCGATCGCGGGCACGCCGTGCGCGGCGGCGCCGTCGACGTCGTGGTGGCGGTCGCCGACCATGACCACCGGCTCGCGGGCCGGGTCGGCGTCGAGGCGCTCCAGCACCGAGCCCACGACGTAGGCCTTGCCGATGTGCCCGTGCGCCTGGTCGGCCCCGCCCACCAGCGCGAACCGCTCCGCCAGCCCGACGCCCGCCACGATCGCGCGGGCGATCGGCTCGGGCTTGGACGTGGCCACCGCGAGGCGGTGGTGGGCGATCCGGTCCAGCAGCTCCGGGATCCGCGGGTAGACGGGCGTGCGGGTCGGGGCCTCCCGGTCGTAGGCGGTCCGGTAGGCCCCGATCACCTGCGCCGTCTCCGCGGGCGAGAGCCCCAGTCCGGGCAGCGCGGTCTCGAACGGCGGCCCGACCAGCGGCCGCAGCGACCCCGGGGAGCGCTCCATCCCGGTGACGGCGAGGAGCGCGGCGGACAGGTGCTCGGTGATCAGGGCGGCGGAGTCGACGAGGGTGCCGTCGAGGTCGAGCAGGACGGTGGCCACCGCCGCGACGCTACGGGGCCGGGCGGGGGACCGGCCGGGCCGGCCCGCCCAGCACGAGCCCGCCCAGCACGGGCCGGCTCAGCACCGGGACGCGGACCGGCACTCCGTCGACCAGGTCGGGTTGTCCGCGGGGTGCAGCTGCAGCGTCGCGGGGTCGCTCCCGTCGCGGAGCCGCAGGCCCTGCCCGTCCAGGGCGGCGCGCGCCGCCCGGGCGACGTCGGGCCCGCTGTGGTGCAGCACCAGCGGGCGCCGCAGCGAGCCGTCGGCGGCGAACGCGGGCTCGTCGGCGGCGGTCCAGAAGACGTAGCACCCCGACGCGTCGGGGAACTCCGCCAGGATCGCGCTCTGCAGCTCGCGGCGGGCGGCGTCGGGCGCGGCGTCGATCCCCGGGTGGGCGGCGATGCCGTGGTCGGCCAGGACGGCGAACGCCCGCAGCAGGCGCAGGCGCGCGCTGCCCGTGCAGGGGGGTGCGGAGCGGGTGGGCACGGCGCTCTCCTCGTTCTCGTCGGGTCGGGCTGGTCGGGGTGGGTCGGGGTCGGTCAGGTGAAGTACTCGGGGCGGCTGACGTAGGTGTCGGAGACGAACATGACCCCCGACGACGCGGCGAGCAGGCCGCGCAGGCCGGCGACCAGGGCCTCGGCGCGGTCGTCGGGCACCACGGTGATCACCATCTCCAGGGGGTCCCGGTCGTTGAACAGCAGCCGGCCCTGGTGGTGCCCGTGGTGGCCGAACCCGGACACGCCGGACACGCTCGTCCAGCCCGTCGCGCCGACCGAGCGCATCAGGTCGCGGACGTCGGGGGCGTGGGTGCCGGGGACGACGACCTCGATCTTGGTCATCGCGGTGAGTCCGGTGCGGGTCATGGCGTCGCCTCGTCGGTCGGCCACGGCGTCCAGCCGCGGGGGGTGTGCTGCAGCCAGGGGTCCTCGGGCCGCTCGCGCGCGGCGAGGGCCAGCCACCCGTTGTCGAACAGGCGGCGCAGGGCGGGGTTGCGGTCGAGGACGGCGTCGATCCGGGCCGTCGGGGCCTGCACGACGGCCAGCAGCCGCACCGGCTCGTGCACCAGCCGCTCGCCGTCGGCCACGGACTGCCGGGGCAGCCCGAGCCGCAGGTCGCCGTCGTAGCCGGACAGCACCCCGGTGCCGCCGATCGCGTTGTGCACCGTCTTGGTTCCCGACCCGAACACCTCGGGGTCGACGCTGGAGAAGTAGTACTGGCAGTTGATCCACTGGGCCACGACCAGCGGCGCGGTGAGGATCGTCTCCAGCGCGGTCCCGTCCGGGTCGACGGTCGCGTCGTAGGAGTGCAGGAACGTCCGGCGGCCCAGGTCGACCCCGGCCGTCATCTCCCGGGGCCCGACGACGAACGCGGCGTTGCCGGCCAGGCCCCACTCGGGGAACACCTGCGCCCAGTCCGCCGAGCGGCGCTGCAGGTGGCGCCGCACGCCGCGGGCGGGGGCGTCCGCGCCCCGGGGGGCGCCCGGCAGGTCGGCGCAGCGCTCCCGGCCCAGCCGCGCCCCGGCCTCGGCGAGGTCGGCGGCCAGCCGGTCGAGGTCGGCGAGGTGGCCGGGCGGGACCAGGTGGCGGTCGAGCAGGGTCACCGCGTCGACCGCGGTGTCGTGCTCGGCGGCGACGAACCAGGTGTCGGCCGGGACGGCGATCCCCCGGCCCGCGAGGTGCTCGCGCACGCCGGGGTCGTTGAGCAGGGCCGCCGCGGTGCGGGCGTTGGGCCCGCCGCGGTGGCCGCCGCACGCCCCGCAGTCCAGGGCGGAGGCGTAGGGGTTGTTCTCGGTCGTGCTGCCGTGCCCGCACAGCACGACCAGCCGGGCGAAGTCCCGGGTCAGCCCCATCGTGGTCAGCGCGACCTCGGCGGACGCGGCGCGCTCCTGCGGGGTGAAGCCGTCCGCGGCGGCGAGCACCGTGGGCGGTGCGGGGGCGACCCAGCGCTGCAGCCGGCGGCGCACCCGGCCGTGGGCGCCGGGCAGCAGCGTCTTCGCGGCGGCTAGCGGCCCGGCGGCCCAGCCGGCCGCCTCGGCCAGGGCGAAGGGGGCCACGACGTCGTCCTTGGCGGCGTGGAAGCCGTCCTCGGCCCCGGCCAGCGCCTGCCGCCCCCGCCGGCGGCGGCGCGCCAGGACGGCCGCGCCCGGCGCGGGGCGCTCGGCGACGTCGTTGCGCGCCTCGATCAGCACCGGGCACAGCGCGGGGGCGTGCCCGCCGTCCAGGTCGTGGTAGCGGATCGCGACGCCGAAGAACCCGGCGAACCCGAACGTGCGGTAGTCGCCGAGGGCCTCCAGGTGCCGGCGCAGCCCCTCGGAGCGGACGTCGATGCAGCTCACCAGCTGCGCGGCCGGGCGCCCCGTCGGCTCGGCCGGGACGGTCCGGGCCAGCGTCGCGAGCAGGGCGTCGCGGTAGTGCGCCTCGTAGGCCGACAGCCACACCAGGCCGCGGCGCGCCACCGGGAGGGCCTCCAGCACCGCCGCCGCCGCGTCGAACTGCTCGCCGCTCGCCTGCGTGCCCACCCCGAGCGCCGTCGCGACGCGCTCGGCCCGCGTCCGCGCCGACGGCTCCTCGGGGGCCGGGTCGGGTCCCGGGTCCCCCGCTCCGGGGTCGAGCAGTCCGAGGTCGCGCAGGTGCTCGGCCTCGTAGACCAGCCGCACCGCCAGGTAGGCGGTGAGGTCGATCCGCCCGCCGTGCTCGCCCTGCCAGCGGACGTGGGCCGCCCAGCCGGGCAGCCGCGACAGGTGCGCCCGCAGCTGGTCGACGCGGTCGGCGCGGTCCACCCCCAGGGCGTCGAGCGCGGCCAGCGCCGCGTCCTCGGCCGCGGCGGGCAGGGCGCGCAGGCGGTCCCGGACCCCGCGGGGCAGCGAGCGGTCCCGCGCGGCGAGGTCCCGCCAGGCGGCGTAGAAGCCGCGCTCGGCCCCCGGCATGGGCCAGCCGGCGCCGTCGGCGCCCAGGAAGGCCGCGCACCAGCGCGCGGTGAGGGCGTCGACGGCGGCGGCGACCCCGGGGGCGGTGCGCTCGCTGCGGGTGCGGACCCGGCGCGCCGGCTCCGCGGCGGGCCGGCCGTGCAGCAGGTCGAGGCGCAGCAGCTCGACCGGGTCGAGCGCCAGCGGACCCAGCCGCAGGACCGGCCCGTCGAGCGCCGGCCCGCACGCCCGGCGCAGCGCGGCGCGCAGGTCGTGGTCGGTGACGCGGCCGGCGGCGTGGGCCGCGCGGAAGGCGCTCTCGGGCAGCGTGCCGCGGGTGCCGAACAGGTCCCGCGCCGCGTCGAGGGCCTCGGCGAACGGGCGGTCCTCGAAGGCGCTCAGCGGGTTGACGGCGATGAACGCCTCGATGGGCCAGTACGGCGCGACGGTGCGGGCGGCGATGCTGACGTCGCTGCGCAGCACGGCGCGGTCGGCGGCGGACCGGCCGGCGGCGGAGCGGCCGGTGGTGGTGGCCGTGGTGGTGGCGGTGGTGGTCACGGTCGGGCACCTCCCGAGGAGGGGACGAGGGCGGGTCGGGCGGGCCGGGCCGGGGCGCCGACCGGAGGGCGGGGCGGGCGGGTCGGGGCCGGGTGGGCGCCGACCAGCGCGTGGACGTAGAGCGCCCGGTGCAGCCCGCCCAGGCGGGGGTGCGCGGGCAGGTGCCGCACGGCGGCGAGGCCGGCCATGGCCGCGACGACCACGACGAGCAGCCAGGGCGCGGCCGCGCCGGGGGCGGGACCGGGCAGCGACGGGGCGACGGCCGCCGCGACGGCGTCGACGAGCGCGACGTAGCCGGGGAGCAGCACCGCGAGCGCGACCAGCGCGCCCGCACCGCCGCGCACCGTCGGCTGGCGGCGCAGCCAGCCCCAGGTCAACCGGGCCGCGGTCGCCCAGGCGAAGAACAGCAGCGGCCCGGTGCCCGACGCGCCCGCGAGCTCGACGTCCAGCGCGGCGGCGGCGGCGACGACCGCCGCGGCCGGGGCGGCGACGGAGAACGCGACCGCCGCGGCGCGGGTGCGGCGCGCCACCGGGGCCGGCGGTGCGGTGGCCCGGTGGCGCACGTGGCGGTCGACGGCCGACCCCGAGCCCAGGAACAGCGCCGCCTTGTACATGCCGTGCGCGAGGAGGTGGACGACCGCCGCCGCGTACCAGCCCAGCCCGCAGGCCATGATCATGAAGCCCATCTGGCCGACGGTGGAGTGCACGAGCGCGCCCTTCACGTCGGGTCGGGCCAGCATCAGCGCCGTCCCGTACACGGCGGTGACCGCCCCGGCGGCGAAGGCGAGGTGCATCGCGAGCGGCGGGGCGCCGACCAGCCCGCCGGTGCGGACGAGCAGGATCCCCCCGGCGTTGACGACCCCGGCGTGCAGCAGCGCCGACACGGGGGTGGGGGCGGCCAGGGTCACCGGCAGCCAGCCGTGGAGGGGCACCTGCGCCGACCGCGCCAGCGCGGCCACCACGACCAGGCCGGCGGCCACCGCGAGGACCGCGGGCGGCAGGTCCGCCGGGAGCCGGCGCAGGTCGACGTCGCCCCGGCCGAGGACGACCAGTCCGACGGCCGCCCACAGCGCGGCGTCGCCGATCAGGACGGCCCGCGCCGTGCGGCGCACGCCGACCCGCGCGGCGGGGGAGCGGGGGTGCACGCGGAGCAGCAGGCACAGGGCCACCCCGGCCACCGTCCAGGCGACCGCCAGCCCGACGAGCGTCGCGGCCGTCACCAGCGCGGCCGTGGCGCCGGCGAGCAGCCCGGCCGCGACGGAGAACCGGCCGGCGCCCTCGTCGCCGTGCAGGTAGCGGCGCGCGAACCCCTGTGCCACCGCGTTCACCCCGCAGACCAGCAGCAGCAGCGCGGCCCCGAGCGCGTCGGCGACCAGGCCGGGCCCGGTCCCGCCGCCCGCGCGGACGGCCACCACCTCCCCCGCGGCCACCGCGACGGCCACCACCAGCGCGAGGACGAACGCCGCGGCGCCGATCCGCGGCCCGACGGCCGCGCCCGGGTCCGGCCGGCGGGCCCCGGCCGCGGCGACGACGAGCGCCCCCGCCGGCGGTAGCGCGACCACCAGGACGAGGGCGTACTGCGCGGCGATCCCCAGCACCATCACGCGAAGCAAGATAGGTGACTTGTGTGTCAGGTATCAAGAGACGTGTATCACTGGTCGGGAACACCGGAGGGGCGCGGCCCCCGGCCCCCGGCCTAGGCTGGGTGCCGTGTCGTCGTGGACCTTCCTGACCAACCACGCGCACGTGCTGCTCTGCGTCGCCCGCGACCCGGACGTGCGGCACCGGGACGTCGCCGCGGCCGTCGGCATCACCGAGCGCGCGGCGCAGCGGATCGTCGCCGACCTCGTCGACGCCGGGTACCTCGAGCGGGAGCGCGACGGCCGGCGCAACCGCTACCGCCTCAACCCCGACCTCCCGCTGCGCCACCCGCTGGAGCGCGACCACCGGGTCGGGGAGATCCTCGAGGTGCTCCACGACCCGCGGTCCTCGCCGGCCTGAGCGCCCGGGCGGGTCGGCTCCGGGTCAGGTCCAGTAGAGCGACCGCGCGGTCGGCAGGTGCTCGGTCAGCGCGCCCTCGAACCAGGTGCGCAGCTCCCGCATCTCCGCCGCCGGGTAGACGTACTTCACCGCGCCGAACTTGCCGAACTTGCGGCTGCGCCGCTCGGGGTCCATCTCCAGCTTGGTGCGCGGGTACCAGGTCTCGAGCACCTCCTTGCTGCCCGGCGTGAAGCGGTGGGTGATGCACTCGACGGTGAGGTCGGCGTCGGCGGGCAGCGCGGCGGCGGCCGCGTCGAGCAGGCCCGCGTACTGCTCGCGCCAGTCCGGCACCGGCATGATCGGGGCGATCGTGAGGCCCACCGGGTAGCCGGCGCGGGCCAGCGCGCCCAGGCCCGCGAGCCGCACGGGCACCGGGTCGGTGCCGCCCTCGAACCGGCCGGCGACGCCGTTGGCGTTGACCGAGGCGCGGATGCGCGTGCGCCCGGCGTGCGGGAGGTCGAGGAGGCCGTCGACGGCGCCGAACTTCGTCGTGGCGCGCAGCTGCACCGGCCCCGCGAAGGGGTGCGTGCCGACGTGGGTGATCGCGGCGGCGAGGCTGCCGGTGACCGGCTCGATCCCCAGCGGGTCGGTGTAGCAGGACGCCTCGAACGTCGTGCCCTCGCCGCTGCGCGCGGCGTCGGTGGAGGTCACGGTGCCGCGGCCGACGTAGTCGTCCATGCCGGCGAGGATGTCGTCCAGGTCGGCGTAGACCCGCGTGATCGGCGGGCCGCCCAGCGACCCCGCCAGGTAGCAGTACTGGCAGTGCGCGGGGCAGCCGCGGGCCAGGTCGAGGCGCCAGTCGGCGCTGGGGGCGATGGGCGCGAGCTTGCGCGCCGACGGCGGGCTGACGACCACGGCGAGCGTGGCCTTCGCGTGGGCGTAGGCGGCGCGCTCGTCCTCGTCGCGCGGCGCGGTGATGCGGTCGGACTTCAGGAAGGTGATGTCGGTGACGCCGGCGGCCTCGGCCCGCGCGAGCACCTCGCGGGTGTGGGCGCGCTCCGCGGCCGAGCGGGTGACGACGACGTGCTTGGGGGTCCAGAGCTTCGGACGGCGGGGGAGAACGGCGGTGTCCATCACCTGAGTTCAACCCCGGCCGGCGGCCCGGGATGCCGCCCCGGGCCGCCCCGGCGAGTGATGTGCACCATCCTCCGGCGCCGTCGCCGGTGGTTCACCGGAAAAGCCGGCGCGACCGTGACGAGCACTTCCCGGCCCGATCACCGCCCGATCACCGTCCGATCTCGCACCGGCCGGACGGGCGGGTCGGCCCGGAGCCGATTTGCGTGCCCCGGTGCAGCGAAGCAGGCTGACCGGGTGTCGAAGCAGCAGGTGGGAGTCGCTGTCGTCGGTCTGGGTGGCGCGGTTGCCACCACGGCCGTGGCTGGTGTAGAGCAGATGAAGCTGGGGACGGGGGGCCGCGAGGGATTGCCGCTGGCGCACCGCGACGACCTCGTTCCGTACGAATCCCTGCAGTTCGGTGGATGGGACGTGAACGGCGACGACCTCGCCAAGGCGGCCCACGTCCACCGCGTCCTGGACCCCGCCCAGATCGAGGCGGTCGCCGAGCCGCTCGGCGCCATCGAGCCGTGGCCGGCCGTCGCCGACCCGGCGTTCTGCCGCAACGCCGTCGGCGGCAACGTCGTCGCCGTGCCGGGGCTGCGCGACCGCGTCGAGCGCATCCGCGAGGACCTGCGCGCCTTCCGGACCGGGCGCGGCCTCGACAGCGTCGTCGTCGTCAACCTGGCCTCCACCGAGGCCTGGCCGGACCTCACCTCGGCCGTGCTGGCCGACGCCGACACGTTCGAGAAGGGCCTCGACGCCGACTCCGACGTGATCACCCCGGGCATGCTCTACGCCTACGCGGCGATCGTGGAGGGCTGCCCCTACGTCAACTTCACCCCCAGCCTCGCGGCGGACGTGCCGGCGCTCAAGGAGCTCGCGCAGCGCCTCGGCGTCCCGACCGCGGGCAAGGACGGCAAGACCGGCCAGACCCTGATCAAGACGGTGCTGGCGCCGGCGTTCCGGTCGCGCGGGCTGCGCGTCGAGGGCTGGTACTCCACCAACATCCTCGGCAACCGGGACGGCCAGATCCTCGACGACCCGTCGTCGCTGGCGTCGAAGCTGGGCACGAAGGGCTCGGTGCTCGACGACATCCTCGGCTACGAGGTGCCCGACCACGTCGTCCGCATCGACTACTACCGCCCGCGCGGCGACCAGAAGGAGGCCTGGGACAACATCGACCTCGTCGGGTTCCTCGGCCAGAGGATGCAGATCAAGGTCGACTTCCTGTGCCGCGACTCGATCCTCGCCGCCCCGCTCGTCCTGGAGCTGGTGCGCCTGGTCGTCGAGGCGCAGCGGCGCGGCCAGGGCGGGCCGCAGGACCAGCTCGGGTGCTTCTTCAAGGCCCCGGTGACGGCGGAGGGGAACCGGCCCGAGCACGCCCTGCACGTGCAGGAGCGGGCGCTGCTGGACTGGCTGGACGCGTGACCGCGCCGGTGTCCCCGGCGCTGACGGGGGTGCTGCGGGAGATCGGCGACCTCAAGCGGGTGCGGGTGGCCCACGCGGACGGGTCGGTGGCGCAGCGCTCGTTCGCGCGCGCGTGGGCCGCGCTCGTCGCCGGCGACGAGCCGGGCCGGGTGGCGGCGCGGGAGTGCGCCGCCGCGTGCGCCGGGGCGCGGCTCGCCGGCGTCGACGCCGACGTGCTGCTCCGCGCCGGGCTGGGCGGCGACGAGGTGCTGGAGGTGCTGGGCCGGGCGCTGGACGAGGTGGCGGGGCCGCTGCCCGCCGCCGCCCGCGACCGGGCGCGCGCCGCCCTGCCCGAGCTGCTCGTCGGGGGCCCGGACGGGCCGGTGCCGGCGTTCGTCCCGGCGTTCGTCACCGCCCTGGCCCGCCAGCCGCGGGCCGGGGCGACGGCCCCCGGGCTGCCGCGGGTGATCGTCGAGCCGCCGGAGGACCACGCCGAGCACTGCTGGGCCGTGGCCGTCTACGGCGCGCTGCTCGTCGAGGACGCCGACCCCGGCGACGTGTTCCTGCTCGGGCTGGCCCACCACCTGCACAACGCCGCGCTGCCCGACGCCGGGTTCGCCGGGGAGGTGCTGCTCGGCGCCCACCTGGAGCCCGTGCTGGCCCGGCTGACCGACCGCGAGCTCGACACGCTGCCGGCCGACCTCGCGCGGCGGACGCGGTCGCTGCTCGCGCTGCGGGCCGACGCCGACACCCCCGTCGGGCGGGCGTTCCACGCCGCCGACGTGCTCGACCGCGTGCTGCAGGTGCACCACCACGCCCGCGCGGCCGGCTTCACCGCGGCGCAGGCGCTCGACGACCTGGACCTCGTCCACGACGGCCCGGTGGTCGGGTACCACCGGGAGGTCCTGGCGGCGGCGGGGCTGGTGGCCGCGCCGTGAGCCCCGGCTCGGTGGACCCGCTCAGCCCCGGCGGGGCCGGGTCGATCGGCCCGCCCGGCGCCGCCGCGGCGGTCCGGCCGGCCGGGCTGGAGCCCGACGGCCCGCACACCCTCAGCGACGGCGAGCGGCGCTGGCCCGTCGTCGACGGCATCCCGTGGCTGCGCGCCGGGCGCGACGAGGTCCGCGAGCGGGCCGTCGCCGCGCTCGACGCCGGCGACCTCGACGGGGCCGCGGTCGTGCTGCTCGCCGACGCCGACGACTGGTGGGACGAGCCGCCGCCGCCCGACGTGCAGCTGCGGGCGGCGCTGCGGGCGACGACGCTGTCGGAGGCCGTCGAGCTGCTCGGGCTGGGCCGGGTCGGGACCTACTTCCGCCACCGGTGGAGCGACCCCAGCTGGCTGGCCTGCCTCGCGCTCACCGCCGCGCACCCGCCCGCCGGGCGCCCCGTCGTCGACCTGGCCTGCGGCGCCGGGCACCTGCTGCGCCACCTCGCCCTGCACGGCACCCGCGACCTCACCGGCGTCGACGTCGTGTTCGCCAAGCTGTGGGTGGCGCGCCGGTTCGTCGTGCCGGTGACGGTGCGGCTGGTGTGCGCCGACCTCGCCGCCACGCCGTGGCCGCTGCCCGCCTACACCCGGCCGGTCTGGGTGGCCTGCCACGACGCGCTGTACTTCCTCGACGACAAGCAGACCGTCGTCAGCACGGCGGTCGCGGCGGCCGGGCCCGTCGGCGCGCTGGTGCTCGGGCACTGCCACAACGCCCGGCACCCGGCCGGGCGGTCGGGCCGCCCGCTCGACCCCGACGGCTGGGCCGCGCTGCTGCCCGACGCCGTCGCCTACCGCGAGGAGGAGCTGACGGCCGCGGCCGTGGCGGGGCGGCTGCCCGCCCCCGGCGGCGACCTGGCCGCGACCGAGGCGCTGGGGCTCGTGCGCGACGGCGGCCGCGCCGGGGGCGACCCGACCCTGCTCGGGCCCCCGGCCGGGGCCCCGCTGCGGCCCAACCCCCTCTACGTCGACGGGGTCCGCACCTGGCCGCACGAGCGGTGGGCGCAGGAGTACGGCCCGCGCGCCGCGACCTACCTGCCGCAGCGCTGGACCGAGCTGCCCGAGGCCGACGCGGTCCGCCGACGGCTGCTGCTGGACCTGCCGGAGGAGTGGTGAGCGCGGGCGTCGGCTGGGGTCTGGTCGGGTGCGGGTGGGTGGCCCGCGACCACGTCCTGCCCGGCCTGGCCGCGGTGCCGGACGCGCACCTGGTGGCGGTGCACGACCGCGACCCCGCGGCCGCGGCGGCCCTGGCCGCGGCCGCGCCCTCCGCCCGTCCCGGGTTGCAGGAAAGCCACCTTCCCGCAACCTCGTTGCGTGAAGGTGGCCTTCCTGCAACGGGGCGGGTGAGTGTCGCGCCGGACGTGCGCGCGCTGGCCCGGGTGCCGGGCGTCGACGCCGTGTACGTCGCCACGCCGACGCACGCGCACCGGGAACCGGTCGCCGCCGCGGCGGCCGCGGGCGTCCCGGTGCTCGTCGAGAAGCCGCTCGCGCCGGACGCGGACGGGGCGCGCGCCGTCGTCGCCGCGGCCGGGGACGGGCTGGCCGGGTGCGCGTTCGACCAGCGGTTCCACCCCGCGCACGTGCGCATCGCCGAGCTGGTGGCGGCCGGGGAGCTGGGCACCGTCACGGCGGTGCGGATCGGCTACGCGTGCTGGCTGCCGGCCGACTGGAGCCCCGACGGGCGGCCCCGGGAGAACTGGCGCGTCGGCCCCGGCGGCGGCGCCGTGATCGACCTGGCCCCGCACGGGATCGACCTCGTCGGCGTCCTGCTCGGCGGCGACGACCTGGAGCGCCTGCACGTGACCCTGCAGCACCGGGTGCACGGCTACGCCGTGGACGACGGCGGCGTGCTGGGCGGGCGCACCGCCGGCGGCGTGCTGTACGACGCCCACGTCGCCTTCAACACCCCGGACGCGCTGCCGCGGCGGCGGCTGGAGGTCGTCGGGACGCGCGCCCAGCTCGTCGCGCTCGACACCCTCGGCCAGACCCCCGGCGGCACCCTCACCCGCCACGACGCCGCCGGCGGGGACCCGGTCGCCGTCCCGTTCGACACCACCACCAGCCCCTTCACCGCGCAGCTGTCCGCGTTCTCCGCCGCCGTCGCGGGCCGCGCGCCCTGGCCGCACCCGCTGGCCCGCGACCTGCGCCTGCACGAGCTGCTCACGACCGCCCTGGAGACGGCATGCCCCTGACCCCCTGGTCCTGCGACAACTGCGGCCACTGGCAGCGCTGGTTCGCCGAGCCGCCGTTCTGCCCGGTGTGCACCGACGTCCGCAACGCCCTGCCCGAGGACGGCTGGTCCTGGACCACCCCGGCCGACCTCACCGACCGGCGGGCGGTGTGGGAGGAGGTGGCGCCGGGCGTCCACGGGTTCCGCTGCGAGCCGAACCTGGGCCTGGGCACGACGGGCTGGGTGCTGGAGACCGACGCCGGGCTCGTCGGCTGGGAGGGCGCGGGGTACTACCCGCCCGACGCGATCGCCGAGCTGCGCCGCCGCGGCGGGCTCGTCGCGCTCGGCGCCAGCCACGTGCACGGCTACGGCGCGCTGTGGCAGCTGCAGGACGAGCTGGCCCCGCCCGTGCTGGCCATCGGCGTCGACGACCTGCAGTGGACCAAGGCCTTCGTCGTCACCTGGCCCACCGACGACCGCCACGAGCTGGCGCCCGGCCTGGTCATGCACCGCTCGGGCGGGCACTTCCCCGGCCACACCGTGCTGCACGACGAGCGCCGGGGGATCCTGTTCGTCGGCGACCTGATCAAGGTCGACCTCGACGGCGACACCCCCGTCGGGCTGTCGGCGCACAAGGCCTACCACGCCCAGATCCCGCTGTCGCACGCCGAGCTGCGCGAGGCCCGCGCGCTGGTGGAGCGGCTGGACTTCGCGGCCGTCGCCACGCCCTTCGAGTACGCCGCACCGGTGACGACGAAGCAGGTCCTGGCGCTGTTCGACCACCACCTGCGCGGCCAGCCGAAGGCGGGCCCGGTGCCGCTGGCGGAGCTGTCGTGACGGCCTCCGGCACGTCGCAGCGAGGTGGCCTTGCTCCCGCTCAGTTGCAGGAAGGCCACCTCGCTGCAGCCGGGGACGGGACGGCGGACCGGCTCGCCGCCGCCCTGCCGCCGGGGGAGCGGGGGGACTTCCCCATCCACTCCCTCGACCGGGTCGGGGTCCCCGTCGTCGCCGCCGACCACGCCGGGCCGCCGCGGTCGGGATCGTTCGGGTACGGCGAGACGCTGGAGCAGGCGCGCACCGGCGCGTACGGCGAGCTCGTCGAGGGCCTGCTGCTGCACCACCACCTGCGCTCGCTCACCCCGCGCCGGGCGTCCTACGCGGAGCTGCGCGCGCAGGGCGCGGTCGACCCGCGCGCGCTCGTGCTGCCCGCCGGCACGGTCGTCGACGACGCGCAGCCGCGCGACTGGCTGCCCGCGCTGCGCTTCCGGACCGGGGAGACGGCGTGGCTCCCGGCGGAGTTCTGCGCCTCCTCCGGCGCGGACCTCCCGCGGCTCACCGACCCCCTCATCACCGTGATCACCAACGGCGCCGGCGCGGGGGACACCGTCGAGCGCGCCGTGGCCCACGGGCTGCTGGAGCTGCTCCAGCGCGACGGCAACGGCACCGCCTTCCGGGCGCTGGACCGCGGCGCGGTGCTCGACCTCGGCCCGGACGACTCCGCCGTCACCGACCCGGTCACCCTCGACCTGCTCGCCCGGCTGCGCCGCGCGGGGATCGAGGTGCTGCCCAAGCTCGCGTCCGTGCAGTTCGGACTGGCCGACGTCCACGTCGTCGGGATCGACCACGACCCCGGCGCCGAGCCGCTCGCCCTCACCGCGTGCGGGGAGGCGTGCCACCCGGACCGGGAGATCGCGCTGCGCAAGGCGCTGCTGGAGTACGCCTCGGCGCGCTCGCGCAAGGTGTTCGCGCACGCGCCGCTGGAGCGGCTGCGCCCCCACGCCCCCGCCGGCTACTGGGAGCGGGAGCTGGCCGCGCCGGTGCCGCCGCAGGAGCCGCGGGCGCTGGAGGCCATGCGGGCGTGGTCCCGGACGAGCGCGGACGAGCTGCTCGCCCGGCTGGAGCCGACGGTGCTGTCGCGCCGCAGCACCGTCGCGTTCACCGACCTGCCGGCCACGCCGGTCGCCGGGCCGGCGGAGCTGCTGGACCTGCTGCTGGACCGGCTCGCCGACCTCGACGTCCTCGTCGTGCTCGCGCAGCGCGACGGCGCGGTCAGCGCGAAGGTCGTCGTGCCCGGGCTGGAGGCGGAGACGATGTCCTACGGGCGGATCGGCGCCCGCGGCGTCGCGAAGCTGCTGGAGCAGGACCGGGGGCTGGTCGGGCTCGGCGCGCCGCCGCACCCGGGCGCCGCGCCCGTCGTGCTCACCGACCGCGGCCGCGACGAGCTCGGCGCCGATGCCTGGTTCGACCGCGCGCTGGCCGACCGCATCGTCGGCGGGCTCTACCCGCTCTACCGCGAACCGTCCCGCCACGCCCTCGCCCGCACCCCCCGGTAGGGAGCCCGCCGTGCTGCGCTACGCCTACAACACCAACGGCATGACCAGCCACCGCCTCGACGACGCGCTGGCCCTGCTCGCCGACACCGGCTACGACGGGGTGGCGCTCACCCTCGACGTCGCCCACCACGACCCGTTCGCCCCCGACCTCGCCGGGCGCACCGCCGCGCTGGCCCGCCGGCTCGACGAGCTCGGGCTGGACAGCGTCGTCGAGACCGGCGCCCGGTTCCTGCTCGACCCGCGCCGCAAGCACCACCCGACGCTGGTCAGCCCGGACCGCGCCGACCGCGCGCGGCGCGTGGACTTCCTCAGGCTCTGCGTGGACGTCGCCGCCGACCTCGGCAGCGAGGCCGTCTCGTTCTGGGCCGGGGTGCCGTCGGGGGAGGGCGACGCCTGGGCGTGGCTGGTCGAGGGCGTCGCCGAGGTCGTCGCGCACGCGGGCGAGCGCGACGTCGTCTGCGCGTTCGAGCCCGAGCCGGGGATGCTCGTGGAGGACTGCGACGACTGGGCCCGGCTGCACGAGCAGGTGCCCGACCTGGCGCTCGCCCTGGACACCGGGCACTGCATCGTCGCCGGCGCCTACGAGCCGGCCGAGGCCGTGCACCGCTTCGCCGCGCACCTCGGGGCGTGCGCGGTGGAGGACATGCCGCGCGGGCGCCACGAGCACCGCGCCCCCGGCGAGGGCGACATGGACCTGCCCGCCGTGCTCGGCGCGCTCGCCGGCGTCGCGTACCCGGGGCTGGTGTCGCTGGAGCTGTCGCGCGACTCCCACCGCGCGGACGTGCTGGTCGGCGCGGCGCTGGCGGCGCTGAAGGACGCCGAGGACCGCGGCTGGGCCGCAGCATGAGGATCTGCTTCGTCTCCCGCCGCTACTGGCCCGCCGTGTCGGGCATGAGCGCGTACGCGGAGAACCTGCTGCGCCACCTCGTGCGCGCGGGCCACGACGTCACCCTCGTCTCGCAGTACCGCGGCGACCCGGCGGGGCGGGCCGTGTACGGGGGCGGCCCGCCGCCGCCCGAGCGCGTGCCCGCGGGCGTGACGGCGGTGCCGCTGGAGTCGCTGGGGGAGCAGGTGAGCCCGGCGCGGTTCGAGGACGACGTCGACACGATGACCCGCACCGTGCTGGAGCTGCACGAGAAGGAGCCCTTCGACGTCCTGCACGCCCAGTACGCCTACCCCAACGGGCTGGCCGTGCTCCGCGCCGCGCGGGAGGCCGGGCTGCCCGCCGTCGTGTCCGTGCAGGGCGGGGACGGGCACTGGGTCGGCACCTGCTGCACCACCCACCGCGACCTGGTCCGCGCCGTGTTCGCGGCCGCGCCCGCGCTGCTGATCGGGTCGCCGTCGTTCGCCGCGGAGGTGGCGGCGCGCCACGGCGTCGACCCGGCCCGGTTCACCCTCGTCCCCGGGGCCACGGACGCGGAGCGGTTCGCCCCCGCGGACCGGGCGGCGGTCGCGCGGACGTCCGACCCGGCCGTGCTGCTCTACCACGGCCGGGTCGACGTCCGGAAGGGCGTGCTCGACCTGCTCGACGCCGTCCGTCTCCTGCTCGACTCCGGCGTCCGGGTCCGGCTGCTCGTGTCCGGCATCGGCCCGGACGTCGAGCGGGTGCGGACGCGGATCGGGGAGCTGGGCCTGGCCGGCGCCGTCGAGGTGCTCGGCGCCGTGCCCTACGAGCGGGCGCACGAGGTGTACCGGCGCGGGGAGGTGTTCGTGTCGCCGACCTACGCCGAGGGGTTCTCCAACACCATCCTGGAGGCGATGGCGAGCGGGCTGCCCGTCGTGTCCACCGACGTCGTCGGCGTGCGCGACTGCGTGCGGGCGGGCGGGGACGGCGACGACAACGGCGTGCTCGTCGCGCCGCGCGACCCCGCCGCCCTCGCCGCCGGCATCGCCCGCGTCCTCGACGACGCGGCCCTGCGGCGGCGGCTGGCGGAGCGGGCGCTGTCCGACGTCCACCGGCTCTGGTCGTGGCCGGTGGTGGCCGGTCTGATCACCGACGTCTACGACCGGGTCGACGGCGCGCGCGTCCCGGAGATCCCCGACCCGCCGGTGGACCCGACCTGCCGCTTCCGCGCGGCGCCCCACCTGCTGTGACCGGCGCCCCCGGCGCCCGTGAGCGGAAACGGTCGTCGGAGCCGCCGTCTCCGCGCACGGGCCACGCCGTCGCGGTGTCCCCGCACCTCGACGACGCGGTGTTCTCCGCCGGCGGCACGATCGCCGCGCTCACCGACGCCGGCTGGCGCGTCACCGTCGTCACCTGCTTCACGGCGAGCGTGGCCGACCCGACGCCCTTCGCGCTGTCCACGCAGCTCGACAAGGGCCTCGGGCCCGACGTCGACTACATGGCGCTGCGCCGGGCCGAGGACGTCGCCGCGTGCGCGGAGCTGGGCGCCCGCCCGGTGCACCTGCCCGTCCCCGAGGCCCCGCACCGCGGCTACACCAGCGCCGCGGACCTGTTCGCCGGCGTCCACGACGACGACGGCGTCGTCCCGCTGCTCGTCGAGCTGCTGGCCCCGGTGCTGCGCCGCGCCGACCTCGTCCTCGCCCCGCAGGCGCTGGGCGACCACGCCGACCACCGGGTCGTCGCCGAGGCGGTCGCGCGGGTCGTGGGGGCGGACGCGCCGTGGTGGTGGCGCGACGCCCCCTACGCGCTGCGCCGCCCCGACGCCCGCCCGTGGACCGTCGTGCCCGACGCACCCGAGCGCGCCGTCGGGATCGGGGCGCAGCTGGAGCGCAAGATCGCGGCGGCCCGCCGCTACACCACGCAGCTCGGGTTCCAGTTCGGCGGCGCCGACGGGGTCGGGCCGGCCCTGCGGGAGCTCGCCGGGCCGGCGTGCGCGGAGGGGTTCCGGGCGGCCCGGTGTGGCGGGGCCGCGGCGCGTGCGGTAGCCCTTCCCCCGTGACCGAGCGCGGGAGTGCAGCACCGTCGCGGCGACGCGGCACGGCGACGAGAGCGGGAGGGGCGAGGTGAACCGGAACGTGCTGAGGCGCCTGCTGCTCGCGGGCGTGCTCGGGCTGGAGGACCTCGTCGAGTCGGGCATCGCCCTGGGCGCGCAGGCCGCGGGCCGGCGGCACCCGATGATCGTCCCGTTCATCGGCCACGGCACGCCCGTGCGGGCCCGGATCGGGGCGCGGCTGGTGCTGGCGCGGCGCGAGGCCGAGACCGTCGAGCCGGTGCCGGCGGAGAACGCCTCGCCCCGGACGCGCCGCGCGACGCTGAAGGTCTCGCTGGCGCGGTTCCTCACCGTCGAGGTGACGCGCACCCCCGTGACGATCCACGCCCCCGGCGGCGACGTCGAGGTGCGCACCGACCGCGACGGCTACGTCGACCACGAGGTCGCGCTGCCCGGCGTCGAGCCGGGCTGGCTGGAGGTGCCGCTGTCCGGGCCCGGCGGGGCGCGGGCCGTCGCGCAGGTGCTGATCGTCGACCCCGCCGCGGACGTGGGCATCGTCAGCGACATCGACGACACGATCCTGCACACGGGCCTGCTGCGCGCCCGCGACGTCCTGCGCGCCACCCTGCTCACCGACGTCACCGAGCGCACGCCGCTGACCGGCGCCCCCGCGCTCTACCAGGCCCTCACCGCCCCCGGCCGGCCCGTGTTCTACGTGTCGACGAGCCCGTGGAACCTGCACGAGATGCTGCTGCAGTTCGTGCGGCTGCGCGGGTTCCCGCTCGGGCCCCTGCTGCTGACCGACTGGGGACCGTCCCACACCGGGCTGTTCCGCATCGGCGCGCAGCAGCACAAGCCCCCGCTCGTGCGCCGGCTGCTCACCGAGCACCCGGGGCTGCGGCTCGTGCTCATCGGCGACAGCGGCCAGGAGGACCCGGAGATCTACGGCGACATCGCCCGCGACCACCCCGAGCGCGTCGCCGCCATCTACATCCGCCGCATCACCGGCCTGGACCTGGGCCGCGGCGCCGAGATCGACGAGCTCGCCGAGCGGGTGACGGCGTCCGGGGTCCCCATGCTGGTGGTGGACGACAGCACGCAGATCGCCGTCCACGCCGCGGGCCTGGGCCTGCTGGACGCGACGGCGGTGGCGGTGGTCCGGGCCGAGCAGCCCTGACCCGGGTTGCAGGAAAGCCACGTTCACGCAACCTCGTTGCAGGAAAGTGGCTTTCCTGCAACGGGGGCGGGGGGGTCAGAGGCGGTGGGTCGTGCGCTCCTGCTCCGCCCGGCGGGCCAGGGCCCCGTCGGGGGTGTTGCGGCACTGCACCAGGCTCGCGCCCGCAGCGAGGACGGCGAGCAGGCCGTCGCGCAGGCCGTCACCGGACCACTCGCGGGTGGACAGCACGCGGTCGCCGCGGCCCAGGCCCAGCTCCGCGGCCCGGGCGCGGGCGCCGGCCAGCACCTCGTCGACGACGGCGCCGTTGAGCGCGGGCGCGTCGCCGGGCACCGGCCGCCACGGCGCGAACTCGTCGCCGTGCAGCCGCACCTCGGTCGCGAAGTCGAGCACGCCGTCGGGCAGCCCCGTCAGGCCCTTGCCGAACGCGTCGAGGGAGAACGCGACGACGGCGTGGGCCGGCACGAGCGACAGGGCCAGGTCGAGCCGGTCGGTGTCGCACAGCACCAGGTCGGGGTCGGACTCCACGACCTCGCCGCCGCACCACCACACCGCGAGCAGCGCGGCGGCGGTCTGCCAGTGCGCCGGCAGCAGGACCGCGACGCGCGCGCCCGGCTCCAGGTCGCAGTCGTCGCGCAGCAGGTTCGCCGCCTTCGCCGCCCAGTTCGCCGTGGTGGTGCCGGACAGCTCGATCCGCTCGCCGGTCGCGTCGTCGTAGAAGGTGATCATCGGGCGGGGGGAGGCGGGGTCGAGCAGGGCGTCGGTGAGGGACACCCGCGCATCCAACCAGCCGGTCGGGCCGGTTCAGTCGACGCAGGGCACCCCGCCCGCGCTGATCGGGGCCTCGACGGGCGGCGGCCCGGCCCCCGGGTCCACCTGCGGCGGCGGGGCGGGCAGCACGCCCGGGTCGAAGTCGGCCCCCAGCACGATGTCGAGGTGCCCGCGGAGCACGGCGTCGTCGCGGTCGACGGCGAGCCCGCCCAGCTGCTCGGCGACGTCGCGCGCCGCCTCGCCGTCCGGTCCGGTGTAGCGGACCGTCGAGCGCTCCACGGGACCGGTGTTGTCGATCGTGCCGCCGACGAACCCGAGCCGCTCGAGGTGCTCGCCGACGTCCGAGGCGAGCCCGTCGACGTCCGAGCCGTTGCGGACGTCGACGACGTAGCGGCTCGCGATCACCTCGATGACGGGCGGCGGCCCGGCGCGGCGGGCCCGCTCGGCGGCCTCCCGGGCCGCCTCCGCGGCGGCCCGGCGGGCGGCGATGCGCTCCTCCACGAACTCCGCGACGGCCGGCGGGTCGACGAGCAGGACGTCGCCGCGGTCGTTGCTCTCCCGGCCGGTGGTGGGGACGGTGACGAACTCCAGGTCCCCGGCGGCCAGGTCGGCGGCGCGGTCGGCGAACGCGAGCAGGTCCCAGCCCTCGTCGATCACCACCGAGCGCTGCACGGCCCCGACCAGCCCGGACAGCGCGGTCGGGTCGGTGAGCGTCCCCGCGCTGAGCACCTTCCGGGCGACGGCGGCGAGGAACACCTGCTGGCGGCGGATGCGGGACAGGTCGCCGTCGGGCAGGTCGCGGCGCTGCCGGACGAACGCCAGCGCGTCGCGCCCGGAGATCGTCTGCGGCCCGGCGGGCAGCCGCGCGCCCGACAGCGGCTCGTCCACCGCGCGGGTCAGGCAGACGTCGACGCCGCCGATCGCGCGGGTCAGGTCGTGGAAGCCGAGCAGGTTGACCTCGGCGTAGTGGTCGACCGACACCCCGGTGAGGTCCTCGACCGCGCCGATCAGCGCGGCCCGCCCGGCCCGCGCCGACTCGACCCGCACCCGGTCGGCGGGCAGCCCGTCGGCGACGAGGCGCTCCGCGGTGAGCGCGGTGACGGCCGGGTAGGCCGCATTGATCTTGTCGCGGCGGAGGCCGGGGACGTCGACGTAGACGTCGCGCGGGATCGAGAACGCCACCGCCGCGCCCCCGTCGGAGGGCACGTGCAGCAGGATGATCGTGTCGGAGTTGAGCACGCCGGTGTCGGGGCCGCTGCTCAGCTCGCGCAGCACCTCGGGCGGCAGCGGCTCGCCGCGGGCGTCGGTGCGGCTGTCCACGCCGACCAGCAGGATGTCCTCGCCGCCGCGCCCGTCGCCGCCGCCGAGGATGACGTCGGTCGTGGTGATGCCGGCGGTCACGTCGCGGTAGAGGCCCCACGCGGTGCCGGTGAGCAGCAGCACCAGCGCGGAGCACACGACGAGCGCCACCCGGGCGCGGTGCCGGACCCGCTCGCCCAGGGGCCGGACGGGCGACGGCGGGGGAGCGGACCGCGCGCGGGCCGGACGGAGCGGAGCTCGGACGACCATGATCCACCTCCTCCCGATCGGGGACCGCGGCCGGTCCCCTAGGGTGGCGCACCGCGGGCGGCCCGCCGGGAGGTCGCGCGCGTGTCGCGGGTGATCGCGGCACCCCCCGATCGGTCACGATCGGTGACGACCGGATCGCCAGGGAGGAGCGGGTGCGTGCCCGAGGAGTTCTCGTTGCTGCTGCCCGTCTGGGCCGCGGACCGGCCCGACTTCGTCGCGGACGCGTTCCGCTCCTCGGTGCAGGACCAGACGCGCCGACCCGACGAGGTCGTCATCGTGCGTGACGGTCCGGTGCCGCCCGCGATGGCGCGGACGCTGGCCGACCTGGCCGCCGGGAGCCCCGTGCCGGTGCGCGTGCTGGAGCTGCCGCGCAACGGCGGGCTGGGCCCGGCGCTCGACGCCGGGCTGGCCGCCTGCCGCTACGACGTCGTCGCCCGGATGGACGCCGACGACCTGTCGCTGCCCCACCGCTTCGCCGTGCAGCTGCCCATGATCGAGTCCGGGCTCGACCTGGTGGGGGCGGGTCTGGTCGAGTTCGGCGACCACCCCGACGACCTCGTCGGCACCCGCGTGCCGCCCGTCGACGCGGCCGACATCGCCGCCCGCGCCCGCTTCGCCGACCCCTTCAACCACCCGACCGTCGTCTACCGCCGCGACCTCGTGCGGGCCGTCGGCGGCTACAGCGACTTCGCGCTCATGGAGGACTACCTGCTCTGGGCGAAGCTGCTCGTCGCCGGCGCGAAGGTGGCCAACACCGCGGAGCCGCTCGTCAAGTACCGGGTGGGGGCCGGGGCCTACGCGCGGCGCGGGGGCTGGCGGCAGCTGCGCGCGGAGCTGGCGGTGCAGCGCCGGTTCCGCCGCATCGGGTTCACCACGCGCCGGCAGTGGGCGCGCAACGTCGTGCTGCGCGGGGGCTACCGGCTGGTTCCCGAACGGTGGCGCCGCCTGGCCTACCGGAAGGTCATCGCCACCTACCCAGGGTGAGAAACCCCGCCCGGGCTGCCACGATGGGCCACCCCATCGAGGAGGCCCCCCGTGACGCAGCCCTACCCCGAGCCGCCGGCTCCCGCCCCGCCGGCCGCCGCGCCGGTCACTGCGCCACCGATCGCCGAGCCGGTGGTCACCGAGCCGCTGGCGGCCGAGGGGCTCGTGCTGCTGGAGGCGAACCGGCCGCTGGAGGCCGTCGACGTGCTGCGCCACGCGGTCGCGGCGGGGGAGCCGTCGGCGCCGGACCTGCTCACCCGCGCCTACCTCGACAGCGGCAGCTGGCACGCCGCCGTCGAGTGGCTGGCGCCGCTGGTGGAGCAGGGGCAGGTGCGGTTCGCGGGCCGGCTCGGCGTGGCGCTGGTGGAGACCGGCGACCGCGAGCGCGCCGAGCAGGCGCTGCGGCTGGCCGTCGCGTCCGGGGAGGTGGGCGCGGTCAACGACCTCGCGATCCTGCTGCGCGACGAGGGCCGGCTGGCCGAGGGCGTGCTGCTGCTGGAGCGCGCGGCGGAGGCGGGGGACGTCCAGGCCGGCGCGAACCTCGTCGAGCTGCTGCTGGAGGACGGCGACCTCGTCGGCGCCTCCATCGCCGCCGAGCGCCTCGTCGACCCGGCCCGCCCCGACACGGTGCTGGCGCTGGCCGACGTGCGGGCGGCCCAGGCGCGCACCGAGGAGGCCGTGGAGCTCTACCGGCAGGCCGGGCTGCTGGGGGCGCTGCGGGCCCACAGCGCCTACGGGCAGTTCCTGATGACCCTCGGTGACGTCGACGGCGCCGAGCTCCAGTTCATCGAGGCCCGCCGGCACGCCGAGCCGGGCTGGGCGTACACGATGGGGCGCTTCCTCGTCGAGACCGGGCGCTCCGACCAGGCGCGGGACTACCTGCGGGTGGCGGTCGACGAGGGCGACCGCGCCGCCGCCGACCTCCTGGCCGAGCTGGACGGCGACGAGGCCTGACGGCCCCGGGCGTCCGCTCCCGCGGGCCGGCGGTCGGTAGGGTGCGCGCCGTGCAGGGGTACGGGACGGCCGTCGGCGTCGTGAGCTGGGGCCCGGGCGCGCCCGGGCCGGTGGCGGGGGCCGCGGCCGTCGTCCACGTCGGCGGTCCCGTCGAGCCCGGCGGCGCGCCGGGCGTCACGCCCGTCCGCACCACCGAGTCGCTCGCGCGGGCCGCGGCCGTCAACCGCGGGGTGGTGGCGCTGCCGCCGGAGGTGGGCTGGGTGCTCGCCGCCGACACCGGCGTCACCCTCGCCCCCGGCGCGCTCGACGCCCTGCTCGCCGCCGCCGTCCGCTTCCCCCGCGCCGCGGCGCTCGGACCCCGGCTGCCCGGCGCGGCCGCCGGCCCGCTGCCCGGCCGGCGCGACCTGCTGGCCGGCCGCGTGCCGCTCGACGCCCCCCGCACAGCCGGGCCGGTGGGCTGGGTGGACGGGCGGTGCGTGCTGCTGCGCCGCACGGCCTGGGAGTCCGTCGACGGCTACGACCCCCGTCACCTGGGGCCCGCGGACGCCGTCGACCTCGGCGACCGGCTCGCCCGCGCCGGCTGGCTCGCCGTGCACGTCCCCGCGGCGGAGGCGGCTGTCGCGCCCGGCCCGGTGCCCGGCATGCTGGAACCCCTGCGCGACGGGCTGCGGCGCTACGCCGCCGACCGCTACCGGGTGCTCGCCCGTCTGACCTGAGAGGACGCCCGTGGACGACGTCGAGGCCGTGGTGCTCGTCGGGGGCAAGGGCACCCGCCTGCGCCCGCTGACCCTCTCGGCGCCCAAGCCGATGCTCCCGACAGCCGGGGTGCCGTTCCTCGCGCACCTGCTGTCGCGGATCCGCGCGGCCGGGGTGCGCCGGGCCGTGCTCGGCACCTCCTACCTGGCGGAGACGTTCGCCGAGCACTTCGGCGACGGGTCGGAGCTGGGCCTGGAGCTGGTCTACGTCACCGAGCACGAGCCGCTGGGCACCGGCGGCGGCATCCGCAACGTCGCCGGGCACCTGAGCGCGAAGCACGTGCTCGTGTTCAACGGTGACGTGCTGGCCGGCACGGACCTGCGCGCCGTCGTCGACACCCACCGGCGCACCGAGGCCGACGTCACCCTGCACCTGGTGCGCGTGCCCGACCCCCGCGCGTTCGGCTGCGTGCCCACCGACGCCGACGGGCGCGTGCTCGCCTTCCTGGAGAAGACGCCCGACCCGCCCACCGACCAGATCAACGCCGGCTGCTACGTCTTCCGCCGCGACGTCATCGACACCATCCCGACGGGGCGGCCCGTGTCGGTGGAGCGCGAGACGTTCCCGGGGCTGCTGGAGTCCGGCGCGCGGGTGTCGGGCCACGTCGACGCCGCGTACTGGCGCGACATGGGCACCCCCGCCGACCTCGTGCACGGCTCCGCCGACCTCGTCCGCGGCCGCGCGCCCTCGGCGGCGCTGCCCGGGCCGACGGGGGAGGCGCTGCTCCTCGACGGGGCGCAGGTCGAGGGCGTCGCCGACGGCGGCAGCACCGTCGGGCGCGGCGCCCGCGTCGGCGCCGGGGCGCGGGTGCGCGGCTCGATCCTGTTCGACGGAGCCGTGGTCGGCCCGGACGCCGTCGTCCAGCACTCGGTGGTCGGCGCGGGGGCGGTCGTCGAGACCGGTGCGGTCGTCGTCGACGCGGTGCTGGGCGACCGCGTGCGGGTCACCGCGGGTGTCGAGCTGCGCGGCGGGGCCCGGGTGTGGCCCGACACGGTCGTCCGGGGCATCCGCTTCTCGCCGGATGTCTGACGGCGCGCTGCCCGCCCCGCCGCCGTCGGAGACGGTGGTGCCCGCGGCGGGGCCCGCCGCGGCGGGGCCCGCCGCGGTGGTGCCCGTGCCGCCGGTGCCCGGGGCCGCGCTGGTCGAGGGGTCGCTCGTCGAGGGGCCCGCGCCCGGCGTCCCGCTGGCGGAGGCGCTGCGCGACGCCGCGGGGCCCGGGGCGCCGGACCCGGGGGTGGTGCTGCCCGGGGCGCCGCCGACCGGGCCCGCGTCGCTGGGGGTCCCGGTGCCCGGGGCCGCGCTGGCGGGGGTCGAGCCGCCCGCGACCGCCCCGCCGGGGATCGAACTGCCGGGGACCGCGCTGCCCGGGACCCCGCTGCCGGGGGTCGAGCCGCCCGGGACCGCGCCGGCGGAGGTCGAGCTGCTCGGGACTCCGCCGTCCGGAGCGCCCCCGCCGTTGCCGCCCGGGCCCCGGACGACGGCACCGCCCCTGTCCGTCCGGGTGGTGGCCGTGGGACCGGCGCCGGGGGACCCGGCGCCCGTGCCGCGGGTGTCCCCCGCCCGCACCCCGGCCGCGCCGGCCGACGGGCTCGTCCGGGAGTGGCGCCCGGACTTCCCGCTCGACGTGCGCGGGGTGCTCGCCCCACTGCACCGCCCGCCCGGCGACCCGACGTTCCGCACCACCCCGGCCGGGGTCTGGCGCGCCGGCACCACCCCGGACGGGCCGGCGACGACGCTGGTGTCGCGCCGTCCGGACGGCACGGTCGTCGCTCGGGCGTGGGGACCCGGCGCCGCGTGGAGCCTGGACGGGCTGCCGGCGCTGCTCGGCGCGCACGACGACCCCGCGGGGTTCGTCGCCCACCACCCGCTCGTCGCCGACGTCCACCGCCGCCGGGGCGGGCTGCGCTTCGGCCGCGCGGGCCGGGTCTGGGACCAGGTGCTGCCCGCGGTGCTGGAGCAGAAGGTCACCGGCACGGAGGCGCGCCGGTCGCACCGCGAGCTGTGCCGCCGCTTCGGCGACCCCGCCCCGGGTCCGCTCGCGGGCCTGCGCCTGCCCCCGACGCCGCAGCAGGTGCGCGCGATCCCCGACTGGGAGTGGCACCGCGCCGGCGTCGACCACAAGCGCAAGCGCGCGGTCCTGTCCGCCGCGGTCGTCGCGCACCGCCTGGAGCGGGCGTGCGAGCTGGGCGGGGAGGCCGGCCGCGAGCTGCTGCGGACCGTGCCCGGCATCGGGGTGTGGACCGCCGCCGAGGTCGCGCAGCGCGCCTGGGGTGACCCGGACGCCGTCAGCTTCGGCGACCTCCACGTCCCCCGGCTCGTCGGCTGGGCGCTGGTCGGCCGCCCCCTCGACGACGCCGGGATGATGGAGGTCCTCGCCCCCTACCGGCCGCAGCGCCAGCGCGCCGTGCGGTACATCGAGGTGTCGGGCTTCCGGCGCCCCCGCTTCGCGCCCCGGTTCTCCCCGCGGGACTACCGGGCGATGTGACGGACGGCCGGCCTCGACCGTGCCCTCCGTCCGGTCGCCGCCGCGCTCACCGCACCCTCGACGGGCGCCGCAGCGCGAGCACCAGGGCGCCGGCGCCCCCGGCGACGACCGCGGCCACGCCGAACGCGACGACGAACCCGGGCCCACCGCCGTCGTCGACCACCCCGGCGACGCTCACCAGGACCGCGATGCCCAGCGCCGTCCCGATCTGGGCGGCGGTGTTCACCGCGCCGGCCGCCGTCCCCTGCCGCTCGGCGGGCAGCGCGGCGGTGGCGGCGTCGGTGGAGGTGACCGCGGCCCAGGACAGGCCCAACCCGGCCACGGCCGCCGCGACCCCCATGAGGAGCGGCGACCGGGCCCCCACCGCGAGGGCCATCCCGGTCATGGCCGCGGCGACGACCGCGAGGCCCGCCGCCATCCCGACGTGCTCGGGACGGCGCAGCCAGAACCCGCCGGTGGCGGAACCGAGCACCACCATGACGGACAGCGGGAGCAGCATCAGCCCCGTGACGAGCGGGCGGAGCCCGAGGACCTCCACGGCGGCCAGCGCCACCAGCGTGCCGGACGAGCTCGTGGTGGCGGCGTTGACGAAGGCGACGGCGTTCGCGCGCAGGAAGCGCCGGTGGGTGAGCGCCGTCCGGTCCAGCAGCGGGTCGCGGCCGTGCCACTGGGTGAGCAGGAACGCGCCGAGCAGCGCCACCCCGGTCGCCACGACGGCGAGCGGCGGCACCGGTGTCGCGCCGGGGTCCCCGACGAACCCAGCGCCGAGCACGAGCAGGACCAGCCCCGCCACCGCGGTGGCGGTACCCGCGGGGTCCAGGCCGCGCCGGACCGCGGCCGCCGGCGCGACCGGCACCCTCCGCAGCGTCGCGCCCAGGAGCACCACGACCAGGGCGGTGAGCAGCCAGAAGATCGCCCGCCACCCGAGGAGGTCCACCAGCACGCCACCGGCGCCGTAGCCGAGGGCGCCGCCGCCCGCGGCCGCCGCCGTCCAGGCGCTGACGGCCCGGCGCCGCGGCGCGCCCGATGGGAACGACGTGGTGAGCAGCCCGAGCGCCGCCGGCGTGACCAGCGCCCCGCCCAGGCCCTGCACCGCCCGGCCGACGAGCAGCACCGTCCCGGTCGGCGCCGTCGCGCACACCAGCGTGCCGACCCCGGTGGCCACCAGCCCGACGACCAGGACCGTGCGCCGGCCCACGACGTCGGCGAGCCGGCCCGCGGCCAGCAGCAGGCTGCCGTAGAGCACGGCGTACAGGCTCACCACCAGCGCCAGCCCGCCCTCGCCCAGCCCCAGGTCCGCCCCGATCACCGGCAGCGCGACGATCACCACCGTCACGCCGAGCACCTCCAGCACCTGCGCGCCGCACAGGGTGGCGACGAGCAGCGCGGTGCCCTCCCGGCGCCCGGCGCGGTGCGCGGTGAGCGGTGCCCCGCCCCCACCCGCCGTCACGGTCCCGGGGTGACCGGTCGGCCGCGCCCGACGGCCCGGTCGAGCGGGCGCTCCGCGACCTCCCGCGACCGGGCGTCCCGGTCGACGTCCTCCATGCGCACCCGCCCACGATGCAGCGGGCGGCGCGCTCGCGCACCCCGGCCCGGTCCGGTGCGGGGACGCGGCGGTGCCTCAGCGCAGCTCGTCGACCCAGGAGCCGCAGCGGTGGGTCGCCCACGGGTCGGTGGTCGGCGTCGCGGCGCCGAACGCCCGCGCTCGGCGGTCACCGGGGTCCCAGCGCGGCCCGTCCACCTCGCCGGTGCGGGCGAAGCCGGTCCAGACGTCGATCATCTCCTCGCCCAGGGCGAGCTGCCGGGGCGTCAGCGGGACCGGGCGGCCCTGCACGTCGATCGGCTTGTCGGCGAGGTCGAACAGGTACGCCAGCTCGGAGGCGTGCGCCGCCCCCGCGGGGACGCCCGGCAGGTGCGGCACGTAGGGCGGCGCGGTGGCGTCGGCGAACTCGTAGGCGTGCACGGGCACCGACGTCGCGAGCTCGTCGGCGCCGATCAGCTGCGGGCAGACGAACTGGCGGTCGGTGAGCACCGCGGCGACCGCCGAGGAGACGTCGGGGAAGTCCCCGAGCGGGTAGGTCTCCGCGACGGCGCCGGCCCGGTCGCCGAACGCCTCGGTCAGCACGTCGGCGTAGGCGCGGTCGGCGAACGGGACGCCGAGCAGCGCGGCGGCGGCCACGCCGATCAGACCCTCGTCGCGGGTGTGGCCGGACAGCACCTCGACCCCCGACACCTCGTCGAGCACCGTCGACGGGTCGTCGGGCAGCAGGGGGGTGCCGTGCGCGGCGGCGCCGAACGCGAGGTGCTCGGCGAGCAGCGCCTCGGCGGGCAGGGCGCGCAGGCAGGCCAGGGCGTCGGCGGGACCGGGGCAGCCCAGCCGGGCCGCCGCGTCGAGACCGGCCCGCTCGACCTCGGCCAGCGGCACCCAGAACGGCACCTCGGGGACGCCGGGCCCGGTGCTGCCCGCGGGCTGCGGCGCGACGCACGGCCCGGAGCTCATGAGGACCGCGCGGTCCAGCAGGCCCTCGGCGCTCGGCGAGGTGAGGTGCCCGCACGCGGCGACGCCCCCGCCCGAGTGGCCCACCAGCGTGACGTTGCCCGGGTCGCCGCCGAACGCCGCCGCGTTGCGCCGCACGAACCGCAGCGCCTCCTGCTGGTCGGCCAGGCCGAACGTGCCCGCGCCCGGCAGCCCGGGCAGGCCGAGGTAGCCGAACACGCCGAGCCGGAACTCCACCGACACCACCACGACGTCGCCCCGGACGACCATCCGGCGCGGGTCGATCTCGGTGGCGGTGCCGCCGGTGAACCCGCCGCCGTGCAGCCACACCAGCACCGGCCGGTCGCGACCGGGGGCGGCCGGGGCGGTGACGTCGAGGTGCAGGCAGTCCTCGCTGGTGCTGGTCTCGGATCCGCTGCCGCTCTGCGCGCACGCGGGGCCGGGCACCGTCGCGTCCCGCTCGCCGTCCCACGGGGCGACCGGCTCGGGCGGCGCCCACCGCCGCTCCCCGACCGGGGGCTGCGCGTAGGGCACGCCGCGGAAGCGGACGACGTCGCCGTCGGCGACACCGCGCAGGACTCCGACGTCGGTGACGGCCGGCGGGGCGGCGACCGGCGCGTCGGGGGGTGGCGGGGAGGGGGGCGGCGCGGCCGCGCAGGCCGCGAGCCCGACGAGGGTGAGCGCGCCGAGCAGGGCGCAGGCGGACCGGAGCACGCCGCCAGGGTCGGGGTCCGGGGTGCGCTCCGGCGTCCCGCGATGGTGCAGCCGCCATCGACTTCGGTCGGTCCCCGGGCGGGTCCCGCGTCGTTACGCTGCCGGCGTGCGGTGGTCGCGGGAGCGGGTCGGGGACGCCGCCGCGGGGCTCGGGTGCGCGGCGGCCGGGGCAGTCGGCGTGGTCGCCGAACAGGTTCCCGGCGGGCTCACCGCGGTGGAGGTCGCGTCGGTCCTGGTGGGGGTCGGGGTGCTGGCGGCGATCCCGCTGCGCCGCCGGTGGCCGGTGCTGTTCACCGTCGCGACGACGGTGATCGGGGCGGCCGTCCCCGCGGCCGGCCCCGCCAGCCTGGTCGGGCTCTACACGACCGCGGCGCTGCGGCGCTGGCCGGTGGTGCTGGCCGTCACCGCGTTCGCGCTGATGGCAGCGGTGATCGACCTGGGGCTGGCGGTCCGCGACCCCGTCGGGTTCCGGTTCGCCGCCGGGTTGACCACCGGCCTCGTGCTCGCCTGCGCCGCCGCCGGGCTCTACGTCGGCGCCCGGCGCGCGCTGCTGGCGTCGCTGCGGGAGCGGGCGGAGCGGGCCGAGGCCGAGCAGGCCCGGCGCGCCGAGCAGGCCCGCACCGCCGAGCGGCGGCGCATCGCCCGCGAGATGCACGACGCACTGGGCCACCGGCTGTCGCTGCTGTCGGTGCACGCCGGGGCGCTGGAGCTGCGCGCCGACCTGGGTCCCGACGCCGTCGCGCGCGCCGCCGGCGTGCTCCGCGAGACCGCCCGCGGCGCGCTCGACGACCTGCGCGAGATCGTGCTGGTGCTGCGCGAGCCCGCCCTCGACGACGTCGACCGCCCGCAGCCGCGGCTGGCCGACGTCGCCGACCTCGTCGCGCAGTCGCGCGCGGCGGGCGCCGAGGTGGAGCTGGTGCAGGACGTCGGCGCGGAGCCGCCCGGACCGGTGGGCCGCACCGCCTACCGGGTGGTGCAGGAGGGGCTCACCAACGCCCGGCGGCACGCCGGGGGCGCCCCGGTCGCCGTCGAGGTGCGCCGCGGGGCGGGCGAGCTGGCCGTGCGGGTGGTGAGCGGGCCGGGCCGGGCGGGCCCGCCCGGGTCGGGCACCGGGCTGATCGGGCTGGCCGAGCGGGTGGCGCTCGTGGGCGGGGAGCTGCACCACGGCACCGGCCTGGACCGCCGGCACGTGCTGGCCGCGAGGCTGCCGTGGTGATCCGGGTCCTGCTCGTCGACGACGACGCCCTGGTCCGCACCGGCCTGCGGCTCATGCTCGACGGCCACACCGCCCCCGACGGCCGGACCCTCGCCGTGGTAGGGGAGGCCGCCGACGGCGTCGAGGTGCCCGACGCCGTCGCCGCCCACCACCCCGACGTCGTGCTCATGGACCTGCGGATGCCCCGCGTCCCGGGCACCGCCGCCACCGCGGCGCTGCGCCGCCGCCCCGGCGCCCCCGCAGTGGTGGTGCTCACGACGTTCGACGCCGACGAGCACGTCGTCCGGGCCCTGCGGGCCGGGGCGAGCGGGTTCCTGCTCAAGGACAGCCCGCCGACCCGGATCGTCGAGGCCGTGTGCGCGGCGGCCGACGGCGACGCGATGCTCTCGCCCGCCGTCACCCGCCGGGTGATCGACCTGGTGGCCGCCGACGACGGTCGCGCCCGCGCTGCGCGGGCGAAGCTGGCCGCGCTCACGCCGCGGGAGCGGGAGGTGGCCCGCGCCGTGGCCCGGGGCGGGTCGAACGCGGTGATCGCCGGGGAGCTGTACATGAGCGTGGCCACGGTGAAGGCGTACGTGTCGCGGCTGCTGCGCGACCTCGACCTGGACAACCGGGTGCAGGTGGCGCTGCTCGTGCGCGACGCCGCCGGGGCGTGACCGGGGCCGGCTCAGGGCCGCGGGGCCAGGACGCAGAACTCGTTGCCGGACGGGTCGGCGAAGATCCGCCAGGGGTGGTCGGACGGGCCGCTCACCGCGATGGCCCCCCGCTCCAGGACGCGGTCGCGGATCCCGTCGTCCCCGGGGCCGGGGCGGACGTCGAGGTGCAGCCGGCTCTTCCCCTCCTTCGGGCTGGGCTCGGGGACCAGCTCCAGCAGCGGCCCGACGCCCGACGGGTGGCGCAGCGCCAGCGCCCCGGGCGCCGGCACCCAGCCGCTGACCTCCGCCCAGAACGCGGCGTCCCGGTCCGGGTCGGCGCTGTCCAGCCGCAGCGCGGCGATCGGCCCGGTCGTCCCCTCGCGGTCCTCCACCACCCGGAGGGGGTTGCCCTCGGGGTCGGCGAGGACCCCTCCCGGCCCCGCGCCCCGGCCGGTGTCGGCGCGCTCCGCGCCGAGGTCGAGCAGGCGCCGCACGAGCTCCTGCGGCCGCGCCCCGCCGACGAGGTCGACGTGCAGGCGGGCGGGGGAGGCGGAGGGCTCGGCGACGCGCGGGAAGCACAGGTCGAGGAACGCGCCGTCGCCCAGGTGCAGCCGGGCCTCGACGAGGTCCGGCTCGTCGGTGATCGGCTCGGCGTGCAGGGCGGCGGCCCAGAACCGGCCGAGCCGGTGGGGGTCGCGTGCGTCCACCACGAGGTTCTCCAGTCGCACCGCCGCCACTGTGCTGCGGGCGGGGCGCGGGGGCAACCCGCTGCGGGAACGGGGTCGTCGGGCGGGCCGGCGACGCCTACGGTGACGGGCATGGGGACGGTGCGGACGGTGGCGGAACTGGCGGCGCTCTACGACGAGCCGCTGGAGAGCTCGATCGCGAAGGAGATCGACCACCTCACCGACCTGCACCGGCGCTACGTCGAGGCGTCGCCGTTCGTGCTGCTGGCCACGCAGGGCCCGGAGGGTCTCGACTGCTCCCCGCGCGGCGACGCCCCCGGCTTCGTCCGGGTCGCCGACGACGGCCGGACGCTGCTGCTGCCCGACCGGCGCGGCAACAACCGGCTCGACACCCTGCGCAACATCGTCGTCGACGGCCGCGTCGGGCTGCTGTTCCTCGTGCCCGGCGTGGGGGTGACGCTGCGGGTCAACGGCACCGCGGAGCTGAGCACCGACGACGCGCTGCGGGAGTCGTTCGCCATCCGCGGTGCCGTGCCGCGGACCGTCATCGTCGTGCGCACGACCGCCGTCTACACCCAGTGCCCGAAGGCGCTGGTGCGCTCGCACCTGTGGGACCCCGCGCGGTTCCGCGACGCCGCCGACCTGCCGACGGTCGGCCAGATCACCGCCGCCGTCACCGCGGGCCGGCACGGCGGGGCCGAGTACGACCGCACCTACCCCGAGCGGCTCGCCCGCACCCTGTACTGAGCGCGCCGTAGGCTCGGACCCGTGAAGATTGCCGTTCTGGTCGGCGGGGTCGGCGGGGCCCGGTTCCTGGTCGGGGTCCGGGCGGCGTACCCGGACGCGGAGATCACCGCCGTGGTCAACGTCGGCGACGACATCTGGCTGCACGGGCTGCGGATCTGCCCCGACCTCGACACCTGCATGTACACCCTCGGCGGCGGCATCGACCCCGAGCGCGGCTGGGGCCACGCGAACGAGACGTGGTCGGTGCGCGACGAGCTGGCCGCCTACGGCGCCGACCCCGACTGGTTCGGCCTGGGCGACAAGGACACCGCCACCCACCTGGTCCGCACCCGGATGCTGCGCGCGGGCTACCCGCTCTCCGACGTCACCGCGGCGCTCTGCCACCGGTGGCAGCCGGGCGTGACGCTGCTCCCCGTCACCGACGACCGCGTCGAGACCCACGTCGTCGTCGACGACCCCGCCAACGGCGAGAAGGCGCGCAAGGCGATCCACTTCCAGGAGTGGTGGATCCGGCACAAGGGCGAGCTCCCGGCCCACCGGTTCGCCTCCATCGGGGCCGACTCCGCGACGATCCTGCCGGCGGCGCGCGAGGCGATCACCGACGCCGACGTCGTGCTGCTCGCCCCGTCCAACCCGGTCGTCAGCATCGGCGCGGCGCTGGAGGTGCCGGGCGTGCGGGCCGCGCTGGCCGCGGCGCGGGGGAGGGTCGTGGGCCTCTCGCCGATCATCGACGGGCGGCCGCTGCGGGGGATGGCCGACCGCTGCCTCACCGCGATCGGGGTCGAGACCACCGCCGAGGCGGTGGGCCGGCACTACGGCGCGCGCTCGGCCGGCGGGCTGCTCGACGCCTGGCTCGTGCACACCGGCGACGTCGCGGACGTCCCGGGCGTGGAGGTCCGCGCCGTGCCGCTGCTGATGAGCAGCACCGAGGCGTCGGCGCAGATGGCGCGCGACGCCGTGGACCTCGCCCGTGCCTGACCGCTCCCGCCCCGCCGACCACGCCGCGCCCGACGCCCTCACGATCCGCCCGGTCCGCGGGCTGCCCGAGTTCCGCCCCGGTGACGACCTGGCCGCCGCGCTGGCCGCCGCCGCCCCGTGGCTGGCCGACGGCGACGTCGTCGTCGTCACCTCCAAGGTGTTCTCCAAGGTCGAGGGCCGGCTCGTCCCGGCGCCCACCGACCCGGGGCAGCGCGACGCGCTGCGCCGCGAGCTCGTCGACGCCGAGACCGAGCGGGTGCTCGCCCGCCGCGGCCGCACGCTGATCGTCGTGGGCAAGCTCGGCGTCGTGCAGGCCGCGGCGGGGGTCGACGGCTCCAACGTCCGCCGCGACGAGCTGGCGCTGCTCCCCGCCGACCCGGACGCGAGCGCGGCCCGGCTGCGCGCCGACCTGGCCGGGCTCCTCGGCGTCGAGGTCGCGGTGGTCGTCACCGACACGCTCGGCCGGGCGTGGCGGATGGGGCAGACCGACGTCGCGATCGGCTCGGCCGGGCTGCCGGTGCTGCACCGCTACCTCGGCCAGGTCGACGCCGAGGGCAACGAGCTGCTCGTCACCGAGGTGGCGCTGGCCGACGAGGTCGCCGGCGCGGCGGACCTGGTGAAGGGCAAGCTCGGGGCCGTCCCCGTCGCCGTGGTGCGCGGCCTCGCGCCGGTCGACGACGGCTCGACCGCGCGCGACCTCGTCCGGCCCGTCGCCGACGACCTGTTCCGGCTGGGGGCCGACGAGGCGATCGCCGCGGGGCGCCGGGAGGCCGTGCTGCTGCGGCGCTCGACCCGGGCGTTCACCGACGACCCCGTCGACCCGGCGGCGCTGCGGCGGGCCGTCGGCGTCGCGCTGACCGCGCCGGCGCCGCACCACAGCGCGCCGGTCCGGTTCGGGGTCGTGCGGGGCGAGCGGCGGACCGCGCTGCTCGACGCGATGGCCGCGCGCTGGCGCGAGCACCTGGAGGCCGACGGGCGCCCGGCCGACGAGGTGGCCCGGCGCACGGCCCGCGGCGACCTGCTGCGGCGCGCGCCCGAGCTCGTCCTCGCCTTCCGCACCGGCGACGGCATGCACTCCTACCCCGACGCGGCGCGCAACCTCGCCGAGCGCACGATGTTCACCGTCGCGGGCGGGGCCGCGGTGCAGTCGCTGCTGGTCGCCCTGGCGGCGGAGGGCCTGGGGTCGTGCTGGGTCGGGTCGACGATCTTCGCCCCGGACGTCGTGCGCCGCGAGCTGGGGCTCCCGCCCGACTGGCAGCCGCTGGGGGCGATCGCCGTCGGCGTGCCCGTCGAGCCGATCGCGCCCCGGGCGCCGCGCGAGGGGGAGCTGCTCACGTGGTGAAGCCGCTCGCCGCCGCGGAGGAGCTGCTGGCCTGGCGCCCGCCCGACGCCGGGCAGGAGTCGCTGCGCCACGCCCTGCTCGCGTTCCTCGCCGCCCGCCCCGACGACGCCTGCGACCGCTCCTGCGTGCCCGGGCACCTCACGGCCTCGGCGCTGGTGGTGGACGCGGCGGGGGAGCGGGCCCTGCTCACGCTGCACCCGCGCGTCGGCAAGTGGCTGCAGCTGGGCGGGCACTGCGAGCCCGGCGACGCGACGCTGCGGGACGCGGCGCTGCGCGAGGCGACCGAGGAGTCCGGCATCGCCGGGCTGACGATCGACGCCGCCCCGGCGCACGTCGCGGTGCACCCGATCACGTGCTCGCTGGGCGTCCCGACGCGGCACCTGGACGTCCGCTACCTCGTCCGCGCCCCCGCCGGCGCGGTCGAGCGCATCAGCGCCGAGTCCGACGACCTGCGCTGGTGGCCGCTGGACGCCCTCCCGACCGAGGACCCGTCCCTGGCCGACCTGGCGGGCTCCGCCCGCCCGTGAGCGGATACGGCGGCTCCGGCCGCCACATCCGCTCACGGGTGCGTCAGCGCCAGAACAGCAGCCGGTCGTAGCCGACGAACGCGGCGGAGGCGTCCCCGCCGATCGCGGCGAACAGCGCCGCGCTGACCCCGAAGAACACCGTCGACACCCCCGGCACGCCGATGAGCAGCACGAACAGCGCGATCGGCGCCCACGGCCGCACCCGGTCCGCCGTCCGCCGCGCGGAGGGGGAGAGGAAGGGCTCCAGCACGCCGAACCCGTCGAGCCCGGGCACGGGGAGGATGTTGAGCACGAACGCGAGCACCTGCAGCAGCGCGAGGCACGACAGGCCGATCGCGAGCCCGGGGGGCACGGGCAGGACGGCGACGGCCAGGGCCAGCAGCACGCCCACGGCCAGGGTGACGGCCGGGCCGGCCAGCGAGACGAGGCTGCGGTCGACCGGGCGGCGGATCGCGCCGTGGTCGATCCACACCGCACCGCCGGGCAGCGGGATGCCGCCGATGAGCAGGAACACGACCGGCAGCACGATCGAGTAGCCCACATCGGTGTAACGGCGGATGTCGAGGGTGAGGTAGCCCTTCTCCCGGACGGACCGGTCGCCACCCCGGTAGGCGACCGCCGCGTGCCCGAACTCGTGCAGGCACAGCGACACCGCCCACCCCGCCAGCACGAGCAGCACCACACCCGTCGTGAGCAGGGGCGATGCCGTCGCCACGGCCGCGAGGGCGCCACCCACAACGGCGGTGGCGACCAGCAGGAGGAACCAGGGGCTGACCGATCGCATCTGGCCATTGTGCTGAACGGGGGACCGACCGGGTGGAGCGCGTCACCCGTACGGCAGCTCCCGCTTGCCAGGGAAGACGTACAGCGCTGTACTTACGCGGCTGTGATTCGCGGCGGGCAGGCCCGCGGATCGGCCATTCGCCGGGGTGCAGGAGGTGGGCGGGTGAATGCGGTGGCAGGAATCCTGAGCAGTGTGAGCAGTACGGGGAACGGCGTGGACGAGACGGGTTGGATCACGGGCACGGCCGACCTCCTCTCGGGTCCGTTCACCGTCATCGACGGCGCTGCGGACGAGGCCGACGCGGCGGAGTGGCAGGAGCGGGCGCTGTGCGCCCAGACCGACCCGGAGGCGTTCTTCCCCGAGAAGGGCGGTTCCACCCGGGAGGCGAAGCGGATCTGCTCGGGCTGCGAGGTCCGGGCCGAGTGCCTGGAGTACGCGCTGGCCCACGACGAGCGCTTCGGCATCTGGGGCGGGCTGTCGGAGCGCGAGCGGCGCCGGCTGCGGCGCGGCGAGCTGGACGACGGGGAGTTCGGCATCGTCGTCTGACCGCCCGCGCCGTCGGGCGGCTCCCGTTGAGTCCGGACCGAACATGTGTTCGACTGGGGTGTGGGCTGGAACAACCCGGACGTGCCGTGGTCGGTGCTGGAGGCGACCCTGTCCGGGCGGGCCGGCGGCAGCCTGACGGGCGGTCCCGAGCGCGACGGCGGTGACGCGCCGGCCTGGTCGCGCAAGCGGGACGCCTACGCGGCGCCGCCCGTCGAGCGCGCGGAGCCGGCCGTCCCCTACGCCGAGCTGCACTGCCACTCCAACTTCAGCTTCCTCGACGGCGCAAGCCACCCCGAGGAGCTGGTGGAGCAGGCGGCGCGCCTGGGGTTGGAGGCGATCGCGCTCACCGACCACGACGGCGTCTACGGCGTCGTGCGCTTCGCGGAGGCCGCGGCGGAGCTGGGCGTGGCGACGGTGTTCGGCACCGAGCTCTCCCTGGGCCTGTCCGCCCCGCAGAACGGCGTGGCCGACCCGGAGGGCGGGCACCTGCTGCTGCTCGCCACCGGACCCGACGGCTACCGCGGGCTGTGCCGCACGGTCAGCGCCGCGCAGCTGCGGGGCCGGGAGAAGGGGCGCCCGGTCTACGACCTCGACGAGGTGGTCGCCGACACCGCGGGCGAGGTCGTCGTGCTCACCGGCTGCCGCAAGGGCGCGGTCCGGCGCGCCCTGGCCACCGGCGGCGACCCGGCCGCCGAGCTGCGCCGCCTCGTCGAGCGGTTCGGCGCCGACCACGTCGCCGTCGAGCTCACCCACTCCGGCCTGCCGACGGACTCCGAGCGCAACACCGCCCTGGCCGCGCTGGCCCGCGACGCGGGCCTGCCCACCGTCGCGACCACGGCGGCGCACTACGCCACGCCCGACCGGTACCGGCTGGCCACGGCCCTGGCCGCGGTCCGCGCGCGCCGCAGCCTCGACGAGATGGACGGCTGGCTCCCGCCCGCCGGCACGGCGCACCTGCGGTCGGGGGCGGAGATGGCGGCGCGGTTCGACGCCGAGCACCCCGGCGCCGTCGCGCGCGCGGCCGCGCTGGGGCGGGCGTGCGCGTTCCCGATCCGCCTCGTCGCCCCGGACCTGCCGCGGTTCGAGACCCCGCCCGGCCACGACGAGATGAGCTGGCTGGTCGAGCTGGTGCGCCGCGGGATGATGCGCCGCTACGGCAGCCACGCCGAGGACCCGCGGGCGATCGACACCGTGGAGCGCGAGCTGGCGGTGATCGAGCAGCGGGACTTCGCCGGCTACTTCCTGATCGTCCACGACATCGTCGAGTTCTGCCGCCGCAACGACATCCTCTGCCAGGGCCGGGGCTCGGCCGCGAACTCCGCGGTCTGCTACGCCCTGGGCATCACCAACGTCGACGCCGTGGCCTGCGGGCTGCTGTTCGAGCGGTTCCTCTCGCCCGTCCGCGAGGGCTACCCCGACATCGACCTCGACATCGAGTCCGGCCGCCGCGAGGAGGTGATCCAGTACGTCTACCGCTCCCACGGCCGCAGCCGCGCCGCCCAGGTGGCCAACGTGATCACCTACCGGCCGCGCTCGGCCGTCCGCGACGTCGCGAGGGCGCTGGGGTTCTCCCCGGGCCAGCAGGACGCGTGGAGCAAGAGGATCGAGCGCTGGGTCGGGCTGGCCGACGCGCCGCTGCCGGCGTCGATCCCCGACCAGGTCGTCGGGCTGGCCGACGAGCTGCTCGGCTTCCCCCGCCACCTCGGCATCCACTCCGGCGGCATGGTCATCTGCGACCGGCCCGTCTCCGAGGTCGTGCCGGTGGAGTGGGCGCGGATGGCCGGGCGCACGGTCGTGCAGTGGGACAAGGACGACTGCGCCTACGCCGGGCTGGTGAAGTTCGACCTGCTCGGGCTGGGGATGCTCACCGCGCTGCACCTGATGATCGACCTGGTGGAGCGGCACGAGGGGGAGCGGGTGGAGCTGTTCGAGCTGCAGCCCACCGACCCCGAGGTGTACGCGATGCTCTGCCGGGCCGACTCGGTCGGGGTGTTCCAGGTGGAGTCCCGCGCGCAGATGGCGACGCTGCCCCGGCTCAAGCCGCGCACGTTCTACGACCTGGTCGTCGAGGTGGCGCTGATCCGCCCCGGCCCCATCCAGGGCGGCTCGGTGCACCCCTACATCCGGCGGCGCAACGGGCTCGACCCCGTCGTCTACGACCACCCCCTGCTCGAACGGGCCCTGAGGAAGACTCTGGGCGTGCCGCTGTTCCAGGAGCAGCTCATGCAGATCGCGGTGGACGTGGCCGGCTTCTCCGCCTCCGACGCCGACGAGCTGCGCCGGGCGATGGGCTCCAAGCGGTCGGAGGAGCGGATGGAGCGCCTGCGCGAGCGCTTCTTCGCCGGGATGGCGGCCAACGGGATCACCGGCGAGGTCGCCGACGGGATCTTCGCCAAGATGCTCGCCTTCGCGAACTTCGGCTTCCCGGAGAGCCACTCGATCAGCTTCGCGTCGCTGGTCTACTACAGCGCCTGGTTCAAGCGCTACCACCCGGCGGCGTTCTGCGCGGCGCTGCTGAACTCCCAGCCGATGGGCTTCTACTCCCCGCAGTCGCTCGTCGCCGACGCCCGGCGGCACGGCGTGCGCGCCCACGGGCCGGACGTGAACTCCGGCCGGGCGGAGGCGGTGCTGGAGCGCGACCCGCTCAGCGAGGGGGGCCTGGCGGTCCGCCTGGGGCTGGCCGAGGTGCGCACGATCGGGCTCGACCTGGCCGAGGCGATCGACGCCGAGCGCGCCGCCCGCGGCCCGTTCGCCGATCTCGCCGACCTGGCCCGCCGCGTCCGGCTCACCGCCCCGCAGGCGGAGGCGCTGGCCACGGCCGGGGCCTTCGGCTGCTTCGGGGTGGACCGCCGCTCGGCGCTGTGGGCGGCCGGGGTGGTGGCCGCGGTGCGTCCCGGGCACCTGCCGGGCACCGCCGTCGGGCTGGACGCGCCCGCGCTGCCGGGCATGACCCCGCTGGAGCGCACCACCGCCGACGTGTGGGCCACCGGTGTCTCCCCGGACAGCCACCCGGTGGAGCACCTGCGCGACCGGCTCGACGGCCTGGGCGCGGTGCGGATCGACCGGCTCGACGCGCTCGGCGCCCCCACCGACCCCGAGGCGACCCCGCCGCGGGTGCTCGTCGGCGGGCTGGTGACCCACCGCCAGCGCCCGGCCACGGCGAAGGGCGTCACGTTCCTCAACCTGGAGGACGAGAGCGGGATGCTCAACGTCACCTGCTCGGAGGGGCTCTGGACGCGCTACCGCGCCGTGGCGCTGGGCAGCTCGGCCCTGCTCGTCCGCGGACGGCTGGAGCGCAGCGCCGAGGGCGTGCTCAACCTGGTGGCCGACCGCCTGCAGAAGCTCTCCCTGGCGGTGCCGGTGAAGAGCCGCGACTTCCGGTGACACCCGGTCGTGACACCGTCGGCCGGTGGTGGTCGTCCGGGCCGACCCGGATGACCTCGTGGGGAGCGTCCCGGCTGGCTCACGACCGACCTCGATCGCGGGTCGAGGCGGGTGCTCGACCTGTGATCACTGCAGGATCGGCGCGACCGCCCTTCCCGGGGCCAGGACGTCGACCTGACGGCGATCACCTTCTGGCGTGATCGTCGTGGGCCGTGCACCACCGCCCTGTCGAGGACCGCAGCGCGGGTCCCGCGACGATCAACGCCGCCGTCTGCGGGTGCTCGCCGTGCGGGTGCCCACCGCCCCCGTGCAGCCCGTGCAGGCGGAGACCGCACCCCAGTAAAGGGCGACTCATTAGACACGTAATCGACTTCGTCTATCATCCACGTGCGATGGGTGCCGCCCGCCGCACTCACCACGAACGGAGCCGGAAGGACATCGTCATGGTCAGCACCGCCACTTCAGCACCCGGCACCGCTCCAGCGGCGCCCGCGGCCCCGGCGCGAGTGCCGGTCACCGTCGCTCGCGGCGACGGGATCGGTCCGGAGATCATGGACGCGGCGCTCCGCGTCCTGGAGGCCGCCGGCGCCCGGCTGGCCGTCGAGGAGATCCAGATCGGGGAGGCGGTCTACCGGAGCGGGCACACCGCAGGGATCGAGGCGAGCGCCTGGGAGTCGCTGCGCCGGACCCGGGTGTTCCTCAAGGCCCCGATCACCACCCCGCAGGGTGGGGGGTTCAAGTCCCTCAACGTCACCATCCGCAAGACCCTGGGGCTGTACGCGAACGTGCGACCGTGCGTGGCCTACGCCCCGTTCGTGCCGACCCGGCACCCGGCGATGGACGTGGTCGTGGTCCGGGAGAACGAGGAGGACCTCTACGGCGGCATCGAGCACCGGCAGACCGACGAGGTCACCCAGTGCCTCAAGCTGATCTCCCGGCCCGGCAGCGAACGCATCTGCCGCTACGCCTTCGAGTACGCCCGTCGCCACGGTCGGCGCAAGGTCACCTGCCTGACCAAGGACAACATCATGAAGATCACGGACGGCCTGTTCCACCGGGTCTTCGACGAGGTGGCGGAGGACTACCCCGACGTGCGGGCCGAGCACTGGATCATCGACATCGGCGCCGCCAAGCTGGCGGACACCCCCGAGGACTTCGACGTCGTCGTGACCCCCAACCTCTACGGCGACATCGTCTCCGACATCACCGCGCAGGTGGCCGGCTCCGTGGGGCTCGCCGGCTCGGCCAACATCGGCGAGCAGTGCGCGATGTTCGAGGCCATCCACGGCTCCGCTCCGACCATCGCCGGCCAGGACGTGGCCAACCCCTCCGGGCTCCTGCACGGAGCGGTGATGATGCTCGCCCACATCGGCCAGGGCGACGTCGCCGAACGGGTGCACAACGCCTGGCTGACCACCGTGGAGGACGGCATCGCCACCGCCGACTTCGCCGGGCCCGACTCCCACCGGCTCGGCACCCGCGCTTTCGCCGACGCCGTCATCGCCCGCCTCGGCCGCACCCCCACCCGGCTCCCGGCCGCCCACTACCCGAGCGCCCCGCCCCTCACCGTCCGCCTCCCCACCCGGCCGCGCGCGCACAAGGAGATGGACGGCGTCGACGTGTTCCTCGACTGGCCTCAGCGCGACCCGGCCACTCTGGCCGGGCTGCTGGCCGCCGCCACCGGCGACGGTCCGGCCCTGGAACTGCGGATGATCACCAACCGGGGGGTCAAGGTGTGGCCCGGCGGCCTGCCCGAGACCTTCTGCACCGACCACTGGCGCTGCCGGTTCACCACCAGCACACCGGGCACCGCCGCCCCCGGGCAGGTGACGGCGCTGCTCGACCGGCTCACCCGGGCCGGCATCGACTGGGTCAAGACCGAGGGCCTCTACCGCTTCGACGGCGAGCCCGGCTACTCCCTCGGGCAGGGCCAGTAGGAGGCGGTGTCCCGGGAACGGGACGTGTCGGAAGGTGCACGCACCAGGGCCGCGACACCGGCCATCAGTCGAGCAGGAACCCCGCGACCACCGGGGCGAGGACCTCGTCGGGCACGCCGTGCCACCCGCTGGGCAGGCTGCGGTGCCGTCCGCGGGGCAGCGCGGTGGCCACGGCGGCCGCCGAGCCGGTGAGGTCGTCGGTGCTGCCGCTGCTGTCGACCACGAGGGTCGGGGTGGGCACGGACGGGAGCAGCCCGGTGCCGGTGGAGGCCGAGATCGTGCAGTCGTGGACGAGGGTGGGGGCGACCGCGTCCATCGCCGGGCGGTCCGCGATCCCCTCGATCGCCTCGGCGGGCATCCCGATGCCGGTGAGCATGTGCTGGACGGCGTCGTGGTTCCGGCCCGCGGCGACGAGGGCCGCGATCTCCTCGGTGAACGCGACGTCGGCGGGGTCGTCGTCGGCGCCGATCGGCGGCTCCATGAGCACCATCCGCTCGATCGGCAGCCCGGCCGCGGCGGCCCGCAGGGCGAGCAGGGCGCCGGAGGAGAAGCCGTAGACGTGCGCGCGGCCACCGGCCTCCTCGATCACCGCCCCGAGGTCCTCGATCTCCCGCTCGACGGCGTAGGGCGCGGTGTCCGTGCTCCGGCCGCGGCCGCGGCGGTCGTGGGCGAGCACGGTGAACCGCCCGGCGAGCAGCCGGCCCAGGCCCCGGACGTTGTCGACGTCGCGGTAGCCGAGCGCGGGGTCGACCAGCACCAGCGGTGGACCGCTCCCCGAGCGCTCGACCGCGATGACGGTGCCGTCCGGTGACACGACGGTGGTGTCCATGATCCTCCGGCCATGTCGGTCGAGGAGGGCCGGACGGCCCGCGAGCGGGGCGCGATCGTCGACGCCGCGCGGGCGCTGTTCCTGCGCCGGGGCTACGCCGGCACGAGCATGGACGACGTCGCCGCGGCGGCCGCGGTGTCGAAGCAGACGGTCTACAAGAACTTCGCCGACGAGCAGCAGCTGTTCACGGAGATCATCACCGGGGACATCGGGCGCACCGCGAGGGAGGGCGCGGCGCTCGCGGACGGGATCACCGACGCGGCCGACCTGGAGAGCGCGCTGCGCGCGTTCGCCCGCCGGCACGTCGCCGACGTGCTGCACCCCGACCTCGTGCGGATGCGCCGCGTCCTCATCGGCGAGGCGGAGCGCTTCCCGGACCTGGCCCGCACCTGGTACGCGACCGCGATCGAGCCCGCCCACGCCGCGTTCGCGGCCCGGTTCACCGAGCTCGCCGGGCGCGGCCTGCTGGTCGTGGACGACCCGCTGCTCGCCGCCGAGCAGTTCAACTGGCTCGTCCTGTCGATCCCCCTGAACCGGGCGATGTTCCTCGGTCTCGACGAGCCGTTCCCGGTCGAGGACCTGCAGCGCTGGGCCGACGAGGGGGTGCGGGTGTTCCTCGCCGCCTACGGTGCCGGCGGGACCGCCGCGGGGCCGGCCTGACCGCCGCACCACCCGTCGAGCCCGAGGACCCGCCCCTCGCCCTCACCCCCGCCCGCCCGCCGAGCGCCGGGCGCGCAGGGCGAGGGCGGCCGGGCCGCAGGGCCAGACCGGTCCCGGCCGGTGCTGACCGGCGCAGGCCGCGCAGCGCCCGCCGGCGTCGGCGACGTGGGCGGCGAGCAGCGCCGTCCACACCCCGGGCCACCCGGCCACCACCTCGACCGCCTCGTCGAACCGCCGGGCCACGTGCGTCGGATCCATGAGAGGCAGCGTCCGCGCGGGACCGCGCGACCGGGTTCCCGCCCGCGGGATCCCGCCGTCATCATCCCTCCCGTGCTCACTCACCGCCGCTGGACCGACACGGAGGGGTTCCGCGCATGGGCGACGGCTCGGTGATCCGCAAGCGGGCGCTCGGGCGCCGGCTGCGCGAGCTGCGGGAGGCGGCCGGGTTGACGCTGGAGGTCGCGGCCCCGCGGCTGGACTGGTCCACCAGCACGCTGAGCCGGATCGAGACCGGGCAGCAGGCCCCGCACGTGCACGGCGTGCGCAGCATGCTCGACCTGTACGGCGCGGGCGGGCCCGTGTGGTCCGAGCTGGTCGCGATGGCCCGGGAGGTGCGGCAGAAGGGCTGGTGGCGGGCGCACGGCATCGGGGACGACAGCTACGTCGCGTTCGAGAACGAGGCGAGCTCGGTGCTCGACTACACCGTGGACTACGTGCCCGGGCTGCTGCAGGTCCCCGCGTACAGCCGGGCGCTGCTCGCCGCCTCGATCGCCCGGCGCACCCGCGAGAGCGTGGAGGCCGCGGTGGCGGTGCGGGCGATCCGCCAGCAGCGGCTCACCTCCGCCGAGGACCCGCTGGAGGTGGTCGCGATCGTCGACGAGTCGGTGCTGCACCGCCCGATCGGCGGGCCCGAGGTGCTGGCCGCGCAGCGGGCGCACCTGGTCGCGATGGCCGCGCTGCCGTCGGTGACGCTGCAGGTGCTGCCGCTGACCGTCGGCGTCCGCGCCACCACGGGGTCCGGCTTCATCGTGCTCAGCTTCGGCGACCTGGGCGAGCCGGACCTCGCCTATGTCGAGCACGCCCTGGGGGCGGTGCTGTTGGAGAAGGCGGCCGACGTGGCCTCGGCTACGCTCAAGTTCGACCGCCTGCGGTCCGACGCGCTGTCCCCGGCCGAGTCCCTGGCCCTGCTGCGGCGGGTCGCCGACGGCACCTGAGCGGCAGCGGGAGGCACCGTGGACGAGGCTCTGACCTGGCGGAAGAGCAGCTTCAGCGGCGACAACGGCGGTGGCTGCGTCGAGGTGGCGCTGCTGCCCGGCGGCGGGGCGGCCGTGCGCGACACGAAGGACCGCTCCCGCCCGGCCCACCGCTACACCAGCGGCGGGTGGGCGGCGTTCCTCGCGGGCGTGCGGGCGGGGGAGTTCGACGCGCCGCGGTCCCGGCGCGGCTGACCGCGCGGGCGACGCGGCCTCTCGATCGTCGGTCGGGTGCGGTTCCGGCCGGATCCGGCCGCTCGCGCACCCGATCTGTGATCACGGCCCGGTCCGGGCCCCTGATCGAGGGGCGGACTCCGCGCCGGTGGGAGGATGGCGCCGTGACGGCGACCGTGATGGACGGCAGGGCGGCGCTGGCCGCGATCCTCGACGACCTCCGCGTCCGGGTGGAGAAGCTCGCGGCCGCCGGCGTCGTCCCCGGTCTGGGCACGGTGCTCGTCGGCGACGACCCCGGCTCGCGCTCCTACGTCCGCGGCAAGCACCGCGACTGCGCCAAGGTCGGGATCGCCTCCATCCAGCGCGAGCTGCCGGCGGACGCGAGCCAGGCCGACGTCGAGGCGGTCATCGACGAGCTCAACGCCGACCCGGCCTGCACCGGCTACATCGTGCAGCTCCCGCTGCCCCGCGGTCTCGACGCCGGCGCAGCGCTGGAGCGGGTCGACCCCGGCAAGGACGCCGACGGCCTGCACCCGATCAACCTCGGCCGGCTCGTCCTGGGCGAGGAGGGGCCGCTGCCGTGCACGCCGCGCGGGATCGTCGAGCTGTGCCGCCGCTACGACGTCGAGCTGGCCGGGAAGCGCGTCACGGTCATCGGGCGCGGGGTGACCGTCGGGCGCCCGCTGGGGCTGCTGCTCACCCGCCGCACCGAGAACGCCACGGTGACGCTGTGCCACACCGGCACCCGCGACCTGGCCGCGGAGGTCCGTCGCGCCGACGTCGTGGTGGCCGCGGCGGGCGTGCGCGGGCTGGTGACCGCCGACATGGTGGCGCCCGGCGCCGTCGTGCTCGACGTCGGCACGACCCGCGGGGAGAACGGGCTGGTCGGCGACGTCGCGCCGGACGTCGCCGAGGTCGCCGGGCTGCTCGCGCCGATGCCGGGCGGGGTCGGCCCGATGACGCGGGGGATGCTGCTGACGAACGTGGTGGAGGCCGCCGAGAGGTCGCTGGGGTGAGGGTCCCGTCCTGGGCGCCGACGGCGGCGGTGCTGCTGGTGGCCGCCGTGGCGATGGTGCGCGTGCTCACGGCGCACTGGCGCGAGGGCGGGGTCCTGCTGGGCGCGGCGCTGCTGCTGGCCGCGCTGCTGCGGGTGGTGCTGGCCCCCGAGTCCGCGGGCCTGCTGGTGATCCGCGGCCGCGGCCTGGACGTCCTCGCCTACGCCGGGCTCGGCCTCGCGATCGTGTTCCTGGCCGTCACGATCACGGATCAGCAGCTGACGCTGAGCTGACCGGGCGGGCATGATCCCCCGCATGACCGACGGCGATCGCACGGCCTTCATCGTGGACACGCTGGTGGACGCGTTCTCCGACCTGATGTCCGCGGACCCCGCGGCGTTCCGGACGAAGTTCCGCAAGATGGCCGCCGACCCGTTCGCGTTCTACCGCGGCAGCGCGTGCCTGTTCTACGCCGACGTCGCCGGGCGCGAGGACCCCTGGGCCGACGAGCGGACGAGCCGGGTGTGGATCCAGGGCGACCTGCACGCCGAGAACTTCGGCACCTACATGGACGGCCACGGCATCCTGATCTTCGACGTCAACGACTTCGACGAGGCCTACATCGGGCACTTCACCTGGGACGTCACGCGGTTCGCGGCCAGCCTGGCCCTGCTGGGCTGGCGCAAGGCGATCTCCGACGACGACATCTCGGGGCTGGTCCGCGGCTACGTCGGCGCCTACCTCGACCAGGTGCGGCGCTTCACCGACGACGGCGACGACCGCGCGTTCTCGCTGAACCTCGCCACCACCGAGGGCCCGGTGCACCAGGTGCTGCAGCTGGCGCGCCTGCGCACCCGGGTGAACCTGCTCGACGAGATCACCGAGACCGAGGGCTTCGACCGGCAGCTGCGCGAGGTGCCGGGCCTGCGCCGCCTCCAGGACGGCGAGCGGGCCGCGGTGCTGGACGCCTTCGACCGCTACCTGGAGTCGATCCCCGAGGGCAAGCGCTACCGCGGGGTCACCTACACCGTCAAGGACGTGGCCGGGCGCTCCGGGTTCGGCATCGGCTCCGCCGGGCTGCCCGCGTACACGGTGCTCATCGAGGGGTTCAACCAGGCGCTGGACAACGACGTCGTGCTGTCGATGAAGCAGGGCAACGTGGCGGCGCCGTCGCGGGTGGTCCTCGACGACGCCGTCGCGGGCGCGTTCGGGCACCACGGGCACCGCACCGCGGTGTCGCAGCGCGCGCTGCAGGCCCACGCCGACCGGCTGCTGGGCTGGACCGACCTGGACGGCGTCGGGTTCGTCGTCAGCGAGGTCTCGCCCTACGAGGCCGACCTGGACTGGAGCGCGCTGACCGAGATCGACGAGATCGCCCCGGTCGTGGAGAACCTGGGCCGGGCCACGGCGAAGGCGCACTGCGTCGCCGACTCCGACGCCGACCACTCGCTCGTCCCGTTCCAGACCGAGGAGGCGATCACGGCCGTCGTCGCCGGCCGCGAGGAGGAGTTCACCGACTGGGTGGTGGAGTTCGCGCACACCTACGCCGCGCAGGTCCGCACCGACCACGCGCTGTTCGTCGAGGCGTTCCGCAGCGGCGGCTTCGCCGCCCTGTGAGCGGATGTGGCGGCTCCGGCCGCCACATCCGCTCACGAGGCGTAGAGGGTGCGGACCAGGTGCTCGATGGACGGCTCGACCCGCCGCGCCACCTCCGCGATCAGCGCGCCCGCCGTCGTGGCGCCGGTGAACTCCAGCCGCTGCCGCAGCCCCTGCGCCTCGACGGTGACACCGATGACGCCGGGCAGACCGGCCAGGGCGGCCTGGCGGTGGGTGGCACGGCGGCGGAACCCGGCGGCGACGAGCTGCGGGTAGGGCGACAGCACGTCGATCGACGCCACCACGGCCCGCCGCTCCGGTGCTCGTGAGCGCGCAGGAGCGTTCCAACCCTCCTCGCCGCGCACGGGCGGCGTCAGCCGCTCGACCGCCCTAGCCGCGCCAGGAGGCGGGTCTGCCGGTCGGCGCCGTCGGGCACCGGGACGGGGCGGGCGCAGATGCCCTCGCCGTAGAGGTGCTCGCCGAAGCCCTCGACCGCGCGCTCCGCGTCGTCCATCTCCGCGTCGGAGAACCGCACGTCGCGGCCCACGGCGCGGCCGACGTCCCAGCGGTGCACGATGAGGTCGAAGCCGTAGAACCTGGTGAGGGTCCCGCCGATCGTCGTCGGGCCGAAGACCCCGGCGTACTCGCGGTGCAGCACCTCGTCGTCGAGGGCGAGCACGGCGTCACGGTGCGCGGCCCACAGCTCGGCGGGGTCGCCCTCGGGGCGCGGGCCGAGGTCGACGTCCTGCTCGGCCAGGAAGTCGCGCTGGGTGTCCACGACGTGGCCGACGACATCGGCGGCGGTCCAGCTCGCGCACGGGCTCGGGGCGGCCCACGCGGAGGAGGGGAGGCCGTCGAGGACGGCGGTGAAGCGGTCGGCCAGCTGGTGGAAGGAGTCGCGGTGGTCGCTCATGCCCCGATCGTCGTCGGCCCCAGACGGCGGGGCTTGCAAGAATCCGACACGTGCCCCGGCCGGTCGACCCCATCGAGCGCGCGCACCTGCGCGACCGCGCCGGGTTCAGCCCGCCGGTGCACCGCACCGCCCCGTCCCCCGACCTCGACGAGCTGGTGCGGCGGTTCTGGATGCCCGTCTGGTCGCTGCCGCCCGGGACGTCGACGGTGCAGCGGGTGCTGCAGTACCCCGTCTGCCTGGTGGTGGTGGCCCACGACTACGCCCGGCTGATCGGGGTGCACACCGGCCTGTCGACCCGCGAGCTCACCGGCTCCGGCTGGGCGCTCGGGGCGCTGCTGCAGCCCGCGGCCGGGTTCCTGGTGCTCCGCCGGCCGGTGCGCGAGCTGACCGACGGGTTCGTCGACCTCGCCGACGCGCCCGGCCTCGACGGCGCCCGGTTGACCCGCGCCGTGCGGGACGCGGCGGGTCCCGACCCGACCGACCCGGACCGGCAGCGCGCCGCCACGGCGCTGTTCTCCGACGCGCTGCGCCCGCTGCTGCCCGTCGACGCCGAGGGGCGGCTGGTCAACGCGATCGTCACCGCGATCGAGGACGACCCGGGCGTGCGGCGGGTGGGGGAGGTGTGCGACCGGTTCGGGCTGGGGGAGCGGACCCTGCAGCGGCTGTGCGCCCGCCGCCTGGGCCTGCACCCGAAGTGGCTGATCCAGCGCCGCCGCCTGCAGGAGGCCGCGGCGGCGCTGCGGGAGCCGGACGTCGACCTGGCCGCCCTCGCCGCGGACCTCGGCTACGCCGACCAGGCCCACCTCACGGCCGACTTCCGCACCGTCACCGGCCTGACCCCCGGCGCGTTCGCCGCCGAGCGCCGCCGGCGCCCGTGAGCGGATGTGGCTGCCCTAGCAGCCATATCCGCTCACGGGGCGCGGAGCGCCGAGGTGAACGTCGCCGACGGGCGCATGACCGCATCGGCCTTGGCCTTGTCGACGCTGTAGTAGCCGCCCAGGTCGACCGGGCTGCCCTGCACGGCCGCGAGCTCGGCGACGATCGTCTCCTCGTCCTCGGCCAGCTGCTGGGCGAGCGGGGCGAACTCCGCGGCCAGCTCGGCGTCGTCGGTCTGCTCCGCCAGCGCCTGCGCCCAGTACAGGGCGAGGTAGAAGTGGCTGCCGCGGTTGTCCAGCTCGCCGACCCTGCGCGAGGGGGACCGGCCCTCCTCCAGCAGCCGGCCCGTCGCCGCGTCGAGCGCGGTGCCGAGCACGCCGGCGCGGGCGTTGCCGGTCTTCTCGGCCAGGAACTCCAGCGACACGGCCAGCGCGAGGAACTCGCCGAGGGAGTCCCACCGCAGGTGGTTCTCCTTGACGAGCTGCTGCACGTGCTTGGGGGCCGAGCCGCCGGCGCCGGTCTCGAACAGCCCGCCGCCGTTCATCAGCGGCACGATCGACAGCATCTTCGCCGACGTGCCCAGCTCCATGATCGGGAACAGGTCGGTGAGGTAGTCGCGCAGCACGTTGCCGGTGACCGAGATCGTGTCCTCGCCCCGGCGCGCCCGCTCCAGGGTGTAGCGGGTGGCCGCGGCTACGTCGAGCACCTCGATCGTCAGCCCGTCGGTGTCCAGCTCGTCGAGCTGGGCGCGGACCTTGCGCAGCACCTCCGCGTCGTGCGCGCGGGTCTCGTCCAGCCAGAACACGGCCGGGGCGCCGGTGGCGCGGGCGCGGGAGACGGCCAGCTCGACCCAGTTCCGGATCGGAGCGTCCTTGGTCTGGCAGGCGCGCCAGATGTCGCCGGCCGCCACCTCGTGCTCCAGCAGCACGTCGCCGCCGGAGGCGAGGACGCGGACGGTGCCGTCGGCCGGGACCTGGAAGGTCTTGTCGTGGCTGCCGTACTCCTCGGCCTTCTGCGCCATCAGCCCGACGTTGGGCGTGGTGCCCATCGTGGTCGGGTCGAACGCGCCGTGCTCGCGGCAGTGCGCGAACGTCTCGGCGTACAGCGCGGCGTAGGACGAGTCGGGGATGACGTACTTGGTGTCCTGCAGCTCGCCGGCCGCGTTCCACATCCGGCCCGACGTGCGGATGGCGGCGGGCACCGAGGCGTCGATGATGACGTCGCTGGGCACGTGCAGGTTGGTGATGCCGCGGTCGGAGTCGACCATCGCCAGGCCCGGGCCCGACTCGTAGGTGGCGCTGATCGCCTTCTCGATCGCCCCGCGCTGCTCGGCGGGCAGCTCCTGCAACGCGGTGAGCACGCTGGCCAGGCCGTCGTTCGGGGAGGCGCCGACGGAGGCGAGCTCCTCGCCGTGCTGGGCGAACACGTCGGCGAAGTAGGCGGTGACGGCGCGCCCGAACAGGATCGGGTCCGACACCTTCATCATCGTGGCCTTGAGGTGCACCGAGAACAGCACGCCCTTGGCCTTCGCGTCGGCCACCTGCTCGGCGAGGAACGCGTCCAGCGCGGCGGTGCGCATCACGGCGGCGTCGACGATCTCGCCGGCCTGCACGGCCAGCCCGTCCTTGAGCACGGTGGTGGTGCCGTCGGCGCCGACGTGCTCGATCCGCAGCGTGTCGGCCTGCGCCAGCGTCACCGACCGCTCGGAGTGCCGGAAGTCGCCGTCGTCCATCGTGGCGACGTGCGAGGCCGAGTCGGGCGACCACGCACCCATCGAGTGCGGGTGGGCCTTCGCGAAGTTCTTCACCGACGCGGGCGCGCGCCGGTCGGAGTTGCCCTCGCGCAGCACCGGGTTCACCGCGGAGCCCTTGACCGCGTCGTACTTCGCGCGGGCGTCGCGCTCGGCGTCGGTGCTCGGGTTCTCGGGGTAGTCGGGCACGTCGTGGCCCTGGCCCTGCAGCTCGGCGATCGCCGCCTTGAGCTGCGGGATCGACGCGCTGACGTTGGGCAGCTTGATGATGTTGGCCTCGGGCGTGGTGGCCAGCTCGCCCAGCTCGGCCAGCGCGTCGGGCACGATGCCGAAGGCGGCCAGGATCCGCGCGGCCAGCGAGATGTCGCGGGTCTCGACGTCGACCCCGGCCCGGGCGGCGAACGCCTCCACCACCGGCAGGAACGAGTGCGTCGCCAGCGCCGGGGCCTCGTCGGTGTAGGTGTAGACGATCTTCATGCTGCTGTGCGCCGCCTCGGGTCGGATGCGTGTGCTGGGGCGCCCCCACGCTATATCGTGACCCCGTGGCCAAGCGCAGGTATCTCCTGCTCACCGAGCGGGACGGCAAGCGCCTGCCCGGCGTCGAGACCAAGGGCTGGGCGTTCGTCGTCCTGCTCGGCCTGGTCCTCGCCGGCATCGCGCTGCTCGACCGGGGCAGCCTGGACACCGCGCGCGCCGACGGGTCCACGGGCTGCCGGCTGGAGGTCACCACCGACCAGCTCAACGTGCGCGCCGGGCCGGCCGCCGAGACCGAGCTGGTCGGCACGTTCCCCCGCGGGCAGCTGCTCGACGGCACCACCACCGTCACCGACGGCTTCCGGGAGCTGGAGGACGGCCGCTTCGTGGCCGACCAGTTCCTCACCCCCGTCCCCGGCAGCGACTGCGGCTGACATCCTGCACGCATGATTCCCACCCGCGTCATCGGCGGGCGCTACGTCGTGCTGGCCGAGCTGGGGCGCGGCGGCATGGGCGTCGTGTGGCGCGCCGAGGACCGCGTGATGGGGCGCCACGTCGCGGTCAAGGAGCTCCACCTGCCCGCCGGGCTCGCCCCGGACGAGCGCCTCCTGTTCCGCGAGCGGCTGCTGCGGGAGGCGCGGACGGCCGGGCGGCTCAACGCCCCGGGCATCGTCACGGTGTACGATGTCGTCACCGACGGCGGCGTGGACCACATCGTCATGGAGCTCATCGACGCCCGCACGCTCGCCGACATCGTCGCGCAGCACGGCCCGCTGGACGAGGCGCGGGCCGCCGACGTCGCGCGGCAGCTGCTCGCGGCCCTGCAGGTGGCCCACGCCGGCGGGGTGGTGCACCGCGACGTCAAGCCGGCCAACGTCATGCTGACCGCCGCGGGGCGCGTCAAGCTCACCGACTTCGGCATCGCCCAGGCCGCCGACGACCCGCGGCTCACCTCCACCGGCGCCCTGATCGGCTCGCCCGGCTACATGTCCCCGGAGCGGCTGGAGGGCGGACCCGCGACGCCCGCCGCCGACCTGTGGGCGCTGGGCGCCACGCTGCACCTCGCCGTCCGGGGCACCGCGCCGTTCCAGCGCGACACCACCCCCGCCACGATCTCCGCGGTCCTGCACGACGACCCTCCGCCGGTCCGCACCCGCGGCCCCCTCGGCGCGGTGGTCGGCGGGCTGCTGCAGCGCGACCCGGCCGCCCGGCTCACCGGCCCGCAGGCCGCCGCGCTGCTCGCCGTCCCGGGCGCCGCGCCCGCCGCGGACCCGCCGACGGCCCCGGTGGGCGAGCGGCTCGTCGCGCCGGGGCGCCGCCGCCCGGGCCGGGCGGTCCTGCTCGCCCTGGCGCTCGGTCTCGTCGCCGGGCTGGCCGGGGGCGCCGCGGCCGGGTTCGCGCTGGCCCGCGCGGACGACCCCGACGTGCGCACGCTGTCCTACGGCGACGGCGGGGAGGTGCCGGTCTACGAGGTCGCCTTCGAGTACTGCCTGGGCACCACCCCCGCCCCCGACACGCAGGTCGTGTCCAGCGCGACCGTGCCGTGCGAGGACCCGCACCCGGCCGAGGTGTTCGGCGTGGTCGACACGTTCGCCTCCGACGAGGCGGTGCTCTACCCCGAGGGGCTGGCCGAGTTCGCCGCCCGGGCCTGCGCGCTGCGCTTCAGCTCCAACGCCGTGGTGGGGGACAAGTCCGAGCTGGCCGTCCTCGCGCTCTACCCGACCGAGGCGGTGTTCGGCCGCGACGAGGGCTCGCTCGACGCGCCGAACTTCACCCAGCGCGAGGTCTACTGCGTCCTGACCCGCGCCGACGGGGGCCAGCTGCAGGGCAGCCGGCTGGCGGAGACCGGCTGACCCACCCTCCCCGGATTGCAGGAAGGCCACCTTCCCGCAACCCCGTTGCGGGAAGGTGGCCTTCCTGCAAGATGCGGGCCGTGACCCACCCCAACGTCGCCGCCGTCGTCGCGGCCCTGCGGGCCGGCGGCGCCGACCCCGCCCGCGTCGAGCGCCTCACCGTCCTGCCCGACGCCGTCGCCACCGCCGCGGCGGCCGCGGCGGCGCTCGGGGTGGAGGTCGGCGCGATCGCGAACTCGCTGGTCTTCGAGGTGCTGACCGACGGCGGGGACGGCGAGCCGCTGCTCGTCCTGACCTCCGGCGCGCACCGCGTCGACACCGGGAAGGTCGCCGCGCTGCTCGGCGCAGGGCGGGTCCGCCGGGCGTCCCCGGAGTTCGTGCGGGCCGCCACCGGCCAGGTGATCGGCGGGGTCGCCCCGGTCGGACACCCCGCGCCCCTGCGCACGCTCGTCGACCGGGCCCTGGCCGGGTTCAACGAGGTCTGGGCCGCGGGCGGCATCCCGCACGCGGTGTTCCCCAGCACGTTCACGGAGCTGGTGGCGGTCACCGGTGGTGAGCCGGCAGACGTAGCGTGATGGGTCTTCGACGACCGGAATCGATCCGCGAGCGCAGGCACTGACTGACGATGCTCCCGGAGCTGGCCCAGATCTAGTGACGCGCGGTCATCAAGTGGATCGACGATCGCGCCCGTGAGACAGCTGCCGGCAACGTGTGCGGTCAGGAGCGGCGCTGCAGCTCGGTTCCGGGCAGCAGCCGTAGCCGTGTTGCGCCCGCGGCTGTCGTTCCAATGAGGTCGACATCCGCTGGCTCCAACCAGCGCAGGTCGGCGAATTCCGCGATGGTCGCCTCACTCAGGTCCACCTTGCCGTGCATCCGCGCGTCTTGGAGCGACACCCCTTTCGTGAATCGAGCCCGATCCAGCTCCAGCCGGCCACGGAACACTGATCCGGTGAGCAGTACGCGACCGGTGAACAGGGTCGAGGACAGCCGGGTAATTCCGTGGAACACTGCACGTCGGCCCACCAGCTCACCGATGGAGCGCTGTGTCAGGTCGAGGAACTCCAGCAAGGCGCCGGTGAGATCCAACGCGTAGGCAGGACCGTCATCACCGGCCGGTGGCAGGAGTCCGAGCATGACCCGTTGGGCGGTCAGCCGCACCTGGCGCTCCCGGTCGTCGACGGCGTCCTCAGCGGAGGGTCGTGACCCCGTCGGGTCGGCGAAGTCACTGCGGTCGCTGTCGAACTCGGCGTGCTCGTAGGCGCGATGGTGGAACGGCAGGCGCAGGTACGCGCAGAGCACGTCGATGACGGTTTGGGTGTAGCCCGGTGTTCCACGGGCGAGACCAGCTAGCGCATGCATCGCTCCTACGCGGACCTGGTCAGCCTCGTTGCCCAGCATCTCCACCGAGCGGGCGAACCGTTCATCGATCGCGCGGTCGGTCTCCAGCCGGAGCCGCGCCTCCTCGACCTGCTGGCGGGCCTCCTCAAGTCGCCGCCGACGATCGTTGAGCCACAGCCCGTAGAGCGCGACGACGGATGCGCCGGCCAATCCACCCGTGCGCAGCCCTTCGGACAGGCCGGCGGCCGGGTCGACGATGAGCACCAGCCAGGTGACGCCCGCTGTCACAGCGACGGCAGCAGCGAGGGTCCCGGCGAGCAATGGACCCTGATGGCGGACTGCGGGTGGGGACACCCGATCATCCTCGCTGAACGCTCCACCGGATGATGCGGAGCTACCCCGAACTCCGGTGAGCAGCACGCGCGGTCTGCCCGACGACCTTCGCCGAGCTGGTGGGCGTCACCGGGGCGAGCCGGCCGACGTGGCGTGAGCCGTCGCGGAGCGCACCGACGACGCCGGCCGCGCCCGAGCCGACGGGCACCCGACCGGAGCCCGGTCCGGCGGCGCGTCACGACCCCGTGACGCGCCGCGCCCGCGTCCGACCCGCCGCGCCCGCGCCCGACCCGGCGGCGCGCGTCCCGGCTCCCGCACCGCTCCGGTCCGTCCCCGGGGTGTGGACGGCGCGGCTGCGGGCACTCCCGGCGGAGCGTCCGGGGGCGGTGCGGATTCGCCGCGCGGTGGGAGGGGGACGGATGTCCGGGAGCGCGACGGCCACGAGGTCGGGGGACCGGCGCGAGCGCCCGCTGCTGCGGCGCCTCACGCGCGCCACGGCGTGGGGCGAGGGGCTGGACGGCTACGACCTGGGCGTGCTGTCGGTGGTGCTGCCGCTGCTGACGGTCGGGCTGGGGCTGTCGCCGGTCTGGGCGGGCCTGATCGGCGCGGCCGCGCTGATCGGCATCTTCGTGGGCGCGCCCATCGCGGGCTACCTCACCGACCGGTTCGGCCGGCGCCGGATGTTCCTCATCGACATCGCGGCGTTCGTCGTGCTGGGCGTCGCGCAGGGCTTCGTGACCGAACCGTGGCAGCTGTTCGTCGTCCGCCTGCTCCTCGGGGTCGCGATCGGCGCCGAGTACGCCATCGGGGCGGCGATGCTCGCGGAGTTCGCACCCGCCCGCGGCCGGGGCCGGCGGCTCGCGAAGCTGCTGGTCTCCTGGTACGTCGGCTTCCTGGTCTCGGTCGTGGCCGCCTACGTGCTGGTCGACCTGGCCGGGTGGAGCTGGCGCTGGGTGCTGGTGACCGGAGCGGTCCCCGCGCTCGTGGTGCTGCTGCTGCGGGTGGGGCTGCCGGAGTCGCCGCGGTGGCTGCTGCAGCAGGGTCGGGTCGACGAGGCCCGCGAGATCGTGGACCGCCACCTCGGCGGCGAGGAGTACTTCCGCGCGGAGGAGTTCGCCGGCGAGCAGACCGGCGGGGGGTGGCGGCGGCTGTTCGCGCGCGACCTGCGCAGCCGCACGGTGTTCGTGTCGGTGTTCTGGGCCTGCAACGTGGCGCCCTATTTCGCGATCTTCACCTTCGCGCCGCAGGTCTTCGCCTCGCTGCAGCTGGGCGACGAGCGGGCCAGCACCATCGCCGTCAACGCCCTCGCCGCCGTCGGTGCGGTCGTCGGCATGCTCACCATCGAGCGCGTCGGCCGCCGGCGCCAGCTCATCGTCCCGTTCTGGATCATGACGGTGGCGCTGCTCGTCGTCGGGCTGTGGGGGAGCGCGCCCGGCTTCGTGATCGCGCTCAGCTTCGCCGCCTTCGCCTTCTTCAACGCCCTGCAGGGCAACCTGACCGCCGTCTACCCGATCGAGCTGTTCCCGACCGACGTCCGCTCCAGCGGCGTGGGCGTCGGGTCGGCCATGAGCCGGATCGGCGCCGCGGTCGGCACGTTCCTGCTCCCGATCGGGCTGAGCACGATCGGCACCGCGGCGTGCATGCTCATCGGCGCCGGCGTGTGCGTGGTCGGGGCGGTGGTGTCGCACCGCCTCGCCCCGGAGACCACCGGGCGCACCCTCACCCGGACCAGCGCCCCGTCCGCGGCGGTGCCGGCCGGGCGGTGACCGCCGGCCCCGGGCGTGCGTGTCCGGGTTCCCGGTGGCGGCGGGCTGGGCCAGGATGCGACCCGACCCCGTCACCGCCCCAGAGGAGGACCCGATGAGTCCCCGCCACCGCGCCGCCCTGCTGGCCCTCGCCGCGACGACCGCCGCGCTGACCGGCTGCAACACCGTCAGCCCGTGCGCCACCCTCGCACCCCCCACCGCGCAGGAGCTGGCGGTGGTGCAGGCCGGGGCCGAGGTGGAGCGCGAGATCGACGGCGCCGAGTGCGACCTCGTCGGCGGCGTGTGGACCGAGGAGCCGGCCGAGTAGCGGCCGGTCGACCGGAGCGCGGCATGGCCCTCGACGTCCGCCCGATCGCGCCGGAGCGGGTCGACGACTTCGTCGCCGTCGCCAACCCGAACCGGCGCGCGACCCACTGCTGGTGCCTGTCGCACCGCATCACCGCCCCGGAGGTCGCCGAGCTCGGCGGGGGCAGCCGCGAGGCGGCGTTCCGCGCCCTGTGCGCGCGGCCGCACCCGCCCGGGGTGATCGGGTACGACGACGGCGAGCCGGTCGCCTGGTGCAGCGTCGGTCCGCGCGCCGAGCACACCCGGCTCGTGCGCTCCCGCCTGATCCGCCCGCTGGACGACCTCCCGGTGTGGAGCATCGTCTGCGTCGTCGTCCGCGGCGGCCGGCGGCGCCGCGGCTACACGACACCGCTGATCGAGGGGGCGGTCACCCACGCCGCGGCGCACGGCGCGCCCGCCGTCGAGAGCTACCCGGTGGACCCGGGGACCGGGAGGATCGACCTGACGATGGGGTTCGTCGGGACCCGGACGATGTTCGAGCGGGCCGGGTTCGCCGTGGTCGGCACCACCGACGCGGTCGCGAGCGGCCTGCCGCGCCTGGTGATGCGCCGCAGCACCGGATGACGGGGCCCCCGGGAGCTCATCCGGGCCCGGGCAGCGACCAGGTCAGCGGGTAGTCGTTGCCCGGCCACCAGTCGGGCCGCCCGCCCGGGGTCAGGTCGAGCAGGTTCCACACGGGCGACAGCGCGTCGATGCCGCGACCGCCCTCGACCAGCCCGGGCTGCCCGTGCCACGCGAGCCGGGCGCACCCGCCGTCGCGGGTGAACACGCTGACCCCCGGCATCTGTCCGCCGTCGGTGTCGGCGAAGCCCAGGTCGGTGCCGAGGTCGGTCCCGGCCGCCGACACCAGGCGCAGCCCGCTCCACCCGCGGGCCCGGCCCCACTCGCGCAGCTGCGGCAGCGGCGCGGGGGCGGTGACGACGAGGGCGACGTGCTGGGCGATGTGGGCGGCCACCCCGTTGAGCCCGTCGAGCCACATGCTGCACATCGGGCACCCGCCGGTCGGCCAGAACATGAGGTGGTGGACGACGAGCACGTCGTGCCCGTCGAACAGGTCGGGCAGGTCCACCGCGACCGGCGGATCGCCCTCGGTCAGCCGGTAGGCCGGCATCAGCGGACCGGGGGGCAGGTCGCGGCGCTGCCGGGCCACCCGCTCGGTGTGCTCGCGCAGCTCGGTCTCGGCGACCAGCAGCGCCGCGCGCCGCTCCCGGTAGGCGGAGGTGCCGGCGCCGCGCAGGCCGCGCTCGGGGACGGTCGTGCTCGGGGTGCTCCGCGTGGTCATCGTGCTCCTCGGATCGGCGGGGCCCCGGGCCGGGGCTCACCGGGACGACGCGCTCCCCGCCGCCCTTCGACCGACCGCCGCGCGAGACGCGGATCACAGCGGACCGGGGTCGTCCCCGGAGCGCGGATCCCGTGGTCAGGGGCCGTTCCGGGGCGGCGGGGGCCCGCGACGGGACGGTGGGCAGCGGGTCGGGTCCGACCTAGTCTGACGACCATGGCCGACCCGCTGCCCGCCCCGGTGCCGCCCGACCCGCTCCCGTCCGCCTCCGCGCTGCGCCGGGCGCTGCGCCGGGTGCGCGACGGGGTCGCGCTCGACGTCGCCGAGGCCGCGGTCCTGCTCGCCGCCCGCGGGGAGCAGCTCGACGAGCTGCTCGCGGCGGCGTCCCGCGTCCGCGACGCCGGCCTGGTGGCCGAGGGCCGGCCCGGGGTGGTGACCTACTCCCGCAAGGTGTTCGTCCCGCTGACCCGGCTGTGCCGCGACCGCTGCCACTACTGCACCTTCGCGACCGTGCCGCACCGGCTGCCGGCGGCGTTCCTGGAGCGCGACGAGGTGCTGGAGATCGCCCGCGCCGGCGCCGCGCAGGGCTGCAAGGAGGCCCTGTTCACCCTGGGCGACCGGCCCGAGGAGCGCTGGCCGGCGGCCCGGGAGTGGCTGGAGGCCCGCGGCTACCGCTCCACGCTGGAGTACGTCCGCGCGTGCGCGATCGCGGTGCTGGAGGAGACCGGCCTGCTGCCCCACCTCAACCCCGGCGTCCTGAGCTGGGAGGAGCTGACGCGGCTCAAGCCCGTCGCGCCCAGCATGGGGATGATGCTGGAGACCACGGCGACCCGGCTGTGGAGCGAGCCCGGCGGACCCCACTTCGGCAGCCCCGACAAGGAGCCCGCGGTCCGGCTGCGCACGCTCACCGACGCCGGGCGCGTCGGCGTCCCGTTCACCACCGGGATCCTCATCGGCATCGGCGAGACCCGCACCGAGCGGGCGGAGTCGCTGTTCGCGATCCGCGCCGCCGCCCGGGCGCACGGGCACGTGCAGGAGACGATCGTCCAGAACTTCCGCGCGAAGCCGGACACCGCGATGGCGAACGACCCCGACGCCGATCTGCACGAGCTGGCCGCGGCGCTCGCCGTCGCGCGGATCGTGCTGGGGCCGCGGATGCGGCTGCAGGCCCCGCCCAACCTGGTCGGGGACGAGTTCGCGCTGATGCTGCGCGCGGGCATCGACGACTGGGGCGGCGTCTCGCCCGTCACCGCCGACCACGTCAACCCCGAGCGGCCCTGGCCGGCGATCGACGAGCTGGCGGCGCGCTCCGCCGAGGCCGGGTTCGTCCTGCGCGAGCGGCTCACCGCCTACCCGACCTACGTCCGGGCCGGGTCGCCGTGGATCGACTCCCGGCTGCACGCCCACGTCGCCGCGCTCGCCGGGCCCGACGGGCTGGCCCGCGCCGACGCCGCGATCGTCGGCCGCCCGTGGCAGGAGCCCGACGGCGGGTCCGCCTCCACCGGCCGCACCGACCTGCACACCGCCGTGGACGCGGAAGGCCGCACCGACGACCGGCGCAGCGACTTCTCCGAGGTCTACGGCGACTGGGGGGCGCTGGCCGAGGAGCTGGCGACGCAGCGGGCGCGCCACGGCGACGCGGCACCGCAGCGGGGTGACACCGCTCCGGTCCAGTCGCAGCGGGGTCACCCCGCTGCGGTCCCGCAGCGGCTGGACGCCGACGTCCGCGCCGGGCTCGACCTCGCCGCGTCCCGCCCCGCGGCGCTGCTGGACCCCGCCCACGGGGCCGCGGCGATGGCGCTGCTGCTCGCCGAGGGCCCGGCGCTGGACGAGCTGGCGCGCGCCGCCGACGACCTGCGCCGCGACGTCGTGGGCGACGACGTCACCTACGTCGTCAACCGCAACATCAACTTCTCCAACGTCTGCTACGTCGGCTGCCGGTTCTGCGCGTTCGCGCAGCGCGAGCGCGACGCCGACGCGTTCCGGCTCTCGCTCGACGAGGTCGCCGCCCGGGCCGTCGAGGCCGCGCGGGACGGGGCCACGGAGGTCTGCGTGCAGGGCGGCATCGACCCGCAGCTGCCGGTGACCTTCTACGCCGACCTGGTCCGCGCGGTGAAGGCCGCGGTGCCCGGGATGCACGTGCACGCGTTCAGCCCGATGGAGATCGTGTCGGCGGCCGCGAAGGCGGGGGTGTCGATCGAGGAGTGGCTCACCGAGCTGCGCGACGCCGGGCTGGGCTCGATCCCCGGCACGGCCGCGGAGATCCTCGACGACGAGGTGCGCTGGGTGCTGACGAAGGGCAAGCTCCCGGCCGCGCAGTGGCTCGACGTCGTCGGCACCGCGCACCGCCTGGGGATCCCGTCGAGCTCGACGATGATGTACGGCCACGTCGACGAGCCCCGGCACTGGCTCGGGCACCTGCGCACCCTGGCCGCGCAGCAGGACACCACCGGGGGCTTCACGGAGTTCGTCCCGCTGCCGTTCGTGCACCACAACGCGCCCATCTACCTGGCCGGGCTCGCCCGGCCCGGCCCCACCGAGCGCGACAACCGCGCCGTGCACGCGTTCGCGCGCCTCGCCCTGCACGGCCGGATCGACCACGTGCAGGTCTCGTGGGTGAAGCTGGGCGACCGCCTCGCCGCCGACGTGCTGCGCGGCGGCGCCGACGACATGGGCGGCACGCTCATGGAGGAGACGATCAGCCGCATGGCGGGCTCGGAGAACGGCAGCGCCCGGTCGGTGACCGAGCTGGCGGCGATCGCGGCGGCGGCCGGCCGCCCGGTCCGCGAGCGGACGACGACCTACCGCGGCCGGCCGGTGCGCGCCGTCCCCGCCCGGCCCGTGCTCCCGCTCACGGTCGTCTGAAGGGGCTGGTCCGCGCCCGGGTCGTCAGTCAGGATGACGGTCGGGGGGCGGTCCCGCACGGGCCGGTGCTCCCCGCGCGCCCGCACGCCGAGGGGGAACCGAGATGACGCCGCCCGCCCGCCCACCCACCGGTCCGGCCCCCGCCCGGTCGACCGCCGTCCGCTTCCCGGTCCTGGCGGCCACCGCCGCGGAGGTGACCGGGCCCGGCCGCCTCGTGCTCGTCACGCACGTGCTGGACACGGCGGTGCCCTACGTCGAGCAGCTCGCCGACGTGCTGGACGTCGCCGCCGTCGTGCCCGTCCCCTACAGCGTCCGCGCCGGCGCCCTCGCCCGGCTGGCGCGGTTCGACGTCACCGTGCCGCAGTCGGTGGACGAGGTCGGGCCGATGGCGGTCGGCGCGGTCGTGCGGGCCGCGGCGGACGGCGTGCCGGTGGTGCTGCACGACGTCGGCGGCTACTGCGCCGACCACCTCGACGCCCTCGCCGCCCTGCCGGCGCTGCGGGGCGTCGTCGAGGACACCCGGCAGGGCCACTGGCGCTACGAGCGCCGGGCGCTCCCGCTGCCCGTCTACACGATCGCCGACAGCCCGCTCAAGGCGCTGGAGGACGGGCAGGTCGGCCGGGCGATCGTCGCCAGCCTCGACGCGCTGCTGCGCGGGTCGTTCTTCGAGACCGTGGCCGAGCGGCGCGTCCTCGTCCTCGGCTACGGCGGGATCGGCACCGCGGCCGCCGAGCACCTGCGGCGCTCGGGCGCGCGCGTCGCCGTGCACGACCCGGACGCCGTCCGCGGCGCCGCCGCGCTGCTCGCCGGCTACCGCGTCGGTCCGCGCGACGAGCTGCTGAGCTGGGCCGACGTGGTCCTCGGCGTCTCCGGCCGCACGGCGCTGACCGCGGACGACCTCCCGCTGCTGCGCGACGGCGTGGTGCTGGCCAGCGGCAGCTCCAAGCAGGTCGAGTTCGACGTGCCCGGGCTGCGGGCCGCCGCGAGCGCCGTCGCCGTCGACGGCCACCGCGAGGAGCTGGCGGTCGGCGGCCGCACCGTGTTCCTGCTCCACGGCGGGCACCCGGTGAACTTCCTGCACCAGAGCGTGCTGGGCAGCGTGCTCGACCTGGTCTACTCCGAGCTGCTGCTCTGCACCCGCGCGCTGCTGGAGGGCGGGCCCACCGCGGGCGGGCTGCACCGCGTCGCCCCAGAGGCGCAGCAGGCGCTCGCCCGCCGCTGGCTGGAGCACTACGGCCGGTAGCGTGGGCGCCATGGGCGTGCTCGGCGAGCTGTTCCCCGGTGCGAGAATCACCGACGAGGCGGGCGAGGACGGTGCGGCGCAGCCGTGGCGCCTGGGCCCGATCGACCTGGAGGCCGGCACGGTGGAGGTCCACCGGCCGACCCCGGCGCAGGACGCCGACACCGCCTGACGGCCGCGCCGCTCAGCCGGTCGGCCAGAGCAGCTCGAAGCGCTCGAACACCGTCGGGGCGTCGGGGTCGAACGGCTCGCCCCGGGCGGCGAGGGTGCGGGTGAAGTAGCGCTCGTGCGCGGCGAGCCAGCCGGCCCGGGTGCGGTCGCCCTCGCCCTCGTCCCGGGCGAACGCCTCGTCCACCGCCGACAGCGGCGCCACGACCACCTCGGTGGTGCGCAGCACGCAGACGGGCAGGTCGCGGCCGTCGCACACCACGCTGTGAGCGCCCACCTCCGGCAGCGGCTCGCCGTCGCGCTCGAAGGTCGACACCAGCTCGGCCGTCGCCCGCTTCGTCCCGCGCAGCACCAGCCCGACCAGCTCGTCGGCGAGCGCGTCGGAGTCGCCGAAGCGCCAGGCGTCCCACCGGACGTCCGGGGAGGTGCCGGTGGCGGCGCAGAAGGCCAGCCAGAACGCCTCGACGGCCGGGCTCGCGGGCGGCGGGGGGTCCTCGGTCACGGGGCGCGACGCTACTGCGCCCGGCCGGGGAGGGGGACCCGGTGCCGGTCGGGGGGCGCTGGGAGACTGGGGGGGTGAACGGCCCCGCCCGCCCCCGCGTCCTGTCCGGCATCCAGCCCACCGCCGACTCCTTCCACCTCGGCAACTACCTCGGCGCGGTGCGGCAGTGGGTGGCCCTGCAGGAGGACCACGACGCGTTCTACTTCGTGCCCGACCTGCACGCCATCACCGTCGAGCACGACCCGGCCACGCTCGCCGACCGCACCCGCAACGCCGTCGCGCAGCTCCTCGCGCTGGGGCTCGACCCCAACCGGTGCACGGTGTTCGTGCAGAGCCACGTGCCCGAGCACAGCCAGCTCGAGTGGATCCTCGGTTGCCTCACGGGGTTCGGCGAGGCCAGCCGGATGACGCAGTTCAAGGACAAGTCCGCGAAGCAGCAGACCGACCGCGTCTCGATCGGGCTGTTCACCTACCCGATCCTGCAGGCCGCGGACATCCTGCTCTACCAGGCCGACCGCGTGCCCGTCGGCGAGGACCAGCGCCAGCACGTCGAGCTGACGCGCGACCTCGCCCAGCGCTTCAACTCCCGTTTCGGGGGACGCGCGCTGACCGTGCCCGAGCCCCACATCCTGCCCGGCGCGGCGAAGATCTTCGACCTGCAGGACCCGACGGCGAAGATGAGCAAGTCGTCCTCGGCCCCCGCCGGGATCGTCAACCTGCTCGACGACCCGAGGGTCAGCGCCAAGAAGATCCGCTCGGCCGTCACCGACACCGAGCGCGAGATCCGCTACGACCCCGAGGCGAAGGCCGGGGTGTCGAACCTGCTCACGATCCACTCGGCGCTGTCCGGCCGCACCATCGCCGAGCTGGAGGCCGACTACGCGGGCCGCGGCTACGGCGACCTCAAGAAGGACCTGGCGGAGATCGTCGCGGACTTCACTGCGCCGCTCGCGGAACGGGTACGCGGCTTCCTGGACGACCGGGCCGAGCTCGACCGCGTCCTCGCGCGCGGCGCCACCCGGGCGCGCGAGGTCGCGGGCGCGACGTTGACCGCCGTCCACGACAGGATCGGTTTCCTGCCGCCGACGACCTAGATGGAGAGGACGGGCGTGGCCGCCACGAAGGACGCGGAGAAGGACGCGGAGAAGGACGCGCAGCCGACGCTGCTGGAGCGCTACCGGGCCCGGTACCCCTGGTTCGACCACCTCGTCCGGGCGGGGCTGCGCTACACCGACCGGCACGGCGACCACTACGCCGCCGCCGTCACCTACTTCTCGGTGCTCTCGCTCGTCCCGCTGATCCTGGCCGGCATCGCCATCGCCGGGTACGTGCTGTTCTTCAACCCCGACCTGCTCCAGCAGCTGCGGCGGGGGATCGCGGACAACCTGCCCGGCGGGCTGAACACGCTCATCGACCCGATCATCGGCAGCGCGATCGACAACCGCGGCACCCTCGGGATCTTCGCGCTGCTCCTCGCGCTGTACACCGGCGTGGGATGGATGTCGAACCTGCGCGAGGCGCTCTCGGAGCAGTGGGGCCACGTCCCGGAGGCGCCGCCGATCGCCAAGCGGCTGCTGTTCGACCTGCTCAGCCTGGTCGGGCTGGGGGCGGCCCTGATCCTGTCGTTCGCGATCACCGGCATCACCGCCGGCGCCACCCGCGCCGTGCTCGGGTTCCTCGGCCTCGCCGACCAGCTCTGGGCGCAGGTCCTGCTGGTCGTCCTCGGGATCGTGCTGGGCCTGGTGTCCAACTGGCTGATCTTCCTCTGGGTGATCGCCCGGCTGCCGCGCCAGCACGCGACGCTGCGCAGCGCCGCGCGGGCCGCCCTGCTCGGCGCGGTCGGGTTCGAGATCCTCAAGCGGGTGATGACGCTCTACCTGGGCACCGTCACCACCTCGCCCACCGGTGCGGTGATCGGCCCGGTCGTCGGCCTGCTGGTGTTCGTGTTCTTCGTGTCCCGGTTCCTGCTCTTCGTCACGGCGTGGGCGGCGACGGCGGAGGAGAACGAGCAGGAGGTGCCCGCCGTGCCCGGCCCGGCCCTCATCCGCTCGGAGGTCACCGTGCGCTCGGGGCCCGACGGCGCCACGGCCGCCGGACTGCTCGGCGCCGGCGCCGTCGCCGGCCTGCTCGGCGGGCGGTTCCTGCTGGGCCGGCGCCGCGGCTGACGGCGCATCGACGGAGCCGGCGCCTCAGCGGGGACGGCGCCGCCACCCCACCGCGGCGCAGCCCACCCCGATCGCCACCAGCCCCAGCACCAGCGCGGCGACGGCGTCCGACGGCGTGGCCTCCGACGCCGGGGGAGCGGCGGGGGGAGGGGCCGCGACCGGCGGGGCGGTCGGCGGGGCGGTCGGCGGCAGCGTCGGCGGGACCGTCGTCGGAGCTGTCGTCGGGGGCGCCGGCGGCCCGTCCACCAGCTCGCCCAGCGGGGGGGTGCCGGCGGGCAGCGCGAACCCGAGGTCGAGCAGCGCCGCGACCTGCCGCGTCATCGCCACGGGCGCCTGCTCCCCGCGCACGACCGCCACGGCGAGCCGCCGCCCGTCGCGCTCGGCGGCGCCGACGAAGGTGTGCCGGGCCGCCTCGGTGAACCCCGCCTTGCCCCCGAGCGCGCCGGGGTAGGAGGTGAGGAACCGGGAGCTGTTGGACAGGACGAACCCCGGCATCGCGCCGTAGCCGGGGAACGGCACCGACGGCGTGGTGATCGTCTGCGCGAACAGCGGCTCGGCCAGCGCGGCGCGGAACAGCAGGACCAGGTCGTAGGCCGACGTCGCCGTGCCGGGGGCGTCCAGCCCGGACGGGGTGCCGGGCCGGGTGTCGAGCGCGCCCAGGTCGGCGGCGGCGTCGGCCATCAGGGCGACGGTCGCGGCGTCGCCGCCCAGCGCGCGGGCCAGCGCGCCGGCGGTGTCGTTGCCGGAGTTGAGCAGCAGCCCGGCCAGCAGCTCCCGGACGGTGTAGCGCCCGCCGGGCCCGATCCCGGCGCGGCTGCCCTCGATCGCGAGGTCGGCGTCCGTGCCGTCGACGACGAGGTCCGGGTCGAGCGCGCGCAGCGCCACCAGGGCGGTGAGCACCTTGATCGTGGACGCCGGCCGGTGCCGCGCGTGGGGCGCGCGGACGGCGAGCACGGCGCCGGAGTCGAGGTCGGCGACGACGAACGCCGCCGCCGTCACCTCGGCCGGGACGGCGCCGCCGCCCGCCACGAGGTCGCCGCACGTGCCCAGGGCCGGGCCGCCGACCGGCTCGGCGGGCACCGGGAGGGCCGCGGGCGCCGTCCCGTCGGGAACGACCTCCCCGGCCGCGACCGGCGGCGGGGGCGCCTCCTGGCCCGGGCAGGCGGGGGCCGCGGCCGCCGGGGCCGGGAGCCCGATCAGCAGCGCGACCACCCCGGTCAGCACACGGCGCACACCGCGGGAGCCTACGGCGAGCGCTCCGCCGCGGCCTTCACCGCGGCGAGGGTGCGGTGCATCCCGTCGACCATCATCGCCTCGCGGTCCCGGCCCAGCAGCCCGCTGGCCGTCAGCGCCCGCACCAGCGCGCCCGGCCGTCCCGTGTGCTCGCGCCACTGGGTGAGCCGGGTGCCGGCCCCGTCGGGCTCGAGCCGCCAGCCCCACGTCATCCGGCTCTCGGCCACGGTGAACGCGAACCGGTGCGGGGCGGCGCACTCGACGACCCGGCAGCGGGTCGGCCAGCGCACCGCGCCGTGCCGGTTCCACCCGACGAAGCGGGCGCCCACCGCGGGCCCGGCCGCGCCGCCCGTCCACCGCCCGCCGGTGTTCTCCGGGCTCCACTCGCCCGTCCGCGTGATGTCGGTGACCAGCGCCCACACCACCGCGGGGGGCGCGTCGACGGTCGTGCTCGCCTCGTCCACGGGCACATCCCATCACGACGATTCGGTCACGACCGTGGCCCGTGCGGTCGATCGCGGATTACGGTGCCCCGTCACCGCGCGCACCGCAGCGCCGGCCACCCCGATGAAGACCCTCCCCAGGAAGCAGGACCACCGAGTGCGGAACAGACGAGGAATGGCGCTGGCCGCGGCCGTGCTGAGCAGCGCGCTCGTGCTCGCGGGCTGCGCCCGTGAGACGGCCGCGCCGCCGGCCGCCGGTGGCGACGGCGCAGCCGCCACCGAGTGCACGCGCAACCCCGCCCCGGCGGCCGCGGGCGGCGCCACCGCCAGCGCCCGGCCCGAGACCCCGAACGCCGACGCCAGCGCCCTGCGCGTCGGGCTGGCCTACGACATCGGCGGCCGCGGCGACCAGTCGTTCAACGACGCCGCCTACGCCGGTCTCGAGCGCGCCATCTCCGAGCTCGGGGTCGTGCGCGAGAACGTCCGCGACGTCGCCGCCGGGGAGAACGAGAGCGAGGACGCGAACACCACGCGCCTGCGCGAGCTCGCCCAGGACGGCTTCAACCCCGTCATCGCCGTCGGCTTCGCCTACGCCTCGGCCGTGGCCACGGTCGCCGCGGAGTTCCCGGGCACCCAGTTCGGCATCGTCGACGACAACACCGTCGAGCTGCCCAACGTCACCCCCCTGGTGTTCGCCGAGGAGGAGGGCTCCTTCCTGGTCGGCGCGGCGGCCGCGCTCAAGACCCAGGCGTGCCACATCGGGTTCGTCGGCGGCGTCGAGACCCCGCTGATCCAGAAGTTCGAGGCCGGCTTCGTGCAGGGGGCCCGCGAGGTGGCCCCGGACGTCGAGATCGAGGTCGCCTACATCTCCCCGCTCGGCGACTTCACCGGCTTCAACAACGCCCCCGCGGGCGCCGAGGTCGCCCAGGGCCAGCTCGACGCGGGCGCCGACGTGATCTACCACGCCGCGGGCGCGTCGGGGCAGGGCGTCTTCCAGGCCGTGTCGCAGGCGAACACCCCGGAGGAGCCCAAGTCGGCCATCGGCGTCGACTCCGACCAGTTCAACACGGTCGACCCGCCGCTCAACGAGGTCATCATCACCTCGATGCTCAAGCGCGTCGACGTGGCCGTGTTCAGCTTCATCAACGCGGTGGCGGCCGGCGACACCTCCACGATCCCGGAGGCGTTCGACCTGTCCGTCGACGGCGTGGGCTACTCGACGACCGGGGGCCGGGTCACCGACATCGTCGGCGACCTCGACGCCTGGAAGGCCGCGATCGTCAACGGTGACATCACGGTGAGCACCACTCCGTAGTCGCTACGGTGTGCGCGGGGGGCCGGGGCCGATGAGCCCCGGCCCCCCGCGGCATGTTCGTGAGGGAGGGGCCCATGCCCGAGAGTCAGTACGCCGTCGAGCTCGCCGGCATCACCAAGCGGTTCCCCGGGGTCGTCGCCAACAGCGACATCCACCTGCGGGTGCGCCGCGGCGAGGTGCACGCCCTGTGCGGGGAGAACGGCGCCGGCAAGTCCACGCTGATGAAGATCCTCTACGGGATCCAGCCGCCGGACGAGGGCACGATCACGGTGGACGGCGAGCTCGTGCGCTTCCGCTCGCCCGCCGACGCGATCAAGGCCGGGGTCGGCATGGTGCACCAGCACTTCATGCTCGCCGACAACCTGACCGTGGCCGAGAACATCCTGCTCGGCGCCGAGGCGCTGCACGGCATCGGCGGCGCGGCGAAGGCGCGGATCACCGAGCTGGCCCGCACCGTCGGCCTCGACGTGCGGCCCGACGTGCTCGTCGAGCGCCTGGGCGTGGCCGACCGGCAGCGCGTCGAGATCGTCAAGGTGCTCTACCGCGGTGCCCGCACGATCATCCTCGACGAGCCGACGGCCGTCCTCGTGCCGCAGGAGGTCGACGACCTGTTCGCCACGCTGCGCGGCATGCGCACGCAGGGCTACACGTTCGTCTTCATCTCCCACAAGCTCGACGAGGTCCGCGCCATCGCCGACTCCATCACCGTGATCCGCCGGGGCACCAGCGTCGGCACGGCCGACCCGCGCACCGTGACCACCCGCCAGCTCGCCGAGATGATGGTCGGCTCCGAGCTGCCCAGCCCGCAGACCCGCGACTCGACGGTCACCGACCGCGAGGTGCTGCGCGTCACCGGCCTGGAGCTCGCCGCCGACGACTCCGCGGGCGGGCAGGGCGGGCGCCCCCTGCTGGCGGGCATCGACCTCGTCGTGCGGGCGGGCGAGGTGCTCGGCATCGCCGGCGTCGAGGGCAACGGGCAGACCGAGCTCGTCGAGACGATCATGGGCCTGCGCCGCGCGACGGCCGGCACGATCACCCTGTCGGGCACCGACCTCACGCACGCGAGCACGCTGGCCCGGCGCGAGGCGGGCATCGGCTACATCCCCGAGGACCGCACGCGCCACGGCATCCTGGGCTCCCAGCCGCTGTGGGCCAACCGGATGCTCGGGCACCAGAGCCGCAAGCCGATCAACCGGGGCGGCCCGCTGGGCCTGCTCGACCGGGCCGCGGCCCGGCGCGACACCGAGCGCATCGTCGCCGAGTTCGACGTCCGCACACCGGGCATCGAGGTCGCCGCGGCCGCGCTGTCCGGGGGCAACCAGCAGAAGCTGGTCGTCGGCCGGGAGCTCTCCGGCGACCCCGTGCTGCTCATCGCCTCGCACCCCACGCGGGGCGTCGACGTGGGCGCGCAGGCCGCCATCTGGGAGGTGCTGCGCACCGCCCGCGCCCGGGGGCTCGCGGTGCTGCTGGTCAGCGCCGACCTGGACGAGCTCATCGGGCTGTCCGACACCATCCGGGTGATGCTGCGGGGCCGGCTCGTCGCCGACGCCGACCCCGCCACCGTCACCCCCGAGGAGCTGGGAGCCGCCATGACGGGGGCCGACGGAGCCGGTCCGCGCGGGCCGGGTCCGCAGGGGCCGGGGCCGCGCGGCTCCGGCCCGCCGGGACCGGGACCGAACGGGCCGGGTCCGAACGGGCCGCGGCCGCAGGGGCCGAACGGGCCGGGGCCGCAGGGGTCGGGTCCGAACGGGCCGGGGCCGCGGGGCTCGGGTCCGCAGGGTCCGGGTCCCCGCGGGTCGGGTTCGCAGGGGCCGGGTCCGCAGGGGCCGGGACGGCCGGGGCCGGGTCCGAACGGGCCGGCACCGCGCGGGCCGGCGCCGCACCCGTCCGGGTCGCACCGGCCGGGACCGGGCGGACCGGGGACCGCCCCGTGAACGCCACCCGGATCCGCACCACGCTGGTGCCGCCGGTGCTGGCCGTGCTGTTCGCCGCCGCGCTGTGCGCGATCGCGCTGCTGGTCAGCGGGGCGTCGCCGGCCACGGCGGCGGGGGCGATGATCGGCCAGCTCGGCCGGGGCACCACCGCCGTCGACACGGTCAACAGCGCCGCCATCTACTACATCGTCGCCATCGCCGTGGCGATCGGCTTCCAGATGAAGCTGTTCAACATCGGCATCGAGGGCCAGTACCGGCTCGCGGCGTGCGCCGCCGCGATCGTCGGCGGCTCGATCAGCCTGCCGCCCGTGCTGCACGTGCTGGTCATCGTCGCCGTCGGGGTGCTGGTCGGGGCGATGTGGGCCGCCATCCCCGCCCTGCTGCGCGCCTACCGCGGCGTGTCCGAGGTGATCGCCACGATCATGCTCAACGCGGTGGCCACGGGGATCATCGCGTTCCTCATCAAGCCCGGCTCGTTCGGCGTGCTGTCGGGCAACAACCTCACCACCGCCCCGATCCCGGCCAGCGGCCAGGTGCCCGGGATCGACACCGGGGCCGGGGTGCTGTTCGGGCTGTCGCTGCTCGCCGTGCTCGTCGGCGCCGGGTACTGGTTCCTGCTCAACCGCACCCGGTTCGGGTTCGAGCTGAGGGCGTCCGGCGAGTCGCCGACGGCGGCGGGCGCGGGCGGCGTCGACGCCAAGCGGATGATCATCGTCGCGCTGGTGCTCTCGGGCGCCGTGGCCGGGCTCGCCGGCCTGCCCGAGGTGCTCGGCCGCGACTACGCCTACACGCTCAACTCCCCCCAGGGCTACGGGTTCACCGGCATCGCGATCGCGCTGCTCGGCCGCAACCACCCCATCGGCATCGCCTTCGGCGCGCTGCTGTGGTCGTTCCTGGACAAGTCGGCGGTGGCGCTGGACAACGTCGGCATCCCGCGTGACATCGTGCTGATCATGCAGGGGTCGGTGGTGCTCTCGGTGATCGTCGCCTACGAGATCACCCGCCGCTACGAGCTGGCCGCCGAGCAGCGCCGCGTGTCCGCGCAGCTGCGCGCCGTCCCCGCTGCACCGCAGCAGAAGGAGCCCGTCGGATGAGCACCACCCTCTCGCCGTCCGGGGGGACGGCGGTCGCCCGCCTCGGCGACCGGTGGAGCGCGCTGCCCGGCTGGGCGCGCTCGGCGATCGTCGTGGCCATCGGCGTCGGGCTGCTCGCGATCACGGCCACGCTCACCGGCCAGATCCAGCTGACCTCGTCGGGCACCACCCAGGCGGCGGTGCGGCTGCTGCTGCCGATCCTGTTCGCCGCGCTCGGCGGGCTCTGGGCCGAGCGCGCCGGCGTGATCAACATCGGGCTCGAGGGCATGATGATCCTCGGCACCTGGGGCGCGGCCTGGGCCGGCTACCAGTACGGGCCCTACACGGCGCTGGTCGGCGGGCTCGTCTTCGGCGCGCTGGGCGGCCTGCTGCACGCCGTCGCCACGGTGACCTTCGGCGTCAACCACATCGTCTCCGGCGTCGCGATCACGCTGCTCGGCGCCGGGCTGACCCGCTACCTGTCCTCGGTGGTGTTCCTGCCGCTGTCGAACAACCCGCGCGAGTCGCCGCCCGTCCCCGCGTTCGAGACCTTCTCCGTGCAGCCCGTCGCCGACGGGCTCGCGGCGCTGGAGGACGAGCAGCGGGTGGTGCTCTCCGACGTCGCGGGCCTGCTCGGCGGGCTGCTGTCCGGCCTGACCCCGCTCGTGGTGCTCGGGTTCGCGCTGGTGCCGATCAGCTACTTCGTGCTGTGGCGGACGGCGTTCGGGCTGCGGCTGCGCTCCTGCGGGGAGAACCCGGTGGCCGCCGAGTCCCTCGGCGTCGACGTCTACCGCTACAAGTACCTCGCGCTGCTCGCCTCCGGCGGGCTCGCCGGGCTCGGCGGCGCCGCGCTCACGCTCAACCCGGGCCAGCTGGGCTACCTGGAGGGCCAGACCGGCGGCCGCGGCTACATCGGCCTCGCCGCGATGATCTTCGGCAACTGGCGGCCGGGCGGGCTGCTCGCGGGCTCCGCGCTGTTCGGCTACGTCGACGGCGTGCAGCTGCGCGCCGGGGGCGAGGCCGTCCACGCCCTGCTCTACGGGGCCACGATCCTCGCCGTCGCCATCGCCGTGCTGCGGGTGGCGCAGAAGCAGTGGCGCACCGCCGCGATCGCGCTGCTCGCCGGCGTCGCGGTGTACCTGCTGTACTTCAACACCGAGACCGTGCCGCGCGAGTTCGCCTCCTACGCCCCGCAGCTCGTCACGCTGCTGGTGCTGGCCGTCGCCTCCCAGCGGCTGCGCCCGCCCGCCGCCAACGGGCTGGAGTTCCGCAGGGGGCAGGGTGACTGACCCGGACTGGGACGGCCTGCGCGCCGCGGCCGTCGAGGCCGCCGCGGCGGCGTACGCCCCGTACTCCCGGCTCCACGTCGGCGCGGCGGCGCTGTGCGACGACGGCCGCGTCGTGACCGGCTGCAACGTCGAGAACGCCTCCTACGGCCTCGGGCTGTGCGCGGAGTGCACGATGGCCGGGCAGCTGCGCCTGTCCGGCGGCGGGCGGTTCACGGCCGTCGCCTGCCGCTCCGGGACCGGGGAGCTGCTCATGCCCTGCGGGCGGTGCCGGCAGATCCTCTACGAGTTCGGCGGCCCCGACTGCCTGCTCGACACCCCCCGGGGCGTCCTGCCCCTCTCCGACGTCCTCCCCGACGCCTTCGGCCCCGACGACCTCCCCACCTGACCCGCCCGCCCCGCCCCCTGCACCGCAGCAAGGTGGCCTTGCTGCAGTCCAGCTGCAGCAGAGCCACCTTGCTGCAGCCGGGCGGGGCGAGCGTGGCCCCGCACCGGCGAGTCCCGCGCCCGCGTCCGGCGAGTTCCGCATCCGTGCGCGGTGAGTCGCGCGGTCCGGTACGGCGGCGGTGATCCGCCGCCCGCTAGCGTCCGTGCCATGAGCATGAGTGCCGTCGACGTCATCCGGGCCAAGCGGGACGGGGGGCGGCTGTCCGACGAGCAGATCGACTGGGTCGTCGACGCCTACACGCGGGGCGCGGTCGCCGACGAGCAGATGTCCGCGCTGGCCATGGCGATCCTGCTCAACGGCATGGAGCCCACCGAGATCGCCCGCTGGACCCAGGCGATGATCGACTCCGGTGAGGTCCTGTCGTTCGGCGACGTCGGCCGGCCGCTGGTGGACAAGCACTCCACGGGCGGCGTCGGTGACAAGATCACCCTGCCGCTGGCGCCGCTGGTGGCCGCGTGCGGGGCGGCGGTGCCGCAGCTGTCCGGGCGCGGCCTCGGGCACACCGGCGGGACGCTGGACAAGCTGGAGTCGATCCCCGGCTGGCGCGCGTCGCTGAGCACCGAGGAGATCGCCGCGCAGCTCGCGGGCGTCGGCGCGGTGATCTGCGCGGCCACCCCGACCCTCGCCCCCGCCGACCGCAAGCTCTACGCGCTGCGCGACGTCACCGGCACCGTCGAGTCGATCCCGCTGATCGCCAGCTCGATCATGAGCAAGAAGCTCGCCGAGGGCACCGGGGGACTGGTGCTGGACGTGAAGGTCGGGTCGGGGGCGTTCATGACGACGCTGGAGCGCGCGCAGGAGCTGGCCGCGACGATGGTGCGGATCGGCACCGACCACGGCCTGCCGACGACCGCGCTGCTCACCGACATGTCCGTGCCGCTCGGGCGCACGGCGGGCAACGCCCTGGAGGTGGCCGAGTCGGTGGAGGTGCTGCGCGGCGGCGGGCCCGCCGACGTCGTCGAGCTCACCGTGGCCCTGGCCCGCGAGATGCTGGCGCTGGCCGGTCTGGACGTCGACCCCGCGCCGGTCCTCGCCTCCGGGGACGCGTACGCGGTGTGGGAGGAGATGATCGCCGCGCAGGGCGGCGACCCGTCCGCGCCGCTGCCGCGGGCGTCGCACGTCGAGGAGCTGCGCGCGGACGCCTCGGGCGCGGTCGCGATCGACGCCCTCGCCGTCGGCGTCGCGGCGTGGCGGCTGGGGGCCGGCCGGGCCCGCAAGGAGGACGCGGTGCAGGCCGCGGCGGGCGTGCGCCTGCTGGTCGACCCCGGCGCACAGGTGCGCGCCGGCGACCCGCTGCTGGAGCTGCACACCGACACCCCCGACGCCGTCGCGGGCGCCCGCGCCGCCCTGGACGGGGGGGTGCGCGTCCACGACGGGGACGTCCCGCGGCCGGGCCTGCTGCTCGGCACCGTCCGCCCCTGAGGGGCTTGCGCTCAGCGTTGTTCAGTGCTGAACTGATCAGGTGGGGACGGCGCGCGAGCAGCGGTGCGGGGAGGTGTTCGGGCACCTCGTCCGGGTGGTGCACGGGGTGTCGCAGGACGGGGCGCGGGCGCTGCGGGCGCACGGGCTGACCCCGGCGCAGTACCAGGTGCTGCGGCACGTCTCCGCCCGCGCCGACGTGCAGCAGCGGGAGCTGGGCGACCTGCTCGGCGTCACCAAGGGCAACGTGTCGATGCTCGTCTCCCGGCTCGAGGACGACGGCCTGCTCGCCCGCACGCCGGCCGGCGCGGCCAACTGCCTGCGGCTCACCGACGCGGGCTCCGCGCTGCTGGCCCGCATCCGGCCGGAGCACGCCGCGTTCCTGGTCGAGCGCTTCAGCGGCCTCGACGACGCCGAGCTCGCCGAGCTCGACCGCCTCCTCGACCGGCTCGACCGCCTCTCCTGAGCCACTCCGGGAGCGACGGACCACACCCACATGTTCAGTACTGAACCGAAAGGACGGGACGATGAACCTCCCCTCGACCGGCGGCCGCTTCCGCGGGAGCAGCGCCGTCGTCACCGGCGGCACGGACGGCATCGGGGCGGCCACCGCCCGGGCGCTGCGCGACGAGGGGGCCCGCGTCCTCGTCGTCGGGCGCTCGCGGGCCAAGGCCGAGGCGCTCGCCGCCGAACCGTCCCGCGGGGGCGGGTCGATCGAGACCGTCGTGGCCGACCTCGGCCTGACCGGGGAGGTGCGCCGGGTCGTCGGGGAGGTCGCCGCGCGGCTGGGGCCGATCGACCACCTGCTGCACGCGGTGGGGATCCTGCTGACCCGCACCGCGCACACCGCCGAGGGCGTCGAGCTGGACCTCGCCGTCAGCTACCTGTCCCGGTTCCTGTTCCTCGAGGAGGCCGCGCGCCACGGCCTGCTGACCCCGGCCACCCGCCTGGTCAACGTGGCGGCGTCCGCGCGCCGGGTGCCGTTCTACGTGCGGATGGAGTTCGACGACCTCGACGTCGTGCGCGGCCGGACGGGCATGGCCGGCCACGGCCAGGCCCAGCTGGCCAACGACCTGCTCACCGCGCGGGCGCCGGAGCGGTACGGCATCACCGCCATCGGCTACGGACCGGGCGCCGTCGACACCGCCATCCGCCGGGAGGTACCCGCCCTCGCCCGGGCGGTCCTGCGCCCCCTCTACGCCCGCGCCACCCGCCGCCCGGCCGACGTCGCCGCGCAGCTCCTCGACCTGTTCGCCGATCCCGCCGTCGCGCGGGGGACAGCCGTGTTCGCCGACCGCAGGGGCGTCTTCCCGGCCGCGTCGTACGTCGCGGACCGCCGGCGCCAGGACGCCCTGCTCGCGGTCAGCGAGCGCCTCGTCGCCGACGCCGCCGCCCGCTCCACCCCGCCCCGGTAGACCACCGCCGGAGCCCGCCCCCGCCGCTGCCGCGAGTTCCGCATCCGTGCCCGGCGGGTCCCGCATCGACGCCCGGCGAGTTCCGCATCCGGGCTCGGTGAGTTCCGCACCGACGCCCGGTGGGTCCGCGGTCCGAGCACCTCCGGTGCCGCATCGATCCACATCGCCACCCGGCCGTCCACAGATGCGCGGAACGGCCCCGGAGGGCCCCCGACGGTCGGCATGGTGCCGGCATGCCACTGCCACCCGGCCTCCACGGCGCGCACCGGCGCCGCGACCTGACCGCCGCGCTCGGGCGCCGGACCGTCGAGGGCCTGCTCCGCACGGGCGTCGCCGCGGTGCTGTGGCGCGTCACCGTCGTCGAGTCCGCCCGCCGGCTCGATCCCTGGACGCGAGCGGCGGCCGCGGTCCTGGCCGCGGGCGACGACGCCGTCGTCTGCGGCTCCACCGCCGCGCAGCTGCACGGGCTCACCGCGCTCGACGACGTCCGCAGCCACCTCGCCCTGCCGTACTGCCGCGGGGTGCGCGGCCGGGACGGCCTGGTCGTGCACCACGCCCAGGACATCCGCCGCGACGTCGTGCAGCTCGCCGGGCTCCCCGTCCTCGCCCTGGACCGCGTCGTCTCGGACCTGCTGTGCACCCTGCCCCGGCGCACCGACGCGCTGGCGCTGATCGACGAGGCCCTGCGGCTGGCCGGTCGGGAGCACCAGGAGCTGCGCCGCCGCATCGGCGACCGGATCTCCCGGCGCCCGGACCCCCGCGGCACCGTCATCGGGGCGGCGCTGCTCGACCTCGCGTCCGAGCGGGCCGAGTCGCTGCCGGAGAGCTGGGTGAGGTGGCGGCTCGTCGAGCACGGCCTCCCGCTGCCGGAGGTGAACCACCCGCTGCTCGGGGTGGACGGCGCGGAGGTGCGCCGGCTCGACCTGGCGTGGCCGCAGCTCCGCGTCGCCCTGGAGTACGACGGCTACGTGCCCCACCACGGGCGTGCGGACCAGGACGCCGCCCGCGCCGACGACCTGCGCCGCCGCGGCTGGATCGTCGTCCGCATGGGCGCGGACGACCTCGCCGACCTCGGGCGGGTCCTGCACGAGCTCCGGGCCGCGTTCGCCCGCCGCGGCTACACGTGGTGAGGCGCGCGGACGCGGAACCCGCCGGGCACAGGTGCAGAACTCGGCGGGCGCCGACGCGGAACTCGGTGAGCACGAGTGCGGAACTCGCCGGGCGTCGATGCGGGACTCGCCGGGCACGGATGCGGAACTCGGTGAGCACGAGTGCGGAACTCGCCGAGCACCGGCGCGGAACTCGCTGAGCACCAGTGCGGAACTCGGCGAGCACAAGTGCGGAACTCGCCGCGCACGGATGCGGAACTCGCCGGGGGCACGGTTCGGCGAGCGCGGGGCGGGGCAGGGCTCGCCGGGGGCTCAGTCGTCGTCGGGGTCGTCGGTGATGATCTCCACGCCCGAGCCGTTGTTGGACTTGATGATGGCCTTGCGCGCCCGGCGCTGGGCCGGGCGGGGCGGGGGCGGCGGGCTGGAGACCTGGCTGCCGCGGCCCAGGATGAGCTCGGCGAAGGTGGCCATGGCCTCGTCGAGCTGGCCGGCGTTGCGCCGCTCGGACTCGGCGTTGGCCCGCTCCACCAGCCCCCGCACCGACTCGGCGTCGGGCCGCTGCCCGAGCGTCGAGTCGATCTGCTCGAGGCGCTCGCCCAGCGCGCCGTCCAGCGAGGCGAGCCGCCCGGAGACGCCCTCCTCCAGCCCGTCGAGGCGGCCCGCGAGGGCCTCCAGGCGCCGGGCGACGGCGTCGATCTGGTCGGTCGGGTCGACGGCGGGGCGCCCGGCGAGGTCCTCCAGGCGCCGGTGCAGGCCCACGCTGGTGTCGCCGAGCAGGTTGCGCAGCCCCTCGCCGGTCTCGTCGAAGGCGCGCGCGGCCGCGTCGAGCTGCTCGCGGACGGTGCGGTCGACGCCGTCGATGCGCTCCCGGATCGGCGCCCCCACCGACATCGGCAGCGCGTCGAGCCGCATCTCGTGGCGGTCGAGCCGGTTGTCCAGGTCGTCGAGGCGCTTGTGCAGCCCGCCGAGCCGGTCGTCGAGCCCGTCCATGCGCCCGGAGATGCCCTCCATGCGGCCGGCCACTCCGTCGAGGCGCCCGTCGAGCTGCGCGAACGGCTTCGCGAGCCGGTCGGGCAGCGCGTCGACGGCCCGCGCCAGGGACGCGAGCACGGCGTCCTGCGCGTCCATCTTCGCGACGGTCTCGTCGAGCCGCTCGGCCAGCACGCTGACCTCGGTGCGGTCGGGGAGCTCGGTGAGCCGCTTGCGCACCGTGCCCAGCGCGTCCAGCGCCGCGAGGCGCGCGTGGATCTCGTCGAGGGAGTCGAAGATCTGCTGCTGCTCGCTGTCGCGGATCTCCGCGGCGCGCACGAGCATGCCGCGCATGCGGTCGAACGAGAGGCTGGAATCTGTGCTCATGGCGGAGGGGGCTTCCTGAGAGCGGAGACGGGGCGCGACGCAGCGTAGCGAGGCGACTCGATCACGCCCCTCCGGCTCCCGATCGGGTACGCCGTCCCCCGGACGGAGCAGTTCTGCTGCGCCCGGGGTGATGTCCTACCGTGGGCCCGTGCCCGTGGCCCTGAACATCGACTCCGTCCGCGACGCCCCGAAGGTGCTGCTCCACGACCACCTCGACGGCGGGCTGCGCCCCGCGACGGTGGTGGAGCTCGCCGACCGGGTCGGCTACCCCTCGCTGCCCACGACCGACGTCCCGGAGCTGGGCCGCTGGTTCCTCGACGCCTCGCACTCCGGCTCGCTGGTGCGCTACCTGGAGACGTTCGGGCACACCGTCGCCGTCATGCAGACGACCGACGCGCTCGTCCGCGTGGCCGCCGAGTGCGCGGAGGACCTCGCCGACGACGGCGTCGTCTACGCGGAGGTCCGCTTCGCCCCCGAGCTGCACGTCGAGGCCGGGCTGGAGCTGCCCGCCGTCGTCGAGGCCGTGCTGGAGGGCTTCCGGGTCGGCACCGCCCGGGCCGCCGAGCGGGGGCGGCGCATCCGCGTCGGCTGCCTGCTGACGGCGATGCGGCACGCGGCGCGCTCCCGGGAGATCGCGGAGCTGGCGATCCGCTACCGCGACACCGGCGTCGTCGGGTTCGACATCGCCGGCGCCGAGGCCGGCTTCCCCCCCACCCGCCACCTCGACGCGTTCGAGTACGTCCGCCAGCAGAACGGCCACTTCACCATCCACGCCGGCGAGGCCTTCGGGCTGCCGTCGATCTGGGAGGCGCTGCAGTGGTGCGGCGCCGACCGGCTCGGCCACGGCGTGCGGATCGTCGACGACATCACCGTCGACGCCGACGGCAACGCCACGCTGGGCCGGCTCGCCGCCTACGTGCGCGACATGCGCATCCCGCTGGAGATGTGCCCGACGTCGAACGTGCACACCGGCGCGGCGAAGTCGCTGGCCGACCACCCGATCGGGCTGCTCACCCGCCTGCGGTTCCGGGTCACGGTGAACACCGACAACCGGCTGATGTCGGACGTGTCGACGAGCGGGGAGATGGCCGCGCTCGCCGAGACCTTCGGCTACGACTGGGCCGACCTGCAGTGGTTCACCGTCAACGCGATGAAGTCGGCGTTCATCGGCTTCGACGAGCGCCTCGCCCTGATCAACGACGTGATCAAGCCGGGGTACGCGGCGCTGCGGGCCTGAGGGGCGGGCGGGGAGCGCCCCGCCCGCTCACGGGCGGCGCAGGCGCTCCTCCAGCTCCGCCACCAGCTCGCGGAACCGGTCGGCCTCGGCGTCGTAGGGGGCGCTGGGGGCCAGGCGGGTGGGGTCGGGCCGCACCACGAACGACACGAGCCACCCCAGCGGCTGGTTCTCGGCCAGGGCGCGGGCGGGCTCGTCGTCGCCGGCCCACTCGCCCACGTCGGTGAGCAGCTCGGTCGCCAGCTCCAGCTGCGCGGCGTCGACGGCGGTCGGGCCCTCGGCGATGTCGTCGGCCAGCCCGGTGAGGGTGTAGTGGTTCAGCGGGTCGACGACGACCTCCAGCTCGCCCACCGTCGCCCGCTCCACCACCTCCGGCCAGGTCGAGGCGGCCAGCAGGTCGTGCCCGTCGGTGCCGTCGTCGGCCAGCCAGCGCGCCAGCGCGCGCTCGGTCGGGAACACGTCGACCCGGCCGTCGGTGCCCAGGAAGACCGGCTTGTCGTCGAGGTAGCAGCGCAGCGTGACGACGTCGGTGTCGCCGACGGTGATCCGGATCGGGTCGATGCCGACCTCCTCCCAGAAGCCCGCCGGGACCTCGTCCTCCTCGGCGGCGCCCGCGTCGGCCCCGGTGACGTCGACGTCGTCCGGGGCGACGGCGTCCTGGTCGGCCTCGGCGGCCAGCTCCGCGGCCGCCTCCGCCTCGGCCGCCGCGAGCGCGGCCGCGTCCACCGCGGGGGTCTCGACGAGCTCGTCGAGCGCGTCCACGACCTCGTCCCAGCGCTCGCCGACCAGGTCGACCAGGTCGTTCCACAGCCGCGCGCCCTCGCGCCCGACGAAGGGCAGCGTCCCCTGGCGCAGCATCCCGAACGCGGGCGCGGCGTCGAGCACCTCGGTGACGGCGTCGAGCTCGCAGACGTCGGCGATCGAGCGGACCATGTCGACGATCTCGGCGAGCTCGCCGATCGTCCACTGGTCGGCCTCCTCGGCGACGATCTCCGGCACGCCGATGACGTCGTAGGTGCGCGTCTCCTCGGGGGTCAGCTCGGCGACGGACAGGTCGGGCACCACCGACCACGCCGGGTGGTCGACCAGGTCGTGCTCGGTGGCCGTGCGCACGAACGCGGCGAGCCGCGTGACCTCGGGGAACGCGAACAGCGCGTCCTCGTCGCCGAGGAAGGCCTCCCACTCCTCGCCGTCCTCGCGCCACCGCGGGGCCCAGAGCGTGACGAGGTCGCCCTCGGTGAGGGAGAGCTGGATCGGGACGATGTCGCTGGCCACGACGGGAGAGCCTAGGACCAGGGTCGGTCAGCGGCCGACCGGGTGCCAGACCGTCTTGATCTCCGTCCAGGCGCGCAGCCGGCGCAGCCCGGGGACGGCGGTGTGGTCGGCCTCGACGGCCGGGCGCGGCAGCACGCGGGTGACGCTGCCCGCCGCGGCGCGCTCGCAGTCCGCGGCGATGCCCTCGGGGCAGCCGGCGAGGTCGAGCCCGTTCACGTCGGCGTGCGCGGCCAGCCACGGCGCCAGCTCGGCCGGGTCGCCGGTGAGGACGTTGGCGACGCCGCCGGGCACGTCGGACGTCGCGAGGACCTCGGCCAGCCCCACGGCGGGCAGCGGCCGCTCCCGCGACGCCACGACGACGGCGGTGCAGCCCGCGGCCAGCACGGGGGCGAGGACGTCGACGAGCCCGAGCAGCGACGAGGACTGCGGGGCGAGGACCCCGACGACGCCGGTCGGCTCCGGGGACGACCAGCTGACCAGCGGCCCGGCCACCGGGTTCACCGAGCCCAGGACGGGCGCGAGCTTGTCGGTCCAGCCCGCGTACCAGACCCAGCGGTCGATCGCGGCGTCCACCAGCGCCGCGGCCCCGGCGCGGGGGCGGCCCTCGGCGGTGGCGACGTCGTCGGTGAACTGCTCGTGCCGGGCCTGCAGCAGCTCCGCGACCCGGTAGAGCACCTGCCCCCGGTTGTAGGCCGTGGCGCCGGCCCAACCCGCGCCCGCGGCCCGCGCCGCGGCGACGGCGTCGCGCACGTCCTTGCGGCTGGCCAGCGCGGCGTGCGCGAGCAGCCGCCCCGCGGGGTCGGTGACGGGGTAGCTGCGCCCGGACTCCGAGCGCGGGAAGGCCCCGCCCACGTAGAGCTTGAAGGTCTTCGCCACGGGCAGGCGACCGTCGACGGCGGGGGAGAGCGTCACGGGCCCAGGGTACGGCGCCGCGCGGCCCGGCCGGAGCGACCCGGCGACCGGGTGGTGCCGCCCCGACACGGCCCCTCCGCGCGCGACAGGGAGGCGGTCGCACCGCATCCTGGACCGGTGACGGCGACGCGCGACGAGGAGGCGACCGCGGGGGTGGTGCAGCCCGCGGCCGCGAGCCCGGAGGTCCCCGGCGGGCCGCTGCCCCGCCGCCACCCCGTGCGGCAGGTCGTGGCCCGCACGGCGCGGCGGGCGTGGGACGACGACATCCTCACCGCGTCGGCGTCCGCGGCGTTCTGGCAGACCCTGTCGCTGCCGCCCCTGCTGCTGGGGCTGTTCGGCCTGCTCGGCTACGTCGGCGCCTGGTTCGGACCCGGCACCGTCGACGCCGTGCAGCTCTGGATCATCGACACGACCAGCGGGTTCTTCAGCCGCAACGCCATCGAGCAGATCCTCGTCCCGACGGTGTCCGACGTCCTGACCACCGCCCGCGGCGGGGTCGTGTCGCTGGGGTTCGTCCTCAGCCTGTGGTCGGGGTCCTCGGCGATGGCCGCGTTCGTCGACTCCATCGGCCGGGCCCACGACCAGTACCAGCTGCGGCACTACGCCTGGCAGCGGATCCTGCCGATCCTGCTCTACGTGGTGTCGCTGGGCGTGGGGATCGTGCTGCTGCCGGTGGTGTCGCTCGGGCCCGACCGCCTGCGCGCGCTGCTGCCGGAGGCCGCGCAGGCCGCGGGCGGGGTGCTGCTCGGCGGCGCGATGCTGCCGATCGTCGGGCTCGGCCTCCTGCTGGCCCTCACGACCCTCTACCGGCTCGCCCTGCCGCTCAAGCCGCCGTGGCACCGCGGCCTGCCCGGCGCCCTCCTCGCGACGGTCGTCTTCCTCGGCGGGGTGACGGGGCTGCGCATCTACCTGGACTGGGTCGCCGGCACGGGCTACACCTACGGCGCGCTCGCCGCGCCGATCGCGTTCCTGCTCGCGACGTTCTGCATCGCCTTCGCGATCATCCTCGGCGCGCACCTCAACGCCGCGGTGCAGGCCGTGCGCCCCGCCCCGCTGCGCCGCTGGGGCCGGCCCGCCGCGGTCGGCCCCGTCCACCCGCCCGGGCTCCCCGCCGCGGTGCGGCAGGACCCGGACGGCGCGGCGCAGGTGCTGGAGCAGCTCGGCTACGTCGTGCACCGGCCCGCGGACGGGGCCGGCGACGCCGGCGGCGGGCCGGGCGCCGGTCCGGTGCCGTCGGGGTCGAGCGTGCGCCGGGAGCGCCGCGGACCGGGCTGACGACCCGCCCACCGGGGCTCATCCCGCCAGGTAGGCCTCCAGCCCGACCCGCCCGCCCTCGCGGCCGAAGCCGGACTCGCGGTACCCGCCGAACGGGGCCGTCGGGTCGAAGCGGTTGAACGTGTTGGCCCACACCACGCCGGCCCGCAGCTGCTGCGCGGTCCACATCGCCTTGCTGCCCTTGTCCGTCCAGATCCCGGCGGACAGGCCGTAGGGCGTGTTGTTCGCCTTCGCCACGGCCTCGGCCGGGGTGCGGAAGGTGAGCACCGACAGCACCGGGCCGAAGATCTCCTCGCGCGCGATGCGCATGCTCTGCTCGACCCCGGAGAACACCGTGGGCGGGAAGAACAGCCCGCGCTCGGGCAGCGGGCAGGGGCTCGTCCAGCGCTGGGCGCCCTCGGCGTCGCCGGCCGCGGCCAGGTCGACGATCCGCTCCAGCTGCGGGCGGGAGTTGATCGCGCCCACGTCGGTGTTCTTGTCCAGCGGGTCGCCCACGCGCAGGGTCGCGATGCGGCGGTGCAGCAGCTCCTCGAACTCGTCGGCGATCGACTCCTGCACCAGCAGCCGCGACCCGGCGCAGCAGACGTGCCCCTGGTTGAAGAAGATCCCGTCGACGACCCCCTCGACGGCCTGGTCGAGCGGCGCGTCATCGTAGACGATGTTGGCCGCCTTGCCGCCCAGCTCCAGGGTGAGCCGCCGTCCGGTGCCGGCGAGGGTGCGCTGGATCTCCTTGCCGACCTCGGTGGAGCCGGTGAAGGCGACCTTGTCCAGCCCGGGGTGGCGCACCAGCGCGGCGCCGACGTCCCCGGCGCCGGGCAGCACGTTGAGCACGCCGGCGGGCAGCCCCGCCTCGGCGGCGATCTCCGCGAGCACCAGCGCCGTGAGCGGGGTGGTCTCGGCCGGCTTGAGGACGACCGTGTTCCCGCAGGCGAGCGCCGGGGCGATCTTCCACACGGCCATGAGCAGCGGGAAGTTCCACGGGATCACCGCGCCGACCACCCCGAGCGGACGCGGGTCCGCCCCGAGCCCGGCGTGCTCGAGCTTGTCGGCCCAGCCCGCGTGGTGGAACAGGTGCGCCGACGCCGTCGGGACGTCGACGTCGCGCGACTCCTTGATCGGCTTGCCGTTGTCGAGCGTCTCCAGCACCGCGAGCTCGCGGGCCCGCTCGGCCACGATCCGGGCGATGCGGAACAGGTGCTTGGCCCGCTCGGCGCCCGGCATCGGGCCCCACACCTCGGTCTGCGCGCGGCGGGCGGCGGCGACGGCCCGGTCGACGTCCTCGGTCGACGCGGTGCCGACCTCGGCCAGCACCTCCTCCGTCGCCGGGTTCACGGTCTTGAGCGCCTCGCCGCCGCCGTCGACGAACGCGCCGTCGACGAAGGGGCGGTAGGTCGGCGCCAGGTTCGCGAGCGCGGCCGACTCGGGGGCGGGGGCGTAGGTCCAGTCCACCATCAGGCCCTCCTTCTCATCAGGCCGAGCCGATCCGGTCGGCGTTCTCGTAGTGGCCCTGGCGCAGGGTGCGCCGCTGCCGGAGCAGGTCGCCCAGCAGCGCCGACGCCCCGAACCGGAACAGGTCCGGCGTCAGCCACTCCGGCCCGGCGACCTCGTGCACGGCGACCAGGTGCCGCACGGCGTCCTTGCTGGTCCGGATCCCGCCCGCGGCCTTCACGCCGCGCAGCTCGCCGGTGAGCCGGTGCCAGTCGCGCACGGCCTGCAGCATCACCTGCACCACGGGCAGCGTGGCGGCGGGGGAGACCTTGCCGGTCGAGGTCTTGATCACGTCGGCGCCGGCCAGCAGGGCCAGCCAGGACGCGCGGCGGACGTCGTCGTAGCCGGCCAGCTCGCCGGTCTCCAGGATGACCTTGAGGTGCGCGCGGCCGCACGCCCGCTTCACGGCGACGATCTCGTCGTGCACCGCGCCGTAGCGGCCGGTCAGCCAGGCGCCGCGGTCGATGACCATGTCGATCTCGCCCGCGCCCGCCTCGACGGCGAGCCGGGTGTCGGCGAGCTTCACCTCGCGCGAGCTGCGGCCCGACGGGAACGCCGTGGCGACGGCGGCGACCTGCACGCCGGTGCCCCGCAGGGCCTGCGCGGCGACCCCGGCGAGGTCGGGGTAGACGCAGACGGCGGCGACCGGCGGCACGTCCGGGTGCTCGGGGTCCGGGCGCCGGGCCTGCGCGCACAGGGAGCGGACCTTGCCGGGGGTGTCCGAGCCCTCCAGGGTGGTGAGGTCGATCATGGAGATCGCCAGGTCGATCGCCTGGAGCTTCGACTCCTTCTTGATGCTGCGCGTGGCCAGGCCCGCCGAGCGGCGCTCCAGGCCCACCTGGTCGACGCCCGGGAGCCCGTGCAGGAAGCGGCGCAGCGAGGCGTCGTCGCGCGCGGCGTCGGCGAGCCCCGCTGCGCGGCGCCGGACGGGGGCGGTCTCGACGCTCACGGCGACGGGGCGCATCGGATCGTGGTCACGGGCCCGAGTCTAGGCGGCCCGCGACCCGGCGCCGTCAGGTCGAGCTGTGCAGCCGGACGACGCCCACGCTGACGTCCTCGAGCCCGCCGCGGTCGAAGTCGCGGCGCAGCTGGTCGGCCTTGACCGTGGCCGTCAGCCCGTCGAACGGGCCGTGCGCGTCCACCTCCCCGGTCTGGGGGTCGACGGCCAGCACGACGTACCCGTCGCACTGCGTGAGTTTCTCGGCGGCCGCGACGAGGGTCGCGTCCTCCGAGGTCGAGTTCTCCTGCACCGGATCACCTCCTGGTCATCCAGTACAGCGCCCCGCGGCCCTCCTGCGTGACACTCTTCGTCACGGACCACCCGTTCGGGTCAGGGTGAAATCCGGTGGTCCTCACCGGCCGTCGCGGGGTGGGAACGGGGAGCGCATGGAACGCACGACGCGGGTCGTCAACGCGACCATAGCGCTACTCATCGTGACCACGACGGCGTCGGGCCTGCTCGCGTTCCTGGTCGGCTCGCCCGGACCGGCACGGTGGGTGACGGGTGTCCACGCGGGCTCCGGTCTCGGGCTGCTCCTGCTCGCCCCGGCCAAGGCCCGCATCGCCCGGCGGGGACTGCGGCGGCCGGGCCGGTGGCGGAGGGTGATCGGACTGGCGCTCGCGGTCCTGGTGCTCACCGCGGTCGGCAGCGGCCTGCTGCACGCGTTCGGCGGTTGGCGGCCCTTCCTGGGGCTGCTACCCGTGCAGATCCACGTCGGGGCGTCCGTCGGGGCCGGGCTGCTCCTCGCCGCGCACCTGCGCCGGCACCGGCGGCGGGTGCGGGTCCGCGCCACCGACCTCGACCGGCGGCGCGCGCTGCTCGGCACCGGGGTCGTGGCCGGCGCCGCCGTGCTCGGCGCGCTCGCGCCCGGGGTCCCGCGCCGCGAGACCGGCTCGCACCGGCTCGCCGTGCTGCCCGTCACCAACTGGCTGTTCGACCCCGTCCCCGCGCTGCCGCCGGCGCCGTGGCTGCGGGTGCCCGACGTCGACCTGTCCGCGCTCCCCGCCGTCACCGTCCGCGCGGTGATCGACTGCACGGGCGGGTGGTACAGCGAGCAGGAGTGGCGCGGCGTGCCCGTCGCGGCGCTCGGGCTGCCGCCGTCCGCGTCGGTCGACGTCGTGTCGGTCACCGGCTACCGCCGCCGCTTCCCCGCCGCGGAGGCCGGGTCGCTGCTGCTCGCCACGCACGTCGGCGGGCGACCGCTGCGGCCGGGCAACGGCGCCCCGGTGCGGCTGGTCGCGCCCGGGCGCCGCGGGTTCTGGTGGGTGAAGTGGGTGGAGCGGGTCGAGGTCAGCGACGAGCCGTGGTGGTGGCAGCCGCCGACACCGCTGCAGTGACCCCGCCGGTGGGGCGCCGGTGCACCGGCAGCGGGTCCGCGCAGCCGTGGTCGGGGTGGCGGGGCGGCACCCGCTAGCGTGCCGCGCATGGACGTCCGCGTCGTCGACCACCCGCTGGCCCGCGCCCGCCTCTCCACGATGCGGGACGCGCGCACCGACAACGCCGCGTTCCGCGCCGCGCTGCGCGACCTGACCCTGATGCTGATCTACGAGGCCACCCGCGACGCCCCCGAGGCCACCGCGCCCCTGCACACCCCCGTCGCCCGCACGACGGGCTACCGGCTGGCCAACCCGCCGCTGCTCGTCCCGGTGCTGCGGGCCGGGCTGGGCATGGTCGACGCCGCGCAGGCGCTCATGCCCGAGGCGCAGACCGGCTTCGTGGGCATCGCGCGCAACGAGCAGACCCACGAGCCGACGCCCTACATGGAGTCGCTGCCCGAGTCCCTCGCCGGGCGCCCCGTGTTCGTGCTCGACCCGATGCTGGCCACCGGCGGCTCGATGGCCCACACCATCGGGATCCTCACCGAGCGCGGCGCGTCCGACGTCACCGCCATCTGCGTGCTCGCCGCGCCCGAGGGCATCGCGCACCTGCGGGAGAGCGGCCTGCCGGTGCGGGTCGTCACCGGCAGCGTCGACGAGCGGCTCAACGACTCGGCCTACATCGTGCCCGGCCTGGGCGACGCGGGGGACCGCCAGTTCGGCGCCGTGTGAGTCGGCGCTGCGCGCCTCGTGCGCGGATGTGGCGGCCAGGACCGCCACAACCGCGCACGGGCGGCGTCAGCCGCCCAGCAGGGCTCGGGTCTGCTCGGCCAGGGCGTCGAGGCGGGAGCGGGCGGCGGTCCGGGCCGCGGCGAGGTCGGCGCCGGCCGGCTCCACCACCTCCAGGTAGGCCTTGAGCTTCGGCTCGGTGCCCGAGGGCCGGACCACCAGCCGCTCGCCGGCCCGGCGCAGCACCAGGACGTCGGGGGCCGGGCGGGTGACGTCCCAGCCGGTCGGCGGGGTGTCCAGCAGCCGCGCCACGGCGGCGTCGCGGGCGGCGGGCTCCATCCGCAGCGAGATGCCGCTGGTCAGGTGCACGCCGTGGGCGCGGGCCAGCTCGTCGAGCCGGTCCGGCAGACCCCGTCCGGCCGCCTTGAGGCCGGCGGCCAGGTCGGCCGCCACCACCGCGGCGGCCATGCCGTCCTTGTCGCGGACGGCGTCGGGGTCGACGCAGTAGCCCAGCGCCTCCTCGTAGCCGTAGACCAGCCCCGGCCCGCCGCGCACGATCCACTTGAACCCGGTGAGCGTCTCGGCGTAGCGCGCACCGTGCGCGGCGGCGACCGAGCCGAGCAGCGAGGAGCTGACGACCGTGGTCGCGACGAGCGGGTCGCGGTAGGAGCCCGAGCGCAGCAGGTGGTCCCCGAGCAGCGCGCCGGTCTCGTCGCCGCTGAGCATCCGGTACCCGTCCCCGTCGACCACGCCCAGCGCGCACCGGTCGGCGTCCGGGTCGAGCGCGACCGCGAGGTCGGCGCCCACCTCGGCGGCCAGCGCGAGCAGCGCGTCGGTGGCGCCGGGCTCCTCCGGGTTGGGGAAGACGACGGTCGGGAAGTCCGGGTCCGGCTCGGCCTGCTCCGCGACGACGTGGACGTCGGTGAACCCGGCCCGGCGCAGCGCCTCCAGCGCGGTGTCGCGCCCGACGCCGTGCAGCGGGGTCAGCGCGATCCGCAGGTCCCGGGCGGTCCCGCGGGGGAGCCGGGCGACCCGCTCCAGGTAGGCCGCGGTGACGTCGACGGTGCGCACGCCGTCGCCCAGCGGCACCTGCCGCGCCGGCGGGGCCGCGGTGATCGCCGCCTCGATCTCCGCGTCCGAGGGCGGGGCGAGCTGGGCGCCGTCGGCGAGGTAGACCTTGTAGCCGTTGTCGGCCGGCGGGTTGTGCGAGGCCGTCACCTGCACGCCCGCCACCGCGCCCAGCTCCCGGACGGCGAAGGCGAGCACCGGCGTGGGGAGCGGGCCGGGCAGCACGGCGACGTCGAACCCGGCACCGGCGAGCACGCCCGCCGCGGCGCGCGCGAAGGCCTCCGAGCCGTGCCGGGCGTCGCGGCCGACGACCACCGTCCCCGTCGCGCCGTCCCGGGCCAGCCAGGCCGCGAGCCCGGCCGTCGCGCGGGTCACGACGGCGACGTTCATGCCGTTCGACCCCGCCCGGACCGGCCCGCGCAGCCCGGCCGTGCCGAAGCGCAGCGTGCCGGCCATCCGGTCGGCCAGGGCGGCGGGGTCGTCGAGCAGCGCGGTCAGCTCGGCGCGGGTGGCGGGGTCGGGGTCGTCGGCGATCCAGCGCTCGGCCGCCTCCCGGGGGGTGGCGCGTCCGGTCACGACCGCTGCACCAGCTCGCGCAGCAGCCCGCCCATCCGCCCGGCGGCGGCGGCGCCCGCGGCGAGCACCTCGTGGTGGTCCAGCGGCTCGCCCGTGACGCCGGCGGCCAGGTTGGTCACCAGCGACAGCCCGAACACCTCGACGCCCGCCGCCCGCGCCGCGATCGCCTCCAGCACGGTCGACATGCCGACGAGGTCGGCCCCCCAGGCCCGGAACATGCGGATCTCCGCGGGGGTCTCGAAGTGCGGCCCCGGCAGGCCCAGGTAGACGCCCTCGGCGAGCGTGGGGTCGATCTCCCGGGCCAGCGCCCGCAGCCGCGGCGAGTACAGGTCGGTCAGGTCGACGAACTGCGCGCCGACCAGCGGCGACAGCGCGGTCAGGTTCATGTGGTCGGCGATGAGCACCGGCTCGCCGACGCGCAGCCCGTCGCGGACGCCGCCCGCCGCGTTGGTCAGCACCACCGACGTGCAGCCCGCCGCGGCGGCCGTGCGCACGCCGTGGACGACCGGGGTGACGCCGTGGCCCTCGTAGAGGTGCGTGCGCCCGAGCAGGACCAGCACGTTCCGGTCGCCCACCGGGACCGAGCGGATCGTGCCGCCGTGCCCGCTGACCGTCGGGGCCAGGAACCCCGGCAGGTCGCCCATGGGGATCTCGTGCGCCGCCTCGCCGATCAGGTCGGCGGCCGGGCGCCAGCCGGAGCCGAGCACCACCGCGACGTCGTGCCGGGCGACGCCCGTGGCGTCGGCGAGGGCGCGCGCCGCGGCCTCGTGCGCGGCGGGAGGGGCGCTGTCGGTCGTTCCACCTTCGTTCACCGGTGCAGCCTACGGCCGCCGGTGCGGTCAGCCGGCGGGGGAGAACCCCTCGCGGAGCCGGTCGAACAGCTCTCCCGCGGACCCGGGATCGCGGTCGCCCGGGACGGTGAGGCGCACCGTCCAGTCGTCGACCTCCTGGGTGAAGGCGAGCCGCTCCTGGCTGCCGCGCACGGTCCGGTAGACCACCGCGCCGCCGTCCACCCGGTCCTCCCCGAGGACGGCGTCGACGCCGAGCTGCGCCGGGTCCCGCCCGGCGTCGGGGCCCGGCCGCACGAGGAACTCCTCGGTGCCGTCCGGGCTGACGAACGCGGCGTGCCGCTCGCCGCCCTCGACCGCCTCGTACGGGTACGCCGGGGTCCAGCCGGGCGGGACCGCCGCGGTGAAGCCGAGCGGGTCGCTCACCGCGAGCAGCGGGCCGTCGATCTCGGTGGGGACGGCGGCGCCCAGCGGGGACTGCCCGCCCGCGGCCCGGGTCAGCGCCCAGCCCAGCGCCATGCCGAGCAGCACCACGAGCGCACCGGCGACGATGAGCACCGCGGGGTGGCGGGCCGGGGCGGCGCGGCCGGGGGCCGGGCGCGCGGGCGCGGGCGCGGCGGGCGGGGGAGGGGCGGACCGCACGGGCGGCCCGGGCAGCGGCCCGGGGTCCGGGGCCAGCGGCGCGGGCGCGGCGGCGGGGGCGGGCGCGGGGCGCGCGGAGCTGCCGGCCGTCGACAGGACCGCGACCGGCCGGGCGGCGCTCGCCACCACCGGCGCCGGCCGCGGGGAGGGCCGCGGCGCCGCCTCGCCCCCGTCGGGGGAGGTGACGAAGGCGGCGAGCGTCGGGGCGTCCGGCGAGCCCGGGAACAGCGGGTCGTCGGGGTCGGAGATCAGCGGCCGCAGGCGCAGGCGCACCTCGTCCAGCGGCATCCGGCCGTCCGGCTCCTTGACCATCAGCGCCGCGATGACCTCGCCGACGGGGCCGTGGACGCGCGGGCGCGGCACCGCGCCGTCGACGACCTCGGTGATCGTCTTGACCGGGTCGCCGCCCACGTCGTAGGGCGGGCGGCCCTCCACGGCGGCGAACAGGGTGGCGCCCAGGCCCCACAGGTCGGCGGCGGGGGTGACCGGCTGGCCGGCCGCCACCTCCGGCGCGATGTAGGCGGGGGAGCCCAGCACGAGCCCGACGCTGGTCATCGGGGCGTCGGCGACGTTGCGGGCGATGCCGAAGTCGGTGAGCTTGACGCGGCCGTCGTCGGCGATGAGGACGTTGCCCGGCTTCACGTCGCGGTGCGTGATGCCGCTGCGGTGCGCCGCGCGCAGGCCGCCGGCCGTGGCGTAGCCGACGACCGCGGCCTGCACGGCCGACAGCGCGCCCTGGTGGGTGATCATCTCCGCGAGGTTGCGGGACGCCACCAGCTCCATGACGACGACCGGGTCGCCGCCCGCGTCGGCCACGTCGAACACCGTGATGACGTTGGGGTGCGACAGCCCGCCGACGGCGCGCGCCTCCCGCAGGATGCGCTCGCGCATGTCGGAGGCCTCCTGGTCGGGCACCCCCGGCGGCACCCGCAGCTCCTTGACGGCGACGCGCCGGCGCAGCACCTCGTCGTAGGCGGCCCACACCGTGCCCATCGCCCCGCTGCCGAGCTTGCCGGACAGGAGGTAGCGCCCACCGATGCGGCGCTGCTCCTCCGGCGTCGTCATCACGTCCGCTCCTCCCTGGCGCCGGACCCCGGCGGTCGGTCCCGCGCCCGCTCCCGCGGACCCGGTCACCGGCCATTCTGGCGGGGGCACCGGTCCGCGGGCCCCCCGGGTCCACCGGGTGGCGCAGCGGATGCCGGGTAACCCCTCCCGCGTGGTGACCGATGACCCCTCCGCCGGGCGCCGAGCGGCCGTGCGAGCGGTGCACCACCCGAACGGGGGACCGCTCACCGTGGACCGCGCTCCCGCCCGTCGCCCCCTGACGACCCCTCACCGAGCATTCCCCGGAGTCGACGATTCCGGCTTGGTACACCGCCGTCCGGGTGAGCACCATGAGACGATGCACGCGATGCAGGACGGTGAGGCGCGATGACGGTGCTCGACGCGCGCGACCTCCCCCCGACCACGGCCGCGGTGTCCGACCTCGGCGTCGGCACCGGTCCCGCCTGGCTGGACGGCTGGCTCGCCGCCCACGCCCAGGACGTCGTCGCCTGGCGGCGCGCCGTGCACGCCCTCCCCGAGCTCGGCCGCGCCGAGCACCGCACGACCGCCTTCGTCGCGCGCCAGCTCCTCGCCGCCGGGCTGGAGCCGCGCACGCTCCCCGGCGGCACCGGCCTGGTCTGCGACATCGGCTACGGCGAGCGCTGCGTCGCGCTGCGCGCCGACCTCGACGCGCTCCCGCTCCAGGAGACGACCGGGCTCCCGTTCGCCTCCACCGTCGACGGCGTCATGCACGCCTGCGGCCACGACGCGCACACCGCCGTCGTGCTCGGCGCCGGGCTCGCGCTCGCCGCGGCGCCCTCGCTGCCCGGCCGCGTCCGGCTGATCTTCCAGCCCGCCGAGGAGGTGCAGCCCGGCGGCGCCCTCGACGTCATCGCCGACGGCGCGATGGAGGGCGTGCAGCGGATCTTCGCGCTGCACTGCGACCCGCGCCTGGAGGTCGGGAAGCTCGGCACGCGCGTCGGCCCGATCACCTCGGCCTGCGACCTGCTGGAGATCCGCCTGACCTCCCCGGGCGGCCACACCTCGCGCCCGCACCTCACCGCCGACCTCGTCGAGGCCCTCGGCCTGCTGGTCACCCAGCTGCCGCTGCTGCTCACGCGCCAGGTCGACCCCCGCTCCGGCACCGTGCTGGTGTGGGGCGCGGTGCAGGCCGGCGACGCCGCCAACGCCATCCCGCAGCACGGCCTGCTGCGCGGCACGCTGCGCACCGCCGACCACGCCACCTGGGGCGAGCTGGAGGACAAGATCCGGACGCTGGTCGCCTCGGTCCTCGCGCCCACCGGCGTCGGGTACGTCCTGCAGCACGTCCGCGGGGTCCCGCCGGTCGTCAACGAGGCCGGCAGCGCGGGCATGCTCGCCGGGGCCGCGGTCTCCGTCCTCGGGTCCGAGGCGGCCGTGGGCACCGAGCAGTCCAGCGGCGGCGAGGACTTCGCCTGGTACCTGGAGCACGTGCCCGGCGCGATGGCCCGCCTCGGCGTCTGGCCGGGGCACGGCCCGATGCGCGACATCCACCAGCCGACCTTCGACCTCGACGAGCGCGCGCTGCCCTTCGGCGTCCGCGTCCTCGCCCAGGCCGCGCTCGCCGCCCTCGCGGGCTGAGCCGACCGGGACCGGCCCGCGCCGAATGGCGCGGGCCGCAGCGGGGAACCCGACCGGACATGCCCCACGCACCCCGGAACCCGGCGCCCCGCCCGGTGCGCTGCAGCCGCTGCCCGCGGGAGGCCGCGGCCGTCGTCGAGATCGACGACGAGCGCCGCACCACCGCGGCGTGCCTCCAGCACCTGGAGTGGGCGTTCCTCGCCGGCCTCGACGAGTGGCCCCAGCGCCGTCCGACCGCCTGAGGTCCTCCACCGCGGGGCCCGCCGGTGGGGCAGGATGGCGGCGTGACGCCCGCCCAGACCCCGCTGTTCGGCTCCGTCGCGGAGGTGGGGCAGCGGCTGGCCGACGTCGGCTACCTCGCCTCGACCGCCGTCGCGACCACGGTCTACCTGGCCGACCGCCTGGGCAAGCCGCTGCTCGTCGAGGGCCCGGCGGGTGTCGGGAAGACCGAGCTGGCGAAGGCCGTCGCGCAGGCCACGGGGTCGGGCCTGGTGCGGCTGCAGTGCTACGAGGGCATCGACGAGGCGCGCGCGCTCTACGAGTGGAACCACGCCAAGCAGCTGCTGCGGATCACCTCGGCCCAGGGCCGCGAGTCCTGGGACGCCACGCGCGACGACGTGTTCTCCGAGGAGTTCCTGCTCCCGCGCCCGCTGCTCACCGCCATCCGCCGCGCCGAGAAGACGGTGCTGCTGATCGACGAGATGGACAAGGCCGACGTCGAGGTGGAGGGCCTGCTCCTGGAGGTCCTGTCGGACTTCCAGGTCACCGTGCCCGAGCTCGGCACGATCACCGCCACCCGCCGGCCGTTCGCGCTGCTCACCTCCAACTCCACCCGCGAGCTGTCCGAGGCGCTCAAGCGCCGCTGCCTGTTCCTGCACCTGGACTTCCCCGACGCCGACCTGGAGCGCCGCATCGTCGCCTCCCGCGTGCCGGAGCTGCCCGGGGCGCTCGTCGACGCGCTCGTGCGCACCGTCCGCGTGCTGCGCACCCTGGAGCTGCGCAAGTCGCCGTCGGTGGCCGAGACGATCGACTGGGGCCGCACCCTGCTCGCCCTCGGGCTGGACACGCTCGACGACGACGCCGTCCGCGCCACCCTGGGCGTGGTGCTCAAGCACCAGTCGGACACGGTCAAGGCCGCGGCCGAGCTGCGCCTGAACTGAGCCAGCGCCGCAACGGCTGCGCCGCCGCCCGCACAGCCGTTCGGTGCGCCGCACAGCCGCTGCAACGGCTGCGCGGGAGCCGGAAGGGCTGTGCGAGCGCTCGCGCAGCCGCTGCGGCCGCCGCTACCGGGTGGTCGGGCAGACCGCCGCCGGGACCGCGGTCGCCGCGGCCCGGGCGGCGTTCAGGCTGCGCCAGTCGACGGCCGCGCCCGCGCCGCGGTCGCCGAGCGCGCACGAGCGCAGCGGCTCGGGCAGCGCGTCCAGCGCCGGGGCGGCGTCGGCCGACAGCGTCGCGAGGTACTCGACGTCGATCGAGCCGGTCCGGTCGTGGCGGGCCACGTCCAGCTCCGCGACGATCCGCTCCGGGTCGGCCAGGGCCAGCCCCAGCAGCAGCACCGCGCCGGTGACGACCAGGCCCGCGGTCCGGCGGCGGCGGAGCACCGCGACGAGCACCAGCACGAACCCGATCCCCAGCCAGACCTCGCACACCACCACGAGCAGGCGCAGCACGGTGAACCCGTAGGCCTGCTGGTAGAGCCACATCCGGCCGAGCGCGGTGGCGACGATCCCGAGCGTCAGCACCGCCAGCACGGCCAGCGGGGCGCGGCGACCCCCGGGCGCCCAGCGCTGCCCGAGCCGGATCACCCCCAGCGCGAGCACGGTGACGGCCAGCAGCTGCCAGAACCCGGACCGGGCGTACTCGGCGTAGGTCAGGCCCGTCGTCGCCCGCACGTAGGCGTCCCCGCCGAGCAGCGCGACGGCCTGCACCGCCAGGAACGCCGCGAAGACGGCGGCGAGCACGCCCAGCGGCAGCGCCCACTCCACCGGCCGCAGCCGCGAGGTCCGGACGGTCGGCGGCGCGGGTTCCGGCGGGGCGAGCAGCAGGAACGCCGCCCCGAGCACCCCGGCCGCGCCGAGGCCGGCGAGCACCGCGGCGCGGCCGGCCGCGTCGCCGTCCAGGACGGGGACGGCCGCGCCGACCGCGGCGGCGAACGCGGCGTCGGCCGAGGCCAGCAGGGGCAGGAACACGGCCACCAGGCCGAGCGCGGCCAGCACGGACAGCCCGGTCCGCGCGCTCGCCGCCCCCCGCGGCAGGCCGCGCACCACCCACGGCAGGGCCCGCGCCGCCGCCGGCCAGACCGCCACGGCGGCCACCGCGACCGAGCGGAACGAGCGCCCGGCGACCGCGACCGACCCGGCGGCCGCGGCGGCGAGCAGGCAGAGCACCACCAGCCACTCCGCGTCGCGCAGCGCGCTCACCGCGGCCAGCCCGACGGCGAGCGCGCCCCAGCCCGCGCCGTGCCGCAGCGCGGCGGGGGACGGCGCCGCGGGGCGGGCGTGCCAGCGCACGGCCACGACCAGCGCGGCGAGCACGACGGCCGTCACGAGCCAGCCGAGCCCGGGCGGTCCCTCCGGCACGGCCAGGGCGGTGACGGCGGCGGCCGCGGCCCCCGCGCCCAGCACCGTCCGCGACGCCGGGCCGGCCGGGCCGGGCCAGCGCCGGACGAGGAGCGCTCCCGGGCCCGTCGGGGCGAACGCGCCGGGGTGCGGGGGTCCGGCCACGCCGTGCGGGGGTGTCGCCGGAGGCGGGTCGGCGTGCGGGGTCGGGGGCGGGCCGTCGTCGACCACCGACCCCTCCGCCGGTCGGTCGGGCCCGTCGTCCGGGGTCGTCGCACCGTCCCGGGGGTCCGCGGGGTGCGCGTCGTCGACCGCCGGTCCTGCCCCCGCGGCCCGGTCCGGGGCCCCGCCGGCGGGCGACGCGCCCGGCCCGCTCACGCCACCACCGCCGTCGCCCGCCCGGCGCCGGGCAGCACGGCCCGGATCCGGCAGCCCGGCTCGCCGGCCGGGCGCGGGACGACGGCGATCGTGCCGCCGTGCAGGTCCACCACCCAGCGGGCGATGGCCAGCCCCAGCCCGGTGCCCCCGCCCACCGCGCGCTCGCCGCGGGTGAAGCGGGCGAACACGCGCTCCCGGTCCGCGGGGGCGATCCCCGGTCCGGAGTCCGTCACCTCGAGCACGAGCTCCCCGTCCCGCACGCGCGCGAGCACGTGCACGTCACCGCCGGGCGGCGAGTGCCGCGCGGCGTTGTCCAGCAGGTTGACGACCACCTGGTGCAGGCGGCCGCGGTCGGCGTGCGCCACGGCGCCGGGCGGGGCGACCTCGACGGTGAACCCCACCCCGCGCCCGGCCTGCGCCGCGGCCACCCGCACCTCGGCGACGGCCTGGGCGAGCAGCGGCCCCACCGCGAAGTCCCCGGGGGTGAGCGGGGCGGCGCCGGCGTCGATGCGGGACAGGTCCAGCAGCTCGGTGACCAGCCGGCCCAGCCGCTCGGTCTGCGCCAGCGCGGTGCGCAGCGTCGCCGGGTCCGGCTCCGCCACCCCGTCGACGACGTTCTCCAGCACCGCCTGCAGCGCCGCGATCGGCGTGCGCAGCTCGTGGGAGACGTTGGCGATCAGCTCGCGGCGCTGCGCGTCGGCCGCGGCCAGCTCGCCGGCCATGGCGTTGAACGCCTCCGCTAGCTGCCCGATCTCGTCCTGCGAGGTCGCCCGCACCCGGCGGCTGTGGTCGCCGCGGGCCATCGCCCGCGCCGCGTCGATCATCTCCCGGACCGGGCTGGTCATGCCGTGGGCGAGCAGCTGGGCCGTCGCGAGCACGATGAGCACCGTGACCAGCGTGATCGGCACCGGCGGCTGCCAGCGGTACTGCAGCCACAGGTAGAGCAGCCCGGCCCCGCCGGAGGCGAGCAGCAGGACGCTGATCTTGAGCTTGATCGAGCGGATGCGGTCCAGCGGGTGGATGCTCGGGCGCCTCACGGACGGGTCACCTCCAGCGCGTAGCCGACACCGTGGACGGTGCGGATGAGGTCGGCCCCGAGCTTGCGGCGCAGGGCCTTGACGTGGCTGTCGACCGTGCGGACCGGCGTCCCCGCCCAGCCCCACACGGCGCCGACGAGCGCCTCGCGGGAGTGGACGTGCCGCGGCCGCGCGGCGAGGTGGGCGAGCAGGTCGAACTCCAGCGGCGTGAGGTGCGCCGGCTCCCCGGCCCGGGCCACCCGGCGGGTGTCCGGGTCGATCTCCAGGTCCCCGACGACGATCCGGGCCGGGACGGCGCTCGCCCGCTCGGCCCGGCGGAACAGCGCGTGCACCCGCGCCGCCAGCTCGCGCGGGGAGAACGGCTTGGTCAGGTAGTCGTCCGCCCCGACGGCCAGCCCGACCAGCAGGTCGGTCTCGGCGTCGCGGGCGGTGAGCATGAGGACGGGCACGGGGCGCTGCGCCTGGATGCGCCGGCACACCTCCAGCCCGTCCAGGCCGGGGAGCATAACGTCGAGCACCACCAGGTCGTGCTCGGGGGCCGCCGCCACCGCGGCCGGCCCGTCGTGCACCACCTCCACGGCGTAGCCCTCGGCCCGCAACCGCGCCGCCACCGAGGCCGCGATCGTCGGCTCGTCGTCCACCACCAGCACCCTGCGCACAGCGGCGACCCTAGGGACGGCCTGTGGAGGGGTCCCGGAGCGGTTGTGGAGGAACTGTGCGGCTCCACCGCCCGTGCGCGGATGTGGCGGCTGGAGCCACCACATCCGCGCACGGGATCACGGCAGCCGCGCCGCCCGCCGCCCGAACTGCAGCAAGGTGGCTGTGCTGCAGCCCAGCTGCAGCAAAGCCACCTTGCTGCAACTGATGACGAGGGGCGGGGGGAGTGGGTGACGGCGGGCGGGGGCGGCCGTCAGGGCAGGCGGGCGAACCCTCGGGAGAGGCGGTCCAGGCGGCGCTGCTGCGCCGGCGTCCACTCCAGCCCCAGCTTCTCGCGCAGCGCCGCGGGCAGGGTGCCGACGGCCAGGAAGTGGGAGAACCCGCCGACGCCCCGGCCGACGGGCGGCCACCACCGGTGCAGCGGCGCGGGCCACCGCGGGTGGGGGATGGCGCTGCGGCGCAGCACGTCGAGGAAGGCGTGCGCGGTCGGGTGGTCCTCCAGCACCTCGTCGACGACGCGGTGCAGGTAGGGCCAGAACGCGGGCTCGTCGGCGGGGAGGTGGTGGCGCTTGATCCCCATGGCCAGGCCGAGGTCGACCATCTCGCCGTAGAGGACGGCGCGCTGGTCGGCGGTCAGGGGGCGGCCGAACACCGCCCGCAGCGTCACCAGCCGCTCGAACATGATCAGGTGCACCCAGGCGTACGCGCCCGGGTTCAGGGCGTGGTAGCGGCGGCCGTGCTCGTCCACCCCGCCGATGCCGCGGTGCAGCTCGCGGAGCCGGGCGCCCTCCGCCGCGGCGGCCGGGCCCCCGCGCAGCAGCGTCATCGTGGACGCCAGCGAGTGCGACAGGCGGCCCCACGGGTCGGTGCGGAACACGGAGTGCTCACCCACCCCCGCACCGACGACGGGGTGGGCCACCTGCATCACCACCGACCCGGGCAGCACCATCACCAGCCGCCGGTCGGCCGCCAGTTCGGCCAGCACGGCGCCATGGTCCCGCGCCGCCCCCGCGGCGGACGCGCGGGGGTCGCCCGCCACCCGCCCGGGTGACCCGGGGCGGTGGCGCCGGGCGCGGGGCCCTCCGCCGCGCGATCCTCCGTCGGTCGGCACGACGGGAGGAGCGCCATGGCGGCGGAGGAGACGGGCGACGGGGCGGGGCCGCGGGTGCTGCTGGTGGAGGACGACCCCGACGTGGCGGCGTACACGGGCACCGTGCTGCGCCACCTCGCCGGGGCCGACGTCCGGGCGGCGCGCTCGGCCGCCGACGCGCTGGCGGTCGTCGCGGCGGGCGGGCTCGACCTCGTCGTCACCGACATCGAGCTGCTCCCCGGCGCGGACGGCCTGCAGCTCACCGCCGCGGTGAAGGAGCGGGAGCCCCTGCTGCCGGTGGTCGTGCTGTCCGGGCACGCCACGTTCGACCACGCCGTGGTGGCCATGCGGGCCGGGGCGTCGGAGTTCCTGCCCAAGCCCGTGGACCCCGACCGGCTCGTCGTGGTCGTCCGCGCGCTGGTCGAGCAGCACCGGCGGGCCCGGGCCGCGGCGGCGGTGTCGGTGCTGGCCGTCTCCGCGCACCCCGACGACGCCGAGATCGGCGTGGGCGCCACGCTGGCCAAGCACGCGCGGCAGGGGCACCGGGTCACGATGCTGACGCTGTCGGGCGGCGAGGTCGGCGGGCGCAGCGCGCAGCGGGCCGAGGAGGCGCGCGAGGCCGCGGCCGTGCTGGGCGCGCGCCTGGAGCACCGCGACCTGCCCGACACCGCGATCAGCGAGGGCCCGCCGACGGTGCCGCTGATCGAGGAGGTGGTGCGCGAGGTGGCGCCGACCGTCGTCTACCTGCACTCGGTGGAGGACACCCACCAGGACCACCGCGCCGTGCACCGCGCCGGGCTCGTCGCCGTCCGGTCGGTGCCGACGGTGCTGTGCTACCAGAGCCCGTCGGCGACGGTCGCCTACCGGCCCGGGCGCTACAGCGACGTCACCGGCTTCCTCGACGTCAAGCTGGCCGCGCTGGCCTGCCACCGCAGCCAGGCCCGGGCGCGCTACCTCGACCCGGAGCTCGTCGCCGCCACCGCCCGGTACTGGGGCCGCTACGCCGACCTGCGCCACGCCGAGCCGCTGGAGGTCGTCCGCGACGCGCCCCGCTCCACCGCGCCCGCCAGGGGGCGCTGACCCTCACCCGGTGGAGTGGTACGACCGGACGGAGCAGTCGGCTCAGCCCTATGCTCCGCCGGTGAGCAACCGACCGTGCCGGAGGAGTGACGCGCCGTGTCCGCTCCGCTGACCGAGGCCGACCGCGGCCGGTCCTCCGGCCTGCTGTCCAGCCGCCCGGTCGTCCGGATCCTCGTCGTCCTCGCGCTCGCGCTCGGCACCAACTACGTCGTGTGGCGCTGGTTGGAGTCCGTGGAGTGGTCGGTGTGGTGGATCGCGGTGCCGCTGGTGCTGGCCGAGACCTACAGCCTGATCGACGCCTTCCTGTTCGGCATGACCATGTGGCGGATCAAGGAGCGGGGCGACGCGCCGCCGCCGCCCGACGGCGCCACCGTCGACGTGTTCGTGACGACCTACAACGAGCCGGTCGAGCTGGTGATGACGACCGCGGTCGCGGCGCGCGACATCCGCTTCCCGCACCGCACCTGGGTCCTCGACGACGGGGCGCGGGCGGAGATGCGGGAGGCGGCGGAGGCGGCGGGCATCGGCTACCTCACCCGCTCCGAGGACTGGGTCGACCGGCCGCGCCACGCGAAGGCCGGCAACCTCAACAACGCGCTGATGGCTACCGAGGGCGAGTTCCTGCTGATCCTCGACGCCGACCAGATCCCCGAGCCCCAGATCCTCGACCGCACCCTGGGGTGGTTCCGCGACCCCGAGGTGGCGCTGGTCCAGACGCCGCAGTTCTTCACCAACGTCACCGAGTCCGACCCGCTGGGCAGCCAGGCCCCGCTGTTCTACGGGCCGATCCAGCAGGGCAAGGACGGCTGGAACGCGGCGTTCTTCTGCGGCTCCAACGCCGTGCTGCGCCGCGAGGCGCTGATGCAGCTCGGGATCGTCGGCTACGTGCGCGCCCTGGAGCGGGAGATCCCGAAGGTGCTGCGGACGGCGGACTCGGTCATCACCCGGGCGCAGCGCGAGGCGGCCCGCCGGCCCGACGGGGACCCGCTGATCGCCGCGCTGAGCCGCGTCCGCGGGGCGGTCCGCGCCGCCCGCCAGGAGCTCGCCGCGGGCGAGGTCGTGGCCGAGGTGAGCTACCGCTTCCGCCGCAGCGTCGACGCCGCCTCCCGCGACCTGGTCGACCACGACGTCCGCGCGCTCACCGCCGACCTGGTCGAGATGGGGGAGCTGGCCCCCGACCGGATCGGGGAGCCGTCGGTGGGGTTCGACGAGGCCGCGCTGGCGCGCCTGGCCGAGCGCGACCTGTCCCCGCTGCGCGCGATCGCCTCGGTCCGCGCGCTCGTCGACGCCCTCGACGTCGAGCGCCGCGACGAGGCCCAGCCGCTGATGCCGATGGCGACGATCTCGGTCACCGAGGACATGGCCACCGCCATGCGCATCCACGCGCTGGGCTGGAAGACCGTCTACCACCACGAGACGCTGGCCAACGGCCTCGCGCCGGAGGACCTCGGCACCATGCTGCAGCAGCGGCTGCGCTGGGCGCAGGGCACGCTGCAGGTGATGCTGCGGGAGAACCCGATGCTGCAGAAGGGGCTCTCGCTCGGCCAGCGCCTCATGTACACGGCCACGATGTGGAGCTACCTGTCCGGCTTCGCCGCGGTCGTCTACATCGCGGCGCCGATCCTGTTCCTGGTGTTCGGCGTGCGGCCCGTGGAGAGCTTCGGCGGCGACTTTCTCGTGCGGCTGCTGCCCTACCTCGTCGTCAACCAGCTGCTGTTCGCCGTCATCGGCTACGGCAAGCGCACCTGGCGGGGCACGCAGTACAGCCTCGCGCTGTTCCCGCTCTGGATCCGCGCGACCGTCACCGCCGTCGGGAACGTGGTGTTCAAGCGCAGCCTCGGGTTCGTCGTCACGCCCAAGACCCGGCAGGAGGGCGGGCCCCCGTGGCGGCTGATCTGGCCGCAGCTCACGGCGATGGGCCTGCTCGCCGCGGCCGCAGTGATCGGCCTCGTGCGGCTGGCGACGGGCGTCGAGACCTCCGCCGTCAGCACCGCCGTCAACGTCTTCTGGGTCGGCTTCGACCTGGTCATCCTCAGCGTCATCATCCAGGCGGCGCGCTACACCGGGCCGGACGCGCCGGCCGGGAAGGACTCCTGAGTGAAGTTCGACGTCCACCACCTGTCCGCGGGCACCGCCGTCATCCGACCCCACGGGCGGCTGACGATGGTGGCCACCCCCGAGCTGCGGGCGCTGGTCGCCGAGACCGTCGGGGCGGGCCGCAACCGCATCGTCGTGGACCTCTCCGCGACGGAGTTCATCGACTCCTCCGGGCTGGGCGCGCTCGTCGGCGGGCTCAAGTCGGCCCGCCAGGCCGGCGGCGACCTGCGCATCGCCCGGCCCACCGCGCAGGTCGAGACGGTGCTGACGCTCACCAACCTGGACCGCGTGCTGCGCGCCCACAGCACCGTCGAGGACGCGTTCGGTGCCGCCTGACGCGGGCACCGTCCGGCTCGCGCTGGACGCGACGCCGGTCGGGCCGGTCGTGCTCGACGACCTCCACGCCCTGCTCGGGCGGGCGTGGGAGCGCTGCCCCGACGTGGCCGCGCCGGACCGGACCGCCGTCGAGCTGGCCGTGGCGGAGATCGCCGCGAACATCGTCGAGCACACCCGCGCCGCCGGCCACGCGCTCGAGCTCGTCGCCGAGGTCGCCGTGGCGGCCGGGCAGGTGGTGGTGGCGCTGCGCGACACCGGCCGCCCGGCCCCGGTGGACCTCGCCGGGGTCACCCTGCCCGACCCGATGGCCGAGCGCGGGCGCGGGCTGGCGATGGCGCAGATGGTCGCCGACGTCGCCTACGCCCACGAGGACGCCCGCAACCACTGGCGCATCGTGCGCCACCGCACGTGAGCGCCCCCGCCCACGACGCGCCCGCCCACGACGCCGAGCTCGCCGGGATCACCCGGCTCGCCGCGCAGCTGTGCGGGGCGCGCACGGCGACGGTCCGGCTGGCCGACGGGGACCGCGCCGACGCGCTGAGCGGCGCCTGCGGGCAGGTGGTCGTCCCCGACGTCCGGCGCGACCCCCGCTGGGCGGGGCACCCCGGCCTGGGGCGGGCCCGGTTCCTCGCCGCGCTCCCGCTGCGCGACGAGGGCGAGCTCCTGGGCGCGCTGCTCGTGCTCGACGACGAGCCGCACGCCCTCGACGGCGGGCAGCGCGCCGCGCTGGCCGAGCTGGCGGCGCAGGCCGGGCACGTGCTGGCGCGGCGGCGCCGCGAGAGCGACCTGCTCGACGCCCTCGGGCAGCTGCTGCGCAGCAACGACGAGCTCACCGCGTTCGCCGCCCGGGTCGCGCACGACCTGCGCGCCCCGCTCACCGCCGTGCTGGGGTTCCTCGCGCTCGCCGACGGCCCGTTCCGCGACGGGACCTCCGAGCGGGCGGCCGAGTGCGTCACCGCCGCGCTGGGGGCGGCGCGCCGGATGCGGTCCCTGGTCGACGACCTGCTCGCCTACGCCGTCTTCGACGCCCGGCCCCGGCCCGGCCGGGTCCCGCTCGCCGCGCTCGTCCGCGAGGTGGTCGCCGACCTCGGCGCCCCCGCCGCCGAGGTCGGCTACGAGGGCCCCGACGAGGTCGCCGGCGACGCGACGCTGCTGCGCCAGCTCGTGCAGAACCTCGTGGGCAACGCCGTCGCCCACGCCGGACCCGCACCGCGGGTGTGCGTGCGGGCCGTCGTCGACGCCGCGGGCCTGCAGCTCGACGTGCTCGACGACGGGCCGGGCGTGCCGGCCCACGACCGGGAGCGCGTCCTGGACCCCCTGGTGCGACGGCCGGGCAGCACCGGCAGCGGCATCGGCCTGGCGACGTGCGTCCGCATCGTCGACGCCCTGGGCGGCACGATCACCGTGGGCGACGCCCCGGGCGGCGGCGCGCTGTTCCGGGTGCGCCTCCCGCCCACCTGACCGCCCCGTCCCCCGTCCGTCCCGGCGGGGGACCGGGGGTCAGGAGGCGCGCAGCGCCAGCACGGTGACGTCGTCGGTGCCCGTGCGGCGCCGCGCCGGCTCCGTCGCCCTGCGCACCAGCTCGCGGGGGTCGGGGTGCTCGACCGCGAGGCGCCGCAGGTGCTCGACCGCGGGCGCGACGCCGCCGTGCAGCTCGGCCAGGCCGTCGCTGAACGCGAGCAGCGCGTCGCCGGGCCGGACGCGGATCCGGCCCTCGGGCCAGGTGTCCCCGGCGACGGTGCCGAGCGGGAGCCCGGCGGGCAGATCGCGCGTGAGCACCCGCCCGTCGCGGACGAGCAGGCGCAGGCCGTGCCCGGCGTCGGTGACGGCGCACTCGCCCGTGCGCGGGTCGAGCCGGGCCTGGAACAGGGTGACCAGCGCGCCGGTGCGCTCCAGGTCCTGCTCCAGCGCGGCCGCGACCGCCCGGACGGCCTCCGCGGGCGGGTGCAGCCGCCCGGCCGTGCGCACCGCGGCGCGCACCGAGGCCATGAGGATCGCGGCGCCGACGCCGCGGCCCATGACGTCGCCGAGGGTGAGCAACAGCCGGCCGTCCGGGGCGACGTGGTGGTCGACGAGGTCGCCGCCGACCGTGCGGGCGGGCACGCACGCCGCCGCCACGCGGTATCCCGGCAGGCTCAGGCCCCCGGGCGCGGGCAGCAGGCCCCGGTGCACCTCCGCGGCCCGGTCCAGCTCCGCGGACCGGGTCAGCTCGCCCTCCGCCCACCGGCCCAGCGCGGCGAACGCGGCGCGCTCCCGCTCCGACAGCCACCGGGGCCGGTGGTCCATCAGGCACAGGGTGCCGAGCACGGTGCCCTCGGCGTCGCGCAGCGGTTCGCCCGCGTAGAACCGCAGCCCGGGCGGTCCGGCCACGTGCGGACCGCCCGCGAAGCGCGGGTCGGCCGCGAGGTCGGGCACCACCAGCTGGGCGTCCTGCTCCACCACGGTCGTGCAGAAGGCGTCCGAGAGGGGCACGTCGACCGCGGGCGCCCCGTCGGCGGGCAGGAAGCGCTGCACGTCCGGCCCGACCAGCGTGATGCGCGCGATCGGCACGTCGAACAGGTGGCGGGCCAGCTGGGCGGCGCGGTCGACGCCCGCGGGCGGCGGCACGTCGAGCAGCCCCGTCCGGGCGACGGCGTGCAGCCGCCGCGCCTCCGCGGCGGACAGGTCGCGCAGGACCGTCACCGTGCTCCTCCCCGGCCCTCGGCCGGCCGGGGGCCCAGCCGCCGCAGCACGGCCACCGTGACGTCGTCCGGCCGGTCGGCGCGGCGGGCGAGCGCGGCCACGCGGTCGACGACCGAGCGCGCGTCCCGGCAGCCGCGCACCATCCCCGCCAGCGCCTCGACGGTGGTGGGGGCCGTCCCGTCGTACAGGTCCAGCAGCCCGTCGCTGAAGGTCACCAGCGTGTCGCCCGGCTCCAGGACGTCGGGCTGGTCGACCCAGTCGCCGTCGGGCAGCACGCCGAGCGGGAGCCCGCCGGGCTCCAGCCCCGTCACGCGGCCGTCCGCGCGGACGAGCGCGGTCAGGCCGTGCCCGGCGTCGACCAGGGTGAGCGCCCCCGTGTCCGGGACGAGCCGGGCCAGGGCGAGGGTGACCAGGATGCCGGTCTGCGCCAGGTCCTCCTCCAGCGCGCCCGCGGCGTCGAGCACCGTGGCGGCGGGCGAGGGCCCCAGCCCGGCCGTGCGCAGCGCGGCGCGGACCCCGGCCATCATGATGGCCGCCCCCGTGCCCTTGCCCATGACGTCGCCGAGGGTGAGGACGACGTCGCCGCCGGGCGCGCGGTACCAGTCGAGGAGGTCGCCGCCGACGGCCCGGGCCGGCAGCGACACGCCCGCCAGGTCGTAGCCGGGCACGCGCAGGGTGGTGGCGTGCGGGTGCAGGGCGCGCTGCACCTGCGCCGCCCGGTCCAGCTCGGCCCGGTTCTGCAGCTCGACCTCGGCCCAGTGGGCCAGCAGCTCCAGCCGCGCGCGCTCCCGCTCGGTGAACTCCCGCGGCCGGTCGCCGAGCAGGCACAGCGTGCCGACCCGGTGCCCGCCGGCCTCCAGCGGGTGCCCGGCGTAGAAGCGCAGCCCGCGGACGACGTGCGGGTTGGCCGCGAAGCGGGGGTCGGCCGGGGCGTCGGGCACCACCAGCGTGCGGGGGGTGCGGATCGCGACGTCGCAGAGCGCGTCGGCCCGCGGCGCCGACTGCGCCCCGGGCGCCTGCGGCGACTTGACCCACTGGCGGTCGTCGGCGATCAGGCTGATCAGGGCCGAGTCGACGCCGAACAGCTCGCGCGCCACCCGGGTGATGCGGTCGAACCGCTCCTCGGGCGGGGTGTCGAGGATGCCGAGCTCCTCGAGCGCGCGGACGCGCCGGTCCTCCGGTGAGCTCATCACCCTCCTCCCGGGTGTGCGGGGGCCGACGGCACCGCCGCACCCCTCGACAGCACAGCGTAGCCGGGTCGTCGCTCCCCGATCGGGTGATCGCGGCCGCTCGTCGTCCGGGCCCGCCGGGGGGAGGATGGGATCCGTGGAGACGGTCGCGCGCATCGGGTCCGAGCACGGCCTGCCCGGGCACCTGGTCGACTTCGTGGCCGCGCTGCGCCGCCACGGCGTCGCGGTCGGGCCGGGGGAGACCGTCGACGCCGCCCGGGTGCTGGCCGCCCTCGACCTGACCTTCCGCGAGCACCTGCGCGAGGGCCTGGCCGCGGCGCTGCTGCGCCGCTCCGGGCAGCGGCAGGTCTTCGACACCCTGTTCGACCTGCACTTCCCGGCCGCGCTGGGCGGCGGGGCGGGCGAGGTGGAGGTGCCCCGGGTCGACGACGGTCCCGACGGCAGCACCGGCGACGGCCCCGTCGACGTCGACGCGCTGCGCGACGTCCTGGCCGACCTGCTGCGCGACGGCGACCTCGACGCCCTCGCCGAGCTGGCCCGCGCCGTCGTCGACGCCATCGGCACGTCCGGGGCCGCGGGGAACGGCCTGCGCGGCGCGGCCCGGGGCTTCGGCCGCGGGCCCGGCGGGCAGCCGAGCTGGTCGGCCTACCAGGCCCTGCGCATGCTCTCGCCCGAGACGCTGCTGGCCCGCATCCTCGACGAGCTGCGCAGGGCGGGTGGGGCGGACGGCGCGACGGCCTCGGCGTTCGTCGACGAGGTCACCCGCCGGGAGATCCGCGACCGGATCGCGGCGTTCCGGCGGATGGTGACCGACGAGGTCCGCCGCCGCACCGCGGAGACCCGCGGCCGCGACCAGGTCGCGCGCTCCGCGGTGCCGAAGCAGGCCGAGCAGGTGGAGTTCCTGTCCGCGCACGCCGAGCAGCTCGCCCAGCTGCGCCGCACCGTCGCGCCGCTGGCCCGGCGGCTCGCCGCGCGGCTCGCGGTGCGCCGGCGCCGGGCCAAGCGCGGCGAGCTCGACGTGCGCCGCACCCTGCGCCGGTCGATGTCCACCGGCGGCGTGCCGATCCGCCCGGCGTTCCGCACCCGCCGTCCGGGGAGGCCCGAGCTCGTCGTCCTCTGCGACGTCTCCGGGTCGGTGGCGGGGTTCAGCCACTTCACGCTGCTGCTGTGCCACGCGCTGCGCGAGCAGTTCGGCAAGGTGCGCGTGTTCGCGTTCGTCGAGCGCACCGACGAGGTGACGCACCTGTTCGAGCCGGGCGCGGAGCTGGCCGGGGTGATGGCGCGGGTGCTGCGGGAGGCCGAGCTGGTCGCGTTCGACGGGCACAGCGACTACGGCGGCGCCTTCGGCTCCTTCGCCGAGCACCACGCCGCGGCGATCACCGCGCGCACGTCGCTGCTGGTCCTGGGCGACGGGCGCACCAACTACCGCGACCCCAACCTGGCGGTGCTCAAGCGGCTGGCGGGGCAGGCGCGGCACGCGCACTGGCTCAACCCCGAGCCCCGTCGCCAGTGGGGGAGCGGTGACTCCGCCGCCCTGCGCTACGCCGACGTGCTGCCCATGCACGAGTGCCGCACGGCCGCCCAGCTGGCCGCCGTCGTCGAGGGACTGCTGCCGACCTAGCACATGCGCACGCCGCGATACAGTCCTTGTGTTGCGCAGAGTGAGCGGGGAGTGTCACCCAGCAGTGCGACCCGCCCGTGGTGGGCGGGTCCACCGAGCAGAAGGTGACTCCCCCCAGATGACCGAACGTCCCCCCGGCCGCACCCGTCGATCACGGGTGCTGGCCACCGCGGGCCTCCTGGCGATCGCCGGGTCGCTCCTGGCCGCGGCGCCCGCGCAGGCCGCTCCCCCCGGTTGCGACAACCGCAACAACAACAGCGTCCGCAAGCTCACCGACTGCGTCACGGTCGAGGGCGTCCGCGAGCACCTCGTCGCCCTCCAGGGCATCGCCGACGCCAACGGGGGCACCCGCGCGTCCGGCACCCCGGGCTACGACGCCTCGGCGGACTACATCGCCGACCAGGCCCGCCGCGCCGGCCTGGTGGTGACCGAGCAGGAGTTCGAGTTCCCGTTCTTCCAGGAGCTCGCGCCGGGCACGCTGGCCCAGGTCTCCCCGACACCGACGAGCTACCCGGCCACCGAGGTCTTCACCGGCACCTACTCGGGTGCGGGTGACGTGACCGGGACCGTGCAGGCCGTCGACATCGTGAACCCGCCCACGCCCGCCCCGAGCTCCACCAGCGGCTGCGAAGCCGCCGACTTCGCCGGCTTCACCTCCGGCAACATCGCGCTGCTCCAGCGCGGCACTTGCGACTTCGCCGTGAAGGCGCGCAACGCCGATGCCGCGGGCGCGGTCGCGGCGATCATCTTCAACGAGGGCCAGCCCGGCCGCACCGACCCGTTCGGCGGCACCCTGGGCGCCCCCGGCATCGAGATCCCGGTCGTGTTCACCAGCTTCGCCACCGGCACCGCCCTGAACGGCACGACCGCCCGCGTCACCACCGACACGGTCAGCGAGAACCGGAAGACGTCCAACGTCTTCGCCGAGACCCGCCGCGGGTCGCGCGACAGCGTGCTCATGGTCGGCGCCCACCTCGACTCGGTCATCGCCGGGCCGGGCATCAACGACAACGGCTCGGGCTCCGCGGCGATCCTCGAGGTCGCGCAGCTGATCTCGAAGGCCCGGACCGAGCAGACCATCCGCTTCGCCTGGTGGGGCGCGGAGGAGCTGGGCCTGCTGGGCTCGGAGTACTACGTGGCGAACCTGCCGCAGGCCGAGCGGGACGAGATCACCGCCTACCTGAACTTCGACATGGTGGCCTCGCCCAACTTCGCCCGGTTCGTCTACGACGGTGACGACTCCGACGCCGTCGGCGAGCCGGCCGGCCCCGAGGGCTCCGCGGCCATCGAGGACGTCTTCCAGACCTTCTACACCGAGCGCGGCCTGACCTACGAGGGCACCGACTTCACCGGGCGCTCGGACTACGGTCCCTTCATCGCGGCCGGGGTCGACATCCCGTCCGGCGGGCTGTTCACCGGTGCCGAGGGCGTGAAGACCCCGGAGCAGGCGGCCCGCTACGGCGGCACCGCGGGCGTGGCCTACGACGAGAACTACCACGAGGTCGGCGACACCATCGAGAACATCAACGACGAGGTCCTCGACCAGAACGCCGACGCCATCGCCTACGCGACGTTCACCCTGGCCAGCACCCGTGAGCTGGTTCCCGACCCGTCCGTCCCGGACACCGCCGGCGACGTCGGCAGCGGTGGCGGTCTGCACGACCACGACCACGACCTCCCGTCCTCCTGACCGGGTCCTGAACTCCTCCTGATCGAGGTCGTCGAGCCCCGGTTCGCCGCGTGCGGGCCGGGGCTCGAACCCGTGTTCGAGCGCGGGTAGCGTCGGGCGCGTGACCCCGGACGAGTCCTGGCCCGCGCTGCTCGACGTCGAGCTGGGTGCCCACCGCCACCACCTGGGGCGGGGGGCGTGGGTGGACCTCGAGCCGGGGTGGTGCGCCCGACCGGGGGAGCTGTTCGCCGAGCTGCTGGCCGGCCCGTGGGGTCCGCAGCGCACCGTCCGGATGCACGGCCGGCTCGTCCCCGAGCCCCGGCTGGTGCGGCGCTGGACGCCCGCGGACGCGCCGCCCCGGCTGCGGGAGATGGCCGAGGAGCTGAGCGGGCGCTACGGCGTGCGCTTCACCCAGGTCGGGGCCAACCTCTACCGCGACGGCGCCGACAGCGTCGCCTGGCACGGCGACCGGGTGGCCCGCGAGCTGCCCACCGCCGTCGTCGCGCTCGTCCCCCTGGGCGCGGTGCGGCCGCTGCGGCTGCGGCCCCGCGGCGGCGGGGCGTCGACCGCGTTCCACCCCGGCCCGGGCGACCTGCTCGTCATGGGCGGGACCTGCCAGCGCACCTGGCAGCACGCCGTCCCGAAGCACCCCGGCGCGGGCCCGCGGATCAGCGTCCAGTTCCGCCACGCGCACCCCCGGTAGTCTCCGCGGGTGCCTCACAGGATCGGCGTGATGGGCGGGACCTTCGACCCGATCCACCACGGTCACCTCGTGGCCGCCAGCGAGGTGGCCGACCGGTTCGGGCTCGACGAGGTCGTGTTCGTGCCCACGGGGCAGCCCTGGCAGAAGGACGACCGGCACGTCAGCCGGGCCGAGGACCGCTACCTCATGACCGTGGTGGCGACGGCGTCCAACCCGCGGTTCACCGTGAGCCGGGTCGACGTCGACCGCCACGGGCCGACGTTCACCGTCGACACCCTGCGCGACCTGCGCGGGGAGTTCCCCGACGCCGACCTGTTCTTCATCACCGGCGCCGACGCGCTGGGCGCCATCCTCACCTGGCGCGACGTCGACGAGCTGTTCGCGCTCGCGCACTTCGTCGGCGTCACCCGCCCCGGCTACGAGCTGGAGGACGACCACCTCCCCGACGGCGCCGTCACGCTCGTCGAGGTGCCGGCGATGGCCATCTCGTCCACCGACTGCCGCCGCCGCGTGGCCGAGGGGCATCCCGTCTGGTACCTCGTCCCCGACGGGGTGGTCCAGTACATCGCCAAGCGCGGGTTGTACCGGTCGGAGCCGGCCTGAGCCGCGGCCGTGTCGGGCGGGTCCCCTGAGTAGCGCACCTACCGGCGAGTTGCGCACGGTCCACCGTGCGCAACTCGCGAGTAGGTGCGCAGCTGACGAGGGGCCGGCCCGCTCGAGCGGCTCGGGCTCGGGTGCGGTCGTGGTCGGCGTCGCCGCCCGACCCCGGCCGCGACCGACCCCATCACCGACCCCGCACCGTCCGGCCGCCGACGGCGGGCGGCCCGCGCCGGACCCGGTCCGTCAGCTCCTGCCACGTGCCGCTGTGGGACGCCAGCGACTCCTGCCACCACGTCGCCCCGGCCGCGGCCAGCGGCTCGACGAGGTGGGCGTCGACCCCGCGGCTGTCCCCGCCGACGACGATGTCGAAGTCCCCGGGGGCGGCGTCCGGCGCGGTCGTCCGCCAGTCGCGCGCCAGGGCCGCCAGGTCGGCGACCTCCTGCGGGGTGGCCGGGCGCCACGCGCGCACCTGCCCGGTCGATGCGCCGTCGTCGAGGTGGGTGAGGACGGCGCCGTCCCACCGCAGCGCCCGCTCGACCGGCCCGCGCCTCGGCCAGGTGCCGCCGACCCACACCGGGATGCGCGGCTGCTGGACCGGTCGGGGCAGGAACGTGACACCGTCCACGCGGTGGACGCTCCCGTGGTGGGTGACGGGGCGACCGGACCAGGCCGCGGCCAGGACGTCGAGGCCCTCGTCGAGCCGCCGGGCGAGCTCTCTGGCGTCCCCCGGCTCCCCGAGGGCGACGAACTCGTCCTCCACCGGCGACCCCAGCCCCACGCCCAGCACGAGGCGCCCGTCGGAGAGCCGATCCAGGGTGGTGGTCTCGCGCGCGAGCTCGGCGGGCCGCCGCCGCGCCACCGGGGTGACCATCGTGCCGATGCGGATCCTCCGGGTGGCCAGCGCGACGGCCGCCAGCAGCACCCACGGGTCGGCCACCGGCTGCGGGTCCGAGCGCAGCCAGGTGACGTGGTCCCAGACGAAGAACCCGTCCCAGCCGCTGTCCTCGGCCGCGCGCGCCAGATCGGCCATCGCCCGCACGTCGGCGCACGGTCCGTAGTCGGGGAGGTTGAAGGCGAACCGCACGGCGGCAGCCTGCCTCATCCACTCGGGTCGGCGCTCGTCCCGCCGCCCGCTCGCGGTCGTCGCGCCCCGCGTCCGACGAGGCGTGGCCGTTCCACCACGACCGGTGAGGTCCGGCGCCCCCGGTGCTCCCGCGGGGCCCGGCGGCTCCTTAGGGTGTGACCGGCCCACCGTCGTCCCGGCGGGCGCTGCACCAGCGAGCGAGGGCTGGACCGGGAGGAGGGATCGCACGTGACACGACCGGGCGGAGCGATCATCGGCACCGCGGCGGGCCTCGCCAAGGTCGCCGCCGAGACCGGCCGGGAGCTGCTCGGCGCCGTCACCGAGGCGCGGGGCAAGCGGTTCCCGCTCGTCGTCGTCACCGGGGCGGCCGGGTCGGGCAAGACCGTGCTGGCCCAGCACCTGCAGCGGGCGCGGCTGCGCGGCTACGCGCCCACGACGGCGCGCTCCGAGCAGGAGGAGCACATCGACCAGCCGCTGTGGCGCGGCCGGGGTGTGCGGTTCCGGGTCGTGCCCGGCCACGGTGAGGGCGGCGTGCGGTACGCGTCGCTGGCGCGGCTGCTGCACACCGAGCCCGTCGTCGGGGTCGTCCACGTCGTCGCCAACGGGTTCCGCAGCCGCCGCGACGACGGTGCCGAGACGGCCACCGACGCGCCGTCGCTCGACGAGCTGCTCGCCCAGCACCGCGCCGAGGAGCAGGCCGAGCTCGAGGAGACCCTCACCCACCTGAAGATGGCGATCGCGGCGCACCGGCGGCCGCGCTGGCTGGTGCTGGCCCTGGCCAAGTCCGACCTGTACGCGGACGAGGTCCCCGAGCTGCGGCGCACCCACGCCCCCGGGGGCAGCGCGCCGGCCGCGCGGAGCATCGACGCGCTGCGCGCGTTCGTCGGCACCGGCAGCCTGCGCTGGGAGGCGGTGCCCGTCGCGACCTGGCTGGAGGACTACCGCTGGGGCGAGGAGGTCCGCCGCAGCGAGCTCGACGCCCGCGCCCGCGACGAGCTCCTGCGCGGCTTCCGGGAGCGGATCGCGGCCCTGGTCGGGCACGTCTGAGGTCCGGCCTGGGATGATGTCGCCGGGCCGGTGCGACCACCGGTCCGGAGAGGGACGCGTTGACCGCCACCGACCAGGCGCTGGACATGGCCCGCGTGGCCGTCTCGGCCGCAGCGGACAAGAAGGCCGAGGACATCGTCGTGCTCGACGTGTCCGACCAGCTCGTCATCACCGACTGCTTCGTCATCGCCTCGGCGCCCAACGAGCGGCAGGTGCAGGCGATCGTCGACGAGGTCGAGGAGAAGCTGCGCCTCCACGGGGCCAAGCCGACCCGGCGCGAGGGCACCCGCGAGGGCCGCTGGGTGCTGCTCGACTTCGTCGACGTCGTCGTGCACGTGCAGCACTCCGAGGAGCGCGGGTTCTACGGCCTGGACCGGCTGTGGAAGGACTGCCCGCGCATCGACTTCCCCGAGGCCGCCCCGCCCGTCGGGGACTCCGCGTGACGCTGCGGCACCTGGTCCTGCTCCGGCACGGCCAGACCGACTACAACGCCACCGGCCGCATGCAGGGCCACCTCGAGTCGCAGCTGACGCCCGAGGGCATCGCGCAGGCCACCCGCGTCGCGCCGGAGGTGGCCCGGCTCAAGCCGCGCCGGATCCTGTCGTCGGACCTGCGCCGCGCCGCCGACACCGCCGACATCGTCTCGGCCGCCTGCGGGGTGCCCGTCGAGATCGACCCGCGGCTGCGCGAGACCCACCTCGGGCAGTGGCAGGGGCTCACCGTGCCCGACATCGAGGCCGGCTGGCCCGGCGCGATCGCCACCTGGCGGTCGGACCCCGCGTGGGCCCCGCCGGGCGGCGAGTCGCGGATCGACGTCGTCCGCCGGTGCACGCCGGTGGTCGAGGCGCTCGACGACGAGCTGACCGACGAGGTCGAGCCGTCGACCGTCGTCCTGGTCGCGCACGGCGGAATGATCGCCGGGGTCGTCTGCGGGCTGCTCGGGCTGCCCATCGAGGCGTGGCCGGCCATCGGCGGGCTCGGCAACTGCCGGTGGGCCGCCCTGGGCCGCCGCGCCGACCACCCGCGGTGGCGGCTCGTCGGCTACAACGTCGGCGCCGAAGCGTAGGTGGCGCGGCCGCTGCTGCTCGTGCTCGGCGACTCGCTGGCCTTCCACGGCCCCGACCGCGCCGAGCCCGCGGACGACCCGCGGCTGTGGCCGAACGTCGCCGCGGCCGGGCTGGGCGGCCGGGCCGAGCTCGTCGCCGGCATCGGGTGGACGGCCCGGCACGCCTGGCACGCGATCACCCACGACCCCCGGGTGTGGTCGCTGTTCCCGCACGTCGACGCGCTGGTGCTGGCCGTCGGGGGGATGGACACCCTGCCCTCGCCGCTGCCGACGGCGCTGCGCGAGCTGATCCCCGCCCTGCGGCCCGACCCGCTGCGCCGCGCCGTGCGCTCGGGCTACCGGCGGGCCCAGCCGCACCTCGCGCGCGCGTTCGCCGCCGCCGTCCCGGGCGGGGGACCGGTGGCGCTGCCCCCGCACCTCACCGTGCGGTACCTGGAGCTGTGCCGGGGCGCGGTGCTGACGATCCGGCCCGGCGTGCCCGTCGTCGCGGTGCTGCCGCCGGTGCACCGGGCCGCCGCCTACGGGTCCGTGCACCCCGGCCGGCCGGCGGCCGAGCGCGCCACCCGGGCCTGGGCCGCGGGGGCCGGGGTCGACCTGCTGGACCTGCGCGCGCTCGTCGGCGAGCACGTCCTCGGCGGGCACGGCAACCGCGACGGCATGCACTGGGGGTGGGCCGGGCACCGGGCCGTCGGCCGCGCGTGCGCGGACGTGCTGGCCGCGCGGCTGTAGGGTCGCCGCTCGTGCCCGGACCCGTGTGCGTCGTCACCGACTCGACCGCGTCGCTGCCGCCCGGGGTCGCCCGCCGGCGCGGGATCCGCGTCGTGCCGCTGGAGGTGCGGCTCGGCGAGCGGGTGGGGCGCGAGGGGATCGACGTCGACACGGCCGCGGTGGCCGCGGCGCTGGCCGACCCGCGCGTCGACGTGCAGACCTCCCGGCCCGCACCCGCGCACTTCGCCGCCTGCTACCGCGCCGCCCTGGCCGCGGGGGCCGCGTCGGTGGTGTCGGTGCACCTGTCGAGGGAGCTGTCGGGGACGTGGGACGCCGCGCGGCTCGCCGCGGAGGAGGTCGGGCCGGACCGCGTGCGCGTGGTCGACTCCCGCGCCACCGCGATGGGCCTGGGCTTCGCCGTGCTGGCCGCCGCCAACGCCGCGGAGGCGGGCGCGTCCGGGGCGGGGGTCGAGGCCGCCGCCACCGACGTCGCGGCCCGCTGCCGGGTGTTCTTCTCCCTCGACTCCCTCGACCGGCTGCGCCGCGGCGGCCGCATCGGCGCCGCGGCGGCGTTCCTGGGGACGGCCCTGGCGGTGAAGCCCCTGCTGCACGTCGTCCAGGGCCGGATCGTGCCGCTGGAGAAGGTGCGCACCACCGCCCGCGCCGCCCAGCGCCTCGTCGACCTGGCCGCCCGCGCCGCCGGGGACGGCCCGGCCGACCTGGCCGTCCACCACCTCGGCGCCGCCGCCCGCGCCGACGAGCTCGCCGCCCGACTCCGCGAGCGGGTCCCGGCCGCGGCGCGGCTGCTCGTGTCGGAGCTGGGGGCGGTCGTCGGCGCGCACGTCGGGCTCGGGGTGCTCGGGGTCGTCGTGGTGCCGCACCGGCGGGGGTGAGGCGGACGGCGCTCGACCGGGCCTGCGGCCCGGGGCGGTGATCGTCGTCGGCGGGGCGCTGCGGCCGTCGTGGGGGCGGTTGCGCCGGTGGCGCGGCGATCACGGCGTCGGTGATCGTCGTTGGATGCGCGGTGCACCCCTCGTCGGGGTGCGGATGCGCGTCCAGGGCCGATCACGTCGTCGCCCGGCTCCAATCGGGAGGCCCTGGGCCCGTCCTCGCTCGGAGCGGCGCCCGCCCGGGCGCGTCACCCGGCCGGGTCGTCGTGCGGTGGCGGTGGTTGCGGTGCGGTGGTGCGGGGGTCGTCCGCCGGACCCGGTGATCGCCGTGCTGGTGATCGCCGTCCGATGCGCGGTACGGCCGTCCTCAGGGCCATCACGCACATCCAGCGGCGACCAGGTCACCGCGGAACGCGGTGCGCGTGGCCGGACCGCCGCGACCACGGTCGCTGGGGTCAGCAGCCGCAGCGGGCAGCGGGTCGCGCCCCGCCGGTCCCCGGCGCGCACCGACAACGCCCGCCCCCGGGCTCCGCCCCCGGTCACCAGGGTGCCGCGGGGGACCGACCGCGACGGGGCGGACCGCCGTCCGGCGGGTCCGTCCGTCCCCAAGGCGCGTCGTCCGTCCACAGGCCGGCGGACCGCGGCTCCACCGCGCCCGTTCCGCCCTAGCGTCGAGGCGTGGTCGCTCCCGCCCTCCCTCCCGGCGCGCCCGCCCCCCTGCCGGCGGGCGGGATCTGGCCGCCGCTCCCACCGGCCGCGGACCCGCCGACCGTGCCCCTGCCGCTCGCGCCCACCCCACCGGCGCGCGGGGGAGCGGGGTCGACGCCGGACCCGCCGCCCGGGCCCGGGTCGCGGGTCGCGGCCGCGCTCCTCCCCGAACGGTGGCGGCGGGCCCGGGTGGATCCCGGGCGGCTCGGCTCCATGGCCCTGGCCGTGGTCGCGGCGCTCGCCGCGCTCGTCGCGGCGGCGGGGGTGTGGCTGGAGCGGCCCCGGCCCGAGCCGGTCGCCGCCCTGCCGGCTGTCGTCGTGGAGGAGCCCACCGGGTCGGCCGCGCCCCCCACGAGCGCGGCGCCGGCGCCGGCCGGGCTGGTGGTGAGCGTGTCCGGCCGCGTCGCCCGGCCGGGGCTGGTCGAGCTGCCCGACGGCGCCCGGGTCGCCGACGCCCTGGACGCCGTCGGCGGCGCGCTGCCCGGCACCGACCTGACCCTGCTCAACCTGGCCCGCCGCCTCGTCGACGGCGAGCAGATCGCGGTGGGGGTGCCGCCCGCCCCGGACGCCGCCGGCGGCCCGGCCCCCGCCCCCGGCGCCCCGGCGGGTGCGGCGCCGGGTGCGACGGCGGGCGGGCCCGTCGACCTCAACACCGCCACCCTCGACCAGCTCGACGCCCTGCCCGGGGTCGGGCCGATCACCGCCCAGCGGATCCTCGACTGGCGCTCGGCGAACGGCCGCTTCGCCCGGGTCGAGCAGCTGCGCGAGGTCGACGGCATCGGCGAGGCCCGCTTCGGCACGCTGCGCGAGCTGGTGGTCGTGCGATGAGCGCGCCCGCCCTCGACGACCACCGCGGCCCGCTCGACCTGCGGCTGGTCCCGCCGGCCCTCGCCGCCTGGGCGGTCGTGCTCGCCGGGCTGCTGCTCGGGCCGGGGGTCGCCGCCGGGGCGGTGGGCGCCGCGCTGGTGGTGCTCGCGGTCCCGCGGCGGTCCGGGCGGCGCCGCTGGGCGGTGCGGGCCGCCGCGGCCTGCGCGGCCGCGGCCGGGCTGGTGGTCGGGGCCCACGGGCTGCTCGTGGAGCTGCACCCGCTGCGCGGGCCCGCGGCCGAGGGGGCCTCGGCGACCCTGCGGGTGGTGGTCACCGACGACCCGCGGGCGGTCCGCGCCGCCGCCGCCGGGCTCGGCCCCGGGCGGGTGCTGGTCGAGGCGCACCTGGAGCGGGCGCAGGTGGGGGAGGGCGACTGGAGCGCCGGCGGGCGGGTGCTGCTCCTCGCGCCCGCCCCCGAGTGGGCCGGCCTGCTGCCCGGCCGGGCGCTCACGGCCGACGGCCTGCTCGCGCCGGCCACCCGGCCCGACCTGACCGTCGCGGTGCTGCGGGTGCGCGGCCCGCCCCGCGACGTCGCCCCGCCCCCCTGGTGGCAGACCGGTGCCGGGGCGCTGCGCGACGGCCTGCGCACCGCCGCGCTCGCCGCGCTGCCACCGGCGCCCGGCGGCCTGCTGCCCGGGCTCGCGGTGGGCGACACGAGCGCGCAGACCACCGAGGTCGAGGACGACTTCCGGGCGGCCGGGCTCAGCCACCTGACCGCCGTGAGCGGGGCGAACCTCGCCATCGTGGCCGGGGCCGTCCTCGCCCTGGCCCGCGTGCTGCGGGCCGACCCTCGGTGGGCGGCCCTGCTCAGCGCGCTCGCCGTGGCCGGGTTCGTGGTGCTGGCCCGGCCGTCGCCGAGCGTCGTCCGGGCGGCGGCGATGGCCGCGGTGGTGCTGCTGGCCCTCGGGCTCGGGCGGGCCCGGTCGGCGGTGCCGGCCCTCGCCGCGGCGGTGCTGGTGCTGCTGCTGGTCGACCCCGCGCTGGCCGGCGACGCCGGCTTCGCGCTGTCGGTGCTGGCCACCGCCGCGCTGGTGCTGCTGGCGCCCGGCTGGGCCGCGGCCCTGCACCGGCGCGGGCTGCCGGTGTGGGCGGCGGAGGCGATCGCGGTGCCCGCAGCGGCGTTCCTCGCCACGGCCCCGGTGGTGGCCGGGCTGAACGGGCAGGTCGCGCCGGTGGCGGTCGTGGCGAACCTGCTGGCCGTGCCCGCGGTGGCCCCGGCGACGGTGCTGGGCGTCCTCGCCGCCCTGGTGTCCCCGGTGGCGCCGTGGCTCGCGCACGCCCTGGCCGCGCTGGCCGGCCCGGCCGCGGGTTGGCTGGTGCTCGTCGGCGACCGGGCCGCGGCCGTGCCGGACGCCGCCCTGCCCTGGCCCGACGGCGCGCCGGGCGCGCTGCTGCTCGTGGCCGCGCTGGCCGTCCTCGCGCTGGTCTGGCGGTGGCGCAGCGGGCGCGCGCTGCTGGTCGCGGTGCTGCTGGGCCTGGCGCTGGTCCTGGTGCCGACCCGGCTCGTGCCGGTCGGCTGGCCGCCCGCCGGGTGGGCCGCGGTCGCGTGCGACGTCGGCCAGGGCGACGCGGTCGTGCTGGCCACCGGCGAGTCCGGCCGCGCGGTGCTCGTCGACACCGGGGGCGACACCGGGCCGGTCGACGCCTGCCTCGACCGGCTCGGCGTGCACACCCTCGCGCTGGTCGTGCTCAGCCACCTGCACGCCGACCACACCGGGGGCCTGGCGGGCGCGCTGCGCGACCGGGTCGCCGGCGGGGTCGCGGTCGGGCCGGTCCGGCTCCCGCACGACACCCTGCGCCGCGTCGCGCTCACCGCGCGGGACGCGGGCGCGCCGGTGGTCGCGCTGACGCCCGGGCAGCGGCTGAGCTGGCCCGGCCTGGTGCTCGACGTGCTCGGCCCGGTGCACCCCGACGTCGCCCCCGACCCCGAGGACGGCACCGCCGTCAACGACGGGTCGCTGGTCCTGCGGGCCGGCACGGCCGCCGGCTCCGTGCTGCTCACCGGCGACGTCGAGCTCGCCGCGCAGGCCGACCTGGTGGCGTCCGGGATCGACCTGCGCGCCGACGTCCTGAAGATGCCCCACCACGGCTCGCGCTACAGCTCGCCGGACTTCCTGGCCGCGGTCGCGCCGCGGGCGGTGCTGGTCAGCGTCGGGGCCGGCAACCCCTACCGGCACCCCGACCCGGTCCTGCTGGGCGCGCTGGAGCGGGCCGGGGCCCTGGTGCGCCGCACCGACCTGGTCGGGGACACCGCGGTCGTGACCGGGCTGCGGGTCGTGACCCGCGGCAGCCCGCTCCCGGCGCCCCGCCGGCCGGCCGGTCCGCGGGGGCCGGCCGCCGGTCCGGGGCGCGGTCCGGGATCAGGCGCGCTGCGCCAGCGCGTCGCGCACGGCCCGGCTCGTCGCCGGGACCGTGGCGGTCGGGCCGACCTGCCCGGCCACGGCGTCGAGCGTCTTGAGACCGTCGCCGGTGATCAGCAGCACCGTCTCGGCGTCCGGGTCGATCCGGCCCGCCTCGATGAGCTTCTTCGCCGTGGCCACGGTGACGCCGCCCGCCGTCTCGGCGAACACGCCCTCCGTCCGCGCCAGCAGGCGGATGCCCTCCACGACCTCGGCGTCGCTGACGTGGCCCACCGCGCCGCCGGTGCGGCGCACCGCGTCGAGCACGTAGGGCCCGTCGGCCGGGTTGCCGATGGCGAGCGAGCGGGCGATGGTGTCCGGCCGCACGGGCTGCACGACGTCGTGCCCGGCCTCGAAGGCCGCGGCGACGGGCGAGCAGCCCGTGGCCTGGGCGCCGAAGATCCGGTACGGGGTGGGCTCCACGAGCCCCAGCGCGCCGAGCTCGGTGAAGCCCTTGTCCACCTTGGTCAGCTGCGAGCCGGACGCGACCGGCACCACGACCTGCTCGGGCAGGCGCCAGCCCAGCTGCTCGGCCACCTCGTAGCCCAGCGTCTTCGAGCCCTCGGCGTAGTAGGGGCGCACGTTGACGTTGACGAACGCCCACTCCTCGTGCTCGGCCGCCAGCTCCGTGGCCAGCCGGTTGACGTCGTCGTAGGTGCCGTCCACCGCGAGCAGCGTGCCGCCGTAGACGGCGGTGGTGAGCACCTTGGCCTGCTCGAGGGACTGCGGCACGAGCACGACGGAGTCCCAGCCGGCGCGCGCGGCGGCGGCGGCCACGGCGTTGGCCAGGTTGCCGGTGGACGGGCAGCACAGCACCGTGAAGCCCAGCTCGCGGGCCGCGGCCAGGGCCACGGCCACGACGCGGTCCTTGAACGAGTGCGTCGGGTTGCCGGTGTCGTCCTTGACCCACAGGTTCCGCACGCCCAGCGCCGCACCCAGCCGGTCGGCCTTGATCAGGCGGGTGAGGCCGGGCTCGGTGTTGGGATGGTCCTGCACGGTGGAGGGCACCGGCAGCAGGTGGCGGTAGCGCCAGATGTTCCGCGGCCCGGCCTCGATCGACTCCCGGGTCACCCCGGTGAAGTCGTAGGCCACCTCGAGCGGCCCGAAGCACTGCGGGCAGGCGAACTCGGCGGCGAGCGGGATGCGGTGGCCGCACTCCCGGCACGAGAGCGCGCGGGCCGGGCCCAGGTCGAGCGTGGACGTGGTGGCCGACAGGTCGGCGACGAGCGTCATCGTCAGAGTCTCCTCATCTTCCCCGCGCGGTGCGGGTCGGAATTGGCACCGTGATCAGCGCGAGCGCTGCCGGTTGCCGGGGTGTCAACGGGCCGTTCCCTCAACCCCTCTGGATGAGCCATGTTCAGTTGTGGGCCCGACGGTACGGGATCGGTGCAGCGGAGCCCAGGCACCGTCCGCGATGTGGGAGGCGGGTCACCGACGGCGCTCCCGGTGCGCGACGATGGCCCGATGGTGGTCGACCGGGCGCCGCTGCCGCCGCTGCACGTCGTGCTCGGCGAGGAGGAGTTCCTGGCCGAGCGGGCCGTCGGCGACCTCCTGGCGCGGGCGCGGTCGGTCGACCCGGCCGCCGACGTCCGGCGCTACCGCGCCACCGACCTCACCCCCGCCGACCTGGCCGAGGCGCTCAGCCCGTCCCTGTTCGGCGAGGGGCGCATCGTGGTCGTCCAGGCCGCGCAGGAGGCGGGCAAGGAGCTGGCGGCGGCGCTGCTGGAGCAGGCCCGGGACGTGCCCGACGGGATGGCGCTCGCCGTCGTCCACTCCGGGGGCGCCCGGAACAAGGCGCTGGTCGACGGCCTGCGTGCGGTCGGCGCGGAGGTCGTCGACTGCCCGAAGGTGCGGTGGCCGAACGAGCGGGTCGCGTTCGTCCGCAACGAGGTGCGCCGCCTCGGCGGCAAGCTGGGCCCGGGTGCGGCCGAGGCGCTGGCGGAGGCGGTCGGCTCGGAGCTGCGGGAGCTGGCCGCGGCCGCCTCCCAGCTGGTCGCCGACACCGGCGGCACCGTCGACGACGCCGCCGTGCGCCGCTACCACCGCGGCAAGGCCGAGGTGTTCGGCTGGGACATCTCCGACCGGGTCGTGGCGGGCGACCGCGCGGGCGCCCTGGAGGCGCTGCGCTGGGCCGAGGCCACCGGAGTGCCGGCGGTCCTCATCGCCGACGCGTTGGCGTCGGGCATCCGCACGCTCGCCGTCGTCGGCTCGGCCGGACGCGGCGACCCCAACCGGCTGGCGGGGTCGCTCGGCATGTCGCCGGGCAAGGTGCGCAAGGCCCAGCAGCAGGTGAAGTCGTGGCGGCCCGAGTCCGTCGCCGCGGCGGTGGCGATCACGGCGCAGCTCAACGCCGACGTCAAGGGGGCCGCCGCCGACGCCGGCTACGCCCTGGAGCGCGCGGTCCTGCAGCTCTGCGCGGCCCAGGGCCGCTGATCCGGTCCGGGTCCGGACGCGCCGACGCGGCGCCGCCCGGGTGGGGCGACGCCGCGTCGGGGGCGGGACGTCAGGCGGCGGGGGTGGAGATCCGCCGGGACATGGCCGACTTGCGGTTGGCGGCCTGGTTCTTGTGGATCACGCCCTTGCTGGCGGCCTTGTCCAGGGCGCGCGCGGCGGCGCGCTGCAGGCGGGTGGCCTGCTCGGTGTCACCGGCCTCGACGGCCTCGCGGAACTGGCGCACCGCGGTGCGGACGGAGGAGCGGACCGACTTGTTGCGCAGACGGCGCTTCTCGTTGGTCTTGACCCGCTTGATCTGGGACTTGATGTTGGCCACGCGAATGCCTCGGTTCTTCCTGATCTACGACTCGTCGGGAAGGCCCGGGCGGCTGGTCACGCCGGGCGCTCGACGATCCATGTTACAGACCCGCTCCGCCCGACCCCGAGCCGGGCAGCACCGCGGACGACCGAGGGACGTCCTCCGCGCGCGGACACCCGGTCGGGGACCCCCCGACACGCGTCCGCGCCGCTCCACTGGGCCGGACGGACCATGCTGCATCATCGACGGCCGACGCGGCCCGGCCGGGGCCGCGCGCGGGAAGGGGTCGTCGTGAAGGGTCTGTGGGGAGAGTTCAAGGCGTTCGCGCTGGGCGGGAACATGCTGGACCTGGCGCTCGGGTTCATCATCGGCACGGCGTTCGCGGGTCTGGTCGACAGCCTGGCCGCCGACATCATCATGCAGCTCGTGGCGGCGGCCTTCGGTCAGCCCGACTTCACCGCGCTGTCGTTCACGCTCAACGGCTCGGAGATCCGCTACGGCGCGTTCCTGACCGTCGTCGTCAACTTCCTGCTGCTGGCCGCGGTGCTGTTCGGGCTGGTGCAGCTGCTGAAGAGGGCCGGGCTGGGCAACTTCAAGGCCCAGGGCAGCCGGGAGTGCCCGTTCTGCACCGAGTTCGTGGCCATCGACGCGACGAAGTGCAAGTACTGCACCGCCGACATCGAGCCCGGGGTGCGCGACGAGGAGGCGCCGGTGACGACGACGGAGACCCGCGTGGCCGAGTGAGGACCCCGGGGTCGGTCGTGGCGGGGTCGGTCGTGGCGGGGTCGGTCGTGGCGGGGTCAGTCGTGTCGGGGCCGGCCCGGGCGGCGCGGGGGCTGGGCCTGCTTCGGCAGGCGGCCCGCGTCGGCCAGGGCGGCGCGGAGCAGGTAGTCGATCTGGGCGTTGGTGCTGCGCAGCTCGTCGGCGGCCCACCGCGCCAGGGCGTCGTGGACCGCCGGGTCGAGCCGCAGCAGCACGGCCTTCCGGTCGGGCACCTCCTCAGTACAGCGAGCCGGCGTTGACGATCGGCTGCGTCGCCCGGTCGCCGCACAGCACGACGAGCAGGTTGCTCACCATCGCCGCCTTGCGCTCCTCGTCGAGGTCGACGATCTCGCGCTCCGAGAGCCGCTCCAGCGCCATCTCGACCATCCCGACGGCGCCCTCGACGATCCGGCCGCGCGCGGCGACGACGGCGCCGGCCTGCTGGCGCTGCAGCATCGCGCCGGCGATCTCCGGGGCGTAGGCGAGGTGGGTGAGCCGGGACTCCACGATCCGCACGCCCGCGGACTCCACGCGCTCGGCGATCTCGGTGGACAGCCGCTCGGTGATGTCCTCGGCGTTGCCCCGCAGCGACAGGCTGCCGTCGGCGTGGTCGTCGTAGGGGTAGCGGGTGGCGATGTGACGGATCGCGGTCTCGGTCTGGGTGTGCACGAACTCGACGAACGAGTCGACCTCGAACACCGCCCGCGCGGTGTCCTCCACCTGCCAGACCACCACGGCGGCGATCTCGACCGGGTTGCCGTCGAGGTCGTTGACCTTGAGCACGTCGCTCTCGTGGTTGCGGATCCGCGTGGAGACCGTCCGCCGCGTCGTCAGCGGGTTGACCCAGCGCAGCCCGGCCCGCCGCACGGTGCCGGTGTAGCGGCCGAAGAACTGCAGCACCTTCGCCTCGCCGGGCGAGACGGTGGTGAGCCCGCCGAGCACGACCAGCCCCGCCACGGCGAGCAGGCCCCCGACGACGAGGCCGGTGGCCCCCAGGTCGGGGCCGAGGGCCACGGCGGCCCCGGCGAGCACGAGCAGCAGGCCGCCGGCGAGGCCGAGGAAGCCGCTGGTGCCGTGCGCGGGGTGCTCGCGGACGGCGGGGTCGGGCATGCGGACGGGGGCGGCGGTCGGCTCGACCACGGGGACGGACGCGGGACGGGTCATGGCACTCCTTCGCTCGGCTATCCAAGTGATATCACGTTTTCCGCGGGCTGCGCCACCTCCGGCGCGCTGGCATGGGACGATGGGGACGACCCTGCAGCGGAATGGAAAACCTGAGTGGCCTCGTTCGCCGACAAGACGTTCACCCCGCCGGAGCTGATCCGGAACTTCTGCATCATCGCCCACATCGACCACGGCAAGTCGACCCTGGCCGACCGGATGCTGCAGCTCACCGGCGTGGTCGAGGAGCGCGCGATGCGCGCCCAGTACCTCGACCGGATGGACATCGAGCGCGAGCGCGGGATCACCATCAAGGCGCAGAACGTGCGGCTGCCGTGGCAGGTCGAGGGCCAGGACCACGTGCTGCACATGATCGACACTCCCGGCCACGTCGACTTCACCTACGAGGTGAGCCGCGCGCTGGAGGCCTGCGAGGGCGCGATCCTGCTCGTCGACGCCGCGCAGGGGATCGAGGCGCAGACCCTGGCCAACCTGTACCTGGCCATGGAGAAGGACCTCACGATCATCCCGGTCCTCAACAAGATCGACCTCCCGGCCGCCGACCCGGACCGCTACGCCAAGGAGATCGCGCACATCGTCGGCTGCGACGCCGACGACGTGCTGCGGGTCAGCGCGAAGACCGGTGCCGGCGTGAAGGAGCTGCTCGACGAGGTCGTCCGGGTCACCCCCGCGCCGGTCGGCGCGGCCGACGCCCCGGCCCGCGCCATGATCTTCGACTCGGTCTACGACACCTACCGCGGCGTCGTCACCTACATCCGCGTCGTCGACGGCCGGATCACCCCGCGCGAGCGGATCAGGATGATGTCCACGGGCGCCGTGCACGAGCTGCTGGAGGTCGGCGTCGTCTCCCCGGAGCCGAAGGCCACCGAGGGCCTCGGCGTCGGCGAGGTGGGCTACCTGATCACGGGGGTGAAGGACGTCCGGCAGTCCAAGGTCGGCGACACCGTCACCAGCCAGCGCAAGGGCGCCACCGAGCCCCTCACCGGCTACCGCGAGCCGCGGCCGATGGTCTACTCCGGGCTCTACCCCGTGGACGGCTCGCAGTACCCCGACCTGCGCGAGGCACTGGACAAGCTCCAGCTCAACGACGCCGCGCTCACCTACGAGCCGGAGACGTCCGCGGCGCTGGGCTTCGGGTTCCGCTGCGGCTTCCTCGGGCTGCTGCACCTGGAGATCACCCGCGACCGCCTGGAGCGCGAGGCGGGGCTCGACCTCATCTCCACCGCGCCCAACGTCGTGTACCGGGTCGTCAAGGACGACACCACCGAGATGACGGTCACCAATCCGTCGGACTGGCCCACCGGCAAGGTGGCGCAGATCTTCGAGCCGATGGTGAAGACCACGATCCTGGCGCCCTCGGAGTTCATCGGCGCGATCATGGAGCTGTGCCAGAGCCGGCGCGGGCAGCTCGGCGGGATGGACTACCTGTCCGAGACGCGCGTCGAGCTGCGGTACACGATGCCGCTGGCCGAGATCATCTTCGACTTCTTCGACGCCCTGAAGTCGCGCACCCGCGGCTACGCCAGCCTCGACTACGAGGAGGCGGGGGAGCAGGAGTCGGAGCTGGTGAAGGTCGACATCATGCTGCAGGGCGAGCCCGTCGACGCGTTCTCGGCGATCCGGCACAAGGACGACGCCTACGGCTACGGCACGCAGATGACGACCAAGCTGCGCGAGCTCATCCCGCGCCAGCAGTTCGAGGTGCCCATCCAGGCCGCGATCGGGTCGCGGATCATCGCGCGGGAGAACATCCGCGCGATCCGCAAGGACGTCCTGGCCAAGTGCTACGGCGGCGACATCACCCGCAAGCGCAAGCTGCTGGAGAAGCAGAAGGAGGGCAAGAAGCGCATGAAGACCATCGGCCGGGTCGAGGTGCCGCAGGAGGCCTTCGTCGCCGCGCTGTCCACCGACTCGTCGGCCGACAAGCCCAAGAAGTGAGCTAGGGTCCCCTCCTGTTAGGCGAGGCTCGCCTAACAGGAGGGGGTGAGCCCGGTGCGCCGGACCTGGACGATCCTGCTGGCGGCGCTCGCCGTGCTGCTGGGCGGCGCCTGCGGGGCAGTGCCCGAGCCCGAGCCCGAGCGGGCCACCCGGCCCGTGGTGCACGCGCGCGGGACCACCGAGGTGCCCGTCGCCCCGCAGCGCGTGGTGGTGCTCGACACCGGCGAGCTCGACGTCGTGCTGGCCCTCGGCGTCACCCCGGTCGGCGCCGTCGTCGCCCAGCAGGGTGCGCCGCTGCAGACCTACCTCGGCGAGCGCGTCGCGGACGTCGCCGTCGTCGGGACCATCGCCGAGCCGGACCTCGAGGCGGTCGCCGCGCTCGACCCGGACCTGATCCTGTCCAACGAGGTCCGCCACGCCGATCTGTACGACACCCTGAGCGGGATCGCGCCGACGGTGTTCGCCGCCGACGTCGGCGACACCTGGAAGGACACCGTGCGCCTCACCGGCGAGGCGCTCGGCCGCGCGGGCGAGGCCGAGCGCGTGCTCGCCGAGCACCTCGACCGGGCCCGGGCCGTCGGGGCGCGGTTCGGCGACCCGGCCGCCGTCGAGGTCAGCACGGTCCGGTTCCTGCCCGACTCCATCCGCCTGTACGGCGAGGCGTCGTTCATCGGCACGGTCCTCGCCGACGCCGGCTTCTCCCGACCGGAGGTGCAGCGCGTGCCGGAGACGTTCGTCGAGATCAGCGCCGAGCAGATCGGCCAGGCCGACGGCGACCTCCTCCTGCACGCCGCCTACCTCGACGGGGCCGACCTGCAGGCCGAGGTGCTCGCCGGACCGCTCTGGCCGGGCGTGCCGGCGGTGGCCGGTGGCCGGGCGTTCCCCGTGTCCGACGACCTGTGGTACCTCGGGATCGGGCCGATCGCGGCCGGGCAGGTGCTCGACGAGCTCGCCCGCCTCGCCCCGGCCTGAGCACTACCCTGCGGTCGTGGGCAGGGTGGAGTCGGTCAACACGGCGGTGGCGCGGCCCGATCCGGTGACGCGCGCACCCGGCGGGCTGTCGGGCGTGGACAAGCGTCCGGTGCCGGGCGCCGTGCGGCTGGAGGTCGACGGGGTCATCGGCGACGCCGTGTGCGACACCGACCACCACGGCGGTCCCGAGCAGGCCGTGTACGCCTACGCCGCCGAGGACGTCGCGTTCTGGGCGGGCGAGCTGGGCCAGGACATCACCCCGGGCGGCATGGGGGAGAACCTCACGCTGTCCGGCGTCGACTGCTCGCACGCCGTGCTCGGTGAGCGGTGGCGGGTCGGCGAGGCCGTGCTCGTGGTGCGCGGCGCGCGCACGCCGTGCCGGGTGTTCGCCGGGTTCCGCGGCGTGCCCGACCTGGTGAAGCGCTTCGCCGCCGCCGGCCGGCCGGGCTGCTACCTGTCGGTGGAGCGGCCCGCCGCGGTGCGCGCGGGCGACCCGGTGACCGTGCTGGACCGTCCGGACCACGGCGTCGACGTCGCCGCGCTGGCCGCGGTGCTGCTGGGCGACCGGACGGGGCTGGCCGCCGTCGCGCGGGCGCGCCCGCACCTGGGGGCGCGGACGCGGGCGCGGGTGGACGGCGTGCTGGCGCGCTCGGCGTAGGCGCCCGCGCCCGGCCGTGCCCCGCGGCCGGACGGCGCGCACCATGGGCCGGTGACGCTCGCCGACCCGGCCGCCGCCAGCGCGCTCGTGCTGCTCGGGGTGTTCGTCCTGGGCGTGGTGGCCGGGCGGGCGAAGGGCCGCGTGGTGCTGCTGCTCGGCGGGCTGCTGCTGGTCGCCGTGCTCGGTCTCGTGCTCGCCGTGGTCGAGGGCGTGGACCCCGCCGCCCCGCCCGACGTCCTCGGGCCGCGGCTGGGTGCCGTGTACGCGCTGGCGGTGCCGCCCCTGCTGGCGTTCCTGGCCGGCTGGATCGCGGCGCGCGCGAGCTGGCCCGTCCGCGTCGTGGTGGTCGCGGCGACCGTCCTGGCCCTGGCCGCGCTGCCCTACGCCGCGCTCGGCGCCGCGACGGCCGGGGCGGTCGGCGGTTGATCCGCCGGATCCGCGCACCCCGTGGACGTCCGCGCACCGTGCACCGTGCGCGGACGTCGGGACGGTGCGCGCACCGGCCAGCGTCGCACCACGGCGGGCGTGGACTGCTCGCACGCGGTCCTCGGCGAGCGGTGGCAGGTGGGGGAGGCGGTGCTGGTGGTGCGGGGACCGCGGACCCCGTGCCGCATGCTCGCCGCCTTCCGGGGCGTGCCCGACCTCGTCCGGCGGTTCTCCGCGGCGGGGCGCCCGGGGTGCTACCTCGCCGTCGAGCGACCGGCCGCGGTCGCGGCCGGCGACACCGTGCGCGTGCTCGACCGCCCGGACCACGGCGTCGACGTCGCCGCCGTGGCGGCGGCGGTCGCGGGCGACCGCAGCCGTCTCGCCGACCTGCGGCGGGCCCGCCCGCACCTCGGGGCGCGCGGGCGGGCGTGGCTCGACGGGATCGCCCGCTAGTCCCGGGCCAGCGCCTCGAGCAGGTGGGCGAGCTGCTCCCGCTCGGGGGTGTCCCGCGCCCCGATGGCCTCCCCGGCGCGCCGCTCGACGCTGCCGCAGACGCGCTGCACCACGTCCCGGCCGTGGGGGGCGAGGTGGACGAGCACGCGGCGCCGGTCGAGGGGGTCGGTGCGGCGGACGGCGAGGCGGGCGTCGACGAGCTTGTCGACGACGCGGGTGGCGCTGGGGGCGGGCAGCGAGGTGTGCGTGGCGATCTCACCCATGCTGCGGCCGCCGCCGCGGGAGAGCATCAGCAGGACGCGCCAGCCGTCGCGGCTGACGCCTTCGGACGCGGTGACCGGTGACAGCGCGGTGTCCACCGCGCGGTCCAACCGGTCGAGCAGGTCGACGAGACCGGTCACCGGAGGCGCCGGGGCGGGGGCACCCGGCGCCGTTCGACTTCGAGGTTCGGACACGGTCACGTACTGTACGTGCGTTTCGCTGCACGTGCCGCTGCTCGTGCAGGGACCGGCCGAACGGACGGGTGGCGGCGTCAGCGCGTGAACACGACCTTACCGGCCGTGTCCCCCTCCAGCATCGCCCGGAAGCCCTCCTCCGCCCGCTCCATCGGCAGCTCCAGGCCGATCTGCGGCGCGAGGCCGGCCCGGGCGACGAAGGCCAGCAGGTCGACCAGCTCCTGGCGGGTGCCCATCGTCGAGCCGACGACCCGCAGCTGCAGGAAGAACAGCCGCTGCAGGTCGGCGGGCGGGTTGGGTCCGCTCGTCGCACCCGAGACGACGATCGTGCCGCCCGGCCGCAGCGCCCGCATCGAGTGCTTCCAGGTCGCCTCGCCGACGGTCTCGAACACCGCGTCGACCCGGTCGGGCAGCCGCGCCCCCGACTCGAACACGGCGTGCGCGCCCAGCTGCGTCGCGAGCGCGCGCTTGTCCTCCGTGCGCCCGGTCACCCAGACCTGGAAGCCGGCGGCGCGACCGAGGGTGATCAGGGCGGTGGCCACCCCGCCCGACGCGCCCTGCACCAGCATGGTCCGCCCCGGCCGCAGGCCCGACTTGACGAACAGCATCCGGTAGGCCGTCAGCCAGGCGGTGCCCATGCACGCGCCCTGCGCCGGGGTGAGGCCCTCGGGCATCGGGACCGCGTTGCGCGCCGGCACGACGACGACGTCGGCGAACGTGCCCTGGTGCTCCTCGGTGAGCAGGGTGCGGCGCGGGTCGAGCGTCTCGTCGCCGTCCCAGTCCGGGTCGCCGACCACCGAGTGCAGCACGACGGGGGAGCCGTCGGGCAGCGTGCCGGCGCCGTCGCAGCCGAGGATCATCGGGAACCGCTCGGGCTTGATCCCCACGCCCCGCAGCGTCCACAGGTCGTGCATGTTGAGGCTGGCCGCCGTGACGCGGACCGGCACCCACCCGTCGGGCACCTCCGGCTCGGGCCGCTCGCCCACGGTGAGCGAGGCGAGCGGGTCGTCGGCGTTGGGCCCGGTGGCGTAGACGGCGAACATGGGCCGAACCTAGCGGCGCCCCCGCCCCGGTACCGTGTGGACCGTGACACGGGCGATCGCCGACTGGTACGACGCGGTCGAGCTGTGGGTCACCCAGCTCGCCTTCCCGTTCCAGGTCGTGCTGGCCGTGCTGGTCGTGCTGCCGGTCTGCTTCGCCGCCGCCCTGGCGCTGGACCGGCTCGCCGACGTCGTGGTCGCCCGCGTCCGGCGCTGACCCGTCTGCGCTGACCGCGCCGCCGCTCAGCAGGCCGCCGCGAGCGCGGGCAGGACGTCCGAGCAGCCGGCGTCGACGAGCTCGGTGGCCAGCGGGTCGCCGCGGGTCGCCCCGCGGTTGACGATGACGACCGGGACGCCGAGCTTGTGGGCGTGGCGGACGAACCGCAGCCCCGACATGACGGTGAGCGAGGAGCCCGCGACGAGCAGCGCGCCGCCGCCGCGCATGGCGTCGACCAGGGCGTAGGCGCGGGTGACGCGGTCGCGGGGCACGTTCTCGCCGAAGAACACGACGTCGGGCTTGAGCGGGCCGCCGCACCGCTCGCAGGGGGCCAGGACGAACGCGTCGACCAGCGCGTCGTCGAGCTCGGCGTCGCCGTCCGGGTTGACCGCCGCGTCCGCGCCGAAGCCGGGGTTGAGCGCGGCGAGGCGCTCCTGCAGGTCGATCCGCGGGGACGTGCGGCGGCAGTCCAGGCAGACGACGGTGTCGATGCGGCCGTGCAGGTCGATCACCGCGCGCGACCCGGCTGCCGTGTGCAGCCCGTCGACGTTCTGGGTGATCAGCCCGTGCAGCACCCCGGCGTCCTCCAGGTCGACCAGCGCCCGGTGCCCGGCGTTCGGGCGTGCGTGCGCCATCGTCGACCAGCCGACGAAGCTGCGCGCCCAGTAGCGCCGACGGGCGTCCGCGCCGGAGACGAACACCTGGTAGGTCATCGGGGTGCGGGCCGGGGAGCCGGGGCCGCGGTAGTCGGGGATGCCGGAGTCGGTGGAGAGCCCGGCCCCGGTGAGGGCGACGATCGGCCGCCCGGCGAGCAGGTCCAGCACCCCGTCAGGATACGGCCCAGGACGGGGGGCGCTTCTCGGCGAACGCGGCCATCCCCTCCTGGCCCTCCTCGCCCGCGAAGAACCGCGCCGACAGCTCCTGCATGGGCGCGAACCGGTCCGCGACGCCCTCGCCCCGCAGCAGCTCCTTCGTCGCCGCGAGCGCGCCGGGCGCGCCGAGCCGCAGCATCTCCGCGTAGCGGGCGACCTCGGCGTCCAGCTCCCCGGCGGGGACGCAGGAGTTGACCAGCCCGACGGCGACGGCGCGCGCGGCGTCGAACGCCTCCCCGGTGAGGAACAGCTCGTGCGCGGCCCGGGGGAGCAGCCGCGGCAGCACCGTCACCGAGATCACCGCGGGCACGACGCCGATGCGGACCTCGCTGAACGCGAACGTCGCCTCCTGCGCGGCGACCGCGATGTCGCAGGCCGCGACGAGGCCCACGCCGCCGGCCCGGGCCGGCCCGGCGACCTTCGCGACGACGGGCTTCGGGGAGTCCCAGATCCGCGCCAGGATCGCCGGGAACTCGTTCACGCCCTGCCCGCCCGCCCCGGCGCCGCGGCCCTCCTTGAGGTCCATGCCCGCGCAGAACACCCGGCCGGTGTGGGCGAGCACGAGCACGCGGACGGCGTCGTCGGCCAGCGCGGCGTCCAGGTGCGCGAGCAGCTCGCGGCGCACCTGCGCCGAGAGCGCGTTGCGGTTGGCCGGGGAGTCCAGGGTGATCGTGGCGACGCCCGCGGCGACGTCGAGGTGCACCAGCTCGGGGTGGTCTGCGCCCTCCGCGGAGGGGGGTACGTCGGCCGTCATGCGCTGACCGTAGTTCAGGACAGCAGCCGGTCGCGGGCCTCGCGGGTCTGCGCGTCGTGCCGCGCGGCGGCGTCGAGGGCCTGCAGGAACGTCGTGACCAGCACGTCCTCCACGGCGGCCCGGGAGGCGCCCGGCTGCTCCAGCCAGGTCAGGCAGACCTGCTTCTCGAACGCGAGCCAGCCCTCGACGACCAGCGCGAGCACCGGCGAGGGGTCGGTGACGCCGAGGGCGTGCAGCGCGGCCGCGCGCGTGTGCGCGTCCATCGCCGCCGCGATCCGGGCCGGTTCGCCCGAGTGCGCCGCCAGCAGCACGCGCCAGCCCACCGGGTCGGCGCGCACGTGGTCGAGGTAGGCGCCGAGCCCGGCGAGCAGCAGCTCCCGCGGGTCGCCGTCCGCCGCGGCCGCCGCGTCGAGCGCGGCCGTCATCGTCTCCGCCGCGCGGGCGGCCGCGGCGTCGAGCAGGGCCTGCTTGGTGGGGAAGTAGTGGTAGAGCAGCCCCTCGGACACCCCGGCGTGCCGGGCGATGTCCTGCACCGAGATCGTCGCCAGGTCCCGGCCGGCGGCGAGGTCGCTGGCCGCGTCGAGCAGCTGCGCGCGCCGCCGCTCGGGCGGGAGCCGCCGGACCGTCCTCTCCACGTCCCCACCGTAGGCGACCCGTTGTTGAAGTTCGACTCAACAGACGCTAGCTTGTTGAAGACCGGTTCAACGAGGAGGAGCGACCATGGCCGTCGAGCCCGGACCCGAGATCACGACACTGGCGACGACGCGCGGACCCGTCCGCGTGCGCGACACGGGCGGGAGCGGCCCGGCCGTCCTGCTCGTGCACTCCCTGCTGGTGGACCCCGACCTGTACGCGCCGCTGGTGCCGCTGCTCACCGCCCGGGGGTGGCGCTGCGTGGTGCCCGAGCTCCCGCTCGGCGCGCACGCCGTCCCGCTGGCCCCCGGCGCGGACCCGTCCCCGCCCGGGCTGGCCGCCCTGCTCGTCGCCGTGCTCGACGCGCTGGGGATCGAGCGCGCGCACGTCGTCGGCGTCGACACCGGCGGGGCGCTCACCCAGCTGCTCATGGCGCACCACCGCGACCGCGTGGACCGCGTGGTCCTCACCGCCTGCGACGCCTACGAGGCGTTCCCCCCGCGCGGGCTGCGGCCGCTGATCGCGCCGCTCGGGTCGCGGGCGGTGCTCGCGGTGCTGGCCCGGCTCCTGCGGGTGCCGGCGCTGCGCCGGCTCGCGGTGTCGCGGCCGATCAGCCACCGCGGCGCGTCCGACGCCCAACTGGTGCGCTGGACCGCGCCCCTGCGCGACCGGGCGGTGCGCGAGGACCTGCGGGCCGTCGTCCGCGCGATGCACCCGCGCCACACCCTCGCCGCGGCCGAGGCCAACCGCGACTTCCCCCGCCCGGTCCTGGTGGCCTGGGGCGACGACGACCGGGCCTTCCCGCGGCGCCTCGGCGACCGGCTGGTGGCCGAGCTGCCCGACGCCCGGCTGGAGACGCTGCCCGACTGCGCCGCGTTCGCCTCGCTCGACGTGCCCGAGCTGCTCGCCGAGCTGGTGGACGCCCATCTGCGCGGCGACCGCGCCGCGACCCCCGCGGGTCGCGGCGCGGACCGCGCTACCCCGCTCGCCGGGCGGTGAGCAGCAGCCGCGGGCTGCCGAGCCCGAACGGCGAGCCGTCCGGGCCGCCGTAGCGGGCGACGTCGGTGAAGCCGCCCTCGACGAGCAGCTCGCCCAGGTGGGCACTGGTGAACACGTGGTGCAGCGCGGTCACCCGCTGCACCTGCTCGCCCCGGGTGAACACGTACCGGCTCAGCAGCCGGCTGCGGGCGGCGTCGTAGTCGTTGGACCCGGTGACGGTGATGTCGCCGGTGACCATGTCGCGCGGCGCGCCGTCCACGAGCCCGGGCAGCACGGACTCGGCCGCCGTCGACGTGTCGACGACGAGCCCGCCGCCCGGGCGGACCGCACCGGCCAGCGCCGCGACGAACTCGCGCAGGCCGGTGAGGTCGAGGTAGCCGGAGCTGTTGCCCAGGCAGACGGCGGCGTCGAACGACCCGTCGCGCGGGAGGTCCCGCATCTCGCCGACGCGCAGCGCGACGTCGAGCCCGGCGGCGGCCGCGGCCCGGCGGGCGTGCCCGACCGCCTCGGTGGAGATGTCGACGCCGGTCACGCGGTGCCCGCGCGCGGCCAGCGCGAGCGCGTGCCGGCCGCTGCCGCACGGGACGTCGAGGACGCGCGAACCGGACGGCAGGTCCAGGCGGGACTCGACGAAGTCGATGTCGTCGGTGGTGGCCCGCGGCGGCACGGCGCGCCGCCAGAACTCGTTGGGCAGCTCGGTGAAGAACCGGGCGTACCAGTCGGAGGGGATGGTGTCGGACTCGGACAACGGAGGTGCTCCAGGGGGTGCGTCGGACGTGCGGGCGTGACGGCACCGGGCGCGCGGCCGCCGGGTGGCGGCCGTCCTGGGGCGTCAGCGGACCGTGGTGGCCCGCGACGCGCGGTGGCCCGGTGCGGGGGACCGGGCGGCCATGGCTTCCTCCGTGGTGGTCGCCGGACGGGGTCCGGCGGGTGTGCGGCGACGCTAGCAGCGCCGGGGGCGCGGCCGCCGCCGGTTTTCCACCGCCGGTGCCGGGCCCGTGATGCACCGGGCTCGGGGGCCGGGCCGCCCGGGCTGCGGCGATCACCCGTCACGTGATCGCCGTCCCCCGGGCGCTGCCGCCCTCCCGGGGGCGTCGGCGCCCGTCCCGCGGCGATCTGCCGGCGCGCCGGCCACGGTCCGTCAGCGCGGGACCGGGACCGCGGCCCCGTCCGCCGCCGCGTCGGTGAACGCCGAGGCCTGCAGCGCGTACATCTCCGCGTAGCCGCCGCCCGCGGCCACCAGCTCGGCGTGGGTGCCCAGCTCGGCGATCCGGCCGTGCTCCAGCACCACGATCCGGTCGGCGTGGCGGACGTTGGCCAGGCGGTGGGTGACCAGCACCGTGATGCGGTCGTCGCCGCGCAGCCCGCGCAGGGCGGCGAAGACGGCGTGCTCGGCGCGGGCGTCCATCGCGGCGGTGGGCTCGTCGGCGATGACCAGTGCGGCGTCGCGGTAGAGCCCGCGCCCCACCGACAGCCGCTGCCACTGCCCGCCCGAGAGGTCGCGGCCCTTCTGGAACTGCCGCGACAGCATCGTCGCCCCGCCCTCGGGCAGGGTCGCGAGCACGGCGTCGGCGCCGGAGCGGGCGGCGGCGTCGGCGAGCACGGCGCCGTCGGGGTCGGGGCGGTCCAGCCGGCCGATGCGGATGTTGTTCGCCGCGGTCACCGGCCAGTGCAGGGGGTCCTGCAGCACCACGGCGACGCGCTCGTGCAGCGCCGCGGCGTCGAGGTCGGCCGTGGCGGTGCCGTCCCAGCGCACGGCGCCCCGGTCGGGCAGGTACAGCCCGCTGATCAGCTTGGCCAGCGTCGACTTCCCCGACCCGTTCTCCCCGACGAACGCGATCACCTCGCCCCGGTGCAGCGTGAGCGTCACGCCGTCGAGCGCCGGAGCGTCCTGCCCGGGGTAGCGGAACACGACGTCCTCGACGGTGATCGCGTCCGGCCCGGTGCCCGGCCGGGCCGTCGCGGGCGGTCGGCGCCGCCCCGCGCAGTCGGCGACCAGCGTGCGCAGCAGGTCGATGTGGAACCCGGACTCGTACAGCGCGCTGATCTGGTACATCGCCGAGACGATCGCGTTCGCCGCCGACCGCATGGCCAGCACGGCGGTGCCGGCCAGGGCCAGGGGCAGCGCGCCGGCGAGGAGCAGCAGCCCCAGCACCGCGTAGCCGGCACCGGTGCCGAGGCCGGACAGCGCGCGCCCCACCGTCGTGGCCCGGTTCTGCCGGTGCCCGACGCGCACGCTCTCGGCCATCAGGTCGCCCGCGATGCGGCGGTGCTCGGCTAGCAGCAGGTCCTGCGCGGTGAAGGCGCGCACCTCGGCCGCACCCTGCCGCTGGGAGATCAGCTCACCGACGACGTCCAGCCGCCGGACCTGGGAGGTGGTGCGGACGAAGGAGTCGAACGACAGCTGGGCCGAGCGGACGCGCGCCCACGCCTGCGGGCCCGCGGCCAGCACCACCACCGGGGCGAGCAACGGGTGCAGCAGACCGGCCGTCACCGTCGCCGACAGCACCGTGACCAGCAGCGAGGTCAGCGACTCGGCCTCGCGCACGGCGGCCCGGACCCGGCTCGGTGCCCCGCTGACCACCCGCTCGACGAGCTGGGTGAAGTCCGGGTCGTCGAAGGCGACCAGGTCCACGCGCACCAGCGCGGCGTACAGCTCGTCGGTCGCGGCGCGCTCGACGCGCGGCCCGAGCTCGGCCTGCACCGCTCCCTCGGCCGCGTCGAGCAGCCCCTGCACCGCGTAGGCGGCGACGACGACGGCCAGCGCGGGCAGGGCGGCCAGGACCCGGTCGGGCGTCGGGCCGGCGGCGAGCAGCCGGGTGAACACGTCGGCGGTGGCGAGCAGCCCGAACGCCTGCGCCGCGCCGCCGAGCAGCTGCAGCGCCCCCGCCCCCAGCGTCAGCCGCGGCGCCGCGCGCCAGGCCCAGGAGACGACCCGGGCGAGGGTGCGCGGCACGGCCGTCGCCACCTCGCGCAGCCCCGCCGACGCGACCTTCTCGTAGCCCTGCGCCCAGTAGGGCGTCTCCATGTCGTCGACGCCGATCAGCGGCGTGTGATCCCCCACCCGGGAGATCGTCCCCGGAGGCGGGCCGTTCGCCCAGCGCCTATCCGCAGGACGCCCGCAGGAACGCGGCCGTGCGGTCGTCGGCGGGGAAGAACGCCTCGATCGCCACCTCGTCGAGGGTGACGTCCAGCGGGGCCCCGAGCACCGACACCGTCGAGAACAGCGCCAGCTCCCCGCCCCGGGGGTGGCGCAGCCGCAGGGGCAGCACGACCCGGTCGCGGGGCCGGGCGTGCGGGTCCAGGCCCAGCTCGCGGCAGTACCCCGTCACCTCGCCGAGCAGGGCCAGCAGCCCGGTGCGCGCGGACCGCTCGGCCTGGCGGCGCAGCCGCGACACCAGGTGCGCGGCGTACTCGGGCAGGTCGACCACGTGCCGGGCGACCCCGCGCGGGTGCAGGGCCAGGCGCAGGACGTTCACCGGCGGGGCGAGCAGGTCCTGGTCGACGAGCGCGGTGAGCACCGGCAGCCCGGCGTTGGCGGCGAGCAGGTTCCACGCGCCGTCGACGAGCAGCGCCGGGTGGGGCTCGTGGCCGGTGAGGATCCGCCGCAGCGACCCGCGCACCTGCGCCAGCTCCGCGTCGTCGAGGTCGTGCTCGGTGTAGGCGGGCGCGAAGCCGGCGGCGGTCATCAGCTCGTTGCGGGCGCGCAGCGGCACGTCGAGCTCCTCGGCCAGGTGCAGCACCATGTCGCGGCTGGGCCGGGACCGCCCGGTCTCCAGGAACGACAGGTGCCGCGCGGACACGTCGGCCCGCAGGCCCAGGTCGAGCTGGGTGAGCCGGCGGCGCCGGCGCCAGTCGCGCAGCAGCGCCCCGAACGCGGTGGACCCGACCACGGCCGTCATGGGAGGAACGCTAGCGGCGGGCGCGGTGCGGCTCGATGACCTCGGAGGTAGCCGGGCGGCGCCGGGCCGGGTCGGTGAGCCCCAGCGCGACGAGCACGACGGCGGCCAGCAGCGCTCCGGTGCCGCTGATGACGTCGACGTCGATGTGGCCCAGGGTGAAGGCGGCGTTGAGCACGGCGTGCGGCACGAGGCCCGCCGCGACCCAGTTGCCGCCCGAGCGCACGTGGATCCACGCGGAGACGACGCCCCAGCCGATCCAGTTGGTGGTCATCAGCAGCAGGTTGAGCTCGGACTGCACCAGCTGCGCGGCGAAGAACGACGGCAGGTGCCACAGCGCCATCAGCGCCCCGACGACGACCCCGGCCGCGGTCGGGGACACGAGCTGCATCAGCCGGGGCAGCGCGTAGCCCCGCCAGCCGTACTCCTCGCCGAGCGGGCCGGGGTCGGTCAGCAGGTAGGTGGTCGTCAGCAGCGCGACCGGCGCCAGCACGAACACGCCGAACGCGTCGAAGCGGGCCTCCGCCGCGGCGCCGGCGCCGATCCGGCCCAGGCCGGCCACGACGGCCCAGGACAGCGGGATGGCGTAGGCGCCGACCAGCAGCCACAGCGCGGTGCGCCGCCACCGGCCGGGCGCGACCGCGCCGCGGGCGATGTGGGCGAGCCCGGCCCGCACGCCCAGCTCGCGGAGCGTGAGGACCACCCCGACCCCGGTCGGGGCGAACACGGCGAGGTACCAGAAGAGCCGCCCGCGCCCGCCCTCCACGCCCTCCGGCCCGACGAGCAGGTCGGGCGCGAGGAACAGCAGCGCGGCCAGCCCCCAGGTGACGGCGAAGACCGAGCCGTAGAACACGGCGAGCTGGCGCAGCGGGGCGGACCGGTGCTCCGCCCGGTCGGGGACGGCGGCGTGGCGGGCGGGATCGCGGGGAGCGGGTCGCACGGTGGGGCCTCTCGTTCGGAGGAGATCGACGCCGACGACGCTAGGGAGCGGGGGCCCGCTCCTCGTCCGCGTCGACCCGCGGGACCGCCGCGCCGGCCCGGACCCCGGGCCTCCGGGTGGGCCCTGATGCGCCGTCGGCGCCGGTGCGCCACGCTCCCCGGTCGTGGTCATCGCACCGGGCCCGGCGGGCCCGCGCCCCGCCGGCGTCGCGACCGTGCTCGTCGCGGGTCTCGCCGCCGGTCTGGCGGTCGTCCTCGCCGCCGACGCCCTGGTCCCCGTCCCGCTGCTGGCGGCGGCGACGGTGCTGCCCGCCTGGGCCCTGTCCGCCGCGGCGCTGCTGCTGCCCCCGGGCACGGCGGCGCCGGCGGTGCGGGTGCTGCTGCACGCGCTCGCGGCGACCTGGGTCCTCAGCCTCGTGCCGGTGCCGGGCGACCCGGTGAGCCAGACCCTCGCCGCCCTGCTCGGCGGGCTCTGGCCGGCCGTCCTGGCCCAGCTCGTGCTGAGCCTGCCCGAGGGGCGCCCGCCCGGCCGCGCCGGGCGCACCGCGCTCGTCGGCGCGTACGTGCTGACCGGGCCCGGCAACGTCGCCGCCCAGCTGGGCGGCGGCCCGGCGGTGCAGGTGGTGGTGGGGACGGGGCAGGTGGTCTTCGGGGTGGCGCTCGTGGTGCTGGTGGGGCGGCGCCTGCGGTCCCTGCCGCCCGTGGTGCGCCGCTCGTACGGGCCGGTCCTCGCCAGCGGCGGCCTGGTCGTCGCCTCGCTGGTGGCGCTGCGGGTGGCCCAGGCGCTGCGCGACGGGCCCGCGGCGCCCGCCGAGCTGCGGCCGGGCTGGCTGCAGGTGGCCTACGGGGCCGCGCTCGCGCTGCTGCCGCTCGGCCTCGCCGTCGCCGGCACGGCCGCCCGGCTGGACCGCGCCCGCGTCGCCGACCTCGCGACCGCGCTCGACGGCCCGCTCACCGGCGAGGAGCTGCGCGCGGCGATCGCCCGCGCCCTGCAGGACCCGTCGCTGGAGGTGCTGTACTGGCGACCGGCGGCGGGCCACCACGTCGACGCGGCCGGCGTCCCGCGGGCGGTGCCCGACGACCCGGCCCGCGCGGTCACCCCCATCGGCCGCGACGGCGCCCCGATCGCGCTGCTCGTCCACGCCGCGGGACCGGCGAGCCGCGCCCCCCTCGTCCGCGCCGTCGCGGCGGCCGCGCGCCTGGCGCTGGAGAACGAGCAGCTGCGCAGCGACCTGGCCGCCCGCCTGGTCGAGGTCCGGGCCTCGCGGGCCCGGCTGCTCGTCGCCGGGGACACCGCCCGCCGGCGGCTGGAGCGCGACCTGCACGACGGCGCCCAGCAGCGCTTCGTCAACGCCACCGTGCTGCTGGCGCTGGCGCGCCGGCACGTCCCGGCGCCCGGCCGGGCGGCGGACGCGGTGGCGGCGGCCGGCGACGAGCTGCGCCGCGGCCTCGACGAGCTGCGCGAGCTGGCCCGCGGCCTGCACCCGGCCATCCTCAGCGGCGCCGGGCTCGGTCCGGCGCTGGAGGCGCTGGCCGAGCGGTGTGCCGTCCCGGTCGCGCTGCGGGTCGACCTGCCGCACCGCCTGCCGACCCCGGTCGAGGACGCCGCCTACTACGTGGTGTCCGAGGCCCTGGCCAACGCGACCAAGCACGCGGCGGCCGCGGCGGTGCGCGTCGAGGCGGGGACGGCCGACGGCGCCCTGCGCCTGGTCGTCGCCGACGACGGCACGGGCGGGGCCGACCCGGAGCGCGGCAGCGGCCTGCGCGGGCTGCGCGACCGGGTCGAGGCGCTGGACGGCCGCCTGGACGTGGTCAGCCCGGTCGGCGGCGGCACGCGCGTCGAGGCGGTGGTCCCGTGCGCGTCGTGATCGCCGACGACGCCCGGCTGTTCCGGGCCGGGCTCGCCGCCCTGCTCGAGGACGTCGGCTGCACCGTGACCGGCCAGGCCGGCGACGCCGACGAGGTGCTCCGGATCGTGCGGGCCGACCCGCCCGACGCCGTCGTGCTCGACATCCGGATGCCCCCCACCCACACCACCGAGGGCCTGGAGGCCGCCCGCCGGCTGCGCGAGGAGCACCCGCGGCTCGGCGTGCTGCTGCTGTCGCAGTACCTGGAGAGCCACTGGGCCGTGGCGCTGCTCGGCGGGGGCGCCGACCACACCGGCTACCTGCTCAAGGAGCGCGTCGCCGACGTCGACGAGCTGCACACCGCGCTGCAGACCGTGGTGCGGGGCGGCACCGTCGTCGACCCGTCGGTCGTGGCCGGGCTCGTGGCCCGCCGCCGGGAGCGCGACCCGCTCGACGCCCTCACCGAGCGCGAGCGCCAGGTGCTCGGGCTCATGGCCGAGGGCCGGTCCAACCAGGCCATCGCGCAGCGGCTGTTCGTCGGGGACAAGACGGTGGAGTCCCACGTCCGCGCGATCTACACCAAGCTCGACCTCCCGGCCGGGCCCCAGGACCACCGCCGGGTGCTGGCGGTGATCGCGCTGCTGCGCGGGTAGCTGCGGCTTGACGCTGACCGATCGGTCAGCTTACTGTCCGATCGGGAGGTGAGGCTGGATGATCGAGGTGCGCGGGCTGACCAAGCGGTTCGGGACGGTCCTCGCCGTCGACGACCTGTCGTTCACCGTGGCGCCGGGCGCCGTGACGGGGTTCCTCGGGGCGAACGGCGCGGGGAAGTCGACGACGCTGCGGATGGTGCTGGGGCTCGACGCCCCGACGGCCGGCACGGCGACGGTGGCGGGCCGGCGCTACCGCGACCTGCGCCGCCCGGCCCGGGAGGTGGGCGCCCTGCTCGACCCGCGCTGCGCCCACCCCGGCCGGACGGCCCGGGCGCACCTGCGCTGGATGGCCGACCTCGCCGGGGTGGGGCGGGCCCGCGCCGACGAGGTGCTGGAGCTGGCCGGGGTCGCCGCCGTGGCCGGGCGCCGGATCGGCGCGCTGTCGCTGGGCCAGCGCCAGCGGGTCGGGCTCGCGGGGGCGCTGCTGGGCGACCCGGGGACGCTGGTGCTCGACGAGCCGCTCAACGGGCTCGACCCGGTCGGCGTCGCGTGGCTGCGCGGGCTGCTGCGGGAGCTGGCGGCGCAGGGTCGCACCGTGCTCGTGTCCAGCCACCTGCTGCACGAGATGGAGCACACCGCGCAGCGGGTCGTCGTCCTCGCCCGCGGGCGGCTGGTCGCCGAGCGCGCCGTCGCCGACCTGCGGGCCGCCGCCGTGCTCGTCCGCGCCGTGGACCCGCCGGGCACCGCGCGGCTCGGCGACGCGCTGCTGCGGGCGGGGGCGCAGGTCGTCACCGTCCCCGACGGACTGGAGGTGCGCGGCCGGGACGCCCGGGAGGTCGGGCGCGCCGCGCTCGCGCTCGGCGTCGCGCTGGCCGAGCTGTCGGTGCGGCGCACCGGGCTGGAGGAGTCGTTCCTCGCGCTCACCGGGGGCCCGTCTTGACCGTCGCGTCGGTGCCGGCGGCCCGGGGGTCGGCGCTGCGCGCGGAGGCGCGCAAGCTCGTGACGGTGCGCTCGGCCCCGCTGACCGCGCTCGCGGCGGTCGTCGGGGCGCTCGCGCTCGCCGGGCTGGTCCTGGCCAGCCTCCCGGTCACGCAGGGCGCGTCGGTGGCCGCGCTGCCGCCGCGCGACGTCCTGGGCGCCGCGCTGCTCGGCGTCGACCTCGCCGCGGTCGCGGCGATCGTGCTGGGCGCATCGGCGGCGGGCGGGGAGTGGGCGACCGGGCAGGCGCTGCCGACGTTCCTGCTCCAGCCCCGCCGCGAGGGGGTGGTGCTGGCCAAGACCGCGGTCGTGGCGGGGGCGGCGGCGGTCGTCGGGGTCGCGGCCGCGCTGGTCTGCACCGGGCTCGCCGCGGCCGTCCTCGGCGACCGCGGCCTGCCCCCCGACGCGCTGCGCGCGGCCGCCGGCACCGTGCTCACCCCGGTGTTCTTCGCCCTCGTCGCCTGCGCCGCCGCGTTCGCGCTGCGCAGCACCGGCGGCGGCGTCCTCGTCGCGCTGCTCCTGCTGGCGCTGCCGACGGCCGCGGGCTGGCTGGGCCTGCCCGTCGCGCTGCTCCCGGCCGCGGCGCTGCACAGCCTGTCCGGCACGGCGGGCCCCGACGAGCTGGTGGGCGCGCCGACCGCGGTGCTGTCGCTGCTCGGCTGGACCGCGCTGGCGCTGGGGGTCGCGATCGGCCGCGTCCGCGCCCGGGACGTGTAGATGGCCACGTTCGTGGAGGAGGCGCGGCGGCGCCAGATCGTCGGCTGCACGGCGGAGCTGATCGCGGAGCGCGGCTCGGCGGGGGTGTCGCTGTCGGCCATCGCGGGCGCCGCCGGCATCTCCAAGGCCGCGGTGCTCTACCACTTCGCCTCCCGCGACGCGGTGCTCGCCGCGACGGTCGCGCACGTGCTGGAGGCGTTCGTCGCCGACGTCGGGGGCGCCGTCGACGCCGCCGACGGGCCGGAGGCGATGCTCCTGGCCTACCTGTCCGCCGTGGTCGCCCACTTCCGCGCCCACCCCGCGCACCTGCGGGTGCTGGCGGACGGGGCGCCGGGCACCCCCGCGGAGAGCCGGACGGCCGCGGTGGCCGGGATCGTCGCGGACGGGCAGGCGGCCGGGGTCTTCCGGTCCGGCGACCCGCGCGTGCTCGCCGTGATCGTCTCCGGCGCGCTGGACGCGGTCGTGGCGCAGTGGCTCGCCGACCCCGCCCTCGACGTCGGGGCGGCGGCCGCCGAGCTGGAGCGCTGCGTGCTGCGGATGCTCCGGCCCGGCGGCCCCGGTCCGGTCAGCCCGGCTTGACCTGCGTCCACTCGTTGGTGATCGCGACGCCGGCCCGCGCGAACAGCACGCTGACCGGGCACCGGCGGGCCACCTCGTCGCGGAGCCGCTCGAACTGGTCGGCCGTGGCGTCGGTGGTGATCTCCGCGGTGATCCGCAGGTCCTGGAACGTCGCGTCGGCGCTCTCCCGGCCGGTGGTCATCGTGGTGGGGTCGAAGTCGGCGGCCACGTCGATCGCCACCGCGTCGATCGTGATGCCCAGCTCCTTGGCGACGATCTGGGCGGTGACCTGGTTGCACGAGCTGAGCGAGGCCAGGGTGTAGGCGAGCGGGCTGGGGTGGGCGTCCCGCCCGCCGAAGGCGGGGTACGCGTCGGTCTCGATGACGTACTGGGCGCCCTTGACGGCGACGGTCTGGGCGACGCCGGTCCCGGTTCCGGACACGGCGAAGGTGACGAGCGGCACGGCTGGAGCTCCTGGGGGAGGGGGCGGGACGACCGGGGTCAGCGACAGCCGGTGGCGCACACGCGCAGCAGGTCGACGTGCAGGCGACGCACCCGGACCCGGTCCACGGGAGCACTCCACCACGCGCGGTCGCGGCGCGCGCGCCAGGATCCACATCGTGAACACCGTCGTGCTGCACGTGCCGCACGCGGGCGTGCGCGTGCCGGGGTGGGCGCGGCCGGACCGGCTGGACGACGAGGAGCTGGCCGCGGAGGTCGCCGCGCTCACCGACCACCGCACCGACGTCCTCGCCCGCGCCGCGGTCGGGGATGCGACCGGCGCCGCGGCCGGTGACGCGGTCGTGCTGGTGAACGACGTGTCGCGGTTCGTCGTCGACGTCGAGCGGTTCCCCGACGCGCGCGAGCCGATGCGCGCCGTCGGCATGGGCGCGGTCTACACGCACGGCACGCGGGGGCAGCGCATCCGCTCCGACGACCCCGCGCACGAGGCGGCGCTGCTGGACGCCTTCTTCCGTCCGTGGGCCCGGCGGGTGGAGCGGGCCGTGCGCGCCGCGCTGGTGCGCGGTCCGGTGGTGCTGCTCGACGTCCACTCCTACCCCCGCGACCCGCTGCCCTACGAGCGGGGCGCGGGGGACCGGCCCGAGGTGGGCCTGGGCACCGACGCGCGGCACACCCCGCCGTGGCTGCTCGCGGCGGCCCGGGAGGCCTTCGCGGGGTTCGGGACGGCGTGCGACACCCCGTTCGCCGGGACGTACGTGCCGCTCGCGCTCCTGGGCGACGCGCGGGTGGCGTCGATCATGCTGGAGGTCCGCCGCGACGTGCACGGGGCGCGCGAGGCGGAGCTGGTCGACGCCCTCCGCGCGCTCGTCGGGTCGGCGGCCCGGGGCCCGGCGCGATAACGGCGGGCCCGGCCCCGCGGGCGTGGGGCAGACTCCGCCCGTGCTGATGACCCTGACCACCACCGCGGAGCCGGCCACCGACCTGGGGTACCTGCTGCACAAGCACCCCGACCGGGCCCAGGCGTTCCCCGTGGCGTCGGGCACCGCGCACGTCTTCTACCCCGCCGCCGACGACCGCGAGTGCACCGCGGCGCTGCTGCTCGACGTCGACCCGGTGGCGCTGGCCCGGGCGGGCGGGCAGTACGTCGACGAGCGGCCCTACGTCGCCGGGTCGCACCTCGCCGTCGCCCTGCGGGCCGTGTTCTCCTCCGCGCTGCACGGGCGCTGCGCCGCCCGCCCGGAGCTCCCCGGCACGCCGCTGCCGCTGGCGGTGCACCTGCCCGCGCTGTCCTGCCGCGGCCCCGTCGACCTCGTCGAGCGGCTCTTCGCCCCGCTCGGCTGGACCGTCGACGCCCGGGCGCTGCCGCTGGACCCGGAGTTCCCGGCGTGGGGCGACGCGCGCGTCGTCGACGCCCGGCTCACCGGCGCGCTGCGCGTCGCCGACGCCCTCACGCAGCTCTACGTGCTGCTGCCGGTGCTCGACGGGGCCAAGCACTACCCGGTCGGCGCCGACGAGGTCGACAAGCTGCTGCGGATGGGGGAGGGCTGGCTGGCCGCGCACCCGGAGCGCGAGCTGATCACCCGGCGGTACCTCGCGCACCGGCGCGGGCTGGTCGCCTCCGCGCTGGAGGCGCTGGCGCAGGCCGACGGCGCGCCCGTCGAGGAGCTGGACCCGGAGGTGGACCCCGAGGCCGACACCGGGCCGCGCACGCCGGCGCTGGCCGAGCGGCGCCGGGCCGCCGTCGTCGCCGCGCTGCGCGAGCTGGGCGCCCGCCGGGTCGTCGACCTGGGCTGCGGGCCGGGCGCGCTGCTGCGCGACCTGCTCGCCGACCCGGGCTTCACCGAGGTCCTGGGCGTCGACGTCTCCAGCCGCGCGCTCGCCGTCGCCGCCCGCCGGCTGCACCTGGACCGCGCGGGCGACCGCGTCCGAGACCGGATCGCGCTGCGGCAGTCGGCCCTGACCTACACCGACGCCTCGCTGGCCGGGTTCGACGCGGCGGTGCTGATGGAGGTGGTCGAGCACGTCGACCCCGAGCGGCTGCCCGCCCTGGCCCACGCCGTGTTCGGCGCGGCCCGCCCCGGCGCGGTGCTGGTCACCACGCCCAACGTGGAGCACAACGTGCGCTACGAGGGCCTGCCCGCGGGCGCGCTCCGGCACGCCGACCACCGCTTCGAGTGGACCCGCGCGCAGTTCCGGGAGTGGGCGGGCGCCGTCGCGCAGCGCTACGGCTACGCCGTGGAGTTCCGGCCGATCGGGCCCGACGACCCCGAGGTCGGTCCGCCGACGCAGCTGGCGGTGTTCCGTGGCTGATCTCGCCGTCCCCGACCTGTCGCTGGTCGTGCTCGTCGGCGCGTCCGGCTCGGGCAAGTCGACGTTCGCCGCGCGGTACTTCGCGCCCACGCAGGTGCTGTCGTCCGACGCCTTCCGGGGCATGGTCGCCGACGACCCCGACGACCAGTCCGCCACCACCGCCGCGTTCGACGCGCTGCACCACGTCGCCGGGCTGCGCCTGGCCGGCGGCCGGATCACCGTCGTCGACGCCACCAACGTGCAGCGCTCCTCGCGCGCGTCGCTCGTCGCGTTGGCCCGCGAGCACCACGTCCTGCCGGTGGCGATCGTGCTGGACCTGCCGGAGGGGCTCTGCCAGGAGCGCGTGGCGGCCGGGCGCGGGTTCGGCCCGCACGTCGTCCGCCGCCAGCGCGCCGACCTGCGGCGCTCCCTGCGCGGCCTGGAGCGCGAGGGGTTCCGGCGCGTGCACGTGCTGCGCACCGTCGAGGAGGTCGACGCGGCGCGGATCGTCGTGGAGCCGCTGCGCAACGACCGCCGGGCCGAGACCGGGCCGTTCGACGTGATCGGGGACGTGCACGGCTGCCGCGGCGAGCTCGAGGAGCTGCTCGCGGCCCTGGGCTACGCGCTCTCCCGCGACGACGACGGGCGCCCGGTCGGCGCCCGGCACCCCGACGGGCGGCGCGCGGTGTTCGTCGGCGACCTCGTGGACCGCGGACCCGACACCCCGGGCGTGCTGCGCCTGGCCATGGGCATGGTGCGCGACGGCGACGCGCTCGCCGTGTGCGGCAACCACGAGCAGAAGCTCGTCCGGGCGCTGAACGGGCGCAAGGTCACCGTCTCGCACGGGCTCGCCGAGTCGCTCGCCCAGCTGGCCGAGCAGCCCGACGGGTTCCGCGAGGAGGTGCGGCGGTTCTGCGACGGGCTGGTGTCGCACTACCTGCTCGACGGCGGGAGGCTCGTCGTCGCCCACGCCGGGCTGCCCGAGCGCTACCACGGCCGCGCGTCGGGGCGGGTGCGCAGCTTCGCGCTCTACGGCGACACGACCGGCGAGACCGACGAGTTCGGCCTGCCGGTGCGCTACCCGTGGGCGCGGGACTACCGCGGCGCCGCCACGGTGGTCTACGGGCACACGCCGGTGCCCGCGACCGAGTGGGTCAACCGCACGCTGTGCGTCGACACCGGCGCCGTCTTCGGCGGCGCGCTCACGGCGCTGCGCTGGCCGGAGCGGGAGGTCGTGTCCGTGCCGGCGCAGCGGGTGTGGTGCGAGCCGGCCCGCCCGCTCGCGCCGGCCGCGCCGCCCGAGCGCGACCCGCTGGTCCTCGACCTGGGCGACGTCGCCGGCAAGCGGATCGTCGAGACGGCGACGGGCCGGATCACCGTGCCCGCCGAGCGGGCCGCCGCGGCGCTGGAGGTGATGAGCCGGTTCGCCGTCGACCCGCGCTGGCTCGTGCACCTGCCGCCGACGATGGCGCCGCCCGAGGCGTCGACGCGCGAGGGGCTCCTGGAGCACCCGGACGAGGCGTTCGCCGCCTACCGGGCCGAGGGCGTGCGGGAGCTCGTGTGCGAGGAGAAGCACATGGGGTCGCGCGCGGTCGTGCTCGTGTGCCGCACCGCCGCGACGGGGGCCGAGCGGTTCGGGATCGACGGGCCGGGCGCCGTCGTCACGCGGACGGGCCGCTCGTTCTTCGACGCCGCGCGCACGACCGCGCTGCTGGCCCGGGTGCGCGACGCGGCGGCGGGGCTGTTCGCCGAGCTGGAGTCGGACTGGCTGCTGCTCGACGCCGAGCTGCTGCCGTGGAGCGCGAAGGCCGAGGGGCTGCTGCGCGACCGGTTCGCGCCGGTCGCGGCGGCGGCCGAGGCCGGGCTGTCCGCGGCGGGGGCGGCGCTCGCGGCGGCCGCGGCGCGCGGGGCGGACGTGGGGCGCCTCGCCGACGCCGTGGCCGCCCGGCGGGCCGCCGCGATGGGGTTCCGGGCGGCCTACCGGCGCTACTGCTGGCCGGTCGACGGCCTGGACGGCGTGCAGCTCGCGCCGTTCGCGGTGCTGGCGGCGGAGGGGCGGTCGCTGGTCGAGGAGTCGCACGAGCGGCACCTGGCGCGGGCCGACGCGCTGCACGCCGCCGACCCGGAGCTGTTCCGCCGCACCGACCGCCGGTCCGTCGACCTCTCCGACGACGCGTCGACGGCGGCCGCGGTCGCGTGGTGGGAGGAGCTCACCGCGGCGGGCGGGGAGGGGATGGTGGTGAAGCCGCTCCGGCCGGGCCCGCGGGTGCAGCCGGGCCTCAAGGTCCGCGGCCGGGAGTACCTGCGGCTGGTCTACGGCCCCGACTACCCGGCGCACCTCGACCGGCTCCGGCAGCGCCAGGTCGGCCGCAAGCGCTCGCTGGCCCTGCGCGAGCACGCCCTGGGGGCGGAGGCGCTGCGCCGGCTGACGTCCGGCGAGCCCCTGTGGCGGGTGCACGAGTGCGTCTTCGCGGTCCTGGCGCTGGAGTCCGAACCGGTCGACCCGCGCCTGTGACGTTGCAGGAGAGCCACGTTCACGCAACGTGCTTGCGTGAACGTGGCTCTCCTGCAACCCGGGGTGGGGTCAGGCCTTGCCGGTGCCCAGCACGCGGCCCAGCACGCCGATCGCCTGCCGGCCCGCCTTCTGCTGCTCGCCGGCCACGGCGGTCAGCACGACGATGCCGCCGGTCAGCGCGGGGATGACCCACTGGGTGACCTTGAGCTGGCGCTGCGCCTTGGCGATGTCCTCGGGGGTGTCGGGGCCCGGGTCGGTGCCGCCCTCGACGGGCGCGTGGTCGGCCTGCTCGAGCTTCTTGCCCAGCACGCGGCTGTAGGCGGTGACGCCCAGCGCGGCCACGGTGAGGGCGCCCTTGAGGCCGGCCGTGCCGGCGGTGCCCTTCTGGGTGGCGACGCGGCCGGAGTTGGCCCGCAGCAGGCCGGCGCCGCCGATGAGGTGGGCGCCGATGGCGACCAGGTTGACCGGGGTCCAGCGGGCCCAGCCGGCGTTGGCGGTGTGCAGCCGCTCCGTGCGGTCGGTCACGTCGGCCGCGGCACCGTTGATGCCGACGGCGCCGGCGAGCGTGCCGCCGAACCAGGCGGCGAGGCCGAGGTCGTGGAGGCTGCGGATGACGGTGTTGCGCTCGGACATGGGGTTCCTCAGGGGGATCGGGACGCGCGCGGGTGCGGCGTCGGTCCCCCCGGCTACCCCGGAACGTCGGTGCGACACCGCCCGATCCGATCCCGGGCGCGTCGCTCACCGTGACGGGGACGACCGGCGGCCCGGCCGCCCGGACCGGGCGGCCGGGACCGGTCAGGGCAGGGGGTGGCGGCGCAGCGCGGCGCGCGCCTTCGCCAGCTCCTGGGCGACCTCGGCGGTGATCAGCTCGGCGTGGAGGTCGCTGAGCCCGCTCCCGACGTCGCGCAGCCCGGTGGGGACGTCGTCGTCCCCGGGGGCGGGGCGCAGCGCGCGGTGGCGCCGCACGAGGTCGTCCAGCGCGGTCAGCAGGGCGTCGGCGGTGCGGGCGCGGACCCGGTCGTGGGTGGGCACGGGGGGCTCCTGGGGGTCGGACGGGCGGGTGGGCGGCCCGCTCCGACAGCGCGCGCCGGCGGGCGGCACCGGGTCCGCGCGGTGGCTCCGGGTGAGCACCGCTCAGCCCGCCGAGAAGCCGGAGAACAGCAGGACGGCGAGCCCGAGCCCCACGACCAGGTTGACGGCGGTCGCGCTCGCGAACACCCCGATCGGCCGCCAGCCGGCCTCGCGCAGCGGGGCCACCCGGAACTCCAGGCCGATCGACACGAAGGCGAGGATCAGGAAGATCGTCCGCAGGTCGTTGACCGTGCTGATCAGCGGCCGGGCGACGTCGGACCCCGCGGACGCGGTGAACACGGTCGCGACCACCGACGCGACCAGGAAGCCGAGCACGAACTTGGGGAACCGCTCCCACAGCTCGCGGGCCCGGGGCCGCGCCGAGCCGGCGCTGCGCTCGACCCGCATCGCGAAGTAGGCCGTCAGCGCCACGGCGACGACGCCGAGCAGCGCGTTCTGCGTGGTCTTGACGATCGTCGCGATCTGCAGGGCCTCCTCGCCGACGATCGCCCCGGACGCGCTGACCGCCGCGGTGGTGTCGATGTTGCCGCCGATCCACGCCCCGGCGACGGCGGGGGACAGGTCGAGCGCCCCGGCCGCGGCCGGCAGCAGGAAGATCGACGGCAGCGCGAACAGGATGACCAGGCTCGCGGTGTAGGCGAGCTGCTCCTTCTTCGCCTGGACGGCGCCGGCCGCGGCGATGGCCGCGCTGACCCCGCAGATGGCGACGGCCGAGGACAGCAGCGCCCGCAGCTTGTCGTCGAGCCCGAGCCGCCCGCCCAGCCACCAGGTGAAGCCGAACACGACGGTGATGAGCACGACGGCCTGCACGATCGCCGGGCCCGCCGCGCTCACGATCACGCCGATGTTGATCGAGGCGCCCAGCAGCACCAGCCCGGTCTTGATGAAGAACTCGGTGCGGAAGCCGGCGGCGAGCCGGTCGCGCACCCCGAGCTGGGTCAGGACGACGTTGCCGAGCAGGCCCAGCAGGATCGCGTACACGGGGTACTCGACCGCCCCCGCGACGTCGCCGAGCGCGGTGCCCTCGGTGAGGTCGGGCACGTTCTGCTCCAGCCAGCGCACGACCGCGCCGATCAGGACGACGACGGCGGTGCCGGCCAGGGCGGCCCCGGTGGCGGTGCGGCGGTCCGTGGTGGTGCTCACGGGACCAGCCACCCGGGCAGGACGCCGGTGAGCACCAGCGCGAGCAGCAGCAGGCCCACGATCGTGGCGGCCCAGTCCTCGTTCAGCGCGAGGCGGCGCTCGGCGCGCACACCGTCCTCGCGGTCCGGTCCGGTCATGTCTCCGGTCTCCTCGTGCACTCGGGGCGGGGCCGCGGCGCAGCGGGAGGGGCGCGCCGGCGGCCGGGACAGCGGCGCCCGGCACCGACCGCGCTCGACCGGGGCCGCCCGACGGCCGCGGTCAGCGCGGGGTCGGGTCGGAGGGTCGGCTCGGACGGGGCCGGGGGGCGTCCGGGACGGACCCGGACGCCGCGCTCAGCGACAGAGCTCGTCGAACGCGTGCCCGCGCCGCGACGGCCAGAACCGCTCGAGGTCGAGGCGGGACCGGGCGCCCGGGACCGTCGCGGGGGCGCGGGAGGCGCGCGGCGACGGCGGGTTCACCCGTCCATCGTGGGCGGCGTCCCGCAGCGTCACAAGCCCGTGACCGTCAGGCAGGACCGGGCCCGACCTGTCCGGTCAACTCGGCCCAGCCGGCCCCGGCGAGGTGCGGGGACTCCAGCCGGGCCCCCACGCCCGCACGACCTCCTCGGGCACGTCGGCCGCGCGCAGCTCACGGGCGGGCACGCCCACGCACAGCCCGCAGCCGTTGATCCGGCTCGCCCGCAGCTGGAGCAGCTCGACGACCCCGCCCGGCTGGACCGGCTCGGGCCGCCGTGAGCCGCCGGACCGGCCGGGTCAGCCGGCGAGGTGGGCCGAGCGGGCGGGCGCCTGGGAGTGGCGGTCGACGATCAGCGCCGCGACGGCGGGGTGGGCCCCGAGCGGGGCGGCGACGGGTGCGCCGACGGCCGCGGCCGCGGCGGCGATGCGGTCGGGGAGCAGGCCCGGGGCGAGGATCCACTGCGCGACGGCGACGCGCCGCGCCCCCTCCAGCCGCAGCGCCGCGACCGCGCACGCCACCGGCGGGGACGCGCTGGTGACGAAGGCCGCGCGGGCCCCGGCCCAGCCGAACCGGGCCGCCCCGCGGGCGGCGACGGCGGCGACGGCCGCGTTGGCCGGTGCGTGCGACGACCCGACCCCCGCCAGCACGACACCGAGCCCCGGGTCGTCCAGCGGCCCGGCGACCTCGGCCAGCCGGTCCCAGGCGGCGGCCTCCAGCCGCTCGTCCGGGCCGAGGACCGCCGTGGTCGTGATGTCCAGGCGCGGGAGCCGGCGCGCGGCCTCCGCCACCTCGCCGGGCACGTCGACGCGGGCGTGGAAGGCGTGGCCGAGCAGCAGCGGGACGACGACGGCGCGCCGGTGCCCGTCCGCGGCCGCGCCGGCCAGCGCGTCGGGCAGGCGCGGGGCGGACAGGTCCAGGAAGCTCAGCCGGACGTCGAGGTCCGGCCGCTGGCGGCGCACCTCGTCGACGAGCGCGGCGACGGTGGCCGCGGAGCGCGGGTCGCGGCTGCCGTGGGCCACCGCGACCAGCGCCGCCGGCTCACCCACGGCGCCCGGCGCTCACGAGGGCACCCCGATGCCGATCATCTTCACCGTGAAGGTGCGCAGGCACGACCCGCAGTACCAGGCCCCGTGCGCGGCCTCGGCCGGGCGCAGGTCCTCGTCGCCGCAGTACGGGCAGTAGAACGGCACGGCGCGCTCGCTCACCGCGCGCCTCCGGCGCTCGTGAGCGGAAACGGCTGCTCGGACCGCCGTTTCCGCGCACAGGCGGCGCAGCCGCGGGTCACGTGAGGTCCGCCTGGTCGGCGCGCAGGACCCACTGGGCGAAGCGCTCGCCCTCGGTGCGCTGCGCGGCGAAGCGGCGCACGACCCGCTCGACGTAGTCGCCCAGCTCCGCGCTGGTCACCTTGAGCCCGCGCAGCTTGCGGCCGAACCCGGCGTCCAGGCCCAGCCCGCCGCCCAGGTGCACCTGGAAGCCCTCGACCTGCCGGCCGTCGGCGTCGGTGACGATCTGGCCCTTGAGCCCGATGTCGGCGGTCTGGGTGCGGGCGCAGGAGTTGGGGCAGCCGTTGAGGTGGATCGAGATCGGCACGTCGGGCACGACGTCGGCCAGGCGGGCCTCCAGGTCGTCGACCAGGCGGATGGCCCGCTCCTTGGTCTCGACGATCGCGAGCTTGCAGAACTCGATGCCGGTGCAGGCCATCGTGGAGCGCCGCCACGGCGACGGCCGCGCCTGCAGGCCCAGCGCGTCCAGCTCCCGCACCAGGCCGGGGACGGCCGCGTCGGGCACGTCCAGCACGACGATCTTCTGCTGCGGGGTGAGCCGGACCCGGCCCGACCCGGCGCGCTCGACGGCGTCGGCCAGCGCGACGAGCGTCGTGCCCGACACCCGCCCGGACGCCGGCGCGACCCCGACGTAGTTGCGGCCGTCCTTCTGCTCGTGCACGCCGATGTGGTCGATCGGCGCGGCCGGGACGGGCGGGGCGGGCCCGTCGGCCAGCGGGTGGCCGAGGTACTCCTCCTCCAGCACCCGGCGGAACTCCGCGGCGCCCCAGTCGGCGACGAGGAACTTGATCCGGGCGCGGTGGCGCAGCCGCCGGTAGCCGTAGTCGCGGAACACCGCGATGATCCCGGCCCACACGTCCGCCACGTCCTCGAGCGCCACCCACGCCCCGAGCCGCTGCGCGATCTTCGGGTTGGTCGACAGCCCGCCGCCGACCCACACGTCGAAGCCGGGGCCGTGCTCGGGGTGCACGACGCCGATGAACGACACGTCGTTCACCTCGTGCGCGACGTCCTGCTGCCAGGAGATCGCGGTCTTGAACTTGCGCGGCAGGTTGGAGAACTCGGGGTCGCCGACGTAGCGCTCCACGATCTGCTCGATCGCCGGCGTCGGGTCGAGCACCTCGTCGGCGCTGACGCCCGCGACGGGGGAGCCGAGCACGACGCGGGGGGTGTCGCCGCACGCCTCGGTGGTCAGCATCCCCAGCGGCTCCAGCCGCCGCCAGATCGCGGGCACGTCCTCGATCTCGATCCAGTGGTACTGGATGTTCTGCCGGTCGGTGACGTCGGCGGTGTCCCGCCCGTAGGCCTGGCTGACCTCGCCGAGGGCGCGGAGCTGGGTGGTCGTGAGCGCGCCGCCGTCGAGGCGCACGCGCAGCATGAAGTAGCGGTCGTCGAGCTCCTCGGGCTCCAGCGCCGCGGTGCGCCCGCCGTCGATGCCGGGGCGGCGCTGGGTGTACAGCCCCCACCAGCGCATCCGGCCGCGCAGGTCGGCGGGGTCGATCGAGTCGAACCCGCGCTTGCTGTAGACGTTCTCGATGCGCGCGCGGACGTTGAGCCCGTCGTCGTCCTTCTTCGTGCGCTCGTTGACGTTCAGCGGCTCGCGGTGGCCGAGCTTCCACTGGCCCTCGCCGCGCTTGCGCTTCGCGGGCCGGTCCGCGGCGGCGCCTTCGACAGCGGCGGCAGCGGCGGCGGTGGTGGTGGTCGTGGTGGGGGGCACTGCGGGCCTCCGGGGGCCGGGCCGCGCACCCGGGGTGGGGCGGCGCCGGACGGATCGGTTCGGGCGGGGTCGTCTCGGGCGGCGCTAGCGACAGACCGCGCTGCTCACGCGGAGCAGATCGACGTGGCGCCGGGCCACGAGTCGCATCCGCAGGGCCCCGGTCACCGGGCCATGCTCGCACCTGTCCGGGCGACCGGCCAACACGGTCCGCATGCTGGGAGGCGGCTCACACCGGCGGGTGCCGGTCGAACCAGGGGCGCGCGGTCTCCAGCTGCGCCGCCAGCGCGAGCGTCCGGCCCTCGGCGCCCAGCGGCCCGACGAACTGCACCCCCAGGGGCAGCCCCGCGGCCGTCCGGTGCAGCGGCACGGACATCGCCGGGCGGCCGGTGACGTTCGCGAGCTGGGTGTAGGGCACCGCACCGAGGTTGCGGGCGACGAGCTGGTCGACCAGGTCGGTCAGGGCGAGGACGCGGGTCGCCCGCAGCGCGAGCAGGGCGCGCGCGGCCCGCCGCACCTGCGCCGACGCCGCCAGCTCCCCGATCCGGACCGGGGGCCGGGCGAGGGTGGGGGTGAGCAGCAGGTCGTAGCGCTCGTGGAAGGCGGCGAGCCGGCGCGTGTGGTCGTTCCAGCGGTCGTGCGCGGCCAGGTAGACCGGCGCCGGCGTCGCCGCGCCCAGCGCGGCCATCAGGCGGGTGTCGAGCTCGAAGGCGTCGGGCCCGCACCCCGTGGCGGCGCGGGTCCACTGCACCAGGCGGGCGACCGAGGCGAACCACATCGTGAGGAAGTCCCGGGCGAGCTGGCGCTCGTCGACGCCGGTGGCCGCCGGCTCGACGGCGTGCCCGAGCGACTCCAGCAGCGCCGCCGCGTCCTCGACGGCCGCGACCGCCTCGGGGTCGACCGGCGTGCCGAGGGGGGAGGCGGTGCTGAACCCGATCCGCAGCCGGCCGGGCTCGCGGACGGCGAGGTCGGCGTAGCGGCCCTCCGGCCCGGCGGCCAGGTACGGCCCGGCCGGGTCGGGGCCGACGAGGACGTCGAGCATCGCCGCGGTGTCGCGCACCGACCGCGAGACCACGCCGTGCGTCGCCGCACCGTGCAGGCTCTCCGCGGCCACCGGGCCGGCCGGCACGAGCCCGCGGCCGGGCTTGAGCCCGAACAGCCCGCAGCACGCGGCGGGGATGCGGATCGAGCCGCCGCCGTCGCTGGCCCCGGCCACCGGCACGATCCCGGCGGCGACGGCGGCGGCGGACCCGCCCGACGACCCGCCGGGCGTGCGGGTCGGGTCCCACGGGTTGCGGGTCGGGCCCGTGAGCTCGGGCTCGGTGATCGCCTTGGCCCCGAACTCCGGGGTCGTGGTCTTGCCGAGCACCACCAGCCCCGCGCCCAGCCAGCGCCGGACGACCTCGGCGTGCTGCGCGGCCGGCACCGTGGCGAGCGACCGCGACCCGGCCGCGGTCGGCAGGCCCGCGTAGTGCTGCCCCAGGTCCTTGATCAGGAAGGGGACGCCGGCGAACGGCCCGGTCAGGTCGCCGGCCGCGCGCTCGCGGGCCTCGTCGCGCATCGGGCGGGCGATCGGGTTCAGCGCGCGGTCGACGGCGTCGGCGCGGGCGAGCGCGACGTCGAGCAGCTCGGGCGCGCTGACCTCCCCCTTCTCGACCAGCTGGGCCAGGCCCACGGCGTCGTGCGAGCGGTACTCGGCGAAGTCCACCCCCGATGCCTACCGGAGCGCGGCGCCGCCGTCACGACGCGGCCGGCCCGGTCCCGGCGCGGGCCGGCGGCTGCGACCCGGCCGGGCGCGGGGCCCGGGGCCGCGCGGGAGCCGGGCCGCGACCGGTGAGCGGTCACCCGCGCAGCTCGCCCGGCGGGCGCTCCGGCACCCCCGGCTCGGCCGGGACGCCGTGGTGGTCGCCGGCCCGCACCCGTCCACCGGGCCCGTCAGCACGCGCAGCGGACGCTCATCGCGGGACCGCGGCGACGGGCGGGGCGACCGGGGTGGCGCGGCCCGGACCCGGCAGCTGCCCGGCGACCAGCGCCACGAGCGCGAGCGCGAAGCCGCCCACCTGCACCGCGGTGAGGACCTCGCCGAGCAGCAGGACCCCGAGCGCCGCGGCGACGAGCGGGGACAGCAGGCCCAGCAGCGCCGTCGCCGTCACCGGCAGCAGCCCGATGCCGCGGAACCACAGCGTGTAGGCGACGACGCCCCCGGCGGTGGCCAGCCAGAGGAAGCCCAGCACCGCGGGCCCGTCGACCGCGGGCGGCGCGCCCTCGACCGCGAGGGCGACCGGGAGCAGCACCGCACCGCCCGCCGTGAGCTGCCAGCCGGCGAAGGCCAGCGGTCCGACGCCGGTGGGACGGCCCCACCGCTTGGTGAGCACGACACCCAGCGCCATGACGGCGGCGCCCCCCAGCGCCGCGGCGATCCCGACCGGGTCGAGGGCCGCGGTCGGGCCGAGGACGACCAGCGCGATGCCCGCCACGCCCGCCACCGCCCAGCCCAGCCGCCACGGCGTCGGCCGCTCGCCGAGCACGACCACGGCGAGCCCGGCGACGACGAGCGGCTGCGCGGCGCCCGCGACGGCGGCGACCCCGCCGGGGAGCCGGTCCGCCGCGAGGAACAGCAGGGGGAAGAACGCACCGATGTTGAGCGTGCCCAGCACGGCCGCCCGGGCCCACCAGGCGCCCGTCGGCAGCGCGCGGGCGAGCGCCAGCGCCAGCAGGCCCGCGGGCAGGGCGCGCAGCAGCGCGGCGAGCAGCGGGCGGTCGGGCGGGAGGAGCTCGGTCGTGACGACGTAGGTGGTGCCCCAGGCGATCGGGGCCAGTGCGGTGAGGGCGGTGGTGCGGACGGTCATGGGACGAGCGTGCGCCGGACGCGGCGATCGGTCCAACACATCGTCGTCACCGCACCGATCAGTTGACATGATGAGTTGGTGGAGCTCCAGCAGATGCGCTACGCCGTCGCGGTCGCCGAGACCCGCCACTTCACCCGGGCCGCGCAGCGCTGCCACGTCGTGCAGTCGGCGCTGTCCCAGCAGGTGGCCCGGCTGGAGCGGGAGCTGGGGGTGCAGCTGTTCGCCCGGTCGAGCCGCCGGGTCGAGGTGACGCCGGCCGGGGAGGCGTTCGTCGCCCGGGCGCGGGAGTGCCTGGCCGCGGCCGAGCGCGCCGCGGTGGACGCGGCGGCCGCGGCGGGGGAGGTGCGGGGCCGGGTGCGGATGGGCCTGATCCCCACCGCCACCGCGGTGGACGTGCCGGACCTGCTGCGCCGCGTCCGCGCGGCGCACCCGCTCGTGCGGGTCGCGCTGCAGACCGGGTCGAGCGACGGGCTGACCCGGCGGGTCGCCGACGGGCGGCTCGACGTCGCGCTGCTCGGGCTGCCCCTGGACGACCGGCCCGGGGGCGTCGCGTCCCGCGAGCTGGGCCGCGACCGCCACGTCCTGGTCACCGCGCCGGGGCACCGCCTGGCCGGCGCGGCGGTCGTCGCCCTCGACGAGCTCGCCGCCGAGCCGTTCGCGGACTTCCCCGCCGACACGCCGGGCCGGGTGCAGACCGACCGCGCCTTCGCGGCCCTCGGGGTGGCCCGCGACGTCGCGTTCGAGGTGATGGACGCGCACCTGCTGCTCGACCTCGTGCGGGCCGGGCTGGGCGTCGCGCTGCTGCCCGCGCGGGTCGTGGCGGGGGCCCCGGGCGTCACCCGCGTCCCGGTGCTCGACGGCCCGGGCCGCGCCGAGCACGTCGTGTGGAGCGAGTTCAACCCCGCCCCGGCCACCCGCGCCCTCCTCGCCGAGCTGGACGGGGCCCGGCGCCCGAGCGCCGGGTGACCCGCCGCGGCGGGCGCCTATCCTGGACCCGGTGTCGCCGCCCCTCGGGATCTACGTCCACGTGCCGTTCTGCGCGGCGCGCTGCGGCTACTGCGACTTCAACACCTACACCGCCTCCGAGCTGGACGGCAGTGGCGCGTCCCCGGACGGCTGGCTCGACGCGGTCCGCCGCGAGCTCGACCTCGCCGCCGCGGCGCTGGGGGACCGGCCCGTCGACACCGTGTTCGTCGGCGGCGGCACGCCGTCGCTGCTCGGCGCGGAGCGCCTGGGCGCGGTGCTCGGCGCCGTCCGGTCGACGTTCGGGCTGGCCCCGGGGGCCGAGGTGACGACGGAGTCCAACCCGGAGTCGACGTCGCCGGAGTTCTTCGCCGGGCTCGTCGGGGCCGGGTTCACGCGCGTCTCGCTGGGGATGCAGTCGGCCGCGCCCCACGTGCTGCGGGTGCTCGACCGCCGCCACACCCCCGGCCGCGCCGTCGCCGCCGCCCGGGAGGCGCGGGCGGCGGGGCTGGACCACGTCAACCTGGACCTGATCTACGCCACGCCCGGCGAGACCGACGCCGACCTCGCCGCGTCCCTGGACGCCGTGCTCGACGCCGGGGTCGACCACGTCTCGGCGTACGCGCTGATCGTCGAGGACGGGACGGCCCTGGCCCGGCGCGTCGCCCGCGGCGAGCTCCCCGCCCCCGACGACGACGTCGCCGCCGCCCGCTACGAGATGATCGACGACCGGCTCGGCGCGGCCGGCCTGGGCTGGTACGAGGTGTCGAACTGGGCCCGCGACGAGGCGGCCGCGTGCCGGCACAACCTGGGCTACTGGCTCGACGGCGACTGGTGGGGCCTGGGCCCGGGCGCGCACTCGCACCTGGCCGGGGCGCGCTGGTGGAACGTCAAGCACCCCGCCCGCTACGCCGCCGCGCTCGCGGCGGGGGAGTCGCCGGAGGCGGGCCGCGAGGAGCTGACGGAGGCCGAGCGGCACACCGAGCGCGTGATGCTGCGGCTGCGGCTGGCGCAGGGCCTGCCCCTGGACCTGCTCGACACCCCGGGCCGGGCCGCCCTGGACCGGGCGGCCGCCGACGGCCTGCTGGAGCTGCGCGACGGCCGCGCCGTCCTCACCCGCCGCGGCCGCCTGCTCGCCGACGCGGTGGTGCACGCCCTGCTCGCGGGGGCCCCGGCGTGACCGCACCCCAACGCGCGACTCGCCGTGCGCCGGTGCGGAACTCACCGGTGGGGGGGGCGGCGGCCCGGCGAGTCCCGCCTCCCCGCCCGGCGAGTTCCGCCTCCGCGCCCGGCGAGTTCCGCGCCCGTGCCCGGTGAGTTCCGCATCCGGGTGCGAGGCCGGGTGTGAGTCCGCGGCGGCGGCTGCTCGTCCTCGTCGTCACCGCGGTGGTGCTGCTCGGCGCGGTGGTGCTCGGGGCGCGGGCGCTCGCCGGGCGCGGGCCGGCGGTCGACCCCGCCTCCCGGCCGCCCCAGGACGTGCCCGGGCCCGTGCTGCTCGTCCCGGGCTACGGCGGGAGCACCGCGGCCCTGCGCGGGCTGGCCGAGCGGATCGGCGCGACCGGCCGCACCGCCCGCGTGCTGGACCTCCCCGGCGACGGCACCGGCGACCTCTCGGCCCAGGTGCGGGTGCTCGACGCCGCCGTCGACGAGGCGCTGGCGGCGGGCGCGCCGTCCGTGGACGTCGTCGGGTACTCCGCCGGCGGGGTCGTCACCGGGCTGTGGCTCGCGCGGGAGGACGGGGCGGCGGCGAAGGCGCGCCGCGTCGTCACGCTCGGCTCGCCGCTGCGCGGGACCCGGCTCGCCGCCGCGGGCGCCGCCGCCGCGCCGGACGCGTGCCCGCCCGCGTGCCGCCAGATCGCGCCGGGCAGCGCCGAGCTCGCCGAGCTGGCCGGGGTGGGCGCGCTGGTGCCGTGGCTGTCGGTGTGGAGCACCGACGACGCGGTCGCCACGCCCCCCGACACCGCCCGGCTGCCCGGCACGGTGGACGTGCCGGTGCAGGAGGTCTGCCCGGGCGCGCGCGTCACCCACGGGGACCTGCCCACCGACCCGGTCGCCACCGGCCTCGTGCTCGGCTGGACCGGACCGGGGCCGCCCGAGGCGGGCGGCGACTGCGCCGACCTGCGGGCGGCCGGACGGGGCTGACCGCGCCGGGACTGGACGCGAAAGCACTGCAACGGTGTAATACCTGCATGGCGGACCAGGACGGCACGACACCGGCGCTGATCGAGTGGGCCGGGGGCCCGCCGGCGGTCCGGCGCCTCATCGACGCCTTCTACGACCGCGTGGAGACCGACGAGCTGCTGGCGCCGTTCTTCCCGGGCGGGGTGAGCGAGGAGCACCGCCACCACGTCAGCGCGTGGTGGACCGAGGTGCTCGGCGGCCCGGCCGTCTACACCGAGGAGCTGGGCGGCTACGAGCGGATGCTCGCCCACCACCGCGGGCTGGGGATCACCCCGGAGCAGCGGCTGCGCTTCGCCACCACGATGAGCCGGGCCGCCGACGACGCCGCCCTCCCGGCCGACCCGGAGTTCCGCGCGGCGCTGGTCGGCTACCTGGAGTGGGGCACCCGCCTCGCGCTCGAGAACTCCCGGCCCGGGGCCCGGCCCGCTCCGCACGCGCCCGTCCCCCGCTGGGGCTGGGGCGTCGCCCCGCCCTACCGGCCCTAGCTGGTCACGTCCTTCGTCGCGAAGTTCGCCCACGCCGCCCCGAACGCCAGCACGATCCAGCCCAGCTGCACCGCGATGCCCTCCCGGATCGCGGTCCACAGGATCGGGTCGCGGAACAGGTCGATCCAGGCCAGCCAGTGCGTGGTGGGCAGGTAGCGCTCCACGGCGTCCGCGGCCTCCAGCGGCAGCAGCGCCGCGCTCGTCACCACGAGGGCGAGCACCCCCAGCGCGGCGGCCAGCGGGGAGTCGGTGAGCGTGGAGAGCAGCAGCCCCACCGCGCCGAGCACGAGCATGCACAGCGCGAGGTAGGCGACGGTCAGCGCCGTGCGCTCGACGAGCTGCTGCGGCGTGAGCGACGTCCCCGACAGCGAGGTGACCGCGCCCGCCCCGCCGGCCTCCGCGTCGGGGCCGAAGCCGAACGCCGCCACGCCGACGACGTAGGCCGTGATCGTCACGAACGTGACGGCCAGCAGCACGTACGCGGTGATGCCGACGAACTTCGCGACGAGCAGCCGCAACCGCCCGACGGGGCGCACCAGCAGGTAGCGCAGGGTGCCGGTGCTGGCCTCGCCGGCCACCGCGTCCCCGGCGACGAGGGCCACGGTGATCGGCAGGAACACCGGCAGCACGATCGCCAGCGCCGCGGCGGGGAACAGCTGCCCGTTGCTCACCACGGCCGACAGGAACGCCCCGCCCTGCCCGGGCGCCGGCGCGATGCCGGTGGCGGCGAGCAGCACGGCGATCAGGGCGGGCAGCGCGCACAGCAGCGCCCAGCACAGCCACACCCGCCGCCGCCGCACCAGGAGCGCCAGCTCGACCCGGATCACCGCGGCCCCCCGGTCGCAGCGGGGTGACCCTGCTCCGATCCGGTCGCAGCGGGGTCACCCCGCTGCGGCCCGTCGAGGCGGTCCGAGCCCGCCCCCGTGCGCTCCAGGACCACCTGCTCCAGCGTCCGGCGCTGCGCGGCCAGGCCCGTCACGGCCACCCCCGCCGCGACCAGCCGGGCGTTGAGGGCGGCCGGGTCGTCGGCGCGGACGGTCAGCACGTCGCCGGTCCGCCCGACCACCCGGCCGTCGAGCAGCGCGTGCGCCGCGGCCGGGTCGGGGGTGGTCAGCTCGACGAGCCCGGTCGGGGTGCGCAGCGCGTCGAGGTCCTCGGTGAGGACGAGGCGGCCGGCGTCCATCACGGCGACCCGGGTGCACAGGGCCTCGACCTCGGACAGCAGGTGGCTGGACAGCACCACGGTCGTCCCCCCCTCGTTGAGCGCGACGAGCAGCTCGCGCATCTCGCCGATGCCGCGCGGGTCGAGCCCGTTGGTCGGCTCGTCGAGCAGCAGCAGCTCGGGCCCGCGCAGCAGCGCCGCGGCGATGCCGAGGCGCTGGCGCATCCCGAGCGAGTAGGCCCGCACGGGGCGGCCGTCGACCCCGCCCAGGCCGACGCGGTCGAGCACCTCCTCGACGCGGGCGCGCCGGTCGCGCCGCCCGCCCCCGCCAGCGGCGTCGAGCAGGCGCAGGTTGGCCCGCCCGCCCAGGTGCGGCCAGGCCGCGGGGTTCTCGATCAGGGCGCCGACGCGGGGCAGCACCCGGGCGGCGTGGCGCGGCATCGCCCCGCCCAGCAGCTCGACCGACCCGGACGTGGGGTGGACGAGCCCGAGCAGCATCCGCACCAGCGTCGTCTTGCCCGAGCCGTTGGGGCCGAGCAGGCCGAACCGGCTGCCGGTGGGCACCTCCAGGTCGACGCCGTCGACGGCGGTGACGCGGCCGAACCGCTTGGTCACCGCGGCCGTCCGCAGGGCGGGGGCCCCGGTCGTCGGGGCCGCGGCGGTCGGGGTCCCCGGGGTCGGGGTCGTGGCGGTCGGGATCACGGTCGCCTCCGGTCGGGGAGCTCGCGCAGGGCGCGGTCGAGGTCGTCGGCGGCGACGGTGCCGGCGAGCAGCGTGCCGCGCCGGCCGCGGGCCAGCACGGCGAGGGTGAGCAGGGGGGTGGCGAGCCGCACGGCGCGGCCGCGCCCGACGTCGACGGCGACCCCGCCCGCCGCGCCCGCGCCGTCGACGGCCCGGTCGGCGATGTCGCGGCCCAGCGGGACGAGCGCGAACCCGGCCAGCCCGGTCCCGTAGACCCCGACGCCCGGCAGCCCGCCGGGGAGCAGGCTCGCCTCCCGCCCGGCGAGCCGGGCCGGGGCCGGCGGTGCGCCCAGCTCGCGCAGGGCGCCGGTGATCGCGTCGCCGTCGGCGCGGACGAACCCGGCGCCCGGCGGCAGCGACGGGAGCAGCAGGTCCTCGGCCGGGGCGCGCTCGTCCACCTCGACGAACGCGGTGCGCAGCAGCGGGGTCGCCGGGTCGGCGCGGGCGGCGACCTCCACGGCCAGCGGCAGGCCCGTGCCCGCGTCGGCCCACACGTCGACGCGCCCGACGGTGGTGGCCGGGTCGGCGGGCACCACCCGCAGGCCGGCGGCGTCCCGGCCGGCGACGCGGCGGGCGGGCAGGGTCTCCAGGAGCGCGTCGGGCGCGAGCCGCAGCAGGCGCGCGGCCAGGGCGGGCGGCAGGAGGTCCGCGGCGCGGGGCAGGCGCAGCGGGGGGTTCCCGGGCAGCAGGGTGAACTGGTCCTGGCCGGAGTCCCAGCTGCCCTCGAGCTCGTCGCGGCGGTAGAGCCCGCGCTCCCCGGTCGGGGTCAGCTCGTCGATGCGGTAGCGCAGCGGGGAGGCGACGAACGCCCGCAGGCGCGTGGTCGAGGTCACCAGCGACACCGCCGACTCGAGCTGCGGCAGGGTCGGCAGCCCGAGCCGGCCGGTGCTCTCGGCGTAGCCGGTGTAGGGGCCGGCGGCCGCGGTGAGCAGCCGCTGCCGCAGGTCGGCGGCGGGTCCGACGGGCACCGGCCCGGGCGGGCGGGGGAGGGCCTCGGCGCCCGCCAGCACCGCGGCCCCGGCCGCGACCAGCAGCCAGCGCCGGGACAGGCGGGGGGTCACGTGCGTCCACGATGCCACGGCCGGGGTGAGGGCGGCGTGGGCCGGCGGCGGCGATCGGCCCGGACGCCCGGGCCGCACCCCGTGCGACCACCTAGGATGGTGAGGACGGGCGGGTCGCCGGCGGTGCCGACGGGCCCGCGGGCCGCAGCGAGGAGCGGGGGTGCAGCGTGAACGCCGAGGAGCGCCGGTTCGCCGTGCTGCGCGCGATCGTCGCCGACTACGTGGAGACGCACGAGCCGGTGGGCTCGAAGGTGATCGTCGAGCGGCACAACCTGGGGGTCTCCAGCGCCACGGTCCGCAACGACATGGCCGCGCTGGAGGAGGACGGGCTCATCGCCCAGCCGCACACCAGCGCGGGCCGGGTCCCCACCGACAAGGGCTACCGCCTGTTCGTCGACCGGCTCGCCCAGGTCAAGCCGCTCTCGCCCGCCGAGCGGCGGGCCGTCCAGCGGTTCCTCGACGGCGCGGTGGACCTCGACGACGTCATGCGCCGCAGCGTCCGGCTGCTCGCCCAGCTCACCCGCCAGGTCGCCGTGGTGCAGTACCCCACGCTGACGCGGTCGACGGTGCGCCACTGCGAGGTCGTCGCGCTCACGCCCGCGCGGCTGATGCTGGTGCTCATCACCGACACCGGCCGGGTGGACCAGCGCGTGGTCGACCTGGGCGAGGTGCTCGTCGACGACGACGTGGCGACCCTGCGCGCCCTGGTCAACTCGGCCCTGGTCGGGCGGCCCCTCGCCGCCGCCTCGGTGGCCGTCGCGGACCTGCCCGAGAGCGCGCCCGCGGAGCTGCGCACGGTCGTCACCGCGGTGTCGACCGTGCTGATCGAGACCCTGGTCGAGCACCCCGAGGAGCGGCTGGTGCTGGGCGGGACGGCCAACCTGACCCGCAGCAGCGCCGACTTCCCCGGCACGCTGCGCACGGTGCTGGAGGCGCTGGAGGAGCAGGTCGTCGTGCTCAAGCTCCTGGCCGCGGCGCAGGACCCGGGCACGGTCACCGTCCGGATCGGCGAGGAGAACGAGGCCGAGGAGATGCGGGACACCTCGGTGCTGTCGATCGGCTACGGAGCGGGCACAGTGCTGGGGGGCATGGGTGTCGTCGGCCCCACCCGGATGGACTACCCGGGCTCGATCGCGGCGGTGCACGCCGTCGCGCGGTACGTCGGTGAGATCCTGGCCGCACGCTGAGGCGGTCGGGCGGTACGAGCGAGAGAGACCATGAGGAACGCCGGAGTGGCACGGGACTACTACGGGACGCTCGGCGTCGCACAGGACGCGGGCCCCGACGAGATCAAGCGCGCCTACCGCAGGTTGGCTCGCGAGCTGCACCCGGACGTCAACCCGGATCCTGCGGCGCAGGACAGGTTCGCCGAGGTCAGTGCGGCCTACGAGGTGCTCTCCGACCCGGAGAAGCGCCGCGTCGTCGACCTCGGCGGCGACCCGATGGGCAACGGCGGCGGGGGCGGCGGTGACCCGTTCGGCGGGGCCGGCGCGTTCGGCTTCGGCGACATCATGGACGCCTTCTTCGGCGGCCAGGGCGGCGCCCGCGGGCGCGGTCCGCGCAGCCGGGTGCAGCCCGGCGCCGACGCGCTCATCCGGATGCGCCTGACGCTCGACGAGTGCGCCACGGGCATCACCCGCGACCTCGCCGTCGACACGGCGGTGCTGTGCGGGGAGTGCACCGGCTCGGGCTGCGCGCCGGGCAGCGCCCCCGCGCTGTGCGACATCTGCGACGGCCGCGGCGAGGTGCAGAGCGTCCAGCGCAGCTTCCTCGGCCAGGTCGTCACCGCGCGGGTGTGCCCGAACTGCCGCGGCTTCGGCGAGGTCATCCCCGACCCGTGCCGGCAGTGCGGCGGCGACGGCCGGGTGCGGTCGCGGCGCACGGTGGCCGTCCGGATCCCCGCCGGCGTGGCCGACGGCATGCGCGTGCGGCTGGCCGACCAGGGCGAGATCGGCCCCGGCGGCGGTCCCGCCGGCGACCTGTACGTGGAGGTCGAGGAGGAGCCGCACGAGCTGTTCACCCGCGACGGCGCCGACCTGCACTGCACCGTCAAGCTGCCGATGACGGCCGCGGCCCTGGGCACCACGCTGCCGCTGCCGACCCTCGACGGTCCGGAGGAGATCCGGATCGAGCCCGGCACGCAGACCGGCACCGTGCGGACGCTGCGCGGCCGGGGCATGCCGCGGCTGCGCTCGACCGGCCGGGTCGACGGGCACGGCGACCTCATGGTGCACGTCGACGTCCTCGTGCCCACCAACCTCACCAAGGAGCAGTCCGAGCTGCTGCACCAGCTCGCCGTGCTGCGCGGCGAGGAGCAGGGCAGCGGGAACCGCAACGGCCACGGCCTGTTCTCCCGGCTGCGCGACTCGTTCGGCCGGTGACGCCGGGCAGCGGGACACCGGGCAGCCGGACACCGCGGAGCGGGACCCGGGGCGGCGGGTGACCCCGCCGCTGTTCCTCGTCGACGCCCTGCCGCCGGGGGACGGGCTGCTGCTCGACGGGCCGGAGGGCCGGCACGCGGCCACGGTCAAGCGGCTGCGCCCGGGCGAGGACGTGCTGGTCGGCGACGGCCGCGGCGCCCTCGCCGACGCCGTCGTCGACTCGGTCGCGCGCGACGCGGTGCGGCTGATCCTGCGCGGGCGCGTCCAGCACCCGCCGCCGGCGCCGCGCGTGCTGCTGGCCCAGGCGCTGGTCAAGGGCGACCGCGGCGAGCTGGCCGTGGAGCTGGCCACCGAGGCCGGGGTGGACGGCGTGCTGCCCTGGCGCGCCGCCCGGTGCGTCGCCCGGTGGGACGACGGGCCGCGCGGGGACAGGGCGCTGGCCCGCTGGCGCTCCACGGCCCGGGAGGCCGCCAAGCAGGCCCGCCGGCCGTGGGTGCCGGTCGTCGAGGAGCCGGTCGGGACCCCCGCCCTCGTCCGCCGGGTCGCGGGGACGACGGCGCTGGTGCTGCACGAGGCCGCCGCCGAGCCGCTGGCGGGCGTGCCCCTGCCGCCCGGGCGCGACGTGCTGCTCGTCGTCGGGCCGGAGGGCGGCATCACCCCCGACGAGCTGGACGCCCTGGCCGCCGCCGGGGCCCGGCCCGTCCGGCTGGGCGCCGAGGTGCTGCGCGCCTCCACGGCCGCCGCCGTCGCCCTGGGCGCGCTGGGCGCCCTGACCGACCGGTGGGGTGCGCGGACCGGCTGATCGCCCCGGGTATCGGCGAGGTCGCGACACGGTCTCGACACGCGCCCCCTGCTGTCCGGACACCCCCGCTGGCGCTACTCTGCGTGAGGCCGGTCGGTCCGGCCCGCAGACACGGGTGTTCGCACCCGTGGGCCGCCGGGGAGTCCCCCCTCATCCGGCGGAGCCGTACCGCGGTGGGTGTCCCCCCACGTCCACCGCGGTGCGGCGACCCCTCCCCGCCCGGAGGCCGGTGAACGGATGCGGTCGGCCCGCCGAACGCCTGCCATGCTCGCGCCCGTGCCCCGCCGCCGCCTGCTGTCCCGCCTCGCGCTCCTCCCGCTGCTGCTCGGCGCGTGCGCGGTGGCGCCCCGGCCGGCGCCCGGCACGTCGGCGCCGCAGCGGCTGGACCACGGCCCCGACCCCAGCCGGTTCGGGGAGCTGACCCTGCCCGCCGGCACCGGGCCCGCCGCCGTCGTCGTCGTGGTGCACGGCGGGTTCTGGCGCAGCGGCTACGGCCTGGAACTGGGCCGCCCCCTGGCCGTCGACCTCGCCAACGCCGGGTTCGCGGTGTGGAACGTCGAGTACCGGCGCGTCGGGAACGGCGGGGGCTGGCCGGCGACGTTCGACGACGTCGCCGCGGCCGTCGACCTGCTGGCCGGGCCGGGGCAGGACGCCGCCGCCGGGCGGCTCGACCTCGACCGCGTCGTCGCCGTCGGGCACTCCGCGGGCGGGCACCTCGCGGCCTGGCTCGCCGCCCGCCCCGGCCTGCCCGCCGGCGCCCCCGGCGCGGACCCGGTCGTCACGCTCCGCGGTGCGGTCAGCCAGGCCGGCGTGCTCGACCTCGTCGACGCCGCCGAGCGCCGCGTCGGCGGCTCGGCCGTGCCCGACCTGCTCGGCGGCGGCCCGACCGAGGTCCCGGACCGCTACGCGCTGGCCTCCCCGGTCGCGCGGGTGCCGATCGGCGTGCCGGTGGTGTGCGTGCACGGCGACGCGGACGCGAACGTGCCGCTGCGCCAGAGCGAGCGGTTCGTCGCGGCGTCGGGGGACGAGCTGGTCGTGCTGCCCGGCGTCGACCACTTCGCGGTGATCGACCCGTCGTCGGACGCGTGGCGGGCGTGCCGGGACGCCGTCGTCCGGCTCACCCGCTAACTTGCTCCTTATCCCGTTCTCCACTACTTTCCTCCGAGGAACCACAATCGAGGGGGAACGAGATGGTCCAGCAGAGGACCCGCATGTCCGGACGCGCGCGAGCGGTGCTCGTCGTGCTCCTGATGCTGGCCGGGGTCGTGCTGACGGCGGTCGGGGACGAGGACGCGTCCGGGTTCGTGGGGTACCTGGACTCGCTGGGGACGGGCATGCTGATCGGGTGCGGCACGGGCCTCGCCGTCCTGCTGTGGAGGGGGCAGCAGCAGCCGTAGCCCGTCGCCGGGCGTCCTCCCGTGGGAGGATCGCCCGGTGGACGAGGACGCGGCCCGCGCTCTGGCCGACGTGCGCCGGTGGGAGCGCCGGGCCCGCACCCCGCAGCGGATCGCACCGCGCATGACGCTCGTCCGCGCGCTGCTGGCCCCGGCCATCCTGCTCGTGGCCACGGTGCCCGACGACGGGGTGCGGTACGTCCTGCTCGGGGTGTCCGTGGCGGTCGGCGCGGCGTTCCTCCTGGCCCTGCGGGTGCCGCAGTGGGCGTCCCGGCTCGGGATGCGTGCGCTGTCCCGCTCGCGCCGGCTCACGCGCGACGAACTCGTCGGCGTGACGGTGGTGTCCGGCCTCCCCGTCCTCGTGAGCAGCATCCTGGCCGCGTTCCTCGTCCGGCTCGGCCATCCGTACGCCGTCGTCGTCGCGGTGACCTTCGCCGTCACGGCCTCCGTGGTCGTGGTCGGCGACCTGGCCTGGAACCGGTGGGTCGTCCCACCGGCCGGGGGCCGGTGATGCTCGCCGGACGCGACGACGACCTGGACCCGCTGCTGCTGGACCCGACCCGGCTGTCCATCACGGCGTTCCTGGCCTCGCTGAGCTGGACGGAGTTCGGCGCCGTCCGCGACGCCGTGGGCCTGAGCGATTCGGCCCTGTCCAAGCAGGCCGCCACGCTGGAGCGGGCGGACTACGTGCAGAGCCGCAAGGGCTACGTCGGCAAGCGCCCTCGGACGTGGCTGCAGCTCACCGACGCCGGTCGCGACGCGCTGTCCGCGCACGTCCGGGCCCTGCAGCGGATCGTCGACCGGTCGACCGCCGCGGCGCCCGCGGCACCCGATCCGGCCGCCGCCCGCCCCGACTGATCCCGCCCCGCGCTCAGGGACGGGCGAAGCGCAGCGTGGCGATCCGGAACGGGCGCAGCGCGAGCCGGTCGCCCTCCAGCGCGACCGGGGCGGGCAGCGGGCGCTCGTGCAGGTCGGTCTCGACGACGCCGGCGTGCTCGAACGCCGCGGTGACGCGGGCGGTGGCCCGGCCCCCGAACGCCTCGTACAGCCGGACGACGACGTCGCCGCTGCCGTCCTCGGCGAGCTTCACCGCCTCGACCACGACGCCCGGGTGGTCGACGGTCAGCAGCGGCGCGACCGGGCCCGGCGCCGGGCGCGGCGGCAGGTGCAGCGCGTAGCCGTCGGCCACGGCGTCGGGCACCTCGGCGCCGGGCCGGATCGTGATCGTGAAGGCGTGCGCGCCCTGGTCGGCCGTCGGGTCGGGGAACAGCGGGGCCCGCAGCAGCGACAGCCGCACCATCGTGGTCGTGCCGCCGTCGGCCCGGGTGGTGCGGGTGACGTCGTGGCCGTGCACCGCGTCGTTGGCGACCGCGACGCCGAACCCGGGCTCGCCGACGTGCACCCAGCGGTGCGCGCACGTCTCGAAGCGGGCGACGTCCCACGAGGTGTTGGCGTGCACCGGCCGGTGCACGTGCCCGAACTGGATCTCCGAGGTGGCCCGGTCGGCGTGCACGTCCAGCGGCACGGCGAGCTTGAGCAGCTTCTGCCGCTCGTGCCAGTCGACCCGCGTGGTGATCCGCACCGCGCCGCGGTGCAGCGTGATCGCCTGGCGGGCGGTGGAGGAGCCGAACGCGTAGGCGACCTCCACGCCGTCGCCCGCGGCCGTCGCGGTCCCGATGGGCTCGACGGTGCTGCGCCGGTGGTGCTCGTCGATGTCCCAGGCGTCCCAGCGGGCGGGGGTGTCGCGGTGCAGGCGCAGCACGTTCACCGGGTCGCCCGGCGGCACGACCTCGCGGCCCCCGGTGACGAGCGAGGTGATGCGGCCGGCGGCGTCGACGCGGACGCGGACGGCGCCGTCGTCGAGCGCCCACCCGTCGCCGTCGGGCTCGACGCGCACCGGCGGCGCCGCGTCGACCGGACCGGCCCCCAGCGCCGGCACGCCGCCGACGGCGCGCGGTCCGGCGTTGGCCTCGTGCGCGGATGCGGCGGTCGGAGGCGCCACATCCGCGCACAGGCGCGACAGCGCGGCGTCGACCAGGCCCTCCAGCTCGGCGGCGACCTCGGCGTAGCGGCGCTCGGCCTCCCGGTGCACCCACGCGATCGACGTGCCGGGGAGGATGTCGTGGAACTGCTGCAGCAGCACGGTCTCCCAGCAGCGGCGCAGCTCCTCGGCCGGGTACGGCGCGCCGGTGCGGACGGTCGCGGTGGTCGCCCACAGCTCGGCCTCGCGGAGCAGGGCCTCGCAGCGCCGGTTGCCCCGCTTCGTCCGGGCCTGGGAGGTGTAGGTGCCGCGGTGGAACTCCAGGTACAGCTCGCCCGACCACAGCGGCCGCACCGGGTACTCGGCCTCGGCGGCGGTGAAGAACTCCCCGGGGGTGGTGATCGCGACGCGGGGCGAGCCCTCCAGGTCCGCGGTCCGCGCGGCCGCGGCCAGCATCTCCCGCGTCGGCCCGCCGCCGCCGTCGCTCCACCCGAACGGGACCAGGGACGTGTTGGCCCGGCCCTTCTCCGCGAAGTCCCGCGACGCCTTCGCCAGCTCCGCCCCCGACAGCTCCGCCCCGTAGGTGTCGACGGGCGGGAAGTGGGTGAGGATCCGCGTGCCGTCGACGCCCTCCCAGTCGAACGTGTGGTGCGGCATCAGGTTCGTCTCGTTCCACGACAGCTTCTGCGTGAGGAACCACCGCGCCCCCGCGGCCCGGGCGAGCTGGGGCAGGTTGCCCGAGTAGCCGAACGAGTCGGGCAGCCACACCTCCGGGCAGTCGGTCCCGAAGTGCTCCCGGAAGAACCGCCCGCCGAGCACGAACTGCCGGGCCAGGGCCTCACCGCCGGGCAGATTGGTGTCGGCCTCCACCCACATGCCCCCGACCGGCACGAACCGGCCCTGCGCCACCCGCTCCCGCACCCGGGCGAACAGCTCCGGGTGGTGCTCGGCCAGCCAGGCGTACTGCTGCGCGGAGGACATGGCGAACACGAGCGCGGGGTCCCCGTCCTCGTCGGCGGAGTCCATCAGCGCGAGCACGTTGGCCACGGTCCGCGCCACCTTCCGCGCGGTCTCCCGCACCGGCCACAGCCACGCCGAGTCCAGGTGCGCGTGCCCGACGGCGTGCACGCGGTGCGCGCTGGCGTGCGCCGGGCGGGCCAGGACGCCGGCGAGCGCGGCGCGGGCGTCGGCGGCGGTGCCGGGCACGTCCTCGGGGTCGGTGGCGTCGACGGCCCGCTCCAGCGCGCGGAGCACCTCCGCGCGCCGCGGGCTGTCGCGCGGGAGCTCGCGGTGCAGCCCGCGCAGCGTCCACACGTCCTGCACCAGCTCCCACACCGCCACGTCCCGCAGGGCGGCCTCCACCGGGCCGAGCCGGTACAGCGGCCCGTCGCCGGCGGTGGCGGGGTCGCCCAGCGGGGTGGGGGCGAAGTGCCATCCGCCGGTGAGGTCGGGGTTGGCGGCCGCCTCGACGTGCAGGTCGACCGGCCCGCCCGCGACGGGCACGTACCGGCGGCGCGGCTCGATGCCGTTGAGCACGCGCCCGTCCGCGGTGTACGCGAGGCCCTCGGCCTGGAACCCGGGCTGCGCGTCGGTGAAGCCCAGGTCGACGAGCACCTCGGCGGCCGTCCCGGGCTCCGGGACCGGCGCGGTGCCGGTGACGTGCAGCCACACCGTGCCCCACGGCCGGCCCCAGGCCGAGCCGGGCGGCAGCGGCTCGTGGGGCTGCCGCACCGCCTCGGCGAACGGCACCGGCTCGCCCGGCGCGACCCAGGCCGTCACCTCCAGCGGCGTGCGGCGGCGGTGCACGGCGGGCACCAGCCGTTCCCGCACCCACCGGGCGATCCGCAGCTCCACGAGGTCGGTGTCGTCGTGCACGGCGCCAGCCTGTCACCTCCCGGGGCGGTTCAGGGGCGCTGCTCGGCGCTCCACCGGGCCATGTCGGCATCGAAGCCGGGGTCGGTGAGGTGGGGCGGGCGGGCGGCCGTGAAGACCACGACGTTGCCGTCCGGGTCGACGGTGGTGAGGTCGCGGGTGTTCCAGGGGGTGTCGGCGAGGCCCTCGACGCGGCCGCCGCCGTGCCGGCGGGCGCGGTCGGCGAGCGCGTCGATCTCGTCGTGGACCGCGGCGAGGCTGAGCGCCGAGCCGGTGCCCGGCACGACCGGGCCGCGGGCCGGGCGGACGAGCACGTCCTGGAACTGCCAGCGCCGCAGGTGCACCAGCGCCGGGCCGTCGGGGCCGGGGACGGTGAACAGCTCGACGAACCCGAGCCCGTCGACGTACCAGCGCAGGGTCGCGTCGAGATCGGCGACCTCGAACGTCGCGAACATCGGCATGCCGTAGACGGCCCGGCTGATCCCGGGGGAGCGCGCGCCGGCGGCGGGCGGGGGGACGGGGGAGGCGAGGTCGGTCACGGGCGCCAGCGTCGGACCTCCAGCGGGTGGAACCTCAACCCCGTTCACGCGGACACCAGCAGCGACACGGCCAGGGCCGCCATCACCACCGCGATGCCACCGTCGAGCACGCGCCAGGCGGCCGGGCGGGCGAACACCGGGCGCAGCAGCGCGGCCCCGTAGCCGAGCGCCAGGAACCAGGTCGTCCCCGCGGTGACGGCGCCCGCGGCGAACCACCAGCGGTCGTCGCCCCAGGTGCCGGAGAAGCCGCCGAGCAGGACCACGGTGTCGAGGTACACGTGCGGGTTGAGCCAGGTCAGGGCGAGCGCGGTGCCGACGGCCGCGCCCGCGCCCGGGACGGGGCCGTCCAGCGGCTGCAACGCCCCCGGGCGCAGGGCCCGGCGGGCGGCCAGGACGGCGTAGCCGAGCAGGAAGGCGGCCCCGCCGATCCGGACGACCAGCAGCGCGGCCGGGAACCGGGTCACCACCGCCCCCGCGCCCAGCACGCCGGCCGTGATCAGCACCGCGTCGGACAGCACGCAGACGGCCAGCACCGGGGCGACGTGCGCGCGGCGCAGCCCCTGGCGCAGGACGAACGCGTTCTGGGCGCCGATGGCGACGATCAGGGACAGGCCGAGGGCGGCGCCGGAGAGCCAGGCGGCGAGGGTGGTGGGCACGGACCCGACGGTGGCAGCCCGACTCCGACAGCACCGCTCAGGGTTCTGCAGCACCCGTAGCGTTGCTTCATGCAGCTCGACCAGCTCCGGGCCCTGCGGGCCGCCGTCGACGGCGGCACGATCGAGGCGGCCGCGCGCGCCCTGGACGTCACGCCGTCGGCGGTGAGCCAGCGCCTGCGCGCGCTGGAGGTCGCGGTCGGGCGCGTGCTGCTCGTGCGCAGCCGCCCGGTGCGGGTCACGCCGGCCGGCGAGGTGGTCCTGCGGCTGGCGCGGCAGGTGGACCTGCTCGTCGCCGACACCGCGGCCGAGCTGGCCGGGCCCGGGCCGGGGACGCCCGTGGTGCCGGTGGCCGTCAACGCGGACTCCCTCGCCACCTGGTTCCTCCCCGCGATCGCCCCGCTGGCCGCGGAGACGACCTTCGACCTGCACCGCGCCGACCAGTCCCTCACCACGGAGCTGCTGCGGGCGGGCGTCGTGGTGGCCGCGGTGACCTCCGACGCGACCCCCGTCCCCGGCTGCCGCACCACCCGGCTGGGCGCGAGCCGCTACCGGGCGTCGGCGTCGCCCGCGTTCGCGGCCCGCTGGTTCTCCGACGGGGCGGCCGGCTTCGCGCGCGCCCCCGTCGTCGTCTTCGACCGCACGGACGACCTGCAGGACGCGCAGCTGCGCTCGCACGGGGTCGACCCGGCGTCGGTGCCGCGCCACCACGTGCCCTCGTCGGCCGACTACGTCGCGGCCGTCCGCCTGGGCATGGGCTGGGGGATGCTCGACGACCTGCAGCGGCCCGCCACCGGCGTGGTCGACGTCGACCCCGGCCGGCACGCCGACCTGGAGCTGTTCTGGCAGCAGTGGCGGCTGCGGTCGCCGTCGCTGGACCGCGTGCGGGAGGCGGTGCTGGCCGCCGCGGCCGCCGCGCTGGAACCGGGCGGGCCGGAATCGAGCGGGCGCGGCACGGTGCCTCGGCGGTAGCATCGGCGCGTCCCCACCAGCGGAAGCGAAAGCAGGCGGCTCGCATCTTGACCGAACCCGGCCCCGTCCAGTCCACGATGGCCGTGCCCGACGCCGCCCTGCTGGCCCTGCTGGGCCGCCGCGACGAGAACCTCCGCGAGGCGGAGGAGCTGCTCGTCGCCGACGTCCACGTGCGCGGCAACGCCCTCACCCTGTCCGGCACACCGGCCGACGTCGCGTTCGCCGAGCGCGTGTTCGGCGAGCTGATCACCCTCGCCGAGCGCGGCCAGCAGGTGGCCCCCGACAACGTCCGCCGCACCGTCGAGATGCTCGGCAGCGGCCAGGACCGGCTCGGCGAGTCCCCGGCCGAGGTCCTCTCGCTCGACATCCTGTCGCGGCGCGGCAAGACCATCCGGCCCAAGACGCTCAACCAGAAGCGCTACGTCGACGCGATCGACGCCCACACCATCGTCTTCGGCATCGGCCCCGCCGGCACCGGCAAGACCTACCTGGCGATGGCGAAGGCCGTGCAGGCGCTGCAGGCCAAGGCGGTCAGCCGGATCATCCTCACCCGCCCGGCCGTCGAGGCGGGGGAGCGGCTGGGCTACCTGCCCGGCACGCTGCACGAGAAGATCGACCCGTACCTGCGCCCGCTGTACGACGCGCTGCACGACATGATGGACCAGGAGTCGGTCCCGAAGCTCACCTCGGCCGGCATCATCGAGGTCGCGCCGCTGGCCTACATGCGGGGCCGCACCCTCAACGACGCCTTCATCATCCTCGACGAGGCGCAGAACACCACGCCCGAGCAGATGAAGATGTTCCTCACCCGCCTCGGGTTCGGCTCGAAGATCGTGGTGACGGGCGACGTCACGCAGGTCGACCTGCCCGGCAGCACCCGCTCCGGGCTCGCCGTCGTGCGCGACATCCTCGCCGGGGTCGACGACGTGCACTTCTCGCAGCTCTCCAGCGCCGACGTCGTCCGCCACCGCCTGGTGGCCGACATCGTCGACGCCTACGCCCGGTTCGACGCCGCGCAGGTCGGTCCCGACCTGCGGGCGGCCGCCCCGCGCACCGGCCCGCCGCAGGACCGGCGCACCCGCCGCCGCTCCTGACCCCCGGGTCCGCGCACCGTCGCGACGTCTGCGTACGCCGCACCGTGCGCGGACGGTCGGGGGGTGCGCGGCCGCCGCCGGGCGACGCGACCCGATCGGGGGCGGCCCGGCGCGCCGACCCCGCCGCCCCGCGGACCCAGAATCGGCCGCGTGCCGTTCCTCCTCCGCCTCGGGGCGCTGGTCGCCGCGCTCGTCCCCGTGCTGGCGGCGCCCGCGGTGGCGGCCCCCGGCGCGGCGTCCGGGTCGAGCCCGTACCTGGAGCAGCGGCTCGACTGGGGCCCGTGCCCGGGGTTCGCGCGCACCGACGCCGACCGGGCGGTGCTCGCCGACCCCCGCTACGACTGCGCGCACCTGCTCGTGCCGCTCGACCACGGCTCGCCCCACCTCGGGGAGGTGCGCATCGCGCTGCTGCGGCAGCGGGCGCTCGACCCGGACGCGCGGATCGGCTCGCTGTTCGTCGGCCCCGACCGCCCGGGCGCCTCGGGAACGGCGCTCCTGCCGGTCCTGGCCGGACGGCTGGGGGACGCGCCGGTGGCCCGGCGGTTCGACCTCATCGGGTTCGACCCGCGCGGTGTCGGCGCCAGCGAGCCCGCGATCGACTGCTCCACCGCCGGGGAGATCGACGCCGAGCGCGCCGACCTCGACGTCGACACCTCATCCGAGGGCGTCGCGCGGACCGAGGCGGAGCACCGCGCCCTCGCGCAGCGCTGCGCCGAGCGCGTCGGCACCGACGTGCTGGCCAACGCGGGCACCCGCGACGTCGCGCGCGACCTGCGGATCGCCCGCCAGGTCGTCGGCGACGCCCGGCTGAGCTACCTCGGCCGCTCCTACGGCGCCGCCATCGGCACCGAGTACGCCGAGCGGTTCCCCGAGGACGTGCGCGCGCTCGTCCTCGACGGGGCGGTCGACCCGGCGCCGGGGCCGGTGGAGTCGCGCACGGCGCGGGCCCGCGGGCTCCAGCGGGCGTTCGACGCGTTCGCCGCCGCCTGCGCGGCGGAGGGCGGCTGCCCGCTGGGGCCGGACCCGTCGGCCGGGGTGCGGGCCCTGCTGCGCCCGCTGGTCGAGCGACCGCTGCCGACGGCCGACGGCGACCGCGTGCTGAGCCGCACCGACGCCGTCACCGGGCTGCTGCAGGGGCTCGGCGACGAGGAGCTGCGGCCCCGGCTGCGCGACGCGCTGCGGCAGCTCGCCGCCGGGGACGGGACGGGCCTGCTGCACCTGGCCGACCTCCACTACGACCGCGCCCCCGACGGCTCCTACTCGAACCGGCTCGAGGCGTTCGCGGCGATCGACTGCTCGGACTCCGACCGGATCACCGACCGCACCGTCGCCCGCCGGGTCGACGAGGCCGTCCTGGAGCTGGCGCCGTTCCTCGACGCCGGCCGAGGCCCGTCCGACGCGCTGGAGCTGTGCGCGTCCTGGCCGGTGCCCTCCACGGGCCGGCCCGGGCCGGTGCGGGCCCCCGGCCTGCCGCCGGTGCTGGTCGTCTCCACCACCGGCGACCCGGCCGTCCCCCACGAGGACGGCGCCTCCCTGGCCCGGCAGCTGGGCGCCCGGCTGCTCGCGGTGGAGCACGACGGCCCCGCGACCGCCCTCCACGGGACGGACCCGTGCGCGGACGCGGTCACCACCCGCTACCTGGTGGACCTCCGGCTCCCGCCGGAGGGGGCGCGCTGCTGACCCCCGGCCGCAGCGGGGTGGCCCCGCTGCGACTGGACGGGAGCGGTGTCACCCCGCTGCGATCGCGATCCCGCGCGGGCGGCGGGGCCGTGCGACGGCGTGGTACCACCGTGCCGTGGCGACCCTCCGCTTCCCCGAGCCGACCACTCCGCACCCGTCCCGCGCGGACGTGCTCCTGGAGTATCTCGACTTCTTCCGCGCGACGATCGCGGACCGGGTCGCCGGGCTCACCGACGAGCACGCGCGCACCAGCCTGCTGCCGTCCGGGTGGTCCCCGCTGGAGCTGGTCACTCACCTGACCCACGTGGAGCTGCGCTGGCTGGTGTGGGGCTTCCTCGGCGAGCACGTTCCCGACCCGTGGGGCGACGAGCGGGACGGTCGGTGGGCGGTGGTGCCCACCACGGGAGCTGCCGACCTCCTCGCCGCACTGGACCGGCAGGGGGCTCGCACGCGGGAGATCGTGCTGACGCACGACCTGACCGATCGCGGCCGGCCCGGCGAGCGCTGGCGCGGCGGTCCTCCCGCCACGCTGGAGCGCGTGCTGCTGCACCTGTTGCAGGAGTACGCCCGGCACGCCGGCCACCTCGACATCGTCTGCGAGCTGCTGGACGGCCGCACCGGGGAGTAGTCAGACCGGCAGCCAGCGGTCCAGCACTGCGTTGCGGAACTTGCCGGTCGGGTCGTGCTCCCCGAACAGGGCCACGGCCTCGGGCAGGCGCGGGTGCAGCTCGGCCAGCCGCTCGGGCGGGGTGGTGAACACCTTGCCCCAGTGCGGGCGCGGGTCGAACGGGTCCAGCGCCGCCTCCAGCGCCCCGACGACCGCCCGCACGCCCGCGGGGTCGGGCCGCCAGGTGAAGTGGATCCCGACCGAGTCGCGGCCGTGGGCCGGGCTGAGCCACAGGTCGTCCGCGGCGACCGACCGGACCTCGGAGACGAGCAGCACCGGCGCGATGCGCTCGCGCAGGGCGCGGACCGCGGCCAGCGCGGCCGGGGCGTCGGCCCGCGCCACCAGGTACTCCGACTGCAGCTCCGCGCCGCTGCTGGGCTTGAAGCCGGCGCGGAAGTGGGGCAGCCGCTCGTGCCACGGGCCGGGCTCGCCGAGCTGGGGTGTGCAGTTGCGGGGGTCCTCGCCGGCGGTCATGTGCCGCGGCGCCGGGGCGGGCCGCCCGACGTCGGGCGCGTCGCCCCGGGTCTTGAACCACACCTGGTCGAACCGCTCCCAGGTCCGGGTGAAGGCGCTGACGCTGTAGGCCGCGTCGAGCGGGAGGACGTCGAGCGGCACGTCCTCGCGCACCCACTGGGCGAGGGTGAACGCCGGCACGGTCGCCAGCTCCAGCGCCGTGACGATCCCGGCCGCCCCCAGCGCCACCACCGACCCGCAGAACCCCGGGTCCCCGCGCCGGACGGTGTCGAGCCGCCCGTCGGCCCGCACCAGCTCGACGGCGGTGACGGCCGTCGCGAGCGCCCCCAGCCCGTCCCCGGAGCCGTGCGTGCCGGTGGCGCACGCCCCGGCGACGGCGATGTGGGGCAGCGACCCCAGGTTGGGCAGGGCGCGCCCGGCGGTGTGCAGCACCGGGTTGACCGCGGCGTAGCGGGCGCCGCCGGGGACGCGCACCCGGTCGCCGTCGACCTCGGGGGCGCCGGGGAGGTCGTCGAGCACGACCAGGTCGCCGGTCGTGTCGGCGACGGGGGAGAAGGAGTGCCCGCTGCCCAGCGCCCTGATCCGGGCCGCCCCGGCCACCCGCTCCTGCAGCTCGGCGACCGACCGCGGCCGCGCCACCGCCCGGGCCGAGAACACCACGTTGCCCGCCCAGTTCGTCGTCGACCCCACCCGACTACCCTGCACGACGTGTCCATCGAGGTCAGCAACGAGTCCGGGGTCGAGATCGACGCCGCCCTCATCGCGTCGGTGGCCCGGTTCGCCCTCGACGCCCTGCACGTCAATCCGGCCGCCGAGCTGTCCGTGCTCGCCGTCACCGAGGAGACGATGAGCGAGCTGCACGAGCGCTGGATGGACGAGCCCGGCCCCACGGACGTCCTGTCGTTCCCGATGGACGAGCTGCTGGAGACCACGCGCCGGCCGGACGCACCCGACACCGGGCCGGCCCTGCTCGGCGACATCGTGCTGTGCCCCGAGTACGCGCGCGCCCAGGCCCGGCGGGCCGGGCACGCGCTCGCCGACGAGCTGCACCTGCTCACCGTGCACGGCGTGCTGCACCTGCTCGGCCACGACCACGCCGACGCCGAGACCGAGCGCGCGATGTTCGGGCTGCAGAACCGGCTGCTCACCGAGTGGCGCACCGCCCGGGAGCGCGCCGCGGCGGAGGAGCGGCAGCGCCGCACCGACCGGGCGGTGCTCGACGCGGCGGGCTTCGAGTCGGAGACATGAACCTCACCCTGGTCCTCACCGCCGCCGCGCTGATCCTGCTGGCCGGGCTGTTCGCCGCCGCGGAGGCGGCCCTGCTGACGGTGTCGCGGGCGCGGATCGACGCCCTGGTGCGCACCGGCCGCCCCGGCGCCCGCGCGCTGGCCGCCGTCGCCGCCGACCGGCCCCGCCACGTCAACCTGCTCCTGCTGCTGCGCCTGGCCGCGGAGACCGCGGCCACGGTGCTGCTCACCCTCGCGCTGCTCGACGTGCTCGCCCCCGTCTGGGTGGCCGGGCTGACCGCCGGCGCGATCATGCTCGTCGTCTCCTACGTGCTGATCGGCGTCGGCCCGCGCACCCTGGGCCGCCAGCACCCCTACCGCATCGGGATGCTCGTCGCCGCCCCCGTCCGCGCGCTGGCGACGCTGCTCGGGCCGCTCACCAAGCTGCTCATCCTCGTCGGCAACGCGATCACCCCCGGCCAGGGCTTCCGCCAGGGCCCGTTCTCCTCCGAGGTGGAGCTGCGCGAGCTGGTGGACATGGCCAGCACGTCCGGCGTCGTCGACGAGGGCGAGCGCCAGATGATCCACTCGGTGTTCGAGCTGGGCGACACGCTCGTCCGCGAGGTGATGGTGCCCCGCCCGGACGTGGTGTGGACCGAGCGCGACACGCCCGTCGACAAGGTGCTGCGCCTGGCGCTGAAGAGCGGCTACTCCCGCATCCCGGTGATCGGCGAGAACATCGACGACGTCGTCGGCGTCGCGTTCCTCAAGGACCTCGTGCGGGCCACGAGCGAGGGGGACGGTCGGCCGCTGGTCGCGGTGATGCGCGAGCCCGCGTTCGTGCCGGACTCCAAGCGCGTCGACGAGCTGCTCAAGGAGATGCAGGCGCAGCGCAAGCACATGGCGATCGTCGTGGACGAGTACGGCGGCACCGCCGGCGTCGTCACGATCGAGGACATCCTCGAGGAGATCGTCGGGGAGATCACCGACGAGTACGACGCCGAGGAGATCCCCGACGTCGAGGAGCTGGACGGCGGGCGGCTGCGCCTGGCGGCCCGGCTGCCCGTCGACGACCTGGCCGAGCTGTTCCCCGGCGTCGACGGCCAGGCCGTCGAGCTCACCGAGGCCGTCGAGGCGGCCGACGTGGAGACCGTCGGCGGCCTGCTCGCCCAGCGGCTGGGCAAGGTGCCGCTGCCCGGGGCGACGGCCGAGGTCGCCGGCCTGCGGCTGAGCGCCGAGGGCGGCAAGGACGCCCGGGGCCGGGTCCGGATCACCACGGTGCTGGTGGAGCAGCTCGACCCGCCCGTCCACGACGAGCACGACCACGCCGAGCGGGGGGAAGAGGATGTCCGAGCTCGATCCTGAGGACCGGAAGATCGTCGTGCTGGCGCGCTCGTCGCGCGCCCGCACCCAGGCCGCCGAGGGCGCCGCGGTGCGCGACACCGACGGCCGCACCTACGCCGCGGCCACCGTCGACCTGCCGTCGCTGCGGCTGACCGCCCTGCAGGCCGCCGTCGCCGCCGCCGTGTCCAGCGGCGCCCCCGGCCTGGAGGCCGCCGCCGTCGTCACCGCGGCCGGGGACGTCGACGCGGCCTCCCTCGCCGCGGTGCGCGACCTCACGCCCACCGCCCCCGTGCTGCGCGCCGACGCGTCCGGCACCGTCCTCGAAGTCGTCCAGACCCTGGAGCCCACCTCGTGACCACCCCCTCGTTCGACGTCGTCGTGGTCGGCGGCGGCATCGTCGGTCTCGCCACCGCCCACGCCGTGGCCCGCACCGGCCGGTCCGTCGCCGTCGTGGAGCGCGAGCAGACGCTCGCCAACCACCAGACCGGCAACAACTCCAACGTCATCCACTCGGGGCTGTACTACGCCCCGGGCGGGCTCAAGGCGCGCCTGGCCGTCGCGGGCTGCGCGGAGACCGTGGCGTTCTGCCGCGAGCACGACCTGCCCCACAAGGTGTGCGGCAAGCTCGTCGTCGCCACCGAGCCCGACGAGCTGCCGCGGATGGCGGAGCTCAAGCGCCGCGGCGACGCCAACGGCGTGGAGAACCACCGGCTCGACCCGGCCGGGATGCGCGAGCACGAGCCGCACGTCCGCGGCATCGCCGCGCTCTACGTCCCCTCCACCGGGATCACCGACTACCGCGCCATCGCGGTGAAGCTCGGCGAGCTGGTGGAGAAGGAGGGCGGGGAGATCCACCTGGGCCGCGCGGTCACCCAGATCGTCCGCCGCCGCGCCGACGTCGTCGTCCGCACCGAGGCCGGGGACCTGCTCGGCACCCAGGTCGTGGTGTGCGGCGGGCTGCGCTGCGACGAGCTGGCCGTCGCCTCCGGCGCCGACCCCGGCATCCGGATCATCCCGTTCCGCGGCGAGTACTCCGGGTTCTCCGACCGCGCCGCGGCGCTGGTCAACGGCCTGGTCTACCCGGTGCCCGACCCGGCGTTCCCGTTCCTCGGGGTGCACGCCACCCGCAGTGTCGACGGCTCGGTGCACGCCGGCCCGAACGCCGTGCTCGCGCTGGCCCGCGAGGGCTACTCGTGGGGGACGGTCAAGCCCAAGGAGTTCCTGGCGACCATCACCTACCCGGGGATGCTGCGGATCGCCAAGCAGCACTGGCGCTACGGGTTCGGCGAGATGCACCGGTCGCTGTCGAAGCGGGCGATGGTCAAGCAGATCCAGCGCCTGCTGCCCGACGTGCAGGCCTCCGACCTCTCGCCGGCCGGCGCCGGCGTCCGCGCCCAGGCGGTGAAGCGCGACGGGACGCTCGTCGACGACTTCCTGTTCGTCGACCAGGGCTCGGGCCCCGGCTCGGTGCTGCACGTCCTCAACGCCCCCTCGCCCGCCGCGACCGCCGCCCTGCCGATCGGGCGCGAGATCCTGGAGCGCCTCACCGGCGAGCGCCTCGCGCCGCTGTCGTGAGCGCGCCTCCGGCGCCCGTGCGCGCTTGTGGTCGCCCGGGCCGCCATATCCACTCACGAGCGCCGGAGGCGCCATGACGTTCCGCTCCGGGTTCGCCTGCTTCGTCGGGCGGCCCAACGCCGGCAAGTCCACGCTGACCAACGCCCTGATCGGGCAGAAGATCGCGATCACGTCCAGCCGGCCGCAGACCACCCGGCACGCCATCCGGGGCATCCTGCACCGCGAGGACGCCCAGCTGATCGTCATCGACACCCCCGGCCTGCACAAGCCGCGCACGCTGCTGGGCAGCCGGCTCAACGACGTCGTCCGCGAGACGTGGGCCGAGGTCGACGTCATCGGCTTCTGCGTGCCCGCCGACGCCCCGGTCGGCAAGGGCGATGCGTTCATCATCGAGGAGCTGCGCTCGGTCGCGGCGCGCACGCCGGTGCTCGGGGTGGTCACCAAGACCGACCTCGTCGCGCCGCAGGTGGTCGCCGAGCGGCTCGCGCAGCTGTCGCAGCTCATGGAGTTCGCGGAGCTCGTGCCCTGCTCGGCGGTCGACGGGTTTCAGACGCAGCTGGTCGCCGACCTGCTCGTCGCCCGCCTCCCGGAGGGCCCGCAGCTCTACCCGGACGGCGAGCTCACCGACGAGCCCGAGGAGACGCTCGTCGCCGAGCTGATCCGCGAGGCCGCGCTGGAGGGCGTGCGCGACGAGCTGCCGCACTCGATCGCCGTGACCATCGACGAGATGGTGCCGCGGGAGGACAACCCGAAGCTGCTGGACGTCCGCGCGGTGCTGCACGTCGAGCGGTCCAGCCAGAAGGGCATCGTCATCGGCAAGGGCGGGGAGCGGCTGCGGCAGGTCGGCACGGACGCGCGCCGCCAGATCGAGGCCCTGCTCGGCACGCGCATCTACCTGGACCTGCACGTGAAGATCACCAAGGACTGGCAGCGCGACCCCCGGCAGCTGCGCAAGCTGGGCTTCTGAGCCGCCTCGACTAGGCTCGACGCATGGCCCTGTACCGCGACACCGGCGTGGTGCTGCGCGTGCAGAAGCTCGGCGAGGCCGACCGGATCGTCACGCTGCTGACCCAGCGCCATGGCAAGGTGCGGGCGGTGGCGAAGGGCGTGCGGCGCACCACCTCGCGGTGGGGGGCGCGCCTGGAGCCGTTCAACCACGTCGACGTGCAGTGCTACACCGGTCGGTCGCTCGACATCGTGACCCAGGCCCAGACCGTCGACGCGTTCGGCGCCGGCATCATCACCGACTACCCCCGGTACACGGTGGGCTGCGCGGTGCTGGAGACCGCCGACCGGCTCGTCGCGGAGGAGGGGGAGCCGGCCCTGCGGGTGTACCTGCTGCTCGTAGGCGCGATCCGGGCGCTGGCCGACGGCGTGCGCGACCCGTCGCTGGTGCTCGACGCGTTCCTCCTGCGGGCGATGACCCACGCCGGCTGGGCCCCCGCGATCACCGAGTGCGCCCGCTGCGCCGAACCGGGCCCGCACCCGGCGTTCAACATCGCCGCCGGCGGCTCGGTCTGCCCCCGCTGCCGCCCGCCCGGGTCGGTGCAGCCGGGGCGGGAGACCTACCGCCTGCTCGACGCCCTGCTGCACGGCGACTGGACCGTCGCCGACGCGGCCGACGCCGCCACCCGGCGCGACACCAGCGGGCTGGTCGCCGCCCACCTGCAGTGGCACCTGGAGCGCAGCCTGCGCTCCCTGCCGCTGGTCGACCGCCGCCCGGGCCGGGCTGCGGCCACGAGCGCAGTGCAGCAAGCGGGGACGAACTCCGGTGCACAGCACACCGGTGACTGAAAATGGGCGATCCGGGCACGAGCAAGGCTTCCGGAGAAGCAAGCAGTCGGTATTCAGCTGACGCTTCAGCTGTTGAGGCAATTGCAGAACGAAGTCAGGTGAGGTAGGTTGTTGAGCACAGGATCTCCTCGGGGATCTCCAGGGACGTAGTACAGCCGGATGGACCAGTTGGCGCTGGTCCGGCTTGCACAGGCTGCCGCAGATCTGCGGCAGCCTAGTTGCACTTCCGCTGTTGACGTTCTCTTGCCGACGCGCGCACACTGCTCCCTGCAGCCTCGGCGCCAAACGATGCTGCGGCAGGACCAATCGGTTCCTGTCACCTGGAGATCGCCCGAGGGGGTGGCTCTTGGACGTGCAAGTGCTCATGCCGATCGGCAAGCTCATCAAGCTCGTCGTGTTCATCGGCCTGGTCGTGCTGCTGGCTTCGGTGCTCATCGGAGCCAGGATCACCGCGGAATCGGAGCAGGTACCTCCCGTGGGAACGTCGTCGACGTCCTGCCGGACTGCCTGAACTGAGCGGTGTGGCGGCGTCCTCGTGGCGGCGCCACACCGTCAGTCCGGCGGTTCGAGTGCCCACTCCTGGCGACGGAGTTCGTAGGCGGCGATCGCCACTGCATGGGCGACGTTGAGCGAGCCGACCTTGCCGATCTGCGGGATGTAGGCCAGCGCGTCGCAGGCGGCAATCATCTCCGCGGACATGCCTCGTGCCTCGTTCCCGACGGCGACGCAGACGTCGCGGCGCAGGTCCAGCTCGTGCAGCGGGGCGGAGGTGTCGGTGAGCTCCAGGCCGACGACGTGGTAGCCGTCGGCGTGGGCGGCGTCGACGCCCTCGCGGACCGTTGCACATCCCCTCACCTGGAGGTACCGGTCGGTGCCCATGGCGAGCTTCTGCGCCTTGGGAGTGTCGGGTGAGGCCGAGCGACCGACGAGGTAGAGGTGGTCGACGCCGAGCACGGCGGCCGAGCGCACGATCGCGCCGACGTTGAACGGTGACTCGACGTCCTGCAGCAGCAGCCCGACCTGCATCGTCGCGCGGCGGCGCCACGTCCGGTTCAGCCGCTTGAGGGCGGTGCCGCCGAGCTGCTGCACGCCTCCACCTCCAGGATCCGGTAGCCCTGCACGGACGTGAGCCGCGTCGTCGGCCAGCCCTGCTTGCGCAACCAGGTGGTGAGCGAGTCGGCACCGAGGTGCTTGTGCACCACGAGATAGGCCCGTCCGTCCGGCTGGAGGCGGGGGAGCCAGCGCTGCATCAGCCCGTGCAGCGCGGTCTTGCCCGAGCGGATCGGCGGGTTGGAGTAGATGCCGGCGAACGCGACGTCGTCGGGCACCTCGTCGGGCCGGGCCACACTGACGTTGCCGAAGCCCGCCGCGTTGGCCCGGGTGAGCGCGAGCGCCCGGTCGTTGACGTCGACGGCCCACACCGGCAGCCGCCGGCGGCGCGTGGCCAGGGTGAGCGCGATCGGGCCGTAGCCGCAGCCCAGGTCGAGCAGCGGCCCGCGGACCGGCGGCATCGGGGCGTGCTCCAGCAGGATCCGGGTGCCGCGGTCGAGCCGGCCGCCGGAGAAGACGCCGGCGTCGCTCGCGAGGACGAGGTCGACGTCCGGCAGCTGCACGCGGACGGTGTCCGGGCGGCTGGCGGCCGACGGCTCGGCCGTGAAGTAGTGCTCGGACAACCGGTGGACCTACCTGACTGCGCTCGCCTCGACGTCCTGCGAGTATGCCCCGGCGCACTGCTCCAGCAGCCACCGGACCACCGTCTCCTGCACGAGGACGCGCTGGGACCGGTGGTCGCGGTAGTCGTGCTGCACGCCCGGCAGCTCCACGAACTCCGCGGTCGGCCCGGCCGCTATGGCCAGCTCGCGCACACCGGCCGCGGGGATCACGCTGTCCGCCCCACCGGCGAGGAACAGCATCGGCAGTTGCCTGGTCGCGAGGACATCGAGCGCCGCCGGGAGGTCGTGGGCCCGGGCGTCGTCGAGCACCGCCCGGGAGACGCGCGCGCTGCGCAGCACCCCCGAGCCCGGCACCGGCGCGGTGAAGCTGCGGTCGGCCGGCCACTGGTCACACTGCGGGTCGTAGTCGCGGGGCCAGAGGAAGAACCGAGTCGGCATGATCGCGACGAGGTGGGTCACCGACGGGTCGGTCGCCGCGTATAGGCAGGCCAACCAGGCTCCGTAGCAGTGGCCGACCAGCACCTTCGAGCCGCTGTCCGGCTGGGCCGTGACGAGGCTGCGGATGTCGCCCAGGTGCGCCGTAGGGCCGGCGTCGATGATGTCGTCCGGCCTCGCCGCGGTGCCACGGGGGTCGAAGGTCACCGCGGACACGCCGACATCGGCCAGGGCGGCGGCCATGCGGTGGTGCGCGGGGCTGCGCCGTCCGTCGAGGAAGCCCGGCACGATCACGGCCGAGCCGCACGGGACAGCGGCCGGGTGCTCGACCGCATCCAGAACGGAGGCGGCGGCCGGAGCGGCTCGGCGGGACCGCGTGGATGAGTGGAGGCCGGTCAGGCCGAGCCGGGAGAGAGCAGCAGGCAGGTCGTCGGCGTGGTCGAGCCGATCGAGCGCCGCGAGCCAGCGGCGGCGATCGGACCGCCAGGCGGTGAGGAAATCGACGCAGTCCTGCGGGCGGATGGCGCGGAGGCGGGCCTGGGCGGCCATCAGCGCCGTCTGTGCGGCAGCTCGATCCGCCCGGTCGGTGCGGAGCGCGCGCAGGCGATCGGCGGTGCCGGTGAGGAAGGCAGCGCGCCGGCGCCGGAAGTCCGCCCAGTACGCCGTGTCCAGCGGAACGTCCGTGGCGCCACCCTCCAGGTGCGCCACGAGCCCCTCGGCGAGCAGTTCCCCGAACTCCTCGGACTCGCCCCGGCCCGGATCCGCGAACGGGTCGTAGGGCACCTGTTCCACCGTGCCAGTGCGGGTGACCCGCCGCTTCGCGAGCGCATCGAACAGGTAGAGCCAGTCCTCGTTGTACACCGTCGGGAAGTGGCCGAGGTCCTCGTCGGAGGGGTCGACGAGCAGCGCCGATCCGCCGACGAAGACGTCCTGGGACATGCCGGCGAGCCGTCGGGCGTGGCAGGCGACGGAGTTGTCCGGGTAGCCGCGGACGGCGAAGCCGACGGCGGCCGCGGGCCCGAGGCCACCGGCGGCCAGCCGGACGGTGCTGGCCGCGGCGGACCGGATGTCGTCGTCGAGGAACAGGACGGTGTCCCACCCGCACATCCGGGCCGCGAGCAGGGCGAGATTGCGCTTGCGACTCAGCGACGCCCGCCCGCCGTGCGTCTCCCGCGGACGCTCCAGCGGCAGGGCGGGGTGGGAGTACCCGCGTGGGACATCGACGGCGGTCCAGCGGAGCCCGTCGATCCGGTCCAGCACCGGTCCGGTATCGCGCGCCCGGGTGTCGCGGCTGCAGAGCACGAGCAGGCGGGCGTCGAGCTCCGCCGCGAGCCCGGCCGCGGCGGTCAGGGCGTCGACCCCGCGGGCCGAGGGCACGACGACCGCGTCGATCTCGCGCACACCGTCGGCGGCGTGCTCGGCGAGGAGTGAGGTGTGCGAGGCCCGGTGGGGCCGCGCGAAGGGCGGGGTCACGGCGTGAACTGCTCGAGGACCACACCTGGGTTGCGCAGGCGGGGGGTGGCGATCGCGTGGTCGAAGCCGCGCACGCGCACGAGCAGCCCGAACCGGCGCGGGTCGGGGAAGCGCGTACGGATCTGGCGGGTGTTGTCGTCGCGGTACTCGGGGTCGGTGAGGCAGCGGACTGCGCCGTACACGCCGCGCGTGTAGGTCCCGCTGACGAGGGTGAGCGTCCGCGCCGCGTCGAGCGGGCTGGGCAGGCGAGCCAGCATGCCGACGTCCTCGACGACCCGGCGGTGGGGGACACGGCCGGCGTACCGCGGCAAGTAGGGCTCGGACGACGCCGGGCTGACGAACACCTCGCCCTCCGGCGCATCCGGGTGGGTCACCTGGCGCGGGACGTCGGGCAGCAGGGCGAGCAGGTCGGTCGCGGCCAGCGCGAGGTTGCCCAGCACGACGAGGTGCGCCCCGAAGTCGTCGTCCTCCAGCCGCGCCGCCAGCTGGACGCGGACGTCGGCATCGGGGTTGCGGCTGCGCACGTGACCGTGCAGCTCGAGCAGGGCGTCGAGGTCGGCGTAGGCGCTCAGCGCCATGTAGTTGAACTCGCTGCCCGACGCCGTCGACGGCGGCTCGGACACCTTGCCGCAGATGATCCGGACCGGAGCCCCGTCGGCGAAGTGCCACAGATCAGCTGCCGGGGCGGGTTCGTGGTCCAGCGCGCGCTGCCGCAGGGCGCGGAGCTCGTCGAGCAGCTGCGAGCGCCGCTCCCGCTCCGCCGGTGACAGCTCCTCGACCTCGAGGAGTCTGCTCTCGTCGAGCGAACGCCGGCTCGCGAAGAGCGTGGCGTAGGCGGTGAGGCGCTCGTCCGGCGGTACGGCCGCGTCCTCCGCTCGCTCCCAGGAGGAGATCGTGGGCGCCTTGACGCCGAGGAGTTCACCGAGCGCGGGCTGTGTGATCGGTGCGTCCCAGGCGCGCTGCCGGAGTGCACGGAGCCGGTGGGCCAGCGTCTCCGTGTCCATGCCACCCCTCCAGGCCATTGCCGCTCTTGAGGATCATCAGCTGCTGAGGCTAAGTCAAGCAGCTCACCATCATGTCGCTGAATCGGGGTTGGGGCTTCGGGTGATCTGCGCTACTCTTCAGCTGTAGGTGAAGTTCGGCTGAAGAAGCAAACACTTCGGCAATGGAGCCTAGCGGGCAGCCTCTTCAGTAGCAATCCCACCGCTGTTCACTGAACACTGGGAGGCTCCCCGTGTCCGAGTCGGCACCGATCCTGCTCCTCGTCCTCATCGTCCTGCTGCTGGCCGCCGGCGCACTGACGCGCGGCGCATCCTCGATCCTCGACCTGATCGGCGAGCTGCTGGGCGCGCTGTTCGCGAGCCTGCGCGCGCTGGCCATGATCGTGCTCCTGATCGTGCTCGTCCTGGTCGTGCTCGTCAGCGGCGGCGACTCCACGGTCGCCGTCGGGCTGCTGGTCGGCGGTCCGCTCCGCGCCGGTGGCTAGGGTGCGGGGGTGGTCCAACCCCCACCCCCGCACCCGTCGGGCGCCCGCCCGCCGGCCATCCCGCGCGAGCTGGTGCCCCGCCACGTCGCCCTGGTGATGGACGGCAACGGCCGCTGGGCCAACGCCCGGGGCCTGCCGCGGGTCGAGGGGCACCGGCGCGGCGAGGCCTCGCTGATGGACGTGGCGCGGGGCTGCATCGATATCGGGGTCCGCTGGCTGTCGGCCTACGCGTTCTCCACCGAGAACTGGCGCCGCTCGCCCGATGAGGTCCGGTTCCTCATGGGCTTCAACCGCGACGTCATCCGGCGCCGGGTCGACGAGATGCACCAGATGGGCGTCCGCGTGCGGTGGGCCGGCCGCCGCCCGCGCCTGTGGCGCAGCGTGATCAGGGAGCTGGAGGTGGCGGAGGAGAAGACCCGCGGCAACGACGTGCTCAACCTGACCATGTGCGTCAACTACGGCGGCCGCGCGGAGATCGCCGACGCCGTGCGCGAGATCGCCCGCGGGGTCGCCGACGGGCGCATCAACCCCGAGAAGGTCGACGAGCGCACCATCGCCCGGTTCCTCGATGAGCCGGACATGCCCGACGTCGACCTGTTCGTCCGCTCCTCGGGCGAGCAGCGGACGTCGAACTTCCTGCTCTGGCAGAGCGCCTACGCCGAGATGGTCTTCCTCGACACCCTGTTCCCCGACTTCGACCGCCGCCACCTGTGGCAGGCCGTCGAGATCTACGCCCGCCGCGACCGCCGCTTCGGGGGCGCGCTCGACACCCCGGAGACGGCCTCGTGAGCCACCTCGACACCGCCAGGGAAGCCCTGGAGCAGTACCACGACGTGCAGGTCGACGCCGACGGCGCGCTGACGTTCGCCCACGGCGGGGTCGTGTGCGCCGTGCAGGGGCTGGAGCTGGAGGAGGGCCTCGACGTCCTCAACCTCACCTGCGTCGTGGCCTGGGACCTGCCGCCCAGCGACGACCCCCGCCAGGACGTGCCCACCCGCGTCGCCCTCGGGGCGGGGGAGGGGCTGTTCGGCACCCCGCGGGTGATCCGCGGCGAGAACGGCTGGGACGTGACGCTGCGCTACGCCTTCCCGGCGGGCGGGCTGGAGGTCAGGGCGATGGGCACGCTGCTCATGCTCGTGGTGAGCAGCGCGTCGAGCCTGCGCGCGGCCCTGACCGGAGGGACCTGACCGCTCAGGCGTCGGCCAGGTGGACCAGCGGCAGCGAGCTCAGCTGCAGCCGGCTCATGTCCTTGACCACGCCCAGCACCCTGTTCTGCGCCTCCTGCATCCGCGCGTCGACCGTCGCCGACAGCGAGTAGGCCAGGCGCCCGAGCAGCCGCACCGTGGTGTCGTCGACGATCGGGCGCGGCGCGGAGACGACCGCGACGCCCATCAGGTCGCCCGAGTTCGACTGCGCGGCGCCGATGGTGAACGCCTCGCGCGGGTTGGTGTGCCGCGAGGCGTAGTGGTCGCGCAGCTTGGTGAGCATGCCGTGGAAATCGGCTGCGGCGATCTCGCCGGGCAGCTCGACGGCGGCGGCGTCGGCCGCGGTGAGCACGGCGGTGCGGGCGGAGAAGCAGCGGACGTACCCGACGAGCGCCCCCGTCCACAGGGCCTCGACCAGGGCGTCGTCGGTGGCCACGCGGACCGGGCCGGTGTCCGGCCCGCCCAGCGCGGTGACGAGGTGCTCGCAGCAGCGCAGCACGTACTGGAGGTCCTCGAACACCGACGCGAGCGTCGCCAGGGCCTGCGACTCGGGCAGCTCGATCTTGCGGACCGCGTTCGGCGTGCTGGCGTCCTGCGTCATCCCGCGGACGCTAGCGCCGCGCGGCGCGGGCGGGTGACTCGTCCTGAGACGGCGTCGGGAGGCGGGTCAGGAGGTGCAGTCGCGGCACACGCCGAAGATCTCCGCGGTGTGGCTCAGGTCGGAGAACCCGTGCTGGTCGGCGACGCGCTGGGCCCAGCTCTCGACGGCCGGCCCCTCGATCTCCACCGTCGCCCCGCAGCGCCGGCAGACCAGGTGGTGGTGGTGGTTCGCCGACTCGCACCGCCGGTACATGGCCTCACCGGTGGCGTTGCGCAGCACGTCGACCTCGCCGGACTCGGCCAGCACGGTGAGCGTGCGGTACACCGTGGTCAGGCCGATGGCGTCGCCGCCGCGGCGCAGCTGGTCGTGGATCTCCTGCGCGGAGCGGAAGTCGTCGAGCCGGTCGAGCATCGCCGACACCGCGGCCCGCTGGCGGGTGGCGCGCAGCACGCGCGGGGCGGTCACCGGCCCTCCTCGACGTGCGCGACGGCGTCCACGACGATGTGGGCGAGGTGGTCGTCGACCAGGGAGTAGCGGACCTCGCGACCCTGCCGGTCGCCGTGCACCACGCCCGCGGACTTGAGCACGCGCAGGTGCTGGCTGATCAGCGGCTGGGTGACGCCCAGGGCGTCGACGAGGTCGTGGACGCAGCGCGGCGACTCCAGCAGCTGCAGCACGATCCCGATGCGGACGGGCGCGGCCAGCGCCCGGAGCAGGTCGCCCGCGGCCGCGAGGGTGCGGGCCGTGTGCACCGGTGCGGGCGGGGGCCCGGGCTCGTGCAGGTCCGGTGCGACCCCGACGGTGGTGGACATGACTTCCATCTTAGGGGCGTGCCATCCTGCGGTGGTGCTGCTCGTGTGCCGGTTCGCCGTCGATCCCGCCGACGCCGACGCGTTCGCCGCGCGGGCCCGCCGCGCGCTCGGCCTGCTCACCGCGGCCGCCGGCGCGGAGGGCGGGCGGCTGGGCCGGTCCGCCGACGACCCGGCGGCGTGGATCCTGGAGGTGCGGTTCGCCTCGGTGGACGCCTACCGCCGCGCGCTGTCCCCGTTCCCGGTGCGCGAGCACGTGGTGCCGCTGCTGTCCGAGGCGCTCACCGACGGGCCGAGCACGTTCGAGACCCTCGCCGAGGGGGTCGACGGCGCGGTGACGGAGCGCTCCAGCCTGCGGGAACCGCTCACGGACGGCGGATCTGCGCGAGGATGGTCCGGTCGGTGATCGTGGCGTCCGACGCCAGCAGGAACGCCTTGGACACGATCACCGACAGCGGACCCCCGCCCTCCTCGAACGGCAGGAACAGCTCGGCGGTGCGGTCCCGCGCCGTCACGATGCAGAGGTAGCTGTCGTTGGGCTCCATGAGGATGTTGGTGCTCCCGAGGTGGATCCGGTAGGTGCGGAGGTCGCCGCGCACCGTCAGGAACCGGTCGCCGAGGGTGCACCGGTCGGCGATCCGCGTCCGCGGGATCAGCCGGGCCAGCGCCTCGCGGCGCGCCTGCGCGCTCTCCCCGAGGGCGCCGAAGCTCGTCCGGTGCCAGTAGTCGCGATGGCGGTCCTCCCCCTGGTCGACCCACGCCGGGTCCGCGGCGATCGAGGCGACGCCGATGACGAGGTCCACGTCGCGCATCGCCTCGCTGAAGATCCGGGGCGGCACCCGGTCGAGGTCGGCCGGGGTCCAGTCGTGACCGCCGCGGTTGAACCGCACCTGGTCGGTACCGGCGAGCGAGAAGAGGTGGTCCTCGCCGTCGGTCTCGATGCCGTCGAAGTGGAACTCGGCGCGCCAGCCGTCGAACTCCTTCGTGGCGCGCCCCTCGGACCCGCCGTCCCAGTAGCCCAGGTGAGGGCTCCGCCAGCCGCGCCCGGTGAGCAGCGACCCCGCCTGCGGCGCCCTGACCACATGCGCCGCGAACCGGTTGGAGTAGACGCGGGTGTCCAGCTCGGCCGGTGTCAGCAGGTACACCTCCCGGAACGCCTGCTTGAACGGCTGGCGCAGCTCCCGGTCGGTGACGAACCGCCGCCAGGCCGCGGTCCGCTCCGCGGGGACGGTCATCGGGTGCCACAGCCGCATCCGCGTGGTCGCCCCCGGGGACGGTAGGGGCTCGCCCGCGGCGTCGACGAACCCGCCGTCCTGCGGCCAGCCCGCGACCCAGCCGTCCGGGCCGAGCTCCAGCTCCCAGATCAGTGCGCGGGCGTGCAGCCCGACGACGGGGTGGTCGCGGTAGTGCCGCGCCCAGTCGGCGTGGTCCCAGGTCCGCTCGGTGACCAGCAGGTCCTCGAGCCGGTCGCGCTGCGCGGCCACCGTCGCCCGCAGCGCCTTGACCGCGGCCCGCAGCTCGGCCAGCTCCGCGCCGTGGTGGGCGCGGACCGCGGCCGGGACGCTCTTGAGCTCCCGGCCCGCCGCCGTGCGGAAGATCAGCGCGATGCCCCGCTCCGCGGTCAGCGTCGCGACGTGCCCGCCCAGGACGTGCTCGCGCCGGCCGGAGGCGTCGAGGCCGAAGTCGGGCACCGACCGCTCCAGCAGGTGCTCGCGGGAGACCCCGGCGCCCTCGGCGACCCGGTCCAGCGCCGTGACGATCCCGGCGCGCAGCGACCGCTGCCGGACCTTCCGGTGCAGCACCGTCAGGGTGCGCACGGCGTCGGGTCCGGCGCGCCGGCCGATCCACGCCACCGCGGTGTTGGCCAGCCGCTCGGCGCGGGGCTGCCCGCCGCCGGCCAGGCCGGTGCCGCAGCGCAGCGCGACCTCGCCGAGCAGCCCCTCCACCCAGGGCTCGTCCAGGGCGCCGACGGTCCACAGCACGCCCCGCAGGAGGGTCTCGGTGTCGGCGTGCAGCCAGTGCCAGAGCGTGTGGGCCTCGCCGTCCCAGTGCTCCTGCGTGGACCACTCGGGCAGCTCCAGCAGCCGTTCCAGGAGGCGGCGCAGCAGGGCGGGGCCGTCGGGCGTCGCCGCGAGCAGCGTCGCGGCGGTGGCGGCCCAGCGGGCCGGGGGCAGCACCCCGCCGGCGGTGGCGCAGTGCACCAGCAGGGGAACGGCGCCCGGCGCGACGAGGACGTCGGCCAGTTCCGCGCGGACGGCGGGGCCGTAGGGGTCGCCGTCGTGCAGCAGCGACGGCGGCAGGGTCGGGGACGCGGCGTCGTCGACGCCGAGCAGGGTCCGGATCCGCCGCTGCCGCCGGGTCTCCTCGGTGCCGTACCCGACGGCGACCCCGGAGGTCCGCAGCCGCTCGACGTGCTCGTGCAGCGGCGGTCGCTCGGCGGCCGGCAGCGCTTCCACGGCGGCCAGGAGCAGCGGTTGCTGGGGCCTGGCGGCGTACGGGTCGGCGGCCCACAGCACGGCGAACGCCCAGCGCACCTCGTCGACGGTCCAGCGGAGCCGGCGGCGAGCGAGGATCGCGCACACGGCGCTGTGCGCGCCCTCGTGCCAGGGCCGCATCGCGCGGCACGCCTCGTGGTGCGCCCAGAGCGCGGCGGTGCGCAGCGCCTCGTCGCCCTCGGCGAGCAGGGTCCGGCCCCACTCGTAGTCGGCCAGCTTCCCCGGCGAGCAGCTGGGCGGCTCCTCCCGCCTCACGGGCCGGGTCAGCCGGTCTGCGGCCGCAGCGACCCGGGCGACGATCGTCGGGTCGGCCGCCGCCGCCTCCTCGACGGCCGCGGCGTACCGCGCCCGCTCGGCCCTGCCCACCGTCAGCCTCCGACCAGCGGGACGAGCTTGACGAAGGCGATCTCCGGACCGTCGGTCAGGTCGATCTCCTCGTCGAGCTCCTCCACCTGCCGGTTCCCGACCAGCAGGATGAAGCCGTTACCGCGGAACGCCCGCTCGGCGGCGTCGGCCTGAACCTCCCAGTCCAGCCGGCGCGGGGTGCGCAGCCGGTAGCCGTTGCGCTCGACCTCGGCGTCGACCGGCTGGACCAGCCCGCGGAACCGGCCGCCGGGGGCGGCGTTGTGCCGCGCGACCTCCTCCCGGACCCGCAGCCGGATCAGCTCCCGCACGCTGATGCGGTCCGACAGCGTCGAGAGCAGCACCCGCGCGAGCTCCCGTCCGGTCAGCGTCTCGTCGCGGCACCACACCTCGGTCACCGGCGCCATCCTGGCCGCCGGCCCCTCGGCCCCGCAAGATCCGCACGTCGGGGGTGGGTAGGCTGCCCCTCCAGCCCGATCCCTGCCGTAGTGGAGCGTCATCCGTGGCCAGCAACGCCTCTTCCGCCAAGATCGAGACCATCGTCGCGCTGGCGAAGCGCCGAGGTTTCGTGTTCGCGTCGGGGGAGATCTACGGCGGCACGCGCTCGGCGTGGGACTACGGGCCCCTGGGCGTGGAGCTCAAGGAGAACATCAAGCGCCAGTGGTGGAAGTCCGTCGTCACCGGGCGCGAGGACGTCGTCGGCATCGACAGCTCGGTGATCCTGCCCCGCCAGGTCTGGGTCGCGAGCGGCCACGTCGGCGTGTTCACCGACCCGCTCGTGGAGTGCCAGAACTGCCACAAGCGCTACCGGGCCGACCAGCTCGCCGAGGAGTACACCGAGCGCACGGGCAAGGCGGCCGCCGAGGACGACCTGTCCGACGTCCCCTGCCCCAACTGCGGCGTCCGGGGCCAGTACACCGAGCCGCGCGACTTCAACATGATGCTCAAGACCCACCTCGGCCCGGTCGAGACCGAGGAGGGCCTGCACTACCTGCGGCCCGAGACGGCGCAGGGCATCTTCGTCAACTTCCTCAACGTGCAGACGACCTCGCGCAAGAAGCCGCCGTTCGGCATCGGCCAGATGGGCAAGAGCTTCCGCAACGAGATCACGCCGGGCAACTTCATCTTCCGCACCCGCGAGTTCGAGCAGATGGAGATGGAGTACTTCGTCGAGCCGGGCACCGACGAGGAGCTGCACCAGTACTGGATCGACCAGCGCACCGCCTGGTACACCGACCTCGGCATCGCGCGGGAGAACCTGCGGCACTACGAGCACCCCAAGGAGAAGCTCTCCCACTACTCCAAGCGCACGGTCGACATCGAGTACCGGTTCGACTTCACCGGCCAGGAGTGGGGCGAGCTGGAGGGCATCGCCAACCGCACCGACTTCGACCTCACGACGCACTCCAACCACTCCGGCGTCGACCTGTCGTTCTACGACCAGGCGTCGGGCACCCGGTACCGGCCCTACGTGATCGAGCCGGCGGCGGGCGTGGGCCGGTCGATGATGGCGTTCCTCCTCGAGGCCTACACCGAGGACGAGGCGCCCAACGCCAAGGGCGGGGTCGACAAGCGCGTGTCGCTCAAGCTGGACCGCCGCCTCGCGCCGGTCAAGGCCGCGGTGCTGCCGCTGAGCCGCAACGCCGACCTCTCGCCGAAGGCGCGCGACCTCGCCGCGGCCCTGCGGAGGCACTGGAACGTCGAGTTCGACGACGCGGGTGCGATCGGGCGCCGCTACCGCCGCCAGGACGAGATCGGCACGCCGTTCTGCCTGACCGTCGACTTCGACACGCTCACCGACCAGGCGGTGACGATCCGCGAGCGCGACTCGATGGCCCAGGAGCGCGTGGCGCTGGACCAGGTCGAGGGCTACCTCGCCGCGCGGCTGATCGGCTGCTGAACCCGGCCGGGGCGGCGGTCCGCCGCCCCGGCCGGTGATCAGGCGGGAGCGGGCAGCAGCCGGTCCAGCAGGTCCTGCATCGTCACCAGCCCGAGCAGCTCGCCGTCGGACTCCACCAGCGCGAGGTGGTTGCGCCGGTCGCGCATCGCGCGCAGGGCGTCGTGCATCGGGGTGTCGGCGCCGAGCGTCGTGACCGGGCGCATGAGGTCGGCCGCGGTCACGTCGACGTCGCGGGTGAGCGCATCGCGCACGTGCACCACCCCGACCGGCCGCGCGCCGGGCGCCCCGACCAGCAGCCGCAGGTGGCCGCTGCGCCGCGACTCCGCGCGGATCTCCGCCGGGGTGGCGTCCGGGGCGACGCCGGACAGCTCCGCCCGCGGCCGCACCAGCTCGCGCAGCGGGGCGGCGTCGAGCTCCAGCGCGGTGAGCAGCTGGTCGCGGCGCTCCTCGTCGAGCGCACCGGTGGTGGCCGAGTGGTCGACGAGCTCACGGAGGTCGTCGGGGTTGTGGCTCTCGCCCACCTCGTCCACGGGCTCGACGCCGACCCGGCGCAGGAACCAGTTCGCCGTGCCGTTGAGGGCGACGAGCAGCGGCCGGGTGACGAACATGAACGCGCGCATGGGCAGCGCGAGCAGGACCGCCGAGCGCTCGGGGTGCGCGATCGCCCACGACTTCGGCGCCATCTCGCCGACGACGAGGTGGAGGAACGTCACCACGACGAGCGAGAGCACGAACGACAGCGCGTAGGCCACGCCCTCGTTCAGCCCGCCGAACAGCGGCCGGACCAGCTCCTCGACGGCCGGCTTCGCGATCGCGCCCAGCCCGAGCACGCACAGGGTGATGCCCAGCTGCGAGCCGGCGAGCAGCAGCGAGAGGTCCGTGGCGCTCCTCAGCGCCGCGCGGGCCGCCGCGCTGGTCTCGGCCGCTTCCTCCAGCCGGTAGCGGCGCGCGGCCACCAGCGCGAACTCGATGGCGACGAAGAACGCGCTCAGCGCGATCAGCGCGACCGTGATCCACAGAGCGAGCGCGGTGCTCATGCCGGCACCTCCGCGGTCTCGGGGTCGAGCCGGACCAGCCGCACCGACGCCGGGACGCGGCGCTCCACCGCGCCCACGGTCAGGGCGAGGACCCGCCCGCCGGTCTCGATCCGCACCTCGTCGCCGACGTCGGGCAGCTTCTGCAGGTGGGCGATGACCAGCCCGCCGACGGTCTCGTAGTCGCCGTCGGGCAGCTCGGTGTCGACCAGCCGCTCGACCTCGTCGACGCCGAGCGTGCCGGGCACGGTCCACTCGCCGTCCCCGACGCGCAGCACGTCGCCCCCGGCGGGGTCGTGCTCGTCGGTGATCTCCCCGACGAGCTCCTCGCCGATGTCCTCGGTGGTGATGACGCCCGCGAGGCCGCCGTACTCGTCCACCACGCACGCGAGCTCCTCGCCCGCGGCGCGCAGCTGGTGCAGCACGGTGGGCAGGGGCAGCGACACGGGCACCAGCACGGGCGGGCGGGCGACGTCGGCGACGCGGACGGCGCGCAGGTCGCGGCCCTCCAGCGCGAGGACGTCGCGCAGGCAGATCACCCCGACGACGTCGTCGGCGCCGTCGCCGACCACGGGCAGCCGGGAGTGGCCCGACTCCATGATCCGCACGACGTCGGCCACGGTCGCCTCGACGGGCACCGTGGCGACCTGCGGCCGGGCGATCATCGCCGAGCGCGCGGTGGTGTCGGCGAAGTCGAGCACGCGGTCGAGCAGCGTGGACAGCTCGGCGTCGAGGTCGCCGCTGTCGCGCGAGGAGTCGATGATCGCCTCCAGGTCGCGCGGGGTGGCCGAGTGCTCCACGTCGTGCACCGGCTCGATGCGCAGGGCGCGCAGCAGCAGGTTGGACGCCGCGTCGAAGATCCGGATGAGCCAGCCGAACAGCCGCAGGTACACCGCGGTGGACAGGGCCAGCGCGCGGGCCACCGGCTCGGGCCGGGAGATCGCGAGGTTCTTGGGGAACAGCTCGCCGAACACCATCTGCACGACGGTGGCGAACAGCAGCGCCAGCACCGTGCCCACCGCTATGCCGACCCCGGTGGGGACGCCGACGCCGCCGAGCAGCGCGCCGATGGACTCGCCGATGAGCGGCTCGGCGACGTAACCGACCAGCAGGCCGGTGACGGTGATGCCCAGCTGCGCCCCGGAGAGCATGAAGGAGGTGCGGCCCGTGATCGTCAAGGCCCGCTGCGCGCCGACGTCGCCCGCACCTGCGCGGGCCCGCAGGCGGGAGCGGTCGACGGCCATGTAGCCGAACTCCTGGGCGACGAAGTAGCCGGTCAGCGCGGTGATCGCGACGACGACGGCGATGCCGAGGAGGAGGGAGAGGAGCGTGGTGATCATCGGCACCGTCCTGCGAGGACGGTGCCGGGACTATCGGAGGGGTCCATCTTTCCTGTCGTCTCGCCGGATGGGCCTGCGGCCCGGTCAACGTCCGGGACGGGACTCCAGTTCCCGCGCCCGGTGCTGGACGATCGTACCGGCGGGCCGGCCCGGGCGGGGCCGCTACGCTGGCTCCCGTGGGTGATCTGCGGCAGCTCGGCACGGCCCTGCGCGAGCTCGGCGCCGCGGGGACGGGCGTCGGCGTCGTCCGGGTGCTGGACCGGCACGGCTTCGGCACCGTCGAGAGCGGCCAGCTGGTCGTGGGCGTCCCGGACGGCCTCGTGGGCGAGCTCTACCGGGGCGCGCTCGACGACGCCGCGCTGCCCCTGGCGCGCGCGGCCGCCACCGCGCCCGGCGTCGTCGACGCGCACGTCTCCGAGCCGGCCGCGGCCGCCGCCGGGCTGGCCTGCGCGGGCGGCGCCACCCTGCTCGGGCACCCGCTGCCCGCCGGGCACGCCGCCGTCCTGGGCGCCGCGCTGGAGGACGGCGAGCCGGCCGCGCTCGTGTCCACCGTCGACGGCACCTGCGCCCTCGTGCTCACGGGGCCGGAGCTGGCCACCGCCACCGGCACCCTCGGCTCGGCCGACCGCGACGACACGGCCGTCGCCGCCGCCCGCGGGTTCCTGCGCCGCGGCGCCACCACCACGGAGCTGGTGCCCACCGAGTCCGGCGACCTGCTGCTGGACCTGTGGGTGCCGGTGCCGGCGCTGCTCGTCGTCGGCACCGGCGCGATCGGCGCGGCGCTGGAGGCCCAGGCCGCGGTGCTGGGCTGGGGCGCGCGCACCGAGACGGCGCTGGACGCCGCGGTGGCGGCCGTCGAGGCGTTCGGCGCCGCCGACGTGCTCGTGCTGCTCGACCACGACCCCGCCTTCGACGCCGCGCTGCTCGCGGGCCTGCGCCACGGCCGCGGGTTCCTCGGCGCGCTCGGCTCGCGCCGCACCCAGGCCGCGCGCCGCGAGCGGCTGCTCGCCGCCGGCGTCACCGAGGCCGAGCTGGCCCGGGTCCACGGCCCGGTCGGACTCGACCTCGGCGCCCGCACCCCCGCCGAGACGGCCGTGTCTGTCGTCGCGCAGGTGATCGCCGCGCGGGGCGGTCGGGCCGGTGCCCCGCTGGCCGCCGCGGCCGGGCGGATCGGCGGATGACGAGCGAGGCCCCGACCGCCCGGATCGGCCGCTCCCGGCCGCGCTGGGCGCTGCGGCTCGTCGTCGGGGCGCTGCTCGTCGCCGCGGTGCTGGTGGGCGGCACCGCCTTCCGCGTCTGGCAGGTGGCCCGCGCCGACGACAGCCGCCCGGCCGACGCCGTGGTGGTGCTCGGCGCGGCGCAGTACGACGGGGAGCCGAGCTCGATCTTCTCCTGGCGGCTGCGGCACGCCCAGGAGCTGTACGAGGAGGGGGTGGCCCCGCTCATCGTCACCACCGGCGGCGGGCAGGTCGGCGACGCCACCACCGAGGCCGACGCGGGCCGCGACTACCTGGTCGAGCGGGGCGTGCCGGCCGACGCCGTCCTCGCGATCGGGGAGGGCAGCGACACCCTCGGCAGCCTGCGCGCCGTCGCGGCGGCGGGGGCCGGGTGGGGCGACGTTGTGCTGGTCAGCGACCCGTGGCACTCGCTGCGGTCGCGCACGATGGCCCGCGACCTCGGGCTCGACGCCTGGACCTCGCCCACCCGCAGCGGCCCGGTGGTGCAGACCCGCGAGACCCAGGTCCGCTACATCCTGCGCGAGACCGCGGCGCTGCTGTTCTACCGCCTCACGCACGCCTCGGTGGGCGCCGGGACCGGCGGGTGAGCGGGTACACCGACCACGACCGGGCGCGGCTGCTGGCGGAGCCGCCCAAGGTCGGCGCGGAGCGGCGCAGCCCGTTCTCGCGCGACCGCGCCCGGGTGCTGCACTCCGCGGCGCTGCGCCGGCTGGCCGGGAAGACCCAGGTCGTCGGGCCGGGGGAGGGCTCGGAGATCAGCGGCATCCCGCGCACGCGGCTGACGCACTCCCTGGAGGTCGCCCAGATCGGCCGGGGCATCGCCGAGGAGCTGGGCTGCGACCCCGACGTCGTCGACACCGCCGGGCTCGCCCACGACATCGGGCACCCGCCGTTCGGCCACAACGGCGAGGCCGCGCTGGACGCCTTCGCCGCCGGGTGCGGCGGGTTCGAGGGCAACGCGCAGACCCTGCGCCTGCTCACCCGGCTGGAACCCAAGATCGACGACGGCGCGGGCTCCGGCGGGCTGAACCTCACCCGCGCCGTGCTCGACGCCACCGGCAAGTACCCCTGGGTGCGCCGGCCGGGGCACCGCAAGTACGGCGCCTACGCCGCCGACGCCGCGGTGTTCTCGTGGGTGCGCGAGGGCGCGCCCCTCGGCCGGCGCTGCCTGGAGGCGCAGGTCATGGACTGGTCCGACGACGTCGCCTACTCCGTCCACGACGTCGAGGACGGCATCCTCGCCGGCCGCATCGACCTCGCCGTCCTCGGCTCGCCGGGTGAGCTCGCGGCGCTGGAGGCCACCGCGGCGCGGGAGTTCGGTGCCGACCCCGCGGCGCTGGACCGGGCCGGGGACGTGCTGGCGCGCCACCCCGTCCTCGCCGCGGTGCGCGGCTTCTCCGCCGCCACGGCCGGGTCGGCGGCGCACGTCGCGCTCCAGCGGCTGACCAGCGACCTCGTCGGCCGGTTCGTGCTGGCCGCGGTCGAGGCGACCCGGGCCGTGCACGGCGACGGGCCCCTGACCCGCTACGCGGCCGACCTCGTCGTGCCCGCGGGGGCCTACGCAGAGGTGGCGCTGCTCAAGGCGCTGGCGCTGCACTACGTCATGAGCGACCCGTCCCGGCTGGCCATGCAGGCCGGGCAGCGGGAGCTGGTCGTGGAGCTGGGCGAGGCCCTGCTGGCCGGGGCGCCCGGGTCGCTCGACCCGGTGCGGGCCGAGGACTGGGCGGCCGCGGCCGACGACGTCGAGCGCCGACGGGTCGTCGTCGACCAGATCGCGGTGCTCACCGACGCCCAGGCCGTCGCCCGGCACGCGGCGCTGACGCGCCCCGTGAGCGCGCAGCGGGGTTAGAGCACTCCTCGCCGCTCACGAGGGCCGCCGGGCGCGGGCACACTGGAGACGTGCGCCTCCTCGGGAACGTGCTGTGGTTCGTCCTCGCGGGCTGGTGGCTCGCCCTGCTGTACCTGCTCGCCGGCGCGCTCGCCTGCGTCCTGATCGTCACGATCCCCTTCGGCCTCGCCGCGTTCCGGCTCGCTGGCTACGCCGCGTGGCCGTTCGGGCGGCGGGTGGAGGTGCGGTCCGGCGCGGGCGTCGCGTCCCTGCTCGGGAACGCGGTGTGGATCCTGCTGTTCGGCTGGGAGCTGTTCCTCGCCCACGTCGTGGCCGGGGCGCTGCTGTGCCTGACGATCGTCGGCATCCCGTTCGGCGTCGCGTCGTTCAAGCTCGCCGGCCTCGCGCTGGTGCCGCTGGGCACCCGCGTGGTCGACGCGGACGCGCCGGTGAGCGGCCGCACGATCGGGGTCTGAGCGCGGACCGCGCTCAGCGCCGGGAGCCGAACCGGAGCAGGTTGCCGTCCGGATCGACGTGCGCTCCCTCGCGGGTGCCGTAGTCGGTGTCGACCGGCTCGACGTCACGGCCCCCGGGTGCCGCGGACCACCGGCGCCAGACGGCGTCGGGGTCGGCGACCTCGAGGTAGGCGCAGCCCGCGGTGGTGCGCGGATCGTGCCGCGGGTCCCGGGCCACGTGCAGCTCGACCGGCCCCAGAGAGGCGAAGCCGTAGTCCTCGTCGTGGGCGCGGACCTCGAACCCGAGGCCGCGGTAGTGCTCCAACCACCCGGTCACGTCGGTGGTCGAGAACACCGGTGCGACCGCCCTCAGCTCCACCGCATCCCCGCCGGGCACGCCCCGATGCTGGCGCACGCGATCGAGCCGTGTCCAGACCAGTGTCCGGTCCGGCGCCCTAGGCGCTGCAGTCCCCGCCGTACGTCGCGATCTTGAAGTCGATGACGTCCAGGGCCGCGCCCAGGTCGTCGATCCGGGCCCGGACCCGCTCGCGGTGGGCGTGCATCAGCGCCAGCCGCTCCGGCACCGTGGACGCGCCCGCGGCGACCAGGGCGACGTAGCGCTGCAGGTCGCGGATCGGCATGCCGGTCGTGCGCATCCGGGTCAGGAACACGACGCGCGAGTAGTCCTCGGCGGTGTAGGCGCGGTACCCCGACGCGTCGCGACCCACCGACAGCAGCCCGGCCCGCTCGTAGTAGCGCAGGGTGTGCGCGGTGACCCCGGCGCGCTCGGCGACCTCCGCGATCGACAGGAGGGGCGCCGCCGTCGTGACCGTCATGGTCGCGACGCTAGACCTTCGAGCGCGCTCGAAGGCAAGCGCTCAGGGGGCGGTCGGCGACCGCAGGGTCGACGGGCCCGGGAGCGGCTCGCCCGGGCAGCTGCTCAGCACGCGGGCGATGGCGTCGGCCTCGGCGCGGGTCACCCACAGCCCGTAGGTCGCCTTCACCGCGACCTGCCGCGCCACGTACGCGCAGCGGTAGCCGCGGGCCGGGGGCAGCCAGGTGGCGGCGTCACCGTCGCCCTTGCTGGCGTTGGTGGGGCCGTCGACGGCGAGCAGGTTCAGCGGGTCGTTGGCGAACAGCTCGCGGGTGGCCGGGTCGAGCTGCTGGGCGCCGGTCTGCCAGGCGTTGGAGAGCGCGACGACGTGGTCGATCTGCACGTCGGCGCTCGTGTCCTCACCGCGGGTGAACGGGACGCCCTCGCCGGTGTAGGGGTCGAGCAGCGCGCCGGACACCACCACGCAGCTGCGGTCGCTGCGGTACTGGACCTCGGTCAGGTCGCGGGCGAGCACCTGGTTGCGCTGGTCGCACCCGTCGCGGTCGACGTCGGCCCAGCGCTGCCCGAACTGCTCGCGGTCGTAGCCCGTCTGCGGCGCGCGGCCCTTGACGGGCAGCGCGGCCAGCGCGGTGGCGGCGTCCCCGGTGGGGGCCGCACCCCCGGGCAGCGACGCGGGGGCCCAGGAGACGGAGCACCCGGTGAGGAGGGCGGCCAGGGCCGCGACGATCACGAGCCGACGCACGGAGCCCATGATCCCGCGGGTCGCCCCGGAAGGGCACCCGCCACGCCGACACCCCCGGGTTGCAGGAAAGCCACGTTCACGCAACGAGCTTGCGTGAACGTGGCTTTCCTGCAACTGGTGCGGGCGGGGGTCAGGCCGCCGCGCGGCCGCGGCGGGGTCGACCGCCGCTGCTGCGGCCGCCCCCGGTGGCGCGCCCACCGGGCGCTCCGACGCGGGCGGGGCGGCGGCGCGGGGGTCCCTGCACCTGCTTGACGGGCTCGGCGAGCGGGACGCCCGACGGCGGGCGGGCGCCGGTGATCTCGGTCAGGGCGGCGTCGCCCGGGCGCACCTCGGCCTGCCCGGGACGGATGCCGGCCTGGCGGGCCAGCCGGTCGACGTCGCGGCGCTCCTCGGGGGTGACGAGGGTGACCACGGTGCCGTCCTCGCCCGCGCGCGCCGTGCGGCCGGCGCGGTGCAGGTAGTCCTTGGGGTCGGCCGGCGGGTCGACGTGCACGACGAGGCTGACGTCGTCGATGTGGATGCCGCGGGCGGCGACGTCGGTGGCGACGAGCACGGGCGTCTGCCCGTCCTTGAACGCCGCGATGGCGCGGTTGCGGGCGTTCTGCGCCTTGCCGCCGTGCAGCGCGCCGGCGTTGACGCCGTCCCGGCGCAGGTGCTTGACCAGCCGGTCCACCCCGTGCTTGGTGCGGACGAACATGATCGTGCGGCCGTCGCGCGCGGCGATCTCGGTGACCACCCGCGGCTTGGACGCGGTGTCGACGTGCAGCAGGTGGTGCTCCATCGTCGACACCGACCCCGCGGGCGGGGAGACCGAGCGGGTGATCGGGTCGGTCAGGTAGCGCTGCACCAGCGTCGCGACGTCGCCGTCGAGCGTGGCGGAGAACAGCAGCCGCTGCCCGTCGGCCGGGGTCTGGTCGAGGATCCGCTTGACCTGGGGCAGGAAGCCCATGTCGGCCATGCGGTCGGCCTCGTCGAGCGCGGTGACCTCGACGTGGCGCAGGTCGGCCGTGCCCTGCGTGGTGTGGTCGGTGAGCCGGCCGGGCGTGGCGACCAGCAGGTCGACGCCCCGGTTCAGCTCGGCGGCCTGCCGGGTGAACGACAGCCCGCCGACCACGGAGGTGACGGTGAGGCCGAGCGCCTTCGCGAACGGCACCAGCGCGTCGACGACCTGCTGGGCCAGCTCGCGGGTCGGCACGAGCACCAGCCCGCGCGGGCGGCGCGGCTGGGCGCGGCCGCCGGCGAGGCGGGACAGCAGCGCGAGGCCGAAGGCGAGGGTCTTGCCCGAACCGGTCTGGCCGCGGCCGAGCAGGTCGCGCCCGGCGAGGGTGTCGGGCAGCGTCGCGGCCTGGATGCCGAAGGGCTCGGTGAAGCCCTCGTCGGCGAGCGCGCGGACGACGGCGGCGGGCAGGCCCAGCTCGGCGAACGTCGGCATGCCGGCCGCGGGAGCGGTCCACAGCACCTCGGGCGGACCGACGGGGCGCGGGGCGGGGGAGGTGGGCCGGGCGCCGCCGGAGGGGCGGCGGGACCGGGTGCCGGACGGGGAGGGCCGGCGGGACGTGCGGGGGGAAGACAAGAAGGAGGACCTCCGGGACGTGGCCCGTCGGTGCACCGCTCGAGGAGCGGGGGACGAGCCGGGCGCGCGGTGCGCCCTGGATGGGGTGGAGCGGATGCGCCGTGCTCGGGTGAGGCGGCCGGGACGGCCGGGGCGCGATCGTGACTGATCGTAGCCGCCCCGGCCGGGCCGGGCTCGCCCCCGTCCTGTGACGCTGGACGGGGCGACGGCTACCGCGGCTCCAACCCCGGGCCCGCGCCCGGCATTCCCGCGGTGACGAGCAGCTCGTCGAGCAGGGTGTCCGCACGGCCGACCGCCGGGGGCAGCCCGCGCGCGGCGAACCACTCGGCGATGCGCGTCACGTCGCGGGCCAGGAACTGCGGGCCCTGCGGGTTGCCGACGACGTCCACCACCTGGGGCAGGTCGATCACGACGAGCCGGTCGCCGTGCACGAGCAGGTTGTAGGCCGACAGGTCGCCGTGGGCGAGTCCGTGCCGCGCCAGGCCGTGCAGGGCGTCGACGAGCTGGTGCCACAGGTCGACGAGCTGCTCCGGGTCCGGCCGGCACTGGGCCAGCCGGGGTGCGGCGGTGCCGTCGGGCCCGCCCACGAACTCGACGAGCAGCTCCGTGCCGTGGCGCTGCACGGGGTAGGGCACGGCGACGCCCGCGCTCCACAGCCGCGACAGCGCCGCGAACTCCGCGGCGGCCCACTGCCCGGCGAGCAGGTCGCGGCCGAACGCCGTGCGGTGGGCCATGGCCCGCATCTCCCGTGAGCGCCGCACGCGGCGGCCCTCCAGGTAGCCGGCGTCGCGGTGGAACATGCGGTGCTCGGCGGAGCGGTAGCGCTTCGCGGCCAGCAGCGTGCGCCGGTCGGTGCCGGGCACCGCGCGCTCCAGCAGGTGGACGTCGGCCTCCTTGCCGGACTTGAGCGCGCCCAGCTCGGTGTCGACGGCCGCGTGGTCGGTGACCACCCAGCCCGGCCGGGGTCGCGGCCCGTGCTCCGCGGCGTCCCAGGTGGACCAGCGGTCGCCGGTGGGCGGAGCGTCCGGCTCGGCGCCGGCGCGCTCGTCGAGCTCGGGGGGCGGCGCGGTGCGGCCACGCCGGGGGGATCGGGGTTCGTCGTCGTCGAAGCGGTGCCTGCGGCGCCGGACGGGTTCGGTCGGGTCGAGCTCTCGCAACGGGGTTCTCCTGAGGAGGGTCGCCCCGGCGGACGTCGTCAGCGCACGGGGCGGAGGGGGGTCGGACGGGCGCGGGCCACGTCCCGGGCAGCTGTGGACACCACGCACACCTCCTCGATCGCACCGCTCGGCGTCGGACGGCGACAGCGTGCTCGGCCGGCCCCGGCGCAGCAACCGATTTACCTCCGCCCCGGCGAGTTCCGCACCGACGCCCGCCGAGTTCCGCGTCGACGCTCGGCGAGTTCCGCGCCCGCGCTCGGTGAACCCGGCGCCCGTGCTCGGCTGCTCGCACTCCGCGGTCCACGGGGCGCCGCGGCTCGGTGGAGGTGAGCGGACCGGGCGCCCACCGGTCGTCGCCCCTCAGCGGAACTCGCCGGTCACCAGCGCGGAACTGGCCGGGCACGAGTGCGGGACTCGCCGAGCACGGATGCAGAACTCGCCGGGCACGATTGCGGGACTCGCCGAGCGCGGGTGCGGGACTCGCCGGGCACGGGTGCGGGACTCGGCGGGCGTCGGTGCGGGACCCGCCGGGTGGGGTGCGGTCAGGCGGGGGTGAGGACGTCCAGGTGCGTGCCGCGGCGCTCCACCCGGTGCCCGCCGCGGCGGGCGACGGCGGCCACGGCGGCGGCGTCGCCCGGGTCGGCGCGGGTGGTGGCGAGCAGCCGGGCCAGCCGGCCCTTGTGCGCCTTGTTGGCGTGGCCGACCGTCGTGCGCCGGCCGTCGGGGTGCTCGACCAGCACGTCCACCGTCACGGCGCCGGGCACCCGGGCGAGGGCGGCGTAGGGGCCCGAGCGCAGGTCGACGACCAGGTGCTCGGCGGCGAGCGCCGCGAGCACCGGCTCCAGCAGCGGCCGCCACGCCGCGGCGAGGGTGCCCCGCCCGGGCAGGGCCGAGCCGGCGGACAGGCGGTACGCCGGGATCGGGTCGGTGGCCGCGACCAGCCCGAACAGCGCGGAGGCGACGGCCAGCCGCGCCCGGGCGCGGGCGGCGCCGGCCCCGCGCAGCGATCGCACGTCCAGCGCGTCGTAGAGCACCCCGGTGTAGCGGTGCAGGGCGGGCGCGGTGGGCGCGGTCCGCAGGCCGGCGTTGCGCTCCAGCTCCGCGTCCTGGCGCGGCGAGAGCCCCAGGGCCGCGCGGGCGGCGGGGACGTCACCGGCCAGCCGCACCAGCTCGTCGCACAGCTGCGCGCGCAGCGGGGTGAGCCCGGGGTGCGACAGCGCGTCGAGCCGCAGCGGGGGACCGTCGCCCCCGGCGGCCTTCGTCTCCGACGGCGGGAGCAGCACCTGCACGGGCGGGAACGGTAGCCGCGCCGTTGTGCCGGCCGGAGCACCCCGTTAGGTTCGACGCGTGATCCGCCTCGTGGCCCGTCGGCATGTGGACAACATGCACGTGGCGAGCGCGGTCTGTCGACGCCACCGCTGATCCCGAGACCCCTTTCGCGTCAATCCCAGGAGACAGCTGTGTCCGAGTCGTGGTCCTTCGAGACCAAGCAGGTGCACGCCGGTGCGAGCGCCGACCCCACCACCGGCGCCCGCGCCACCCCGATCTACCAGACCACGAGCTACCAGTTCCGCGACACCGAGCACGCGGCCGCGCTGTTCGGGCTGACCGAGGTCGGCAACATCTACACCCGGATCATGAACCCGACCCAGGACGTGCTGGAGCAGCGTGTCGCCGCCCTGGAGGGCGGCATCGGGGCGGTCGCGTTCGCGTCCGGGCAGGCCGCGCAGACCCTCGCGATCCTCAACATCGCCGAGTCCGGCGACCACTTCGTCTCCAGCGCGTCGCTCTACGGCGGCACCTACAACCTGTTCCACTACACGCTGCCGAAGCTGGGCATCGAGGTCAGCTTCGTCGACGACCCCGACGACGCCGAGCAGTGGCGCGCCGCGGTGCGCCCGAACACGAAGCTCTTCTACGCCGAGACGCTGGGCAACCCGCGCGGCAACGTCGTCGACGTCCGCAAGGTCGCCGACCTGGCCCACGAGGCCGGGGTCCCGCTGCTGGTGGACAACACGGTGCCGACGCCGTGGCTGCTGCGCCCGATCGAGCACGGCGCCGACATCGTCATCCACTCGGCCACCAAGTTCCTCGGCGGGCACGGCACGACGATCGGCGGCGTCGTCGTCGATTCGGGCAACTTCGCCTGGGGCGAGCACGCCGCCGCCTACCCCGGCCTCACCACGCCCGACCCGAGCTACCACGGCCTGAACTACTGGGAGGCGCTCGGCCCGCAGTCCTACCTGATCAAGCTGCGCGTGCAGCTGCTGCGCGACATCGGCCCGGCCATCGCCCCGCAGAACGCGTTCCTGCTCATCCAGGGCATCGAGACGCTGTCGCTGCGCATGGAGCGCCACGTGCAGAACGCGCAGGCCGTCGCGGAGTGGCTGGAGGCCCGCGACGAGGTCGAGGCCGTGCACTACGCCGGGCTGCCGTCGAGCCGCTGGCACGCCCTCGCGCAGCAGTACCTCCCGCGCGGCGCCGGCGCGATCGTGTCGTTCGAGCTGGCCGGCGGGGTGGAGGCGGGCAAGCGGTTCGTCGACGCGCTGGAGCTGCACAGCCACCTGGCCAACATCGGCGACGTGCGCAGCCTGGTGATCCACCCGGCCAGCACCACGCACAGCCAGCTGACGGTGAACGAGCAGGCCGCGACGGGCGTCACCCCGGGCCTGGTGCGGCTCTCGGTCGGCCTGGAGAACATCGCCGACATCACCGCCGACCTCGACGCCGGGTTCCGCGCCGCGAAGGGCGCGTGACGCGCACCCTGGACGCTCCTCCCGCCACCGGTGCGTGGCGGGAGGGGTCGCACCCGGGCCGGCGGCGCTTCCTCGCGCTGCCCGGTCCGTTCCCCACCGAGTCCGGCGCCGTGCTCGACGGCGTCCGCCTCGCCTACGAGACCTGGGGCGTCCTGGCCCCCGACGCGTCCAACGCCGTGCTCGTGCTGCACGCGCTGACCGGCGACAGCCACGTCACCGGCCCGGCCGGCCCGGGCCACCCGACCCCCGGCTGGTGGGACACCCTCGTCGGGCCCGGCCGCCCGCTCGACCCGGACCGCTGGTTCGTCGTCGCCCCCAACGTGCTCGGCGGCTGCCAGGGCAGCAGCGGGCCCTCCTCGACCGCGCCGGACGGGCGCCGGTGGGGGAGCCGCTGGCCGCTGCTCACCGCCCGCGACGCCGTCGCCGCCGAGACCGTCCTGGCCGACGCGCTCGGGGTCGGGGCGTGGGCGCTGGTCGTCGGCGGGTCGATGGGCGGGATGCGGGCGCTGGAGTGGGCGGCCACCGAGCCGGAGCGGGTGCGGCGCCTCGGCCTGGTCGCCAGCCCCGCGGTGACCACGGCCGACCAGATCGGCTGGGCCGCCCCGCAGCTCGCGGCGATCCGCGCCGACCCCGGCTGGCACGGCGGCGACTACCACGACCTCGGCCCCGGCGAGGGTCCCCACCTCGGGCTGGGCGTCGCCCGGCGGATGGCGCACCTGAGCTACCGCAGCGCGTTCGAGCTCGCCGAGCGCTTCGGCCGCGACGCCCAGGACGGCGAGGACCCCTGGCGCGGCGGCCGCTACGCGGTGGAGAGCTACCTCGACCACCACGCCGCCAAGCTCGTGCGCCGCTTCGACGCCGGGTCCTACGTGCGGCTCACCGAGATGATGAACGCCCACGACGTCGGCCGGGGCCGCGGCGGCGTCGAGGCCGCGCTCGGGCGGGTCACGGCCCGGACCCTCGTCGCCGGCATCAGCTCCGACCGGCTCTACCCGCCCGCGGAGCAGCACCGCCTGGCGGCGGGCATCCCCGGCTCGGGTCCGGCGCGGATCATCGAGAGCCCGTACGGCCACGACGGGTTCCTCATCGAGGCCGACGCGGTCGGCGCGCTGGTCACCGAGCTGCTGGAGGGCTGAGCCCCGCAGTGCCGGTCACGGACGCGGAACTCACCGGGCGCGATCGCGGAACTCGCGGGGCACGGATGCGGAACTCGCCGGGTGGGGTGGTCAGCCGGCGAAGCCGCCCCACACCGCCGCCGCGCCGGAGTGCCCGGTGAGCACCACCAGCACCACGGCGACGACCCCGACCACCGCCGTGACGGCGCCGAGCACGCGCGTGCCGGTGCGCGTCCGCGTCGCCGTGCCCCCGCCGCCGCCCTCCTCGCGGGTCGTGCGGTACGAGAGCACCACCGTCGCCACGGCGAGCGCGGCGAAGGGCCAGCTCACCCAGAGGGTCAGGTCACCGAGCTGCTCGTGCGCGTCGATCACCGGCGCGAACTGGGGCGTCACGCCGATCGCGGCCTCCAGCTGGCGGCCGGTGACCGTGGCCAGCGTCGCGCTCGCGGCCCCGCCCAGCGCCGCCAGCGCGACGAGCGGGCCGTAGGGCCGCGACCAGGCCGGGCGGACGGCGACGGCGACGGCACCCAGCGCGGCCAGCGGCAGCAGCACCACGACGGCGTGCACGAGCAGGGGGTGGGCGGGCACGCCCGCGACGAGCACCAGACCGGGGGTGGGGATCACGGGGCGATCCTGGCGCACGCGGGGCGGAGGGGCCAGAACGGCTGTGCGGACGGGGGGCGGGCGGGCGGGCCGCAACCGAGGTGAGGACGCGCGGGGGTCGTCGCTACCCTTCTCCGGGTGCTGACCAGGATGTCGTCGCTGTTCCTGCGGACCCTGCGGGAGAACCCGGCCGACGCGGAGGTGCCGAGCCACCAGCTGCTGGTGCGCGCCGGCTACGTCCGCCGCGCCGCCCCCGGCATCTACACCTGGCTGCCGCTGGGCCTGAAGGTGCTGCGCCGCGTCGAGCGGGTGGTGCGCGAGGAGATGGACGCCATCGGCGCCCAGGAGATCCAGCTGCCCGCGCTGCTGCCCCGCGAGCCCTACGAGGCCACGGGCCGCTGGACCGAGTACGGCCCGAACCTGTTCCGGCTCAAGGACCGCCGGGGCGGCGACTACCTGCTCGGGCCCACCCACGAGGAGCTGTTCACCCAGGTCGTCAAGGGCGAGTACGGCTCCTACAAGGACTTCCCCGTCACGCTCTACCAGATCCAGAACAAGTACCGGGACGAGGCGCGCCCCCGCGCGGGCATCCTGCGCGGCCGCGAGTTCCTCATGAAGGACTCCTACTCGTTCGACCTGACCGACGAGGGCCTGGCCGAGTCCTACGCCCGGCACCGCGCCGCGTACGTGCGGATCTTCGAGCGGCTCGGGCTGGACTACGTGGTCGTGGCGGCCACCTCCGGGGCGATGGGCGGGTCGGCGTCGGAGGAGTTCCTGGCCGTCGCGCCCACCGGCGAGGACACCTTCGTGCAGAGCCCCGGCGGGTACGCGGCCAACGTCGAGGCCGTCACCACCCCCGCGCCCCCGGCCCGCTCGCTCGACGGCCTCCCCGAGGCCCAGGCCCACCACACGCCCGGCACCCCGACGATCGGGTCGCTGGTGGACTTCCTCAACGGCGCCGGCCTGGGCCGGGAGTTCACCGCCGCCGACACGCTCAAGAACGTGCTGGTCAAGACCCGGCGGCCGGGGGAGCAGGAGTGGACGCTGCTCGGCATCGGCGTGCCCGGCGACCGCGAGGTGGACCTCAAGCGCCTGGAGGCCGCGCTGGAGCCGGCCGAGGTGGCGCTGCTCGACGAGGCCGACTTCGCCCGCCACCCCTTCCTGGTCAAGGGCTACATCGGGCCCGGGGCGCTCGCGGCGAACGGCGTGCGCTACCTCGTCGACCCCCGCGTCGTCACCGGCACCGCCTGGGTGACCGGCGCCGACAAGCCCGACCACCACGTCGTCGACCTCGTCGCCGGCCGCGACTTCACCCCCGACGGCACGATCGAGGCCGCGGAGGTCCGCGAGGGCGACCCCGCCCCCGACGGCTCCGGCCCGCTCACCGCCGCGCGCGGCATCGAGATCGGCCACGTGTTCCAGCTCGGCCGCAAGTACGCCGACGCCCTGGGCCTCGACGCGCTGGACGCGAACAACAAGCCGGTCCGCGTCACGATGGGCTCCTACGGCATCGGGGTGTCGCGGCTGGTCGCGGTGCTCGCCGAGCAGAACCACGACGAGCGCGGCCTGGTGTGGCCCCGCGCGGTCGCGCCCTTCGACGTGCACGTGGTCGTCGCGGGCAAGACGGCGGAGATCGCCGCCGGGGCCGAGTCGCTCGCGGGCGAGCTGACCGCGGCCGGGCTCGCGGTGCTGCTCGACGACCGCAAGGCCTCGCCCGGCGTGAAGTTCGCCGACGCCGAGCTGGTCGGCGTGCCGACGATCGTCGTCGTCGGGCGGGGCCTGGCGGACGGCGTGGTGGAGGTCAAGGACCGCCGCTCGGGCGAGCGCACCGACGTCCCGGTGTCCGGGGCCGCCGCCGCGGTCGCGGACCTCGTGCGCGGCTAGCGCTCGGCCGTGAAGTCGTTGACCAGCCACCACTGGTAGAGGGCGTCGGCGTCGCCGGCCGCGTTGGACACGATGCCCAGCCCCAGCGCGGCGTCGTCGGTCCAGACCAGGTAGGCGATCCCGTCGCTGTCGGTGTGGCAGAGGACCTGGCCGCCCAGGTCGCTCTCCGGACGGTCGTAGGCCATCTGCACGGGGTCGCCGGTCCCGCACTCCTCCAGGGCCGTGGTCGTCGCGGCCCCCGCCCGGGCGGCGTACTGATCGAACTCCGCGTCCATCGTCGGCACGTCGGCGTAGCGGGAGAAGAAGGCGCTGCTGGGCCCGGTGCCGATCGACGGCTCCGCGTCGCAGGCCACCGCGGCGGTCGCGGACGACCCGTCGACGGGGTCGGTGACGCACAGGTCCGGCCCGTACCCGGCGGGCAGGTCGGCCAGCAGCCGGTCGGTCTCCGCGTCCGCGACCGGCTCGGGGTCCGCGGTGGGTTCCGGGGCCGGTTCCGGGGTGGGCGCCGGCGGCGGGGTGGTGGGGACGACCGGAGCGCCCGCGGCCCTCGGCGTGCTCGCCGGGGGCGGGGCGTCGCCGCCGGCGGCGAGCACGCCCCAGGTGACCCCGCCGCCGGCCAGCGCGAGCACCACGAGCACGACGATGGCGATCAGCGGCCCGCGCCCGCCCGGGCGCTGCGGCCGGTCCCCCGGGTACCCCGCGGGTGCGGGCGGGGCCGGGTAGGCCGGCGGTGCCGACCAGGCCGGCTGCGAGGGGTGGGACGGGTGGCTCGTCCACCCCGCGGGCGGCGGGCCGTATCCGCCGACGGCGGTCGGCGCGTAGGCCGGCTGCTGCGGGCCGTACCCGGGCGGGGCGGGGTGGGCCTGCTGCCCGTAGCCCGGCTGCGCCGCGGCGGCCGCCCACGCCGGAGGGACGACGGACGTCGTGGCCACCGGCGCGGTGGCGTCCCGCCACGGGTCGGCGTCGGCGTCGGTCCGGATGCCCAGCTCGGCGCGGGCGGCGGCGGCCAGGGCGCCCGCGGTGGCGGGCCGGTCCGCGGGGTCCTTCGCCATGCCCCGGGCCACGACCTGGTCCAGGCCGGCCGGCAGCTCCGGACGGGTGCTCGTCGGCCGCGGCGGCGGCGCGGCGAGGTGCGCGCGCATCAGGGTGGCCAGGTCGCCCTCGAAGGGCGGACGGCCGGTCAGCGCCTGGTGCAGCACGCAGGCCAGCGCGTAGACGTCGGCCCGCGGGTCGCCCTCGACGCCGCTGAACCGCTCGGGCGCCACGTAGGCCAGCGAGCCCGGCATGGTGCCGGCGCGGGTGAGGGCCGGGTCGTCGCCCACGCCCTCCTGCGCCCGGGCGATGCCGAAGTCGAAGAGGTAGGCGAACACCTCGCGGTCGACCTGCGGCCCGGTGACGCCGGCGAGCAGCACGTTGGACGGCTTCACGTCGCGGTGCACGAGCCCGGCCGCGTGGGCGGCGTCCAGCGCCGCGGCGACCTGCGACACGATCGACACCGCCGCCTCCGGCGGCATCGCGCCGTGCGTCTTCAGCCAGGAGGCGAGGTCGGTCCCGACGACCAGGCGCATGTCCAGGAACAGCCGGCCGTCGATCTCGCCGAAGGTGTGGATCGGCACGACGTGCGGTTCGTTGAGCCGCGCGGCGGCCCGGCACTCGCGCTTGAACCGCTCCTGGTACTCGACGTCGGACGCCAGGTGGGGCGGCAGCACCTTGAGCGCGACGTCGCGGCCGCGCTCGACGTCGTGGGCGCGGTACACCTCGCCCATGCCGCCGCGGCCGAGCAGCTCCTCGATCCGGTACGGCCCGAACGTCGTTCCCAGCACGTGTCCCACTCCCTCTCCTGGGTCGCCCCCATCCTGCCGGTCACTCGTCCGAGGACCGCGGGGCGCTACCTCTGCGCCCCCCTCCGGCTGTCCGAAGGGATAACAGCGGGGCCCGGGACCGGTCCCGCGCGCCGCGCGGGACGCGGCCCGCCGGCCGCTGCGCCGGGTCCGCCGCGGGGGTCGCCCCGCTCCCGTCCGGACCGACCCGACCGGTGGCGGAGGCGCTCCCGCCGTGGGGCCGCCCTCGCCGGGTATCGTGCCGGGGCCGCCGGACGGCGTTGCGCCGGGGCGTCCGCCCGACCGTCGGCGCGCGGGGAACCCCGCGGTGCGGCGGGGGTGGACGGCCCCGCGCCCGACGTCCGCGCGGTGGCGGTTCCGGTGCGGGAAGGTGGTCGATCGTGACGGTGGGTCCGGCGTGACGGGGGGCGGGACGACCGGCTTCCGGGCCGTGGTGCTGGCGGGGGACGGACTGGTCGCGCGGTTCCCCGGCCTGGTGTGCGTGGCGCGGTGCCCGGACCCGGAGCCGCTCGCGCGGCTCCTGGCCCTGTGCGCCGCGGCGGCGGGGGACGAGCCCGGCCGCGTGCTCGCGCGCCGGCTCGCGGCCTGGCTGGGGGCGGTCGACGGCCCGCCGGCCGACCTGGTGTTCGGCACCATCGCGGCGGCCGGGGCGTCCCGCGCGGTGTTCCTGTCCGGCGAGGTGGAGGCCGTGGTGGGCGAGCTGCGCCTGTCCGGTGCCGACGCCGCCGCGTGGCTCGACCGGCTCGTGCCCGCCGGCGCCGGCGGGGCGCGGCTCGCGCTGCCGGGCGTCGCGCCCGGCCCGCCGCCCGCGCTGCTCGACCTGCGCGAGGGCGTCGTCGCCGGGGCGGGGGTGGAGCTCGTCGCGGTCCAGCGGGCCGCGCCCGACCGCACCCCGCCGCCGCCCGCGGACCCGCCCGCCCCGGCGCCGGCCGTCCCCGCTCCGTCCGCTCCGGCGCCGGACGCCCCCACCCCGTCCGCTCCGGCCCCGTCCGCTCCCGCGCCGGCCCCCTCCGCGCCGCCCGGCCCCGCGGCACCCGCGCAGCCGCTCAACGCCCGGCCGACGCTCGTCGACATGGAGCCGGTGCACCCGCTGGACGGTGCCGCGGACGGCGCGGGACCGGGCCCCGCCGACGCCCCGCCCGCCGGGGCCCCCGCGCCGAACGGGTCCAGCTCCGGGGCGGCGCGGACCGAGGACGCCCGGCCCGCACCGGACCCCGACGACGGGTCCGACGACACCGGCACCGGGCCGATCGCGGGCGTCCGCGTGCCGCTGCGGGCGCCGCAGCGCGCCGAGGCCGTCCTGGGGGTCCCCCCGGACGGGCCGCCGCGCCCGCCGCTGGAGGCGGGGGACGCCGTCGCCACCGGGGAGCGCTCCGTCGTCGCCGGCGCCGCCGCCGGTCCGGGTCCGGGCGAGGCCCGCGGCCTCCTGTGCTCGCGCGGGCACCTCAACGACCCCCGCGCGCACTCCTGCGTGCTGTGCGGCGTCCGCATGAACGACCGCACGGGTGTGCTGGTCGTCGGCAAGCGCCCGCCGCTGGGCCTGATCCTGTTCGACGACGGCGCCACCTACACCGTGGACGCCGAGTACCTCGTGGGGCGGATGCCGGAGTCCGACGAGCGGGTCCGGACCGGCGCGCTGCGGGCGATCGTCGTCGAGGACCGCTCCGGCGCGGTGTCGCGGGTGCACGCGGAGGTCCGCGTCGACGGCTGGGACGTCCTGCTCGTCGACTCCGGCTCCCGCAACGGCACCCACGTCGCCGGGCCGGGCGAGCCCGCGTGGACCGCGCTGCCGCCGCGGCACACGCACCGCCTCGTCCCGGGCACCCGGGTGCGGATGGGGGCGCGGACGTTCGTGTTCGAGTCGCCGTCCGGGGTGCGCTAGGTGCGCTGCCCCCGCGGGGCCCGCCGGTATGGTGGCCCGCGACCGCCGGGGCCCCGCCGGTGTCGACGAGCCCGGCGAGGAGCGGCGTGGACGGCGCGACGGTGATCCCCTCCGCGGTGGCGGACTACGAGGTCGTGCGGCTGCTCGGGGAGGGCGACCACGGCCGGTTCTGGCTGGCCCGCCCCCCCGCCCGGCTCGGGCTGTCCGAGGAGTTCGTGGCGCTCAAGGTCTTCGGCGACCGCATCGGCGAGCAGGCCTACGAGCGCGGCGTCCGCGAGCTGCGCGCGGTGTCCGCCGTCCGCTCGCCGCACCTCGTGCGGGTCTTCGAGGCGGTGCTGGAGGGCACCTTCGCCTATGCCATGGAGTACCTCCCGCACGGCTCGCTGGCCGCCCCGGCCCGCGCCCTGCCCCGGCCCGGCGCCGTCGCGGCGCTGGAGCACGCCGCCCGCGCCGCGCACGCCCTGCACGAGGCCGGTCTCGCCCACGGCGGCATCCGGCCCGGCAACGTCCTGCTCGCCGGCCCGGTCGACCACCCCCCGACCGGCGGGCGGCTGTCCGACCCCGACCTGGCCCGCTGCCTCACCCCGGGCAACACGCTCACCGGGGCGGGCCGCGCCGGCTCCGTCGAGTTCACCGACCCCGACCTGCTCGCCGGCGCCCGCCCGTCGCGCCGGACGGAGGTGTGGTCGCTGGGCGCCACGATCCACCGCGTCCTGTCCGGGGCGGGCCTGCACGGCGACCTGCCCGACGCCCAGCCCCTTCTCGCGATCCGGCGCGTGCTGTCCGGGACGCCCCAGGTGCACCCGTCGCTGGCCCCGGCCGAGGCCGCGCTCGTCCGCGCCTGCCTGGCCGACGGCGCGGCCCGCCTCGCCACCGCCGAGCAGGTGGCCGACGGGCTCGCGGCGCTGCGGACGCCCTGACGGCGCCGCGGGCGGCTCCGGCGCGGTCCCTCAGCGCGGCAGCAGCAGCGCCAGCCCGACGGCCCCGGCGACGACGAGCACCACCAGCAGCAGCGCGACGACGAGTACGGTGCGGGAGCGGTCCGGTCCGGTCGGCACCGGGGCCGGCCAGCTGCCGGGGGTCGGGTGCGGGGTCGCCGGCGGCCGGTGGACCGGCGGGGCGGGGTCGGCGAACGCGCGCGGCGGGACGGGCCCCCTCGGCCTGCTCCCCCGCGGGGGCAGCACCGTGGGGGGCGGGACCGTCGGGGGCGGCGGCCGGCGGACCGGCGGCGGGGCGGCGGGGGCCAGGCGGGCCGCCTGCTCGGCGAGCAGGGCGCGGTCGAACAGCGCCGCGCGGTCCGACGGCGGCTCCTCCGGCGCGGCCCGGGGCGCCGGCGGGGCCACCGGGCCGTGCGGCACGACCGTCTCCTCGTCCGGCGCGACGACCCGCAGCGGGGAGCGGGTGCCGGGCACGGTGACCGGCCCCTCCAGCGCCCGGCGCGCCGCGGCGGCCAGCGCCCCCGCCGTGGGGTAGCGCTGCGCCGGGTCCTTCGCCATGCCGCGCGCCACCACCTCGTCCAGCTCCGGAGGGGCGGCGATGCGGTGCGCGGACGGCCGCGGGGGCGGGGTGCGCAGGTGGGCCCGCATCTGCGCGGGCAGCCCCTCCACCGGGAAGGGCTTCTCCCCGGTGAGGCACTCGTGGAGCACGCAGGCGAGCGCGTACACGTCGACGGCGGCGTCCAGCGGCTCCTCGAGGAACCGCTCGGGGGCCATGTAGTCGAGCGTGCCGATCGCGGTGCCCGCCTTCGTCAGCTTCGCGCCGGTCGTGTCGCCGGACAGCGAGCGCGCGATCCCGAAGTCGACGAGGTAGGCGAAGTCGTCGCCGTCCTCGGTGGTGGCCAGCAGCACGTTCGACGGCTTGACGTCGCGGTGCACCAGGCCCGAGCGGTGCGCGGCGTCCAGGGCCCGCGCCACCTGCGACAGGATCGTCACGGCGCGCAGGGGCGGCAGCCGCCGCACCGAGGCGAGGACGTCGCCGAGGTCGCGGCCCTCGACGTAGCGCATGTCGAGGTAGAGCCGCCCGTCGATCTCGCCCCAGTTGTGGATGGGGATGACGTGCGGGTCGGTGAGCCGGGCCGTCACCCGGGACTCGCGCAGGAAGCGGCTGCGGAACTCCGCGTCCTCGCCGAGGGTGTCGTGGAGCAGCTTCAGCGCGACCGTGCGGTCCTGCTCGACGTGGTGGGCGCGGTGCACCTCACCCATCCCGCCGCTGCCGAGCAGCGCCTCGAGCCGGTAGGGCCCGAACATCCGCGGCGCCGTCACGTCCCCCTCCTCCCGGTCGCGCTGCCGGTCCCGGTACCGGGACCAGTATCGACCCCGGGGTGGCGCCCCGGGCCGCCCAGGGTCAGATCCCCACCGGACGGGCGCTGGCGATCATCGCGTCGAGCACGCCCCGCGGGGGGACGGGCGGCGCGTCCGCCGGGCCGCCGGCGGTGTCGCCGTTGACGACCAGCACCGACGACCCGCCGGTCGCGGGGACCGCCAGCACCAGGATCGTGCCGCCGGTGGCCAGGCACCCGTCGTCGACGGGGGTGGTGATCGTCGCCTCCGCCAGCTGCCCCGGGGTCCCGCCGACGTCCACCGGCCGGGGCGCGCCCACCCGCACCTCCGCCGGGACGCCGCCCGTCGGGGTGTAGAAGCTCGTCCCGGCCAGCCCGCCCAGCTCCCGGGCGGCGACGTCCGGGGTCAGCCCGGGCGCGCTGAGGGCGGCGGCGAACCCGCGGAAGAACGTGCTGCCCCCGCACTCGTAGCGCGGGCCGTAGTGGGCGGCCTCGACGGGCACCCCCGCGACGGAGGCGTCGGCCGCGGGCGCCGGCGTCCAGTCCTCGGGCACGCCGAAGACCAGGCCGGCGCCGGTGACGTCGCGCAGCGCGACGGTCGGGCCGGCCGCGGTCGTGCGCACCAGCAGGAACGCCCCGACCCCGAGCGCGCCCAGGACCAGCAGTCCCACGACCACGAGCGCGACCACCGCACCGCGGTCGCGGCGCGGCGGCGGTGCGCCCGGGCCCGGCTGCGCCCACGGCTGCGGCTGCCCCCAGGGCTGGGGCTGCCCCCAGGGCTGGGGCTGCCCCCCGGTCGGCGGTCCGCCCCACGCCGGCGGGCCCGCTGCCGGCTGGCCCCATCCGGTCGGCGGCGGTCCCCAGGGGCCCGGGGGCGGCGGCGCGCCCGGACCGGCGGCCCCGCCCGACCCGGACGGCGGCGCCCACGACTGCGCGGGGGACGGCCAGTGCGCCGTCGGGCCGGCCCCGCCCGGACGGGCGGCGTCGGGGCGGGGGGCGCCGGGGTCCGGCGGGGTCACGTCGCCCGCCCGTCGGGTCCGCGCTCCGCGCCGGTGCGCGGTGTCGACGGGCCCCTCGCCACCTCGGTCACGGGGCCACCCTAGACGGCGGCCGCGCTCACCCGGCCAGGAACGACAGGCGCACCGACCGCACCGGGTTGTCGCGGTTGGTGTCGACCAGGCAGACCGACTGCCACGTGCCCGTGGCCGGGCGCCCGTCGAGCACCGGCACCGACACCGACGGCGAGACGAGCGCCGGGAGGACGTGGTCGCGCCCGTGCCCGGGGCTGCCGTGGCGGTGCCGCCAGCGGTCGTCGGCGGGCAGCAGGTCGCGCAGGGCGGCGAGCAGGTCGTCGTCGCTGCCGGCGCCGGTCTCCAGCACGGCCAGCCCGGCCGTCGCGTGCGGCACCCAGACGTGCAGCAGCCCGTCGCGGGCCCCGGTCTCGCGCAGGAACGCGGCGATCCGGTCGGTCAGGTCGACGACGGCCTCGGTCGCCCCGGTGCGGATCTCGATCTCACGGCTCTCCACGCGACCAGGGTGCCCGCTAGCGTCCGGTGGCGTGCGCACCGCCTGCGGCCGGACCTTCGCCGTGCCCGACACCTACCTGAACACCGCGAGCGTCGGCGTCCCGCCCGTCGACGCCGCCGACGCCGTCGCGGCGGCCGTGGACGGCTGGCGCACCGGCGCCGGGCGGCCCCCCGACTTCGACGCCCCCGTCGCCGCCGCCCGGGCCGCGTGGGCGGCGCTCGCGGGCGTCGGGGTCGAGCGGGTGGCGGTCGGGGCCACGGTGTCCGGGCTCGTCTCGCTCGTCGCCGCCGGGCTGCCGGCCCGGTCGCGCGTGCTCGTCGCGCAGGGCGAGTTCACCAGCCTCAGCTGGCCGTTCGCCGCCCGCGGGCACGCGGTCACCGCCGTGCCGCTCCGCGAGCTGGGGGAGCGGGCCGCGGGGTTCGACGCCGTCGCCGTCAGCGTCGTCCAGTCCGCGGACGGGGCCGTGGCCGACCTCGCCGCGCTGCGGGCGGCCCGGGACGGCGGCACCCGCGTGGTGCTCGACGTCACCCAGGCGCTGGGCTGGTTCGTCGGCGACGTCGGGTGGGCCGACGCGCTGGTCGGCGCCGGGTACAAGTGGCTGCTGGCCCCGCGCGGCGCCGCGTGGCTGGCCGTCGCGCCCGACTGGGCGCCGCCCGCCGAGCAGGCCGGCTGGTACGCCGCCGACGACCCGTGGACCGGCGTGTACGACCTGCCGCTGCGCCTCGCCCGCGACGTCCGCGCCCTCGACACGTCCCCGGCCTGGTACAGCCACGCCGGGGCGGCGGTGTCGCTGCCCTGGCTCGCGGGGCTGGACCGCGCCGCCGTGCACGCCCACTGCGCCGGCCTCGGCGACGCCCTGCGCGCCGGCCTGGACCTGCCCCCCGCCGGCTCGGCGATCGTCGCCGTGCGCCGGGAGGGCGCGGCGGAGCGCCTGGCCGCGGCCGGGGTGGTGGCCGCCGTCCGCGCCGGCGCGGCCCGCCTGTCGTTCCACCTCTACAACACCGCCGACGACGTCGAGGTGGCCCTGGCCGCGCTGACGGGCCGACCGCGCTGACGGGCCGGGCGCTCACCGGCCGGGCCGGTCAGCGGCCGGGGAACACCGGGACGGCTGGCAGGGCGTCGGTGGAGGCGCGCCAGCGGGCGCAGCGCAGGGCCCCGCCGACGAGGGCGTCGAGGGCGGCCCGGCGCAGCGCCCGGTCCTCGGTGCGCTCCAGCACCGAGCGCCACGCGGCCAGCGCGTCGGTCTCGGCCACGACGGCGAGGACGGCGGCCGACGCGGCGTCGCCGACGGGCTGGGGGGTGGCGTACGCGGGCTGCGCGGACACGGGCCGGACGCCCAGCTGCGTGAGCGTGGTCTCCAGCGCGCCCCGCAGCCGCAGGTGCTCCGCGGCGTCCTCGCGCGCCCGGGCCGACTGCTGCGGCCCGAGGAACGCGACCGCCAGCCCGTAGCTCCACAGCGCCGCGTGCTCGGCGGCCAGCGCGTCCTGCAGCGCGGCCGTCGCCACCTCGTCGATCCGCGGCGCGCTCACGCCCGCTCCCTCGTTGCGCCCGGTCGCGCGCTCCGCGACGCGCTGTGCCGGCGGTTCCCCCGCTGGCGCTCGCTCACGCGGCCTCCTCCTCGGCGAGCAGGACGGCGTAGGTGCCGCAGCAGGCGGCGACGGCCGCGACCAGCCCGACCCGCTCGGCCGGCAGCCCGAGCGCGACGTCGGCGGCCGCGGCGCCGGAGGCCCCGAGCACCTCGGCGAGCGCGGCGAGCGTGGGGACCGCGGCGGGGGGCGCCGCGGCGGGGCGCGCGGCCGGCTCGGCGGCGCGGTCGGGGTCGAGCCGCAGCACCTCGGCGTCCAGCGCGGCGGCGTGCTCCCGGCGGGCGGCGGCCAGCGGCGCGACGCGCTCGGCCGCCTCCGGCACCGCGGCGGCGAGGGCGTCGGCCAGGTCGGCGTCGGCGCGGGCCGCGTCGGCCAGGGCGATGAGCGGGTCCGGCCCGTCGTCGCGCCCGGTCCCGAGCAGCCCGCAGCCGGCCGTGGCGAGCGGGGCCAGCGCGAGCGCGGCGAGCACCCGCCGCCGCGGCAGCCCGGCGCGACCCATGCCACCTCCCGTGAGCGGTCCGGCGGCCCATCCTGCCAGGGCCCGCCCCGCCGCCGTGCGCGCCCGCCGCCGTGCCGCCGCCGGGAGCGCCGGGCCCGGCGCGATAAGCTGGCGGACCCGCCGCACCGCCTTCCGCGCACCGCCCGAGCGGTCCGCGCACCGGCCGAGAACAGGAGCTCCCCGCCATGTCGCCCCCCCGCCCCGTGCAGTCCCCCGGGCCACCCCCCGGACCGCTGCACGGCGTGCTGGAACCGATCGTCCGCGCCGCCGGGTTCGAGCTGGACCAGCTCGACGTCCGCGCCGCGGGTCGCCGCCACACCGTCAAGCTGGTGGTGGACGGCGACTCCGGGGTCGGGCTGGACGACATCGCCCGGCTCTCGCGCGCCGCCGCGGCCGAGCTCGACCAGCACGAGCACCTCATCGGCGGCTCCTACACCCTCGAGGTGACCTCGCCGGGCACCGACCGGCCGCTCACGCTGCCCCGCCACTGGCGCCGCGCGTTCCTGCGGCAGGTCGCCGTGCGGCTGCACGAGGGCGGCACGCTCACCGGGCGCGTCGGCCGGGTCGGCGACGACTCGGTCACCGTGCTCGTCGACGGCGCGCTGCGCGAGCTCGCCTTCGCCGACGTGGCGCACGCCGCGGTGCAGGTGGAGTTCCGCCGCCCGTCCGACGCCGACGTGCTGGCCCTGGGCGGCACGCCCGCGACCGCGACGGACGAGGACGAGGAGGAGGAGGCGTGAACGTCGACATCGCCGCCCTGCGCGCCATCGAGCGCGACAAGGACATCCCGTTCGAGACCGTGCTGGGCGCCATCGAGACCGCCCTGCTCACCGCCTACCGGCACACTGACGGCCACGAGCCGCACGCGCGCGTCGACATCGACCGCAAGAGCGGGGCGGTGCGCGTGATGGCCGAGGAGCGCGACGCCGACGGCGAGCTGGTCCGCGACTGGGACGACACCCCCGAGGGCTTCGGCCGGATCGCCGCCACCACGGCCCGCCAGGTGATCCTGGCCCGGCTGCGCGACGCCGAGCACGACCGCACCTACGGCGAGTTCGCCACCAAGGAGGGCGAGATCGTCAACGGGGAGGTGCAGCGCGACGTCCGGGCCAACGCCCGCGGGGTCGTGATCGTCTCCCTGAACAACGGCCAGGCCGAGGGCGTGCTGCCCGCGGCCGAGCAGGTGCCGGGGGAGACCTACCGGCACGGCGAGCGGATCCGCTGCTACGTCGTCGGCGTCAACCGGGGCGCGCGCGGCACGGTGATCACGCTGAGCCGCACGCACCCCAACCTCGTGCGCAAGCTGTTCGCCTTCGAGGTGCCCGAGCTGGTCGACGGCTCCGTGGAGATCGTCGCGGTGGCCCGCGAGGCCGGCCACCGCTCCAAGATCGCCGTGCGGGCCACCGTGCCCGGGGTCAACCCCAAGGGGGCGTGCATCGGGCCCATGGGGTCGCGGGTGCGCGGGGTGATGAGCGAGCTGGCCGGCGAGAAGATCGACATCATCGACTGGGCCGAGGACCCGGCCGTGTTCGTGGGCAACGCGCTGTCGCCGTCGAAGGTGGTGTCGGTGACCGTCGTGGACGCGGCCGCGCGCAAGGCGCGCGTCGTGGTGCCGGACTTCCAGCTCTCGCTGGCCATCGGCAAGGAGGGCCAGAACGCCCGGCTCGCCGCCCGCCTCACCGGGTGGGGCATCGACATCCGCAGCGACGCCGACCCCCGCGAGCGGGCCGAGCTGGAGCCGGCGGGCTGAGCGGGCCGGACGCCGCGGGGACCGGTGCAGCGGTCGGGCGGAGCGGACGGGCGGCGCGGAACGGCTCGCGCCGCGGGAGTCGGCTACACTCCGACACGGTCTCCGATCACGGCCCGGTCCGCACCTGCGTGGGGTGCCGGACGCGGTCGGTGCCCGACGACCTGCTGCGGGTCGTCGCGGTGAACGGGGTCCTCACCCCCGATCCGCGACGGCGGCTCCCCGGCCGGGGTGCCTGGCTGCACCCCGTGCCGGAGTGCCTCCACCGCGCCGAGCGTCGTGCGGCGTTCCCGCGGGCACTGCGTGTCCCGGGACCGCTGGACGCGCGCCTGGTCCGCACCCGGATCGAGGACGCGGGTATCGTCGGTGGGAGCAGCAGCGGGGCCAGGGACCATCCCGGGTCCGTCATCGAGGAGAGCAAGGTCGACCCGTCATGAGCCAGTCGTGAAGATCGCACCATGAACGTGCTTCGACACTAGGTTCGAGGTCGAGCGGACCCGCCGCCCGGCCTCCGAGAAACAAGGAGTGCAGTGGCAGGCAAGGCCCGCGTGCACGAGCTCGCCAAGGAGCTCGGCATGAGCAGCAAGCAGGTCCTGACGAAGTTGCAGGACATGGGGGAGTACGTGAAGTCCCCCTCCTCCACCGTCGAGGCCCCGGTCGTCCGCAAGCTGCGGGAGTCCGTGGCCGGCGGCGGCGGTGACGGCGCCCGCCGTCCCGGACGCCCCCGCGGCGGCGCACCCTCGGGTGCCTCCTCCGGCGGCAACGGAGCGGCGCCCGCGCGTCCCGGGGCGCCCCTGCCCGGCCCGCGGCCGGGTGCCCCCCGTCCCGGCGCGCCCGCCGCGCCGGCCCGTCCCGAGGCCCCGACCCCCGTCGACGGCCCGGCGCCCGCCGCGGCCGCAGCGGCCCCGCCCGCGGAGCGCACCGCTCCCGCGGCGGACGGTGACGCGCCGGCCCGGACCAGCGGTCCCCGCCCGGGCCCGCGTCCCGGCCCGCGCCTCCCGGCGCAGCCGCCCACCCCGATCGCGCCGGAGCCCCCGGCCGCGGTGCAGCCGCCGTCCGCCCCGGTCGCGGTCCCGCCGCCGGCGCCCGCCGCCGGTGCCCGCCCGCAGAGCCCCGTCCGGCCGGGTCCCCGGCCCGAGCCGGCCCGGCCCGAGCAGAACCGCCCGCGTCCGGGCGGCCAGCAGCCCGCGGCGGCCGACGCCGGTTCGGCCGGCACGGTCCCGCCGCGCTCGGCCGGGCCCCGGCCCGGTCCGCGCGCGCCCCGCGTCGGCAACAACCCGTTCGGCGTCGGGTCCGGGGCTCCGCCCCGTCCGGCGGGTCCGCGTCCCGGCCCGCCCCAGCCCGGTCCGGGCACCGGCGCGGCTCCGGCCGCGGCGAGCGGCGACCGCCCCGGCGGTCCCCGTCCGGCCGGTCCCCGTCCCGGCCCGCGTCCCGGCGGTGCCCCCGGTACCGGCGGTCCGCGCCCGAACCCGGGCAACATGCCCCCGCGTCCGAACCCCGGCATGATGCCGGCGCGTCCGGCGGCCGGGCGGCCCGGTCCCGGTGGCCGCGGCCCCGGTGGTCCCGGTGGTCGTCCCGGTGGCGGCCCCGGTCGTCCGGGTGGTCCCGGCGGTCGTCCCGGCGGCGGCGGCGGTTTCCGGCCCGGCGGCGGTGGCCCCGGTGCCGGTGGCGCCCCGGCCGGCGGCGGTTTCCGCGGCGGTCCCGGTGGCGGTCGTCCCGGTGGTGGCGGTGCGCGCGGTCGCGGCGGTGCCGCGGGTGCGTTCGGCCGCGCCGGCGGGCCGGTGCGCAAGGGTCGCAAGTCGAAGCGCGCGAAGCGCCAGGAGTTCGAGTCGATGCAGGCCCCCTCGGTCGGCGGCGTCCGCCTGCCGAAGGGCCAGGGCGAGACGATCAAGCTCGCCCGCGGCGCCTCGCTGACCGACTTCGCCGACAAGATCGGCGCCAACCCGGCGTCGCTCGTGCAGGTGCTGTTCCACCTCGGTGAGATGGTCACCTCCACCCAGTCGGTGTCGGACGAGATCCTCGAGCTGCTCGGCAGCGAGATGAACTACCGCGTCCAGGTGGTCAGCCCCGAGGAGGAGGACCGCGAGCTGCTCGACAGCTTCTCCATCTCCTACGGCGAGGACGCCGGCGGCGAGGAGGACCTGGTCGTCCGCCCGCCGGTCGTCACGGTCATGGGTCACGTCGACCACGGCAAGACGCGCCTGCTCGACACGATCCGCAAGGAGAACGTGATGGGCGGGGAGGCCGGTGGCATCACCCAGCACATCGGCGCCTACCAGGTGCTCACCGAGCTCGAGGGCTACGAGCGGCCGATCACCTTCATCGACACCCCGGGCCACGAGGCGTTCACCGCCATGCGCGCCCGCGGGGCGAAGTCCACGGACATCGCGGTGATCGTGGTCGCCGCCGACGACGGCGTCATGCCGCAGACGGTCGAGGCGATCAACCACGCCCAGGCCGCGGACGTGCCGGTCGTCGTGGCGGTCAACAAGATCGACAAGGAGGGGGCCAACCCCGCCAAGATCCGCCAGCAGCTCACCGAGTACAACCTCGTGGCCGAGGAGTACGGCGGTGACACGATGTTCGTCGACATCTCCGCCAAGCAGGGCACGAACATCGACCAGCTGCTCGAGGCGATCCTGCTCACCGCCGACGCCAGCCTCGACCTCCGGGCCAACCCGGACATGGAGGCCCAGGGCGTCGCGATCGAGGCCCACCTGGACCGCGGTCGCGGGCCGGTGGCCACGGTGCTGGTGCAGCGCGGCACGCTGCGGGTCGGCGACTCGGTCGTGGCCGGCGACGCCTCCGGGCGCGTCCGGCGCATGTTCGACGAGCACGGCGGCGACATCATCGAGGCCTACCCGTCGCGGCCGGTGCAGGTCATCGGCTTCACGTCGGTGCCCGGTGCGGGCGACACGTTCCTCGTCGTCGACGAGGACCGCGTGGCCCGGCAGATCGCCGACCGGCGCCGCGCCCGCGAGCGCAACGCCGAGCTGGCCAGCCGGCGCAAGCGCGTCTCGCTGGAGGACCTCGACGCCGCGCTGCGCGAGACCAACCAGCTCAACCTGATCATCAAGGGCGACAACTCGGGTACCGTCGAGGCCCTCGAGGACGCGCTCATGAAGATCGAGGTCGGCGACGACGTCGAGCTGCGGGTGATCCACCGCGGTGTCGGTGGCATCACCGAGGGCGACATCAACCTCGCCATCGCCGACAACGTCATCGTCCTGGGCTTCAACGTCCGGGCCGAGGGCAAGGCGACCGAGCTGGCCAACCGCGAGGGCGTGGAGATCCGGTACTACTCGGTGATCTACCAGGCCATCGAGGAGATCGAGGCCGCGCTCAAGGGCATGCTCAAGCCCGAGTTCGAGGAGGCGCAGCTCGGCCGCGCCGAGGTGCGCCAGGTGTTCCGCTCCTCGCGCTTCGGCTCGATCGCGGGCTGCCTGGTGATGGACGGGCTGATCCGCCGCAACGCGAAGGCGCGGCTCATCCGCGACTCCGCCGTGGTGGCCGACAACCTCACCATCGCGTCGCTGCGCCGGGAGAAGGACGATGTGGTCGAGGTCCGCGAGGGCTTCGAGTGCGGCATCACCCTCGGCAACTACAACGACATCAAGGACGGCGACGTCATCGAGACCTTCGAGCTGCGCGAGAAGCCTCGCGCCTGACGGCGCCCGTGAGCGGATGTGGCGGCCCCGGCCGCCACATCCGCTCACGAGCCGCGGAGCGGCCATGTACGTGGGTGCGGTGGAGTTCGACCTGCTGCTGGGGGACGTCCACTCCCTGAAGGAGAAGCGGTCGCTGGTGCGGCCGGTCGTGTCCGAGCTCCGGCGGCGGTTCGAGGTGGCCGCCGCCGAGGCCGGGCACACCGACCTGCACCGGCGGGCGCTCGTCGGCGTGTCCTGCGTGTCCGCCGACCACGCCCACGTCGTCGACGTGCTGGCGCGGTGCGAGCGGTTCGTCGCCGCCCGCCCCGAGTTCGAGCTCCTCTCGGCCCGGCACCGGATGCTGGGCCCCGAGGACTAGCTCCACCCCCCCGAGGAGAGAACGATGGTGGACCAGGCGCGGGCCCGACGGCTCGCGAAGCGCATCACGCAGATCGTGGCCGCCGCGCTGGAGCACGAGGTGAAGGACCCGCGGCTCAAGCTGGTCACGATCACCGACACCAAGGTGACCGGCGACCTGCGCGAGGCGACGCTGTACTACACGGTGATCGGCGAGACCGTCGACGCCGAGCCGGACACCGCCGGGGTGGCCGCGGCGCTGCGCAGCGCCACCGGCGTGCTGCGCACCCTCGTCGGGGCGGGCACCGGGATCCGGCACACGCCGTCGCTGGCGTTCGTCGCGGACGTCGTGCCCGACGAGGCGCGGCGCATGGAGGAGCTGCTCGCCCGCACCCGCGAGTCCGACGCCGAGGTGGCGCGGCTCGCGGCCGCCGCGCGGCCCGCGGGCGACCCGGACCCGTACCGCGCCCCCCGGGAGCGCGACGAGGACGACGAGTAGGGGTGGTCCTGCGCACCGGAGCGTGATCCGGCCCTCGGATGCGGCTACGCTCCGTGGGCCCCCTCCGCAGACCGCAGGAAAGGACCGCACGTGGTCGCCGAACCCGTCCGGGAGGCCGCCGCGCTGCTCTCCGCCGCCCGCGACGTCACCCTCCTCGCCCACGTCCAGCCCGACGCCGACTCCCTCGGCAGCGCGCTGGCGCTGGGCATCGCACTGCACCGCCGGGGCGCGCGGGTCCGGGTGGCGTTCGCCGCCCCCGACCGCATGCCCGACGGGCTGCTCCCGCTCGACGTCCTCGGGCTGGTCGTGCCGGCGTCGGCGGTGCCGCCGCGGCCCGAGCTGCTGGTGGCGTGCGACGCCGCGGAGCCGGCCCGGCTCGGCGCGCTGGCCGACCGGCTCGCCACGGCGGAGTCGGTCGTGATGCTCGACCACCACGCCACCAACCCGGGCTTCGGCCACGTCCAGCTGCTCGACCCGACCGCCGAGGCCACCGTCGTGCTCGCCCACCGCGTGCTCGACGCGCTCGGCGCGCCGCTGGACGTCGACGTCGCCCGCTGCCTCTACGCCGGGCTCTACATGGACACCGGCGGGTTCCGCCGGGCCGGCGCCGCGGCGCTGCGCCTGGCCGCGCGGCTCGTCGAGGCGGGCGTGGACGGCACCGCGGTCGTCGGGCCGATCACCTCCAGCCACCCGCACGCCTGGCTCGCCGCGCTCGGCGGCGTGCTGCGCGCGGCCGTGCTCGACGCGGCGGCGGTGGGCGGGCGCGGGCTGGTCCAGGCCGCGGTGCTCGCGCCGGACGTCGCGCGGTTCCGGCCCGAGGAGGTCGACAGCGTGATCGACGTCGTGGCCACCACCGTGGAGGCGGAGGTCGCGGTCGTGCTCAAGCAGGTGGGCGAGCACCGCTGGGCGTCGTCGATGCGCTCGCGCGGGGCGGTGGACGTCGCGGCCGCGGCCGCGAAGCTCGGGGGCGGCGGGCACCGGGCCGCGGCCGGCTTCACCCGGGAGGGCACGCTGGAGGACATCCGCGCCGAGCTGCGGGCGGCCCTGCAGGACGGCTGAGAGCCCCGCTACCGTCGGCGTCCGTGACGGCCTCCACCGACTTCCTCCGCGCCTTCCTCCGCAACCCCGCCACGACGGGGGCGATCGCGCCCAGCTCGGAGCGGCTCGCGCGGGTGCTGGCCTCGGTGGTGCCCGTCACGGGGGCGCCGACCGTGGTGGAGCTCGGCCCGGGCACCGGTGCCGTCAGCGCGGTGATCGCGCGGCGGCTGCCGCCCGGGGCGCGGCACCTCGCGATCGAGCTCGACCCGGCGATGGTGGGGCACCTGCGCCGCGCGCACCCGGACCTGGAGGTCGTCCGCGGCGACGCGCGCCGGCTGCCGGCGCTGCTCGCCGAGCACGGCGTGCAGCGCGCGGACGCGGTCGTCTGCGGGCTGCCGTGGGCGCTGTTCGACGACGCCACCCAGACCGAGGTGCTGGCCGGGATCAGCACCGCCATCGGCCCGACGGGCGCCTTCACGACGTTCGCCTACCTGCAGGGCATGGCCCTGCCGGCCGCGCGGCGGTTCCGCGCGACGCTGCGGGCCACGTTCGAGGAGGTGCAGGTGACGGCGACGGTGTGGCGCAACCTGCCCCCGGCGTTCGTGTACGTGTGCCGCCGGCCGGTGGGGGCGGGCGGGGGCGGGTGAGCACGGCCCGGGACGTGCTGCGGCTGGCCGGCCCGGCGCTGCCGGTGCTGGCCGCGGAGCCGCTGTACCTGCTCGTCGACACCGCCGTCGTCGGGCGGCTGGGCGTGCTGCCGCTGGCCGGGCTGGCCATCGCCGGCGTGCTGTTCGTGCAGGTCACCAGCCAGCTGACCTTCCTGTCCTACGGCACCACCGCCCGCGCGGCGCGGCTGCACGGCGCGGGCCGCCGCGCCGAGGCGGTGGCCGAGGGGATGCAGGCCACGTGGCTCGCGCTGGGCGTCGGGCTGGTGGTGCTGGTCGTCGGCCAGCTCGTCGCGGCCCCGGTGGCGGGGGCGCTGGCCGGCGACGCCGCGGTCGCCGACGCGGCCGTGTCCTGGCTGCGGGTCGCGCTGTTCGGGGCGCCGCTGATCCTCGTCACGCTGGCCGGCAACGGGTGGATGCGCGGGGTGCAGGACACGGCGTCCCCGCTGCGCTACGTGCTCGTCGGCAACACGCTGTCCGCGGTGGCCTGCCCGCTGCTGGTCCACACCGCCGGGTGGGGGCTGCCGGGGTCGGCGGCGGCGAACCTGCTGGGCCAGGTGGTCTCGGCCGGGCTGTTCCTGGCCGCGCTGCGGCGCGAGCGCGCGCCGCTGCGGCCCGAGCCGGCCCGGATGCGGGCGCAGCTCGTGCTGGGTCGCGACCTCGTCGCCCGCAGCCTGGCCTTCCAGGCGTGCTTCCTGTCCGCGGCCGCCGTCGCGGCGCGGTTCGGGCCGGCGTCGGTGGCCGCGCACCAGGTGGTGCTGCAGCTGTGGAGCTTCATGGCGCTCGTGCTGGACGCCGTCGCGATCGCCGCCCAGTCGCTCGTCGGCGCCGCGCTGGGCGGGGACGGGGCCGCGCGGGCCCGGGAGCTGGCCGCCCGGGTCACCCGCTACGGCCTGGTGCTCGGCGTCTGCTTCGGCGCGCTGTTCGCCGCGCTGGTGGGGGTGCTGCCGTCGGTGTTCACCACCGACGCGGCCGTGCTCGCGCTCGTCCCGGTCGCGTGGTGGTTCTTCGTGGCGCTCCAGCCCGTCGCCGGGGTGGTGTTCGCCCTCGACGGCGTGCTGCTGGGCGCCGGGGACGCGGCGTTCCTGCGCACGAGCACCCTCGCCGCGGCGCTGCTCGGATTCCTGCCGCTCGTCTGGCTGTCGCTCCTGCTCGGCTGGGGCCTGGCCGGGATCTGGAGCGGGCTGGCGCTGTTCATGCTGCTGCGGCTGGTCGCGGTGGGGTGGCGGGCCCGGTCCGGCCGGTGGGCGGTCCCGGGCGCGGTCCGGGGCTGAGCCGCCCGCCCCCGCCCGCCCGCCCGCCCGCCCGCATCGCAGCGGGGTGACACCGCTCCGATCCAGTCGCAGCGGTGTCACCCCGCTGCGACGGCCGGTGGTGGGCGGGCGGCTCAGCGGTGGGCCCGCGCCACCTCCCACACCGGCTGCGGGGTCTCGCGGACCTCGCCGTCGTCGCCGAAGACGACGAACCGGTCGAAGCCGCGGGTGAACCACCGGTCGTGCGTCACGGCCAGGACCGTGCCCTCGAACGCGGCCAGGGCCTGCTCCAGCGCCTCGGCGGAGGCGAGGTCGAGGTTGTCGGTCGGCTCGTCGAGCAGCAGCAGCGTCGCGCCCGACAGCTCCAGCAGCAGGATCTGCACCCGCGCCTGCTGCCCGCCCGACAGCGTGGCGAACGGCTGGTCGGCCTGCCCGGCCAACTCGTAGCGGGCCAGGGCCCGCATCGCCTCGGCGACGGTGCGCCCGGGCCGGTCGGCGTCGCCGGCCACCAGCGCGTCCAGCACGGTCCCGGGGAACCCGCCCTCGTGGGTCTGGGAGAAGTGCCCGGGCACCACCCGGGCCCCCAGCCGGGCCGTCCCCGCGTGCGCGACGGGCGCCAGCGCCGCCCCGCTCGCCGGGACGGTCCCGGGCTCGGGGTCGGTGCCGCCGCGGGCGAGCAGCCGCAGGAAGTGGCTCTTGCCGCTGCCGTTCGCGCCCAGCACCGCGACCCGGTCGCCGAACCAGACCTCCAGGTCGAACGGGTAGGTCAGCCCGTCGAGCTCCAGCTGCTCGCACACGACCGCCCGCTTGCCCGTCCGCGCACCGCGCAGCTGCATCCGGATCGACTGCTCGCGCGCCCGCTCCTGCGGCGGACCGGCGTCGACGAACCGGGCCAGGCGCGTCCGGGCGGCCTGCAGCCGCGAGGCCATGCCGTCGTTGTGGGCGGCCTTGACCTTGTAGTAGGTGACGAGCCGCTCCAGCTTGGCCCGCTCCTCGTCCCAGCGGCGGCGCTGCTCGTCGAGCCGGTCGTGGCGGGCCGTGCGGGCGGCGTGCCAGGACGCGAACCCACCCGGGTGGGTCCAGGCCGTGCCCGCCTCCACCGTCACGACGCGCTCGGCGGTGCGGGCGAGCAGCTCGCGGTCGTGGCTGACGAACAGCACGGTCTTCGGCGACTCGGTGATCCGCGCCTCCAGCCACCGCTTGCCCGGCACGTCGAGGTAGTTGTCGGGCTCGTCGAGCAGCAGCACCTCGTCGGGGCCGCGCAGCAGCAGCTCGAGGGCGAAGCGCTTCTGCTCACCGCCGGACAGCGTGCCAACGCGGCGGTCCCGCGCGGTGTCCCAGGGCAGGTCCAGCGCCGCGACCGAGGCGGTGTCGAACGCGACCTCGGCCGCGTAGCCGCCGGCGTCGCCCCACGCGGTGAGCGCGTCGGCGTAGCGGACCTGGGAGCGCTCGGTGTCGTCCAGCGCCCGTTCGGCGGTCCGCAGCCGCTCCCCGGCCGCCCGGACGGCGGGCGGCGCGAGGGACAGGGCGAGGTCGGCCAGGGTCCGCCCGTCGGCGATGGACCCGATGAACTGCCCCATCACCCCCAGCCCGCCGCTGCGGGCGAACGACCCGGCGCTCGGCGCGACCTCGCCGGCGACCATCCGCAGCAGCGTCGTCTTGCCCGCGCCGTTCGGCCCGACCAGCGCCACCTTCGCGCCGTCGCCGACCCGGAAGGAGACCTGCGCGAACAGCTCCCGGCCGTCGGGCAGCACGCACCCGACGCCCATCGCCTCGATGTGACCCACGAGCGGACAGGGTGGCGGACCGGCGCGCTCCGGGCGAGCGAGTTCGGACCGGCGGGTCGGCCAGGAGCCGGTCCAGGGTGCGGCGGCCGGTCCCGGCTCACGCCAGCAGGTTCTGCTCCGCCCAGTCGAGGTTGGCCTGCGCGGTGAGGGGGGAGGCGTAGAACAGGTCGCCCGGGATCTCGAACACCGCACCGGCCCGCGCCGCGGGCAGGTCGGCCCACAGGGGGGAGGCGGTGATGGCCAGGCTGGCGGCGCGGTCGGGCTCGACGCCGTCGGCCCGCCGGTTGACCCGCAGCAGGATCACGTCGACGTCGGCCAGCAGCCCGATCTCCTCGTAGGAGATGTCGGTGCGGCGGGTCTCCACCGTCGCCGGGACGACGGACGCGAGCGGCATCCCGAGGTCCTCGGACAGGGTCTGGTGGGTCTGCATGTTCGCCTGGGCGACGTAGAAGACCCCGGGCTCGATCGGCCCGATGTAGGCGACGGTCGCGTCGCCCCAGCGGGCCCGCACCCGCTCGCGCAGGGCCGCGGCCCGCTCGTCGTGGGCCGCGACGAACGCCGCGGCCGCGTCCTCGCGGCCGAGCAGCGCGGCGACCTCGGCGAGGCGGGGCCGCCACTGCGACGCGGCGGCCAGCTCCTGGGGCAGGGCGAGCACCGGGGCGATCGCGGCGAGCGCGGGGCCGTGCTCCGGGGTGTAGTAGCCGTCGCCGTGCAGCACGAGGTCGGGGGCGAGCGCGGCGATGGCCTCGTAGTCGGGGTCCGGGTAGGTCGCGACCGGGGGGACCCCGGTGAGCCGGTCCGCCTGGTAGGGCGGGAAGGCGCCGGCCGCGGTGGCGTACGCGCCGACCAGCGGCAGGCCGAGCACGAGCGCCACGTCGGTGTCGGTTGCGTACATCGTGACGACCCGCTGCGGCGCCGTCGGCAGCTCCACCCGCCCGTACGCGCCGTCGTGGGGGCGGGTGGCCGCGGCGGGCGCGGGCACCTGCGGGGCACCGCAGGCGGTGAGCAGGCCCGCGGCGCCGAGCAGGGCGAGGAACTCGCGGCGGGTGGCGGCGCGGGTCGCCGCGGGGCCGGCGTCGAGGAGGAGGGGGGTCACGCGCACAGTCCTACCGCACGGAGTAAGGCTAGGCTAGCTTCGGTTCCGCTCGGTGGACCAGGCCCGCCACAGCGCCGCGTAGCTGCCGCCCGCCGCGACCAGCTCGGCGTGCGGCCCGGACTCGACGATCCGGCCCTTCGCCAGCACCACCACCCGGTCGGCCGCGGCGGCCTGGGTGAGGCGGTGGGCGATGACGACGGCGGTGCGCCCGGCCAGGGCGGCGTCGGCCGCCCGCTCCAGCACCCGCGCGCCGGCGCTGCCCGCCTCGGCGGTGGCCTCGTCCAGCACGGCCACGGCCGGGTCGGCCAGCACCAGCCGGGCCAGCGCGAGCAGCTGGGCCGCGGTCGCGTCCAGCTCGTCGCCGCCGTCGCCGACCACCGCGTCGAGCGCGAGGTCGGCGCCCACCCGGTCCAGCACCGCCCGCAGCTCCGCGTCGGTGGCGCCCGGCCGGGCCAGGCGCAGGTCGTCGGCCACGGTGCCGGCGAACACGTGGACCTCCTGGGTCACGACCGCGACGTGGCGGCGGGGCTCGGCGAGGTCGGTCAGCGGGACGCCGCCGATCGTCACGCCGCCCGCCGTCGGCTCCAGCACGCCGGCCAGCACCGCGCCCAGCGTGGTCTTGCCCGCCCCGCTCGGCCCGACCACCGCGACGCGCTCGCCGGGCGCGATCTCCAGGTCGACGCCGTGCAGGACCTCCGGCCCGCCGTCGTAGGCGTGCCGCACGCCGGTCAGGCGCACCGAGGCGTCCCGGGGCCGGCGCGGGGCCGCCGGCGCGGGCGGCAGCGGCAGGTCCGCGACGCCGACGAGCCGGGCGAGCGCCGCCCCCGCGGACTGCGCCTCGTCGAGCAGGAACAGCAGGGCGCCGATCGGGTCGAACAGCCGCAGGAAGTACAGGACCGCGGCGGTGGCGGTGCCCACGGTGACCGCCTCGGCGCGGACCAGCCAGAAGCCCGTCACCAGCAGGGCCAGCACGCCCACCAGCTCGGCGCCGTTGAGCGCGGCGCCGAACCGCGACTGCGCCCGCATGGCCGCCAGCGACGCCGTCACCGCGGCCGCCGAGTCCCGCCCGATGCGCTCCAGCAGCGGCGTGCGCAGCCGGAACGCGCGCACGGTGGCGGCCCCGCCCACCCCGGCCAGCACCGACTGCGTGCGCCGGCCCTCCGCGGCCCGCTCCGCCGCGTAGAGCGGCCCCGACACCCGCGCGTACCAGCGCGTCGCCAGCACCCAGACCGGCAGCGGCGCGAGCCCGGCCAGCGCGAGCCGCCAGTCCAGCACCGCGAGCCCGACGAGGGTCAGCCCGACCTCCAGACCGGCCAGCACCAGCAGCGGCACGGCCCGCCGCACGCCCTCGGAGACCACCGAGACGTCCCCGCCGACGCGCTGCAGCAGGTCGCCCGACCCGGCCCGCTCGACGTCGGCGGGGCGGACGCCCAGCGCGCGGGCCACCACCCGCTCCCGGAGCCCGGCCAGCACCAGCTCGCCCAGCCGCGCGGTGAGCAGGGTGCCCAGCGCGGAGAGCAGGGCGCGGGCGACGAGCGCGGCGAGGATGCCCAGCGCCGGCCCGTCGATGCCCGCCGCGGGGCCGTCGGCGATCACCGCGTCGACGATCGCGCCGAGCAGCGGCGGCACCGCGAGGACCGCGGCGGTGGCGGCGACGAGCGCGGCGACGGTGCCCGCGAGCAGCAGCCGGTGCGGGCGGACCAGGGCGCCCAGCGACCGCCGCGTGCGGGCCGGGGTCGCGATCGGCAGCAGCGTCACGCCAGCACCGCCGCCCGGTAGCGCGGGTCGGCGACGAGCTCGTCGTGGCGGCCGGCGGCGACCACCGCCCCGTCCGCCACGAGCAGCACGCGCCCGCAGCGGGCCAGCAGCGCGGGCGAGGAGGTGAGGAGCACCGTCGTGCGCCCGGCCCGCAGCGCCGCGACGCCCGCGGCGATGCGGTGCTCGGTCGCGGCGTCCACGGCGGTGGTCGGGTCGTGCAGCACCAGCACCGGTGCGTCGGCGGCGAGCGCGCGGGCCAGGAGCAGCCGCTGGCGCTGCCCGCCGGACAGCGTGCGCCCCCGCTCGGCCAGCTCCGCGTCGGGCCCGCCGGGCAGGGCGTCGAGCACGTCGTCGGCGGCCGCCGCGGCCAGCACAGCGGGGTCGGTGCCCGTGGTCGCGGCGACCGCGCCCTCGAACAGGACGGCGTCGTGCCGGGCGACGAGCACGGCCCGGCGGGCCTCGTCGAGGTCGACCGCGGCGAGGTCGGTGCCGTCCAGGACGACGGGGCCGTCGGCGTCGCGGGCGAGGACGTCGAGCAGGGCGGCGGCGTCGGCGGGGTCGAGGGCGACGACGCCGACGTGCTCGCCCGCGGCCGCGGTGACGTCGCGCACCGCCAGCGCGCCCGGCGGGTCGGCGGGCAGCCGCCCGCTGCCCCCGCGGACGGCGGGCGGGGCGTCGAGCAGCGCCGCGACGCGCGCCGCCGAGCCGCGGGCGCCCGCCAGCAGCGGCCCGACCTGCGTGAGCCGCTCCAGCGGGCCGATGAGGAACTGCGCGAGCCCGACCCCGGCCACCAGCTCGCCGACGCTGATCGCGCCGTCGAGCGCCAGGCGCCCCCCGACCCAGGCCACGACGACGACGAACACGCCCGAGAGGACGCCGGTGACCGCGGTGTACCCGCCCTCGGCGCGCACCGCGGCCAGCCGGGCGGCCAGCGCGCGCCGGCTCGCGCGGCGGTAGCCCTCCGCGGCGGCCGCCCCGGCCCCGATGCCCGCGAGCACCCGCAGGCCGGTGACCAGGTCGGTGGCCGTGCCGGTGGCCGCGGCCAGCGCCTCCTGCTCGGCCTCGGCCCGCCCCACCAGCGGCCGGGCCAGCAGCCGGGAGGCGAGCAGCACCAGCGGCACGCCGCCGAGCACCACGAGGCCCAGCGGCACCGACGCGCCGAGCAGCACGACCGCCCCGCCGGCCAGCGCGGCCAGCGCGGCGACCGCGGAGACGATCGCGGCGCAGACCAGCCCCGCGCGGTCGGCGTCGGAGCCGGCCAGGCCGACCAGCTCCCCGGAGCGCCCCGGCGCGCCGCCGCCCGGGTGCAGCACGCGCCCGGCGACGTCGAGCCGGATCCCGTGCCCCGCCCGCCGCTCCGCGCGCACGGCCCGCCAGTAGCCGACGTAGGCGCAGCCGGCCAGCACGGCGAACACCGCGACCACCGCGGCCGAGCCGCCCAGCAGGGCGCCGCCGTCGCCGGTGGCCACGGCCAGGTCGATCACCAGGCCGACGACGACGGGCACCGCGGCCTCGGCCAGCTGGTGCCCGGCGACGAGCAGGGAGGCCGGGACGAGGTCGCGGCGCTGCCCGCGCACGGCGCGGCGCAGGACGTCGGACGCGGTGGTCATGGCCCGGCCACCCTAGGCAGCCCCGGACCCGGCCGGCCACGCGGTCGCGCCCCCCCCGCCCCGGCCCGGGCGCCGGCACCCCGCACACTCGTCGGCGTGCCCGCCCCCTCCGGTCTCGTCGTCGTCGACAAGCCCGCCGGCCTCACGTCCCACGACGTGGTCGGCCGGCTGCGGCGGATCCTGCGCACCCGCAAGGTCGGCCACGCCGGCACCCTCGACCCGATGGCCACCGGCGTGCTCGTCTGCGGGGTGGAGCGCGGCACGAAGCTGCTGGGCCACCTCGCGCTGGACACCAAGGCCTACACCGCGACGATCCGGCTCGGCGCCTCCACCACCACCGACGACGCCGAGGGCGAGGTCCTCGCCGCCGCCGACCCGTCCGGCGTCCCCGACGCCGCCGTGGCCGCCGGGATAGCCGCTCTGACCGGCGCGATCGAGCAGGTCCCCAGCTCGGTCAGCGCGATCAAGGTGGACGGGAGGCGGGCCCACGCCCGGGTGCGGGCGGGGGAGGAGGTCGTGCTGGCGGCGCGGCCGGTCACCGTGTCGGTGTTCGACCTGCTGGCCCGGCGCGGCGCCGACCTCGACGTCGTCGTCGAGTGCTCGTCGGGCACCTACGTCCGCGCCCTGGCCCGCGACCTCGGCGCGGGCCTGGGCGTCGGCGGGCACCTCACCGCGCTGCGCCGCACCCGCGTCGGCCCGTTCGTCCTCGACGGCGCGCGCACCCTGGAGCAGCTCGAGGCCGACCCGACCCTGTCGCTGCCGCTCGACGCCGCCGTCGCGGTCGCCTTCCCCCGGCGCGACCTCGACGCCCCCGCCGCCGCCGACGTCCGCCACGGCCGCCCCCTGCCCGCCTCCGGCCTGCCCGGCGTGCACGGCGCCTTCGCCCCCGGCGGCCGGGTCCTGGCGCTGATGCGCGACGACGCCGACCGCGCCCGCCCGGTGGTGGTCCTCGCCCCGGCCAACGAGCCCGCATGACCCGTCCCACCCGGTTGCAGGAAGGCCACCTTCACGCAACCTCCTTGCGTGAAGGTGGCCTTCCTGCAATCCGGGGCGGGGCGGCGACGGGTCCGACGCGGTCGTAGGCTCGGCCCGTGGAGCGCTGGCGGGGGCTGGATGCCGTACCCACCGACTGGGGGCGCAGCGTCGTCACCGTCGGCGTCTTCGACGGGGTCCACCGCGGCCACCAGCAGCTGATCGCCCGCGCCGTCGCCGTCGCCCGCGACCGGGACCTGCCGTCGGTGCTCGTGACCTTCGACCCCCACCCCGCCGAGCTGGTGCGCCCCGGCAGCCACCCCGCCCAGCTCACCACCCTGCGCCGGCGCGCCGACCTGGCCGCCGAGCTGGGGATCGACGCGGTGTGCGTGCTGCCGTTCACCCCCGAGCTGCTGCGCACCGAGCCGGCCGCGTTCGCCCACCACGTGCTGGTGGAGCGGCTGCACGCGGCGGCCGTCGTGGTGGGGGAGAACTTCCGGTTCGGCCACCGGGGCGCGGGCGACGTCGCGCTGCTGACCGAGCTGGGGCAGCGGTTCGGGTTCGCCGTCGAGGGGCTCGCGCTCACCGGCGACGACGGCGTCACCTTCTCCTCGACCTACATCCGCGCCTGCATCGACGCGGGCGACGTCGTCGCGGCCGCCGCCGCGCTGGGCCGCCCCCACCGCGTCGAGGGCGTGGTCGTGCACGGCGCCCGGCGCGGGCGCGACCTGGGCTTCCCCACCGCCAACATCGCCTCGGCCCCGCACACCGCCCTGCCCGCCGACGGCGTCTACGCCGGCCGGTTCGCCATCGGCGGGCGCCTGCTCCCGGCGGCGATCTCGGTGGGCACCAACCCGACGTTCTCCGGGCGCGTGCGCACCGTGGAGGCGTACGTGCTCGACGTCTCCGAGGACTTCTACGGCCACGCCGTCGCGGTCGACCTCGTCGCGCGGCTGCGGGGCCAGGAGCACTACGACGACGTCGACGCCCTGATCGCGCAGATGCACGCGGACGTGGCCCGCACCCGGGAGATCCTCGCGGCCTGACCCGCGGATCCTCCCGAACGCCCGCGGGGACCGGGGCCGGGCTGCGAGCATCGGGCCGTGCCCGCGGACGAGGGTGCGCCGGAGCGCATCGCCGAGAACCTGGAGCGCCAGCGCGCGCTCTACGGGGCCCCGCTCGGCGAGCGGATCGGGCGGCTGACGACCGCGCTCGGGATCTCGCAGGGGCGCCTGGCGCGGACGCTGGGCCTGTCGCCGGCGATGGTGAGCCAGCTCGCGAGCGGGCGCCGCTGCAAGATCGCCGACCCGGACGTGCTGGCCCGGCTGCAGCTGCTCGACCAGCACTGCGCGGAGCTGGCGCGGCCGCCGGCCCCCGCGGCCGTCACCGGCCTGCTGGCCGAGGTGGCCCGCGCCCGCTGGCGCTGGACGGCGCCGACGGCCATCGGCGCCCGGCCCGCCGCCGCCCCGCCGCTCCGTCCGGCGCCGCCCGGTCCGGTCCCGCCCGGCTCAGCCCCGCCCGGCCCGGTCCCGCCCGGTCCGGCGCCGCCCCGCCCGCCCGGCCCCCCGTCCGCCGTCGACGCCCTGCGCGGGCTCGCGGCGCCGCACCGGCTCGCCGCGGCCGCGGCCGTCCTCGCCCCCGGCTTCCCCGAGCTGGCCGAGGCGCTGCGCCGGGCCGCCGCCCGGGGCTGACGCTGCACGTCACAGGCCTGCTGGTACCCTGGACCACTGGATCCGGCTGCAGTCCGTGGCGGCCGCGATCGTCTCGCCGGACGTGTTCCGCGACCCCGGCCCGCACGGCACAGCACAGGAAGAAGGAACGCGCACGTGGCCCTCGACGCCGCAACGAAGAAGACCGTCCTCGACGAGTACGGCACCCACACCGGCGACACCGGCTCGCCCGAGGCCCAGATCGCGCTGCTCACCAAGCGCATCACCGGCCTCACCGAGCACCTGAAGATGCACCGGCACGACCACCACTCCCGGCGCGGGCTGCTGCTGCTCGTCGGCCGCCGCCGCCGGCTGCTCAAGTACCTGCGCGAGGTCGACGTCGCGCGCTACCGCTCGCTGATCGAGCGGCTCGGCATCCGCCGCTGAATCACCCCGGCCGCCCCGGGTAGTCCCGGGGCGGCCGGAGCAGCCGATCCCGGCTGCACAACCCAACCAGGCCGCCACCCCGGCAGCGATCCGCCGGTCCTCGGTAGTGGCCCCCGGGACGAGCGTCCCGAGGGCTTCGATCGAAGACCGGCCCGACGAGGGGATCACCGGGGAGCGGCCTCCTGACGAGGAGAGCATCCTTGACCGACCCCATCGAGGACGGCGTCCACGAGACGACCGCCACCATCGACAACGGCAGCTTCGGCACCCGCACGATCCGGTTCGAGACCGGTCGGCTCGCCCGCCAGGCCGCCGGGTCCGTCGTCGCGTACCTCGACGACGAGACCATGCTGCTGAGCGCCACGACGGCGTCCAAGCACCCCAAGGAGCACTTCGACTTCTTCCCCCTCACGGTGGACGTCGAGGAGCGCATGTACGCGATCGGCAAGATCCCCGGCTCGTTCTTCCGCCGCGAGGGCCGCCCGGGCACCGACGCGATCCTCACCTGCCGGCTGATCGACCGCCCGCTGCGCCCGTCGTTCGTCGACGGCCTGCGCAACGAGATCCAGATCGTCGTCACGGTCATGTCGCTGGACCCGAAGGACCCCTACGACGCGCTGGCCATCAACGCCGCGTCGGCGTCCACCCAGCTCGCCGGCCTGCCGTTCTCCGGGCCCATCGGCGGCGTGCGCGTCGCGCTGATCGACGGGCAGTGGATCGCGTTCCCGCAGTTCGAGGACCTCGACCGGGCCGTGTTCGACATGGTCGTCGCGGGTCGCGTCGTCGGCGACGACGTCGCGATCATGATGGTGGAGGCCGAGGCCACCACCTCCACGATCGAGCTGGTCGCGGGCGGCGCGCAGGCGCCCACCGAGGACGTCGTCGCCGCCGGGCTGGAGGCGGCCAAGCCGTTCATCCGCAGCCTGTGCATCGCCCAGCAGCAGCTGGCCGACGCCGCCGCGAAGCCCACGGGCGACTTCCCGACCTTCCCGGCCTACTCCGACGACGTGTTCGAAGCCGTCGAGGCCGCCGCCTCCGCCGACCTCGGCGCGGCGCTCACCATCGCCGGCAAGCAGGAGCGCCAGGAGCGGCTCGACGCCGTCAAGGCGACCGTGCTGGAGCAGCTCGGCGAGAAGTTCGCCGGCCGCGAGAAGGAGCTCGGCGCCGCGTTCCGGTCGCTGAACAAGAAGCTGGTCCGCCAGCGGATCCTCACCGACCAGGTCCGCATCGACGGCCGCGGCGTCACCGACATCCGGCCGCTGTCGGCCGAGGTCGAGGTCATCCCGCGCGCGCACGGCTCGGCGCTGTTCGAGCGCGGCGAGACCCAGATCCTGGGCGTCACCACGCTGAACATGCTGCGCATGGAGCAGCAGATCGACTCGCTGGGGCCGGAGACGCACAAGCGCTACCTGCACCACTACAACTTCCCGCCCTACTCGACCGGCGAGACCGGCCGCGTCGGGTCGCCGAAGCGCCGCGAGATCGGCCACGGCGCGCTGGCCGAGCGGGCCCTGCTGCCCGTGCTGCCCACGCGCGAGGAGTTCCCGTACGCGATCCGGCAGGTGTCGGAGGCGCTGGGCTCCAACGGCTCCACGTCGATGGGCTCGGTGTGCGCCTCGACGATGTCGCTGTACAACGCCGGCGTGCCGCTGAAGGCGCCGGTCGCGGGCATCGCGATGGGCCTGGTGTCCGACACCGTCGACGGCGAGACGCGCTACGTCGCGCTGACCGACATCCTCGGCGCCGAGGACGCGTTCGGCGACATGGACTTCAAGGTCGCCGGCACGAAGGAGTTCGTGACCGCGCTGCAGCTGGACACCAAGCTCGACGGCATCCCGTCGGCCGTCCTGGCCGGGGCGCTGTCCCAGGCCAAGGACGCCCGCCTGACGATCCTCGAGGTCATCGGCGAGGCCATCGACGCCCCCGACGAGATGAGCGACTTCGCGCCGCGCGTCACGGCGATCAAGGTGCCGGTGGACAAGATCGGCGAGGTCATCGGGCCGAAGGGCAAGATGATCAACTCGATCACCGAGCAGACCGGTGCCGACATCTCCATCGAGGACGACGGCACGATCTACGTCGGTGCGGCGGACGGCCCGTCCGCCGAGGCGGCCATCGGGATGATCAACGCGATCGCCAACCCGCAGCTGCCGAAGATCGGCGAGCGGTTCCTGGGCACGGTCGTCAAGACCGCCGCCTTCGGCGCCTTCGTCTCGCTGGTCCCGGGCAAGGACGGCCTGGTCCACATCTCCAAGCTGGGCAACGGCAAGCGGATCAACAAGGTCGAGGACGTCGTCAACGTCGGGTCGAAGATCCGCGTCGAGGTCACCGACATCGACAACCGGGGCAAGATCAGCCTGGTGCCGGTGCAGGAGGAGACCGCGGCCGCCGACGGCTCCGCCGCCGACTCGCCGGTCGAGGCCGAGCAGGTCGCGGAGGTCACGCCTACGTGAGCCTGACGACGACGCCGGGGACGCACGTCGTCCCCGGCGTCTCGCGCTCCGAGCTGCCGGGCGGACTGCGGGTGCTGTCGGAGACGGTGCCCGGGGTCCGCTCGGTGTCGCTCGGGATCTGGATCGGCATCGGCTCGCGCGACGAGTCGCCCGTGCAGGCCGGGGCCGCGCACTTCCTCGAGCACCTGCTGTTCAAGGGCACCGCGCGGCGCACCGCGGCGGGGATCGCGGAGGAGTTCGACGCCGTCGGCGGCGACCTCAACGCGTTCACCGCGAAGGAGCACACCTGCTACTACGCGCAGGTGCTCGACACCGACCTGCCGCTCGCCGTCGACGTGCTGGCCGACGTGGTCACCGACGCGCTGCTGGCCCCGGCCGACGTCGAGATCGAGCGCGGGGTGGTGCTCGAGGAGATCGCCATGCGCGACGACGACCCCGAGGACCTGCTCGGCGAGCTGTTCGACTCCGCGGTCCTGGGCGAGCACCCGCTGGGCCGGCCGGTGATCGGGTCGGAGGACTCGGTGCGCGGCATGGCCCGCGACACCCTGCACGGGTTCTGGCGCGGCGAGTACACGACGCCGCGGATGGTCATCGCGGCCGCCGGCAACCTCGCGCACGACCGGCTCGTCGAGCTGGTGGAGTCCTCGTTCGCCGCCGCCGCGGCCCGGTTCCGCGGCGCCTCCCCGGTGCCGCCCCGGCCCGGCGGCGCGTCCGTGCTCGTCCCCGCGCAGCGGCTCGTGCTGCAGGGCGAGGACACCGAGCAGGCCCACCTCATGCTGGGCGTGCCGGCGCTGGCGCGCCACGACCCGCGCCGCTCGGTGCTGGCCGTGCTCAACACCGCGCTGGGCGGCGGGCCCAGCTCGCGGCTGTTCCAGCAGGTCCGCGAGCAGCGCGGGCTCGCGTACTCGGTGTACTCCGGGTGCGCGTCCTACACCGACGCCGGGATCCTCTCGGTCTACGCCGGGTGCGCGCCCGAGCGCCTCGGCGAGGTCGCCTCGGTGGTCCGCTCGGTGCTGGCCGAGGTGGCCGCGGACGGGCTGACCCCGGCCGAGGTCGTCCGGGCCCAGGGCAACCTGCGCGGCGGGCTCGTCCTCGGGCTGGAGGACACCCCGTCCCGGATGAACCGGCTGGGCCGCTCCGAGCTCGACCACGGCCGCCAGCGCACCGTGGCCGAGAGCCTCGACCGGATCACCGCGGTCACGTCCGGGCAGGTCGCGGAGCTCGCGCGCGAGCTGCTGGCCGTCCCGCTCATCGCAGCCGTCGTGGGGCCCTACGACGACGAGGACGACCTGCCGGACGCCCTGCGCGCGCTCGGTTGACCGGAACCGGCGCGGCGGTCCGATCGCGCCGAGAGCGAACGCCCGCCCGCGCGGCGCCGGGTGGGCCTAGCCTCGACCGGCATGACCGGACCGAACCGCACCACCGTCGAGGTCGACGACGCCCTGCTCGCCCGCGCCGCCGCCGTCCTCGGCACCGCGGGCGCCGAGGAGACCGTCCGGGTGGCCCTCGTGCTCGCCGCGGGCGGCCGGGCGGCGCCCCCGCCGCCGGGTCTCCCTCGGCACCCGGACGCCCCGCCGCCCCCGGACACCCCGCCCACCACGCCGCAGTTCCCGTCGCCGCCGGAGACCCCGTACCCGGGCCTGCCCCGCCCCCCGCGCCGCCCCCCGGAGATCTACTGACACCGCCCCCGAGATCTACTGACACCGCCCCCGCGTGGTCACGGTGCCCGTGCGCGAGCTGCTCGCCGGCCCGCCCGCCGCGGCCGTGGTGGACCGGACCCGTCGCCGACGAGGACGAGGACGAGCGGTCGGGACCGCTGCGGTCGCTCGCCCGACCGGGGCGGACGAGCAGGCCGGCCCGCTCACCGAGCACCGGTCCGCCTCCGCGCCCGGACCCGCGGCGGGTGCACACTGCTCGGCGTGACGCAGGCGGGACGGGTGGGCGGCGAGCCGGGCGACGTCGCGTCGGCGCGCGCCGAGGAGGTCGAGGCGGTGCTCGCCGCGGCGCGGGTGCTCGTGGCGGTGACCGCGCGGTCGGTGGCTGCGGTGGAGGACGTCGTGACGCTGCCGCAGCTGCGGGTGCTCGTCATGGTGGCCAGCCGCGGTCCGCTCAACCTGGGCGCGGTGGCGGTCGGGCTCGGTGTGCACCCCTCCAACGCGACCCGCGCCGTGGACCGCCTCGTGGGGGCGGGGCTGCTCGACCGCAGCGACGACCCCGCCGACCGCCGCCACCTGGTCCTGCGGCTCAGCACGGCCGGTGAGGCCATGGTCCAGCGGGTCATGGAGCACCGTCGCGCTGCCGTCGCCACCATCCTCGACGCCATGCCGGACTCACGCCGACGGGCGCTCGTGCCGGCGCTCACCGCGTTCGCCCTGGCCGGTGGCGAGGTGCCGGACGGCGACGTCTGGGCGTTGGGGTGGACCACGGGTCCGGCGGCGCCCCCCAGTTGACCGGCGGCCTCAGCCGTCCGTCCCGCCCGGACCCTCCTCGGCCTGCGGCATCCGGTCCTCGGCCGGCGCTGCGCCGTCGCGGGCGCGGGGCGGCAGCCGGTCCGGGTTCTCCACGGGCACGTCCAGGACCAGCGAGCCGGCCTCGGCGAAGGTGAACTCCACGGGGTAGGTCAGACCGGCCCGCACCGGTTCCGTGAGCCCGAGCAGCACGACCTGCACCGCCGCGGCGCCGGACACCGTGATCGACGAGAGCGGCTCGTCGTAGCCCGCGGTGAGCGTCCCACCGTCGGGCACGCGCGCATCACCGACGACCCGGCCCGCGGCGGCGATCGGGCTCGACACGGCGACCAGGCGGTCGCCGTCGTCGAGCCCCGGCGACAGCGGGTTGACGATCGTGAGCTGCAGGGCCGCGTCGTCACCGGGCTCGTGGACGGAGTCGCCCGGCACCGGTCCGTCCCAGACGAACTGCACGTCCCGCAGGACGAGCGATCCTGCGCGCCCTCCCACGCCCCCCGTCATCGTCACCTGCTCGGCCGTCGCGGCCACCTGTCCCGCTCCGCAACCCGTGAGCAGCGCCGCCGCGACGACCACGGCGACGGCCCGGCCCGCTCCTCGCTCCCGCTGTCCCATACCAATTGCGTACCCGCAATCGTTGCGACATATGTGAGGGGTCGCGGGTGCGGTGCCGGTCCGCGACGTCGTCCGCACGCCGGATCACGATCACGGGCGTCGACGAGCTGTGGGAAGGTGCGCGCGTGGCCGTCGAGACGCTCGTCGCCGGGGTGCTGGTCGCCGCCGGCATCGCCGGGATCCTGCTGCCGGTGCTGCCCGGGCTGATCCTGGTGCTGGCCGGGATCGCCGTGTGGGCCGTCCCTCGGAACGACGCGCTGGGCTGGACGGTGCTCGCCGTCGCCGTGGCCGTGGTGGTGGTCGGGTCGGTGGTGAAGTACCTGCTGCCCGGGCGGCGGCTGCGCGACTCCGGCGTGCCGACGCGCACGATCGTCGCCGGCGCGGCGCTGGGCGTGGTCGGGTTCTTCGTGATCCCGGTCGTCGGGCTGTTCGTCGGGTTCGTCCTGGGCGTCTACCTCGCCGAGCGGGCGCGGCTGCGCGACCACGCCCGCGCGTGGCCGTCGACGCGGCAGGCGCTGGGCGCCGTCGGCTGGAGCATCCTCATCGAGCTGTTCACCGGCATGCTCGCGGTCGGGGTGTGGATCGTGGGGCTCGTGCTCGCCTGACAGGCTGGCCCCCATGACCAGGGTGGGCGTGCTGGGCGCGCGCGGGCGGATGGGTGTCGAGGTGGGCCGGGCCGTGGCGGCGGCCGACGGGCTGGAGCTGGTCGCGGAGGTCGACGAGGGCGACGGGCTGGAGCTGCTCACCGCAGCCGGCGCGGAGGTGGCCGTCGACTTCACCCACCCCGGCGTCGCGCTGGACCACGTGCGGTTCTGCCTGGACCACGGCATCGCCGCCGTCGTCGGGACCAGCGGGTTCGGGGAGGAGAAGCTGGCGACGGTGCGCGGCTGGCTGGAGACGACGCCGGGGCACGTGCTCGTCGCGCCGAACTTCGGTGTCGGCGCCGTGCTCATGATGCGGTTCGCGGCGCAGGCGGCGCGGTTCTTCGAGTCGGTGGAGATCGTGGAGCTGCACCACGCGGGCAAGGTCGACGCCCCGTCGGGCACCGCGGTGCGCACGGCCGAGCTGATCGCGCGGGCCCGCACCGGCCCCGTCCCGGACGCCACCACGACCCAGCTCGACGGCGCGCGGGGCGCGGTCGTCGACGGCGTCCACGTGCACGCCGTGCGGATGCCCGGCCTGGTGGCCCACCAGGAGGTGCTGCTCGGCTCGCCCGGGGAGACGCTGACGATCCGGCACGACTCCTACGACCGGGCGAGCTTCATGCCCGGCGTCGTGCTCGCGGTGCGCGGCGTGCGCGACCGCCCGGGCCTGACCGTCGGCCTGGAGCCGCTGCTGGGCCTCGACTGAGCCCGGTCAGGGGGTGAGGGCCAGGTCCAGCGAGCCCGTCAGGCGGATCTCGCGCAGCTCGCCGCTGCCCGTGTCCAGCCCGCGGACGCCGCCGTCGGCCTCCCAGCCGGCGCGGGCGTAGAAGCGGCGCGACGCCTCGTCCGGCTCGGGCACCCAGGCCAGGCCGTAGAGCGCGCCGGCGTCGCGCAGCGCCTGCGCGGCCGCGGCGAGCAGGCGGCCGCCGTGGCCGCGCCGCCCCCACCGGGGCTCGACGAGCAGCGCCCCGATCTCGCCCCAGCGCAGCGGGTCGTCCTCCCGGGCGGGCAGCGCCGCCGCAGCGCAGAAGCCGACGACGTGCGCGCCCTCCTCGGCCAGCAGGACGTGGCCCTGCCCGCCCTCCACCGCCGAGGTCCAGGCGGCCCGCGCCTCCGGGCCGCGCAGCTGCGCGACCGCCGGCTCGGGCACGAACGCGGAGTAGGCCGCGGCCCAGGTGTCGGCCTGGATGCGGGCGATCTCGGGGACGTCGGACGGGGTCGCGGGGCGGACGGTGGCGAGGGCCATCGGGCATGCCTACCCGATCCGGATGGCGCCGGCACGGCCGGCCGTGGCACCGTCGGGCGATGAGACTCGCCTGGGCCGCCCTCGGCGTGGTCTACGTGCTGTGGGGCTCCACCTACCTCGCCAACCGGCTGATCATCGTCGACGTGCCGCCGCTGCTGGCCGGGGGCGTGCGATTCTTCCTGGGGGGCGCGCTGCTCGCGCTCGTCGTCTCGGGTGTCGCCGGGCGCCGCGCGTTCGCGATGACCCGCGCGCAGCTCGCCACGACCGCGCTGTCGGGCCTGCTGCTGCCGGCCTGGGGCAACGGCCTGGTCACCGTCGGTCTGCAGCACGTCGCCTCGGGCCTGGCGGCGCTGCTCATCGCCGCCGTGCCGCTGTGGATCGTCCTGTTCCGCGCGCTCACCGGCGACCGGCCCGACCGGGCCACCGTGGTGGGGGTCGGGGTGGGCGCCGTCGGGCTCGCGGTGCTGCTGCTCACGGGCTCGGCCGGCTCCGGCGGCACCGAGGGCTCGGCGTGGTGGGGGCCGCCGACGATCCTGGTCGCCGGGCTCGGCTGGGCGGCGGGCACGTTCGCGACCACCCGGCTGCCGGTGCCGGCCAACCCGTTCGCCCTGGCCGCGGTCCAGATGCTGGTCGGCGGGGCCGTGCTGCTCGCGATCGGCTTCGGGAAGGGCGACCGGCTCGACCTGGCGGCGGTGGGGCCGCCGGCCTGGTGGGCGTGGGCCTACATGACGGTGGTGGTGTCGCTGGGCGCGTTCAGCGCGTTCGCCTACGCGCTCGCGGCGCTGCCCGTCTCGACGGTGGCGACCTACGCCTACGTCAACCCGGTGATCGCCGTGCTGCTCGGGGTGCTCGTGGCGGGGGAGACGTTCGCGCCCGTGCAGCTGGTCGGCGGGGCGGTGGTGCTGGCCGCGGTCGTGCTGGTGGTGGCGGCGGGTCGCCGTCGGACCCCGGTGGCAGCATCGGCGCCGTGAGCACCCCGACGATCGGCGTCGCGGCCGCGCGGCGCGCCGCCCTGGCCGCGCAGGGCTTCGCCGACCCCGCGCCCGGCGGACCGGTCGGCCGCCGCCACCTGCAGCGCGTGCTCGACCGGGTGCAGCTGCTGCAGCTCGACTCGGTCAACGTCGCCGTCCGCGCGCACTACGTGCCGGTGTTCTCCCGGCTCGGCGCCTACGACCGCGCGCTGCTCGACGAGGCCGCCTGGAGCCACTCCGCCCGCCGACCCCGGCTGCTGGTGGAGCACTGGGCCCACGAGGCGAGCCTGCTGCCGGTGGCCGACTGGCCGCTGATCCAGTCGGGGGCGAAGCGGCGGGGCTGGTGGAAGCACTACGGCGCGCTGGTCGAGGCCAACCCCGGGCTGGTCGACGACGTCCTGGCCGCGGTCCGCGAGCTCGGCCCGGTCGGGGCGGGGGAGCTGGAGGCGGTGCTCGGGCCCGGCCGCGGGCGCCCGCGGCCCCCGGGCAGCACCTGGTGGGAGCGCTCGGAGGTCAAGCGCGTCTGCGAGTACCTCTTCGGGATCGGCGCGCTCACCACCGGCGCGCGGCGGCACTTCCAGCGCCTCTACGACCTGCCCGAGCGGGTGCTGCCGGCCGCGGTGCTGGCCGCGCCGCCCGTCGACCCCGACGAGGCCGCCCGCGCCCTGGTGCTGCGCTCGGCGACGGCGCTCGGGGTGGCCACCGAGCCGGAGCTGCGCGACTACTACCGCCTCGGCCCGACGGCCTCGCAGCGCGCGGTCACCGAGCTGGTCGACGCCGGCGCGCTGGAGCGGGTGGACGTCCGCGGGTGGACCCGGCCGGCGTACCGGCGGCCCGGGACCCGCGTCCCGCGGCAGGTGCCGGGGCGGGCCCTGCTGTGCCCGTTCGACCCGCTGGTCTGGGAGCGCGACCGCACGGAGCGGCTGTTCGGCTTCCGCTACCGCATCGAGATCTACGTGCCCGAGCCGAAGCGCGAGTACGGCTACTACGTCTTCCCGTTCCTGCTCGACGGCGAGCTGGTCGCCCGCGTCGACCTGAAGGCCGACCGCGCCGCCGGCGTCCTGCGCGTGCCCGGCGCGTTCGCCGAGCCCGGCGTCGACGTCGCCCGGGTGACGGCCGAGCTCGCCGGCGCCCTGCGCGGGATGGCGGCCTGGTTGGAGCTGGACGCCGTCGTGCCGGGGGTGCGGGGCGACCTCGCCGCCCCGCTCGCCGCCGCCCTCCGGCCGGTCCGGCTGTCGGGCAGCAGCGTGCACTGACCGCCGCCGCCGTGCGGGCGATCACGACCGTCGGGGTGGTCGTCGCAGGTCGCGCGGCGTCGGCGGTGCTCAGCCGGGCGCGGCGGAACAGACCGGGTCGGTCGGACGGGCCGGGGCGCAGCCGACCGTCGAGGTCGCCCGCGGTGATCGCGGGTCGGGTGCGAAGGCGGCCGTATCCGGCCGTTCGGGCACCCGATCGGTGATCATGCAGCCGGTGGTTGCCCGTGATCGTCGGCCCGACGTCGGGACGGCTGCACCTGACCGCCCCTGCAGCCGCCCAGCGGTCACGCGACTCGCGGCCGGTGAAGCTCGGTGATCGTGAGTCGGGTGCGCGAGCGGCCGTATCCGGCCGTTCGCGCACCGGATCGGTGATCATGCGGCTGCGGCCGCCTGTGATCGTCGGTCCGGCGCCGGGACGGTCACCTCCGCTACTGGACGGCGATCGTGCGGACCGGCCGGGTGACCGCCGGGTCGGGGCCAGCCGCTCGCGGGTTGCAGCGGCAGGCCCGCCTCGGCGTGATCACCGACCCGGTGCGGGACCGGCCGGATCCGGCCGCCGGTGCACCGGACCGGTGATCACCGGGCCGCACGGGTCCGGCCCGGCCCCCGCCCGCGAGCAGGGAGCCGGGCCGGTGGTCCGGGACCGGTCAGGCCGGGACCGGGGCCGCGCGGGTGACGGTGATGTCGCCGCTGCCCGTCCGCCCGCCCACGCGCAGGGCGGGGACACCGGCCGGGGCCACCGCGCTGACGTCGAGCTCGCTGCGGGCGTGGCCGGAGCCCGACGACAGGTCCAGCTCGGCCGCGACGCCCGCGTGGACGCCGACGTGCAGGTCGCCGGAGCCGGTGGTGAGGTCCAGGCGCCCGGCGCGGGCGTCGGCCACCCGGATCTCGCCCGAGCCGGTGCGCACGGCCAGGTCGGCCGCGACCTCGCCGACGTGCACGTCGCCGCTGCTGGCGCGCACCTCCGCCGCGCCGCCCACCCCGCCCAGGCGGACCTCGCCCGACCCGGTGCGGACGCGGGACCGGCCCGCCACCCGGCCCACGGCGACGTCGCCCGAGCCGGTGGCGACGTCGGCGTCGCCGTCGACGTCGTCGAGCTGCGCCCGGCCGGAGCCGGTGCGCACGGCGGCCCGGCCGGCCGTGCCGGACACGGTGACGTCGCCGGAGCCGGTGCGGGCCGTGGTCCGCGACGCGAGCGGGGCCCGCACCGTGACGGCGAGCGGCACGCCCCGCAGCGGCAGCTCCTCGGTGGAGCGGACGACGAGCCGCCGCCCGTCCTCGGTCCAGGTGATCGTGGCGGCGGCGACGGCGTCGCGGGCCAGCCGGTCGGGGTCACCGCCCGGGCCGATGCCGTTGGACCCGAGCCAGGACAGCAGCCCGCCCACGCCCTCGCCGAACGCCCCGCCCGCGGCCGGGTCGTGGCGCACCTCGACCCGCACCTCGTCGACGCTCCCCAGCTCGACGACGATGCGGCCGAGGTCGACGCCGAGCTCCAGCTCGGCGGGGCCCCCGCACGGCCAGGACTGCTGGCGGACCAGGCCGGAGCCCTCCGCCGGCTCGTCGGTGAAGTCGGTCATCCCTGCACCCACCCCTTCAGGTTCTGGTCGCCCTTGCGGCCCGAGCCCCACTTCCCCGAACCGCCCCACTGCCCGCCGCCGCGCGGGCCGCCGCCCTGCAGCGCGCCCTGCACCGCCTGGGCCACCCACGAGTTGAGGGACACGCCCTGGGCCGAGGCGGCCTGCTCGGCCTGGTTCTTGATCTGCTCCACCAGGCGCAGGGTGATCCGGCTGATGTCACCGGCGTCCGGGCCCGGCGCGTACGGCGGCGGGGGCGGCGCGGTGGCCCCCGAGACGACGACGCGGACGTCGCGGCCGTCGAGCCGCACGTCGACGGAGCGGTCGCCGAGCGCCTCGGTGACCTCCGCGGCCAGGTCGGCCAGCGCGTTCATGACGGCGAGCCGGGCGGCCGGCTCGATGGCGGCGCCGAGCGCGGCAGCGGTGCTGCGCGTCTGCTCGTCACCCGCGGCGGCGGCGGACGTGAGGTCCTCCCGCAGCTGCGCGACGTACTTGCTGATGTCCATGACGCCATAGTGGCGTCAGATCTGACACCACGCAAGGCGTCGTACGGCGGCGGCTAGGCTCGCCCGCATGCACCCCACGGTCCAGCTCGTGGCGAAGACCGAGTTCACCGCGCCGGAGGGCGTGCCGTGGACCACCGACGCCGACGGGGGCCAGGCGCTCGCCGAGTTCGCCGGCCGCGCGTGCTACCAGTCCTGGACCAAGCCCAACCCGGCCACCGCCACCAACGCGGGCTACCTGCGCCACATCCTGGAGGTCGGGCACCTGTCGGTGCTGGAGCACGGCACGGTCAGCTTCTACATCTCCGGGGTCTCGCGCAGCCTCACCCACGAGCTGATCCGCCACCGGCACTTCTCCTACAGCCAGCTCTCCCAGCGCTACGTGCCCGAGCGCGACGCGCAGATGGTGGAACCGGACGTCATCGCCGACGACCCGGAGCTCTCGGAGCTGTTCCGGAAAGCGGCGGCCGACGCGCTGAGCGCCTACACCGACCTGCTCACCGGGCTCGAGCAGCGCTTCGCCGACGTGCCCAACGCGACCCTGCGCCGCAAGCAGGCCCGGCAGGCGGCCCGCGCGATCCTGCCCAACGCCACCGAGACCCGCATCGTCGTCACCGGCAACTACCGCGCCTGGCGGCACTTCGTGGCCATGCGCGCCTCCGAGCACGCCGACGTCGAGATCCGCGCGCTCGCGATCGAGTGCCTGCGGCAGCTGCAGCGCGAGGTGCCCAACGTGTTCGGCGACTTCGAGATCGCCGCCCTGGAGGACGGCACCGAGATCGCGTCGAGCCCGTTCGTCACCGAGGGCTGAGCGATCCCGATCACGACCGACCGGCGGCGCACCGCCGCCGCGGCGGGGCTCGCGGCCCTGCCCTGGACGTGGTTCGCGCTGCGGGACGTGCCCAGCCCCGTCGTCGACGTCGCCGCGATCCTGCTGCCGCTGCTCGTCGTCGCCGTGGTCGTCCCGGCGCTGGGCGCCGCGATCGCCCGGGGCCGGGCGACCCCGCTGGTGCTGGCGGTGTCCACCCTGCTCGCGGGCACCGTCGCGGTCCTGGGGCCGTGGCGGCCGGCCGACGCGGGCGCGGTCGCGGGCGGGCTGGTCGTGGCGGGGGCCAACGTGGACAGCAGCGGGGCGCCGCTGGCCGCCCTGCGCGCCGTGGACGCCGACGTGTGGGTGGTCGGCGAGGTGTCGCGCGCGGTGGAGGACGAGCTGGGCGGTGCCTACCCCCACCACGAGGGCGGCGGGGAGGCCCCGCACGTGGCCGTGTTCAGCCGGTACCCGCTGCGGCTGCTGGAGGCGGCCGGGCCCGACCTGCCCGGGCAGCGCTACGAGGTGGCCGGGCCGGACGGGCCGTTCGTGCTCTACGCCCTGCACGTCCCGCGGCCGTGGATCTTCGGGCGGTCGGGCGGCGGCTACCAGGTGAGCGTGGAGGAGCACCAGCGCATCGTCGAGCGCCTGGCCGCGCAGGTGGGGGCGGAGAACCGCCCCGCCGTCGTCGTCGGCGACCTCAACAGCACCGACCGCGGGCGCGACTACCGGACGCTGACGCGCGCCACGGTCGACGCGATGGCCGACGCGACCGGCGGGCCGACGTCGGTGGGCAAGTGGCGGCTGCTGCTCGCCCGCATCGACCACGTCCTGGTCACGCCGGGCTGGTGCGGCGACGACGCCCGCCGCGCCGGCCTGCCCGGCTCGTCGCACCGGCTGGTGGCGGCGCGCGTCGGCCCGTGCCGCTAGGTTCGGCGCCATGACCGAGCGAGTGACGTGCCCCGGCCCGGGCGGGGGGTCCCGACCGTGACCCTGGCCACCGACGAGCGCGCCGCGCTGTGCGACCTCCTCGACGAGGTCGGGCCGGACCGGCCGACCCTCTGCAGCGGCTGGACCACCGCCGACCTGCTGGCGCACCTGCTGGTCCGCGAGCGCGCCCCGTGGGCCGCGCCCGGTGCCGTGGTCCCCGCGCTCGCCCCGCTGACCGGGGCGGCCATGCGCTCCTGGGCCGGGGTGCCGTGGACCGAGCGGGTCGACGTGCTGCGCCGGGGCGCGCCGCTGTGGTCGGTGTTCCGGATCGGCCGGATCGACGAGATCGCCAACAGCGCGGAGTTCTTCGTCCACCACGAGGACGTCCGGCGCGGCGAGCCCGGGTGGGAGCCCCGGCCGCCGGACCCGGTCCGCGACGACGCCCTGTGGGCGCTGCTGGGCCGCATGGGCCGGCTCCTGTACCGGCGCAGCCCGGTGGGCGTGGTGGCGCGGCGGCCGTCGACCGACCAGAAGGTGCTGGTCACGGCCGGGTCGCGCGCCGTCATGCTGCTGGGCGAGCCGGGGGAGCTGGTGCTGCACGCGTTCGGCCGCGACGCCGCGCGCGTCGAGGTGGAGGGCGACGCCGCGCAGGTGGAGCTGTTCACCGCCGCCCCGCGCGGGGTGTAGGGGCCGGGGGAGTTCGACCGTCCGGCCGGACGCGCGGCGCCCGGGCGGCCGACCACGGGACGTCCGGGACGGGCGGGCGGGTACCGTGACGGGTCATGAGTCCACACGCCGAGCCCGGTCGCCCCTTCGGGCGGGTGCTCACCGCGATGATCACCCCCTTCACCGCCGACGGGGCGCTCGACCTCGCGACGGCGGAGGAGCTGGCCGGTCGGCTCGTGGAGCTCGGCAACGACGGGCTGGTCATCAGCGGCACCACCGGTGAGGGCCCCACCACCACCGACGCCGAGAAGGCGGAGCTGGTGCGCGCGGTCGTCTCCGCGGTGGGTGACCGGGCCACGGTCGTCGCGGGGGCCGGCACCTACGACACCGCCCACAGCGTGCACCTCGCGCGGTCGGCGGCGGACGCCGGGGCGCACGGGCTGCTGCTGGTCACGCCGTACTACTCGCGCCCGCCGCAGTCCGGGCTGGTCGCGCACTTCACCACGATCGCCGACGCCACCGACCTGCCGGTGATGCTCTACGACATCCCCCCGCGCAGCGTCATCCCGATCGAGCTGGAGACCCTGCAGCGCCTGTCGGAGCACCCGCGGATCGTCGCGGTGAAGGACGCCCGCAACGACCTGCGCGTCGGCACCGAGGTGCTGGCCACCACCCCGCTCGCCTACTACTCCGGCGACGACCCCGTGAACCTGCCCTGGCTGGCCGTCGGCGCCGTCGGCTTCGTCAGCGTCACCGGGCACGTGGTCGCCGACCGGCTGCGGGCCATGATCGACGCCTTCGAGGCCGGCCGCGCCGACGAGGCCCGCCGCCTCAACGTCAGCATGCTCCCGGTCGTCCGCGCGATGGGCCGGGTCGGCGGCGCGGTGTTCGGGAAGACGGCCCTGCGGCTGCGCGGCCTCGACGTCGGCGCCCCCCGCCTGCCGCTGCCGCCCGCCACCGAGGCCGAGGTCGCCGCCATCGCCGCCGACCTCGCCGCCGCCGGCGTCGCGCTCGACCCCGGTGTGTCCGCGGCCCCCGCCGGTCCCGCCGGACACCCCCGCGGCCACGGCGCGCTCGGCGCCCGCGCCGCCGTCGACCTCGGGGCCGAGGTCGCCTACCGCTGAGCGGCCCCCGCCGGCGGACAACCCCAGCAGAGCAGTACCCCAAGCACGTCCGTCCCCACGGAGGAGTTCGTTGAGCCGCCCGCCCGCACGGTCCGACCGCCGGTCCGACCGTCGCCCCCGCCCGTCCCGCCGCGACCCGGGCGCCCGCCCGCCGGTCGTCGAGGGGCCGGCGCTGCCCGCCCTGCCCACCGAGCCCCCCGGCCCGCTGCCCGAGGGCGGCCTGCGCGTCGTCGCCCTCGGCGGGATCGGGGAGATCGGCCGCAACATGACGGTGTTCGAGTACGGCGGGCGCCTGCTCGTCGTCGACGCCGGAGTGCTGTTCCCCGACGCCGACGCCCCGGGCGTCGACCTGATCCTGCCCGACTTCCGCCCCATCCTCGACCGGCTCGCCGACATCGACGCGCTGGTGCTCACCCACGGCCACGAGGACCACATCGGCGCCGTGCCGTTCCTGCTGCGCCAGCGCCCCGACCTGCTCGTGGTCGGCTCGCCGTTCACGCTCGCGCTGGTGGAGGCCAAGTGCCGCGAGCACCGGCTCACCCCGCACCTGCTGCGGGTCAACGAGGGCGACCGCATCCAGCACGGCGCGTTCGAGTGCGAGTACCTCGCGGTGGCGCACTCGATCCCGCAGTGCCTGGCCGTCGCGATCCGCACGCCCGCCGGCGTCGCCGTGCACACCGGCGACATCAAGCTCGACCAGCTGCCCTTCGACGGCCGGCTCACCGACCTGCCCGGGTTCTCCCGCCTCGGCGACGAGGGCGTCGACCTGTTCCTGTGCGACTCCACGAACGCCGACGTGCCGGGCGTGTCCCCGTCGGAGGCGTCGCTGGGCCCGAGCCTCGCCGCCGCGATCGGCTCGGCCGACCGGCGCGTGTTCGTCGCCTGCTTCGCCTCCAACGTGCACCGCGTGCAGCAGATCGTCGACGGCGCCGTCGCGCACGGCCGCCGGGTGTGCCTGCTGGGCCGCTCGATGCTGCGCAACATGGAGATCGCCTCCGAGCTCGGCCTGCTCACCGTGCCCGACGGCGTGATGGTCGCCGTCGACGACCTCGACGAGGTGCCCGAGAGCCAGCAGCTCATCGTGCTCACCGGCTCGCAGGGCGAGACGATGGCGGCGCTCAACCGGATCACCCGCGGCGAGCACCGCTCGCTGCAGATGCGCAGCACCGACACCGTCATCCTGTCCAGCTCGCTCATCCCGGGCAACGAGCACGCCGTGTTCGGGATGGTCAACCGGATGCGGCGCGCCGGCGTCACGGTGATCGACAACCGCAACGCCAACGTCCACGTCTCCGGGCACGCGTTCGCCGGGGAGCTGCTGTTCCTCTACAACGCGGTGCGGCCGAGCAACGTCATGCCGGTGCACGGCGAGTGGCGCCACCTGCGGGCCAACGCCGCGCTGGCCGAGAAGACCGGCGTCGCCGCCGACTCCGTCGTCGTCACCGAGAACGGCGTCGTCGTGGACCTGGTGGACGGGCGCGCGTCGATCGTCGGGCGGGTCGAGGTGGGTCGGGCCTACGTCGACGGCGTCGCCACCGGAGACATCGAGGCCCCCACGCTGGCCGACCGCCTCGTGCTCGGCGAGGCCGGCTTCATCTCGATCACCGTCGCGATCGACGGCGTCACGGGGCGGGTCGTCACCCCGCCCACGCTCTCGGGCCGCGGGTTCTCCGAGGACCCGAAGGCGCTGGAGGCCGTCCTGCCGATGGTGGAGGCCGAGCTGGCCCGCAGCCAGTCCGACGGCGTCACCGACACCCACCGCGTCGCCCAGCAGGTGCGGCGGGTCGTCGGCAAGTGGGTGGGGGAGACCTACCGCCGCCGCCCGATGATCGTCCCGACGGTCATCGCGGTCTAGCGGCTCCGCCGCCCGTGCGCGGATACGGCGGTCAGGACCGCTGTATCCGCGCACGAGCGCCGTCGGCGCCTAGAGGCGGAAGGACGGGTCGCCGGGCAGGTCCGGGGTGTCCATCTGCGCCTTCTGCAGCCGGCCGCCGTAGTCCCAGTTCATGCTCTGCCAGCGGGTGAACTGGTCGAGCACCCACACGCCGGACTGGCGGCTGCCGTTGCCCGAGCGCCCGTTGCCGCCGAAGGGCAGGTGCGCCTCGGCCCCGGACGTCGAGTTGTTGACGCTGAGCATCCCGGCGCTGCACCGCTCCCGGAACCGGAACGCCGACTGCGGGTCGGACGTGTAGATCGCCGCGGACAGCCCGTAGCCGTGGCCGTTGGCCAGGTCGACGGCCTCGTCGAACGTCGAGAACGACGCGACGCCGACGATGGGGCCGAACGTCTCGGTGCGGTACAGCGCGTCACCGCGCCGCACCCCGTCGACGATCGTCGGGTGCGCGTAGAGCCCGGCGTAGGAGCCGGTGAACCCGGCGCGCGGGTTGTCGGCGGTGATCCGACCGGTGCCGGTGGAGCCGTGCACGGTGTGGTGGGGCTCGACCATCGCGAGGTGCTTCTCGAACGCCTCCAGGAACCGCGCCGAGATCATCGGCCCGTAGAGGGCGTCGGTCGTCGGGTCGCCGATCACCGCGCCCTCGACGGCGGCGGTGTACCGGCGCAGGAACTCGTCGTGCACCGACTCGTGGACGACCACCGTCCCCAGCGAGGTGCAGCGCTGCCCGGCCGTGCCGAACCCGGAGAACAGCGCGCCCTCGACGGCCAGGTCGAGGTCGGCGTCGGGCATGACGACCAGCGGGTTCTTCCCGCCGAGCTCCAGGCAGGGGTGCTGCAGGTGCCGGCCCGCGAGCTCGCCGATCCGGACGCCCACGGCGGAGGATCCGGTGAACCCGATCTTCTGGACGAGCCCGTTCTCCAGCGCGGCGGACAGCCCGTCGAACGTCGCGGGCCCGTCGGCCAGCACCGTGTTGAGCACGCCCGCGGGCAGCCCGCCGGCCGTGAACAGCTCGGTGAACGCCCGCGTGATCGCCGGGGAGTACTCCGCGGGCTTCCACACGACGGCGTTGCCGCACAGCAGCGCCGGCACGAGGTACCAGGACGGCACGGCGACGGGGAAGTTGCCGGCGGTGACGATCGCGGCCACGCCGACCGGCACGCGGAAGGTGAACAGCTGCTTGTCGGGCATCTCGCTGGGCACGGTCTGCCCGTAGAGGCGCCGGCCCTCGCCGGCGAAGAACGAGCACGTGTCGACGATCTCCTGCACCTCGCCGCGGGCCTCGGCCAGCGGCTTGCCGATCTCGCGGGTGACCAGCCGGGCCAGCGCGTCGGCGCTGGCCTCCACCAGCCGTCCGATCCGCTCCACGACCCGCCCGCGGACGGGGGCGGGCACGGCGGCCCACTCCCGCTGCGCGTCGCGGGCGGTGCGGCAGGCGTCGACGAACTGGGTGGCGTCGGCGAGGGTGGCGACGGCGACCGGCTCCCCGGTGGCGGGATCGACGGAGGTGACGCTGCCCGCGCGCCCCTCGACCCACGCCCCGCCCACCCACGACGCCGTTGCAGGGAGGCCACCTTCCTGCAACGAGGTTGCGGGAAGGTGGCCTTCCTGCAACTCCCGGGCCCCGCTCACGCCGCCACCGCCTTCGCGATCGCGGCGACGGCGAGCTCCAGCTCGTCCTCGCCGATCGTCAGGGCCGGGCGCAGCCGGATCGACCGCTCACCCCCGCCCAGGACCAGGACGTGCTCGGCGTGCAGCCGGCCCAGCACCGCCGCGCGCTCCTCCGGGGTCGGCAGGTCGAAGGCGACGAACAGCCCCCGCCCGCGCACCGCGGAGATCCCGGGGACGGCGCTCAGGTCGTCCAGCAGGCGCTTGCCCAGCACCCCGGCCCGCTCGACCAGTCCGTCGCGCTCGACCACCTCCAGGTTGCGCCGCGAGCGCACCATGTCGGTGAGGTTGCCGCCCCAGGTGGAGTTGATCCGCGAGGGCACGGCGAAGACGTTGTCGGGCACCTCGTCGACGCGCCCGCCGGCCATGATCCCGCAGACCTGCAGCTTCTTGCCGAACGCGACGACGTCGGGCGCCACGTCGAGCTGCTGGTAGGCCCACGGCGTGCCGGTCATGCCCCCGCCGGTCTGCACCTCGTCGAGCACGAACAGCGCGTCGTGGGAGTGGCACAGCGCCTGCATCGCCCGCAGGAACTCCGGGCGCAGGTGGTTGTCGCCGCCCTCGCCCTGGATCGGCTCGGCGATGAAGCAGGCGATGTCGTGCGGGTGCGCGGCGAACGCGGCGCGGGCCTGCTCCAGCGCGACGGCCTCGGCGGCGGCCACGTCGTCGTGCAGGTGGATCGCGGGCACGTCGATCCGCGGCCAGTCGAACACCGGGAACAGCGCGGTCTTCACCGGGTCGGTGTTGGTGAGCGACAGCGTGTAGCCGCTGCGGCCGTGGAAGGCGCGCCGCAGGTGCAGCACCTTCGTGCCCTTCTCCGGGTCGCGGCCGTGGGCGGCGTTGTGCCGCCGCTTCCAGTCGAACGCCGTCTTCAGCGCGTTCTCGACGGCGAGCGCGCCGCCGTCGACGAAGAACAGGTGCGGCAGCGCGGGGTCGCCGACGACCCGGGCGAAGGTCTCGACGAACCGGGCCATCGGCACCGAGTAGACGTCGGAGTTGGACGGCTTGTTCACCGCGACCTCGGCCAGCTCGGCGAGGAACTCGTGGTCGTCGACGAGCGAGGGGTGGTTCATCCCCAGCGGCGAGGAGGCGAAGAAGCTGAACAGGTCGAGCCAGCGGGAGCCGTCGCGGGCGTCCACCAGCCAGGAGCCCTGGCTGGCGCGGGTGTCGAGGACGAGGTCGAAGCCGTCCACCAGGAGGTGCCGGCGCAGGGTCTCGTGAACGGTGTCCGGATGCATGCGACGAGTGTCGGGCGGCGGGCCGCGGCGGGGCACGACGCCGAGCGTCGGGATGACGCGACGGACTGCCACGATGTGCGGCGTGCCGCCGACGGATCGTCAGATCGACGAGCTGGACCGCCGTCTGCTCGCCGTCCTGGCGACCGACGGCCGGTCGACGATGGCCGATCTCGGGCGCCGCGTCGGGCTGTCCCGCACGGCCGCGCTCGCCCGCGTGCAGCGCCTGGAGCGCGACGGCGTCATCCGCGGCTACCGCGCCGACGTCGTCCTGCCCGGTGAGCGGGCCGCGCACCGCGCCCGCGTGGGGATCGTGATCCGCACCCCGGACGTCGGCGGGTACGTCGCGCGCCTCGCCGCGCAGCCGGGGCTGGCGGAGATCGAGACGGTGACGGGCGAGTACGACCTGATGGCCCTGGTCACCGCGCCGTCGGCGGGGGAGCTGGACGGGCTGCTCGACCGCGTGCAGGGCTGGCGGGAGACCGTCCGCACGACCACGTGGGTGGTGCTCACCCGCTACTGACCGCGGGAGCGCCCGACCGGCCGTCCCCGGGTACGTCGATCGACGGATGTGCCGGGGAGTCCGCGCCTGGCACGGTGACCGGGCCCGTCCCGTCCGATCCTGGAGCAGCGATGACGTCCCCCCGGTCCCGTGCCCTGCTGGGCGCGGTCGCCCTCCTCCTCGGTGTCGCGATCGTCGCGTTCGCCGGCGTGTTCGTGCCGGGCGACCCGATCGTGCTCCGCGCGCTCGGGTTCGGCCTCGCGCTGGGATCGGTCCCCTCCCTCGCCCGGGCCGTGCGGCCGCGGCGCGACGGCCCGGTCGGCCGCCCCCTGTAGGTCTCCCCCGTCACCGACCGTGCGTCGGTCCCGGGCCCGGCGGGGCTCGCCCGTTACCGTGGGCGCATGGCGGGTCGGTCGACGGGCAGTGGTGCGGCGCGGACACCGGCGGTCGCGGCCGCCGACCGTCCGGCCGCGCGCCGCTCGTCGGGCAGCACCCGCAAGCAGCCCGCCCGCAAGCCCGCCGCCCGCCGTCCGGCCGCGCGGCGCAAGGCCCCGGCGAAGCGCGACCTGCTCGACCGCGCGATCGACGGCGTCGGCCGCGGCGTGGGGAAGGGCCTCGCCGGGATCGGCCGGGCCGGGGCGCGGGCGGCCGGCCGGGCCCGCGAGATCGACCCCGCCCACCGCCGCGACGGGCTGGGCGTGCTGTTCCTCGGCCTGGCGCTGGTCACCGCGGCCGGCGTGTGGTGGGGCGCGGGCGGCCCGGTGGGGCAGTGGCTGTCCGGGGCGGTCGCGAGCGTCGTCGGCCGGGGCGCGGCGGTGCTGCCGCTGGTCCTGCTCGGCGTCGGGCTGCTCCTGGTCGCGGCGCCGGCCAACCCGGAGGCGCGCCCGCGCGTCGCCATCGGGTCGGGCCTGCTCGCGCTCGGCGCCCTGGGGCTGGTGCACCTCGCCGCCGGCGCGCCCGCGGAGCCGGCGGACTGGGGGAGCGGCGGCGGCGCCGTCGGCTACCTCGCCGCCACCCCGCTCGCCACCGGGCTCACGGCCTGGGTCGCCGTGCCCGTGCTCCTGCTGGTGTCGGTGTACGCGTTCCTGCTGATGACCGGGACCCCGGTCCGCGAGGTGCCCGACCGGCTGCACCGCCTGCTCGGGCAGGTGCCCCCCGAGGACGGGGACGGGCCCGTCGACGACCTCGCGGAGCCCGAGGACGAGCCCGCCCCGGCGCCGCTGCGCCGCCCGTCGCGCCGCCGCCAGGCCACGCGCACCGAGGACGTCCCCCCCGACGCCGACCCGGACGAGGAGCCCGCCGTGCCCGCGGTGGAGGAGCCGGCCCCTCCGCCGCCGCCCGCGCGGCGCAGGCCGGTCGCCGCCGTCGTCGCGACGCCCCCGGCCGAGGCCGCGCCGCCGGACCCCGCCGGCGAGCAGCTTCGGCTCACCGTGCCCGACCGCGAGGGCGAGCCGCCCTACGTGCTCCCGCCGAGCGACCTGCTGCCCACCGGTCCGGTGCCCAAGACCCGCAGCAGCGCCAACGACGCCATGATCGAGGCGATCACCGGTGTGCTGGAGCAGTTCTCCGTCGACGCGCAGGTCACCGGGTTCACCCGCGGCCCGACCGTCACCCGCTACGAGATCGAGCTGGGCCCGGCGGTCAAGGTCGAGAAGATCACCGCGCTGACCAAGAACATCTCCTACGCCGTCGCCACCGACAACGTCCGGATCCTCGCCCCGATCCCGGGCAAGTCCGCCGTCGGCATCGAGGTGCCCAACACCGACCGCGAGATGGTGCGCCTCGGCGACGTCCTGCGCTCGGGCACCGCCCGCGCCGAGCAGCACCCGCTGGTCATCGGCCTGGGCAAGGACATCGAGGGGCACTTCCTCACCGCGAACCTCGCGAAGATGCCGCACCTGCTCGTCGCCGGCTCCACGGGCTCGGGCAAGTCGAGCTTCGTCAACTCGATGCTCGTCTCGCTGCTCTCGCGGGCCACGCCGGACGAGGTCCGGATGATCCTCATCGACCCCAAGATGGTCGAGCTGACGCCCTACGAGGGCATCCCGCACCTGATCACGCCCATCATCACCCAGCCCAAGAAGGCGGCGTCCGCGCTGGCCTGGCTGGTGGAGGAGATGGAGCAGCGCTACCAGGACATGCAGGTCAACAAGGTCCGCCACGTCGACGACTTCAACCGCAAGGTGCGCTCGGGCGAGATCACCGCGCCGCTGGGCTCGGAGCGGGAGTACCGGCCCTACCCCTACATCCTGTGCATCGTCGACGAGCTGGCCGACCTCATGATGACCGCCCCGCGCGACGTCGAGGACGCGGTCGTGCGGATCACGCAGAAGGCGCGCGCCGCGGGGATCCACCTGGTGCTGGCCACCCAGCGGCCCTCGGTGGACGTGGTCACCGGCCTGATCAAGACCAACGTGCCCTCGCGGCTGGCGTTCGCTACGTCCTCGCTCACCGACAGCCGGGTCATCCTCGACCAGCCCGGCGCCGAGAAGCTCATCGGCATGGGCGACGGGCTCTACCTGCCGATGGGGGCGGGCAAGCCCGTGCGCATGCAGGGCGCCTACGTGGGCGACGACGAGATCTCCTCGGTCGTCGCGTTCACGAAGGACCAGGCCGAGCCCGACTACACCGACGGCGTCACCGCGCAGAAGGCCGGGGAGGCCAAGGAGGTCGACCCGGAGATCGGCGACGACCTGGAGCTGCTGGTCCAGGCCACCGAGCTGATCGTCACCTCGCAGTTCGGGTCCACGTCGATGCTGCAGCGCAAGCTGCGGGTCGGGTTCGCGAAGGCCGGGCGGCTGATGGACCTGCTGGAGACGCGCGGGGTCGTCGGGCCGTCGGAGGGGTCCAAGGCGCGCGACGTGCTGATCAAGCCCGACGAGCTGGACGGCGTGCTCTACCTCATGCGCGGCGGCGGGGGCGCCGGTCCGGGCGACGATCCCGACGACTAGGCGCGCTCGGCGCGCCAGCTCGTCGCCGTCTGCCCGGCGAGGTCGCGGAAGTCCCGGGCCAGGTGCTGCTGGTCGGCGTAGCCGCAGTCGGCGGCCACGGCGGCGAGGGGCGCACCGCGCCGCAGCCGGTCGCAGGCCCGGTCGAAGCGGATGACGCGCGCGGCCGCCTTGGGGGCCAGGCCGGTCTCCGCGCGGAGCCGGGCGGCGAGGTGGCGGCGGCTCCAGCCGACCTCCCGGGCCAGCGCCTCGACGGGCAGCCGGCCGCCGGTGGCGTCGAGCCGGTCCCAGGCGTACCCGACCTCTGGGGCCACCGCCCCGTCGCCGGGGCCGCTGGCGGCCAGGGCGGCCAGCTCCTGGTCGAGCACGGCGAACCGCGCCGGCCAGGTCGGGGCGGCGGCGAGCCGGTCGAGCAGGCCCTCGGCCCGGGCCCCGAGCAGGGCGGCGAGGTCGACGGAGTCGCCCGCCAGCTCCCCGGCGGGGACGCCGAGCAGCGCGCGGGCGCCGCGCCAGGTCAGGTCCAGCTGGATCCCGGTCTGCGCGGCCCCCTGCGCCACCACGGCCGGACCGGGGTGCAGCCCGGCGACCATCGCCGTGAACGCGCCCGGCGGTCGGGTCGGGTCGGCGTTGGCCAGGACCTCGACCTTCCCGTCCAGGCACAGCAGGAACGCCAGGTGCGGCGACGCGACGCCCTGGTGCGTGCCCGCGGGTGCGGGGTCGAGTCGGTAGCCGGTGTAGGAGCGCACCCACCGGCGCAGCGCGGGGGCCGGGGCGCGCTCGCGCATCTCCCAGGCCATGCCGGCAGGCTAGCGCCTGCCCGTGCGCGGAAACGGCTGCTCTAGCCGCCGTTCCCGCGCACGGGCGGCGGCAGCCGCAGCAGCATCCGCACGTTGCCCAGGGTGTTCGGCTTGACGTGCGCGAGGTCGAGGAACTCCGCCACACCGGCGTCGTAGGAGCGCAGCATGGCGGCGAACACGTCCGGCTCGACGGGCGTGCCGTCGATCTCGGCGAACCCGTGGCGGGCGAAGAACTGCTTCTCGAAGGTGAGCACGAACAGCCGCTCCAGCCCCAGGTCGCGGGCGTTGTCGATCAGCGCGGAGACGATCGCGTGCCCCACCCCGCGACCGACGACGCGCGGGTGCACCGCGACCGTGCGGATCTCGCCGAGGTCCTCCCACAGCACGTGCAGCGCCCCGCAGCCGACGACCTCGCCGTCGAGCTCCGCGACGAGGAACTCCGGCACCGACTCGTACAGCGTGACGATCTCCTTGGCGAGCAGCACGCGGCCCGCGTAGGCGTCGACGAGATCCTTGATCGTCCGCACGTCCGCGGTCCGGGCCCGGCGCACCTCCACCGCGGCAGGGTAGATCAGCAGCCGGGCCGTACCCTGGGGGCCGTGCCCGACGTCCGCAGAGCTGCCCTCCTCACCCTCGGCTGCGCCCGCAACGAGGTCGACTCGGAGGAGATCGCCGGCCGGCTCACCGGCAGCGGCTGGGAACTGGTCGACGACGGGGCCGACGCCGACGTGATCCTCGTGAACACCTGCGGGTTCGTCGAGCAGGCGAAGAAGGACTCCATCGACACGCTGCTGGCCGCCTCCGACGTCGCCGCCGAGCGCGGCGCGAAGGTCGTCGCCGTGGGCTGCATGGCCGAGCGGTACGGCAAGGAGCTGGCCGAGAACCTGCCCGAGGCCGACGCCGTGCTCGGCTTCGACGCCTACCCCGAGCTGGCCGCGCGCCTGTCCGACGTGCTCGACGGCCACGCGCCGGCCCCGCACGTGCCGACCGACCGGCGCACCCTGCTGCCGATCAGCCCCGTGCAGCGGCCCGCCGCCGCGGCCGAGGTGGCCGTGCCCGGCCACGCCTGGGTGCCGGGGCTCGCGCGGACGCGCCTGACCGGGGGCCCCGTGGCCAACCTCAAGCTCGCCTCGGGCTGCGACCGCCGCTGCACGTTCTGCGCGATCCCGGCCTTCCGCGGGTCGTTCGTCTCCCGCCCGCCGGACGACGTCGTGGCCGAGGCCGCGTGGCTGGGCATGCAGGGCGTGCGCGAGCTGTACCTGGTCAGCGAGAACTCCACGTCCTACGGCAAGGACCTGCCCGGCGGCACCCGCGCGCTCGTCCGGCTGCTGCCGCGGCTCACGCACGTGCCCGGCATCGACCGGGTGCGCGTGTCCTACCTGCAGCCCGCCGAGATGCGGCCCGACCTGCTCGAGGTCATCGCGACCACGCCGGGCGTCGCCCCGTACTTCGACCTGTCGTTCCAGCACGCCAGCGCCACCGTGCTGCGGCGGATGCGCCGGTTCGGCTCCCGCACCGACTTCCTCGACCTGTGCGCGCGCGTGCGCGCCCTGGCCCCCGAGGCGGGCCTGCGGTCCAACTTCATCGTCGGCTTCCCCGGGGAGACCGAGGACGACGTCGCCGAGCTGGAGGCGTTCCTGACCGGCGCGCGGCTGGACGCGATCGGGGTGTTCGGCTACTCCGACGAGGACGGCACCGAGGCCGCGACGCTCGACGGCCACCTCGACGCCGAGGTCGTCGCGGCACGCGTGGCGCGGATCAGCGCGCTCGCCGACGAGCTGATGGACCAGCGCGCCGAGGACCGGATCGGCACCGAGGTCGAGGTGCTCGTCGAGGTCGCCGAGGACGAGGACTTCGAGTGCACCGGCCGGGCCGCCCACCAGGCCCCCGACGTCGACGGCGAGTGCGTCTTCGAGCGCGGCTCCGGGCTCGCGGTCGGCGACCTGGTGCGCGCCGTCGTCGTCGGCACCGAGGGCGCCGACCTGGTCGTGCGTGCCCGCGAGCTGGTGCCGAGCAGCGCGCTGGCGCCAGCGTCGGCCGGGAGCGCGGGATGACCTCGCGGCCGGGGCCGCCGCCGCTGCTGAACATCGCCAACGTCCTCACCGGTGTCCGGCTGCTGCTCGTCCCGGTCTTCGTCGTCGCGCTGCTCGCCGAGGACGGGACCGACCCCGGCTGGCGCCTGACCGCGTTCGGGGTGTTCGCGGTGGCCTCGGTCACCGACTCCCTCGACGGCGACCTCGCCCGCCGCCGCGGCCTCGTCACCGCCTTCGGCACCGTGGCCGACCCCATCGCGGACAAGGCGCTCACCGGCTCCGCGCTGGTCGGCCTGTCGGTGCTGGGCCTGCTGCCCTGGTGGGTGACGCTGGTGATCCTGGGCCGGGAGCTGGGCGTCACGGCGCTGCGGCTGGTGGTCCTGCGCCACGGCGTCATCCCGGCCAGCCGCGGGGGCAAGGCGAAGACGTTCGCCCAGACGATCGCGATCGGTCTCTACGTGCTGCCGCTCACCGAGCTGCTCGCGCCCGGCCCCGTCGCGGTCGTCCGCTGGGCGGTGCTCGGCGTCGCGCTCGTCCTGACCGTCGCGACGGGGCTGGACTACGTCGTGCGGGCCGCGCGCCTGCGCGCCTCGTCCGCGGCCTGAGGCCCGCGCGTTCGCCCAGGGCGGACGTGTCGCGCGGCGACGCGGGCGCCGGGAACTGGGTACGGTGATCCCCATGACCACCGGGAGGTTGCCGTGCTGATGCGGGAGGCGATCGGGAGCAGCCTGCGTCGCGTGCGGACGTCGCGCCGGCGCACCCTGCGCGACGTGTCGCGGCGGGCGCGGGTGAGCCTGGGCTACCTGTCCGAGGTGGAGCGGGGCCGCAAGGAGGCCTCCAGCGAGCTGCTGGCCGCGATCTGCGAGGCGCTCGACGTGGCGCTGCCCGAGCTGCTGGGCGACGCGGCGGAGGCCCTGGTGGCCGCCGCCACCCCGCTCGAGGTGGTCGGGGCCGGGCGCCGCCCGGTCGGGCTGCGCCACGCCGACCTGCGCCTGGCCGGCTCCGACGAGCCGCTGTCCACGGCCGTGCCGATCACCATGCCGCTCGCGCCGGCCGCCCCGACGCCGCTCGGTCGCCCGGTCGCCCGCGCCGCCGCCTGACCCCGGGGCACCCCGGTCCCGATCGGGATCTCCCCCCATTTCGGCGGCTCTCGGTGGAAGCCGGTGCGCCGCGGTGCCACGATGGGGCGGGAAGAGCGCACCGGCGTCCGGTTCGGACAGCGCCCGAAGAGCAGGCACCGGAGGTAGGGGCAGATGGCCAACCCGTTCGTGAAGGCCTGGAAGTACTTCCTGGCGTCGTTCTCGTCGAAGGTCGACGAGTACGCCGACCCGAAGGTGCAGATCCAGCAGGCCATCGAGGAGGCGCAGCGCCAGCACCAGGCGCTCTCGCAGCAGGCCGCGGCCGTCATCGGCAACCAGCGGCAGCTGGAGATGAAGCTCAACCGCCAGCTCGGCGAGATCGAGAAGCTGCAGGCGTCCGCGCGGCAGGCGCTCGTGATGGCCGACCAGGCGCGCGCCGCGGGCGACGAGGCCACGGCGCAGCGGCGCGAGCAGGCCGCGCAGGCGTTCGCGTCGCAGCTGGTGACGGCCGAGCAGTCGGTCGAGGACATGAAGACCCTGCACGACCAGGCGATCCAGGCGGCGGGCCAGGCCAAGCAGGCCGTGGAGCGCAACGCCATGATCCTGCAGCAGAAGGTGGCCGAGCGCACGAAGCTGCTCAGCCAGCTCGAGCAGGCCAAGATGCAGGAGCAGGCGGCCGCGTCGCTGCGGCAGATGAGCGAGCTGGCCGCCCCGGGGAACACGCCGTCCCTGGAGGAGGTCCGCGACAAGATCGAGCGGCGCTACGCCAACGCGCTCGGCTCGGCGGAGCTCGCCCAGAACTCGGTGCAGGGCCACATGCTCGAGGTGCAGGCCAGCGCGGCCGACATGGCCGGTGCGAACCGGCTGGAGCAGATCCGCGCCTCCCTGGCCGGCACGCCGGTGGCGGGGGAGATCGGGTCGGCCCCGCAGCCGGCCACCACGCGGCTGGACAAGCAGCAGCAGTCCGGCACCGCCTGAGCGGCACCCGCCCGCACGAACGGCACGCCCGTCCGGCCCCACCGGACGGACGTGCCGTTCGCGCGTCGGGGGACCGCCGGGGCGGTCAGCGGCGGCGGGCCGGGCGGCGGACCGCGGCCGGGGCCGGGCCGGGCTGGCAGACCGGGCACCAGTAGGCCGGGCGGGCGTGGACGCCCTCGCCCTGCTCGGCGAAGCGGATGCGGGTGCCGCAGCGCCGGCAGCGCTGGCCGCTGCGCTCGAACACCCAGTGCTGGTTGCGGCCCAGGTCGCCGGTCGTGGACTGCTCGGGCCGGTCGGCGTTGCGCAGCAGCAGCTCGCGGCTCAGCGCGATGACGCCCGCCGGGTCGGGCACGTCGCGGGTGAGCGTCCAGGGCGAGAGGCCGCGCAGGAAGCAGATCTCGGTCTTGTAGAGGTTGCCCAGGCCGGCCATCACCCGCTGCTCCAGCAGCACCAGCCCGAACTCGCTCCCGCCCCGCGCGGTGAACCGGCGCAGGGCCTCCGCGGCGTGCTCGTCGGACCAGTCCGGGTCGAGCAGGTCCGGGCCGAGGTGCCCGACCAGGCGCGACTCGTCGGCGGTGGGCAGCAGCTCCAGGTCGTGCAGCGCGAACCCGACGGCCACGCGCTCCTCGGTCGCCAGCACCGCGCGGGCCTCGTGCGCGGGCCGCTGCCAGGACATCCCGGGCCGGTACAGGTGCCACGAGCCGTCCATGCGGAAGTGGCTGTGCAGGCTGCGTCCGTCGTCGAAGCGGGTGAACAGGTGCTTGCCCACCGACGCGACCCCGACGACCGTGCGCCCGGCCAGGTCGTGGCCCACGAGCCGGGGGTGGCGCAGCTCCCCGCGCAGCAGCGTGCGGCCGGTCAGCGCGGCGCGCATCCGCTTCCCGGCGAGGTAGACGGTGTCACCCTCGGGCACGGCGCCGACGATAACCGTGCGCCACCGTCCCCGCCGCGCCGCCGCCGGCCGGGACGCGGTGACCGGCCGTCACCTCCGCGCCGCGCCCACCGGCGGTCCCACCCGGGCGGGGGAGGCGGGCGGCCGGCCGACGCCGGTGGAGCTCCGCAGCCGGCCCAGCAGCAGCCCCGAGAGCACGGTGGCGACGAGCGCGCCGGTGGCGCCGAACGTCGTGTACTGCCGCTCGACGTCCACGCCCGCCAGGGTCGTGACCGTCCAGCCCAGCGCCCACAGCGCCGGCAGCGCCGCGGCCCAGGCCCAGCGGTGGCGCGTGCCCGCGGGCAGCGCGAGCGCCTGCGCGGCGCCGAGCGGCACGCCGGTGATCGCCCCCATGAGGGCGAGCTGCGGCAGCGACGTGCCGTAGCCGACGGCCGCCGCCCCCAGCGCCAGGCCCACCGCCGTCCCGGCGGCGGTGGCGGGCACCCAGCGCCGGGGGTCGAACCGGCCGGCGAGCGACTGCCCGGCCCCGAGGACGAGCCCGGTGGCGGCCCCGCCGACGAGCGCGGCGAGCGGTGACACCACGGGCCCGGCCACGGCCGTGCCGACGAGCCCCGCGACGGGGAAGGACAGGAACCCGAGGCTCCAGCGGATCAGGGGGCGCATCGCGCTCTCCTATCTCTGTACGGTGTGCACTGATAGAACCCTGTACGGTGTGCAGAGTCAAGGGGGAGGTCCCGTGAAGCCCGGTCCGCGCCGCTCGCTCACCGAGTCCGACGTCCTGGCCGCCGCGACGGCGCTGCTCGCCGAGCGCGGCGCCGGCGGCGTGTCCGTGCGGGGGATCGCCGCGCGCCTGGGCGTGGTCCCGAACGCCGTCTACACCTACTTCCCGGACCGCGCGGCGGTGCTCGCCGCGCTGGTGGACGACGTGCTCGGCCGCGTCGACCGGGACGCGTTCGCCGACCCGGCGCGGCCGTGGCGCGAGCGCCTCGTCGCCCTCGCCCTCGCCCTGCGCGCCGAACTGCTCGCCGACCCCGGCGTCGTCCGGCTGATGGGCGGCAGCCCGCCCGTCGGCGCGCACGCCCTCGCCGTCCAGGAGACGATGCTGTCCCTCCTGCAGGACGCCGGGCTCGGTCCGGACGACGCCGCGCGCGCGGCCTACCTGCTCACCGTGCACGTCCTCGGCTCGGTCGCCCTGGAGGCCGCCGAGCTCACCGACCCGGGCGCCCCGCCGCCCGAGGAGGAGCGGGTGGCCGCGCGGGCCCGCGTGTTCGCCGCCGTGCCGGCGCAGCGCTACCCGCGGACCGCGGCCGTCGCGCCCACGATGGCGCGCTACATCACCACCGAGCAGTACCGCTGGGGCCTCGACCGCGTGCTCGACGGCATCGCGCAGCTGGGGGCCGCTCCGCCGGGCCCGGGCGCCTAGCGCCCGCACGCAGCCGCGGGAGGACCCCCTGCGCGGGGCGGGGCGGTGGGCGCCGCCGCGCGGGGAGCGCGACCGTCCGGGCCGCGACCCGGGCGCCGGCGCGAGCCCGGCCGCCCACCGCCGCGGGCCGGTACGCTCGGCGGCATGCGGCTGGGAACGGCGGGAGCGCGGGCGGCCGCGGTGCTGCTGCTCGGTTCCCTGCTGGTCTCCGCGCTGCTCCTCGGTGGCGCCGTCGAGCCCGCCGTGCTGGTCGGGGTGCTCGGGGCGCTGCTGTGCCTGTGGAGCGTCCGCGCCGGTGCCGGGTCGGCCGTCCCGGCCGCCGTCTGCACGATCGCCGCCCGCGAGCGCCGCCGCGCCCTGGCCCGCCGGGGCGTGCCCGCCCAGCGCGATCCGGACGCCGCCGGTCGCACCCGCTCCCGCGCGCCGTCGGGGCTGCTCCCGGCGGTGTAGCTCGTCCTCCACGCCGCCGGACCCCGCGTCCCGTTCCGGCCGATCCGTGGAGTCCCGCCGTGCTCGATCCCGTGTACTACGCCGTGTCCGCCGTCATGCGGGCCTGGTACCAGCTCTTCGCCCTCCTGCTCGGTCCCGCCGACGGGGTCGCGTGGGCCCTGTCGGTGGTGTTCCTCGTGCTCACCCTGCGCGCCCTGATGATCAAACCGTTCCTCTCCTCCCTGCGCTCGGCGCGCGTGGTGCGCGCCCTCGGCCCGCAGCTCGCCGAGCTGCGGCGGCGCCACGCCCACGACCGCGAGGCGCTGGTCCGGGAGACCCGGGCCCTCCACGCCGCGCACGGCGTGAGCCCGCTCGGCGGGATCCTGCCCGCGCTGCTGCAGCTCCCGGTGTTCGTCGGGCTGCTGCACGTGCTGAACGGCTTCAACCGGCCCGGGCTGACGTTCGAGCAGAACGCCGCGCTCGCCCACTACGCGTTCCCGCCCGCGGACGTGCGCTCCTTCCTGGAGGCGCGGCTGTTCGGCGTGCCGCTGTCGGCCTCGATCGCGACGCCGCAGGACCTGCTGGACGGCTTCGGCGGGTCCGTCGAGCGGTGGGAGGTCGTGGCCGTCGCGCTGCCGCTGCTGCTGCTGGCCGCCGTCGCCACCCACGTCACCGCCCGCCACTCCCTGGCGCAGAACCCCCCGGACGGCCCGGCCGCCGCGGTGCTGCGCTGGACGCCGTGGATCCTCCCCCTCGGCGTGGTCGTCGGCGGCCTGCTCCTGCCGTTCCCGGTGGCGATCCTGCTGTACTGGCTCACCAACAACACCTGGACGCTGGTCCAGCAGTGGCTGGTGCACCGCCGGACCGCCGCGGACGTCCCGGCCCCGCCGCGCGCCGCCCCGGCCCCGCCGCCGCCCGCCGCCCCGGACCCGCCGACACCGCGCCCGGCCCCCGCCCGCGGCGCCTCCGGCCGGTCGCGCCGCCACCCGCCCGGGCCCCGGCCCCGCCGTCGGAGGCGCCGCTAGGGCCAGGGTGGGGCCATGACCGTCACCCTGATCCGCTGCCCCGACCTGGCTCCCGCCCCGTACGCCCACGCGGCGCGCACCCCGCCCGGTGCCGTCCTCGTGCACACGGCCGGGGCCTGCCCGCTCGACGCGTCCGGTGCCGTGGTCGCCCCGGGCGACGTCGCCGGGCAGGCCGCGGCCGCCGTGGAGAACCTGGTCGCGGCGCTCGCGGCGGCCGGGGCCGGGCTGGACACCGTGGTCCGCACCACCGTCTGCGTCGCCTCGGCGGAGCGGGCCGACCTCGTCGCCGCCTGGGACGTCGTGCGCGCCCGGTTCGGCGACCACGACGCCCCGAGCACCCTCCTCGGCGTGGCGGTGCTCGGCCACCCCGGTCAGCTGGTGGAGGTCGAGGCGGTCGCGGTGGTGCCCTGAGCGCCCCGGCCGCCCGGCCCGTCCGGCGGCGCCGCGGGCCCGGGCCGCCCGGCGTCCGGGCCGCACGCCCGCACCCGCCGGGCGGCCGCGCGCAGGCCCCGCCGGACGCCGAGCCGCGCGACCGCGTCCTGCGCGTAGGCGCTGCAGCTCGGCGTGCCCGGGCAGGCCGGGGTGAAGCGGGTGAACCGGCGGCGGTAGAGGCGCAGCGCGGCGGTCACGGACCCGGTCGCCGCGTCGGGCAGGACGACGGCGGCGGCCAGCAGCAGCGTCGAGAGCCGCGGACCGCCCGGTCCCCGCGGGCGGGTGTCAGGGCGGGGCGGGGCGAGCAGGACGAGCGCCGCGAGCCGGAGCAGGCTCAGGTTGCAGTCGCAGGCGTCGCACCCGTCCCCGCCGCCCCCGCGCCCGCCGGTCCCGCCGCGGCCGAACCCGTCGCACCCGTCGCACCGCCCGCCCCCGCGCCCGCCGCCGAGCCCGCTGCCGAAGCTGCGGGTGGGGGCGTCCCCGCCGGCGAGGTCGGCGAGGTCGCTCGCGCCGCCGACGATCTCCCCTCCGGCCTCGGCGGCGTCCTCCGCGTCCTCGCGCCGCCGCCGGCGGCGCTCGGCGCGCCGGCGGCGCCGCTCCTCGCGGTCGGAGCGGCCGAAGCGGGACTGGGCGGACATGCGGCCTCCGAGCGCGGACGGGGGAGCGGCGATTGTGCCGCACGCGCGCCCGGACCCCTCCCGGCCGGTCGGGCCGGGGCGGTCACGCCCGCAGCCGCAGCCCCTTGGGCGTCACGCGGAACCCGGCCTCGGTGAGGACGTCGGCGAGCTCGGAGGACAGCGAGCCGACCCCGTCGGCCTTCTCCACGGCCAGCGAGCCGAGCCAGCCCTCGTGCACCGCCCCGGCCAGCGCCCGGGCGGCCGCGGCCAGCTCGTCCGGTTCGGCGGTGAACGACAGCAGCGACTTGCCGCCCCGCTCGACGTACAGCGCCGGCCCGCCGTCGACCAGCACGACCAGCGCCCCGGCCTTGCGCCCCGGCCGGTGCTTGGTGTCGCCGATCGTGGCCGGCCACGGCAGTGCGGCCCCGTACGGCTGGGCCGGGTCGGTGGCGGCCAGCACGACGCGGGTCGGCTCGCCGTCCCCGGGACCGTCCGGGTGGGACAGCGCCCGCAGCCGGTCGATCGCGCCCGGCACCGCGAACTGCGCCGCGCCCAGCCCCTCCACGACGTAGCCGCGGCGGGCCCGGCCGGAGTCCTCCATGGCGCGCAGGACCCGGTAGACCGCCGCGAACCCGCCCGTCACGCGCTCGGTGCCCAGCGCGCCCCGCGTGAGCACGCCGTGCCGCTCCAGGAACGCCTCGGCCCGCGCGTGCGCGCGGCGCGTGGGGTCGGGCTCGCGCTCCGGCGCCAGGGCCCACCGGCCGCCGACCGACGGCGGGCCGCCGCGGCCGGGCGTCACCGGGCGCCCGGCGCGCAGCTGGGCGTAGCGGCCGCGGGAGGCCGGGCGCCGGGTGCGGTGGGCCGGTCCGCCCCGCGCGCCCGAGCCGCGCCCGCCGGCGAGCCGGGCGCGCAGCGGCGCGAGGGTGTCGCCGGCCACCAGGCCCGCCCACACCAGGTCCCACACCGCCGCCACCAGCGCGTCGTCGCTCGGCGCCGGCTCCTCGGCCGCCAGCAGCGCGCGGCCGGCGCGGTCGGCCAGCTCGCGGAAGAACAGCGCCCCGCCGCCGGACAGCGCCTCGAGCACCGCCCCGTGCAGCGGCGTGTCCGGCGCCTCGCCCTCCGGCTCGGGCAGCAGCAGGTCCGCCACGTCGGCCGGGGCCAGCGCGACCCACCCGTCCGACCCGGCCAGCGCCCCGGCGCCGGTCCAGCTGACCTCGCCCGCCGCCGTCAGCTCGTCGAGCAGCGCCGGGGTGTAGCCGGGCAGCCGCGCGGGCAGGATCAGCGACTCCAGCGCGCTGGCCGGCACCGGGGCCCCGGCCAGCTGCTCGACCACGCCGAGCACGTCCTCGGCGCCGGGCGCCCGGCGCATGCGGCCGCCCTTCTCCTGCCCGGCCCGCACGCCCTGCCAGGCCGGGAGGAACCGCCCCAGCGCCCGCTGCTCCACCGGCTCGACCTCGGCCCGCAGGCGGGCGAGCGACCCGCGCCGCAGCCGGCGCAGCACCTCCGCGTCGCAGTAGTCGACGCCCTCCCCGGCCGGGCGCAGCTCCCCGCGGACCAGCCGGCCGGACCCGACCAACCGGTCGAGCACCCCCGTCACCACGGCCACGCCCAGCCCGAACCGCGCCGCCAGCGCGGCCGCCGGGAACGGCCCGTGCGTGCGGGCCCAGCGCAGGACGAGGTCGCCCAGCGGGTCGGCCACCGGCTCGGTGAACGCCTCGGGCACCCCGACCGGCAGCGCCGCGCCCAGCGCGTCGCGCACCCGGCCGGCGTCCTCGATCGCGAGCCACCGCTCCTCCCCGGCCATGCGCACGCGGATCGCGCGCCGGGCCGCCTCCAGCTCGCGGAGCCACTCCTCGCGCACCCCGCGGGCCGCCGCCTCGGCGGTGGTCAGGTCGCCGAGGAAGCGCAGCAGGTCGGCGGCCCCCTCGGCGTCGCGCGCGCGGCGCTCCTCGGTGAGCCGCTGCAGCGACGCCTCGACCTCGGCCAGGACCTCGGGGTCGAGCAGCTCGCGGATCGCCTCGGACCCGAGCAGCTCGGCGAGCAGCGTGGAGTCCAGCGACAGCGCCGCCGCGCGCCGCTCGGCCAGGGGCGCGTCGGCCTCGTAGAGGAACATCCCGATGTAGCCGAACAGCAGGCTCCGCGCGAACGGCGACGGCGACGGCGTCACCACCTCGACGACCTGCACGGCGCGCCCCTGCACGTCGCTCATCAGCTGGCGGAGCCCGGGCAGGTCGTAGACGTCCTGGACGCACTCGCGCATCGCCTCGAGCGTCACCGGGAACTGCTCGTACTTCCCGGCGACGGCGAGCAGCTGGGAGGCCTTCTGGCGCTGCTGCCACAGGGGCGAGCGGCGCCGGGGGTCGCGGCGGGGCAGCAGCAGCGCCCGGGCCGCGCACTCGCGGAACCGCGACGCGTACAGCGACGAGCTCCCCAGCTCGGCCACCACGATCTGCTCCACCTCGCCCGGGTCGAGCAGCACGTCCTCGGCGGTCGGGACGACCTCGGCGCCGGAGTCGTCGACGGCGTCGGGCAGCCGCAGCACGATCCCGTCGTCGCCCGCGGACGCCTGGCACTCCACGCCGCGCCGCTCCCGCATCCGCGCGGCGATCGCCAGCGCCCACGGCCCGTTGACCTGCGACCCGAACGGCGAGTGCACCACCAGCCGCCAGTCGCCCAGCTCGTCGCGGAACCGCTCGACGAGGATCGTGCGGTCGCTCGGGACGTGGCGGGTGGCGTCGCGCTGCTCGTGCAGGTAGGCGAGCAGGTTGTCGGTCGCCCAGGCGTCCAGGCCGGCCGCCCCCGCCCGCTCCCGCGCGGCGTCGTCGGCCAGCCCGGACATCTCGCGCACGAACGCCCCGACCGCGCGCCCCAGCTCCAGCGGCCGCCCGATCGACTCGCCCTTCCAGAACGGCAGCCGCGCCGGCGCCCCCGGCGCGGGCGTGACGATCACGCGGTCATGGGTGATGTCCTCCACCCGCCAGCTCGACGTGCCGAGCAGGATCGCGTCGCCGACCCGCGACTCGTAGACCATCTCCTCGTCGAGCTCGCCCACGCGGGACCCGGCCCCGTCGGCCCCGCCGGGCGTCATCACGGTGAACAGGCCGCGGTCGGGGATCGTGCCGCCGGAGGTGACGGCGAGGCGCTGCGCGCCGGGGCGGCCCGTGAGCTGGTCGGTGACCCGGTCCCAGGTGATGCGGGCGCGCAGCTCCCCGAACTCCTCGGACGGGTAGCGGCCCGCGAGCATGTCGAGCACCGAGTGCAGCGCCGACTCCGGCAGCGCGGCGAACGGGGCGGCCCGCCGCACGACGCGCGCGAGGTCGTCGAGCGACCACGGCTCCAGCGCCACCATCGCGACGATCTGCTGGGCCAGGACGTCGAGCGGGTTGCGCGGGTAGCGCATCGACTCAATCGCGCCGGTCGCCATGCGCTCGGCGACGACGGCGCACGAGACGAGGTCGCCGCGGTACTTGGGGAACACCACGCCGCGCGACACCGCGCCGACCTGGTGCCCGGCCCGGCCCACCCGCTGCAGCCCGGACGCCACGCTGGGCGGCGCCTCGACCTGCACGACGAGGTCGACCGCGCCCATGTCGATGCCCAGCTCCAGCGACGAGGTGGCGACCACGCAGGGCAGCACGCCGCCCTTGAGCTCCTCCTCCACGAGCGTGCGCTGCTCGCGCGACATCGAACCGTGGTGGGCCTTCGCGACGGTCGGGGGGGCTCCGGACCCGACCTGCGACTCCCCGATCACCTCGGACGGCAGGGCGTCGAGCTCCTGCGCGCCCTCGACCTCCTCGGCCGCCAGCTCGTTGAGCTTGGCGGTCAGCCGCTCGGCCAGCCGCCGCGAGTTGGCGAACACGATCGTGGACCGGTGCTCCCGCACCAGGTCGAGCAGCCGCCGCTCCACCGCCGGCCAGATCGAGGGGCGCTGCGCCGTGCCGGCCGCCGAGCCGACGACCTCCTCGTCGGAGCTGCCCGGCGCCGGGCGCTCGTCGAGGGCGGCGAGGTCGGGCACCGGCACCTCGACGGTCACCTCGATCGTCTTGGGGATCGGCGGCTGCACCACCTCGACGGGGCGCGCCCCGGCCAGGAACGTCGACACCTCGTCTATCGGGCGCACCGTGGCCGACAGCCCGATCCGCTGCGCGGGCCGCTCGAGCAGCTCGTCGAGCCGCTCCAGCGACAGCGCGAGGTGCGCACCGCGCTTCGTGCCGGCCACGGCGTGCACCTCGTCGAGGATCACCGTGCCGATGCCGCGCAGCGACTCCCGCGCCGCCGAGGTGAGCAGCAGGAACAGCGACTCCGGGGTCGTCACGAGCACGTCGGGCGGCGTGCGGGCGAACAGCCGCCGCTCGTCGGCGGGGGTGTCGCCGGTGCGCATGCCGACGGTGATCTCCGGGACCGGCAGGCCGAGGCGCTGCGAGGCCTGGCGGATGCCGGCCAGCGGGGAGCGCAGGTTGCGCTGCACGTCGACGGCCAGCGCCTTCAGCGGCGACACGTACAGCACGCGCAGCCGGTGCTTCGGGTCCTCCGGCGGGGGCTCCGCGGCGAGCCGGTCGAGCGCCCACAGGAACGCCGACAGCGTCTTGCCCGACCCGGTCGGGGCCACGACCAGGGCGTTGCGGCCGTCCTGCGCCGCGCTCCACGCCCCCTCCTGGGCCGCCGTGGGGGCGGCGAAGGCCCCGGCGAACCAGTCGCGGGTGGCGGGGGAGAAGCGGTCCAGCGCGGTCACGGACCCATCATGACCCCGCCCCCCGACATTCTCCGGTCGGACGGAGCTACCGGGCCGACCCCGCGATCTCCCGCACCAGCGCCGCGATCTCCGGCGACCCGTCGCCGCGCCACGTGCACCCGACCGTCACGGCGACCACCGGGCACGTCGCCAGCACCGCGCGGACCGCACCGAGCACGGCCGGCCAGCGGGGCCCGTCCGGCGCGGGGAACCGCAGGCCGGGCACGTCGCGCGGGTCGACGACGTCGGCGTCGAGGTGCAGGTGCACCGGCCCGGCGGGCAGCGCGTCCACCACCTCGTCGACGGCGACGCGCCGCACGTCCGAACCGGCCAGGAACTCCGCCTCCGGCGGGTCGAGGTCGCGGGCGTCGACGAGCAGCACGTCGGACTCGCGCAGCGGCACCAGCCCCAACCGGTCGGGCACCGTGCGGTCCGAGCCGCCGAGCAGCTGGCGCACGGGGAACCCGCCGAGGTAGCCCGAGGCCGACGTCTCCGGCGTCTGCAGGTCGCCATGCGCGTCGAACCACACGACGGTCGGGTCGACCCCGGACCGCTGCAGCCCGGCGACGACCCCCAGCGAGGTCGTGCAGTCGCCGGACAGCACGACCTGCAGCTCGTCGCGCCCGAGGGCGTCGGCGACCTCGGCGTGGAGCACCGCCATCCGCTCCCACGGCGTCCCGGGCGGCAGCTCCGGGGCGATCACCGCGTCGGGCGCGACGGGCGGGGCGAACGCGGGCAGCGCCTCGTCGAGGTGGAACGGGACGGACAGCAGGGTCACACCCGGGATCCTGCCCGGTCGCCCCGCGCGTGTCACCGGCGGCGGTTCTGCCACCACCAGCGCAGCAGCAGCACCAGCGAGGTCGTGAGGGCGAGCAGGACCACGAGCTGCCCGAGCGGGGAGGAGAAGCCGGTCGGATCGCCCATGGCCGGCAGGCTACCCGGGCGGGCGGCGGTGGTCTGTGCGGTCAGCGGTCCGCCCAGGCCGCGGCGGCCGTGCCGAACGACGGGGCCGGCCCGGGGAAGCGCAGCGGCGCGCCCGCGGCCGTGCCCGGCGGGGCGGCGACGGTGACGTCCCCGAGCCGCTGCAGGTGCGGCGCGGGGTCCACCTCGGCGACCGGTCCGTCCTCGGCGGGCAGCCCGGAGAGCCAGCCGGCCGTGCCGGCGAGGGAGAACCGCAGGTGGTGGGAGCCGCCGTCGCGGCGCTGGGTCCGCAGCGCGAGCAGCACGCCCGCCGCCAGGAGGTAGCCGGTGGCGTGGTCGAGGACCTGGGCGGGCAGGGCGCCCGGGGCGTCGGGCGAGCCCTCGGCCACCGCGATGCCGCACGCCGCCTGCACGATGCTGTCGAACCCGCGCCGGTCCGCCCACGGGCCGCGCGGGTCCCACGCCGACAGCGTCGCGACGACGAGGCCGGGGTGCCGCCGCGCCAGCTCGTCGGGGGCGAGCCCGAACGCGTCCAGGGCGCCCGGGCGGTAGCCGGTGACGACGGCGTCGGCCCCCGCGAGCAGGGCCTCCCGGACGGCGGCGTCGCCCAGGTCCAGCAGCGCGGAGCGCTTGCCCGGCAGCGTGTCGCGCCACTGCAGCGCGATCTCCGGGCGGTCCGGGGCGTCGACGCGCAGCACGTCCGCGCCGTGCAGGGCCAGCGTCCGGGTGCCGACGGGCCCCGCGATGACCCGGGTCAGGTCGAGCACGCGCGGCCGCCGGGCGGGCCGCGGCGGCGCGTCGCCGAGGACCCGGCGCTCGACGAGCGCCGGCGGTGCGCCGTGCTCGGCCCGCCACCGGCCCGCCGTCCGGACCGCGGCGCCGACCCCGCCGGCGGCGTGCAGGGCGTCCTCCAGGTCGGCGCCGGTCCGCGCGGCGATCGCCGCGGGCGCCTCCGCCTCGGGGCAGCCGAGCACGCGCAGGACCGCGTCGCGGTGCCAGGGGTAGTTGCCGTGCAGCCGGATCCACCCGTCCGACGTGCGGTGGAACGCCGACAGCGGGGCGAACGCCGCGCCGGGCGCGCTCCCGCCGACCCGCACGTACCGCTCGCTGCGCAGGGCGACCGCCAGCTGCCGGGTGTCCAGGCCGACGGGGCCGGCCCGGCCGGCGAGCAGGCTCGCCCCGACGGCCGCGACGCCGGCGGTGGTGACGCCGCAGGCGGAGGGCAGCACGCGCGGGGGTCCGGTGACGGTGAGCCGGTCGAGCTCGTCGGCGCCGCCGCCGAGGGCCCGCCACACCGCCGGGAGGGCCGAGGCGGCGTCGGGGGCCATGCCGGCGAGGCTAGCCTGGGAGCGTGCGGTACTCGCAGTTCCGGGAGCTGATGGCGGGCGAGTTCGGGGCGGCTCGGGCCGCCGCGATCGCCCGCGACCACGTGCTGGCCGACCTCGGCGGCCGCACGGTCGAGGAGGCGCTGGAGGACGGCCTCGACGCCCGGCGGGTGTGGCTGGCCGTCTGCGCCGCCTACGACGTCCCGCCCGCCCGGCGCTGAGCCGCGTCCGTTCGGCGTGTCCCGGCCCTGATCGAACACCCGTTCGCTACCATCGGTCCACAGCGCGGTCCGCCCGTCCACAGGTCGGGGACCGGTCCGCGAGAATGTCGGTGGTCGGCTCTACCGTCGTAACCGATGAAAGCCAAGCCGCAGCAGCAGCGCACACGAGGTGGAGACCCGGCGATGACCGCACCGGACCGCGAGAAGGCTCTCGAGCTCGCTCTCGCCCAGATCGAGAAGAACCACGGCAAGGGCTCGGTGATGCGCCTCGGCGACGACACCCGCCCCCCGGTCGGGATCATCCCCACCGGGTCGATCGCGCTCGACGTCGCGCTCGGCGTCGGCGGGCTGCCCCGCGGCCGCGTGATCGAGGTGTACGGCCCGGAGTCCTCCGGCAAGACCACGGTGGCGCTGCACTGCGTCGCCAACGCCCAGGCCGCCGGCGGCATCGCCGCGTTCATCGACGCCGAGCACGCGCTCGACCCGGAGTACGCGAAGGCGCTGGGCGTCGACACCGACGCGCTGCTGGTCTCCCAGCCCGACACGGGCGAGCAGGCGCTGGAGATCGCCGACATGCTCATCCGGTCCGGCGCGCTGGACATCATCGTCGTCGACTCGGTGGCCGCGCTCGTGCCGCGGGCGGAGATCGAGGGCGAGATGGGCGACAGCCACGTCGGCCTGCAGGCCCGCCTCATGAGCCAGGCGCTGCGCAAGATCACGGGTGCGCTGAGCAACTCCGGCACCACGATGATCTTCATCAACCAGCTGCGCGAGAAGATCGGCGTGATGTTCGGCTCGCCGGAGACCACGACCGGCGGCAAGGCGCTGAAGTTCTACGCCTCGGTCCGGCTCGACATCCGCCGCATCGAGACGCTCAAGGACGGCACCGACATGGTCGGCAACCGCACCCGCGTCAAGGTCGTGAAGAACAAGGTCGCACCGCCGTTCAAGCAGGCCGAGTTCGACATCCTCTACGGCGTCGGCATCTCCCGCGAGGGCTCGCTGATCGACGTGGGCGTCGAGCAGGGCCTGATCCGCAAGTCCGGCGCCTGGTACACCTACGAGGGCGACCAGCTCGGGCAGGGCAAGGAGAACGCCCGCAAGTTCCTCCGCGAGAACCCCGACGTCGCCAACGAGGTCGAGAAGCGCATCAAGGAGAAGCTCGGCATCGGGGCGGCCGTCGACGCCGAGCCGGTCCCGGCGCCGGTCGACTTCTGAGCGCCACCCCGCCGATGAGCGAGCCGCGGGTCGCCCGGCTCGACGTCCCCGCCCCGGACGACGAGCCGGCGACCGTGCTCAACCTCGGCGAGGTCGGCCACGGCCCCGCGGAGGCGGCCGCGGTCGCCGCGCTCGGGGCCGTCCCGAGGGCGGCGACCGCCGGGACGGTGGCCGACCTGGATCAGGTCGGACGGGCGGCGGAGACCGGCGGGTCCGGTCCGGGGGCCGACCCGGCGGGGCCTGACGGCTCTCCTGACGGGCACGCCGCCGGGCCGGCCGACCTCGACACCGTGGGTGTCGCGACCCCGGTGCCGGCCCGGCTCGCCCGCCTCGACGGCCGCCTCCCGCCCGGCGTCCGGCGCGGGGCCGGTCGGGACGGGACGGGGTCCGCCGCCGGGAGCGGCCGCGGTGGGTCCGCGGCCGGGGCTCCGGGGCGTAGGGCTCCGGGGCGTGGGGCGGCGGCCGACGGGGGCCCGGCTGACAGCGTCACGGCCGGCGGAGCCGCGGCCGACGCGCCGTCGATCGTTCGGACGGAGCGCCGTCGGCGGGGCGGCGACGCGGGGCCGCCGCCCGCCGAGGAGACGGCCGGGGAGGCGGGGGAGCGCGACGCCCGGCCGGGCCGCGCCCGCCGCCCACCCGGACCCCGGCAGATCGACCCCGACGCCGACCCGGTCGCCGCGGCCCGGGAGATCTGCCTGCGCCTGCTCACCGACCGCGCCCGCACCCGCACCGAGCTCGCGCAGGCGCTGGCCCGCCGCGGCGTCCCCGCCGCCGCGGCGGACACCGTGCTGGAGCGGTTCGACGAGGTCGGCCTCATCGACGACGCCGCCTTCGCCGGCCAGTGGGTGCGCTCCCGCCACCGGCAGCGCGGCCTCGCGCGCCGCGCCATCGCCCAGGAGCTGCGCCGCAAGGGCGTCGACGACGAGGTGGCCGGCGAGGCGCTGGCCGAGGTCGACGGCGAGTCCGAGGCCCGCCGGGCCCGGGAGCTGGTCGACCGCAAGCTGCGCACCCTGCCCGCCGGCACGCCCGAGCAGCGCACCACCGCGGCGCGCAAGCTCGTCGGGATGCTGGCCCGCAAGGGCTACGGCGCGGGCGTCGCCTACGGGGTGGTGAAGGAGGCGCTGGCCGAGCACGGCGCCGACGACGAGGAGCTCGGCGCGGACGACCCCGACCCCGACTAGCCCCGGCCCCGACCAGCACGGCCCGGGGCGGGCGGGCTCGTCCGCCGATCGGGGAGACCCGGGGTGCGCGTCCGGCCGTGGCCGTACGGTGCGCGGGATGGGCACACGCACGGAGTTCGACGTCGGGACCACCACGCTGTCGGCGCTCGTCGAGGGCGACGAGCACGCGCCGCCCGTGCTGCTCCTGCACGGGCTGGGCGAGCAGGCGCACACCTGGGACGCGGTCGCGGCCGCCCTGTCGGGCACCCACCGCACGATCGCGCTCGACCTGCGCGGGCACGGGGCCAGCGGGCGCCCGGGCGCCTACTCCTTCGCCCTCATGGCCGACGACGTGCTGGCCGTGCTCGACGGCCTCGGCCACCGCTCCGCCGCGCTGGTCGGCCACTCCCTCGGCGCGATGGTGGCCGTCCTCGTCGCCCAGCGCCGCCCCGACCTGGTGCGGCGGCTCGTGCTGGAGGACGCCGTCCCGGTCCCGCCGGTGCGGCGCCCGCCCGTGGAGCGCCCCGCGGGCCCGCTGACGTTCGACTGGCCAGTCGTCCCGGCGATCCGCGCCGAGCTCGCCGACCCCGACCCGCGCTGGTGGGCCGACCTGCCCCGGATCACGGCCCCGACGCTGATCATCGGCGGCGGGCCGACCAGCCACATCCCGCAGGACCGGCTGGCCGAGGCGGTGACCCGGCTGCCCGACGCCCGGCTGGTCACCCTGCCGGTCGGCCACCACGTGCACGTCGCCGACCCCGACGGGTTCCTGGGCGCCGTCCTGGGGTTCCTCGGCGACGGCGCCCGGGTGCCGGTCAGCGCTCCAGCCGCCGGCTCCCGGCCCGCCACTCCTGCGTGACGCCCACCTCGTCCTCCGCCACCCCCAGGGCGCGCAGCTGCGGCAGCTCGCGCAGGCTGCGCTTGAGCTCGGCGAACCCGGGGAAGCGGGCGAGCGCCACCACGTGGTCCCACAGCTCCACCGACTCCGCCTCCGACGGCAGCCGACTGATCACGGGACCGAAGAACGCGAGCCCGGACGGCGGCTCGACGTGCAGGATCGGCGTGCCCACGTCGCGGCCGGTCAGCGCGAGCGCCTCCTCGGTCTCGGCCCGCACCACCGCGTCCCGCGCCGGGTCGTCCAGGGCGGCGGCCAGCCCGACGGGTAGGCCCAGCCCGGCCAGCACCGGCGCCACGAACCCCGCCGTGCCCCGCCGGGCGTGCGCGCCGGCGTCGTCCGGCACCGGTTCGACGTCGAAGACCGCGGCGCCCAGCGCGGCGTAGAGGTCGCCGACGGCCGCGCGACCGTGCTCGTCGCGCACGGCGGCGGCCAGCCGCAGCAGCCGCAGCCCGGCGGTGTGCCCGGCCTCGTACTCCGGCGGGAAGCGGGCGGCGTAGTCGACGTGCTCGTTGACCAGGCGCAGCGAGATGAAGCGCCAGTCGACCGTGTAGTTCCGCGCGGCCTGGACGCGGCGGACCCACTTCGAGGTCATCCAGGCGAAGGGGCAGACGGGGTCGAAGTAGAAGTGGAGGTCGCTCACGGCGCCACCTCATCAGGACGGCGCAGCACCTGCACGTCGCCGGGGAAACCGCCCCCCGCCGACAGGTCGGCCAGGAACGACAGCAGCGTGTCGCGGAACGCGCGCACCGCGTGCGTCGGCACCAGGTCGGCGCGGCGGGCGAGCGCGACCGTGCGGTACAGCGGCGGGTTCAGGACGGTGCGCCGCAGCCGGGGCCGGTTCGCGAACACCAGGTCGGGCACCACCGCGACACCCGTGCCCGCCTCGACCAGGCGCAGCACCGCGTCCATCTCCCCGCCCTCGACGGCGAACCGGGGCGTCTCGCCGGCGTCGGCGTAGGCCTGCAGGGTGACCTCGCGGACGTCGTAGCCCTGCCGCGGGACGACCAGCGGGCGGCGGGCCAGCTCGCGCACCGTCATCGAGCCGCGGGCGGACGGGGCGCGGCCGAGCGCGGGGGAGGCCACCGAGAGCCGCTCGCGCAGCACGGGGGTCGTGTGCAGGGCGGGGTCGACGCCGGGCGGCGGCACGATCACCAGGGCGACGTCCAGCTCGCCCCGCACCAGCGCGCGGACCAGCGGCTGCGACCCGTCCTCCACCAGCTCCAGCCGCACGTCGGGGTACTGCTCGTGGAACACGCGCAGCACGTCGGCCAGCACGCCGATGCACAGCGACGGGGTGGCCCCGACGCGGACCCGCCCGCTGCGCAGCCCCACCAGCTCGGCGACGCCGGTGCGGGCGGCGTCGGCGTCGGCGAGCATCCGCCGCGCCAGCGGCAGCACCACCTCGCCGGCCGGGGTGAGGGTGACCCCCTCCCGTCCGCCCCGGTCGACCAGCGGCGCGCCCAGCTCGTCCTCCAGCGCCCGGAGCTGCCGGGACAGCGTCGGCTGCGCCACGCCGACCAGGTCCGCGGCCCGGGTGAAGCTGCGGGCGTCGGCCAGCGCGACGAGGTAGGCCAGCTGGGTCAGGGTCACGACGATAGTCTACGAGCATCGTTCGCGGTCCTCCGATGCTGTAGCCGCACGGGGTCGCGCGGGTCCGGCCGGGGGGCCGGTCGTCGGTGCGCTCGGCGCCGGAGGCCCGCCCGCACCGGCCCGCGTCCGCTCCCGGGGGGCCCGCCCGGCGGGTGAAGCGGAGCACGTACGACTCCCCGACCACCCCTCCGACCTGCGCGGATGCTGCTCCGATAGCTGCTGGGCATGGATCCGGGCCGTCCGATGCATTGGACGGTCACCGCCCGGTGTACCACCATTTCCGCATGGTCTCCCTGGCTCAGCGCGCGGGCAGCGGCGTGCCCGTCCGCAAGGCACCGCGCCCGTCGTCGGTGCAGCTCAAGTACGTCATGGCGGTGTCCGGCGCCGTGCTGTTCGGTTACCTGGTCGTGCACATGGTCGGGAACCTGAAGATCTTCTTCGGCGAGGAGTCGCTGAACACCTACGCCGAGTGGCTGCGCGTCATCGGGGAGCCGGCGCTGCCCAAGGAGACCCTGGTGTGGGCCGTCCGGGTCGTGCTGCTGGTCGCCGTGACCGCCCACATCGTGGCCGCGACGATCCTCGCGCGGCGCGCCTCCCGGGCCCGGCCGGTCAAGTACGCGAGCCGTCCGAGGACCGAGGGCTCCTACGCCACGACCACGATGCGCTGGGGCGGGGTGATCATCGCTCTGTTCGTCGTCTACCACATCCTCGACCTGACGACGGGCACGCTGAACCCGAACGGGGTGTACGGCCAGGTCTACGACAACGTCGTGGCCGACTTCGCGCCGGAGCGCTGGTACGTCACCCTCTTCTACGTCCTGGCCGTCGTCGCGGTCGCGCTGCACCTGCGCCACGGTCTGTGGAGCGCGCTGCAGTCGCTGGGCCGCACCAGCGAGCGCAACCGGAAGGCCGTCAAGGCCACCGCCACCACCACGGCGGTCCTGCTCGCCGCGGGCTTCCTGGCCGTTCCGCTCTCCGTCACCTTCGGATTGGTGGGTTAGACCATGTACTCCGACTTCACCATCGGCGACCCGATCGTCGACACCGCGGCCCCCGACGGGCCGATCGAGACCCGCTGGGAGCGCCGCCGCTTCGGCGTCAAGCTGGTCAACCCGGCCAACAAGCGCAAGATGAAGATCATCGTGGTGGGCACCGGCCTGGCCGGCGGCTCCGCCGCGGCGACGCTGGCCGAGCTGGGCTACCAGGTCGAGAGCTTCTGCTACCAGGACAGCCCGCGGCGCGCCCACTCCATCGCCGCGCAGGGCGGGATCAACGCCGCGAAGAACTACCGCAACGACGGCGACAGCGTGCACCGGCTGTTCTACGACACCGTCAAGGGCGGCGACTTCCGCGCGCGGGAGTCCAACGTGCACCGCCTCGCCGAGATCAGCGTGCAGATCATCGACCAGTGCGTCGCGCAGGGCGTGCCCTTCGCCCGCGAGTACGGCGGCCTGCTCGACAACCGCAGCTTCGGCGGCGCGCAGGTCTCGCGCACCTTCTACGCGAAGGGCCAGACCGGCCAGCAGCTGCTGCTGGGCGCCTACCAGGCCCTGGAGCGCCAGATCGACGCCGGCGGCGTCACGATGCACAGCCGCCACGAGATGCTGGAGCTCGTCGTCGTCGACGGCCGGGCGCGCGGCATCATCGCCCGCGACCTGGTGACCGGCCGCATCACCACGCACCTGGCCGACGCCGTCGTGCTCGCCAGCGGCGGCTACGGCAACGTGTTCTACCTGTCGACCAACGCCAAGGGCTGCAACGTCACGGCCGGGTGGCGCGCGCACCGCAAGGGCGCGCTGTTCGCCAACCCCTGCTACACCCAGATCCACCCCACGTGCATCCCGGTGTCGGGCGACCACCAGAGCAAGCTCACGCTGATGAGCGAGTCGCTGCGCAACGACGGCCGCGTCTGGGTGCCGAAGGAGATGGGCGACATCCGCGCGCCGGGCGACATCCCCGAGGACGAGCGCGACTACTTCCTCGAGCGCCAGTACCCGGCGTTCGGCAACCTCGTGCCCCGCGACATCGCGAGCCGCGCGGCGAAGGCCGTGTGCGACGCCAAGCGCGGCGTCGGCCCGACCGGTCTGGGCGTCTACCTCGACTTCGCCGACTCGATACAGCGCCTGGGCCGCCAGGCCGTCGCGGCGAAGTACGGGAACCTGTTCCAGATGTACCAGCGGATCACCGGCGAGGACCCCTACGAGGTCCCGATGCGGATCTACCCCGCGGTGCACTACACGATGGGCGGGCTGTGGGTCGACTACGACCTGCAGTCGACGATCCCGGGCCTGTTCGTGATCGGCGAGGCCAACTTCTCCGACCACGGCGCCAACCGCCTCGGCGCGTCCGCGCTGATGCAGGGCCTGGCCGATGGCTACTTCGTGCTGCCCAACACGATCGGCGACTACCTCGCCGGCTCGAAGCCGCCGCCGGTGGACGAGACGGCCCCCGGCGTCGTCGAGGCGCAGCAGGCGGTGGCCGACCGGATCGAGAAGCTGCTCTCGATCGACGGCACCCGGACCGTCGACTCCTTCCACCGCGAGCTGGGCCACATCATGTGGGACTACTGCGGCATGGAGCGCACCGAGGACGGCCTGCGCAAGGCGCTCGATCTCATCGCCGAGCTGCGCCGCGAGTTCTGGCGCACCGTCAAGGTGCCCGGATCGGCGGCCACGCTCAACCAGTCGCTGGAGAAGGCCGGCCGCGTGGCCGACTTCCTGGAGCTGGGTGAGCTCATGTGCCTGGACGCGCTGCACCGCAGCGAGTCGTGCGGCGGGCACTTCCGCGCGGAGAGCCAGACCGAGGACGGCGAGGCCGCGCGCGACGACGAGAACTTCTCCTACGTCGCGGCGTGGGAGTTCACCGGTGTGGGCGAGCCGCCGGTCCTGCACAAGGAGGACCTGGCGTTCGACTACGTCACCCCGAGCCAGCGGAGCTACAAGTGAAGTTGACCCTGAAGATCTGGCGCCAGAGCGGTGCCGAGGACAAGGGCCGGATGGTCGGCTACCAGGTCGACGACGCCGACGAGGACATGTCGTTCCTCGAGCTGCTCGACGTGCTCAACGAGAAGCTGATCCTGTCCGGCGACGAGCCGGTGGCGTTCGACCACGACTGCCGCGAGGGCATCTGCGGCTCGTGCGCGATGGTCATCAACGGCCACGCGCACGGCCCGCAGAAGGCCACCACGGCCTGCCAGCTGCACCTGCGGCACTTCCGCGACGGCGAGACGATCACGATCGAGCCGTGGCGCGCGGCGGCGTTCCCCGTCGTCAAGGACCTGGTCGTCGACCGGAGCGCGCTCGACCGCATGATCCAGGCGGGCGGCTACATCTCCGCCCCCACCGGGTCCGCGCCCGACGCGCACGCCACCCCGGTGCCCAAGCCCGCGGCCGACCGCGCGTTCACCGCGGCCGCCTGCATCGGCTGCGGCGCCTGCGTGGCGGCCTGCCCGAACGGGTCGGCGTCGCTGTTCCTCGGCGCGAAGATCACCGCGCTGGGCGAGCTTCCGCAGGGCCAGCCGGAGCGCTACGAGCGCGTCGTGCGGATGGTCGAGCAGCACGACGCCGAGGGCTTCGGCGGCTGCACCAACACCGGCGCCTGCGCCGTGTCGTGCCCCAAGGAGATCCCGCTCGACGTGATCTCCCAGCTCAACCGCGACTACCTCACCGCCACCACGGGGCGTCGCACGGCCTGACCCGCACCGCCCGATCGGCACCGCCCGACGGCCCGGCTCCCCGAGGGGAGCCGGGCCGTTCGTGTGTGACGCCCGTCTCCTGCACCGGTCCTGTTCCCGATCCGCTGCCGAGATGGTGTGATCTGCGTCGTACTCTCCGCTCACCCCTGAACGCGGAAGATGAGGACCCGACGACGTGTCATCCCCTCCGACCTCCCGTCCCGGCAAGGAGGCGTCCGCCGGCCGGGCGCAGATCACGGCCCGGACGCTGCGCACCGACCGCTGGTGGCTCTCACCGCTCGTGCAGGCGACGGCGCTGACCGTCCTGCTGGGTTACGTGATCGTCCGGCTGTTCATGCGGAACTGGTACTACGTCCCCGAGCACAACTACCTGACCCCGCTGTACTCGCCGTGCATCAGCACGCTGTGCACGCCGGGCTCGTCGCACTTCGGCACGCTCTTCGGGGACCTGCCGGTCTGGATCCCGCTGCCGATCATCGTGTTCCCGATCCTGCTCGGCTTCCGCGGGACCTGCTACTACTACCGCAAGGCCGTCTACCGCTCCATCGTCCAGAGCCCCACCGCGTGCGCGGTCGAGGAGCCGGGCAAGCGGTACCGCGGCGAGAGCCGGTTCCCGTTCCTCGTCATGAACTCGCACCGCTACTTCTTCTACGCGGCCACCCTGCTGCTGCTGATCAACACCTACGACGCGGTGCTCGCGTTCTTCCCCGAGCGCGGCTTCGGCGTCGGCCTGGGCTCGATCATCCTGCTGGTCAACGCGGCGCTGCTGTGGTCCTACACGCTCGGCTGCCACTCCTGCCGGCACATCCTCGGCGGCCGGCTCAAGCACTTCTCCCGCAACCCGCTGCGCTACCGGGCGTGGGGATGGGTGTCGAGGTTCAACGCGCGCCACATGCAGTTCGCCTGGGCCTCGCTCATCAGCGTCACGCTGACCGACGTCTACATCATGGCCGTGTCGGCGGGCTGGATCTCCGACCTGCGGTTCTTCAACTGAGGGGGCACCGTGACCGAGCAGACTGCAGCCACCGAGGACATCGAGCGCCACGAGTACGACGTGGTCGTGATCGGCGCCGGCGGCGCCGGCCTCCGCGCCGCGATCGAGGCCCGCCAGCAGGGCAAGCGCACCGCGATCATCTCCAAGTCGCTGTTCGGCAAGGCGCACACCGTGATGGCCGAGGGCGGCTGCGCGGCCGCCATGGGCAACGTCAACAGCAACGACAGCTGGATGGTCCACTTCCGCGACACCATGCGCGGCGGGAAGTTCCTCAACAACTGGCGGATGGCCGAGCTGCACGCCCAGGAGGCCCCGGACCGGGTCTGGGAGCTGGAGACCTACGGCGCGCTGTTCGACCGCACGAAGGACGGGCGGATCAGCCAGCGCAACTTCGGCGGGCACACCTACCCGCGGCTGGCGCACGTCGGCGACCGCACCGGCCTGGAGCTGATCCGCACCCTGCAGCAGAAGATCGTGTCGCTGCAGCAGGAGGACCACGCCGCCACCGGCGACTACGAGGCGAACATCCGCGTCTTCCACGAGTGCACGATCACCGAGCTGTTCACCACCGACGGCCGGATCGCCGGGGCGGTCGGCTACTACCGCGGCTCGGGGCGGTTCGTCCGCTTCGACGCCCCCGCCGTCGTCCTCGCCACCGGCGGGGTGGGCAAGAGCTACCAGACCACGTCGAACTCCTGGGAGTACACCGGCGACGGGCACGCGCTCGCCCTGCGCGCGGGCGCCACGCTGATCAACATGGAGTTCCTGCAGTTCCACCCGACGGGCATGGTCTGGCCGCCGTCGGTGAAGGGGATCCTCGTCACGGAGTCGGTGCGCGGCGACGGCGGCGTCCTCAAGAACTCCGAGGGCAAGCGGTTCATGTTCGACTACGTGCCGGACGTGTTCAAGGACCAGTACGCGACCACGCCCGAGGAGGGCGACCGCTGGTACACCGACGCCGACAACAACCGGCGCCCCCCGGAGCTGCTGCCCCGCGACGAGGTCGCCCGCGCGATCAACTCCGAGGTCAAGGCGGGCCGGGGCAGCCCCCACGGCGGGGTGTTCCTCGACATCGCCTCCCGGCTCACGCCCGAGGAGATCCAGAAGCGGCTGCCGTCGATGTACCACCAGTTCAAGGAGCTGGCCGACGTCGACATCACCAAGGAGCCGATGGAGGTCGGGCCCACCTGCCACTACGTCATGGGCGGGGTGGAGGTCGACCCGGACTCGGCGATGTCGAAGGTGCCCGGGCTGTTCGCCGCCGGTGAGGTGGCGGGCGGCATGCACGGGTCCAACCGGCTGGGCGGCAACTCGCTGTCCGACCTGCTCGTGTTCGGCCGCCGCGCCGGCGCGGGCGCCGCGGAGTACGTCGACGGGCTCGCGGGCGTGCGCCCGGCCGTCGCCGTGGCCGACGTCGAGGCGGCCGTGGACCGCGCGCTGCTGCCGTTCTCCAGCTCCACCGACGGCGGGGAGAACCCGTTCGTCGTGCAGCTGGAGCTGCAGAAGACGATGAACGACCTGGTCGGGATCATCCGCAAGGCCGACGAGATGGAGCTGGCGCTCAAGGCGCTGCAGGACATCGCGCTCCGCACCCGCACGGTCAGCGTGCTGGGCGGCCGGAGCTTCAACCCCGGCTGGCACCTCGCGCTGGACCTGCGCAACATGCTGCTCGTGTCGCTGTGCGTGGCGAAGGCCGCGCTGGAGCGGCGGGAGAGCCGCGGCGGGCACACCCGCGACGACTACCCGGCCATGGACTCCGACTGGCGCCATGTGCTGCTGGTGCTGCGGGGCCTGGGCGAGGACGACGTCGAGCTGGTGCGCCAGGAGCAGGTGCCGATGCGGCCCGACCTGTTCGACCTGTTCGAGCTCGACGAGCTCAAGAAGTACTACACCGGTGAGGAGCTCGGTGGGCACCGGGCGGGGGAGGGGCTCCAGTGACCCACGACCAGCACTTCCGCGTGTGGCGCGGCGACGAGGAGCGGGGCGAGCTCGTCGACTACCCGGTGGAGGTGAACGAGGGCGAGGTCGTCCTCGACATCCTCCACCGGCTGCAGCAGACCGAGGCCCAGGACCTCGCCGTCCGCTGGAACTGCAAGGCCGGCAAGTGCGGCTCCTGCAGCGTCGAGATCAACGGCCGGCCGCGGCTGGCCTGCATGACCCGGATGAGCACGTTCGAGGAGACCGAGGTCATCACGGTCACGCCGCTGCGGACGTTCCCGGTGGTCCGCGACCTCGTCACCGACGTCTCGTTCAACTACACCAAGGCCCGGGAGGTCCCGAGCTTCGCGCCGCCGCCCGAGCTCGCGCCGGGGGAGTACCGGATGGCCCAGGTCGACGTCGACCGGAGCCAGGAGTTCCGCAAGTGCATCGAGTGCTTCCTGTGCCAGGACACCTGCCACGTGGTGCGCGACCACGAGGACAACAAGGAGCACTTCGCCGGGCCGCGCTACCTCATGCGGATCGCGGAGCTGGACATGCACCCGCTCGACGTCGCCGACCGGCAGAAGGCGGCCCAGGAGGAGCACGGCCTCGGGTACTGCAACATCACCAAGTGCTGCACCGAGGTCTGCCCCGAGCACATCAAGATCACCGACAACGCGCTGATCCCGCTCAAGGAGCGCGTGGTGGACCGCAAGTACGACCCGATCGTCTGGCTGGGCAACAAGCTGTTCCGGCGCTGACGCGCCCTGTGAGCGGAAGTGGCGGCCCTGGTCGCCACTTCCGCTCACGGGCGGCGTCAGCCGCCCAGCGACCGGCGCAGCTCCGCGAGCTTGTCCGCGGCCTTCCGGTCCCGCTCGGCCAGCTCCTCGTCGACGTCGCGGGCCTGCGGCAGCAGCTCCTCGGTGCCGGCGGCCACCGCGGCGCGGTGCTCGATGCGGTCGCGGACGTAGTCGAAGCCGGGCACGCCCCGCTCGTCGTAGTCGGCGGGCGGGACCGCCGGCGGCGCGGGCTCGTCGGCCGGCACGATCTCCGGCACGATCTCCGCGTCGACGGGTTCGGGATCGGGCATCGCGGCACCTCCGTCGCAGTGGCTGTCCGGGCGTGCGCGACCCTACCCGCGTGATCACCCCTGCCGCCCGCGGCGACGGACCGGCCGGGCGCGGGACGCGCGGGCTGGTCGTCGTGTTCGACGTCGACTGCCCCGCCTGCTCGCGCGTCGCGCGCGAGCTCCCCGACCTGGTGCGGGTGCCCGTCGTCGTCCACTCCTGCCGCGAGCCCGGCCTCGCCGCCGAGCACCCGACGCTGCCCGCGGCCGTCCGGCGCTGCGCCGCCCCGGCGATCGGCGCGGTGCGGGCCGACGGCGCCGTCCGCTGGTGGCCGGGGCTGCGCGGGGCGCTGGCCGTGGCGCCCCTGCTCCGCCGGGGCGCCCTGCGCGAGGCGGTCGCCCTGCTGTGGACCGCCTACCGCCGGGGCCGGTGACCCGGATCCGGTGATCCGATCCGGCGACGGGGGGTGGCGCGGCGGTGGGAGGGGGAAGCGCCGCCGCGCCACCGGTGCGTCCGCCCCGCCGGGCCGCGGCGCGGATACCCCCAGTGTGCAGGCGCACCGCGGCGACCGCACGAGGATCACCCCCGGGAGCACTAGCCTCACCCGTGTGATCCCACCCGAGGCGACCCGCACGGAGGCGCCCCACGGTTCCTGGCCCACCCCCGTCACCTCCGAGCTCGTCGTCGCCGAGGCCGTCGGGCTCGACGGCGTCCAGGTCGACGGCGCGGACGTGTGGTGGGCCGAGACGCGGCCGGCCGAGGGCGGGCGCACCCAGCTGGTGCGCCGCACGCCCGACGGCGCCACGACCGACGTCCTGCCCGCCGGCCGCGACGCCCGGACCGCCGTGCACGAGTACGGCGGCGGCGCGTGGTGGGTGCGCGGGGGCGTCGTGTGGTTCGCCGACTGGGTCGACCAGCGGCTGCACCGGCTCGCGCCGGGGGGCGAGCCGGTGGCGCTCACCCCCGCGCCGGCGCGGCCGCGCGCCGACCGCTACGCCGACGGCGACGTGCGCGACGGCGTGCTGGTGTGCGTGCGCGAGCGGCACGACGCCGACGGGGTGCGCAACGAGGTCGTCCGGCTCGACGCCGACGTGCCGGGCGAGCCGGAGGTGCTGGTCACGGGCCCGGACTTCGTCGCCGCGCCGCGGCTGTCCCCGGACGGCACCGCGCTCGCCTGGCTGCGCTGGGACCACCCGTCGATGCCCTGGGACGACGTGGAGCTGGTGGTGCGCGACCTCGCCACCGGCGAGGAGACGCTCGTCGCGGGCGGGCCGGGGGAGTCGGTCACCGAACCCACCTGGCAGGCCGGGGGCGCGCTGTGGTTCGTGTCCGACCGCACGGGCTGGTGGAACCTCTACCGCTGGGCGCCGGGGCGCGACATCGAGCCCGTCGTGCGGGTCGAGGCGGAGATCGGGGTGCCCGGCTGGCGGCTCGGCGGCTCCCGGTACGCCGTGCTCGACGACGGCGCGGTCGTGTTCGCGCAGACCCGCGGCGGGATCGACCGGCTCGCGGTGCGCGGCACCGGCGGGCTCGTCGCCGACCTCGACCTCCCGTTCACGCACGTGCCGACCGTGCGGGCGGCGGGGGACGCGGCCGTGCTGATCGCGGGGAGCGGCACCGCCGAGCCCGGCGTGCACCGCGTCGACGTCAGCGGCGCGTGGCGGACCCTGCGCCCGCCCCGCGACCTGGGGCTCGACCCGACCGGGATCTCGGTGGCCGAGCACCTGACCTTCCCCTCGGGCGAGCGCCGCGCCCACGCCCTGTACTTCCCGCCGGCGTCGGCCACGCACACCGGGCCCGCGGGGCAGGCGCCGCCGCTGGTGGTGGTCATCCACGGCGGGCCGACCTCGTCGTCGTTCCCCGGGCTCGCCCTGGGCACCCAGTACTGGACGAGCCGCGGGTTCGCCGTGGTCAGCGTCGACCACGGCGGGTCGACCGGCTACGGGCGCGAGTTCCGCGAGGAGCTGCTCGGGCAGTGGGGCGTCGTGGACGTCGCCGACTGCCTCGCCGCGGTCCGCCACCTGGTCGCCCGCGGCCTGGCCGACCCGGCCCGCGCCGTGATCCGCGGCGGCTCGGCCGGCGGCTTCACCGTGCTCTCGGCGCTGCTCGCGCCGGACAACCCGTTCGCGGCCGGGGCCGACCACTTCGGCGTCGCCGACCTGGAGGCCCTGGCCCGCGACACGCACAAGTTCGAGAGCCGCTACCTCGACCGGCTGATCGGCCCCCACCCCGCCGAGCGCGCGCTGTACGTGGAGCGCTCGCCGGTCTCGCACCTGGACCGGCTGGACCGCCCGCTGATCGTGCTGCAGGGCAGCGAGGACGCCGTCGTGCCGCCCAGCCAGTCCGAGGCCGTCGTCGCGGCGCTGCGCGCGAAGGGCCGGCCCGTCGCCTACCTGCTGTTCGACGGCGAGCAGCACGGCTTCCGGCGCGCGGAGAACATCCGCCGCGCGCTGGACGCCGAGCTGAGCTTCTACGCCCAGGTGCTCGGCTTCGACCTGCCCGAGGCCGAGGGCATCGAGCCGGTGGCCGTCGAGAACCTGTGACGGCGGTCAGGCCGCCCCGCCGTCCGCGATCGCGGTGACCGGGGCCGCGGCCGTCCGGCCGCCCCGCGCCAGCCGGCGCTGGACGAACTCGGCGAGCTTGCCCAGCGCGTAGTTGATGAGGATGAACACCAGCGCGACCGCGACGAACATCTGCAGCGCGAGGTTGATGCCCTCGTTGCCGCCGAAGAACTGGATCACGATCCGCGCGGTGCGCACGAACTCGGAGAAGTTGAAGATCACGAACCCGAGCGAGGTGTCCTTCACGATCACCACGAGCTGGCTGATCAGCGCGGGCAGCATGATCCGGAAGGCCTGGGGCAGCAGGATCAGGCGCAGCACCTGGAACCGCGTCAGGCCCACGGCGTAGGCGGCCTCGGACTGCCCGCGCGGCAGCGCCTGCACCCCCGAGCGGATGATCTCGGCGATGATCACGCAGTTGTAGGCGGTGAGCCCGATGACCAGGTACCACAGCGGCGGCAGCGTGACGCCCAGCTCGGGCAGCACCCGCGCCGCGAAGAAGATGGTGATGACGACGGGCAGGCCGCGCAGCAGCTCGATGACGCTGACGACGAGCCAGCGGTACCACGGCGCGCTGGAGATGCGGGCCACCGCGAGGGCGGTGCCGATGACCATGGACAGCACCAGCGTCAGGGCGGCCGCGACCAGGGTGAGCGACAGGCCCACCCACAGGGCGCTCCAGGTGGCGACGAAGTAGCGGTTGCCCGGGTTGAACATCGGGCCCCACTTCTCCGGGTCGAGCTGGTCGTTGGCGCCCAGCTGCACCAGCGCGAGCACGACCAGGCCGGCCAGTACCACCAGCGCGACCACGGTGCCGATGGCGGTGTTGCGCTTCGCCCGCGGCCCCGGCGCGTCGAACAGGACGGTAGGCGCACTCACCGCTTGACCTCGATCTTCCGCTCGATGACGCCCAGCGCGATGCCGGCGGGGATGGTGATGACCAGATAGGCGATCGCCACGCCGGTCAGGCTGGACAGCGACGAGTAGCCGATCGCGGTGAGGCTCGCCTCCACCGAGAACAGCTCGCCGGTGACGCCGACGGCGCCCACGATCGCCGAGTTCTTGATCATCGCGATGATCACGCTGCCCAGCGGCGGGACGACGGTGCGCAGGGCCTGGGGCAGGACGACGGCGCCGAGCGTCTGGGTGAACGTCAGCCCGACGGCCCGGGCGGCCTCGGCCTGCCCGGCGGGCACGGAGTTGATGCCCGAGCGCACCGCCTCGCACACGAACGCCGCGGTGTAGAAGGCCAGACCGGTGACGCCCGGCCAGAAGAACGCGTTGTTCTCGAACGACGGGAACCCGACCCCGGCCAGGGGGAGGGCGAAGGCGAAGACGAACAGCACGACGACCAGCGGGGAGTTGCGGAACACGGTCACCCAGGTCGTGCCGATCCAGCGCAGCGGCGGGATCGGCGACACGCGGAACGCCGCCAGCACCGTGCCGATCAGCAGGGCGCCGATCGCGGCGAACAGGCAGATGCGCAGGGTGCCGAGGAAGCCGGCGAGGAACCGCGGGAACTCCGCGATCAGCGCGTCCATCAGACCTCCGGACAGGAGAGGGTGCGCGGCCGGTGGACCGGCCGCGCACCCGGGGTGGTCAGGAGGTCAGCTGCAGGGCTGGAACTCGGGCAGCTCCGGGACCTCCGGCTGCACCGTGCCCGCCGTGCTCTCCCAGGCCGCGGCGTAGCTGCCGTCCTCGACCGACTCCGTCAGCGTCTGGTTGATGAACTCGCAGAACGCGACGTCGCCCTTGGTGATGCCGATGCCGTAGGGCTCCTCGGTGAAGGGCTGGTCGACCAGCTTGAACGCGCCCTGGCTGGCCTCGATCAGGCCGAGCAGGATGACGTTGTCGGTGGTGACGGCGTCGACCTGGCCGTTGCGCAGGGCGTCGGCGCAGTTGGAGTACACGTCGAACAGCACGATGTTGGCCGGGTCGACGTACTGCTCGATGTTCGTCGCCGGGGTGGACCCGGTGACCGAGCAGACGCGGGCGTTGGCCGCGCGCAGCGAGTCCGGCCCGGTGATCGTGGTGTTGTCGGCGGCGACCATGAGGTCCTGGCCGGCCTGGTAGTACGGCCCGGCGAAGGAGACGCGCTCGCGGCGGGTGTCGTTGATCGTGTAGGTGGCCACCACGATGTCGACCTGGTCGTTGGCGATCACGTCCTCGCGGATGCGCGAGGGGGTCTCGGTGTAGGTGACGCCGTCCTCGGGGATGCCGAGCTTGGCGGCGATGATCTTTGCGATCTCCACGTCGAAGCCGACGGGGGCGCCGTCCAGGCCGCGCAGGCCGAACAGGGGCTGGTCGAACTTGGTCCCGACGCGCAGCGCGCCGGCCTCGTTCAGGCGCGCCATCGTGGTGCCGGCCTCGAAGGTGGCGTCCTCCTGGACGGGCGGGGGCGCGGCGCCGCTGTCGCCGAGCTGGGCCTGCTGGCCGCAGGCGGTGGCGGTGAGCACGACGACGGCCGCGGCGGCGGCGATCCTCGAGAGCTGGGGGAGGCGCATGGTCGTGCGGGTCCTTCCGTCGGGAGCTGATCAGTGGGTGAGGATCTTGCCGAGGAAGTCCTTGGCGCGGTCCGAGCGGGGGCTGGCGAAGAAGGCGTCCGGCGTCGAGTCCTCGACGATCTCGCCGTCGCTCATGAACACCACGCGGTGGGCGGCGCGGCGGGCGAAGCCCATCTCGTGGGTGACCACGAGCATCGTCATGCCGTCCTTGGCCAGCGCGGTCATGACGTCGAGGACCTCGTTGACCATCTCCGGGTCGAGCGCGGAGGTGGGCTCGTCGAACAGCATGACCTTGGGCTTCATCGCCAGGGCGCGGGCGATGGCCGCGCGCTGCTGCTGACCGCCCGACAGCTGCGCGGGGTACTTGTCCTTCTGGTTGGCGATGCCGACGCGCTCGAGCAGGGCCAGGCCGTCCTTCTCGGCCTCCGCCTTGCTCGCCTTGCGCACCTTGAGCGGGGCGAGCGTGACGTTCTCGAGGATCGTCTTGTGCGCGAACAGGTTGAAGCTCTGGAACACCATGCCGACGTCCGCGCGCAGCCCGGCGAGCGCCTTGCCCTCGGCGGGGAGCTCGACGCCGTCGACCTGGATCGTGCCCGAGTCGATCGGTTCGAGCCGGTTGATCGTGCGGCAGAGCGTGGACTTGCCCGACCCGGACGGACCGAGCACCACCACGACCTGGCCCCGCTCGACCTCCAGGTCGATGTCGCGCAGGACGTGGAGGTCGCCGAAGTGCTTGTCGACGGACGCCATGCGGATCATGGGTGTGACCTGGCTCATGGATCTCCTCCGGGCATGGCGGGACGCTAGGGCTGGTCGGACTCCCCAGTCCAGCACCTTGAGCAACCCATAGGGTCTCAAGGCAGTAACGGATGAGGGGGGCGAGATGCACATCCTGCTCGTCGAGGACGACGACCGCATCGCCGCGGCGCTGCGGCCGGCGCTGGCCCGGCACGGCATGGACACCACGCGCCTGGCCCGCGGGCGCGGCGCGGTCGACCACCTGGCCGGCGTCGACGTCGTCCTGCTCGACCTGGGCCTGCCCGACGTCGACGGGGTGGACGTCTGCCGGGAGATCCGCTCGGCCAGCGAGGTGCCGGTGATCGTGGTGACCGCGCGCGGCGAGGTGGACGACCGCATCCTCGGCCTGGACTCCGGCGCCGACGACTACCTCGTCAAGCCCTACGACATCGGCGAGCTGGTGGCCCGCATCCACGCCGTGCACCGGCGCCGCCGCGCCGAGGCCACGGCGGGCGGGGTGGACGTCGTGGAGGTGGACGGGGTGACGATCGACCTGACCCGGCACGCCGTCACCGTGGACGGGCGGCCGGTCGTGCTGACCCGCAAGGAGTTCCAGGTGCTGGGGCTGCTCGCCAGCTCGGGCGGGGCGGTGTGCCCGCGCAGCCGGATCGTCGCGGAGGTGTGGGGGCGCAGCTGGGCGGGCGCCAACCGGACGCTCGACGTCCACGTGGCCACGCTGCGCACCAAGCTCGGCCGCCCCGAGCTGGTGCAGACCGTGCGCGGGGTCGGCTACCGCCTCGGGCCGGCCCCGGGCGCGGAGTAGGGGAGTGGGCGCCCGACTGCTGGTGATCATGGTGTTCGTCGTGGGGCTGCTCGCGGCGGGGCTGGGGATCCCCCTCGCCCTGGCCAACGGGCAGGCCGTGCAGCAGCAGCTGTTCACGAAGCGGCTCACCGACACCCTGTACTACGCCTCGTCGGCCGAGCGGCCGATCACCGAGGCCGACTACACCCAGCTCCGCGAGGAGCTGCGCCGCTACGACGAGACCTACCGCGACGCCGTCCTCGTCCTCGACACGACCGGGCGGCGGCTGCTCGTCACCTCCCGCGACCCGGCCCCCGTCCTCGACGCCGACGCGCGGGCCAGGGTGCGGCTGGCGCTCAACCGGCAGTCGTCGGAGCCCTACCCGCTGCTGCTCCCGTGGGACGACCGGCCGCTGGTGCTGGCCGAACCGGTGCTCGACGACACCGAGGTGCGCGGCGTCGTCGTGACGATCTCCTCCACGGCGGGGGTGCGGGCGGACGAGGTGCGGGTCTGGTCGCTCATCGCCGCGGCCGGGCTGGTGGCGCTGGCCCTCGGCGTGCTGGTCGCGCTGCCGGTGGTGCGCTGGATCCTGCGCCCGGTGCGCCGGCTCGACGAGGGCACCGACCGCGTCGCCGCCGCGGTGCTCGCGGGCGCCGAGCCCGAGCCCGTCGCCGACGGGGCCGGGCCGCCGGAGCTGCGGCGGCTCTCGGAGTCGTTCGACCGGATGGCCGGCACGGTGGCCCGGGCGTACGCGGCGCAGCGCGCGTTCGTCGCGGACGCGAGCCACCAGCTGCGCAACCCGCTGACGGCGCTGCGGCTGCGCCTGTCCAACCTGGAGGGTCACGTCGACGCCGTCGCCGTCGACGACCAGGTCGGCGCCCGGGAGGAGGCCGAGCGGCTCTCGACGCTGCTCGACGGCCTGCTCGCGCTGGCCCGGGCCGAGCGCAGCGCGCCGGCGGTCGAGATCGACGTCGACGCCGCCGTGGACGACCGGATCGAGGCGTGGCGGCCGCTGGCCGAGCACAGCGGCCTGACCCTGGTGGCCGCCGGCCCGCGCGGGCTGCGCGCGAGCGCCCCCGACGGCGCCGTCGAGACCGTGCTCGACGCGGTGCTGGACAACGCGGTGAAGTTCACGCCGTCCGGCGGGCGGGTCGTGGTCGCCGTCGAGGCGGACGCGGAGCAGGTGCGGCTGAGCGTCACCGACACCGGTCCGGGCCTGGCGCCCGACGAGCTGGAGCGGGCGACCGACCGGTTCTGGCGCAGCCCCGCCCAGAGCAACGTCGAGGGCTCCGGCCTGGGCCTGGCCATCGCCGCCCGCACCGTCGAGCAGGCGGGCGGGCGGCTGGTGCTCACCCGACCACCGGGCGGGGGGCTGCGGGTGGCGGCGCACCTGCCCCGCGCCGCGCCCCCGGCCGCACCGGCAGCGAGCGCAGGAGCAGGTAGGACAGGAACCCCAGCGGCGAGAGCAGGATCACACACGCCAGCACCGGGGCCATGACCAGCGGGTGCACGCCCCGCTCGCGGGCGTCGAGGAACATCCAGCGGCCGACGAGCAGGTCGAACCCGATCGCGTGCGCCCAGATCGCGGCGGCCCCGGGCACCGTGCCGAGCACGGCGGTCAGGCCGGGCAGGTCGGCGCTCACCACCGGTCCGGCGAACGCCGCGAACTGGGGCACCAGGAGCGCCGTGTAGACCAGCAGCGGCGGCGCGGCGATCCAGGGCGAGGAGATGATCCGGTGCGTCCACGACCAGGCGGGCAGCACGATCATCAGCAGCCAGAAGGGGACGGCGAGGGGGAAGGCCAGCTCGAACAGCTGCTCGGGGCTCATCGCCGGGCCCCCGCGCGCTCGGCCGCGGGCCGCCCGGTGCCGCGCAGGGCGGGGGCGACCGCGGCGCCCGTGCCCACCGCGACGGCGACCAGGCCGGCGAGGGTGAGGACGTCCGGGGCCAGCAGCGGCTGGGCGCGCAGCGCCTGCGCGGTGAGCAGGACGACGAGCGCGGCGTACCCGGCCCCGGCGCCCAGGACGATGCGCTGCCGCGCGCCGTTGTGGAGGCGGGCGGTCGCGCGCAGCCCCGCGGCGAGCAGCGGGAGCGCCTGCAGGGCGTGCAGGCCGACGAAGTGGGCGATCCGCAGGTCGCCCGCGGTGGTGCTCCAGCCGAGCAGCGGCAGGCCCGGGCCGCCGTCGGGGGCGCCGACGGTGTGGCCGCCGACGGCGATCATCACCCAGCCCACCGTCATGCCGAGCAGGCTCACCAGCAGTCCGAGGCGGACGGCGGTGCGCTCGGGCCCGCCCGGGCCGCGCAGGAACCGCAGGGCCACCGACGCGGTCGCGAGGTAGAGGGCCACGATCGTCACGCCCATGATGCTGAACAGCAGCGAGTTCTCCGCCTCCTCGATGTTGAAGTGGCTGCGCTCGCCCCGCGCGGCCTGGCCGGTGATGATCGCGATCTCGACGGCCGCGGCGACCGCGAGCAGCCAGCCGGTGAGCCGCAGCGGGCGGCGGCCGGACGGGCCGGGCTCGAGCCGGCCCAGCATCCAGGCGAGCGTGCCGGCGTACAGCGCCAGCGAGACCGCGAACTTGAGCGGCTTGGCCCACAGCGGCGCGCCGAGCAGCGTGCGCGGGTCGACGGCGAGCAGCACGGCCGTCACGGCCGACAGCACCACCATGGCGGCGGCGAAGGCGTACAGCCCGGGGTGGCCCCGGCGAGCGACGGACAGAACGGTGCGCATCTCGATCCCCTGACAGTGTTAGTCTTCGCGAGCGCCGCTAGTGTCAGGGCGCCTGCCTGACAGTGTCAAGGAGGACTGACGGTGGTAGCTGAGGGTTCGGTGAGGGAGCGCCGACGGGCGGAGACCGTGCGCGAGATCAAGGACGCGGCGCTGGAGCAGCTGGCCGAATCCGGGGCCGGTGCCCTGTCCCTGCGCGGGGTGGCCCGGGCGGTCGGCATGACCGTCCAGTCGCTCTACCACTACTTCCCCGCCCGCGACGCGCTGCTCACCGCGCTGGTCGCCGACGCCCACCACGCCCTCGCCGACGCCGTGCAGGCGGCCGCGGACGCCACCCGGGGCCGGCCGGCCCCCGAGCGGCGGCACGCCACCACGAACGCCTACCGGCGGTGGGCGCTGGAGAACAGGGCGCGCTTCCTGCTGATCTACGGCACGCCCGTGCCCGGGTTCGTCGTCGACGAGGACGCCGGCACCCGGGAGGCCGCGCTGCGGCTGGCGACCCCCTTCGTGGAGACCGTGTTCGACGGCTGGACGCCCGAGGAGATCGCCGCCGTCCCCCCGGTCCCCGGGATCACCGACGCCGGCGACGGGCGGATCCCGCTGCCGCCGGGCGCGCTGGTCTGGCTGATGGACCTGCGCGCCCGGATGCACGGCATGGTGGTCCTGGAGCTGCTCGACCACCTGCACCCGCTGCAGGAGCGCTCCGCCGAGCTGTTCGCCGCGGCGACGCACCGGCTGGTGGCCGAGGTCGACGCCGAGCACGCCCGCGCCCGCGCACTCGTCGCCGCCGGGGCCGCCGCCGCGGGCACCGCTCAGCCGCGCTCCTCGCGGTAGTAGCGCAGTGCGCCGGGGTGCAGCGCCACCGGCTGGGTGCCGATCGCGGCCCGCAGGTCGATCGTCAGCGCCGACGCGGCGACGTCGGCCAGCCCCTCCCGCTCCCGGAACAGCACCTCCACGAGACCGGCGGCCAGGTCGTCGGACATGTCGGCCCGGACGAGCAGGAAGTTGCGCCCGAGCAGCGTCGTCACCGGCTCGGCGAGCCCGGCGTAGCTCCGGGCCGGCACCGTGCCCGGCGCGTACACGGGGTACCGGGCGCGCAGCGCGGTGAGGACCCCGCCCTCGTCCAGGTCGACCAGCCGGATCGGCGTCCGCTCCGCCAGCGTGGCCACCCCCTGCGTCGGCAGGCCGCCGGACCAGAAGAAGGCGTCGATGCGGCCCTGCGCCATCGCCTCGACGGAGTCGACCAGGCCCAGGCGCTCGGCCCGCAGGTCGGCGAACGCCAGCCCGGCCGCCCCCAGCACCCGCTCGGACACCACGATCACCCCGGACCCGTCCTGGCCCACCGACACCCGCCGCCCGCGCAGGTCGGCCACGCCGGTGATCGGCGACCCGACGGGCACGACCAGGTGCAGCACGTCGTCGTAGACGCGGGCGAGCGCCCGCAGGGCCCCGGGGTCGTCGGCGGGCACGCGGGACAGGCGCTCGGCCGCCACGTCCACCTGGCTGAACACGACGTCGGCCGCCCCGGCGGCGAGCAGGTCCAGGTTGTCGGCCGAGCCGGCCGTGCCGATCACCTCCGGGGGGACGGCCAGGTCCAGCTCCTCGTGCCAGGCCACCGCGAGCGCCGAGCCCAGCGCGAAGTACACGCCCTGCCGCGACCCGGTGGCGATCCGCAGGGCGACGCCCGCGAACGGCGCCGCGCAGCCCGCCGCCGCGGCGAGGGTCCCCAGCGCGGCGGCGCGGAGCACGGCGCGCCGCCCGACCCGCCGCGCCGGTGCGCGGGACCGCCCGTCCATCCGCGCATGATGCCGCCCGGGCACGCGGGCGTCGACCTGCTCGCCTACCCTCGGACCGTGAAACGCAGCTATACCGTCCGCACGTACGGCTGCCAGATGAACGTGCACGACTCCGAGCGGATGGCCGGGCTGCTGGAGTCGTCGGGGTACGTGCGCGCGGGGGAGTCCGAGCAGGCCGACGTCGTGGTCATCAACACCTGCGCGGTGCGCGAGAACGCCGACAACCGCCTCTACGGCAACCTCGGCCACCTGCGCCCGGTCAAGGACGCCCACCCGGGCCTGCAGATCGCCGTCGGCGGCTGCCTCGCGCAGAAGGACCGCGCCGAGATCGTCCGCCGCGCCCCCTGGGTGGACGTCGTGTTCGGCACGCACAACGTCGGGTCGCTGCCGGTGCTGCTGGAGCGCGCCCGGCACAACGCGGTCGCGCAGGTGGAGATCGCCGAGTCGCTGGAGGTGTTCCCGTCCACGCTGCCGGCGCGGCGGGAGTCCACCTACGCGGGCTGGGTGTCCATCTCGGTGGGCTGCAACAACACCTGCACGTTCTGCATCGTCCCGGCGCTGCGCGGCACCGAGAAGGACCGCCGCCCCGGCGACGTGCTGGCCGAGGTGGAGGCGCTGGCCGCCGACGGCGTACTCGAGGTGACGCTGCTCGGCCAGAACGTCAACGCCTACGGCGTGGAGTTCGGCGAGCGCGGCGCCTTCGCCTCGCTGCTGCGCGCCTGCGGTGCCGTGCCGGGCCTGGAGCGGGTCCGGTTCACCTCCCCGCACCCGCGCGACTTCACCTCCGACGTCATCGCGGCCATGGCGGAGACGCCGAACGTCTGCCCGCAGCTGCACATGCCGCTGCAGTCCGGCTCCGACGACGTCCTGCGGCGGATGCGCCGGTCCTACCGCTCCGCGCGCTACCTGGGGATCCTCGACGAGGTGCGCGCGGCGATGCCGCACGCGGCGATCACCACCGACATCATCGTCGGCTTCCCCGGCGAGACCGAGGACGACTTCACCGCCACGCTCGACGTCGTCCGCGAGGCCCGGTTCGCCTCGGCCTTCACCTTCCAGTACTCCCCGCGCCCCGGCACGCCGGCCGCGACCCTGCCCGACCAGCTGCCCAAGCAGGTCGTGCAGGAGCGGTACATGCGCCTGGTCGCGCTGCAGGAGGAGATCTCCTGGGCGGCCAACCGCGCGCTGGAGGGCGGCGTCGTCGAGGTGCTCGTCGCGGCGGGGGAGGGGCGCAAGGACGGCGCCACCCGGCGGCTGTCCGGCCGCGCCCGCGACGGGCGGCTGGTGCACTTCGCCCCCGCCCTGCCCGACGGCACCGCCGCGGACGTCCGCCCGGGAGACGTCGTCGAGACGGTCGTGACCTACGGCGCCCCGCACCACCTCGTCGCCGACGGCGCCCTGCTGAGCCACCGCCGCACCCGCGCGGGTGACGCCCACCGGGCGGGTACCCGCACCGGGGGCACCGCGCCCTCCACGGGTCTGGGCCTGCCGTCCTTCGGCGCGCCCGCGCCCCTCCCCGCCGCCACCGGAGGCTGTCGATGACCGAGCCGATCCGCGATCCCGACCTCGACGCCGAGCTCGCCGGCATCGCCCGCGGCATCGAGCAGCGCACCGACCCCGGCTCGACGGCCCTGACCGTCGCCGTCGCGGTCCTGGTGCTCCTCGCCACCCTCGCCCTGCCCTACACCGGCCCCGTGCCGGGCTGGCAGGTCCTCGCGGGCCTCGCTCCCGACCTGGGCGTGCTGCCCCGGCTGTTCACCTTCACCGCCCTGGGGTTCGGCGTGGTCGGCTCCGCCCTGGCCCTGGCCACCCGGCGGTGGGGGCTGGCCTGGGTGTGCGCGGTGGGGTGCGGGTTCACCGTCGTCGACGGGGTGTGGGCCATCTGGTCGCGCCAGACCGTCGTCCCGGACGGCGGCAGCGGGCCCGGCATCGGACTCGTCCTCGCCGTGGTGACGATGCTGGTGCTGGCCGTGTCGTGGGTGCGCATCGCCCTGCGGCGCTGACCCCGCGGTGCCCGGACCCCGGTGGTCCCTCCCCGGGGCCGGCCTGCGCCGGGGGTCTCTCCTGTCGGGTTCACTCGCGCTGATCCCGGTGATCGTCGGTCGGGTGCTGGATCGGCCGGATCCGGCCGGTGGCGCACCGGACTGGTGATCAGTCTTCTGGAGTGCGAGGGCCGGGGCCCGAGGAGCTGGTCGTGGAGGGCAGTGCCCGATGGCGGCGATGGCCCATCGGCCGGGCAGCGTGATCGTCGATCGGGTGCCAGATCGGCTGGATCCGGCCGCTGACGCACCGGACCGACGATCACGCGTCGGAAGCCCGGTGTCCGCCGACGCCCCGCTCGGTCCCGTCGCGGGGAGGCGGTCGGCGGAGGTGGTGGCCCACGGTGTCGACGGTCCGGCCGCTGGCAGTCGTGATCGCCGATCGGGTGCCGGACCGGCCGGATTCGGCCGGTGGTGCACTGAATCGGCGATCACGCGTCGGGAGCCCGGTGCGCACCGGCGCTTCGGCCGAGTCCAGACGCGGGACGGCGGTCGGCAGAGGTGGCACCCGAGGTGCCGACCGGTCCGGTTGTTGATCGTCGGTCGGGTGCGGGGTCGGCCGGATCCGACCGCTGAGGCACCGGATCGACGATCACGCGTCGGAAGCCCGGCGTGCCGGCGCTCCGGCCGGGACCTGACGCGGGGAGGCGGTCGGCGGAGGGGTGCTGTTGGCGTCAGCGGCTGGCCGCCGTCCACGGTGATCGCCGATCGGGTGCGGGACCGGCCGGATCCGGCCGCTGGTGCACCGGGCCGGTGATCATGCGTCCGTCGTGGTGCCGCAGCGGCGGGGTCCGCTCGTCGGTCGGCCGAGACTGGTCGCCCTCACCGTCCCGGTGGTCCGACAGGCGCGCCGGTCGGTGGGTCGGGTGCAGGCGGTGACCGGGACGTCGGGCTCGGCGGGTCAGGCGGCCGCCGCGGCCAGGGCGGCCCGGATCTCGGCCAGCACGTACCGGGGCCGCAGGGTGAGGTCGTGCCAGGTGAAGCGCAGCAGGTCCCAGTGCTCGCGCACCAGCGCGTTGCCCTTGTGCCGGTCGGCCCGGAAGCGGTCGACGTCGACGTGCCAGGCCCAGCCGTCCACCTCCACCGCGACCTTCACGGACGGGAACGCGATGTCGATCGTCCACCGGCCGAAGGGCCGACCCGGCTCCCACCCGGTGATCCCGGCCTCCCGCAGCAGGCGGATGATCAGGCGCTCCGCGGCCGAGTCGGCGCGGTCGGCCGCCGCGACGAGCAGCCGTCCGACGGCCGCCCCGCCGTGGGCGCCGAGGTTGCGGCAGTGGGCCTGGTGCAGCCGCGCGAACCGCACGTGCTTCTGCAGCGCCCGGTCCAGGAACACCGAGCCGTCGGGGATCCGGACCGCCGTCTCGAGTGCCGTGAGCGGCAGGTCGGTGACCCACAGCCCGTCCACCTGCAGGCGGTCGCGGACGTCGAGGTCGCGCCGCCGCACCACGGTGCCGGGGACCGCCCGCAGGCCGCTGCGGCGCGGGGCCGTGACCAGCACCCGGGACGGCGGCCGGGTCGTCATGCCGTGCCACCAGGCCGCCGCCGGACCGGACACGCTCGCCTCCTCCCCGGCCCACAACCCGGCCGACCGGATGCGGGACCGGTCGGTGAAGGGATGCCCGGCCGCCAGCAGCACCCGGGGCGCGACCCGGTCCCAGCCGGCCTCGGTGGCGTAGCGGCGCAGGGTCCGGGCGGGCAGTCCGCACGCGGCGGCCTGCGCGGTGGTCAGGAGGCCGTCCTGGCGGGCGAGGTGGGCGAGCACGGCCGGGTTCGTCGTCATGCCGGTCAGGATGGGCACTGCGCCCCGGGTCCCGCGGGCGAACCGCGGAACTCGTGGGCCGTGATCGGACGCCGTGCAGGCCCCGCCCGGCCCCGTCCTCGCCGCGGGTCGTCGAGGGTGATCACCGATCGGGTGCTCGACCGGCCGGATCCGGCCGGTCGTGCACCAGTCCGACGATCACGGGTCCGGCCGGGCGGCCGATCCGGTCGATCACCGATCGGGGGCACGGGCGACCCGATCCGGCCGGTCGTGCACCGGTTCACGACCATCAACTGCTGCTGAGGCCGGTCGGTGCGCGTGATCGCCGGTCGGGTGCGGGATCGGCCGGATCCGGCCGTTCAAGCACCGGTTCGACGATCACGGGTCGGGGCCGGGCTGCGATCCGGTTGATCGCCGGTCGGTGCGTGGGCGGCTGGACCCGGCCGTTCGTGCACCGGTACGGCGACCACGGACCGCGGCTGGGGCCTGCCGATCCGCATGATCACCGATCGGGTGCGTGGGCGGCCGGATCCGGCCGTTCGTGCACCGGTACGGCGATCACGGACCGCGGCCGGGCCCGTCGACGCGCGTGATCACCGATCGGGTGCCCGGGCGGCCGGATCCAGCCGATCCCGCACCCGACCGGCGATCTTGCACGGGCGCGGCCCGTCGTGCCGACCGGCGGGGCCGGCGCGGCCGGCCCGGTGGGACCGGGCCGCCGCTCCCGAGCTGGCCGGCCCCCCGCGGGGAGGGGCCGACCCGGTCGGTCAGCGGCTCTGCACCGCCTGCTCGGCGGCGGCGAGCCACTCCCGCCACTGCGTCGCCTGGCTCCGCGCCTGCTCCGCGCGGCGGCGGTCGCCCGCGGCCTCGGCCTTCTCGGCCTGGGCCTCGAACTGGGCCACGCGGTCGCGGAACTGGGCCACCCTGGCCTCGGCCTCGGGGTCGGTGCGCCGCCACTGCCGGTCGCCGGCCTCGCGCACCTTCTCCTCGACGGCGCGCAACCGCGCCTCCAGGGGCCGGACGTCGTCGCGGGGGACCTTGCCGATCTCCTCCCAGCGCTCCTGGATCGCCCGCAGGGCGTTGCGGGCGGCCGCCGGGTCGCTCACGTCGATCTTCTCGGCCTCGGCGAGCAGGGCCCGCTTGGCCGCACCGTTGGCGGCGAACTCGGCGTCGCGCTCGGCGAACACCGCGGAGCGGCGGGCGAAGAACGCGTCCTGGGCGGCGCGGAACCGCTGCCACAGCGCGTCGTCCGCGTCCTTCGGGGCCCGGCCCGCGCCCTTCCACTCCGTCATGAGGTCGCGGAAGCGGGCGGCGGTGGCGCCCCAGTCGTCGGAGTCGGCGAGCTTCTCCGCCTCCAGGGCCAAGTCCTCCTTCTGCGCGCGGGCGACGCCGCGCTGCCGGTCGAGGTCGGCGAAGTGCGAGCCCCGGCGCCGGTTGAACGCCTCCCGGGCGCGCGAGAACCGCTTCCACAGCGCCTCGTCGGTCTTGCGGTCGATGCCGCGGATGCTGCGCCACTCGTCGAGGATCGCGGTGAAGCGGTCGCCCGCCTGCTTCCACTGCGTCGCCTCGGCGGCGAGCGCCTCGGCCTCGGCGGCCAGCTCCTCCTTGCGGGCCACGGCCGCGGCGCGCTGGGCGTCGCGGGCGGAGCGGGCCGCGCCCACGGCCTCCTCGGCGCGGGCGGCCAGCCCGTCCAGGCGCTCGATCAGCCCGGCGACGTCCCCGACGACCGTCGCCTCCTCCAGCCCGGTGCGCAGCACGCGGACGGCGGCCAGGGTCTGCTTCGGGTCGCCCGTGCCGACGTCCAGGCGGGCGGCGACGAGCTCGGTCTCGGTGAGCAGGTCGTCGAACCGGCGGGCGAAGTGCGCGAGGCCCTCCTCCGGGGTCCCGGCCTGCCACGACCCCACGACGCGGTCGCCGTCGGCGGTGCGGACGTGGACGGTGCCGTCGGGGTCGGCCCAGCCCCAGCGGGCCGGGTCGGCACTGGCGACGGGGACGGGGGAGGCCGCGACCGGGGGGACGACGGCGGCCGGGCGGGCGGCCGGGCGGGGCGGACCGGGGCGCACCGCGGGGCGGCCGGGCGGCGGCACCGGACGGGGACCGGGGCGCGGGGCCGGGGCGCCGGCCGGCGGGATCGAGGAGGCCGGGTCGGCGGTCCGCGCGGTCGCGCCGTCGAGCCCCCCGTCCGCCTCGGGCGCGGTCACCGGGTCCGGGGCGGGCTGCGCCGCGTCCGTCCCGGCCGGCTCCACCCCGGTGTCGGCCGCTCCGGCGGCGCCCACCTCGGCGTCGTCCGCGTCCGAGGCGTCGGTGGGGCCCTCCCGCTCGACGGCCGTGCCACCCTCGGGGCCTCGGACGTCGGCGACGTCGACCCCGCCCGTCCCGTCCGCGGGGCCGGTGTCCTCCACGACCGGGGCCGGGCCGGGGTCGGCGGGCGCGGGGTCCGCGGCCGGCGGGGCGGCCGGCACCGCGGCGTCGGCCGCCGCCGTCCCCTCCGGGGAGGTCGTCGCGGTGTCCACCGCGTCCGTCGCTCCGGGGTCGTCCGCGAGGTGCTGCTCCTCCGTGGTCTGCTGCTCCGACACCTGGTCCTCCTGCTCTCACCGGCCCGCCGTCGGGCGGGCGCCCCGCGGGGCGGGGCCGTGCACACGTGGCGGGTCGAGGCGACCGCGCCGTCCGGCGATTCAAGCAGCTCACAGCGTGCGACGGGAACCTCCCGCTCCGTCCGGGCCACGGGCGGGCGACCGGCCGCGTCGACCGGGAGCCCGCGCTAGGGTGCGGCGTGGTCGTCCCGCCCGCCGTGGCCGTGCTCCCCCACCCGCCGCTGCTGGTGCCCGAGCTCGCCGGTTCCGCCGCGGCCGAGACCGCCGACCTGCGCGCGGCCTGCGCCGAGGCGGCGCGCCGGCTCGCCGCCGTCACCACCACGTGGATCGCGGTGGGCGCCGACCCGGGCGGGCGGCGCACCGCGGGGCCGGACGTGCGCGGGACCTTCGCCGGGTTCGGCGTCGACGTCGTCGTGGGCCTGGACCCCGCCGCGACCGCCCCCGTCGAGCCCGACCTGCCGCTGCCGCTGCTCGTCGCCGGGTGGGCCGCGGGACCGGTCGGGGCGCGGGTGCGCGGCGAGCTCGTGGCGCCCGACCTGGCGCCGGAGCGGTGCGCCGCCCTCGGGCGCGCGCTGGCGGGGGAGGGGGCCGGGCTGCTCGTCCTCGGCGACGGCGCGGCGACGCACACCGAGAAGGCCCCCGGCCACCTCGACGAGCGCGCCGGCCCGTTCGACGCGGCCGTCGCGCGGGCGCTGGGCACCGCCGACACCGCCGCCCTGGCCGCGCTCGACCCCGACCTGGCCGCGCAGCTGTGGGCGGCGGGCCGCGCCCCCTGGCAGGTCCTGGCCGGCGCGGCGGCGGGCGCGGCGTGGCGCGCCGAGCTCCTGCACAGCTCGGCCCCCTACGGCGTGGGCTACCACGTGGCGGTGTGGACACCGGCATGACCCGGCTGGTCTGCGTGGTCGGCCCCACCGCCACCGGCAAGTCCGACCTGGCGCTGGCGCTGGCCCGGGAGCTCGGCGGGGAGATCGTCAACGCCGACGCGATGGCGCTCTACCGCGGCATGGACATCGGCACGGCCAAGCCCACGCCCGCGCAGCGCGCGCTCGTGCCCCACCACCTGCTCGACGTGCTCGACGTGCGCGAGACCGCGTCCGTCGCGGCCTACCAGCGCGCCGCCCGCGCCGCCGTCGAGGACGTGCTGGCGCGCGGGCGGACCCCGGTGCTGGCCGGCGGGTCGGGGCTCTACGTCCAGGCGGTCGTCGACGAGCTGGAGTTCCCCGGCACCGACCCGGACCTGCGCGCGGAGCTGGAGGCCGAGCTGGCCGAGCGGGGCCCGGCCGCCCTGCACGCGCGGCTCGCCGCCGTCGACCCCGCCGCGGCCCGGGAGATCCTGCCCGGCAACGGCCGGCGGATCGTGCGCGCGCTGGAGGTGGTCGCGCTGACCGGCCGGCCGTTCCCCGCCCGGTTCCCCGCGGGCGCGGCGCCCCGCTACGACGCGGTGCTGCTCGGTGTCGACCGGGCCACCGCCGAGCTCGACGACCGGGTCGCCCGCCGCGTGGCGCGCATGTTCGCCGCGGGCCTGGTCGACGAGGTGCGCGGCCTGCCCGGCCTCGCCGACGGGCTGACCGCGTCGCGCGCGCTGGGCTACCAGCAGGTGCTCGCCTCCGACCCGGTGACCGCCGCCGCCGACACGGTGCGCGCCACCCGGCGCTTCGTCCGGCGGCAGCGGTCCTGGTTCCGCCGCGACCCCCGCACGACCTGGTACGACGGCGCCGCGCCGGACCTCCTTCGCCGCGCGCACGACGCCGTACGATCCGCCGCGTGGAGTTCAGCAAGGGCCACGGCACCGAGAACGACTTCGTGCTCCTCCCCGACCCCGACGGCGCCCTCGACCTGACCCCGCGGCGCGTCGCGACCCTGTGCGACCGGCACCGCGGCCTGGGCGCGGACGGCGTGCTCCGGGTGGTCCGCTGGGCGGCGCTGGGGGACGGGCCCGCGCCCGAGCCCGGCGTGGAGTGGTTCATGGACTACCGCAACGGCGACGGCACGCTGGCCGAGATGTGCGGCAACGGCGTCCGCGTCTACGCCCGCTACCTGCAGCACCGCGGCTGGCTCCCGGGGCCGGAGTTCCCCCTGGGCACCCGCGGCGGGGTGCGCACCGTGCGCCTGGACCCCGCGGACGACGACGGCGAGGTGTCCGTGGACATGGGCGCCGCGACGGTCGGGGGGACCAGCACCGCGAGCCTCGACGGGCGCGCCTTCCCCGGGGTCGCCGTCGACGTCGGCAACCCGCACCTGGCCTGCGTCACCGACGCCGACGTCGCGGGCCTCGACCTCACCCGCCCGCCGGGCCACGACCCGGCGCTGTTCCCGCGCGGGGTGAACGTCGAGTTCGTGACGCCGCTGCGGGACGGGGGGGTGGCGATGCGCGTGCACGAGCGCGGTGTCGGCGAGACCCGCTCCTGCGGCACCGGCACGGTGGCCGCCGTGGTGGCGGCGCTGCGGCACGCGGGCCGGGAGTCCGGCACGGTCGCCGTCGCGACGCCGGGCGGGCGGCTGCGCGTCACCGTCGGCGACGGCACGACGGTGCTGCACGGGCCCGCGGTGCTGGTCGCCCACGGCGGGCTGACGCCCCGGTGGTGGCGCGGCGCCGGGTGAGGGCCGGCGGGTTGGCCCCGGCCCGCGCCGGGAACAGGTCGCCATGCAGACACGCACGATCGGCAACGGGACCGTCGGCCGCCACGAGGTCGGGGCGATCGGGCTCGGCCTCATGACGTTCGACCAGACCGGGACCCAGCCCCGCGAGCAGCTCCTCGACACCGTCCGCGCCGCCCTCGACGCCGGCGTCACCCTGTTCGACACCGCCGACGCCTACGGGCCCGGCGAGGAGCGCGGGGCTGCCGCGCAGGGCGCCAACGAGGAGCTCGTCGCCGGCCTGCTCGACGAGCTCGGCGTCCGCGACCGCGTCCTGCTCGCCACCAAGGGCGGGCACGTCCGCACCGACGGCGGCGGCTGGGACGTCGACAGCTCCCGCGAGCACCTGCTCGCCGCCGTCGACGACAGCCTGCGCCGCCTCGGCGTGGAGCAGATCGCGCTGTGGCAGCACCACCGGCCCGACCCGTCGGTCGACTACGCGCAGGTCGTCGACACGCTCAAGGAGATCCACGACTCGGGCAAGGTGGGGATGGTCGGGCTGTCCAACGCCGACCCCGGCCAGATCCGGCTGGCCCACGACGTGCTGGGTGACGCCCTGGTCAGCGTGCAGAACCAGTTCTCCCCGGCCTTCCGCTCCAGCCGCCCGGAGATCGACGTGTGCGCCGAGCTGGGCCTGGCGTTCCTGCCCTGGAGCCCGCTGGGCGGGCTGGGCAGCGCCAAGGAGCTGGCCGGGAAGCACCCCGCGTTCGCCGCGGTGGCCGACGAGCTCGGCGTGAGCGCGCAGCAGGTGGCGCTGGCGTGGGAGCTGGCGCAGTCCGAGGTCGTCATCCCCATCCCCGGCGCCAAGCGGCCGACGTCGATCACCGACTCGGCGGCCGCCGCCGACCTGCGGCTCAGCGCCGACCAGCTGGCCCGGCTCGACGGGGAGTGAGCCGTGCACCGGACGGAAACAAAGCCGACACGCACGGTGTTGACGTGGGAGCATGAGCGCCACGATGACTGAACCCGCCACCGCCCGCTTCGACACCAGCCGCGACGACGCCCGCTCGGCCGCCTCGCAGGGCGACTACGAGCTCGAGGAGCGATCCTCCCTCCGCCGCGTCGCCGGGCTGTCCACCGAACTCACCGACGTCACCGAGGTCGAGTACCGGCAGCTGCGCCTCGAGCGCGTCGTGCTCGTCGGGGTCTGGACCACCGGCACCTCCGAGCAGGCCCGCGCCTCGCTGGAGGAGCTGGCCCGCCTCGCCGAGACCGCCGGCTCGCAGGTGCTCGACGGCCTCATCCAGCGCCGTCCGAAGCCCGACCCGGCCACCTACATCGGCTCGGGCAAGGTCGACGAGCTGCGCGACGCCGTGCAGTCCGCCGGCGCCGACACCGTCATCTGCGACGGCGAGCTCTCGCCCGGCCAGCTGCGCCAGCTGGAGGACAAGCTCAAGGTCAAGGTCGTCGACCGCACCGCGCTGATCCTCGACATCTTCGCCCAGCACGCCCGGTCCCGGGACGGCAAGGCGCAGGTCGAGCTGGCCCAGCTGTCCTACCTGCTCCCGCGCCTGCGCGGCTGGGGCGAGGCGCTGTCGCGCCAGGTCGGCGGCCGCGCCGCGGGCGGTGTCGGCATCGGTGGCCGCGGCCCCGGTGAGACGAAGATCGAGCTGGACCGCCGGCGCATCCGCAACCGCATGTCCAAGCTGCGCCGCGAGATCACGGCGATGCGCCAGGTCCGCGACACCCAGCGCGGGTCGCGGCGCCGCAACGAGGTGCCGGGCGTCGCGATCGTCGGCTACACCAACGCCGGCAAGTCCAGCCTGCTCAACGCGCTGACCGACGCCGGTGTGCTCGTCGAGGACGCCCTGTTCGCCACGCTCGACCCGACGACGCGCCGCACCTCCACGGCCGACGGGCGCACCTACACCCTCACCGACACCGTCGGGTTCGTCCGCCACCTGCCCCACCAGCTCGTCGAGGCGTTCCGCTCGACGCTGGAGGAGACCGCGGGCGCCGACCTGCTGGTGCACGTCGTCGACGGGGCCGACCCGCTGCCCGAGGACCAGATCAAGGCCGTGCGCCAGGTGCTGGTCGAGGTCGGGGAGCAGCAGCAGGGGCCGATGCCCCGGGAGCTGGTCGTCGTCAACAAGGTCGACGCCGCCGGCGACCTGCAGCTGGCGCGGCTGCGCCACCTGCTGCCCGACGCCGTGTTCGTCTCCGCGCACCGCGGTGACGGCATCGCCAGGCTCCGCGAGCGCATCGCGGAGCTGCTGCCCCGGCTCGACGTCGACGTCGACGTGCTCGTCCCGTTCACCGACGGGGCGCTCGTCGCCCGCGTGCACGCCGAGGGCGAGGTGCTCACCGAGGAGCACACGCCCGAGGGCACCCGCCTGTCGGCGCGCGTCGGCCCCGAGCTGGCGACGGTGCTCGCGCCGTACGGGCAGGCGGGCGCGGCGCTCTGACGACCGCCCCTGGGCTCGTCCTGGTCGCCGCGCTCCTGGCGACCCCCGCCCCCGCCCCCGCCCCCGCGCCCGCGCCCCTGTGCACGATCACCGACGACCGGCTCTCGGAGCTGTCCGGTCTCGCGGTGCTCGGGTCGCAGGTGTGGGCGGTGGACGACGGCGGCCGCGAGGTCGCCGTGCACCGGCTGGACGAGCGCTGCTCGGTGGTCGAGACGCGCACCGCGGACGTCGACCCCTACGACGTCGAGGACCTCGCCGCCGGGCCCGACGGGGCGCTGTGGGTGGCCGACACCGGCGACAACTCCCGCGACCGCGAGACCGTGGCCGTGGTCGTGCTGCCCGCGACCGGGGACGCCCGCCTGCACCGGCTGACCTACCCCGACGGGCCGCACGACGCCGAGGCCCTGCTCGTGGACTCGTCCGGCGTGCCGCACGTGATCACCAAGGAGGCCGGGGCGGCGACCGGGGTGTACCGCACGGCCGCGCCGCCCGAGGGCCCCGGGCCTACCCCGCTGGAGCGGGTGGGGGAGCTGGTGCTGCCCGCGTCGGAGTCCGAGGGCGGCCCGCTGGGCGACCTCGGCACCCGCACCGTGACGGGCGCGGGCGCGACGGCCGACGGCTCCGTCGTCGCCCTGCGGACCTACACCGACGCCTGGCTCTACGCCGTCCCCGACGGGGACCTCGCCGCCGCCCTCGCCGCCGACCCCGTGCCCGTCCCGCTGCCGAGCGAGCCGCAGGGCGAGGCCGTGGCGTTCGCGGCCGACGGGGCCCTGCTGTCGGCGTCGGAGGCCCGCGGCGGCGAGCCGGGGGAGCTGCGGACCGTCCCCGGGGCCGCCGCGCTGGCGCGCTCCGACCCCGCCGGGGACCGCACCGACCCGGTCGTCGCCGCGCCGGACCCGCCCGCGCCCCCGTGGCTGCCGGGCCTGCTCGGCGCGGGCGCGACCGTCGGGCTCCTGGCCGCGGCCGCCGTCGGGCTGGCCTGGCGGGCCCGGCGCCGCTGACGCCGCCGCTCCCGGCCCGGTGCGCGCACGGTGCCGCCGTCCGCGCACCGCGCCCGGTGCGCGGACGGGCGGGCGGTGCGCGGACCGGGCGCGGCGTCAGAGTCGGCGCAGCACCGCCACCACGCGGCCGAGGACGCTCGCGTCGTCGCCCGGGATCGGGTCGTAGGCGGGGTTGGCCGGCAGCAGCCGGACGCGCCCGTCGCGGCGGCTGAACGTCTTCACCGTGGCCTCGCCGTCGATCATGGCCGCCACGATCTCGCCGTTCTCGGCCACCGGCTGCTGGCGCACGACCACCCAGTCGCCGTCGCGGATCGCGGCGTCGATCATCGAGTCGCCGCGCACGTTGAGCAGGAACAGCGTGCCCTCGCCCACGATCTCGCGCGGCAGCGGGAACACGCTCTCCACGGCCTGCTCGGCCAGGATCGGACCACCGGCGGCGATCGTGCCCAGCAGCGGCACGTAGGCCGCGGCCGGACGCTCCTCGGCGGGCTCGACCACCTCCGCGGCGGCGGGCGCGTCGTCGGGGTGGCGGACGTCGACCGCCCGGGTGCGGTTGGGGTCGCGGCGCAGGTAGCCCTTGCGCTCCAGGGTGCGCAGCTGGTGGTGCACCGACGACGTCGACGTGAGGCCGACGGCGTCACCGATCTCGCGGACGCTCGGCGGGTAGCCGTGCTCGTCCACCCACTCGCGGATGACCCGCAGCACCTTGCGCTGCCGGGGCGTCAGCCGCGGGTCGCGGGTCGCGGGGGCGGCCGTCGCCGTCGCCGTGTCGGGGGCGGGCTCGTCCCGTGCCATGTCGTGGTGCCTCCTCGTCGTCTGCGAACCGGTCGGACGCCGGCTCCCGGTCGTGCCGCGGCGGCGGCTCGCGGGGCGGGCCGCCCAGGTCCGGGCGCGTGTTCCGAACGGTAGCCCCTCGCACCGACCGCGCCAAACACATGTTCGACGACACGCGGGGCGGTCCGCGAGATTGTCGGTGCGGGGTGGTAGACATCGGCCACGTGCACGTTCGAACAGAGTTTCGGAGTCGAAGAGGTGGTCAGGATGGCGGATCTCCAGCTGCTCGACGGACGAGCGGTCGGTGGACCGGACGCGGACCCGGTCGAGGTCGCGCCGCCCCGCGCGGTCGCCGTGCGGCACCTCCGGGTCGTGCCGCCCCCGCAGGCCCCGGTCGACCGCCCGCCCGCGGTGCCCCGGCCGACCCCCGTCCCGGCCGGATCCGCCCGGCCCGCGCCCGCCCGCGCCGCCGGTGCCGCCCCCGCCCCGCGGGTCGACGCCCGGTCCCCGCTCGCGCCGCCGGCCCCCACCCGTTCCGCCCCGACCTCCTCCGCCCCCGCTCACCCCGCCCCGGCGCAACCGCTGCCGGCCCGGCGCCCGTCGGTCCGTCCGCCGGCGCCGCCCGTCCGCCCCGCCGCCGCTCGACCGGGGTCCCGGCGGGTCCTGGTCCGCCCCCGGACGCTGCCCGCGCACATCGTCCGGCGGCGCCGCGTCGCCGCGGCGGTCGGCGTCGCGGCGTTGGCGATGCTCGTCGTGGTGCTGCTGGGGGCGCTGCTCGACGTCGCCGCGGCGGCGCGCGCGGGCGGGACGGAGCCGGGACCGGCCGTCGGACCCTCCTCCACGACGGTGCTGCCGGCGTCCGGACCGGGTCCGCGCTGACGCTCCGCGCACGACACGCCGTGTGACCGGCGGGTCCGTCCCGATCGGGCGACACGAGCCCACCCGTTGGGCACTGGGGTTTCCCCTACCCCCAGATGTTGTGGTTGTATTGCCCCGGCCCGCCCACAGGTGGGGGTCGACGACCGGAAGGGGACCGTCGTGCGCTGCCCGTTCTGCCGACACTCCGAGTGCAAGGTCATCGACTCCCGCGAGGTCGACGAGGGCCAGGCCACCCGCCGCCGCCGCTCCTGCGCCTCCTGCGGCCGGCGGTTCACCACCGTCGAGGAGGCGGTGCTCGCCGTCGTCAAGCGCAGCGGTGTCACCGAACCGTTCAGCCGCGAGAAGGTGGTCGGCGGCGTGCGCCGCGCCTGCCAGGGCCGGCCGGTCGACGAGGACGCGCTGGCCCAGCTCGCCCACCGCGTCGAGGAGGCCGTCCGGGCGGGCGGCACCGCCGAGATCCCCAGCCACGAGGTGGGGCTGGCCATCCTCGGTCCGCTCCGCGAGCTCGACGAGGTGGCCTACCTCCGCTTCGCCAGCGTCTACCGCTCGTTCTCCTCGATAGAGGACTTCGAGAAGGAGATCGCCGACCTGCGCGCCCCGCGCGCCGCCGACACCGGCTGACGGGGCCGCCGCCCGCGCCGTCGCGGGCCCGGCCCGCCAGCACCGACACGACCAGCCACCGCACCGCCGTCACACGAGCGGGTGCCCGGGGCCATCCCGGCGCGCCCGCGGAACCAGGGGAACCACATGACCGAGACCGTCGACACCGGGCGGGGGCGGAAGGCCTCCTCGAAGGACAAGGCCCGACCCGCCGGCCTGACGATCGAGCGCATCCACACCACGCCGGGGGTGCACCCCTACGACGAGGTCACCTGGGAGCGCCGCGACGTCGTCATGACGAACTGGCGCGACGGCACGGTCAACTTCGAGCAGCGGGGCGTCGAGTTCCCGTCCACGTGGTCGGTCAACGCCACGAACATCGTCACCAGCAAGTACTTCCGCGGCGCCGTGGGCTCCCCGCAGCGCGAGTCGAGCCTGCGCCAGCTCATCGACCGCGTGGTGGGCGTCTACCACCGCTCCGGGCTGGAGAACGGCTACTTCGCCACCCCCGCCGACGCCGAGGTCTTCGCCCACGAGCTCACCTGGATGCTGCTGCACCAGGTCTTCAGCTTCAACTCCCCGGTCTGGTTCAACGTCGGCACGAGCAGTCCGCAGCAGGTCAGCGCGTGCTTCATCCTGTCGGTCGACGACACGATGGAGTCGATCCTCAACTGGTACCGGGAGGAGGGCCTGATCTTCAAGGGCGGCTCCGGCGCCGGGTTGAACCTGTCGCGCCTGCGCTCGTCGAAGGAGCTGCTGTCCTCGGGCGGCACCGCCTCGGGCCCGGTGTCGTTCATGCGCGGGGCCGACGCCTCCGCCGGCACCATCAAGTCCGGCGGGGCCACGCGGCGCGCGGCGAAGATGGTCGTGCTCGACGTCGACCACCCCGACATCGAGGAGTTCGTGCAGACCAAGGCCAAGGAGGAGGCCAAGGTCCGGGTGCTGCGCGACGCCGGGTTCGACATGGACCTGGGCGGTGCCGACATCACCTCGGTGCAGTACCAGAACGCCAACAACTCCGTCCGGGTCACCGACGAGTTCATGCGCGCGGTCGAGGCGGGCGGGGAGTTCGGGCTGCGCGGGCGGATGACCGGTGAGGTCATCGAGACCGTCGACGCGCGCAAGCTCTTCCGCGGCATCGCCCAGGCGGCGTGGGAGTGCGCCGACCCCGGCATCCAGTACGACGGCACGATCAACGACTGGCACACCACGCCCGAGTCCGGCCGGATCAACGCGTCCAACCCGTGCAGCGAGTACATGCACCTGGACAACTCCAGCTGCAACCTGGCCAGCCTGAACCTGCTCACCTTCCTGGACCCCGACGGGACGTTCGACGCGGTCCGGTTCCAGCGCTCCGTCGAGCTGATCATCACGGCGATGGACATCTCCATCTGCTTCGCCGACTTCCCGACCGACCCGATCGGCGAGACCACCCGCGCCTTCCGCCAGCTGGGCATCGGCTACGCCAACCTCGGCGCGCTGCTGATGGCCACCGGCCACGCCTACGACTCCGAGGGCGGCCGCTCGATGGCCGCGTCCATCACCTCGCTGATGACCGGCGCGGCGTACAAGCGCTCCGCGGAGCTGGCCGGCGTCGTCGGCCCGTACGCCGGCTACGCCCGCAACGCCGCGTCCCACCAGCGCGTGATGCGCAAGCACGCCGCCGCCAACGACGACGTGCGCGCCTTCCCGGCCAGCGCCGCCATCCAGGAGCGGGCCACCGCGGCCTGGCAGGAGTGCCTGGCGGTCGGTGCGCGCCACGGCTGGCGCAACGCCCAGGCCTCGGTGCTCGCCCCCACCGGCACCATCGGCCTGATGATGGACTGCGACACCACCGGCATCGAGCCCGACCTGGCGCTGGTCAAGTTCAAGAAGCTGGTCGGCGGCGGGTCGATGCAGATCGTCAACCAGACGGTGCCGCGCGCGCTGCGCACCCTGGGCTACCCGGGCGAGCAGGTCGAGGCGATCGTCGAGTTCGTCGGCGAGCACGGCCACGTCGTCGACGCGCCGGGCCTGCGCCCCGAGCACTACGAGGTCTTCGACTGCGCGATGGGCGAGCGCGTGATCCCCGCGATGGGGCACGTCCGGATGATGGCCGCGGTGCAGCCGTTCCTGTCCGGCGCCATCTCCAAGACGGTGAACATGCCGGAGACGGCCACCGTGGAGGACGTCGAGCGGGTCTACCGCGAGGGCTGGCGGCTCGGGCTCAAGGCGCTCGCGATCTACCGCGACAACTGCAAGGTCGGCCAGCCGCTGTCCGCGGGCAAGTCCGCACGGGCGGAGGGGGAGAAGGCCGCGCCCGTGGTCGTCGAGCAGCGCCCGGTGCGCCGCCGCCTGCCGAAGAAGCGCCCGAGCGAGACGGTGTCGTTCACCGTCGGCGGCGCCGAGGGCTACCTCACCGCCGGCTCCTACCCCGACGACGGCCTGGGCGAGATCTTCGTCAAGCTCGGCAAGCAGGGCTCCACGCTCTCGGGCGTGATGGACGCGTTCTCGATGTCCATCTCGGTCGGGCTGCAGTACGGCATCCCGCTGGAGTTCTACGTCTCGAAGTTCTCCAACCTGCGCTTCGAGCCGGCCGGCATGACCGACGACCCGGACGTCCGCATCGCCACCAGCGTGCTGGACTACCTGTTCCGCCGGCTCGCGCTGGACCACCTGCCCTACGAGAAGCGCGCCCAGCTGGGCATCTTCTCCGCCGACGAGCGCACGTCCCAGGTCGCCGACACCTACGGGCCCGACGAGCTGGGCCGCGTCGACGTCGAGGGCCTGCGGATGGGCGTCGAGGCCGCCGCGGCCCCGGCCACCCCGGCCGGGGTCACCCCCGCGCCGGTGGAGGTGGGCAGCTCCACCGAGCTGCTGGAGCTGCGGATGGGCAAGGCGGCCGACGCGCCGCTGTGCATGACCTGCGGCACGAAGATGCGCCCCGCCGGCTCCTGCTACCTGTGCGAGGGCTGCGGCAGCACCAGCGGCTGCAGCTGACCTCCCACGCACTCCGGAGCCGGAACGCTGTCGCCGGTCCTCGGCAGCAGCGTTCCGGCTCCGGAGTGCGGTCGGATCCGGCGCTGCGGACCACCGGGCGCCCGGGCCGGACCCGCGGCCCGGGAGGGACCTAGGGTCGCGCGGGTGCTCACCGACGACGACCCGGACGGCGACTGGACCGCCCCGGGGGTGTACCGCAGCGCCCCCGGTGTCCACCGCATCCCCCTGCCGCTCCCGCAGGACGGGCTGCGGGCGGTGAACGTCTACGCGCTGCCCGACGGCGACGGGTGGACCCTGATCGACTCGGGGTGGGCGCTCGCCGGGTCCCGGGACCTGCTGGCCGCGGCGCTGCGCGAGCTGGGCGCGGGCCTCGGCGACGTGCGGCGGTTCCTCGTCACCCACCTGCACCGCGACCACTACACCCAGGCGGTGGCGCTGCGCCGGGAGTCCGGCGCGCGGATCGCCCTGGGCCGGGGGGAGCGGCCCTCGCTGGAGCACCTGCTGAGCGGCGACCGCGGGCCCCTCGCCGCCCACACCGCGCGGCTGCGGCGCGCCGGGGCGACCGCGCTGGTGCGGCTCGTGGAGGGTCGCCGGCCCGACCCGGGGACCCGGGACGAGTGGGCCGAGCCCGACGTGTGGCTGGCCGACGGGGAGGAGATCGCGGTCGGCGGGAGCCGGCTCACGGCCGTGGAGACGCCGGGCCACACCCGCGGCCACGTCGTCTTCGCCGCCGACGACGCGGGACTGCTGTTCGCCGGCGACCACGTCCTGCCCCGCATCACCCCGTCGATCGGGTTCGAGGCGCTGCCCCCGCCGCGGCCGCTGACGGACTTCCTCACGTCCCTGCAGCTCGTCCGCGACCGCCCGGACGCGGTGCTGCTGCCCGCCCACGGCCCGGTCGGGATGCGGGTGCACGAGCGCGTCGACGCGCTGCTCGCCCACCACGGCCGCCGGCTCGACGCCACCCTCGCCGCCGTCGCGGAGGGGCGCACGACCGCGCACGACGTGGCCGGGGCGCTGCCGTGGACGCGGCACGAGCGCCGGCTGCCGGACCTGGACCCGTTCAACGCGGTGCTGGCGGTGCTGGAGACCCAGGCGCACCTGGACCTGCTCGGCGACCGCGGCGCGGTCCGGGTGTTACCCAGCGACGGCATCGATCACTACACGACGTGGTAACGAATCGACGCACAGTAGGCACCGCCGCCCATGGCCGGACGGCCCGGCCCTACCCTCACGATCATGTCTGCCGTCCGGGGGCGCCTCGTCCTGGTCCTCCTCGTGCTCGTGCTGGGTCTGGGCGGCGTGCTCGCGGCCCGGGAGGGCGCCGCGCAGGTCGTGCCGGTGCCCGCGGCGTCCGTCGCCCCGGGGCCCTGCCCGACCGTCGGGCCGCCGACCACGCCGGAGCGGGGGAGCGTCGGCCTGCCGCCGGGCCTGCGGCTGTGCCCGCAGCGCGCCCCCGGCGTCGGCCCGGTGACGGTCGACGTGCCGGGGGCCGTCCTCGACGGCTGGGACGTCACCGGCGGGATCGTCGTCACCGCCCCCGGGGTGGTCGTGCAGCGCAGCCGCATCACCGGCGACGGCAGCACCGACCACGGCGTCGCCACCGCCGGGGCGGGGTCGGTGCGGGTCCAGGACTCCACCCTCACCGGCCGGTTCCGCGCGGCCGCCCTGGGCGGGGACCGCTGGACCGCCGAGCGCGTCGAGGTCGTCGGCGTGACCGGCGACGGGGCCCACGCCGGGACGGGCAGCCGCCTGCTGGCCAGCGTCCTGCGCGGGTTCGCGCCGGGCGCCGACGTCGACGGGGTCGAGGTGCGCGCCGGGGACGTCCGCATCGAGGACAGCACCGTGCGGATGGGCGGGGACCACCGCAGCGCCGTGCACCTCGCCGCGGTGGAGCCCGGCGACGGACCGGTGCTGCTGCGCCGCAACGTGCTCGGCGGCGGCGGGCACACCGTCGTCCAGCCGGGACCCGACCCCGCGGGCACCGAGCTCCTCGCCAACCGCTTCGCCCGCGACGCCCGGGACGGGCCGCTGCGCCTCGACCCGGCGGCGCGGGAGAGCGAGAGCACCTACCTGGACGGGGCTCCGGTGGTGCGCTCCTGAGGCGACGACACGCCGGACCCCGGACTGGCCCGCCGCCGGGCGACCGGGCACACTGACCGCGCAACATCCGCTCCCGACCCAGCTCCACCCGCAGGCGCCACGGCACCGAGGACGTAGGGGAAGACGATCCTCGTCGACGTTGGAGGTCTGCAGTGAACGCACGCGGCGTGGTCTTCGTCCACTCGTCGCCGACTGCGGTCTGCCCGCACGTCGAGTGGGCGATCTCCGGCGTGCTCGCGGAACGGGTGTCCCTGCAGTGGACCCCGCAGGCCGCCTCGCCCGGCCAGATGCGCGCGGAGTGCACCTGGTCGGCCCCCGCCGGCAGCGGCGGTGCGCTGGCCGGGGCCCTGCGGGCCTGGCCGATGCTGCGCTTCGAGGTGACCGAGGAGCCCACCCCCGGCGTGGACGGCGAGCGGTTCTGCCACGTGCCCGCGCTCGGCCTGTGGAGCGGGCGCACCAGCGCCAACGGCGACATCGTGCTGCCCGAGGACCAGCTGCGCTCGCTCATGGCCCGGTCGAGCCCGGGCCAGCTCCCCGGGCGGCTGCACGAGCTGCTCGGCACGGAGTGGGACGAGGCGCTGGAGCCCTTCCGCCTGGCCGGCGACGGGGCCCCGGTGACCTGGCTGCACCGCGTCGGCTGACCCGCTGCCAGACTGACCCGATGGACGCTGGGTCGACGGCTCCCGGGTGGGCCGCTCCCGGTCGACGGGCACCGCGGTGACCGGGCTCCCGCGGAGCACGCTCGCGGCCCTGGTCGTGCTCGCCCTGCTGCTCGGGGCCGGCCTCGGGCTGGCGGCGCTGCGGCGCGGCGCGCCCGAGGCGGGGCCGGCGGTGCCGCTGCGCGAGGCCCGCACCCCGCCGGTGGACCCGGCGGACCCCGGCCCCGCCGTCGTGGAGCTGTCCGCGGACGCCCGGACCCACCCGGTGGCCGAGCTGGTGAGCGAGCAGCTCCGCGAGCACTTCGAGGCGATCAACACCCGCGACTACGCGCGCTGGGCGGGCACCGTCGCCCCGGAGCGGAGCGCGGCGCTGCCCGAGGAGCAGTGGCAGCTCGAGTACGGGTCCACGCGGGACGGGACGATCCGGATCGACCGCATCGACGACCTGCCCGGCCGGCGGGTGCTCGTCCGCGTGCGGTTCGTCAGCGTCCAGGACCCCGAGCAGGCGCCCGCGGAGGCGCGGGCGGGCCGCCTCTGCTGGCGCAGCAGCCTGCCGATGAGCGGCGTGCCCCCCCGGATCGAGCCGACCGGGACGAACTCCTCGACCCCGCAGCCCTGCTGACGGCACCCCGGGGCGGGCCCCGGGGTGCCGCGCGGGTCAGCGGGTGAAGGTCAGGGCCACGTTGTGGCCGCCGAACCCGAACGAGTCGTTGACGGCCGCGGTGATGTCCAGCTTCCGGGGCTCGCCGGCGACGACGTCCAGCTCGACGCCCGGGTCCTTGTCCTCGAGGTTGAGCGTGGCGGGCACGATGCCCTCCTTGATCGAGAGCAGCGCGATGATGCTCTCGACCGCGCCCGCCGCGCCGACGAGGTGCCCCAGCGCCGACTTCGGCGCGGTGAGCACCGGGTGGTCGCCGATCGCCTTGCGCACGGCCCGGGTCTCGCCGACGTCGCCGGCCACGGTGGACGTGGCGTGGCAGTTGACGTGGGTGACGTCCGCGGCGTCGATCCCCGCGCTGGCCAGGGACTTGCGGATCGCCGCCGCCTGCCCCGTGCCGTCGGGCTCGGGGCCGGTGATGTGGTAGGCGTCGGCGGTGATGCCGGCGCCGGCCAGCCGCCCGTGCACGGTGGCCCCGCGCGCGGCCGCGAACTCCGCCCGCTCCAGCACGACGATGCCCGCGCCCTCGCCGAGCACGAACCCGTCCCGGCCGGTGTCGAAGGGCCGCGACGCCCGCTCCGGGTCGTCGTTGCGCTGCGACAGCGTGCGGGCCTGCACGAACCCGGCCACGGTGATGCCGGTGATGCAGGCCTCCGCGCCGCCGGCCACCACCACGTCGACCTCGCCGGCGCGCAGCAGCCGCAGGCCCCAGGCCAGCGCCTCCGCCCCGGACGCGCACGCCGAGACCGGCGCGTGCACCCCGGCGCGGGCCCCGAGCTCCAGTCCGACCCAGGCCGCCGGCCCGTTCGGCATCAGCATCGGGACGGTCAGCGGGGACACCTTGCGCAGCCCCGGGCCCTCCAGCAGGTCGTCCTGGTCGAGCAGGGTGACCGCGCCGCCGATGCCGGTGCCGACGACGACGGCGAGCCGCTCCGGGTCGACCTCGGGCGACCCGGCGTGCGCCCACGCCTCCTTGGCCGCCACCAGCGCCACCTGCTCGCAGCGGTCCAGCCGGCGCGCCTGCACCCGCGGGATCGTCTCCAGCGGCGACACGGCCAGCGGCGAGGCGATCTTCACCGGCAGGTCGTGCCGGGTGACCCACTCGTGCTCGTCGTCGTCGATGCGGCGCACGCCCGAGCGCCCGGCGAGCAGCGCCTCCCAGGTGGACGCGACGTCGCCGCCCAGCGGGGTGGTCGCCCCCAGCCCGGTGACGACGACCTCGACCTGACTCATGGTTCCTCCGTCGCGGAGCGGGTGCTCCCCGTCACTGGTTCTTCGCGATGTAGTCCACGGCGTCACCGACGTTCTTGAGCTCGGCCAGCTGGTCGTCGGGGATCTTCACGCCGAACTTGTCCTCGGCCTGCACGGCGATCTCCACCATCGACAGCGAGTCGATGTCGAGGTCGTCGACGAACGACTTGTCCGCGGTGACCTCGGCGGTGTCGATGCCCGCGACCTCCTCGACGATCTCGGCGAGGCCGGACAGGATCTCGGCGTTGTCAGCCATGGTGTTTCTCCTTCTCAGGGGGACGGTGACGGGAAGCGGACGACCTGGGCCGCGTACGACAGGCCCGCGCCGAAGCCTACGAGCAGCACGGTGTCGCCGGGGCGCACCCGCCCGTCGGCGCGCATGTGGTCCAGGGCGAGGGGGATCGACGCCGACGACGTGTTGCCGGAGTGCACGATGTCGTCGGCGACGCGCATGTCGTCGCGGGCCCCGCGGGCGCGCAGCTTCTTGGCCAGCGCCTCGATGATCCGCAGGTTGGCCTGGTGCGGCACCAGGACGTCGATGTCGCCGGGGGTGAGCCCGGCGCGCTCGATCGCCTCCAGCGCCACCGGCGCCACCTGCGTGGTGGCCCAGCGGAACACGGCCTGGCCCTCCTGGTGCAGGGCGCCGCCGGACCGGGAGGCGCGGCCGTGGTCGATGGCGATCGCGTGGGCCAGCTCGCCCGCGCTGCCCCAGGCCAGCGGGCCGATGCCGACCGACTCCGCGTCCGGCGCGGCGCCGACCACCGCCGCGCCGGCGCCGTCGGCGAAGATGATCGCGGTGGAGCGGTCGGTCCAGTCCAGCCAGTCCGACAGCTTCTCCGCGCCGATCACCAGGACGGTGCGGGAGGTGCCGGCGCGCACGAGGTCCGCGGCGGTGCCGAGCGCGTAGCAGAACCCGGCGCAGGCGGCGTTGACGTCGAACGCGGCCCGGGCGTGCACCCCGATCCGCTCGGCGGTCTGCGCGGCGGCGTTGGGGATGGCGTCGGGCATCGTGCAGGTGGCGACGATGGTGGTGTCGATGGCGGCGGGCTCCAGCCCGGCGTCCTTGACGGCGCGGCTGCCCGCCTCCGCGGCCATGTCCACCAGCGACAGCTCGGCCGGGGCGATGCGGCGGCTCACGATGCCGACGCGCTCGCGGATCCAGCGGTCGTCGGTGTCCATGTGCCGGGTGAGGTCGTCGTTGGTGACGACGTCCTCGGGCTGGGTGCTGCCCAGCCCGAGGAGCCGGGCGCCGGGCGCCGGGGTCGGGAGGAGGAACGCGCTCACGACTCCGCTCCGATCTTCTCGAGGTCGGCCGGCGTCTTCACGGCCGTGGTGGCGGTGCCCCGCAGCGCCCGCTTGACCAGCCCGGTGAGGGCCCCGGCGGGCGGCAGCTCGGCGGTGGCGGTGACCCCGAGGTCGCGCAGCCCGTCCATGCAGGCGTCCCAGCGGACGGGGCGGGTGACCTGGTCGACCAGCCGGCGCAGGGCCTCGGCGCCGTCGCCGACGACCGCGCCGTCGGCGTTGGACAGCAGCGGGCGCGCCGGGTCGTGCGCGGTGACCCCGGCCGCGTGGGCCCGCAGGGCCTCCTGGGCGGGGGCCATGAAGCGGGTGTGGAACGCCCCGGCGACCGCCAGCGGCACGACCCGCGCCTTCTCGGGCGGGCCCTCGGCCAGGGCGGCGAGCGCGGCGACGGGCCCGGCCGCGACGACCTGGCCCGCGCCGTTGCGGTTGGCGGCGTCCAGCCCCAGCTCGGCCAGCCGGGCCAGCACGGCGTCGGGGTCGCCGCCGAGGACGGCGCTCATGCCCGTCTCCTCCAGCGCGCACGCCGCGGCCATCTCCCGGCCGCGGACGGCGGCGAAGGCCACGGCGTCGTCCGGGGTGAGCACGCCCGCCACGGCGGCCGCGGCGATCTCCCCGACCGAGTGCCCGGCGACGGGGGCGCCGGCCGGCACCCGCCCCTCGAGCCGGGCGGCGGCCAGCAGCGACGCGGCGACGACGAGCGGCTGCGTCACGGCCGTGTCCCTGATCTCCTCGGCGGTCGCCGTGGTGCCCAGGCGCACCAGGTCGAGCCCGGCGACCTCCGACCAGGCGGACAGCTGCTTCTCGGCCTCCGGCTCGTCGAGCCACGGGGCCAGCATGCCGGGGGTCTGGGAGCCCTGTCCGGGGGCGAGCAGCGCGATCACGGGCCCCACCCAACACCCTCACCGGGGCCCACGGGGATACCGCCGGGCACCAACTCTCGCCGATGCGGTTGTGGAGGACCTCCAAGCCGGGCGCCGATCGTCACGCAGTCACCTCCGTCACACGGCCTCCTCGTTGTAGGGGTCCAACCGGGCGGCGACGAGCGCTGTGCGCAGCACCTGCGCGTCCCGCGGATCGGCGGGTACCCGCCCGGTGACCTCGCCCACACGTCGGAGGCGGTACCGGACGGTGTTGGGGTGCACGAACAGCGCGCGGGCGCAGGCCTCCAGCACGCCGCCCCCGTCGAGGTAGGCCGTCAGGGTCGCGAGCAGCTCGCCCCCGGCGGCCCGCAGCGGCGCGACGACGGTCTCGACGAGCGCGCGGTGCGCCAGCGGGTCCCCGGTGATCGCCCGCTCGGGCAGCAGGTCGTCGGCGGCCACCGGCCGCGGGGCGTCCGGCCGCCCCGGCGCGGCGCGCAGCCCCGCGAACGCCTCCCGCGCGCTGGCGTGCGCGTCGGCCAGGCCCGCGACCAGCGGACCCACGACCACGGGACCGGGGCCGAACCCCTCGGCCAGCCGGCCGAGGTCGGCGGGCCCGGTGCCCGGCACCGGCCCGGAGACCAGCACGACCAGCCGGCTGCCCTGCACCCCGACCAGCACGGCGCGCCGGTCGCGCGCGGCGTGCCGGCGCAGCTCGCCCGCGCGGTCCTCGGGCCCGTCCGGGGCCGGCGCGCCCACCGCGGCCCGCAGGGGAGCGGTCGGGTCGAACCCCAGGGCCGAGGCCCGCGACACCATCGCGTCGTCGGCCTCGCCCCGCACCACGGCGTCGACGACCAGCGCCTCCAGCCGCGCGTCCCAGGCGCCGCGCGTCTCGGCGGCCTGGGCGTAGACGGTCGCGGCGGCGAAGGCGATCTCGCGGCCGAACCGCAGGACGCCCTCGACGAGCACCCGGCGCTCGTGGTCGTCGGCGGCGAGCGGCGGGAGGTGCTCCTCGAACACCTCCGTCGCGATCCGGACCAGGTCGACGGTCTGGCGCAGCGACAGCCGCCGCGCCAGGTCGCGCGGGGCGATGCGGAACGCGTCGGCGGTGAGCCGGATCGCCTCACCGGGCCGGGTGAGCCAGGCGACGAAGTTCGCCACCCCGGTCTGGGTGACCAGCAGGACGCCCGCGCGCTGCTCGGCGGGCAGGCGCACGAACCAGTCCAGGCGGGTCTGCATGACCGCCAGGCAGTCCGCCGCCAGCCGGCCCGAAGCGAGCTCGAGGCGGCGGACCGTGGCCGCGGACACCGGACTCACGCAGCCTCCTCGCCCACGGTCGGCAGCATGGCACGCTGCGGACGGGCCGGGAATGCGCGCGCCGCCCGGGTCATTGCTGATGCAACTACTTCGGGAGGTTCTCGTGACCCTGACCGCGTCCGTCGACGTCCGCCGCGCCGCCGACCGGTTCCGCACCGGCACGGCCTGGCTCGACTCGCACCACAGCTTCTCGTTCGGGCCGCACTACGACCCGGCCAACACCCACTTCGGCGTGCTCATGGTGAGCAACGACGACGTCGTGCGGGCCGGCACCGGGTTCGACACGCACCCGCACCGGGACATGGAGATCGTCACCTGGGTCCTGGACGGCTCGCTGGTCCACCAGGACTCCACCGGCCACCACGGCCTGATCCACCCCGGGCTGGCCCAGCGGATGAGCGCGGGCACCGGGATCCTGCACAGCGAGAAGAACGACGCGGTGGGGGAGACCCGCGACGTGCACTTCGTGCAGATGTGGGTGGTGCCCGACAGCTCCGGCGTCGAGCCCGGCTACGAGCAGCTCGACATCACCGGGGAGCTCGACCGCGGCGGCCTGGTCGTGGTCGCGTCGGGCCGGCCGGAGCACGCCGGCGACCGCGCGATCGCGATCCGCCAGCGGCACGCGGCGCTGCACGCCGCCCGGCTCCGACCGGGGGCCGCGACCGTCCTGCCGACCTCCCCGCTCGCGCACCTGTTCGTGGCGCGCGGCGGGGTGGAGCTGGAGGGGGCGGGCCCCCTGGTCGCCGGGGACTCCGCCCGGATCACCGTCGCCGAGGGGCAGCGGGTCACCGCGGGTCCGGACGGGGCCGAGGTGCTCGTGTGGGAGATGCACGCGGCCCTGGGGTGACCCCAGGGCCGCGTGCGGAGGTCGGCGGCCCTACAGCGGCTGGACGCCGGTGGCCTGCGGCCCCTTCTGGCCCTGCTCGATGTCGAACGACACGCGCTGGCCCTCGTCGAGGCTCTTGTAGCCGTTGGTCTGGATTGCCGAGTAGTGCACGAACACGTCCGCGCCACCACCGTCAGGAGCGAGGAAGCCGTAGCCCTTCTCGCTGTTGAACCACTTGACGGTGCCTTCTGCCATTCCTGCTCTCCTACCTACCGTGTCCCGGGGCACTCGCCCCCGGGCCGTCGGGGCGGAGCGTATCGCGAACTCGGCGCCCTGCCGAGACCCAAATGACCAGTGGTTTCACCGGCGGGGCGCCGAGTGCGGGCGATCAGCGCCCCGCTCAGGCGACCCCGGCGTCGGTCGTCTGGGGCCCGGCCGCCTGCGGGTCGTCGATGCGGTACTTGTCGGCCGCCTCGGCGACCACGGCCCGGTCGACCTCGCCCCGGGCGGCCAGCGACGCCAGCGCGGCGACGGTGATCGACTCCGGGTCGACGTTGAAGTGCCGGCGCACCGCGGGGCGGGTGTCGGACAGCCCGAACCCGTCGGTGCCGAGCGTCGTGAACGGGGCCGGCACCCACTGGCGCACCAGGTCGGGCACCGCGCTCATCCAGTCCGACACCGCGACGACGGGGGCGTCGGTGCCCTCCAGCGCCGTGGTGACGTAGGGCGTGCGCCGCTCCGCGTCGGGGTGGACGAGGTTGTGGCGCTCGCAGTCGACCCCGTCGCGGCGCAGCTCGCCCCAGCTCGTCACCGACCACACCTCGGCGCCCACGCCCCACTGCTGCGCGAGCATGTCGCGCGCCTGCAGCGCCCACGGCACCGACACCCCCGAGGCCAGCAGGCGCACCTGCGGGCCGTCCGGCTTGCCGGAGGGGGCGTAGCGGTAGAGCCCGCGCAGCACGGCGGCCACGTCGAGGTCCTCGGGCTCGGCCGGCTGCGGGTAGGGCTCGTTGTAGACCGTGAGGTAGTACATGAGGTTCTCGCCCTCGAGGACCTCGCTGCCCTCGCCGTACATCCGCTGCAGCCCGTCGCGCACGATGTGGGCGATCTCGAAGGAGAACGCCGGGTCGTAGGCGACCACGGCCGGGTTGGTGTGGGCGAGCAGCAGCGAGTGCCCGTCGTTGTGCTGCAGGCCCTCGCCGGTGAGCGTGGTGCGCCCGGCGGTGGCCCCGACGAGGAACCCGCGCGCCATCTGGTCCGCGGCGGCCCAGATCGAGTCGCCGGTGCGCTGGAAGCCGAACATCGAGTAGAAGACGTACACCGGGATCATCGGCTGGCCGTGGGTGGCGTACGCCGAGCCGGCCGCGGTGAACGAGCCCACCGAGCCGGCCTCGTTGATGCCCTCGTGCAGCAGCTGGCCCTGCTCGGACTCGCGGTAGGCGAGCATCAGCGAGGCGTCGACCGAGGTGTACTGCTGGCCGTTCGGGTTGTAGATCTTCTGCGTCGGGAACATCGAGTCCATCCCGAACGTGCGCGCCTCGTCCGGGATGATCGGCACGATCCGGCCGCCCATCCCCTTGTCCTTGACGAGCTCGCGCAGCAGCCGGACGAACGCCATCGTCGTGGCGACGTCCTGCTTGCCCGAGCCCTTGCGCAGGTAGCTGTAGACGGGGTCGCCGGGCAGCACGAGCGGCTTCGCGGTGATCCTGCGGCTGGGCACGGGCCCGCCGAGCTTGCGGCGGCGCTCCCGCATGTACTGCAGCGCGTCGTCGGACTCGCCCGGGTGGTAGTAGGGCGGCAGGTACGGGTCGGCCTCGAGCTGGGCGTCGCTGATCGGGATCCGCTGGGAGTCGCGGAAGGCCTTGAGGTCGTCCAGCGAGAGCTTCTTCATCTGGTGAGTGGCGTTGCGGCCGGCGAAGTGCGAGCCCAGCCCGTAGCCCTTGATCGTCTTCGCGAGGATGACGGTCGGCTGGCCGGAGTGCTCCATCGCCGCCTTGTAGGCCGCGTGCACCTTGCGGTAGTCGTGCCCGCCGCGCTTGAGGTTCCAGATCTGCTCGTCGCTCATCGGCTCGACGAGGGCCTTGGTGCGCGGGTCGCGGCCGAAGAAGTGGTCGCGGACGTAGGCGCCGTCGTTGGCCTTGTAGGTCTGGAAGTCGCCGTCGGGCGTGGTGTTCATCAGGTTGATCAGGGCGCCGTCGCGGTCGGCGTGCAGCAGGCCGTCCCACTCGCGGCCCCAGATCACCTTGATGACGTTCCAGCCGGCGCCACGGAAGAACGACTCCAGCTCCTGGATGATCTTGCCGTTGCCGCGGACCGGCCCGTCGAGGCGCTGCAGGTTGCAGTTGATGACGAACGTGAGGTTGTCCAGGCCCTCGGTCGCCGCGATGTGGATCAGGCCGCGGCTCTCCGGCTCGTCCATCTCGCCGTCGCCGAGGAACGCCCAGACGTGCTGGTCGCCCTTGTGCTCGCCCTTGTGGTCGCTGAAGCCGCGCGCGTCGAGGTAGCGGTTGAACCGCGCCTGCATGATCGCGTTCATCGGGCCCAGGCCCATGGAGACCGTGGGGAACTCCCAGAAGTCCGGCATGAGCCGCGGGTGCGGGTAGGACGGCAGGCCGCGGCCCGGCCCCCCGTGGGAGAGCTCCTGGCGGAAGCCGTCGAGGCGGTCCTCGGTCAGGCGGCCCTCGAGGTAGGCGCGGGCGTACACGCCCGGGGAGGCGTGGCCCTGGATGTAGACCTGGTCACCCCCGCCCGGGTGGTCCTTGCCGCGGAAGAAGTGGTTGAAGCCGACCTCGTAGAGCGTCGCCGAGCTCGCGTAGGTGGAGATGTGCCCGCCGACCGAGATGCCCGGGCGCTGCGCGCGGTGCACGGTCATGGCCGCGTTCCACCGGATCCAGCGGCGGTAGGCGCGCTCCGCCTCCTCGTCGCCGGGGAACCACGGCTCGCGGTCGGTGGGGATGGTGTTGACGTAGTCGGTGCTGGTCAGCGAGGGGACACCGACGTGCCGCTCGCGGGCGCGCTGCAGCATCCGCAGCATCAGGTAGCGCGCCCGCTGCTGCCCCGCCGCGTCGAGCACCGCGTCGAAGGAGTCCAGCCACTCGGCGGTCTCCTCCGGGTCGATGTCGGGCAGGTGCGCGGCGAGTCCGTCCCGGATGACGTGCACGCGCGAGGGTGTCTGGCCGTTCAAGGGATCTCCCTGCTGGGCACGGATGGGCATGTCATCCCCTATCGTGCCCTCTGCACCGCGATCGCGTCCCCACGGGAGGCGATCGGGTAACGAGTGGTTGCGCGGGCGCGAGTCCCGTGTTCCGATTCCGCATCCGTTGTACGAGGAGAGGGGTACCCAGGCGTGGTCGCCGCGGCCGACATCGCGGGCAGGCTCGGCGTGGAGCCGGGCATGGTCGTCCAGGAACTCGGGTATGACGACGACGTCGACGAGGCGGTGCGCGACGCCGTCGAGGAGCGGGCGGGAGACGAGCTCCTCGACGAGGACGCCCACGACGTGGTCGACCTCGTCATCATGTGGTGGCGGGAGGGCGACGGCGACCTCGTCGACGCGCTCGTCGACGCCGGCACCTCGCTCGCCGAGAGCGGCGTGATCTGGGTGCTCACCCCCAAGACCGGCAAGCCCGGTCACGTGGAGCCCAGCGAGATCGCCGAGGCCGCCCCGACGGCCGGGCTCTCGCAGACCTCCAACGTCAGCGTCAGCGAGCGCTGGGCGGGTGCCCGCCTCGTCGCCCCGAAGGCGGCGCGCACGCGACGCTGAGACCCTCCCCCCGACCGGCCCGGCCCGACCTCACCCGGGGGGCGGGGCCGTCGTGCCCCGCACCACCAGCTCGGTGGACACCGTCAGCTGGGTGGGCGGGGCCGCCGGGTCGGCCAGGGCGGTGAGCAGCATCTCCGCCGCCAGCGCGCCCTGGAGCTCCACGGGCTGGGCCACGGTGGTGAGGTCGAACAGCTCGGCCATCTCGTGGTCGTCGATGCCCACCACCGACAGGTCCTCCGGCACGCGCAGCCCGGCGCGGCGGGCGGTCCACGCGGCGGCGATCGCCATCTCGTCCGACGCGGCGAACACCGCCGTCGGGCGCCGCGCCAGCGCCAGCAGGCGCGCGGTGCCGGCCTTGCCCCCGGACACCGTGAACCCGCCGGTCTCGTCGAGCTCGGAGACCTCGTCGGCGCCCCACCGCCCGGCCGTGCGCAGCGCGTCGCGCCAGCCGGCCTGCCGGTCGATCGCCGCGCTGGCGTGCAGCACGTCGTCGGGGTGGCCGCCGAGGAACCCGATGCGCCGGTGCCCGAGCGCGATGAGGTGGTCCATCGCGCGGCGGGCCGCCCCGTAGTCGTCGATGCGCACACTCGACCAGCCCGGCACCGCCATGCCCACGATCGCGACCGGCCCCCCGGCGGCGGACAGGGCGTCCTGCTCCGCGCGGCTGGGCTGCAGGCCCAGCACGAGCACGCCGTCCACCCGCTTGCGCAGCAGGTCGCCGGAGAACGCCCGCCGCCGCTCGGAGGCGTCGGTGCCCAGGCTGTAGAGCAGCAGGTCGTAGCCCGCCGCCCGCAGCATCTCCTCCGCGGCGTGCACCACGCCGGAGAAGAACCACCGGTTGACGAACGGCGCCACCACGCCGATCGCCATGGTCCGGCCGCTGGCCAGGCCGGCGGCGCCGGGCGAGGCGACGTAGCGGAGGCTCGTCGCCGCGTCCAGCACCCGGCGCCGGGTGGCCTCGGAGACCCGGGGCTGCCCGTGCAGGGCGCGGGACACGGTGGCGATGGAGACGCCGGCCGCCTCCGCCACGTCGCGGATCGTACTCATCACGGGGCCCCCCGACCCTGGAGCGTCAGCCCTTGACGCTGCCCGCCAGGAGGCCGCGGACGAAGAAGCGCTGCAGGGACAGGAACACGACCAGCGGGACGACGATCGAGACGAACGCGCCCGCGGCGAGCAGGTAGTAGTCCCCGCCGCGCGTGCCCGTCAGCTCCGCCACGCGCACCGTGAGCGGCGCCACGTCCTGCTGCCCGCCCGCGAAGGTGAGGGCGACGAGCAGGTCGTTCCAGACCCACAGGAACTGGAACACGCCGAACGCCGCGATCGCCGGCTTCATCAGCGGCAGCATGATCCGCGTGAAGATGCGGACGTGCCCCGCCCCGTCGACGCGCGCGGCCTCGACGAGCTCGGCCGGGATGTCGCGCATCGAGTTGTGCAGCAGGAAGATCGCCAGCGGCAGCGCGAAGATCGAGTGGGAGATCCACACGGTCCAGTACGTGCCGTTGAGCCCGGACAGGACGTAGAGCTCCAGCAGCGGGATGAGCGCCACCTGCAGCGGCACGATCTGCAGCGCGAACACCGCGACGAACAGCCAGTCGCGTCCCGGGAACTGCATCCAGGCGAACGCGTAGGACGCCACCGTGGCCAGCGCGATCGGGATGAGCACGGCCGGGATGGTGATGATGATGGAGTTGACGAAGTAGTTCGCCAGCTCCGTCTGCCCGCCGAACAGCACCTCGTCGTAGTTGTCGAGGGTGAACGACGGGTCGGTGAACACCGTCCACCAGCCCGTGTTGCGGACGTCGCGCTCCGGCCGGAACGAGGTGACCAGCAGCCCGAAGGTGGGCAGCGTCCACAGCACGGCGATGACGATCGCGGCGACGGACGCCCACGGGGAGGTGAGCCCCTTCTTCGCGACCGAGGACCGGCTGGGCGGGGCGGCCACCAGGCCGGGGGTGGTGGTCCCCGGAGCGGCCTCCGGGACCCTGTTGACCACGGTCATCGCGCATCCACCTTCCGCATCTGGCGCACGTTGTAGATCACGATCGGCAGCACGAGGATGAACAGGAGGATCGCGAGCGCCGAGCCGAGGCCGAAGTCCGAGGACCGGAAGCTCTGCGCGTAGAACTCGTTCGCCACCACCGACGTGCCGAACTGGCCGCCGGTCATGGTCCGGACGATGTCGAAGACCTTCAGCACGCCGATGGCGATGGTCGTCAGCACCACGACCACGGCGGGGCGGATGCTCGGCAGGGTGATGGAGAAGAACATCCGGAGCCCGCCGACACCGTCGAGGCGGGCGGCCTCGACGATGTCGTCCGGGATGGCCTTGATGGCCGCGGAGAGCACCGTCATCGCGAAACCGGCCTGGATCCAGATCATGACGACGATCAGCAGGAAGGTGTTCAGCGGTTCAATCACCAGGAGGTTCTGCGGATCACCGCCCGACCACTGGATCAGCTGGTTGACCAGGCCGATCTGCTGCGTCGGCTCGCCGTCGACCAGGCGGACCTGCTTGTAGTCGTAGAGGAACTTCCAGATCACCGACGCCCCGACGAACGAGATCGCCATGGGCAGGAAGATCAGGGCCTTGGCGAAGTTCTCGACCCGGGAGCGGTCGATGAGCACCGCGTAGACCAGGCCGATCGCCGTCGCGAGGACGGGGGTGATGAGCACCCAGAGCGCGGTGTTGCGCAGCACCAGCAGCAGGTCGGGCTGGGTGAACACGCGCAGGTAGTTGTCCAGCCCGACGAAGGTCGTCGAGTTGGCGTTCTGGAAGGACTGGAACAGGGTGCGCAGCGCCGGGTAGATCAACCCGACGAGCAGCAGCAGCACCGCGGGCACGACGAACGCGTACCCCTGGAGCCAGTCGGCTCGCCGGCCGCGCGCGCGGTCGGCGATCAGCAGCACGACCGCCATGACCAGCGCGAACAGCGCGACCGCGACGACCAGCTGGAAGATCTTGTCGAGCAGGGTCATGACGACCTCCAGAGGGGACCGGGGACGGGCCCGCGGGTGCGGACCCGTCCCCGGTGCGGGGCCAGGGGCCTAGCTGCTACTGCTGCGGCCAGGTGTTCTCGACCTGGGTCAGGACCTCCTGGGTGCTCGCCCCGGTGATCCAGTTCGTCATCGCGGTCCAGAAGGTGCCCGAACCGACCGCACCCGGCATCAGGTCCGAGCCGTCGAAGCGGTACACCGCCGCCGGGTCCTGCAGGATCTCGACCGAGCGCTGGTCGATCGGGCTGCTCAGCAGGCTCGCGTCGAGCCCGCTGTTGGCGCTGAGCCACCCGGTCTGGCCCAGCTCCGAGGTGGCGCGGGCCTTCTCGTTGCTCCAGGTGTCCGAGGCGAGGAAGGCCTGGAACGCCGCGACCTCGGGGGCCTCGCGGAACGCGGTCACGAACTCGCCGCCCACGAGGATGGCCTCGTCGGCCGCGGGGTCGATCGGGGGCAGCGGGAAGGCGAAGACCTCGCCGTTCTCGGAGACGTCGGTGCCGTCGGGCCAGTTGGCCGCGTAGAAGTTGGCCTGGCGGTGCATGAAGCAGGCGCCGTCGAGGATCGGCAGGCCGGCGTCGCTGAACGCGGTGGTCGCGATCGCGGTGGGGTCACCGACGTAGGTCGGGTTCTTGAGGATGCTGCCGACCTGGTCGACCGCCTCCACGACCTGCGGGTCGTTGAAGGGGATCTCGTGGGCGACCCACTGGTCGTACACCTCGGGGCCCGCGGTGCGCAGCAGCGCGTCCTCGGTGAAGTCGGTGAGCGGCCAGCCGGTGGCGTCACCGGACTCGATGCCCGCGCACCAGGGCGTGTTGCCCTCCTGCGCGATGCGGTCCGACAGCGCGATCATCTCGTCCCACGTGGTGGGGACGGTGTAGCCGCGCTCGGCGAACTGCTGGGGGGAGTACCAGACGAAGGACTTGACGTTCGCGCTCAGCGGCGTGCCGTAGAGCGTCCCGTCGACCGAGCCGGCCTCGCGGTAGGTCTCCGGGAAGAACCGGTCGACGTTCGCCGACGCCTCCGCGGACGCGGGGACCACGGACTGCGTGTCGCGCACGAGGGTGGCGAGCAGGCCGGGCTGCGGGATGAAGGCGATGTCGGGGGCGTTGCCGCCCTGCACGCGCACCTGCAGCTGGGCCTCGAACTCCCGGCTGCCCTCGTACTCGATGGTGGCGCCGGTGCAGTTCTCGAACGCGTCGAAGGAGGCCTCGTAGGACTGGCTCTCCGGGTCGACGATGGACGTGTAGACGGTGACCGTGGTGTTCGCCAGGTCGCCGTAGGCCTCGTAGGCGGCGCACTCCGGGCCGCCGCCTGCGGCCTGGCCGCCGCCTCCGCCGCCACCGCCGCTGGCGGCGGGGCTACCGCCGCAGGCAGCGAGGACGAGGCTCAAGCCGAGTGCACCGGACACCGCCGCGATCGTGCGGGGCGACCGGCGGGACAATGGTGCGGACATGCACACCCTCCGCGTCGTTGGGGTCGGACCGGGCGCTGTCGTCGACACCCGGACGTGTGTGGGGCAGCCGATATGTAAGCGTTTCCGCGCACGTCCTGGCAACAGCTCGGCGTTAACGGTTCCGTAACTCCACCGCGGTCCGACCCCTGCTCACGGGGAGGGCTCAGCCGGGAGCACCGTCGAGGTCGCGCCCCGGCACGGGCTGGCCCGCGGCCTCGCGGCTGCCGGCCCGGGTGCGCATCGGGTCGGGGGCGCCCTCGGCCGGGAAGCGGCGCAGGAACTCCCGCTCCAGCGCGAGCATCCGCTCGGTGTGGGCCTCCAGCGCGGACTCGCTGCCCCCGGTCAGCGTGTCGTGCCGGGTGGCGTGCAGGTGCGCCACCTCGCGGCGCACGTCGTCGTCGGAGAGCTGGGCCGGGTCGATGCCGTGGGGATGGTGGGTCATGGGGCCGTGTTCCCCGCCCGGCACCGCTCCACTCGCCGGCCCCGCCCGGTCACTAGGCTGGGCGGACCCCCCCGCCCCCACCCGAGGAGACCCCATGGCGCCCGAGGTCGGCACCGAGGCCCCCGACTTCACCCTCAAGGACCAGAACAACCAGGAGGTGACGCTGTCGTCGTTCCGCGGCGACCGCGCCGCGCTCGTGGTGTTCTACCCGTTCGCGTTCTCCGGCATCTGCACCGGCGAGCTGTGCGCGGTCCGCGACGACCTGTCGAGCTTCCAGAACGACGACGTGCAGATCCTCGCCGTGTCCGTCGACCACCCGTTCGCGCTGAAGGCGTGGGCGAACGCCGAGGGCTACGAGTTCCCGCTGCTCGCCGACTTCTGGCCGCACGGCGCCGTGGCGCAGGCCTACGGGGTCTTCAACGACGCCGCCGGCTTCGCCGTGCGCGGCACCTTCCTCGTCGACACCACGGGTACCGTGCGGTTCGCCGAGGTCAACGGGCCGGGCGAGGCCCGCGACCAGAACGCCTGGAGGAAGGCCCTCGCGGCCCTGTAGACCTCCGCCGGGACCCCCGCGGGTCCCGGCCCCGGGCGCGTAGCTCAGCGGGAGAGCACTCGGTTTACACCCGAGCGGTCGCAGGTTCGAACCCTGCCGCGCCCACCGTGCGACGCCCGGCGCCCGCCGGCGGGACCGCCCCACCGCGGCCCCGCGGGGGCCTACGCGAACACTTCGACGACCTGGCCGTGCGCGGTGAACAGGGAGAACCCGCCGCAGAACAGCACAGCCCAGGCGATGCCCATCAGCGGTCCACCGCGGGAGCCCCCGCGGCCCCCCGGTACCGCCCGGCGGCACCGGCCGCACGGGGACCGGCCGCTGCCGCTGCGACGCCCTCCGGGGCCGGCGCGCACGTCGCGGCGCAGGGCGGCGTCCGGACCCGTCAGGACCGCTCGCGCTCCCGGAGCCTCTCGACCGCGAGGTGGAGCACGCCGACGACCAGGGCCCCCAGGACGGCGGGCAGCGCGGGCCCCCAGCCCTGCAGGGCGACGGTGCCGACGGCGATACCGAACAGGACGGCGAGGACCGACACGACGCGGTTGCGCAACCCGACTCCCTCCGGCCGGACGGGTCCGGTCACCGTTGCCACGGGGACCGCAGCCGTGCGGGGCGGCGACGGGAGGCGCTCCCGTCGGCTCCCGGCCAGGATGCCCCGCTCCGGACGGGGCGTCCAGCGATCAGCCGGTGGGCTGCGCCGGGTTGCGGAGGACGAGGACCGCGACGTCGTCGTGCAGGGGTCCGCCGGTGAACCGCTCGACGGCGTCGAGGACCGCCGCCGCGGTCGACCGGGCCGTCGGGCCGGGGGGCAGGTCGGCGAGCAGGGCGTGCAGGCGGTGGTCGTCGAACAGGTCGCCGCCGGGGGAGCGGGCCTCGGTGACGCCGTCGGTGTGCAGCACGAGCAGCGCCCCGGGCGGCACGACCACCTGCGTGCTGGTCAGCGCGAGGGGCAGGCGGCAGCCGAGCACGGTGCCCGGCGCGCCGACCTCGACGACCGCGCCGTCGGCCCGGCGCAGCAGCGGGAGCGGGTGCCCGGCCGCGGTGACCCGCAGGTGCAGGTCCGGTCCGTGCCGGTGGCCGGTGGCGTAGCAGGCGGCGACGGGGTGGGTGGGGTCGGCGTCCCAGTCGTCGAGCACCCGGTCGAGCACGCCGAGCACCTCGGCGGGGTCGCGGCCGTCGTGGCCGACCGCGCGGACGGTGGAGCGGGTCAGGGCGGTGGTGCGGGCCGCCCGGGGCCCCTTGCCGCACACGTCGCCGACCACGAAGCCCCAGCGGCCGTCGTGGAGGGGGAAGACGTCGTAGAAGTCGCCCAGCACGTCCGCGCCGTCACCGGCGGGTCGGAACGCGGCGGCCACGTCGAGCCCGGGAGGGTGGTGCAGCTCGCGCGGCAGCAGGCTCTCCCGCAGGACCGCGGCCAGCGCGACGGCGCGGTCGGCGGCGTCCTCGGCCCGGCGGGAGGCGGCGCGGGCGTCGTCCAGGGCGATCCGCAGGGCGACCTCGCCGGCGACGGCGTGGGCGAGGGTCTCCAGGGTCTGCAGGTCGGTGGGGGTCCAGTGGCGGGGCCGGTCCCCGACGACGCAGAAGGTGCCCAGGACCTGCCCGTCGGGGCTGCGGACGGGGTAGCCCGCCCAGGCGACGACGCCCATGGCCTCGACGGAGGGGTTGTCGCGGGTGACGGGGTGGGTGCGGGCGTCGGTGATGACCAGGGGCTCGTCGGTGCCGACCACGTACTGGCAGAACGACTCTTCGACGGTGTTCTCCCGGACCGGGAGGGTGGATCCGGTCGAGGAGGTGCAGGCCTTCCAGAACGAGCGGCGCTCGTCGACGACGGTGACGAAGGCGGTGACCCCGCCGAGGGTGGTGGCGGCCAGGCGGGCGAACCGGTCGAACGCCTCCTCCTGCGGGGTGTCGAGCAACCCGCTGCGCCGCACCGCGGCGAGCCGGTCCGGGGACAGCACCCGGACCGGTGCCTCCCAGCGCGGAGCGCGCGGCGCGGGAGCGGCGCCCGTCGGAGCGCCGGCCGCAGGACGTGCGCCGGGTGCCCCGTGGCTCGTCGTGGTGCTCACTCCGCCTCCGTCCTGGCCCCGGACGACCCGGTCCGTCTCCAGCACCCGTCGTCGGGAGCACCTCGCCGCGGACCGACCCGTCGCACCCGTCCGGAGGTGGGCGCTCGGCTCGACCGGCGCACCACCGGTCACCCTACTGAAGACCCTCGTGCGCTGGCACCACGACGGCGCCGGCCCTCCCGTTCGCGAACCGGGCCCCGGCGGAGGGGATCGACGCCATCCGGTCGCCGGCGCGGTTCCACGGCTCGATCCGGTCGGTGCACCACGAGGCCGAGGGGATCCGGTCCGACACCAGCAGCGGCGTCCTGGGCGCCTCGGTCCCGTCCGTGCGCGCGGACGGACGGGTGGCGGCCGCACCTGCCGCCGGTGGGGTGGCCACCGGGCCGCGGTGACCCCGTCACGGGCGCCGGTGGGATGACGGGGGCGGTCGCGGGCGTTGGAACCGGCAGGACCGTCTGCGACGAGGGAGACTCCGATGGTGGACAGCCTGCTGCGCACCGGCGCGACCCCGCCCGATTCCGGCGAGCGTTCCCGGCGCCCCCGCCGGAAGGTCCCGCTGAAGCTGGTCGCCGCCGCGGCGGCCTTCGGCCTCGCGATCCCCGTCGGCGTCGGCCTCGTCGACGCCCTGCCCGACTGGGGCTCCGGGCTCACCCCGGAGACGGTCGACCGCAGCCCCGCGCCGCTGCTGACGGCGCTGCGCGACGTGGCGCAGCACCGCGCGGCCGAGGGGACGTTCCAGGTCCTCGTCGACGTGGAGCAGGACACGCCCTACCTGCCGTCGTTCATCAGCGGCGAGCGCACGACGTTCTTCGCCGTCGGCCGGGTGGACGCGCTGGTCGACATGGCCGGTCTCGACGAGGACCGCGTCACCACCTCGCCCGACCGGCGGTCGGTGACGATCCAGCTGCCCGCGCCCGTGCTCGCACCGGCCGTCGTCGACCCGGCCGAGAGCCGCGTGGTGGGTCGGGACCGCGGCATCGTGGACCGCCTCGCCGGGGTGGTCGAGGACTCGCCCACCGGCGAGCAGGAGCTCTACGCCCTCGCCGGGACCAAGCTCGACGAGGCCGCGCGCAGCAGCGACCTGCGGGCCCGTGCCGAGGAGAACACCCGCACCTGGCTCACCTCGCTCGCGCGGTCGCTGGGCTACGAGCAGGTGACGGTGATGTTCGACCGGGCCCCGGCGCCGTCCTGACCCGCCGTCGGCGGCGGGGGGCGATGCTCGTGGGGTGCACCTCGAGCTGGTCACCCTCGTCGTCGACGAGTACGACCCCGCGATCTCCTTCTTCGTCGACGTCCTGGGCTTCGACCTCGTGCAGGACGCGCCGTCGCTCACCAACGACGGCCGGCCCAAGCGCTGGGTCGTCGTCCGCCCGCCCGGCGCGGTGACCGGGATCCTGCTCGCGCGCGCCGACGGGCCGGACCAGGCCGGCGCCGTCGGGCGCCAGTTCGCCGGCCGCGTCGGGATGTTCCTGCGCGTGCCGGACTTCGCCGCCGCGCACGCCCGGCTGACCGCGGCCGGGGTGCGCTTCGTCGTGCCGCCGCGGGACGAGCCCTACGGCCGGCTCGCGGTGTTCCTCGACGTCGCGGGCAACCGGTGGGACCTGCTCGGCCCCCCGCCGGGTCAGGACGACGCGGCGGTGCCGGGCACGTCGTAGAGGCCGACCGCGTAGGGGTTGGCGTCGGCCAGCGGCACGTCGCCGAGCCGGGTGACCTGGTCCGGGACCCCGTCGAGGTCGACGTCGTCGGCCACCACGTCGGCGAGGCCGTCGCCGTCGTAGTCGATCGCCACGACGTCGGCGACGAACTCCCCGTCGGCCACGTTGTCGAACTCGGCGATGTCGTCGACGCCGTCGCCGTCGAGGTCGGTGAGCACGGCGTCGATCTGCCCGTCGCCGTCCGAGTCGATCGAGGTGGACTCCTCGTAGCCGTCCCCGTCGACGTCGACGAACTCGACCGTGGGCTCGATGTAGTCCGACATGGATGCCTCCTGCGTGGTGGACCGGATCGTTCTCACCATGCAGACGCGGGACGGGCGGCCGGTGTTACGCCCGGGACCGGCCCGGGAGCGCCGCGGTCCGCCCAGCGGTGCGGGTCGGCCCCCCGACTGAGCCGGGCCCTGGCAGGATCGGGCGGTGATCGTGATCCTCACCGCCGACGGCGTGCTCGTGCGGGACCCGGACGACTGCGGGCGCCTGCACGTCGAGACCGACCTGGCCGGCGACGACCTCGCGGAGGCGCTGACCAGCACCGGCACGGGCGCGCCCGCCGACGACGGCCGCGTCTGGCTCGACCTCGCCACCCTGCGCTCCCGCGCCCGGCTCGCCGCGACCGACCCCGACTGGGCGGCGGGCTGGGAGGCGATGGTCGCCTACGCGCAGCGGTCCGGGTGGCTGTCCGAGGACGGCCGCGCGGTGCGCGCGCACATCGCCTGAGCCCCGGCGCGCCTAGCGGTCGCGGCGGCGGGCCAGCAGGACGCCGCCCTCGACCCGGGTGTCGAAGCACGGGAGCGAGGCGATGGCCGGGCCCTGCACGAGCTCGCCGTCGGAGAGGCGGAACCGGCTGTCGTGCCACGGGCAGACGATCTCGCCGTCCTCCACCTTCCCGTCCGCCATGGGCGCGGCCAGGTGCGGGCAGGTGTTCGACAGCACCGCCGCGCCTGCGCCGCGGCGCACGACGACGACCGCCGCCTCGCCGGCGTCCCGGCGCACCGGCTGCCCCTCGGGCAGCTCGTCGAGCGCGCCCAGCGGCGTCCAGTCGCTCGGGGCGAGGTCGCGGACGCGGTCGGCGTGGTTGGGGCCCAGCGACTGGTGGTAGGCCAGGTGCCCGCCGAACGCCGCGCCGATCGAGCTGACGGCCAGTCCGCTCAGCGACAGCAGCCGCCCGCTGCCCCCGCGGGCGCGCGACACCAGCGCCGACGCGTACAGCGACAGCGCGACGATGTTGGTGGCCGCGTGCACCAGCCCGACGCGCTGCTGGTCGCGGTTGCCCGCGGACCAGTCGGCCCACCCCGCCGCCACCGTGAGCGGGGCCGTGGCGAGGCCGGTGCCGATCAGGGCCGAGGAGTACGAGCGCTTGCCCCCGACCAGGTCGATCAGGCTGGCCGAGAGCAGTGACCCGAGCGTGCCGTGCACCACCGTGGCGTGCAGGGAGTGGCCCAGCCAGGTGCCGTGCAGGAAGTCCTTCACCTTCTGGTTGCCCAGCGCCTTCTGCACCGCCGGGGCGACCGCGGCGATGGGCTTGTCGAGGGACCGGGCGTGCTCCAGCCGGGAGATGTCGTCGAAGGGCCGCATACCCGCCCGAGTTGCCCGTGCTGCGCCCGCGAAACCCGGGGCGCTACCGTGATCGTCCGCGCGGTCGGGAGGACGGGATGGCCGGGTCGACGTGGTACCCGGGTCGCATCGCGGCGACCGACGAGCTGTGCGGCGCGCGCGGTCCGTGCGTCCAGACGGTGACCTCGGAGACCGCCGACGTGTTCCGGTACCGGACCCGCGAGGCCGCCGCCGCCGCCGCGGCGAGCTGGGGCGTCGACGGCCACCACTCCCACTGGACCGCCGTGCGCTTCGTGCCCGGACGACTGTCGGAGTACGAGCGGGGCGAGTTCGTCGAGGGGTTCGAGGGCTACGGCACCACCAGCTCGGACTGAGCCGCCGGGGCCGGGCGCGCGCTCAGCGTCCGGGGTGCAGGATCCGGATCGTCGCCCACTCGAACCGGCCCGGGCGGGTGCCGGTGGGCACGTGGACCAGGCCGTCCTCACCCGGGCGCGGGCGCTCCGGGGGGTTGCGCACCCGGTCGCCGAGCCGCTCCAGCGCCGCCCGGTAGAACCGCGTCTGGGTGCGCCGCCCGAACAGCGAGAACCCGAGCCGGAAGACGGGGTTGGGGATCGGTCCCTGACGCGAGTAGGCGTCGATGCGGAACTCCACCGCGCCCGTCTTCAGGTTCTTCGCGATCTCGTAGGTCAGCCGGCCCTGCTCCAGGTGCCCCTCCAGGGTCTGGTAGGTCCACCCCACCACCCGCTCCGGCCCGTCCGGGGTGTCGCGCAGCTCGTCGAGCTCGGCGGTGATCCGCACGCCGAGCAGGAACCGGAACGGCCAGTAGCGGCCCTCCAGCAGGATGTCGCGCCCGACGAGGTCGCCCGGGGCCCGGTACACCGCGCGCAGGATCGACGGGTCGGTGAACTCGTAGTCGTTCACCAGGTCGTCGGCCCGCGCGACGATGCCGTCGGGCTCCGGCTCGCCCGGCCCCTCGTGGCCCAGCGGCACGACGAGCCGGTCCTGGTGCCATCCCTCGGTGACGTGCGGCGGCGCCTCCCGCTCGTCGTAGTTGATGCCGCGGTTCCGCAGCTCGTCGACGACGGCGGCCACGTCCCGGCGGGTGTCGATCATGAGGCTGGGGTACCCGGGGGCTCGTGCTGCTACGCGACTACCTGCGCTGGCCCGTCGGACTCGTCCGGGTCCTGCGGTTCAAGCTGCTCCCCGGCGGGCCGGAGGTGCGCCGCAGCGAGGAGGTCGGCGACGCGGGCGACCTGCCCGGGCCCGTGCCCGACGCCGACCCGGTGGTGCAGCTGGTGTCCGACGGCGTCGGCGACCTGCTGCACCGCCGCTACTCGGTCGTCGTGGACGGGCCGCGGCGCACGCCCGAGGAGCTGATGGACCTCTTCTGCGAGGACCCGAACGACGCGGTGCCCGAGGTCGCGGTGTTCGCCCGCACGCGGGGCGGGCCCGGGCCGATGGCGCTGGGCGACGAGTACCGCATCCTCATCCTCGGCCCGTGGGACGGCCCGGTCCGCGTCATCGCGATGACGCCGACCACCGTGCGGCTGGCGACGCTGTGGGGGCACCTGGAGGCCGGTCAGATCGAGTTCCGCGCCTCCGCCGAGCCCGGGCGCGGGGGCGCGCCCGCCGCGCTGCGGTTCACCATCGAGTCCTGGGCGCGGTCCGGCGACCGGGTGTCCCGGCTGCTCTACGACCGGCTGCCGCTGGCCAAGGAGGTGCAGCTGACGGTGTGGTCCCAGACCTGCGCGGCCATGGCCGAGCTGGCCGGCGGGACGCTGCGCGACGGCGTCACCGCGCACACCCGCCGGGTGCCCGCGGACCTCGTCGCGCGCCCGCCGGCCGGGGTGTAGGGCTCACCCGCCGAGCAGCGCCCGCGCCGTGCGCAGGACGTGCGCCTCGGCGGCGGGCCGGTCGCCCGCCGGCCGGTACTGGCCCAGCCCGAGCAGCCAGGCCAGCAGCAGGTCGGCGCGGCGCAGGGCGTCCTCGCGGTCGGGGGCGACGGCGAGGTCGGCGAACCGCTCGCGGTACTCCTCGCCCAGCCGGCGGCGCAGCTCGTCCGCGGCCCCGCCGCCGGTGCTCAGCACGGCCAGCAGCAGCGCCGAGCCCGGCTCGTCGGCGAACGCGTCGTGCACGATCCGCTCCAGCAGCGTCTCCGGGGGCCCGGTGCGCAGCGGGCCCAGTGCCAGCTCGGTGGCCGCCTCGGCGAACAGGCCCTCCTTGTTGCCGAAGTAGCGGAACAGCAGGGCCTGGTTCACGCCCGCGCGCTCCGCGACGGCGCGGACCGTCGTCCGCTCGTAGCCCTCGGTGGCGAACAGCTCGCGCGCGGCGGTCAGCAGCGCCGCCCGCGTCGCGGCGGCGTTGCGGGGTCGCGTGACGGGGGACATGAGCACCTCCGGTTCACCTGCCGGCCGTTGCGGGTAAGCCGGAACCATGGCACAGCGCGACTACGAGGAGCAGCCCGAGGCGCCCGACCTGGGGGCGTCCATCCAGCTGGAGAGCTCGCAGCACCTCGCGGCGCCGCCCGGCGACCGGGACGGGGTGGAGGCGGGCTACGTGCCGCCGGACCGCCCGTACGTGCTGGAGGACGACAGCATGACGGCCGGCGGCATGCGCCGCGGCGACACCCTCGACGAGCGGCTCGCCCGCGAGGTGCCGGACGAGGAGCCCGGGGGCGACCCGGACCGCGCCGGCCGCATCGCGATCGCCGACGAGGGCATCGCGCTGGAGACCCCGGACTCCCTCGCCGGCGTGGACGTCGGTGTCGACGGGGGCGCGGCCTCGGCGGAGGAGGCGGCCGTGCACGTCGTCGAGGTGGACTCCTCGCTCGACGGCGAGCCCTCGGTGGCGTCCGACCCGGCGCTGGTCGACCCCGAGGTCGACGCGCTGCTCGCGGACGACGAGGGCGCGGTGGACGAGGCCCGCGCCGACGCTGCGCGCGACGTCACCGACGTCCTCGACGCCGACCGGTCATGATGGTGGGGTGACACCCCCGGGACCGCTGCGCTGGCTCTGGTACGCCTTCGGCGGCGGTCTGCCGCCGCGCTACCGCGACTGGGTGCTGCACGACGTCACCACGCGCACCTGGCCGCTGCGGCAGATCCTGCGGTCGCTGGTGCAGATGGCGCCGTTCGCGGTGGTGCTGCTGTTCGTCGTGCCCGGGGAGCTGTGGGTGCGCCTGGTCGCGATCCTCGGCGGGGCGCTGGTCGGGCTGGTCTACGCCGCGGCGCTCGTGCAGCAGACCACCGAGCACCGGGCGATCAAGGCGGGCTGGCCGCCGCACCACGCCCAGGCCGTGCGCGACGCCCGGGACGCCCCCGGGCGCGCCGGCGCCGCCCAGCGCTACGCGGAGCGGTACCGGCGCGACCGGTGAGGGCGGTCCGTCACCCGGCCGGGCTGGCCGTGATCCGGGCGAGCTCCCGGTCGAGGTCGATGCTCGCCGACTCGCCACCGAGGGCGACGATCTCGGTGGTCGTCGCGACGAAGTGGCGCAGCAGGTCGCGGTCGACCTCCAGCACCGCCCGCCCGTCGGTGGAGCGGATCTCGATCTCCACGATGTCGTAGCCCTGCACCACCTGCGGGGACAGCCGGATGTCGCCCACGCCCGCCGCGGTGTCCAGGCCCTCGACCACGAGGTCGCGCGCGACCAGCCACTCGACCCACCGGTCGGGCCCGGTCCGGATGGCCAGGCCCACCGCGAACGGGTCGGCCGAGGTGTAGGTCCAGCGCGTCACCACGGGCGCCGACTGGCCGTGCAGCACGGTGAACATGTCCTGCTCCACGGAGTCGAAGCTCTTCTCCACGCTCATCTGCCGGCTCCCGACTGCTCGCGTCCGCCGCGCCGTGCGGCGGTCCTGCTGGGTTGATCGCGGCAGGGGCCGGAAACGCTGCATCCCCCGACGGGGTTCACCCGAACGGGGCTCACCGGTCCGCCGTCACGCTCCAGATCCCGCCGGTCCCGGAGCGGACGGGCTGGACGAGGGTGAGCGTGCGGCGGGCCCCGGCCGGCCCCGTGACCAGCACCGTCCCCGGCTCCGTCCGCTCCGCCCCGGCGGCGGTCCACCCGAACGCCGCGGCCGCGTAGGACAGGGCCGTCTCCTCCGGGTCGAGCAGCCACGGTTGCGCTCCGGAGTCGGCCGCCTGCTGCAGGCCCGCCGCCTCCGCGGCGCTGCGGGCGGGCCAGGGCAGCGCCACCGCGGGCGCGGCGCCCGACGGCGGCGCCGCCGGGGTCCCGGCCGCGGGCGGTGCGGGCGTCGCGCAGCCGCCGAGCAGGACGGCGGTGAGCACGGCGGTGAGCAGGGTGGTGAGCAGGGTGGTGAGCAGGCGGGTGGCGCGCACCCGGGCACGCTAGGGCGGGCGCCGGCGGCGGGGCGGGGGCCGGGACCGGCGCGTCCGGGTGGTGGTCCTCTCCGTCGGGGGGTGAGGGGTGCCGCTCCTGGTCACTAGGGTGCGCCGCAGGCGAGACCGGGCCCGGGCCGGCGGCGGTACCGGGATGACACGACGACGTGAGGTGGCGCGATGAACCCGTCAGCGGAGGCGTTCCGGGCGGCTCGGGAGTTCCTGTGGACCCACCGGGAGGACTACGACACCGCGTACCGGGACTTCGCCTGGCCCGAGATCGACGAGTTCAACTTCGCGCTCGACCACTTCGACCGGGTCGCCGCCGAGCGGGGCGGCGCCCGCGCGCTGTGGATCGTCGAGCAGGACGGCAGCGAGGCGCACTGGACCTTCGCGCAGCTGGCCGAGCGCTCGGACCGCGTCGCGAACTGGCTGCGCGGCTGCGGCGTCGCGCGCGGCGACCGGATCGTGCTCATGCTGGGCAACCAGGTCGAGCTGTGGGAGACCCTGCTCGCGGCCATGAAGCTGGGCGCGGTCGTCATCCCCGCGACGACCCTGCTCACCCCGGCCGACCTGCGCGACCGGCTCGACCGGGGGGCCGCGAGGCACGTGGTGGTCGGCGGGGCGGACGCCGGGAAGTTCGACGACGTGGCCGGGGAGTACACGCGGATCGCGGTGCCGGGTCGGGCGGGCGGGAGCGTCCCGCAGGGGTGGCTCGACTACACCGGGGCGGACGCCGCGGACGCCGCGTTCGTCCCCGACGGCGTCACCCGGGGCTCGGACACCCTGCTGCTCTACTTCACCTCCGGTACGACGGCGAAGCCCAAGCTCGTCGAGCACACCCACGCCTCCTACCCCGTCGGGCACCTCTCGACGATGTACTGGATCGGGCTGGAGCGCGGCGACGTCCACCTCAACATCTCCTCGCCCGGCTGGGCCAAGCACGCCTGGAGCAACGTCTTCGCGCCGTGGATCGCCGAGTCCTGCGTGCTCGTCATGAACTACGCCAAGTTCGACGCGCGCAGCGTGCTCGACGTGCTCGACCGCTGCGGCGTCACCAGCTTCTGCGCGCCCCCGACGGTGTGGCGGATGCTCATCCAGGCCGACCTGTCGGTGCTGGCGACCCCGCCGACCAAGGTCGTCGGGGCGGGGGAGCCGCTCAACCCCGAGGTCATCGAGCAGGTCGAGAAGGCCTGGGGCGTGCGGATCCGCGACGGGTTCGGGCAGACCGAGACCACCCTGCAGATCGGGAACCCGCCCGGGCAGCCCGTCAAGCCCGGGTCGATGGGGCGCCCGGTGCCGGGCTACCCGATCGTGCTGGTCGACCCGGCCACCGGCGAGGCCGGCGTCGACGAGGGCGAGATCTGCATCGACCTGGCCCGCCGTCCCCTCGGGCTGATGGTCGGCTACCGCGGCGACCCCGAGCGCGACGCCGAGGCGATGGCCGGTGGCCACTACCACACCGGTGACGTCGGCTCCCGCGACGCGGACGGCTACATCACCTACGTCGGGCGGGCCGACGACGTGTTCAAGGCCTCGGACTACCGGATCAGCCCGTTCGAGCTGGAGAGCGTGCTCATCGAGCACCCCGCCGTGGCCGAGGCGGCGATCGTGCCCTCGCCCGACCCCGTGCGCCTCGCCGTCCCCAAGGCCTACGTCGTGCTGGCCGCGGGGCACGAGCCCACGCAGGAGACCGCGCGGTCGATCCTGGAGTTCGCCCGCGACCAGCTCGCCCCCTACAAGCGGGTGCGCCGCCTGGAGTTCGGGGAGCTGCCCAAGACGATCTCCGGGAAGATCCGGCGGGTGGAGCTGCGGGGGCGCGAGGCCGAGCTGCACGCCGACGCGGCCGCCGCCCCGCCGGGGGAGTTCACGCTGTAGGGGCGCCGGTGCGCGCGTCGCCGGTCGTCCCCGTAGCGTCGCGGGGCGTGGGGTGGAGCGGGCCGCGTCGACGTCGTGCGCTCGGGCTGCTGATCGGGTTCCTGGCCGACGCGGCGCTGGGGGACCCGCGGCGCGGGCACCCGGTCGCGGGCTTCGGCGCGGTGGCGGCCCGGCTGGAGCGCGCCACCCACCGCGACGCCCGGCTCGCCGGCGCCGCGCACGTCGCGCTGCTGGTGGGGGGCACCGTCGCGCTCGGGCGGCTGGCCGGGCGGGGCGGGGCGCCCGCCACCGCGCTGGCCACCTGGGTGGTCCTGGGCGGGACCTCGCTGGCGCGGAAGGGCGCCGCGCTGGCCGCGGAGCTCGACGCCGGCGACCTGCCCGCGGCGCGGCAGCGGCTGCCGTCGCTGTGCGGGCGCGACCCGGCGTCGCTGGACGGCGCGGGGATGGCCCGCGCGGGCACCGAGTCGCTGGCCGAGAACACCTCCGACGCCGTCGTCGCGCCCCTGTTCTGGGGCGCGGTCGCGGGCGTGCCCGGACTGCTCGGCTACCGCGCGGTCAACACCCTCGACGCGATGATCGGCCACCGCTCGCCCCGCTACGCCCGGTTCGGCTGGGCCGCCGCGCGGCTCGACGACCTCGCCAACCTGCTCCCGGCGCGGCTGTGCGCCCTGCTCACCGTCCTGCTCGCGCCGCTGGTCGGCGGCTCGCCCCGCGCGGCGCTGGCGGCCTGGCGCCGCGACGCCCGCGCGCACCCCAGCCCCAACGCCGGCCCCGTCGAGGCCGCCGCGGCCGGGGCGCTGGGCGTCACCCTGGGCGGGCGGACGGTCTACGCGCACCGCGTCGAGGAGCGGCCCCGGCTGGGGTCCGGCCCGGCCCCCGGCCCGGCCGACCTGCGCCGCGCGGTGCGGCTGTCCCGGCTGGTGTCCGCCGCGGCCGTCCTCGTCGCCGCCGGGGCGTGCGCTGCCGCGCCCGTGCGCGGATACGGCGGCTAGAGCAGCCGTTTCCGCTCACGAGGGTCGGTCGTCGCCGGAGAGGGCCCTGCGCAGCTCCGTGCGGTCGAGCTTGCGCCCGCTGCGCTGCAGCAGCTCCAGCCGGATGAAGTAGCCCAGCGCGACGAGGGCGACTACGCCGAAAGTGATCCACTGCAGGGCGTAGGACAGGTTGGTGAACGGCGCGCCGGACACGTCGGACTCCACGGGCAGCGCCGCGAGCACCCCCGGCTGGCCCTCGGCGAGCTGCAGCCAGCCCGGCTCCAGCGGCAGCCCGGTCGCGCCGGCGAGCAGCCGGGTGTCCACCGAGTAGAGCTGCACGATGCCGTCGGCCTCCAGCACCCGGGCCTGCGGGTCGGGCTGGTCCAGCCGCAGCCGCGCGGTGAGCGCCACCTCGCCCGCCGGGGGCGCGGCGAGCACGGGCGTCTCCGCGCCGCTGCTCGTCGCCACCGTGCCGCGGCCGACCACGAGCACCCGCCCGTCGGTGGTGCGGAACGGCGTCAGCACCTCGACGGCGGGGCGCCCGCCCACGACGCGCAGCCGCACCACGGCCTCGGCCTCGGGGAGGTAGGTGCCGGTCACCGTGACCTGGCGCCACTCGACGGCGGGCGTGACGCCGTCCGGGGCCACCTGCTCCAGCGGCGCGGGGGGCGTGGCCGTCGCCGCGGCGATGGCCGCCTGCTCGGCCTCGCGCTGCGCCTCGCGGCCGAACTGCCACGGCGCCAGGAACGTGTAGCAGGCCACCACGAACGCGAGCACCGCCGCGACGAGTGCCAGCCAGCCCGGACGCAGGAGGAACCGCACGCCCCTACGGTAGCTCCCGTGCGCGGGGGGTTGCTGGTGGCCGGGACGACGTCGGACGCCGGCAAGAGCGCGCTCGTCGCCGGCCTGTGCCGGGTGCTGCACCGCCGCGGGGTGGCGGTGGCGCCGTTCAAGGCGCAGAACATGAGCAACAACTCGGTCGTGACGCCGGACGGGGGCGAGATCGGCCGGGCGCAGGCGATGCAGGCCCACGCCTGCGGGCTCGCGCCGAGCACGGCGTTCAACCCGGTCCTGCTCAAGCCGGGCAGCGACCGCTCCTCGCAGGTGGTGGTGCTGGGGCGGGTGGACGGCACCGTCAGCGCGCGCTCGTACCACGCCCGCCGGGCCGCGCTGCTCGACGTCGTCACCGCGACGCTGGCCGACCTGCGCACCCGCTACGACGTGGTGGTGTGCGAGGGCGCCGGGTCGCCCGCGGAGATCAACCTGCGGCGCTCCGACATCGCCAACATGGGCCTGGCGCAGGCCGCGGACCTGCCGGTCGTCGTGGTCGGCGACATCGACCGGGGCGGCGTGCTGGCCCACCTGTTCGGCACCCTCGCCGTGCTCGACCCCGCCGACCAGGCCCGCGTCGCCGGGTTCGTGGTCAACAAGTTCCGCGGCGACCCCGGCCTGCTCGCCCCCGGCCTGGACCAGCTGCGCGCGCTGACCGGCCGGCCGACCTACGGCGTCGTCCCCTGGGCCGACGGGCTGTGGCTCGACGCCGAGGACTCCCTGTCGGTGGTGTCCGACGGGGTGCTCGGCCGCCCCGCCCCGCCGCACGGGTCGGTCTGGCTGCGCGTCGCGGTCGTCCGCTTCCCGCGGATCTCCAACGCCACCGACGCCGAGGCGCTGGCCTGCGAGCCGGGCGTCGCCGTCCGGTACGTCACCGAGCCCTCGCGGCTGGCCGACGCCGACCTCGTCGTCCTGCCGGGCTCGAAGGCGACGGTGGCCGACCTGGCCTGGCTGCACCGCACCGGCCTGGCCGACGCGGTGCTCGCCCACGCCCGCGCCGGGCGGCCGGTGCTGGGGATCTGCGGGGGCTACCAGGTGCTCGGGCGCTCGATCGCCGACCCGCACGGCGTCGAGGGCGGCGACGCCGCCGGGCTCGGCCTGCTCGACCTGGACATCGTCTTCGACGCGGTCAAGCACCTGGGCAACCCGGCCGGCACCGCGTGGGGGGTCCCGGTGCGCGGCTACGAGATCCACCACGGGCGGGTCGCGCGCTCCGGCGATCCGCAGCTGCTCGACGGCGAGGGCTCCGACACCGGCGCCGTGCTCGGCACGCACTGGCACGGGCTGCTGGAGAACGACGCGTTCCGCCGCCTGCTGCTGGCCCGGGTGGCCGCTCAGGCCGGGCGCACCGGCTTCGTCCCCGCGCCGGACACCTGCTTCGCCGATGCCCGCGCCGCGCAGCTCGACCTGCTCGGCGACCTGGTGGAGGCCCACCTGGACCTGGACGCCCTGGGCGCGCTGATCGAGCGCGGCGCCCCGGCCCTCCCGACCGTCACGTCCCACCTCCTCTGAGGGGGAACAGGCGCGGGCGGGCCGGTGTTCTACAAGATGTAGAGAGGAGATCATCCTGTGACCGTCCCGGTCCTGATCACCGACGCCGATCCTTCCCCCGCCGACCAGCTCGCCGCGCGCAAGCGCCGCTACACCCTGCTCATGGGCAGCCGCGTCCTGCTGTTCGTGCTGGCGACCCTCGCCTACCCGGTGTCGGTCTGGCTCGCCGTCGGCCTGCTGGCCGCATCGATCCCGCTGCCGTGGATGGCCGTGCTGATCGCCAACGACCGCCCCGTCCGCCGCCGTGAGGATGCTCACCGCCTCACCGGGTCCGCGCCGGTCGCGCAGCTGGAGCGTCGCGGGCACGTCGTCATCGACGGGTAGCCGCCCGCCCGGCGCGTAGGGTCCCGCCGCGTGGCTGTGTTCCCGTTCTCCGCCGTCGTCGGCCACGACGACCTCCGCCTGGCGCTGCTGCTCAACGCCGTGCACCCGGGCGTCGGCGGGGTGCTGGTGCGGGGGGAGAAGGGCACCGCGAAGTCGACGGCGGTGCGCGCGCTGGCCGCGCTGCTCCCCGAGGTCGCGGTGGTGCCGGGCTGCCGCTTCGCCTGCGATCCCGCGGCGCCCGACCCCGAGTGCCCCGACGCCCCCCACGCCGGGGCGGACACCCGCCCGGCCCGGCTGGTCGAGCTGCCCGTCGGCGCCACCGAGGACCGGCTCGTCGGCTCGCTGGACCTGGAGCGCGCGCTCGCCGAGGGCGTCCGCGCCTACCAGCCCGGGCTGCTGGCCGAGGCGCACCGCGGCGTGCTCTACGTCGACGAGGTCAACCTGCTGCACGACCACCTCGTCGACCTGCTCCTCGACGCCGCCGCGATGGGCCGCGCCCACGTCGAGCGCGACGGCGTGTCCGTCACGCACGCCGCGCGGTTCCTGCTGGTGGGCACGATGAACCCGGAGGAGGGCGAGCTGCGCCCGCAGCTGCTCGACCGGTTCGGGCTGGCCGTGGAGGTCCGGGCCGCGCGCGACGTGGCGGTCCGCACCGAGGTCGTCCGGCGCCGGCTCGCCTTCGAGGCCGACCCGGTCGCCTCCGCCGCCGCGTGGGCGCCCGCCGAGCGGGAGACGGCCGACCGGATCGCCGCCGCGCGGGCCCGGCTGGCGGCCGTCGTCCTGCCCGACGCCGAGCTGCGCCGGATCGCCGCCGTGTGCGCGGCGTTCGACGTCGACGGCATGCGCGCCGACCTCGTCATCGCCCGCGCCGCCGTCGCCCACGCCGCCTGGCGCGGCGCCGGCGCCGTGGCGGAGGAGGACGTGCGCGTCGCCGCCCGCCTGGCCCTGCCGCACCGGCGCCGCCGCGACCCGTTCGACGAGCCCGGGCTGGACGACGGCGCCCTCGACGACGCCCTGAGGGACGCGGCCGAGCACGCGGGCCCGCCGCCGGACGGCCCGGACGCGGGTGAGCCGGACGGCGGCGGCGCGGACGGCCCCGACGGCGGCGGCCCGGACCCGGACGGCCCGGGCCCCGGCGGCGGTCCCGGTGGCGGCGCTCCGCCCCCCGCGGACGGCCCTCCCGTCGGCCCGGGCCGCGCGGACGGGCCGTCGCCCGACCGGGACGGTGCCCGGGAGAGCTCGGGGGAGGGCGCCGCGATGCCGAGGGCCGCGGCCGGCCGGGCCCGGCGGCTCGTCGTCCCCGGGGTGGGGGAGGGCGCCCCGGGGCGCCGCTCGCGGGCCCGCACCGGCACCGGCCGGGTCGTGCGTCCCTCCGCGGCCCGCCCGGAGCGGATCGCCGACGTCCACCTGCCCGCCACCCTCGCCGCCGCCGCGCCCGACCAGGCCCGCCGGGGCCGCAGCGGCGCCGGGCTCGTCCTGCACCGCGGCGACCTGCGCCACGCCGTCCGGGAGGGTCGCGAGGGCAACCTCGTCCTGTTCGCCGTGGACGCCTCGGGCTCCATGGCCGCCCGCGCCCGCATGGGCGCCGTCGCCGGGGCCGTCCTGGCGCTGCTGCGCGACGCCTACCAGCGGCGCGACAAGGTCGGGCTGGTCGCCTTCCGCGGGCGCACCGCCGAGCTGGTCCTGCCGCCGACGTCCAGCGTGCCGGCCGCGCGGGTCCGGCTGGCCGGGATGCGCACCGGCGGGCGCACCCCGCTGGCCGCGGGCCTGCTGCGCGCCCGCGACGTCCTGCGCGTCGAGCGGCTGCGCGACCCCCGCCGCCGCCCGCTGCTCGTCCTGCTCACCGACGGCCGCGCGACGGTCGGGGTGTCCGGCGACCCGGTGCACGACGCCGGCCGGGCCGCCGCGCTGCTCGCCGCCGACGGCGTGGCGACGGTGGTGGTGGACTGCGAGTCCGGCCCCGTGCGCCTCGGCCTCGCCGCCCGCCTCGCCGCCGCCGCGGGCGGCGAGCTGCTCGGCCTCGACGCGCTCACCGCCGAGGCCGTCACCGACGTGGTCCGCGCCGCCCGCGCGGCCTGAACCCCCGTGAGCGGCGATGGCTGCTCGAGCAGCCATCGCCGCTCACGACCGACGGAGGAGGGTGGACATGCCGCAGGGACGGGTCGAGACCGTGCCGGACGATGGGCTGACGACCAGGCAGCGCCGCGACCGGCCGCTGCTCGTCGTGCACACGGGGCAGATGAAGGGGAAGTCGACGGCGGCGTTCGGGCTCGCGCTGCGGGGGTGGGCGCAGGGCTGGTCGATCGGGGTGTTCCAGTTCGTGAAGTCGGCGAAGTGGAAGGTCGGCGAGGAGGCCGCGTTCCGCGCGCTCGGACGGGTGCACGAGCAGACCGGCGAGGGCGGGCCGGTGGAGTGGCACAAGATGGGCGAGGGCTGGAGCTGGGCCCGCAAGCCCGGCACCGAGGACGACCACGCCGCGGCCGCCGCCGAGGGCTGGGCGGAGATCCGCCGCCGCATCGAGGCGCAGGTGCACCAGGTCTACGTGCTCGACGAGTTCACCTACCCGCTCAAGTGGGGCTGGGTGGACGTCGCCGAGGTCGTCGAGGTGCTGGCCCGCCGGGAGGGCCGCCAGCACGTCGTCGTCACCGGCCGCGACGCCGCGCCGGAGCTCGTCGCCGCCGCCGACCTGGTCATGGAGACGACGAAGGTCAAGCACCCCATGGACGCCGGGCAGAAGGGGCAGCGCGGCATCGAGTGGTAGTACACGCGTAGTACGATCGGGGCCGTGGAGCGCATCCCGATCAGGGTCCTCAACCAGGACACGGCCGGCGTCCTGGCCCGCGTGGAGCGCGGCGAGACCGTCGAGATCACCCACCGCGGCCGGCTGGTCGCCCGGATCGTCCCGGCGGGAGCCGGCGAGCTGGACGACCTCGTCGCCGCCGGTCGGGTCGTGCCCGCATCCGCGCGCGCGCCCTTCGCCCCACCGGCCGGGCCCCTCGACCGGGGCCCCGGAGCGGGTGAGCTGCTGTCGGCGCTCCGCGACGAGGAGCGCTGGTGATCTACCTGGACTCGTCGGCCATCGTGAAGCTGGTGCGTCCCGAGGCGGAGAGCTCGGCCCTCGTCGAGTGGCTGAACACCGCCGCGCACCCCGCGATCACCTCGACGCTCGCCGAGGTGGAGGTGCCCCGCGCCCTGCGCCGGGTCGCCCCCGAGCGGCTCGGAGAGGTGGCGGCGGTGCTCGCCCGCCTCGCCCGCATGGAGATCGATGCTCCGGTGCGGGCCACGGCCGCTGCCTATGTCGATGCCGGGCTGCGGTCCCTCGACGCGATCCACCTCGCCACCGCCGACGTGCTGGTGGCGGCGGGGAAGGACGTCACCGCCTTCGTCAGCTACGACGTGCGGCAGAGCGCCGCCGCCGCAGCGGCGGGCTTCCGCTCGCACGCCCCCGGTCGGGAGTAGATCGCGCGCCCCGGTCGTCGGGCTAGGGTCGGGTCGTGGAGCACACCCGTCTCGGCTCGACCGGCCTGCAGGTCTCACGCGTCTGCCTCGGGATGATGAGCTACGGCTCGCCGTCCTGGCGGGAGTGGGTGCTCGACCTCGACGCGTCGCGCCCGCTGGTGCGCAGCGCCGTCGAGGCCGGGATCACCTTCTTCGACACCGCCGACATGTACTCGGTCGGGGCCAGCGAGGAGGTCACCGGCACGCTGCTGCGCGAGTTCTTCCCGCGCCGCGACGACTACGTCCTCGCCACGAAGGTCTACATGCCGATGGGCGAGGGCCCCAACGACCGGGGCCTGTCGCGCAAGCACGTGCTCGCGGGCATCGACGCCTCGCTGCGCCGCCTGGGCGTCGACCACGTCGACCTCTACCAGATCCACCGCTGGGACCCGCACACGCCGATCGAGGAGACGATGGAGGCGCTGCACGACGTCGTGCGCGCCGGCAAGGCCCGCTACCTCGGCGCGTCAAGCATGTGGGCGTGGCAGTTCGCGAAGGCCCAGCACACCGCCGACCTCGCCGGCTGGACGCGGTTCGTCTCCATGCAGGACCACTACAACCTCGTCTACCGCGAGGAGGAGCGGGAGATGCACCCGCTGTGCCTCGACCAGGGGGTGGGTGTCATCCCGTGGAGCCCGCTCGCCCGCGGCCGGCTCACCCGGCTGCCCGAGCAGGCGACGACGACGCGGGCGGGCAGCGACCCCATCGCCGACCGCCTCTACGGCGAGTCCGACGACGCCGTCGTCCACGCCCTGGCCGACGTGGCGAAGGCGCGCGGGCTGCCGATGGCGCAGGTCGCGCTGGCGTGGATGCTCGGCAAGGAGGCCGTCACCGCGCCGATCGTCGGGGCGACGAAGCCGCAGCACATCACCGACGCCGCGGCGGCCGTGGACGTCGTCCTCTCCGACGACGAGGTCGCCGCGCTCGAGGCCGCCTACGTGCCGCACCCGGTGGCCGGGCACGAGTGACGCGCGCCGCCCGCGCCCTCGTGGTCGGCGCGCCGGCGTCGGGCAGCGGGAAGACGACGGTCGCCACCGGCCTGCTCGCGGCGCTGCGCCGCCGCGGGACGGCGGTGGCGCCGTTCAAGGTCGGGCCGGACTACATCGACCCCGGCTACCACGCGCTCGCCGCCGGACGACCCGGGCGCAACCTCGACCCCGTCCTGGTCGGGGAGCACCGGATCGCCCCGCTCGCCCGGCACGGGTCGGCCGGCGCGGAGGTCGCGGTCGTCGAGGGGGTCATGGGGCTGTTCGACGGCCGCATCCCCGACGGGGCCGGCTCCACCGCGCACGTCGCGGCCCTGCTCGGCGCGCCCGTCGTGCTCGTCGTGGACGTCCGCGGGCAGTCGCGCAGCCTCGCCGCGCTGCTGCACGGGTTCCTCTCCTTCGACCCGGCCGTGCGGGTCGCGGGCGCGGTGCTCAACCGCGTCGGGTCCGCGCGGCACGAGGAGGTCCTGCGCGCGGCGGCCGAGGAGGTCGGGCTGCCGGTGCTCGGGGCGCTGCCCCGCCGCGACGCGCTCGCCGTGCCGTCGCGCCACCTCGGGCTGGTCCCGGCGGCCGAGCGCGGCCCGGCCGCGGTGGCCGCCGTCGAGGCCATGGCCGACCTGGTCGCCGCCCACGTCGACCTGGACGCCGTCGTCGCGCTGGCCGAGCCGCTCCCGGACGGACCGGTCTGGGACGCGGGCGCGGAACTCGCCGAGCACGAGCGCGGAACTCGCCGGACACGGGTGCGGAACTCGCCGGGCGCGGACGCGGAACCCGCGGGGGCGGGGCCGGTGGTGGCCGTCGCGGGCGGGGCCGCGTTCACCTTCGGCTACGCCGAGCACACCGAGCTGCTCGCCGCGGCCGGGGCGCGGGTCGTGGTCGTCGACCCGCTGCGCGACGAGGCGCTGCCGGCCGGCACCGCCGCGCTCGTCCTGCCCGGCGGGTTCCCGGAGGAGCACGCCGCCGCGCTCGGGGCGAACGCCCCGCTGCTCGCCGCCGTGCGCGACCTGGCCGTCTCGGGCGCGCCGGTGCACGCCGAGTGCGCCGGGCTGCTGTACCTGTGCGCGGAGCTGGACGGCGTCCCGATGGCCGGGGTGCTGCCGGCGCGGGCGCAGCGGGCGCCGCGCCTGGCGCTGGGCTACCGCGAGGCGGTCGCCCCGACCGACTCCGCGCTGTTCGCGGCGGGGGAGCGGGTCGCCGGGCACGAGTTCCACCGCTGGACCGCCGACCCCCGCGCGGGCGGGGCCCCGGCGTGGGCGTGGCGCGGGGCGCCGCCGGAGGGCTGGGTGCGGGGCGGGGTGCACGCGTCGTTCCTGCACACCCACCCGGCCGGGCAGCCGCAGATGATCACCCGAATGCTGCGGGCCGCCGGTCGGATGGGGGCGTGACGCGCGTCTCTGATCAGGTTACCGTGCGGTACGACGACGAGGAGGTCGCCATGCGCAGCAGGTCGACCCGGAGGTCCCGCAGGACCGGACTCGTCCTCGGAGCGGGGGGCATCCTCGGCTCGGCGTGGACCACGGGCGCGCTCGCCGCCCTCGCGCCCCGGCTGGACCGGCCCCTCGGTGAGCTCGACCTCGTCCTGGGCACCAGCGCCGGCTCCGTCCTGGGGGCCGCCCTGCGCTGCGGGATGACCGTCGAGGAGCTGGTGGCCCACCAGCGCGGCGCGGCCCCGGCCGACATCGACCCCGGCTTCGCGGGGACCGGCCTGCCCGACATGCGCACGCTGGAGAAGGAGTCCGGAGACGGCCTCCCGCCCGTCCCCCTGCCCTGGATGGGCTCGCCGCGGCTGCTGGCCTCCGCGGTCACGCACCCCGGCTCGATCGACCCGGTCGTCGCCGCGTCCGCCCTGGTCCCGGCCGGGCGGGGCCGGATGAGCTCGCTGATCCGGATGGTCGGGGCGCTGCAGACGCGCCTGGGTGTCACCACCGACGGGTGGGTGCCCGGCGCGCCGCTGTGGATCGCGGCGGTCGACTACGACTCCGGCCGGCGCACCGTGTTCGGCCGCGAGGGCGCCCCGCCGGCCGCGGTCGGCGACGCGGTGCTGGCGTCCTGCTCGATCCCGGGGTGGTTCGCGCCCCAGCCGATCGGCGGGCGCCGCTACGTCGACGGCGGGGTGCGGTCGAGCACGTCGACGGCCCTGCTCGCCGAGGACGGGGCCCCGCCGCTGGACGAGGTGTACGTGCTGGCCCCGATGGCCAGCCACGCCTACGACCGGCCCCGCCACCCCTTGTGCGCGGCCGAGCGCACCGTCCGCCGCGTCCTCACCCGCTGGCTCGACGCCGAGGTGACCGCCGTCCGGGCGCGCGGCGTCGCCGTCACCGTGCTCACGCCCGGGCCCGACGACCTGGCCGCCATGGGCGGCAACCTCATGAACCCCCGCCGCCGCGAGCGGGTGCTCGACACCTCGCTCGCCACGAGCGCCGCCGCCCTGGCCGGCGGGGGCGCGGCCGCCGCGGCCTGAGGTCCGCGGGGAGCCGTCCCGGCCGGGGGGCGCGTGGACGCGACCGCCGTCACGTCCGCAGACTGGCCCCATGACCGCCCGACCCGAGCCGCCCGCGCCCGCCACCGACCCCGGCGCGGAGGGCACCGCGGGGACGCGGGGGCGCGTGTCGTTCATCGGCGCCGGGCCCGGCGCGGCCGACCTCATCACCCTGCGCGGGGCGCGGCGGATCGCCGAGGCCGACGTCGTGGTGTGGGCGGCGTCGCTGGTGATGGAGGAGTGCGTCACCGAGCACGCGCGCGCCGACGCGGAACTCGTCGACTCCTCGCAGATCGCCCACGAGGACGTCCTCGCCCTCTACCGCCGGGCCGCCGCCGACGGGCTGGCCGTCGCGCGCGTGCACTCCGGCGACCCGTCGCTGTGGGGCGCGGTGCAGGAGCAGTACGACGCCGCCGAGGCCCTCGGGCTGGAGGTGGAGATCGTGCCGGGGGTGTCGGCGTTCGGGGCGGTCGCGGCGGTCGCGGGGCGGGAGCTGACGATCCCCGAGGTGGCGCAGTCGGTGGTGCTCACCCGGCTCGAGGGCGGCAAGACGCCGATGCCGGAGGGGGAGAAGCTGCGCGAGTTCGCCCGCCACGGCACCACCATGGCCGTCTTCCTCTCGGCCGCCCGCACCGGTCAGCTGGTGGACGAGCTGCGCGCCGGCGGCTACGCCGACGACACCCCCGTCGTGATCGGGTACCGGGTGACCTGGCCCGACGAGCAGGTCGTCCGCTGCCGCCTCGACGAGGTCGTCGCCGTGTGCCGGGAGCGCAGGCTGTGGCGCCAGACGCTGTTCCTCGTCGGCCCGGCGCTGGCCGCGGAGGGCACGCGCAGCCACCTCTACCACCCCGGGCACTTCCACACCTTCCGCCGGTCCGACCCCGAGGCGCGGCGCGCGCTGCGGGCGTCCCGTGGGTGAGCTGCGCGAGCCCGACCTGCCGCGCACCATGAAGGAGCGCCCGCGGGCGCTGCGCACCGGCTTCTCCACGGGCGCGAACGCCGCCGCGGCGGCGAAGGCCGCGGCCCTCGCCCTGGCCGGTGACGAGCCCGCGACGGTGGAGATCCCGTTCCCGTCCGGCGCGCGGCACGCGTTCGCCCCGCTGTCGGTCACTGTCGACGGCGCCACCGCCACGGCCGTCGTCGTCAAGGACGCGGGCGACGATCCGGACGTCACCCACGGCGCGCACCTCACCGCGACCGTCGAGCTGGTCGACGGGCCGGACGTGCTGATCGACGGCGGCGAGGGCGTCGGCACCGTGACCCGGCCCGGCCTGGGCCTGGAGGTCGGCGGGCCCGCGATCAACCCCGGCCCGCGGGGCATGATCACCGCGGCGGTGCGGGAGGTGTTCCCGACCGGGGGGGTGCGGGTGGTGGTGAGCGTGCCCGGCGGCGAGCGGATCGCCCGGAGGACGACGAACCGGCGCCTCGGCATCCTCGGCGGCATCTCCATCCTCGGCACCACGGGCATCGTGCGGCCGTTCTCCACCGCGTCCTGGCGCGCATCGGTCGAGCAGGCCGTCGCCGTGATGGCCGCGCAGGGCTGCCCGACGCTCGTGCTCGCCACCGGCGGGCGCACCGAGCGCGGGGCGATGGCGCTGCTGCCGCACCTGCCCGAGGTGGCGTTCGTCGAGGTCGGCGACTTCACCGGGGCCGCGCTGCGCCGCGCCGTCGAGCACGATCTGCGCGACGTCGTGTTCGTCGGGATGGCCGGCAAGCTCACCAAGCTCGCCGCGGGCGTCCTCATGACCCACTACACCCGCTCGAAGGTCGACACCGGCCTGCTCGGGCGGATCACCCGCGCCCACGACCCCGCCCTGGCCGCGCAGGTGGACGGGGCGAACACCGCGCGGCACGCCTACGAGCTGTGGGAGTCGGCGGGCCTGCTGCGGGCGTGCGGCGACGACCTGTGCGCGGCGGTGCGCGACGTCCTGCAGCGCTTCGCCGCCGAGTGCGGCCGGGAGCTGCCGGCCCGGGTGGCGATGGTCGACTTCACCGGCGCCCGCGTGGTCGCGGCGACGGAGCCCCGGTGGGTGGCGGCGTGAGTCCGCCCGGGCCGGGGACGCGCAGGTGAGCCGGGTCGACGTCGTCGGGGTGGACGGGCGGCCGTTCGGCGCCGCGGCCGCGGCCGCGGTCGGCGCCGCGCAGGTCGTCGCGGGGGCGGCGCGATACCTGCCCCTCGCCCCGGCCGGGGCCGAGACCGTCGAGCTGGGGCCGCTCGGCCCCGCGCTGGAGCGGCTGGCCGGGCGGCGCGCCGTCGTGCTGGCGTCCGGGGACCCGGGGTTCTTCGGGATCGTGCGGGCGCTGCGCGCGGGCGGGTTCGCCGTCGACGTGCACCCGGCCGCGTCCAGCGTCGCGCGCGCGTTCGCGCGGATCGGGCGGCCGTGGGACGACGTCGCGGTCGTCTCCGCGCACGGGCGCTCGCTCGGTCCCGCGGTCAACGTCTGCCGGGCCCGCGCCGCGACGGCCGTGCTCACCGCGCCCGGGGCCGGCCCGGCCGAGCTCGGGGCGGCGCTGGAGGGCTGGCCGCGCACCCTCGTCGTCGCCGAGGACCTCGACGGGCCGGCCGAGCGGCTCACGACCCTGCCCGCCGCGGAGGCCGCCGGCCGGGAGTGGCGCGACCCGAACGTGGTGCTGTGCCTGCGCGACCCCGCGGCCGTCCCGGGCCCCGGCTGGCTGGCGGGGGGACCGCCGGCCGCGGGCTGGGCGCTGCCCGACGCGGCGTTCGAGCACCGCGGCGGCATGGTGACCAAGGCCGAGGTCCGCGCGCTGGCGCTGGCCCGGCTCGCCCCGGGCCCGGGGGCGCTGGTGTGGGACGTCGGGGCCGGCTCGGGCTCGGTGGCCGTGGAGTGCGCCCGGCTCGGGTCGGCGGCCCTGGCCGTCGAGCGCCGCCCCGACGACGCCGCCCGGATCGCGGCCAACGCGGCCGCGCACGGCGTCGACGTCCGCGTCGTCGCCGGCGACGCACCCGCCGCGCTGGCCGGGCTGCCCCGGCCCGACGCGGTGTTCGTGGGCGGCGGCGGCCCGGACGTCGTCGCCGCGGCGGCCGCGGCGCGACCGGAGCGGATCGTCGTCGCCCTCGCCGCCCTCGACCGGCTCGCCCCCACCCGGGCGGCCCTGCACGGCTACCGCGTCGACGGCGTCCAGCTCGCCGCGGCCCGCTTCGCCGACCTGCCCGACGGTGCGGTCCGCCTCGCCGCCACCAACCCGATCCTGCTGCTCTGGGGGATGCGTTGATCGCCCTGTTCGCCGTCACCGACGCCGGCCGCCGCGCCGCCGCCGAGCTCGCGCCCGCGCTGGGGGCGCAGGTGCACCCGCTCGACGACCTCGCCGCCCTGTGGCCGTCGCTCGACGCCGCGGTGCTCTGCCTGGCCACCGGCGCGACCGTGCGGCTGATCGCGCCGCTGCTGCGCGACAAGCGCACCGACCCGGGCGTCGTGTGCGTGGACGAGGCCCGCCGCTTCGCCGTCGCGCTGACCGGCGGGCACGAGGGCGGGGCCAACGCCCTCGCCGAGCGGGTCGGGGCCCTGCTCGGGGCGCAGCCGGTGGTGACCACGGCGTCCGACGCGGCCGGGTCGACCGGCGCCGACGAGCTGGCCCGGGCGCTGGGCGGGATCGTCGACGGCGACGCCGCCGCGGCCGGCGCGGCCCTGCTGGACGGCGCGGCGGTGGTGGAGAACCCGCTGGGCCTGCCCCTGCCGCCCCTGCCCCCGCTGCGCGCGACCCCCCGCGCGACGATCACGGTGACCGACCGCCTCCCCGCACCGCAGCGGGGTGGCACCGCTGCGACCCAGTCGCAGCAGGGTGGCACCGCTGCGATCCAGTCGCAGCAAAGTGGCCTTGCTGCAGCCCAGATGCAGCAAGGCCACCTTGCTGCGGTGCGGGTGGTGGTGCCGACGCTGGTCGTGGGCGTCGGGAGCGTGCGCGGGGTGTCCGCGGGGGCCGTGCGGGAGGTGCTCGCCCGCGTCGAGGACGAGCACGGGTTCGACCTGCGCGCCGTCGCCGCCTACGCCAGCGTCGACCTCAAGGCCGACGAGCGGGGGCTCCTCGACGCCGTCGGGGAGCTGCACACCTACCCGGCGGGCGTCCTGGCCGCCGTGCCGGTGCCGAACCCGTCCGAGGTGGTCCGGGCCGAGGTCGGCACGCCGAGCGTCGCGGAGGCCGCGGCACTGCACCACGCCGGGCCGGGCGCCGAGCTGGTCGTGGAGAAGACCAAGGGCGACAACGTGACGGTGGCAGTGGCCCGGCGCAGGGTCCGCGGCCGGCTCGCGGTCGTCGGGCTCGGACCGGGCGCCGCCGACCTGCGCGTTCCCCGCGCCGACGCCGAGCTGCGGCGGGCGTCGGTCGTGGTGGGGCTCGACCAGTACGTCGACCAGGTCGCCCACCTGCTCCGCCCCGGCACGGAGGTGCGGGCCAGCGGGCTGGGCGACGAGGAGCAGCGCGCCGCGGACGCCGTCGCGTGCGCGCGGGAGGGCCGGGCCGTCGCGCTGATCGGCTCCGGCGACGCCGGGATCTACGCGATGGCGAGCCCCGCGCTCGAGCAGGCGGGCGACGACATCGAGGTCGTCGGCGTCCCCGGGGTGACGGCGGCGCTGGCCGCCGCGTCGCTGCTCGGGGCCCCGCTCGGCCACGACCACGTGCTGATCTCGCTCTCGGACCTGCACACCCCCTGGCCGGTCATCGAGCAGCGCGTCGCCGCCGCGGCCGCCGCCGACCTCGTGACCTGCTTCTACAACCCCCGCAGCCGCGACCGGCACTGGCAGCTCGGCGCCGCCCTCGACGCCTTCCGCGCCCACCGCCCGCCCACCACGCCCGTCGGCGCGGTCCGGCAGGCGGGGCGGCCCGGCCAGCGGACGTGGACCGCGCCGCTGGCCGAGTTCGACCCGGGCGAGGTGGACATGCTGACCACCGTGGTCGTCGGGTCGAGCACCACGCGGATGGCGGGCGGGCGGATGGTCACGCCCCGCGGCTACCGCTGGGCCGAGTGATACCGAATCGGTATCATCGGGATCATGGCCATGACGCTGCGGCTCACCGACGAGGAGACCGAGGCCCTGCGCGCCCAGGCGGAGAAGGAGCACCGCTCAATGCAGGAGGTGGTGCGGACCGCGGTGCGCAAGTACATCGAGGACGACGGGCACCGCGACCGGGTCCTCGACGCCGCACGACGGGGTGCCGAGCGCTACTCGGATGCGCTCCGGCGGCTCGGCGAGTGACCGAGCACCTCGGGCTCGACGATCTGCTCGCGATCGCAGTGATCGCTGTCGGTGATGATGTGGCGGTCCGCGACCACGGGCTGCTCGCGTCGGCGGCCGCTCGGCCGCAGACGACGGTGCTCGGCGAGGACGCCTACCCGGACCTGCACCTCAAGGCCGCCGCGCTCCTGCACTCGCTGGCCGGGAACCACGCCCTGGTCGACGGGAACAGGCGCCTCGCCTGGCTCGCCACCTACACCTTCCTCGCCCTCAACGGCGTCGAGGTCGTCACGACCGACGACGAGGTGGTCGACCTCGTCGTCGCCGTGGCGGCTGGGGAGGAGACCGAGCTGGAACCGATCGCCGCCTGGCTCCGGCAGCGGAGCTGACGGCGGGCGTCGCGGGTGTGTCGTCCGCGACGTACTGCTCGCCGCGCCCGGCGCCTATGCTCGGCCACCGGCAGCGCGGGAACCCGGTACGACTCCGGGGCGGTCCCGCCACTGTGTCCCTCGGACCGAGGGGAGCCAGACCTCGCGCCGCCGGCGACCACCACCCCTGCTTCCGGGCGAGGACACCCGGGGAGGAGACGAGCCCGCTTGCGCGCCGTGCACCCCATCGAGGCCGAGTCGTACGCGATCCTGCGCACCCGCCTCGACACCACCGACCTGCCCCCGCTCACCCGCGCCGTCGTCGAGCGCATCGCCCACACCACCGCCGACCCGACCTGGGCCGGGGAGCTGGCCTGCGACGAGGACGCCCTGCGCGCCGGGCGGGCGGCCCTGTTCGCGGGGGCCCCGCTCGTCTGCGACGTCCGGATGGTGGCGGCCGGGATCACCGCGCGACCCTCGGTCGTCGCGCTGGACCTGGCCCCCGACGCCGTCCCGACCCGCTCCGCCTCCGGCGTCCGCGCCGCCGCGGCGCGCCACCCCGAGGGCGCGGTGTGGGTGATCGGCAACGCGCCCACCGCGCTCGACGAGCTGGTGCACCTGCGGGTGTCGTCGCCGCTGGTGATCGGCCTGCCCGTCGGGTTCGTCGGGTCCGTCGCCGCGAAGGCCGCCCTGCGCGCGTCGGGCCTGCCCGCCCTGTCCAACCGCACCGAGCGGGGCGGCGCCGCCGTCGCCGCGGCCGCGGTCAACGCCCTGCTGTACGCGGAGGTCCCGTGAACACCCCCCTGATGCTGGTCGGCCACGGCACGGTCGATCCCGCCGGCGTCGCCGAGTTCGTCTCCTTCACCGACCGCGTCCGCCGCCGGCTCGCCCCCGGCGACGTCGACGTGGACGGCGGGTTCATCGAGCTGTCCCAGCCCACGGTGCACGAGGCGTGGGGCGCGCTGGCCGCCCGCGGCCACACCCGGATGGCCGCCGTGCCGATGGTGCTCGCCGCCGCCGGGCACGCGAAGGGCGACATCCCCGCCGCCCTCGCGCGCGAGGTCGCCCGCGACCCGGGCACCTCCTACGTCCTGGGCCGCCCGCTCGGCCCGCACCCCGTGCTGCTGGAGATCCTCGCCGAGCGGGTCGCCGCCGCGCTGCGGGTCGACGGGGCGGGGCCCGAGGGCACGACCGTGCTGCTCGTCGGGCGCGGGGCCACCGACCCGGACGCCAACGGCGAGGTGGCGAAGGTCGCCCGGCTGCTGTGGGAGGGCCGCGCCTACGACGGCGTGGAGACCGCGTTCGTCTCGCTGGCCGCGCCGGACGTCGCCACGGGCCTGGCCCGGTGCCGGGCGCTGGGGGCGCGCCGGGTCGTCGTCGCCCCGTACTTCCTGTTCGACGGCGTGCTGCCGCGCCGGGTCGTCGCGCAGGCGCGGGCGTTCGCCGCCGACCACGCCGACGTCGACGTGCGCACCGCCGGCTACCTGGGCGACACCGACGCCCTGGCCGGGCTCGTCGTCGACCGCTACCACGAGGCGCTGCACGGCGACATCCGGATGAACTGCGACACGTGCGCCTACCGCACCCTGCTGCCCGGGTTCGAGGACAAGCTCGGTGCCCCCCAGACCCCGCACCACCACCCGGACGACCCCTCCGCCGGGCACGGCCACGGCCACGGCCACGGGCACGGGCACGGCTGATGGACCCCTACCTCGTCGGACTGGACCTGGCCGGGCGCCGCGTCGTCGTCGCGGGCGGCGGCACGGTGGCGCAGCGGCGGATCACCGGGCTGCTCGCGGCGGGGGCGGACGTGCTGGTGGTGGCGCCGGAGGCGACCCCGGCGGTCGAGGGCATGGCGAGCGCGGGCGAGCTCGTGTGGGTGCCCCGCGGCTTCGCCGACGCCGACCTCGACGGCGCCTGGTACGCGCTGGCCTGCACCGACGTCCCCGAGGTGAACGCGGCGGTGGCCGAGGGGGCGCAGCGGCGGCGGATCTTCTGCGTGCGCGCCGACGCCGCCGCGGGCGGGTCCGCGGTGACCCCGGCCGTCGGGCGCCACGACGGGCTCACCGTCGGCGTGCTGGCCGGTCGGGCGCCGCGGCGCTCGGCCGCCGTGCGGACCGCGCTGGTGGAGGCGCTGCAGACCGGGCTGGTCGACGACACCGCCGATCCCGTCACCCCAGGGGTGGCGCTCGTGGGCGGCGGGCCCGGTGACCCGGAGCTGATCACCGTCCGCGGGCGGCGGCTGCTCGCGCGCGCCGATGTCGTCGTCACCGACCGGCTCGGTCCCCGCGACCTGCTCGACGCCCTCGCCCCGCACGTCGAGGTGATCGACGCCGCCAAGATCCCCTACGGCCGGGCGATGAACCAGGCGAGGATCAACGAGCTGCTCGTGGAGCACGCCCGGGCCGGGCGGTTCGTCGTGCGGCTCAAGGGCGGTGACCCCTTCGTGTTCGGCCGCGGGTTCGAGGAGGTGCAGGCGTGCGCCGCGGCGGGCGTGCCCGTCACCGTCGTGCCCGGGGTGACCAGCGCGTTCGCCGCCCCGGCCGTCGCCGACGTGCCGGTGAGCCACCGCGGCGTGGCCCACGAGATCGTCGTCGTGTCCGGCCACGTCGCCCCGGACGACCCGCGCTCGCTCGTCGACTGGCCGGCGCTGGGCCGGCTCCGCGGAACCATCGTCCTGCTCATGGCGGTGGAGCGGATCGGGGTGTTCGCCGCCGCGCTGGTGGACGGCGGGCGGGCGCCGGACACCCCGGTCGCGGTGGTGCAGGACGGCACGATGCGCATCCAGCGCTCGGCGCGGGCCACGCTGGCCACGGTGGCCGACGTCGTCCGCGAGCACGGCATCAGCCCGCCCGCCGTGGTGGTGGTGGGGTCGGTGGCCGGGTTGGCCCCCCGCGGGGGTGCGACGTGACCGGGCGGCACGGTCCCGACGGGGTGGTGGGTGAGGTGGCGCTGCGCGATGCGGACGAGTTCTCGATGGAGGCGCTGGCGCACGGCGTGCTCGTCCGCGAGGACGGGTGCCTGTACATCGGGTCGGGCCGCCACCGCTTCCTGCCGGTCCTCCCCCGCGGCCGGGTCGGGTGGGACGGCGTCGTGCTGACGTTCGACGGCGGGGAGTACCGGCTCAGTGACGAGATCTTCCTCGGTGGGGGAGATGCCCCACCTGGTCCGGACGCGACCGTCCCGCCGGGGTGCGACCGCACCGTGCCGACCTTCCTCGTCGGCGACCTCCGGGAGTGATCAGCGGGGCCGCGGGCGGGTCACCGCGCTGCTCGCCCGGGTTAGGGTGGTCCGACCCGTCGGCAGGTGCGGGTCGTGGTCCTGCTGAGCGGCGGCGGGGCCCTCGTTCCGGCGCGGGTACCGTGCAGCACCTCCTGACCGTCTGCCCCACCCGGGTCGGAGGCGGGTGCGGCGTCAGCAGGGCCGGGGTTCGGTGACCAGGGCGCTGGACCGGATGAGGTACTCCGGGCCGGGCCCGGCGAGCTCGTAGGACAGCTCCCAGTCCAGGCAGTCCTGCGTGCCGTCGGGGCTGTAGGCGGGGTCCTGGCGGCTGCGGAAGGTCAGCACGGCGCCGAGGTCCGCGGGGCCCTCGGGCCGCACGGCGACGAGGCGGGCGTCGCTGAGCGACCGCGGCTGCTGGGCGTCGAGCCAGGCCGGCAGCCCGTCCTGCGCGGTCGCCGAGTCCGGGCTGAACAGCGCGAAGGCGTCGACGTAGCGCTCCTCGTCGATCGCGGTGACGTAGGCGTCGAGCACGCGGAGCGCGTCCTCGGTGCCCGGACCGTCCACCCCGGCGGCGACGGTGACGGAGCCGGCGACCGGAGCGGTCGCGGTCGGCGCGGTGGTGATCGGCGCGGTGGTGGACGTCGCGGGAGCGGACGTCGCGGGAGCGGACGTCGCGGGAGCGGCCGTCGGTCCGGGTGCCGCGTCCGCCGGTGCCCGGCCCAGCAGGACGGCGGCCGCCGCCCCCGCCGCGACGACCAGCACGCCCGCACCGACCCCGATCGCGACGAGCAGCCCGCGCCGCGACGGCGCGGTCGGCTGCGCCCACGACGCCGCGGGGGGCGGCGGGAGCGGGTGGGAGCGGGGGGTCCACGGCGGCGGGCCCGGACGGGCGACGCCGGCGGGCCCCGGCTGCGGCGCGGCCGGCGGCGGTGGTGGTGGTGGCTCGACGGTGACGCTCGTGGCGGCCGCCGCCTCCTGGGCCGAGGTCGGGGCGCCCTCCACGACGAGCCGGGTGAGGGGGCGGCCCGTGGCGCGCTGGGCGTCCCGCAGGGCCTCGGCGGCCTCGGCCGCGGTGGCGGGACGGTCGCCGGGCGACTTGGCCATGAGCCGCTCCAGCACCCGGCAGACGGCGTCGGGCACCCCGCGCCCGCGCAGGTCGGGCACCGGCTCGCGGAGGATGCGGGCGAGCACGACGATCAGCTCCGCGCCCTCGCCGCGGAACGCCGGCGCCCCCGCGAGCAGGGTGAACAGGGTGGCGCCGAGCCCGTACAGGTCGGTGGCGACGGTGGCGGTGCCCTCGGCGAGGCGCTCGGGCGCCGCGAAGGCCGGGCTGGCGCGCACGGCGTCGGAGGTCTCGGCGACCCCGGGGAGCCGGGAGATGCCGAAGTCGCCGAGCTTCGGCTCGCCGAAGCGGGACACCAGCACGTTCGCGGGCTTCAGGTCCAGGTGCAGGATGCCGCTGCGGTGCGCCGTCTCCAGCGCGCCGGCCAGCAGCACCCCGGTCTCCAGCACCTCCGGCCACGCCAGCGGCGCCCGCGCGACCCGGTCGGCCAGCGACCCGCCGGACATGAGGTCCATGACGATGTACGGGGCGCCGGCGGCGGTCGTGCCGCCGCGGTGCACCGTGACGATGTGCGGGTGCCCGGACACCGAGCCCATCGCGCGGCACTCCCGCTCGAACGCCCGCCGCACCGCCTCGTCGTCCAGCCGCTCGCGCAGCACCTTGACCGCGACGGTCCGGCCGAACTCCGGCTCGGCGGCCGCGTAGACCGTGCCGAAGCCGCCCCGGCCGATCAGGCGGGCCCCGACCAGGCCGGGGACACCCAGGTCGACCCGATCCACGGCGGCGAGTGTATTCGGGCCCGTTGTGGGAAACTGATCACCATGACGACCGCCAGCGACAAGGGCAAGGACACCACCGACATCACCGACATCGGCCGCGAGATGTGGTCGTACCTCACCGGCAAGGGCGCGACCGTGGAGTACGCGTTCGACAACATGCACGTGGAGGTGCCGAAGACCACGGGCCCCGACTCCCCGCGCGCCATCTGGAAGCTCGACGGCACCCTGCGGATCAAGACCAGCGACCGGGACAGCGAGGGCTCCGCCGGTCGTGTCTGACGCACCGGCACCGCTCGACACCCCGTCCGCGCCGCTCCCGGCGCTCGACGTGTCGGCCGACCTCAGGATGCACGTCACCGCACCGACCGGGGAGACCACCGGGGTGCACGTGACCGGGTCCGGCAACGAGCTGCACGTCGAGGCCGAGAAGCCCGCCGTGCTGTTCTCCGCGGTGGCGCCCGACGACGTCGGGCGGGTGGCGGAGCTGCTCGCCGCGGCCGGGCTGGTCGTGCGGGTCACCGGGCCGGACGGCCCGGTCGCCGTGGTCGGCGCCGGGGTGAGCAACCGGGTGGGCCGGGCGGTCACGGGCAGTGCGCGCGTGGCCCCCGCACCGCGCGCCGCGGCCCGCATCGCGGCGAGCACGCGCGAGTTCCGCACGGTCGCGGCCGGGCTGCTCGCCGTCCTGGTCGCCGTCGCGGGGTGGATCACCACGCGACGGCGCTGACCGGCGCACGACGATCGGAGGGGCGGCCCGCTCGCGGGCCGCCCCTCCGTCGTGACCGGGCTCAGCGGGTCGGGCTCACATGTCCAGGAGCCGGTCGAAGAAGCCGCGGTAGCGCCGCAGCGCCTGCCGCAGGTCCTCCGTGGTCGCGCTGTCGTCGTCCAGGCCGTCGTCCAGGGCCGCGCGCCGCTCGCGCAGCGCCCGGTCGAGCTCCTCGAGGAGCTCGCCGACCAGGTCGCCGGCGGCGTCGACGGCGTCGCGGGGATCGTCGACGAACGACCCCTTGACGGCGTTCCACCGGGACGAGAGCTCCTCGGCCCGGTCGCGCGGGACGAGCGGTTCCGGCGTGTCCGGCACGGCCGGCGCGTTCGACGGGCCGGCGGACCGACCCGGCGCGGCCGGGGGCGTCGCGGCCGGGGCGGTGAAGGTCGGTGCCTGCAGGGCTGCTGTGACGGTCGGCGCCGTGGAGGCGCGGCCGTTGTCCGTTCCGTCGATGTCGGTGATCTCCGTACTCGCGCGGTCGGTGGGGGAGCTGAACACTGTAGCGGTCGGGTCGGCGCCGGTCGTCGCGGTCCCGGTCGTCCGGGTGTCGAGGGGGTCGGCGTCGAGGGGGTCGGCGTCGAGCGGTCCGTGGTCGAGCGGCTCGGCGGCGAGCCGGTCGGGGTCGAGCCGGTCGGGGTCGAGCCGGTCGGGGTCGAGCGGTCCGTCGTCGGTGGAGCCGGTGCCGGTCGGCTCGCGGTCGATCGGTCCGTCGTCGTCCGGTCCGTCGTCGATCGCGTCGGCGCGGACCGGCTCGGCGCCGGTCGGCTCGATCTCGACCAGCTCGGCGTCGATCGGCTCGGCGTCGGCCGGTCCGGTCTCGATCAGATCGGCGTCGATCGGCTCGGCGTCGACGGGTCCGAGGTCCGGGTCCCGCGGCTCGGGGAGCGCCGCGGCCGGCAGCGGCGCGGCGGTGGGCGGCCCGGGGACGAGCGGCACGGCCGTCGTGGGCTCGTCGACCGGCCCGTCCGCGCGGTCGGCCGGTCCGCCGCCCGGGTACCCGGCCGCGCCGGACCGGTAGGGCTGCTCGGGGGCGCCGCCCGCGCCGAGCGGCTGGGGCGGGGCCGGGGCGGTGGCCGCGGGCGGGGCCGGTGGGCGCGGCTCGCCCGGGCGCCCTTGTCCGCCGGGGCCGGGCCGGTTCCAGAGGTCGCCGCTGCGCGCCCCGAACGTCGGGGGCCAGGTGGGGCTACCGGTGTCGCGCCCGAACAGCGAGCCCTCGGGGTCGGTCGCGTCGGCGAGGCGGTGCGCGCCGGACGGGGGCGGGGCGGCCGGACCGGGCCGGGGGGCGGGGCGCGGGGCGTCCCCGGGTCCCGCTGCCCCGGGGGCACCGGTCGGGGGGACCCCGGCTCCGGGCCGGTCGGGGTCGGGGTGGCGGCCGGGCTCCCGCGGGGTGCCGTCGCCGTGGGCGACGTCGTCCTGCGGGTCGTCGTCCCGGCCGTGGAGCAGGTCGTTGAGCATGCCCCGTACTCCGCGGCCGCTCGGGTCGGACGTCATCGAGTGTGCTCCTCACGCTCGGTGGACCGGCCGAGCAGGGCGTCCACGAGGGCGCGGTAGGAGGTGACCGCGTGGCGCTGCTGCTCCGTGTCGACCGGTCCGTGCTCGGTGGCCTCCTTGACGGCGCGCGCGTCACGGTAGCGCTGCCCGGTGGCGGGGTGCGCCGCGGAGACCTCCTCCGTGCGCCGACCGGGCTCCTCCACGGGCTGGCCGCAGGTGCGCACGACCACGGGGGAACCGGTCTCCACGGGCCGGGGTTCCCGCCGCTGACCTGGCGGCAAACGCTCCGGGACCCGGGGGAGCGCCGCGTCCGGTGCGCCACGTCGCGTTGACCCGCGGCCCGGCGGTGTGGTCGAGTTCCCCACCGACGGCAGTGCAGGAAACCGGTGCGACTCCGGTGCGGTCCCGCCACTGTGACCCCCTCCGGGGGGCAGCCAGATACTCGCCGCCGTCGGTCGAGAACCCCCACGGCGAGGGCGCGGACCCTCGAGGAGGAGACGTCGCCCCATGGCCCGACGACCGGCGCCCGCCGTTCTGCTGCTGTCCACCGCCGACACCGAACTGCTGGCCGCCCGGGCGGCGGCCGACGGCGGCGCGGTCTACCGCACCGCCAACCCCGCCCGCGTCGAGCCCGACGGGCTCCCGGCGCTGCTCGACGGCGTCGACGTCGTCGTGCTGCGCCTGCTGGGCGGCCGCCGGACCTGGCCGCGGGGCGTGGACGCCCTGGTCGCCTCGGGCAAACCTGTGGTCCTGCTGGGCGGGGAGGCCGCGCCGGACGCCGAACTGATGGCCGCCTCGACCGTGCCCGCCGGTGTCGCGGCGCAGGCCCTGGCCTACCTCGCGGCCGGCGGCGTCGACAACCTGCGCGAGCTGCACCGCTTCCTGTCCGACACCGTGCTGCTCACCGGCGAGGGGTTCGCGCCGCCCGCACCGGCACCGCAGCACGGCGTGCACGGGGACCGCGCCCAGCACCCGGACCGGCCGACCGTCGGCGTGGTCTTCTACCGCGCCCACGCGCTGAGCGGGAACACCGCGTTCGTCGACGTGCTGTGCGACGCGATCGAGGCCCGCGGGGCGAACGCCCTTCCGGTGTTCTGCGGGTCGCTGCGCGGCGCCCCCGAGGAGCTGACCGCCCTGCTGGGCCGCGCGGACGCCCTGGTCGCCACGGTGCTGGCCGGCGGCGGGTCGGTCGCGGCCGGGGCGAGCGCCGGCGGCGACGAGGACTCCTGGGACGCCGGCGCGCTGGCCGCGCTCGACGTGCCGGTGCTGCAGGGCCTGTGCCTGACCTCCTCGCGGGCGGCCTGGGCGGTCTCGGACGCCGCGCTGACCCCGATGGACGCGGCGATGCAGGTCGCCATCCCCGAGTTCGACGGCCGGCTGGTCACCGTGCCGTTCTCGTTCAAGGAGACCGCGCCCGGGGACGACCTCCCGACCTACGTCGCCGACCCGGAGCGCGCGGCCCGCCTCGCCGGCATCGCGGTGCGCCACGCCCGCCTGCGGGCCGTGCCGGTGGCCGAGCGGAGGCTCGCGGTCGTGCTGTCGTCCTACCCGACCAAGCACTCCCGGGTGGGCAACGCGGTCGGGCTGGACACGCCCGCGTCGGCCGTCGTGCTGCTGCGCGCCCTGCGCGAGGCCGGCTACGCCGTCGGGGAGTTCCCCGAGGACTCCGACACGCTGATCCACACCCTCATCGCCGCGGGCGGGCACGACGTCGAGTGGCTCACCGACGAGCAGCTCGCCGCCGCCCCGTCGCGGGTGCCGCCGGCGGACTACCGGCGCTGGTTCGCCGCGCTTCCCGCCGCCCTGACCGCCGGGATCATCGAGCACTGGGGGGAGCCGCCCGGCTCGCTGTACGTCGACGGGGACGACATCGTGCTGGCGTCGCTGCGGTTCGGGAACGTGCTGCTGATGATCCAGCCGCCCCGCGGCTTCGGGGAGAACCCGATCGCGATCTACCACGACCCCGACCTGCCGCCCTCGCACCACTACCTCGCGGCCTACCGCTGGTTGGAGTCGTCCTTCGGCGCCGACGCGGTGATCTACCTGGGCAAGCACGGCACGCTGGAGTGGCTGCCGGGCAAGGGCCTGGGGCTGGGCGCGGACTGCGCCCCCGACGCGGTGCTCGGCGAGCTGCCGCTGGTCTACCCGTTCATCGTCAACGACCCCGGAGAGGGCACGCAGGCCAAGCGCCGCGGGCACGCCGTGGTCGTCGACCACCTCGTCCCGCCGATGGCCCGCGCCGACACCTACGGCGACATGGCGAAGCTGGAGCAGCTGCTCGACGAGTACGCGACCGTGCAGGCGCTCGACCCGGCCAAGCTCCCCGCCCTGCGCGCCCGGATCTGGGAGGTGGTGCAGGCCGCGCAGCTGCACCACGACCTGCACGTCGACGCCCTGCCCGGCGAGGACGACTTCGACGACTTCGTCCTGCACATCGACGGCTACCTGTGCGAGGTCAAGGACGTCCAGATCCGCGACGGGCTGCACGTCCTGGGCGGCGTGCCGGCGGGGGAGGCGCAGCTGAACCTGGTGCTCGCGATCCTGCGCAGCACCCAGATCTGGGGTGGCGCGAAGGCGCTCCCCGGCCTGCGCCAGGCCCTCGCGGCGTGGTGCGGCCTGGACGAGCAGCAGCTCCTCGCCTCCCCCGGGTCGCAGCGGGGTGACACCGCTGCCACCCAGTCGCAGCGGGGTGACACCGCTCCGATCCCGGCGCCCGCTGCGGCCCCCGGATCGCAGCAAGGTGGCCTTGCTGCAGCAACACGGCAGCAGAGCCACCTTGCTGCGGAACGGCGGGGGGTGGCGGGGCGGCTGGGGCGGGTCCGCGCCCTCGCCGGGGGCGGGCCGGACCGGACCGGCGCGGACGTCGTCGACCTCCTGGAAGGGGCCGCCCGGGCGCTCGTCGCCGGGGTGCAGGAGCGGGGGTGGACCGAGCCGGCGGCGGTGTGCACCGACCTGCTGGGCGAGGCCGTGCCGGACGTCGTCGCCGTGCTGGAGTTCGCCTGCCGCGAGGTGGTGCCCCGGCTCGACCGCACCACCGACGAGGTCGCCGGCGTCCTGCACGCCCTCGACGGCGGGTACGTGCCGGCCGGCCCGTCCGGCTCGCCCACCCGCGGGCTGGTCAACGTCCTCCCGACCGGCCGGAACTTCTACTCCGTCGACCCCAAGGCGATCCCGTCGCGCAGCGCGTGGGAGGTGGGGTCGGCGCTGGCCGAGTCGCTCGTGGCCCGGCACGTCGCCGACACCGGGGGACCCCCGCGCAGCGTCGGCCTGACGGTCTGGGGCACCAGCGCCATGCGCACCCAGGGCGACGACATCGCCGAGATCCTCGCGCTGCTGGGCGTCCGGCCGGTCTGGGACGAGGCGTCGCGGCGGGTCACCGGCACCGGGATCATCCCGCGCGAGGAGCTGGGCCGGCCGCGCATCGACGTCACCGTCCGCATCTCCGGGTTCTTCCGCGACGCGTTCCCGCACGTCATCACCCTGCTCGACGACGCCTTCGCCGCCGTCGCCGCGCTGGACGAGCCGGACAACCTCGTCCGCGAGCACGTCGAGGCCGACGTCGCGCAGCACGGCGACCGCCGCCGGGCGACCGCGCGGATCTTCGGCTCGAAGCCCGGCGCGTACGGGGCGGGCCTGCTCCCGCTGATCGACGCGCGGAACTGGCGCAGCGACGCCGACCTCGCCGAGGTCTACGCGGTGTGGGGCGGCTACGCCTACGGCCGCGGGCTGGACGGGCGCGAGGCGCGCGCGGACATGGAGACCGCGTTCCGGCGGATCAGCGTGGCCGCGAAGAACCAGGACACCCGCGAGCACGACATCGTCGACTCCGACGACTACTTCCAGTACCACGGCGGCATGGTGGCGACGGTCCGCGCGCTGACCGGCCGCTCGCCCGCCGCCTACGTCGGCGACTCCGCCGTGCCCGACGCCGTGCGCACCCGCACGCTGGCCGAGGAGACCAGGCGGGTGTTCCGGGCGCGTGTGGTGAACCCGCGCTGGATCGCGGCGATGCAGCGCCACGGCTACAAGGGCGCGTTCGAGCTGGCCGCCACCGTCGACTACCTGTTCGGCTACGACGCCACCGCCGGTGTCGTCGACGACTGGATGTACGGCGCGCTCGCGAGCGAGTACGTGTTCGACCCGACCAACCGGGCGTTCATGGACCGGAGCAACCCCTGGGCGCTGCGCGGGATCACCGAGCGGCTGCTGGAGGCGGCCGACCGCGGGATGTGGGCCAAGCCCGACCCGGACGTGCTCGACCGGCTCCGCGCGGTCTACCTCGAGCTCGAGGGCGACCTGGAGGGGGACTCGTGAGCACGCTCGTCGGGCTCGGTGTCGGCCCGGGCGACCCGGAGCTGGTCACGGTGAAGGCGGCGAACCTGCTCGCGAAGGCCGACGTCGTGTTCGTGCCGGTCGCGGACTCGGGCGAGACCGGCCGGGCCGAGCGCACGGTGCTGCACTACGCCGAGGCGTGGCGCGTGGAGCGGGTCGTGTTCGCGCTGCACGACCGCGAGCACACCGCGCACCGCGAGCGGGCCTGGGACGCCGCCGCGGCGCAGGTCGCCGACTGGTTCGCCGCCCACCCCGGCGGCACGGCGGCCTTCGCCACCATCGGCGACCCGTGCGTCTACTCGACCTTCACCTACCTCGCGGCGAGCGTGCGCGAGCTCGTCGGCGACCTGGAGGTCCAGCTGGTCCCCGGCGTCACCGCGATGCAGGACCTCGCCGCCCGCACCGGCACCCCGCTCGTCGAGGGCCGCGAGGCGCTGCACCTGTTCCCGATGACGGCGGGCCCCGAGCGGTTCCGCGACGCCCTGGCCCGCGGCGACGCCGTCGTCGCCTACAAGTTCGGCCGGATGCTGCCCGAGGCCCTCGCCGCCCTGCGCGAGACCGGCCGCCTCGACGGCGCGGTGTACGGCGCCGCGCTGGGTCTGGCCGAGGAGGACGTCCGCCCGGCCGCCGAGCTCGACCCGGCCGAGACCGGGCCCTACCTGTCCACCCTGATCGTCCCGCCCGTCCGCACCGGGCGGGGCCATGCGCTGCGTTGACCCCCTCGTGCGCGGAAACGGCGGCCCGGACCGCCTTTTCCGCGCACGGGTGCGCGTCAGCGCGCCGGACTGCACCGGGTGCGGGGCGTGCCTGCGCACCTGCCCGGAGCGCGCGCTGCGCCCGGTCGCGGTGCCCGGGGCGTCGCTCCTGCTGGTCACCGGGGCCTGCACCGGCTGCCTCGAGTGCGTGGAGGTCTGCCCCGCCGACGCCATCTCGGAGGCCCCGTGAGCCCGCTGGACGACGTGCTGCGCGCGGTGCGCGGCCCGGACGGGGCCGCCCGCACGGCCGCGCGCGCCCGGCTGGACGCCATGACCAAGCCGCCCGGCTCGCTGGGCCGGCTGGAGGACCTCGCCGTGCAGCTCGCCGGGATCGCCGGGGCGTGCCCGCCGCCGCTGCCGGACCCGGCCGCGGTCGCCGTGTTCGCCGGCGACCACGGCGTCCACGCCCGGGGCGTGACGCCCTGGCCGCAGGAGGTCACCGCGCAGATGGTCGCGAACCTGGCCGCCGGCGGCGCCGCCGTCAACGCCCTGGCCCGCGCGGCCGACGCGGAGGTCCGGGTCGTCGACGTCGGCGTGGCGACGCCCGTGCCCGACCGGCCCGGCCTGGCCCGGCGCCGCGTCGTCGACGGCACCGCCGACCTCGCCGACGGCCCCGCCCTCACCCGCGACGAGGCGCTGGCCTGCGTGGCGGTCGGGATCGCCGTCGCGGACGAGCTCGTCGACGCCGGGCACCGCTGCCTGGTCACCGGGGACATGGGCATCGCCAACACCACCGCCGCCGCCCTGCTGGTCTGCGCCTTCACCGGGGCGGAGCCCGAGCGGGCGACGGGTCGCGGCACCGGGATCGACGACGCGACCCTGGCCCGCAAGACCGCCGTCGTGCGGGCCGCGCTGGCCCGCCACCGGCCCGACCCGGCCGATCCCGTCGGGGTGCTCGCGGCGTTCGGCGGGGCCGAGCACGCGGCCCTGGCCGGGTTCGCGCTGGCCGGCGCCGCGCGGCGGGTCCCGGTGCTGCTCGACGGCGTCAGCGCCGGCGCCGCGGCCCTCGCCGCCGCCGCGCTGGCCCCGGCCGCGGTGGCGGGCTGGGTGGCGGGGCACCGCTCCGCCGAGCCCGGCCACCGGCTCGCGCTGCACCACCTGGGCCTCGACCCGCTGCTCGACCTGGGGATGCGGCTGGGGGAGGGCACCGGCGCCGTCCTCGCGCTCCCGCTGCTGCGGGCCGCGGCGCGGGCGCTGCACGACGTGGCGACGTTCGACGGGGCGGGCGTGTCGCCCGCCCGCGGCCCGGCCCCGGCCTGACCGGCCGGGCCGGGCCGGGCCGGATCAGGCCGGGTGGGCCAGCACCGGCCGGTGGTCGCTGGTGCCGGCCGGCCCGGTGGTGACCCGCAGCCGGATCCCGCGGGTGAGCACGTGGTCGAGCTGCAGGCGCGGGTCGTGCGCGGGGAACGTCGGTCCGGTCTCGTGCGCGGTCCAGCCGCTGCCCGTCAGGGCGACGCCGAGCACCGCGGGCGGCAGGTTGAGGTCCCCGAGCAGCACTCCGTGACCGGCGAGGCGCAGCACGACGCGCAGCTGGCGCACCGCCCGCCACGGCAGGTAGGACAGGTGCGTGGTCGTCACCGGCGGCCCGCCGTCGGGCACCGCCCGCAGGCCCACCCGCGGCTCGCCGTCCCAGCCCGGGCCGGTCGTGCCGGGGGCGCGCCGGCCCGGTCCGCCGCCGGGCAGCGCGCGGTGCTGCACGTCGCGCAGGGGGACCCGGGCCAGCAGCCCGACGCCGTAGGCGGGCCCGCCGTCGTCGGTCGCGGGCGGGTGGTCCCAGCGGGTGAGCGGGTCGCCGGACAGCGCGGGCGCGAACACCCCGTGCCAGCCCAGCCGGTCGGCGAGCTCGGCGACCTGGTCGACGCCCCCCGACCGCGGCAGGCCGCGGTCGATCTCCTGCACGGCCAGCACGTCGACGTCCAGGGCGCGGACCGCGTCCGCGACGGCGCCGAGGTCGACGCGCCCGATGCGGGCGTCGAACCCGCTCTGCAGGTTCCAGGCGGCGAACCTCACGCGACGCGCGCGCCGAGCGCGTCGAGCAGGCCGTCGACGGTGATCCGGCCGCGGAACTGCTCGCCGTTGACGAACAGGGTGGGGGTGCCCCGCACCCCGCTGCGGACCCCGGAGTTGAAGTCGGCCTCGACGCGGTCCTCCACGAACTGCGTCTTCGGCCACGTCACCTTGGCCGGCGGGATGCCCAGCTGCTCGGCGTAGCCGGCGATGTCGTCCTGGGTGAGCCGCGGCTCCTCGCCGGCGTAGAGCAGGGCGTGCATCGGCCAGAACTGCCCGAGCACCGCGGCGCCCTCGGCCGCCAGGGCCGCGGACAGGGCGAACGGGTGCAGCTCGGCGAGGGGGAAGTGGCGGAAGGCGAACACGAGGCGGTCGGCGAGGAGCGTGCGCACCTGTTCGATCACGGGGACGGCGGCGCGGCAGTACGGGCACTCGAAGTCGCCGTACTCGACGAGGCTGAACTCGGCGCCGAGCACACCCTGCAGGTGGTCGTAGGCACCGATCCGGGGTTCGAGCGGGATGGTCGCCCTCCAGGCGGAGATCGGGACGGGGGGAGGATGGGGACGTGGCGGTCACGACCCTAACCGAGCGCGGCGAGCTCAGCCGCGCTGCGCGCTCCTTCCTCTCCACCGAGTCCGGCTCGGCCGTCCTGCTGCTCGTCGCGGCGGTGGTCGCGCTGGTGTGGGCCAACCTCCTCGGCGGCTACGAGGACTTCTGGCACACGGAGTTCTCGCTGGTGCTCGGCGACTGGGAGCTCACCGAGGACCTGCGGCACTGGGTCAACGACGGGCTCATGGTGCTGTTCTTCTTCAGCGTCGGGCTGGAGATCAGCCGGGAGATGGTGCTGGGGGAGCTGCGCGGCCTGCGCGCCCTGGCCGCGCCCACGATCGCGGCGGTCGGCGGCCTGGTCGTGCCGGCGCTGCTGTTCCTGGCCTTCAACGCCGGCGGACCGGGGGCGGGCGCGTGGGGCATCGCGATCTCCACCGACACCGCCGTCGTCATCGGGGTGCTGGCGCTGGTGGGGCCGCGCTGCCCGGACCAGCTGCGGGTGTTCCTGCTCGCGCTCGCGATCGTCGACGACATCGGCGCCGTCGCCGCCATCGCGATCTTCTACACCGACGACGTCGACGTCGTCGCGCTGCTGCTGGCCGGGGTCCTGTTCCTCGCCCTGCTCGCCCTGCGGTTCGCGCGGTTCTGGCGCACGCCGATCTACGTGCTGATCGGCGTCGTGATGTGGTGGGCCACGCTCACCAGCGGGGTGCACCCGAGCGTGGTGGGCGTCGCGATGGGCCTGCTGGTCAACGCCTACGCCCCGCGGGCCTGGGACATCGCCCGCGTGCAGGTGGTGGGCCGGTCGTTCCTCGTCGACCCCAGCGCGCAGCGGGCCCTGGCCACCCAGCAGGCCGTCACCGAGGCGGTGTCGCCCAACGAGCGGCTGCAGCTGCGCATCCAGCCCTGGAGCAGCTACGTCATCGTGCCGCTGTTCGTGCTGGCCAACGCCGGGGTCGTGCTGTCCGCGGAGACGCTGGCCGCCGCGGCCACCTCGCCGATCACGATCGGCATCGTCGTCGGCCTGACCGTCGGCAAGCTGATCGGCGTCACGGCGGGCACCTGGGTGGCGCTGCGCACCGGCCTGGGCCGGGTGCCGGACACGCTGCGCTGGGGCCAGCTCGTCGGCGGCGCCGGCCTGGCCGGCATCGGGTTCACCGTGGCGCTGTTCGTCACCGACCTCGCCCTGGACGACGAGGCGCTGGTCAACCAGGCGAAGATCGGCATCCTGGCCGGGTCGCTGCTGGCCGCCCTGATCGGCTGGACGATCTTCCGCGTGGCCGGCGAGCGGGGCGGGCAGTGCGCCCCCACCGGCCTGCCGGTCCTGCCCCCGCGCCCCTGGCGGCCCCCGGCCTGACGGCCCCGTGCGCGGATGTGGCGGCCCGGGCCGCCACATCCGCGCACGGGCGCGTCAGCGCAGGCTGCCCAGCGGGTCGGCGCGGGTGAGGGCCGGGTCGGTGTCGGCGAAGGTCCGGGCCCGGCCCGGGCCGGTGCTGCGCGTCTCGAACCGGACGGTCACGCGGCCGTGCCCGGCGCCCTGCACCCAGCCGTGGCCGTGCTCGGGGTGGGCGACGTCGTCGCCGGGGCGCCACGGGCGGTCCGGTCCGGCGCCGGGCTCGTCCGGCTCGGCCGGGACGACCACCGGCGCGACCTCCTCGCGGGGCGGGTCGAACAGCGCGGGCGGCGGGTCCTCGCCCAACCCGGCGAGCGAGACGCCGAGCAGCCGCACCCCGCCCTCCGGCACGGCCGCGCGGGCCAGGCGCTGGGCCACCGCGGTGAGGACGTCCAGGTCCGCGCTGGCGACGGGGGCGGTCTCCGAGCGGCTCACCGTGGAGAAGTCGGCGTTGCGCACCTTCACCGTGACCGTCCGCGCCGCCCGGCCGTCCTCGACGAGCCGGCGGTGGGCCGAGGCGGTGATCCGCGCGATCGCGGCGTGCACGGCGCTCATGGCGGTGAGGTCGGCGTCGAAGGTCGTCTCCGCGCTCACCTGCTTCGCCGCGCCCCGGGGCGCCACCACCCGCTCGTCCACGCCCTGCGCCAGCCGGTGCAGCTCGGTGCCCACCGCCGTGCCGAGCAGGCCGGTGACCTCGCGCCGGTCCATCGCGGCCAGCGCCCCGATCGTCGTCACGCCCACCTTCGCCAGCGCCGCCTCCGCGACCGGGCCGACCCCCCACAGCGACCGCACGGGCAGCGGGCCCAGCACCGCGTCCCGCTCGGCCGGGCCGACGACCCGCAGCCCGTCCGGCTTGGCCAGCTCCGAGGCGATCTTGGCCACCTGCTTGCCCGGGCCGGCGCCGACCGAGGCGGGCAGCCCCGAGGCCGCCCGCACGGCCGCGCGCAGGTCCGCCCCGAACCGCTCCACCGCGGCGGTCGACGCCCCGGCCAGCGCCGGCGGCTCCAGGAACGCCTCGTCGATCGACACCGGCTCCAGCACCGGCGACGCCCCGGCCAGCACGGCCATGACCCGCCGCGACAGCTCCTGGTAGAGCACGAACCGCGGCGGCACCACCACGGCGTGCGCGACGCGGCGGCGCGCCTGCCCCATCGGCATCGCCGACCGCGCCCCGAACACCCGCGCCTCGTAGCTGGCCCCGGCGACGACCGAGCGCGGCCCGAGCCCGCCCACCAGCACCGGCCGCCCGGCCAGCGTGGGGCGGGTGAGCTGCTCGGCGGAGGCGAAGAACGCGTCCATGTCCAGGTGCAGCACCCAGCGGTCCGGCACCTCAGGCCCGCTCCGCTCCCAGCTCCAGCGCCAGCACCCCGGCGATGACCAGCGCGATGCCGCCGATCTGCACCCAGGTCAGGCCCTCGCCCAGGAACGCCGCCCCGATGACCGCGACGAGCGCGACGCCCGCGGCCGCCCACGTGCCGTAGGCGACGCCCAGCGGGAGCCCGCGGGCCAGGGCCTGGGACAGCCCGTAGAACGCCGTCCCGTAGCCGAGCACGACGACGACCGACGGCACGACCCGCGTGAAGCCCTCGGACAGCTTCAGCGCGACCGTGCCGGTGACCTCCGCCGCGATCGCCACCGCCAGCCAGATCCACATGCCCCCATCATGGCCCGCTCACCGGCCCAGCAGGGCGGTCCCGTCCTCCTCGCGCACCTCCGGCGCGTCCGCGCCCAGCCCGGCCACGGCGCCCGGGTGGTCCGGGGCGGGGGAGAGGTCGACCAGCCACACCGGGCCGTCCGGCGCGCCCTCGCCCGTCCAGGACGCCACGCGCGGACCGTCGAGCGTGATCCCCGACATCGGGCTGGCCAGGCCCCGCCCGGTCGTCTTGAGCAGCGCCTCCTTGCGCGTCCACAGCCGGAAGAACGCCGCGGCGTCGGGCACCGGCTCGGCGGGGGAGCAGGCGTGCGCGGCGACCCCGGCGAGGTCGCTCATCGGGCGGGCCCGCTCGACGTCCAGCCCGACGGGCCGGGTGTGCACCGCGACCCCGACCAGGTCCCCGGCGTGGGTGAGGGAGAACTCCGGGCCGCCGGGCACCGACGGCTTGCCGTGCGGCTCCCCGCAGCGGCAGGTGCGGTCGATCACCAGGGCGGCCGGGTCGGCGCCGGCGACGACCGCCACCGCGCGGCGGGCCAGCGCGTGCGCGGCGAGGTAGCGCGCCCGGTCGGCGGCGCGGCGGAAGCGGGCCAGCCGCTCGCGCTCGTGCCCGTCGAGCAGCGCGACCAGCCGCGGCGCGTCGTCCGGGTCGACGGGGGCGGCCCAGAAGACCCGGCACGGTTCCACGCCGCGATCGTACGGACAGGACGCCCGCCGGCGCCGGGACGAGGGCCGCCGGCGCCGGGACGGGGTGGGGCCGTCGGCGCCGGGACGAGGTGGGGCCGCCGGCCCCGTGGACGCGGGGCCGGCGGCGGGGGACCGGATCAGCCCGTGCGGCGGACGGGGAGGACCCGGCGGCCCTGGGCGGGCCGGGGAGGTGCCGCGGGACCGCGGTAGCGGACGGTCGGCGGCACGGGATCGGCGCCGCGCCGCGCGCGCCGGGCGGCGCGGTTGGCGGGCGGGGTCGGGGACGGGACGGGCGCGGACGGGTTCGGTGCGGGCATGCGGAGACCTCCTGGCCGGGGGTGCGGCCGGACGCGCACGGCGGCGGAGCCGGCCGGTGGGCGGGGACGGGGGCGGCGGGGGCGGTCGGTGACCGGGCCCGCCGGGCGTCTCTACAGGCGCATGACCGGAACCGTACGAGCCGCGCCCGGCGCGCACGAGCGATTTACGGTGGGGCGGTGGACGTCGTGGTGGTCGGCGGGGGCATCGCCGGGGTGTCGGTCGCCTACGAGCTCAGCGCCGGCGCGTCGGTGGTGCTGTGCGAGACCGAGCCGGTGGCGGGCGTGCACTCCACGGCGCGGTCGGCCGCCTCCTACGTGCCCGGCCACGGCCCGGCGCCCGTGCGCGAGCTGATCGGGGCGAGCGGCCCGCGCTTCGCCGCGCTCGCCGCGGAGCTGGGCACCCCGCCGCTGCTCGCGCCCCGCCCCGTGCTGTGGGCGGCCTGCGACGACGACGGCGAGCGCGCCCTGGACGCCCTCCTGGCCGAGCGGGCGGGCGAGCCGGACGCGCCCGTCCGCGTCGACGGCGAGCGGGCCCGGGAGCTGTGCCCGGCGCTGCGCGGCGTGCGGGCGGCCGCGCTCACCGCGGGCGCCGCCGACGTCGACACCGACGCCCTGCACCGGGGCTACCTCCGCGGCCTGCGGGCCCGCGGCGGCGGGGTGCGCACCGGCGCCCCGGTCACCGCGATCGTCCGCGACGGCGCCGGCTGGCGCGTCCGGGCGGGTGGCGAGGAGCTGCGGGCCGACGTCGTGGTGGACGCGGCCGGGGCGTGGGCCGACCGCGTCGCCGCGCTCGCCGGCGTCCCGCCGCTCGGGCTGCGGGCCCACCGCCGCACGATCGCCGTCGCCCGGGTGCCCGATCCGGCCCGCACCCGGGGCGGGCCGATGGTCGTCGACCCGGGGGAGCGCTGGTACTTCAAGGCCGAGGGCGACGACCTGCTCGTCTCCCGCGGCGACGAGACCCCCGTCGACCCCGGAGACGCCCGGCCGGACCCGGCCGACGTCGCGCTGGCGCTGGAGCGGGTCGAGGCCGTGACCGGGCTGGGCCTGCGGTCGGTGCGCACGGCGTGGGCCGGGCTGCGGTCGTTCGTGCCGGACCGCCTCCCGGTGGTCGGCGCCCGGCCGGGGTACCCGGGCTTCGTGTTCGTGGCCGGCCAGGGCGGCTCGGGCATCGAGACCGCGCCGGCCCTGGCCGTCCTGGCGGCCGAGGTCGTCCGCGGCCGCGCCGACGCGGGTAAGCTTGCGCTTACACCAGCGAGAGGAGCACCGTGACCGCGACCCGGGAACTGTTCGAGGGCGAGTTCTGGACCGACCCGTACCCGATCTACGACGCGCTGCGCGAGGGCGAGCCGGTGCGCCGGGTCGCCTCGCCGGACGGGCCGGTGTGGATGCTGTTCCGCCACGCCGACGTCCGCGCGGCCCTCGCCGACCCCCGGCTGTCGAAGGACTGGCGCCACACCCTGCCGGCCGACCAGCGGGAGGGGCAGCCGGGCGCGCCGATCCCGATGATGATCCTGCTGGACCCGCCGGAGCACACGCGGCTGCGCAAGCTCGTCTCGCGCGCGTTCACCGCGCGCCGGATGGAGGACCTGCGCCCGCGCGTCGCGGAGATCGCGGAGCGGCTGCTCGACGAGCTGCCCGCCGACGGGAGCGGTCGCGTCGACCTGATGCCGCGCTACGCCTTCCTGCTCCCGGTGTTCGTCATCTGCGAGCTGCTCGGCGTCCCGGCCGAGGACCGCGACCGCTTCGCGGCCTGGTCCAACGTCATGGTGGACGAGTCCACGCAGGACGAGAAGACGAGCGCGTCGATCCAGCTGCACGGCTACCTGTCCGAGCTGATCGGGCGCAAGCGGGCCGAGCCCGACGACGCGCTGATCAGCGGGCTGATCGAGGTGGCCGACGAGGGCGACCGGCTGTCGGAGGAGGAGCTGGTCGCCATGGCGATGCTGCTGCTCATCGCGGGGCACGAGACCACCGTCAACCTCATCGGCAACGCCGTGCTCGCCCTGCTCACCCACCCCGACCAGCGCGCGCTGCTGCGCGAGCGGCCCGACCTGCTCGCCGGGGCCGTCGAGGAGGTGCTGCGCTGGGACTCCCCGGTGCACTCCACCCCGGCCCGGTTCGCCGCCGAGGACGTCGAGTACTCCGGGGTGACGATCCCCGCCGGCTCGGTCGTGCTGCTGTCGCTGGCCTCGGCCAACCGCGACGGCGAGCGGTTCGACGACGCCGAGCAGCTGCGCGTCGACCGCGACACGACGGGCCACACCGCCTTCGGGCACGGCCTGCACCACTGCCTGGGCGCGCAGCTGGCCCGCATCGAGGGGCAGGAGGCCGTCGGCGCGCTGCTGGCGCGCTTCCCCGGCCTGGCGCTCGATGCACCCGTCGAGGACCTCCTGTACCGCCGCAGCACCTTCGTGCGCGGCCTCCAGGCCCTCCCCGTTCGCCTGACGGCGGGCTGACCCGCCCGCACCGCCGGACCGGCGGCGCGGGCGTCCACACTGTCCGCACGACCGCGCCGCTCGGGGGTGCGGCGGGGCGAGCGGAGGGTGCGGTGGGGCGCGGGGCGCTGTTCGATCCGCTGTTCGGGGCCGACCGGGTGGCCGCCCGGCTCGACGACGCGGCCTGGGTCGCCGCGCTGCTCGCCGTCGAGGTCGCGCTCGTGCGGGCCGCCGCCGCGCACGGCGTCGTGCCCGCCGCGCACGCGGAGGCGGTCGCGCTCGCCGCGGCGCGCCTCGAGCTCGACCCCGCCGAGCTGGGCCGGGCGGCGGTGGCGGGTGGCAACCCGGTGATCCCGCTGGTCCGGGCGCTGCGCGCGGCGGCCGGGGACGCGGCGGCGTCGGTGCACCCGGGCGCGACCAGCCAGGACGTGCTCGACACCGCGGCGGTGCTGCTCGCCGGGTGGGCCGGGGAGGTCGTGCTCGACGACCTGCGCGGCGCCGCGGACGCCGCGGCCGGTCTCGCCGCCGCGCACCGCACCACCCCGATGCTCGCCCGCACGCTCGGCCAGGACGCGCTGCCCACCGCGTTCGGCCTGGTCGCGGCCGGGTGGTGCGCCGGGCTCGACCGCGCCCGCACCGCGCTGGCCGGGGTGCTGGGCGCGCTGCCCGTCCAGCTCGGCGGACCGGCCGGCACGCTGGACGGGCTCCCGCCCGCGGTCGCCGGCGACGTCGCCGCCGCGCTCGGCCTGACCGACCCCGGCGCGCCGTGGCACACCGAGCGCACCCGGATCGGCGAGCTGGCCGCCGCCCTCGGCGTCGCCGCGGGGGCGTGCGCGAAGCCGGCCGTCGACGTCGTCCTGCACGCCGGCCGCGGCGAGGTCGGCGAGGCCGCGCCGGGGGACTCCTCGTCGATGCCGCACAAGCGCAACCCGATCGCCGCCGTCACCGCGCGGGGGGCCGCCCGCCGCGCCCCCGGGCTGGTCGCCGTCCTGCTCGCGGCGATGGACGGCGAGCACCAGCGCGCCGCGGGGGCGTGGCACAGCGAGTGGGAGACCCTCGCCGACCTGCTCCGCGCCACCGGCGGGGCCGCCGCCCGCCTGCGCACCAGCCTGGAGGGCCTGACCGTGCACGCGGACGTCCTCGCCCGCGGGCTCCCGGCCGCGCCGGACGTCGGCCGCGCCCCGGAGCTGGTGGACCGCCTCCTGTCCGCCCGCCCCTGACCCCGCCGCCGCGCCCCGCCCTGCTGCAGCAAGGTGGCCTTGCTGCAGCAGGACGGCAGCAGAGCCACCTTGCTGCAACGGGGGGCGGGGGACGGGGTGGCGGGTGGGGTCCCGGCGGTGGGTCAGCTGCGGGCGAGCAGGCTGCTGGCCTCCTGGGCCGCCGGGCCCTCGACCGCCAGGTGCTCCAGGCCCTGGGGGAGCCGCTCGCCGCGGGCCGCGACCGTCTGGGCGTACAGGCGCCCGGCGCGGTAGGACGAGCGCACCAGCGGACCGGCCATCACCCCGGCGAAGCCCATGGCCGTGGCGGCCTCGGAGTGCGCCACGAACTCCTCCGGCTTCACCCACCGCTCGACGGGGTGGTGGCGGGGCGTGGGGCGCAGGTACTGCGTGATGGTGATGATCTCGCAGCCGGCGTCGTGCAGGTCCTGCAGCGCGGCGGTGACCTCGTCGGGCGTCTCGCCCATGCCCAGGATGAGGTTGGACTTCGTCACCAGCCCGGCCGCGCGCGCCTTCGTGATGACCTCCAGCGAGCGGGAGTAGCGGAACGCCGGGCGGATGCGCTTGAAGATGCGCGGCACGGTCTCCAGGTTGTGCGCGAGCACCTCGGGGCGGGTGGCGAACACCTCGTCGAGCTGGGCGTCGATCGAGTTGAAGTCCGGGATCAGCAGCTCGACGCCGGTGCCGGGGTTGAGCTCGTGGATCAGGCGGACGGTCTCGGCGTAGAGCCACGCGCCGCCGTCGGGCTGGTCGTCGCGGGCGACGCCGGTGACGGTGGAGTAGCGCAGGCCCATCTGCTGCACCGACTCGGCGACCCGGCGGGGCTCGTCCCGGTCGAGGTCGGCGGGACGGCCGGTGTCGATCTGGCAGAAGTCGCAGCGCCGCGTGCACTGCTCGCCGCCGATGAGGAAGGTGGCCTCGCGGTCCTCCCAGCACTCGTAGATGTTGGGGCAGCCCGCCTCCTCGCACACCGTGTGCAGCCCGCCGGAGCGGACCAGCGCCTTGAGCTCGGTGTACTGCGGGCCGGTGCGCGCCTTCGTGCGGATCCACGACGGCTTGCGCTCGATGGGGGTCTCGCTGTTGCGGACCTCCAGGCGCAGGAGCTTGCGGCCCTCGGGTGCTGCGCTGTCGATCTGTGCCGTCACGCCCCCCAGGTTACGCCGCGTCCGGGCGGGGCGGCCCCCGCACGCGGGCCGCCCGGCCCCGACCCGGACGGGTGGTCCCGCCCCGTCGCGCCAGCGGTGCGCCCCCGCGCCGCCTACCCTCGTCCGGTACGGGTGGTCGGCCGGAGGGGGACGGCGGATGGCGTGGTGGCGCAGACGCGGGGACCGGCGGATGTCGGGTCCCGCCCCGGCGGCCGTGGTCGAGCTGGCCCGGCGCCACCGGACGGCGCTGCGCCTGGCCGACGACGACCGGTTCGACCGGGCCCTCGCCCTGCTGGAGGCCGTCGCCCGCTCCTGCCGCGAGGCGTTCGGACCCGACCACCCCGACAGCCTGACCGTCACCGGGAACCTCGCCGTGGTCCGCCTCCGCGCCGGGCGCTGGGAGGAGGGCGTCGAGCTGCTCGACGTCGTGTTCGACCGGTGCGCGCAGGCCCTCGGCCCGGACGACCCGCGCACGCTGGCGGCCGGGGACGCCCTCGCCGCGGCCCTGCGCCTGGTCGGGCGGACCGACGAGGCGCTCGGCCTCTACACCGAGATCGGCGAGGTCCGCACGTCGCTGCTGGGCCCGGCCCACCCCGACACCCTGACCACGCGGATGGGGACGGCGCTGGCCCTCGCCGACGCGGGCCGGCTGGAGGCGGCGCGGCGGGAGCTGCGCACCGCCGCCACCGACGCGGAGCAGGAGCACGGCGTCCGGCACCTGCACACCATCGCGCTCCTGGGCAACCTGGCGCTCTGCGACGCCCTGACCGGGCGCACCCCGCAGGCGGTCACCCACCTCGAACGGGCCGCCCGGGCCTCGGTCGAGCTGTCCGGCCCGGACCACCCCGACACCGTCGCCCTCCACCAGGACCTGGCCGACGTGGACGACCCGGCGCCCCTGCGCAGCGACCGGCCCCCGGGCGCCGACGGACGGTCCACCGCCCCCTGACCGACCGCCCGTCCTCGGCGCGGTCGGGGCGCGGCGCGCGCGTAGGGTCCGCTCCCGTGGACCTGAGGATCTTCACCGAGCCCCAGCAGGGCGCCGCCTACGACGACCTGCTGCGCGTCGCGCGGGCGGCGGAGGCGGCCGGGTACGACGCGTTCTTCCGCTCCGACCACTACCTCGCGATGGGCGGTGCGTCCGGCGAGCCCGGCCCCACCGACGCCTGGCTCACCCTGGCCGGCCTGGCCCGCGAGACCTCCGCGATCCGGCTGGGGACGCTGGTGTCCTCGGCGACCTTCCGCCTGCCCGGCCCGCTCGCGATCGCCGTCGCGCAGGTCGACGCGATGTCCGGTGGGCGCGTCGAGCTGGGGCTGGGCTCGGGCTGGTTCGACGCCGAGCACGCCGCCTACGGGATCCCGTTCCCGCCGCTGGCCGAGCGCTTCGACCGGCTCGCCGAGCAGCTGGAGGTCGTCACCGGCCTGCTGGGCACCCCGCCCGGCGAGCGGTACTCCTTCGAGGGCGCGCACTACGCCGTCACCGACTCCCCGGCGCTGCCCAAGCCCGTCCAGCCCCGCGTCCCGGTGATCGTCGGCGGGATGGGCAAGCGGCGCACCCCCGAGCTGGCGGCGCGGTTCGCCGACGAGTTCAACGTCCCCTTCGCCGACCTCGACGCCGCCGTCGCGCAGTTCGAGCGGGTCGCCGCGGCGGCGGGGGAGCGGGAGCTGGTCCGCTCGGTCGCCCAGGTGGTCTGCGTCGGCCGCGACGACACCGAGGTGGCCCGCCGCGCGCAGGCGATCGGCCGCGACGTCGACGACCTCCTGGCGCACGGGATCGCCGGCACCCCGGCCCGCGTCGTCGACGTCCTCGGGCGGTGGCGCGAGCGGGCCGGCGTGACCCGGGTGTACCTGCAGCTGCTGGACCTCGCCGACCTCGACCAGGTCGAGCTGGTCGCCGCCGAGGTGGCCCCTCAGCTCTGACTCAGCCCTGACGCAGCTGCCCGGCGACGTCGGCGGCCGCGGTGAGCAGCACCAGCGCCGGCACCACGGCCCGGGCCGGGACCCGGTAGGAGCCCCGCGCGTCCTGCTCCACCAGGCCGCAGCCGGTGAGCGCGCGCAGGTGGTGGTAGAGCTGGCCGGTCGAGGCCAGCCCGGCCGCCTCCTGCAGCGCCCCGGTGCCGGTGGGGCCGGCGGCGAGCAGCGCGCGGACGAGCGCGGCGCGGGCCGGGTGGCCCAGCGCGGCGAGCACCGCGACGCGCGGCGGGTCGCCCAGCGCCAGCGCGGCGCCGGCGTCGTAGGTGATCCGCCAGCTCACCTCGCCGTGCAGGTGCACCTCGCCGGAGTACCGGACCGTGCCGCCGTCGGCCGCCGGGACCGCCGCCGCGTCCGGCGCCGGGACCGCGGGCGGGGCCTCCAGCGCCGCCACGCGCCGCTCGAGGTCGGTCAGCCGGTGCTCGACGTCGTCCACCGCGGCATCGTCCACCCCGGCATCGTCCCCCGGGGCGTCGTCCACGGCGGCATCAGAACACCCGGCGCACCCGCTCGGCGACGGCGGGGTCGAGCAGCGCCTGCTGCCCGAGCCGCAGCAGCGCCTCGGGGGCCCGCGCGTGCACGTCCTGCGGCAGCCGGGACAGCAGCAGCGCGGCCGCGCCCGTGCTGCCGTCCTCGCGGCGCACCGACCCCGCCCAGCTCAGGACGCCCGGGAGGCTGCCGCCCTTCTGGCCGAGGCCCAGCGCCCCGGGGGGCAGGCGGCCGGTGAGCCCGCGTTCGAGGTGGCGCCGCACGGTGCCCGCCACGGGCTCGTCCGGCGCGCCGACGGCGGCGGTCCGGTGCAGGCCGACGAGCTGCTCGGCGGTGGCGGCCCAGGAGCCGTCCCAGAACTCGACGGCCCCGTCCCAGTCGGACGGACCGGTCGCACCGACCCCGCCGGTGTACCGCTCGGCCAGCGCCCGGGCGCCGGGCTCCCCGGCCGCGTAGGCCGCCCCGAGCGCGGCCGCGGCGGCGCGGCGGTCGGCGGCCGGGTCGGGCGCGAGGGCGAACAGGGCCTCCCCGGCGGTGCGGGGCACGTCGAGGGGCGTCCACCCGACCGCCGCGGCGGCCGCGGCCAGCGCGTCCTCCCCGAGGACGGCGAGGAGCAGGTCGGCGGCGGCGTTGTCGCTGACGTCGATCATCGCGGCGACGATCCCGTCCCACGGGACGCTGCCGCCGGGGTCGGCGCCGAGCGCGGCCAGCGCCGCCGGGTGCGCGCCGCCGTCGGCCCCCGGGACGTACCAGCGCTCCCAGTCGGCCACCGCGACGGGCGCGGCCGGGTCGAGACGGCCGTCGGCCGCGGCCTGCGCGTACGCCACCAGGTGCACCGCCTTCACGGCGGACGCGATCGGCCGCGGCCGGTCGGCGAGGTGGCTGATCACCGGCCCGCGGCCGTCGTCGACCAGCACCGAGGCCCGGTCGGGGTGCGCGGCGATCCAGTCGAGCAGGGCGTCGGGCCCGTCGACCGGGACGGACCCGGCGACCGGAGCGGACGCCGGGGCGGGCGGGGGCGACGGGGCGCAGGCGGTCACCCCGAGGGCGGCGGCGAGGCCGAGGACCCGGCGGCGGTCGAGCACGACGGTCTCCGTTCTTCCGTAATTACGGAAGAACGTAGCAGAGGTCGAGTCAGCGCAGGGCGGAGTGCAGGTGCAGGTCCAGCCCCGCGGGCGCCGCGGGCCGGGCGACGGCGTGCTCGGTGACGGCCAGCTCGCCGTCCAGCGCGGCGAGGACGGCCGCCTCCACGTCCGCGAGCACCTCGTCGACACCGACGGGGCGGCCCAGCTCGGCGGCCAGCGACGTCACGCCCGCGTCCCGGATGCCGCACGGCACGATCCGGTCGTAGGCGGTGAGGTCCGGCTCGGCGTTGAGCGCGAAGCCGTGCAGCGTCACCCCGCCCTGGACGCGCACGCCGATCGCGGCGATCTTCCGCTCCGGGCCGCGGTCGTCGGCGGGCAGCCACACCCCGCTGCGCCCGTCGACCCGTCCCGCGGCGGTGATGCCCAGCCCGTGCACGACGCGGATCAGCGCCTCCTCCAGGCGCCGCACGAAGTCGACGACGTCGAGCGGCTCGCCCAGCGCCACGATCGGGTAGCCGACGAGCTGGCCCGGTCCGTGCCAGGTGATCCGCCCGCCGCGGTCGACGTCGACGACCGGCGTGCCGTCGACCGGCCGGTCCTCGGGCTGCGTGCGCTTGCCCGCGGTGTAGACCGGCGGGTGCCCCAGCAGCATCAGCACGTCCGGGCCGGTGCCGTCGCGGCGGGCCTGCGCGTGCGCGCGCTGGGCGTCCCACGCCGCGAGGTAGTCGAGCAGGCCGAGCCGCTCGACCCGGACCGGACCGCTGCCGCGCCGGCAGCTCGTGCGCGAGGTCATGGTCACGACGCTACCCCTGGTGCCCCCTCGGACGGTGCGGGTAGGAAACGGGTCATGACCAGCCGCCTCTCCGCGCTCACCGTCGACTGCGCCGACCCCCAGCTCCTCGCCGACTTCTGGTGCGCCGTCCTCGGCTGGCGCGAGGTCGACCGGGACGCCGAGGGCATCAGCATCGGCGGCGACGGGCTGTTCACGCTCGACCTGATGGCCGTCCCCGAGGCGAAGACCGTGAAGAACCGCCTGCACGTGTGCCTGCGCGCCGACGGCTCCACCACCGCGGCGGAGCTGGAGCGCCTGCTCGCCCTCGGCGCGCGCCGCGCGGACGTCGGGCAGGGCCCCGACGTCACCTGGACCGTGCTCGCCGACCCGGAGGGCAACGAGTTCTGCCTGCTGTCGCGCCCGGTCCAGGACCTCCCGTGAGCGGTCAGGCCAGGGTCGCGTACAGCTCGTCGAGCAGCCGCAGGCCCTCGCCCGCCGCGTAGACCGACCCGTAGTTGGCGCGCGAGTCGGTGAGCACGACCCGGCCGGCGGCGACGGCGGGCAGGCGCTGCCACAGCGGCTGCGCGGCCAGCGCCGCGCGCTCGTCCGCGGTGTTCGCGATCATGAGGATCGCGTCGGCCGGGGCCAGCTCGCCCATCCGCTCGGCGCTGAAGGTCGCGATGTACTCGGTGCGCTCCAGCTCCTCCAGGAAGGGCAGGTGCCGCCCGCCGAGCGCCCCGAGGGCCTGGGTCTGCAGGTAGAACCCGTCGGTCCGGCTGGCCTGCAGGCCGCCGTCCTCCGGGGAGTACTGCACCACCGCGACCACGGCCGAGGCGATCCGGTCGGCGTGCCGGGCCGCGATCTCGTCGCGCCGCGCGTCGTAGGCGGCCAGCGCGGCCGACAGGCGGTCCTCGCGCCCCAGCCAGCCGGCCACCCGCTCCAGGTCGGCGCGCCAGTCGTCGCCGGTGTTGTCGGGGTCGGTGCCGCTGCCGACCGGCACGACGGGCGCGATCGCCACCAGCTCGTCGCGCAGCTCCTCGATGTTGAGGTCGCGGGTGAGGATGAGGTCCGGGCGCAGCGCGGCGATCTGCTCCAGGCTCGGCTCCGTCTGCTGGATGACCTCGACGCCCTCGAGGGGGAGGTCGACGAACGGGGCGAGCGCGTCGCCGCCGTAGAGGGCGTTGCTGCCGATGCCGACGGGTCGCAGGCCCAGCGCCAGGGCGGTCTCCAGGTCGCGCCGGCCCTCGATGCCGACCACGCGCTGCGGGTCGGTCGGGACCTCGAACGTGCCGAACCGGTGGGTCACCGAGCGCGTCGCGGGCGCGGGCGGCGCGGCGGGGGGCGCCCCGCACCCCGCAGCGAGCCCGACCGCGCCGAGGAGGGCGAGGAACGTGCGGCGGTCGGTGACGGCGGGGGACATCGGACTCCTGCGCGGTCGGCGGGCGGTGCCGCACAGTCGTACCAGTCCACGTGAGGTTAGGCAAACCTCAACTACTGGGCGACGCCGAGGTGGTCCAGCACGGCCCGGGCGGCGCGTCGCCCGCTGACCAGCGCGCCCTGCGTGGACGGGGTGTCGCGGTGGTCGCCCGCCACGAACAGCCCGTCGCCCAGCGCCACCTCGCGCCGCACGGGGTGCCCGGCCCGGAACGCCGGCAGCGCGCGGAGCACCTCCACGGTGTGCAGGTGCTCCCACCGGTCGGTGGGACGGCCCCAGACGGCGGCCAGCTCGCGGCGCACCACGCCCTCGTCGATCACCGGCCCGACCACGGAGGTCGACACCAGCGCGCGGGAGTCGGGGGAGTGGCCCGGCGCCGCCGCCGTGAGGACCACCGTGTTGGCGATCGGCCCGCCCGCGGCGTCGAGGTGCAGCAGCGGCAGGTCGGACGGGGGCTCGTCCGGCACGTGGTAGTAGGTGGTGAGCGAGCGCATCGCCGGCACCGGCACGCCGGGCAGCAGCGCCCCGGCGGTCACGGGGTCGGTCGCGACGACGACGGCGCGCGCGGTCAGCTCCCCCCGGTCGGTGGTCACCGCGCCGGGGCGGACGGCGCTCACGCGGACGCCCAGCCGCAGCGTCCCGGCGGGCAGCCCGGCGGCGAGCTGCGCGGGCAGCGCGCCCATGCCCTGCGCCGGCACCACGATCGAGCCCAGCGCGAAGCTGCGCCACAGCAGCCGCACGTACCCCGCCGAGGTCTCCAGCTCCCGCTCCCCGAGCACGCCGGACAGGAACGGGCGCAGGAACCGCTCCACCGCCGGCCCGGTGAGCCCCGCGGCGGCGAAGTCGGCCGCGGCGGAGCGGTCGATCAGCCCGGCGGTGCGCCGCGGCGGGGAGGCGAGCACCCGGGCCGTCCACGCCACCAGCTTGGCCTTGTCGAGCACCGGGAGCAGGGGGTCGGTCGCGCTCGACCAGGCCAGCGACGGGCGGCGGACCGGGTTGGCGAACACGTGCAGGCCGCCGTCGGCGCCCCGGATCGCGGCGCCGGGCTCGAACGCGCGCAGGTCCAGCGCGTCCAGGTCGGCGGCGGCCCGCAGCGCCGGGTAGGAGGTGTTGAGCACCTGGAAGCCGCGGTCGCAGCGGAACCCGTCGACGACGTCGGTGGCCATCCGCCCGCCGGGCCGGTCGGCCGCGTCGAGCAGCGCCACGTCCAGGCCGCGGGCGCTGAGCAGGCGCGCGGCCCGCAGCCCGGCCAGCCCGGCCCCGACGACCGCGACGTCGACGGACCCGGGACCCGGACCGGGGCTCACGACCGCTGGACCGCGGCCAGCGCCTCGGCCACCGTGCGGTGGCGGAACGGGTAGCCCGCCGCCTCCAGCTTCGCGGGCACCGCGCGCTGCCCGAACAGCAGCAGCTCCTCGCCGAACGCGCCCAGCGCCGTCCGGATCGCGAACGCCGGCACGGGCACCGACACGGGCCGCCCGACGGCGGTGGCGAACGCCGCCGTGAACTCCGCATTGGTGACCGGCGCGGGCCCGGTGAGGTTCACCGGCCCGGCGAGCTCCGGGTGCTCCAGGACGAACCGGATCGCGCCCACCTCGTCGTCGAGGGAGATCCACGGCATGTACTGGCGGCCGTCGCCCAGCCGCCCGCCGACGAAGCCCTTGAACAGCGGCCGCAGCCGGCCGAGCAGGCCCCCGTCCCGGGAGAACACCAGCCCGGTGCGCAGCAGCGCGACGCGCGCCCCCGCGTCCTGCGCCCGGCGCGTGGCCGCCTCCCAGTCGCGGCACACGTCGGCGAGGAAGCCCGAGCCCGACGGGGAGGACTCGTCGGTGACGCGGTCGCCCGTGTCGCCGTAGTAGCCGACGGCCGACGCGGACAGGAACGCGGGCACCCCGTGCTCGGCGACGGCGGCCGCGAGGACCTCGGTGGGCTCGTTGCGGCTGTCGCGCACGGCCTGCTTGCGGGCGCCGGTCCACGGCCGGTCGCCGATGCCGACCCCGCCCAGCCCGATCACGGCGTCGGCGCCGTCGAACGTCCCGGCGTCGATCCGCCCGGTGGGCGGGTCCCAGCCCCGCTCGTCGGGGGCGGCCGGGCTGCGGCGGACCAGCCGCAGCACCTCGTGCCCGGTCTCCCGCAGGTGGGCGACCAGGGCGGTACCGATCAGGCCGGACGACCCGGCGACGACGACGCGCACGGCCTGATCCTTCCCGACGACCACCGGTGCGCGCCCGCTGGGGGTCGTGGGGGGGGGCGGGGGCCCGGGCCGCCGCCACCGCGCACGGGAGCCGTCAGGCGCCGAGCTCCGCGGCGAACGCGCCCTCCTCGAGGCGGGCCCGGATCGCGGAGACGAACCGGCCCGCGTCCGCGCCGTCGACCAGGCGGTGGTCGTAGGTCAGCGGGAGGTAGCAGACCGAGCGGACGGCGATCACGTCGTCGCCGTCGGGACCGGTGACGACCCGCGGCTCCTTCTTGATCGCGCCGGTGCCGAGGATCGCCACCTGCGGCTGGTTGATGATCGGCGTGTCGAACAGGGCGCCGGCGCTGCCGATGTTGGTGATCGTGAACGTGCCGCCGGACAGCTCGTCGGGGCCGATCTTGCCGTCGCGGGTGCGGGCGGCGACGTCGGCGATCCGCTTGGCCAGCCCGGCGATGCTGAGGTCCTGCGCGTCCTTGATCACCGGCACGAGGAGGCCGCGGGGGGTGTCCACCGCGATCGCCAGGTGGACGGAGCCGTGGTAGGTCACCTCCTTGGTCTCGTCGTTGATGGAGGCGTTGACCTGCGGGAACGCCCGCAGCGCCTCGACGGTGGCCTTCGCGAAGAACGGCAGGTAGGTCAGCTTGACGCCCTCGCGGCGCTCGAACTCGCCCTTCACCTGCGCCCGCAGCTTCGCGACGCGCGTGACGTCCACCTCCTGCACGGTGGTGAGCTGCGCGGAGCGCTGCAGCGACTCGCTCATGCGCTGCGCGATCACCTGCCGCAGGCGCGGCATCTTCACCGTCGTGCCCGGCTGAGGCGCTCCCGCCGCCGCCCGCGGCACCGCGGTGGGCTGCGCCGGCGCGGCGGCCGGGGCGGCCGGGGCCGCCGCGGCGGGGGCGGGGGTCGGAGCGGGCTCCGGCTCCGCCGCCTTCGCCGCCGCCGCCGCCTTCTCCTCGGCGGCGGCCAGCACGTCCTGCTTGCGGATGCGCCCGCCCACGCCCGTCCCGGTCACGGTGGACAGGTCGACGTCGTGCTCGCCGGCGAGCTTGCGGACCAGCGGGGTCACGTACGGCGCGGCGGCCGGGCCGCCCGGCTGCTCGCCGCCCTCCTGCTGGCCACCCTCCTGGGCCTCGCCCGGCTGCTGGCCGCCCGACCGGGAGCCGCCCTGCTGCTGGCCGGCCGGCTCCTGGTCGTTGGTGGTGGGCCGGTCGGGCCACTGGTTGGCGTTGCCCTCGCGCTCGCTGCGCTCCTGCGCCGCCGCGGCCTCCCGGCCCGACGCCCGCCCGTTGCTCGACGTCGACTCCGCCATCGGCTCCTGCCCGGCCGGGGCCTGCGCCCCGGCCTCGGCCGCGGGCGCGTCCGGCGTGGCCGCCCCCGAGGGGGCCTCCTGCTGCTGCGGCTGCTCCTGCTGCTGCGGCTCGGGGGCCGGGGCGGACGGGGCCGGGGCCGCCGAGGCGTCCCCGATCACGGCCAGCTGCCCGCCGACCCCCACCGTCTCGTCCTCGCCCGCGGTGATCTCCAGCAGCGTGCCGGCGACGGGGGAGGGGATCTCGGTGTCGACCTTGTCGGTGGACACCTCCAGCAGCGGCTCGTCCACCGCGACCTCGTCGCCCACGGCCTTCAGCCAGCGCGTGACGGTGCCCTCGGTGACGCTCTCGCCCAGCTCGGGCATGGTGATCGGGGTCCCGGCCCCGCCGCCGCCCGAGCTCGGCTTGGCCGGCTCGGCCGCCTGGTTCGGGGGCCCGACGGGGTCGCCGGCGTCCTCGGCCTCCTCCGCGGGCGCGTCGACCGCGCTCGCCGACGGCGAGTCGCCGCCCTCCTCGGTCCCGTCGAGCGCGGGCTCGGACTGGTCGTCGGCGGTGTCGGCGCCCGCGCCGGTCCCGCCCCCCGCACCGGCCCCGTCGCCGCTGCCGTCCCCGTCGCCGCCGGACTCGTCCCCGATCACGGCCAGCTCGCCGCCGACCTCGACCGTCTCGTCCTCACCCGCGACGATCCGCTGCAGCACGCCCGCGGCGGGCGAGGGGATCTCGGTGTCGACCTTGTCGGTGGACACCTCCAGCAGCGGCTCGTCGACCTCGACGCGGTCACCCTCCTGCTTGAGCCAGCGGGTGACGGTGCCCTCGGTGACGCTCTCCCCGAGGGCGGGCATCTGGACGGAGAAGGTCATGGCTCCTCGAAAGGGTGGTGAGGGGGCGGGGGTCGGGTCTCAGGAGTGGGCGTGCAGGGGCTTGCCGGCCAGCGCCAGGTGGGCCTCGCCGAACGCCTCGTTCTGGGTGGGGTGCGCGTGGATCAGCGCGGCGACGTCCTCGGCCTGGGCGTCCCAGTTGTAGACCAGCTGGGCCTCGCCGATCAGCTCGCCCACGCGGGCGCCGACCATGTGGATGCCCACGACGGGCCCCTCGGTGCCCTTCGCGCCGGACTTGATCAGCTTGATGGCGCCCTGGGTCTGCAGGATCTGGCTCTTGCCGTTGCCGGCCAGGTCGTAGGTCAGCGTCTCGATCTCGCCGTACTTCTCCTTGGCCTGCGCCTCGGTGAGGCCGACCGAGGCGACCTCGGGCTCGCAGTAGGTGACGCGCGGGATACCGGCCTCGTCGATGACCGGCGGGTTGAGCCCGGCGATGTCCTCGGCGACGAAGATGCCCTGCGCGAAGCCGCGGTGGGCGAGCTGCGGGCCGGGGACGATGTCGCCCAGCGCGTAGACGCCCGGGAGGTTGGTGCGCAGCCGCTCGTCGGCGAGGACGAACCCGCGCTCCATCGTCACGCCCGCCTCGGCGAAGCCGGCGTTGGCGGTGTTGGGGCCGCGGCCGACGGCGACGAGCAGGTAGTCGGCCTCCAGCTCCTCGCCGGTCTCCAGCGACACGACGACGCCCGAGTCGCTCTGCTTCGCGCCGGTGAACTTCACGCCGGTCTTGAACGCGATCTTGCGGCGGCGGTAGGCGCGCTCGAGCAGCTTGGAGGAGAACTCGTCCTCGCCGGGCACCAGCCGGGGCAGCGCCTCGACGATCGTGACCTGGGAGCCGAAGCTGGCGTAGACGCTGGCGAGCTCGACGCCGATGACGCCGCCGCCCAGCACCACGAGCTTCTCGGGCACCTCGTCGAGGCGGATGGCCTCGTTGCTGGTGATGATGCGCCCGCCGACGTCGAGACCGGGCAGGGTCTTGGAGTAGCTGCCGGTGGCCAGCACGACGTTCTTCCCGACGTAGCGCTCGCCGTCGACGACGACGGTGTTCGGGGCCTCGAACCGGCCGTCACCGGCGACGAAGTCGATCTTGCGGGACTTCACGAGCCCCTGCAGGCCCTTGTAGAGCTTGGCGACGACGCCGTCCTTGTACTTGTGCACGCCGGCCATGTCGATGCCGGAGAGGGAGCTGCGCACGCCGATCTTCTCGCCGTTGCGGGCGGCGTCGGCGACGTCGGCGGCGTGCAGCAGCGCCTTGGTCGGGATGCAGCCCCAGTGCAGGCACGTCCCGCCCAGCTTGTCCTTCTCGACCAGGACGACGGACATCCCCAGCTCCGCGGCGCGCAGCGCGCAGGCGTAACCGCCCGATCCGCCGCCCAGGATCACCAGGTCCGCGTTGTGCTCGGGCACGTCGACACTCCTCATCGTGGATCATGTGCGACGGCATGTCACGCCGCCTCACCACCATCTTGTCACTCGGGACGCCCCGGCGCGGGACCGGCCGGGAGACGATCGGCACCCCCGATCGTTGCGGGGTGGAGCGGGACGGACGGAGGTGGTGGGTCGTGGGGTGGACGGACCGGTTCCGGCGCGCCCGGACGGGGCCGCGCGCGGTGGGCGGCCGCGCGGCGGGGCGCGAGGACGAGGCGCACCTGCGGCGGTGGGCCGCGGAGCACCCGGGCGTCGAGGGGTTCGTGGAGCCGGCGACGGCCGTGACCGGCACGACCCTGCTGCTCGTCGACGCCGACGGGGCCTGGACCCGGCGCCGCGTCGACTCGCCCGCCGCGGCGCGGAAGCTGGCCCGCTCGCTGCGGATGCCCGTCTACGACGCGCAGATCGTCGGCTACCCGCAGCGGATGCGCGACCACGACGCCCGCGAGCGCATCCTCCGCGCCCGGGAGCGCCGCGAGGGCCTCGGGTGACGGGCCACCCCTCGTGAGTGCGGATGGCTGCCCGGGCAGCCATCCGCGCTCACGGGCGGCGGCAGCCGCTCAGCTGTTCGCTCAGCCGTTCTCCGCGATGTCGGTGAGCAGGGCGTGCAGCGTGCGCACGGGGACGCCGGTGCCGCCCTTGGCCGTGTAGCCGTACGGCCCGCCGGCGTGGAAGCTCGGGCCGGCGATGTCCAGGTGCGCCCACGGCAGGCCGTCCGGCACGAACTCGCGCAGGAACACCCCGGCGAGCAGCATCCCGCCCCAGCGGTGCCCGGCCACGTTCGCGATGTCGGCGACGCGCGAGTCGAGCTCGGAGCGCAGGTGCGGCGGCAGCGGCATGGCCCAGCCGTCCTCGCCGACCGCGCGGGCGTGCGCGGCGACCCGGTCGCGCAGCTCGTCGGAGCCCATCACGCCCATCGTCCGCAGGCCCAGCGCCACCTGCTGCGCGCCGGTCAGGGTGGAGGTCTCCACCAGGTAGTCCGGCTCGTCCTCCGCGGCGCGCACGATCGCGTCGGCCAGGATCAGCCGGCCCTCGGCGTCGGTGTTGAGGACCTCGACGGTCCGCCCGCCGTACATGCGCAGCACGTCGCCGGGCCGGTACGCGGTGTCCGACGGCATGTTCTCGGCCATGGGCACGGTCGCCGTGACGGCCACCGGCAGCTCCAGGCGGGCCGCGAGCACGGTCGTGGCGATCACGGCGGCCGCGCCGCTCATGTCGGAGGTCATCTGCTCCATGCCGGCGGCCGGCTTGATCGAGATGCCGCCGGTGTCGAACGTGATGCCCTTGCCGACCAGCGCCACCCGCCTGCGCGGCGCGCTCCCGCCCGCGTAGGACAGCCGCACCAGCCGCGGCTTGCGGGACGAGCCCTGGCCGACGCCCAGCACCCCGCCGAACCCGCCCGCGGCCAGGGCCGCGTCGTCGAGCACCTCGACGGCGAGGCCGGCCGCCTCGGCCAGCGCACGGGCGCGCTGCGCGAACGTCTCCGGGTACAGGTCGTTGGGCGGGGTGTTGACCAGGTCGCGGGCGGTCGTGACGGCCTCCGCGACGGCGGTGGCGACGCGCAGCGCGTCGGCGTCCGCGGCGGTGCCGGTCCCGACCAGGTCGACCCGCCCGACCGGGCCGTCCGCGCCGTCGGCCGCCGTCCGGTAGCGCGTGAAGGCGTAGGCGCCGAGCAGGGTGCCCTCGGCGGCGGCCCGCAGGTCGAGCGCGCCCAGCGTCGACAGCGCCCGCGCGGTGCCCGACAGCGCCCGCGCCGCCGCGCCGGACGCCCGCCGCACCTGCTCGGCGGGGTCGCCGTCGCCCTCCTTCCCCAGCCCGACGGCGACCAGCAGCGGTGCGGCGAGGGCGCCGCGCGTTGGCACCCGGACGACCTCGTCGGCCTTCCCGGTCGCGCCGGCGACGCCGAGCAGCGCGGCCAGCCCGCCGTCGAACGCGGCGTCGACGGCCTCGGAGCCGGGGGCGGGCACGGGGCCGTCCTCCCCGGGGCGGACGCCCACCACCACGGCGTCGACGGCGGCGGTGGCGGCGTCTCCGCCGTGCAGGTGCAGCTCGGTGGGCACGCAGGGGTCCTTCCGACGGATCCGGGTGAGACGGCTTCGAGATGCTAATGACACCGGCTCGACGGCACGGGCGGCAGGTGCGGGTGGTTGGGTGGTCCGGTGTCGGGGAGCGTGCAGAGACGGCTGGGCACCTCCGACGCGGTGGTGCTCGGGCTGGCCGCGATGCTGGGCACCGGCGTCTTCGCCGTCTGGCAGCCCGCCGCGGCCGCCGCCGGGCCCTGGCTGCTGCTCGCCGTGCTCCTCGCGGCCCTCGTCGCGGCCTGCAACGCCTCGTCCACGGCCGACCTCGCCGTCGCCCACCCGGAGAGCGGCGGCGGCTACGTCTACGGCCGGGAGCGGATCGCGCCGGGCGCCGGGCGGCTCGCGGGGGTGGCCTTCCTCGTCGGCAAGACGTCCTCGGCCGCCGCCGCGGCCGGGGTGTTCGGCACCTACGTGCTGCCCTCGGCCCCGTCCGCCGCCGCCGTCCTCGCGGTCGCCGGCGTCACCGCCCTGAACACCGCCGGGGTGCGCTGGACCGCCCGCGGCGCTTACGCACTGGTCGGGGGCACGCTGGCCGTGCTGCTGCTGGTCGTGGCCGTCGGCCTGACCGGCGCGGGCGCGGCGCCGCCGGGGGTGCCGGCCGAGCCGCCGCCCCCCGTCGCGTCCGGGCCGTTCGGCGTGCTCACCGCGGCCGGCCTCGTGTTCTTCGCGTTCGCCGGCTACGCCCGCGTCGCCACGCTCGGCGAGGAGGTGCGCGACCCCGCCCGCAGCCTGCGCCGCGCGATCGGCGTCGCGCTGGGCGTGACGCTGGCGGTCTACCTGCTCATCGCGGTCGCGCTGCTCGTCGGCCTGGGCGTCGACCGGCTCGCCGTGGAGCCCGCGCCGCTGCTCGCGCTGGTCGACGGCGGGCCCTCGCCGCTGGGCGTGCTCGTCCGCGTCGGCGCGGCGGTGGCGGCCGGCTCGGCGCTGCTGTCGGTGCTGGTCGGCGTGAGCCGCACCGGCCTGGCGATGGCGCGGCGCGGCGACCTGCCCCGGCCCCTGGCCGTCGTCTCCTCGCGCGGCACGCCGTGGCGCGCCGACCTCGCCGGCGGGGCGGTCGCCGCCGCGATCGCCCTGGTCGCGGGCCCCGTGGCCGCGATCGCCCTGTCGGCGTGCTCGGTGCTCGTCTACTACGCGGTGATCAACCTCGCCGCGCTGCACCTCGCCCCGGACGAGCGCCGCTGGCCGCGCTGGACGTCCTGGCTGGGGTTCGTGCTGTGCCTGGGCATCGCCGCCCTCCTGCCGGTCGTGCAGGTGCTGATCACCGCGGCCGTGCTCGCCGCCGGCTGGGCGGTGTGCACGGGGCTGGTCCGCCGGGCGGGGTAGCGTCCCGCGGCGTGGACGACCTGCTGACCAGCCCGCTGCACGACCGCCACGTCGCCCTCGGCGCGACCTTCGGGGCGTTCGGCGGGTGGTCGATGCCGCTGACCTACCCGAGCGGCACGGTGGCCGAGCACACGGCGGTGCGCGAGGACGTGGGCGTGTTCGACGTCAGCCACCTCGGCACGCTCGCGATCACCGGACCGGGCGCGGCCGAGCTCGTCAACGGCGTGTTCACCGCCGACCTGGGCAGGATCGCGCCCGGTCGGGCCCAGTACACGCTGTGCTGCACCGAGACCGGGGGCGTGGTCGACGACGTCATCGTCTACCTCGTCGGGCCCGACGAGGTGCTGGCCGTCCCCAACGCCGCCAACGCCGCCGCCGTCGCCGACATCCTGCGGGAGGCCGCGCCGGCGGGCGTGACCGTCACCGACCGGCACCGCGACGTGGCCGTGCTGGCCGTGCAGGGACCGCGGTCCACCGAGGTCGTCGAGGGCGTGGTCGGGCCGGTGGCGGGGCTGGAGTACATGGCCTTCCGCGACCTCGCCGCGCCGGGCACCGGGACGCCGGTGCGGGTCTGCCGCACCGGCTACACCGGCGAGCGCGGCTACGAGCTGCTCGTCGCCGCGGACGGGGCGGGCCCGGTGTGGGACGCGCTGGTCGCCGCGGGCGCCGCGCCCGCCGGGCTGGGCGCGCGCGACACCCTGCGCACCGAGATGGGCTACCCCCTGCACGGCCAGGACCTCTCGCCCGACATCTCCCCGGTGCAGGCCGGCAGCGGCTGGGCCGTCGGCTGGGCCAAGCCCGCCTTCCGGGGCCGCGCGGCCCTGCTCGCCGAGAAGGAGGCCGGGCCGGCGCGGCGCCTGCGCGGGCTGCGCGCCACCGGCCGCGGCGTGCCCCGCGCGGGCATGCCCGTCCTGGCCGGCGGCGAGCGCGTCGGGGTGACGACGTCGGGCACGTTCTCGCCCACGCTGCGCACCGGGATCGCCCTCGCCCTGATCGACACCGCGGCCGGCGTCGCGCTCGACGACGCGGTCGTCGTCGACGTCCGCGGGCGCGGCCTGGAGTGCACCGTCGTCAAGCCGCCGTTCGTGCCCTCGCACGTGCGGTAGGACGTCCGATCACCATCTCGGCGCGGTAGGTTCCCGGCCATGAGCACCCCGTTCGCGCGCGTCCCGCACCCCGGCCCCGTCCCCGCCGAGCGGCGTCGGGCGATCGTGGCCGATCCCGGCTTCGGGCGGTGGTTCACCGACCACATGGTGACCGTGCGCTGGACCGCCGCGGAGGGCTGGCACGACCCGTCGGTCGTGCCCTACGGCCCGCTGCCGCTGGACCCGGCGTCGATGGTGCTGCACTACGGCCAGGAGATCTTCGAGGGCCTCAAGGCCTACCACCAGCCCGACGGGTCGGTGGCGTCGTTCCGGCCCGACGCCAACGCGGCCCGCTTCCGGGCCTCGGCGGCGCGGCTGGCGATGGCGGAGCTGCCCGAGGAGCTGTTCCTCGGGTCGCTGTCGGCGCTGCTCGAGGCCGACCGCGCGTGGGTGCCCGAGGGCGGCGGCGAGGGCTCGCTCTACCTGCGGCCCTTCCAGATCGCCACCGAGGTGGGGCTGGGCGTGCGGGCGTCGGCGGAGTACCTCTACGTGCTCATCGCCTCCCCGGCCGGCGCCTACTTCCCCAGCGGGGTCAAGCCCGTGGACGTCTGGCTGTGCACCGACTACACCCGCGCCGCCCCGGGCGGCACCGGCACCGCGAAGTGCGGCGGCAACTACGCCGCGTCGCTGCTGCCGCAGGCCCAGGCCGCCGAGCACGGCTGCGCGCAGGTCGCCTACCTCGACGCCGCCGAGCGGAAGTGGGTCGAGGAGATGGGCGGGATGAACCTGTTCTACGTCCTCGGCTCCGGGGACTCCGTCGAGGTCGTCACGCCCGAGCTGTCGGGCAGCATCCTGCCCGGCATCACCCGCGAGTCGCTGCTGGTGCTGGCCAAGGAGCTGGGCTGCCAGGTCACCGAGCGGCGGATCTCGGCGCAGGAGTGGCTGGAGGGTGCTGGGTCCGGGGCGATCACCGAGGTGTTCGCGTGCGGCACGGCGGCGGTGATCACGCCGGTCGGGCGGGTCAAGCACGAGGACGGCGAGGTCGTCGTCGGTGACGGCGGCCCGGGCCCGGTCACCGTGCGGCTGCGGTCCCTGCTCACGGGCATCCAGCGCGGCACCGTCCCCGACGCGCACGGCTGGATGCGCACCCTGGTGCCCTAGCAGGTGCCCTGGGCGGACAGCACCACCAGCGCCGCCGCCGTCGCCAGCTCGCTCGTCGCGCCCAGCACGTCGCCCGTGGTGCCGCCGAAGCGGCGGGCGGTGTGCCGCGACAGGCCCACCGCGACGGCGGCGCCGACGGCCACGGCCACGGCCCCGCGCGGGCCGGCGAGCGCCCACCCGGCGGCGGCGAGGACGGTCCACCACGCCGCTGCCGCCCACGCCGGCTGCGACCCGGCCACCAGCGCCCCGAACCCGCCCGGCCGCGCCGCCGGCACGCCCCGGCGGCTGCCCCAGGCGAACCCGGCCCGGCCGGTGGCGGCGGCGAGGGCGACGGCGCCGACGGTGGCGGGGTCGGCCGGGGGCAGCGCGGCCAGGGCCGCCGCCTGCGCCCCCAGCACCACGACGAGCGTCGCGACCCCGAACGGGCCGGCGCCGCCGTCGCGCATGACGGCCAGCGCGCGTTCCGGCGGGCCGTAGCAGCCCAGGCCGTCGGCGGTGTCGGCCAGGCCGTCGACGTGCATGCCGCGGGTGGCCAGGGCCAGGAACCCGACGGCGAGCGGGCCCGCCACCGCCGGCGGGACGCCGAGGGCCGCGAGCCCGACCAGCAGCCCGCCCGCGGCCGCCCCGAGCAGCGCCCCGACGAGCGGCGCCCAGCGGATCGCGGCCGCGGCCGTCCGCGCGTCGGGGGCGCCGGTGCGGACGGGCAGGACGGTGAGCCAGCTCAGCGCCAGCGCGAGCCCGCGCACGGCGCCCCCCTCGGACGATCGGCGGTCACCTGGCGTGCGACCCGCCCGGCACCGCCCCCGCCGGATCCGGGGCGGGGCCCGGTTCGGGGGCCTCCTCCGCCGTCTCCGCCAGCAGCCGGGCCGCCATCTGCAGCAGGGGCAGCGCGGTCAGCGCGCCGGTCCCGTCGCCCGCGCGCACGCCCAGGTCGAGCAGCGGCGGCAGCTCCAGGTGCTCGGTGGCCAGCACCATCGCGGGCTCGGGGGAGCGCTGGGCCACGAGCCACCAGTCGCGGGCGCCGGGGGAGAGCTCGTCGGCGAGCAGCGCGGCGGCGCCGACCACCAGCCCGTCGATCAGCACCGGCGTCCGCCGCGCGGCGGCCTGCACGAGCACGCCCGTGAGCGCGGCGAGGTCCGCGCCGCCGACGGTGCGCAGCAGCGCCAGCGGGTCGCGGACGTGCGGGCGGGCCCGGCGCAGCGCGTCGCGGACCGCCGCGGCCTTGCGCATCCAGGCGGCGTCGTCGATGCCGCTGCCCCGGCCGACGACCGCGACCGGCTCGGCGCCGGTCAGCGCCGCGACCAGCACCGCCGCGGGCGTGGTGGCCCCGGCGCCGAGCGACCCGGGCACGATGACGTCCGCGCCCGAGTCGACCTCCTCGTCGACGACGGTCCGGCCCAGCGCGACCGCCCCGGCCACCGTGTCGGCGTCCCCGGCGTCCTCCCGGTCGACCCGGCCCGAGGGCCGCCCGACCCCGGCGTCGACGAGCCGCACCGACGCCCCGGCCACCGGCGCCAGCACCGCCGCGGCGGCGACGTTCTCCTGCAGCGCCCGCACCTGCGCCCGGGTGCCGGTGTGGCGCGACACCCCGGCCGCGGCGATCCCGTGGTCGGCCGCCACCACCAGCACGCGGGCCCGGGCGGGCGGGCGCGGCGGGCACGCGCCCTGCCAGGCGGCCAGCAGGCAGCCCAGCTCGGCCAGCCGCCCCAGCCCGCCGACCGGCACGGCCAGGCGCGCGTACCGGGCCACCGCCTCGCGGTGGGCCTGGGCGTCGGGCGGGCTGATCGGGGGGATCTCCACCGGCCCTTCCTACCGGTCGGGGGCGGCGACGGCGCCGGGGGCCGGTTTCAGGGTCAGGGGCAGGCCCGCGACCAGCAGCAGCACCTCGTCGCACACCGCCGCCAGCGCGGAGTTGAGCGCGCCCAGCTCGTCGCGGAACACCCGCCCGGCCCGCGTCGCCGGCACCACGCCGAGCCCGGTCTCGGCCGAGACCAGCACGACGCGCCCCGGGGCCGCGCGCACGGCGTCGACCAGCGCGTCCACCGCCGCGCCGACGGCCGCCGGCACGCGCGGTGCGTCCCAGGCGCCCGTGTCGTCCAGGACGCCGGTGAGCCAGGTGGCCAGGTCGTCGACGAGCAGCGGCCCGCCCCCGGCCCGGACGAGCGCGCCGACGTCGGGGTCCTCGACGGTCGTCCAGGCGGGGGAGCGGCGGGCGCGGTGGGCGTCGAGCCGGGCGTCCCACTCGGCGTCGCCGGGCCGGCGGCGGGCCGTGGCCAGGTAGCGCACGGGGGCGCCGTCGGGCAGGAGGTCCTCGGCCCAGCGCGACTTGCCCGACCGCGCGCCGCCCAGGACCAGCGTCCTACGCTGCGCGACCATGAGCTTCCGGTGGCGCTACGAGAACGCGGCGGGCGAGGTCGTGGACGGGCCCGACGAGGAGTTCGCCGACCAGCAGGAGGCCGAGAGCTGGTTCGGCGCCGAGTGGCCCGAGCTGCGCGCGTCCGGCGTGGACGCGGTGGTGCTGCTCGAGTCGACCGGCGGGGGCGACACCGAGGTGTACGGCCCCATGAGCCTGCACGAGGCCGACCCGCCCGACTAGGCGACGGTGGCGCCGCGCTGCACGCGCGGCTTGGGGATCCGCAGCCGGCGCAGCTGCGTGGCGCGGGTGAAGGCGTACCAGCCGGTGCCCAGCGCGCTGATCTTCTCGTTCGGGAACTTCGCCCGCGCCCGGCGCGTGGTGGACGCGCCCAGGAAGATCCCCTCGATGATCATCGAGGTGAGCGCGATGAGGCTGAACAGGCTCAGGTAGCTCTGCACCTCGCGGACCGGCACCAGCAGCGACAGCACCACGATGATCGCCAGCGGCATGAACAGGCCCATGAGGTGCGGGCGCGAGTCGACGACGTCGCGGACGAAGGCCTTGACCGGGCCCCGGTCGCGCGGCATGAGGAACTTGTCGTCGCCCGCGGCCATGCGCTCGCGGCGCTCGGCGGCGGCGGCGCGGCGCTGCTCCTTGTCCGGGCGGTTGGCCCGGGCCAGCTTCGCCGCCTCGCGCTGGGTGCGCGGCGGGGGCGGGGCCGGACCGCGGCGCCGGCCCCCGGCGTCGCGGCGCTTCGGCGTGGGGCGCCCCTTGCCGCCGACGCGGACGGTCTCCGGGCCCGTCGTCGGGGCGGGCTCGCGGGCCGTCGACCCACCCGTCGTCGCCTTCCCCCCGGTCGTCGTCGCCTTCTCGCCGCGGGCGCGCAGGAACCTCACCCGACCAGCGTACGGCCGCTAGGGTCACCGCGTGCGGGTGGTCGTGGCTCCGGAGGCGACGGGTCCCGGCCTGGACGTCGCGCGGGCGGCGGCGGCGATCCGCGCGGGGTGGTCGGGCGTCGCCCCCGCCACCGTCTTCACCGAGCAGGTCGACGACGGCGCGGACCTGGTCGTCACCGCGCTCGCCGTCCTCGACTGGCGGGCCCTGCGCGACTCCCCGCTGGTGGCGCTGGCCGCCGCGGCCGCCGCGGCCGGGGTGCCGTGCGTCGTCCTGGCGGGCGAGGTGCTGGCCGGGCGCCGCGAGCTCGGCGCGATCGGCGTCGACGCGACGCACGAGGTCGGGCCGGACCCGTCGGCGGCCGCGCTCCGGACCGCGGCGGCCCGGGTCGCCGCCCGCTGGGCCCGGTGAAGCGCGTCACGGGCCCGTCGGTGTCCGGGGCGGGGCCTACACTGGATCCCGTACTGCGCCGGAATGAGTTCGGCTGAGTCCGTCGTTGGGAGAACCATGACCGTCGAGAACACCGTCGCCGACACCTCCGTCGACACCGAGACGCACGCCGTCGAGCTGACCGACACGGCCGCGCTGAAGGCGCGCACCCTGCTCGAGCAGGAGGGCCGCGACGACATGCACCTGCGCATCGCCGTGCAGCCCGGCGGCTGCGCCGGCCTGCGCTACCAGCTGTTCTTCGACGACCGCTCGCTCGACGGCGACCTGTTCCGCGACTTCCACGGCCTCAAGGTGGGCGTCGACCGGATGAGCGCCCCGTACCTGCAGGGTGCGGTGATCGACTTCGTCGACACGATCGAGAAGCAGGGCTTCACGATCGACAACCCCAACGCGGGCGGTTCGTGCGCCTGCGGTGACTCGTTCAACTGAGTCCGAACCCGGTCGGACCGGCGGTGGGCCGGTAGGGTGGCCCTCCGTGCCCATCGCCGTGACCGGTTCCATCGCCACCGACCACCTCATGCACTTCCCCGGTCGGTTCGCCGACCTGCTGGTGGTCGACCAGCTCGACCGGATGTCGCTGTCCTTCCTGGTCGATGAGCTGACGATCCGGCGGGGGGGCTGCGCGGGCAACATCGCGTTCGCCCTCGGCGTGCTCGGCCAGCGCCCCCTGCTCGTCGGCGCCGTCGGGGCCGACTTCGACGAGTACCGCGCCTGGCTCGACGACCACGGCGTCGACACCTCCGGCGTGCGGGTCTTCGACGACGTGCACACCGCGCGGTTCGTCTGCACCACCGACGACGACATGCGCCAGATCGGCTCGTTCTACACCGGCGCGATGGCCCGCTCGGGCGCCATCCGCCTGGCCGACTTCGCCGACCGCGCCGACCTGGCCCTCATCGGCGCCAGCGACCCCGCCGCGATGGTGCAGCTCACCGCCGAGTGCCGGGAGGCGGCCTTCCCGTTCGTCGCCGACGTCTCGCAGCAGGTCGCCCGGATGGACGGCGAGGGCATCCGCGCGCTCGTCGAGGGCGCCCGCTTCCTGACGACCAACGAGTACGAGTGGGACCTGCTCCAGCAGAAGACCGGCTGGACCGAGGCCCAGGTCGCCGAGCGCGTCGACGTCCGGATCACCACGCTCGGCGAGCACGGCGTGCAGATCAGCGGCCGCGACGTGGGCGAGCTGAAGATCGGGGTCGTGCCCGAGACCGGGAAGGTCGACCCCACCGGCGTCGGCGACGCCTTCCGCGCCGGCTTCCTCGCCGCCACCGCCGGCGGGCTGTCCCTGGAGCGCTCCGCGCAGCTCGGTTCGCTCATCGCCGTGCTGGTGCTGGAGAGCGAGGGCGGCCAGGAGTGGCCGTGGGACCGCGCCGCCGGCCTGGAGCGCCTGCGCGACGCCTACGGCCCCGACGCGGCCGCCGAGATCGCCACCGTCCTGCCGGGCTGACCCCCCGCTCCCGGGCGGGCCCCGGGCACGGCGCTCCGGGAGCTCCTCGGTTAAGCTCTACGAGCGGTCGAAGGCGGGTTCGCACCCGTCCGGCCGGCAGGGCCCGGCACGGTGCTGGACCAGCAGCGATCAGGGAGGCGGCGAGCAGTGGGCCGAGCACAGGGCAGGACGGGCCACGGCCGGGCGGTCAAGCTCGCCCTGCTGGTGGCGTTGGTCGTGCCGTTCACCACCGGGTGCACCGTGCAGGACGTGCTGCGCTTCGGCTGGCCGCAGGGCGTCACCCCGCAGGCCGAGGCGATGCGCGAGCTGTGGACGTGGTCGGCGATCGCGGCGCTGGTCGTCGGCGCCGTCACGTGGGGCGCGATGTTCTGGGCGGTGGCGTTCCACCGCAAGCGCAAGGGCGACGACGACTCCCCGCCCCGCCAGACGCAGTACAACCTGCCCGTCGAGATCGTCTTCACGGTCATCCCGACCGTCATCGTGGCGGTGCTGTTCGGGTTCACGGTCGTGGTGCAGAACTACGTCGACACCGACGAGCCCGACCCCGACCTCGCGGTCGACATCCGCGGGTTCCAGTGGAACTGGCAGTTCACCTACCCCGACACGCAGGCGCCCGACGGCAACCCGGTCACCACGATCGGCAACAGCGACATCATCCCGCTGCTGGTGCTGCCGACCGAGCAGCGCATCCAGTTCACGCAGCGCTCCACGGACGTCATCCACTCGTTCTTCGTCCCGGAGTTCCTGTTCAAGCGCGACGTCTTCCCGCTGCCCGAGCAGAACAACCAGGACAACGTCTGGCAGATCTCCTCGATCGAGCGCGAGGGCAGCTTCGTGGGCCGGTGCGCCGAGCTGTGCGGCACCTACCACGCGCAGATGAACTTCGAGGTCCGCGCGCTGCCCACCCCGCTGTTCGACCAGTACCTGGACCTGCGGGAGCGGGTGAACCCGGCCACGGGCGCCGGCTACACCGCCGGGGAGGCCCTGCAGGAGATGCAGGCCAGCGGCTGCGACCCGGTCCTGTGCTCCCCGACGTCCACGACGACGTTCCCCTGGATCACCGACCGCGTCGGGGCGCGCCAGCCGTCCGGCGCCGTGGCCGCGGGCGAGTGAGGAGCAGGTCATGAAGGTCGAATCGCGCATCTTCGAGATCGTCACCGTGGCGATCTTCGTCCTCGGGATCGCCTACGCCGTGCTCGCGCAGGAGCCGGTCGGCGTCGCCGGGCTGTTCCTCACCGGCGGCCTGACGCTCATCATCGGCACGTACTTCCGGTTCGTGTCCCGGCGCCTGGAGGAGCGGCCCGAGGACAACCCGGAGGCCGAGGTGTCCGACGGCGCCGGCGACGTCGGCTTCTTCTCCCCGGGCAGCTACTGGCCCCTGGCCGTGGCCGCCTGCGCCGCGCTCGTCGGCATCTCGCTCGCCTTCTTCTACATCTGGGCGCTGGTGATCTCCGGCATCCTGCTGCTGATGGCCGTCGGCGGGCTGGTGTTCGAGTACCACATCCGGCCCGCCGAGCACTAGTCGCTCACGAGGCGCTCGTACCACGCGCCGTCGCCGAGCACCGGGGGGTCGCCCTCGACGCCGTCCAGCCGCGAGCGGGCGGTGAGGGCGAACCCGTTGCGCTCGGCGACCCGGCGGCTCGCGGTGTTGCCCCACGCCGCCCCGATCTGCAGGCGGTGGCGGCCGAGCCCGCCGTCGGCCACCGGCCGGAACGCGTGGGCCACGACGAGGCCGACCGCCTCGGTGAGCACGCCCCGGCCCCGCGCGTCGGGGTGCGCCCAGTAGCCGATCTCGCCGCCCGTCGGGTTGCGCGGTGACGCCAGGTCGAACACGCCGACCGCGCCCAGCAGGCGGTCGTCGGCGCGGTCGGCCACCGCCCAGGTCACCTCCTTCCCCAGCGACTCCGCCAGGCGCGCGCCGCGGACGTGGGCCCGGGCGTCGTCCAGCCCGTACGGGCGGGGCAGGGCGGTCAACCAGTGCCGGGTGCGGGCGTCCGTGCAGGCCTCGACGACCCGCGGCAGGTCGGCCCCGGTGTGCGCCCGCAGCCGCACCCGCCCGCCGACGAGCTCGGGCACCGGCCACCAGGTCGTGCGGGGCGTCGTGGGGTCACCGGCGCGCAGGGAGGCCGACCACCCGTCGCGCAGCTCGCCGCGGTGGGGCACCGACAGCGGGCGCTCGCCGTGGAAGGCGAACCCGCAGGCGTGCGCCACCCGCCACGACGCGAGGTGCCCGGCGTGGGCGGTCCAGTGCACCACCGGCAGCCCCCGGGCGAAGGCGTGCGCGGTGCCCAGCCGCACGGCCCGGACCATGATCCCGCGCCCGCGCGCCCAGGGGGCGAGCACGAATCCGAGGTCGGGCACGTCGCCCGGCGCGGCGCGGATGTCGAGGTTGCCGGCGAACCGGGGCCGCCCGTCGTCGTCGCGGGCCTCGACCGCCCACGCGCACCCCGTGCCGTCCCGCCACACCGCCGGGACGTGCTCGGTGGTCCAGTGCTCGGCGTGCTCGCGGGTGTACGGGTGCGGGACGGTGGTGCCCTCGACGGTCGCGGGGTCGTTCGCCATGGCGACGAGGTCGTCGAGGTCGGTGGGTTCGTGGGGCCGGAGGGTGACCGTGCCGTCGGTCGTGCGCATCCGGCGATCCTGACGGGCCGCGCTGCCGGGAGCGACCGGATTGGGGAGACTCCTCGCCGTGACCCCGCTGGAGCGCGCCCGGGCCCTGCTGGGCCGCACGCCGCTCGTCGACGGGCACAACGACCTGGCGTGGGCCCTGCGGGAGCAGGACCGCCGCGACGCCGACCTGGCCGCGGAGCTGCCGGGCGTGCACACCGACCTGCCGCGCCTGCGCGCCGGTGGGGTCGGCGGGCAGTTCTGGTCGGTGTACGTGCCGTGCTCCTGCTCCAGGCCCGCGGCGGTCGCGGCGGTGTTCGAGCAGGTGGACCTCGTGCACGCGCTCGCCGCGCGGCACCCGCAGCTCGCCCTGGTCGACACCGCCGACGGGGTGCGCGCGGCCTTCGCCGCCGGCCGCATCGGCTCGCTGCTCGCCGCGGAGGGCGGGCACTGCCTGGACTCCTCGCTCGACGTGCTGCGCGAGCTGCGCCGCCGCGGCGTGCGCTCCCTGACGCTCACGCACAGCGAGAACACCGCGTGGGCGGACTCGGCCACCGACGCGCCGGAGCACGGCGGCCTGACCGCGTTCGGGCGCGAGGTCGTCCGCGAGTGCAACCGGCTCGGGGTGGTCGTCGACCTGTCGCACGTCGCGGACACCACGATGCGCGACGCGCTCGCCACCACGCGCGCGCCGGTGCTGTTCACGCACTCGTCCTGCCGGACCGTCACCGACCACCCCCGCAACGTCCCCGACGACGTCCTGGCCGCGCTGGCCGGCAACGGCGGCGTCTGCATGGTCACGTTCGTCGCCGACTTCGTGGCGGGGCCGGGGGAGCGGGCCGGGCTGCTCGACGTCGTCGCGCACCTCGATCACGCCCGGGAGGTCGCCGGCGTCGACCACATCGGCATCGGCGGCGACTTCGACGGCACCGACCGGCTGCCCGTCGGGCTGCACGACGTCTCCACCTACCCGGCGCTGTTCGCGGCGCTGCTGGAGCGGGGCTGGAGCGAGGACGACTGCGCGGGGCTCGCCGGGCGCAACGCCCTGCGGGTGCTGCGGGAGGTGGAGGACGCGTGCACCTGGCCGTGATCGACATGCAGCGGGTCTTCGCCGACCCGGACAGCCCGTGGGCTACGCCCGGGTTCGCCGCGATCGTGCCGACCGTGGCCGCGCTGGCGCAGCGGTTCGCCCCGGGCGTCACGTTCACGCGGTTCGTCGCGCCCGCGGAACCGGCCGGGGCCTGGCGGGAGTACTACGCGCGGTGGCCGTTCGCACGGCAGCCGCCGCACGCGCCGCTGTGGGACCTCGCCCCGCCGCTCACGACCGACGACCCCCTGGACGCGCCGACGTTCTCCAAGTGGGGCGCCGCCCTCGCCGCCCGCGCGGGGGACGGGCCGCTGGTGGTGGCGGGGGTGTCCACCGACTGCTGCGTGCTGTCCACCGTCGTCGCCGCGGCCGACGCCGGGATGCCCGTCCGCGTCGTCGCCGACGCCTGCGCCGGCGTGGACGAGGAGAGCCACCGCGCCGCCCTGCACGTGATGGGCCTGTACGCGCCCCTGGTCGAGGTGGTCGGCTCGGCCGACCTGCTGCGGTGACGCGCGCCGCCGCCGCGCTGTGGGGCCTGGCCGTCGGCGACGCGCTGGGCATGCCGACCCAGTCGCTGCCGCGCGCGGTGATCGCCGCGCGGTACGGGCCGCTGGTGGAGGGCTTCCACCCCGGCCCGCCCGACCACCCGCTGGCGGCCGGGCTGCCCGCGGGGCACGTCACCGACGACACCGAGCAGGCGGTGCTGCTGGCGCAGGAGCTCGTGGCCGGCGGGGGCCGCGTCGACCCGCGCCGGCTGACCGACCGGCTCGTCGCCTGGGAGGCGGGGATGCGCGCCCGGGGCTCGCACGACCTGCTCGGACCCTCGACCCGCCGGGCCCTGGCGGCCCTCGCCGCCGGCGCCGACCCCGCCGTCGCCGGGCGCGAGGGCACCACCAACGGCGCGGCCATGCGGATCGCGCCGGTGGGGATCGCGGAGGCCGACCCGGACCGGCTCGTCGACCGGGTGGTGGAGGCGAGCCTGCTCACCCACGGCACCGGTGTCGCGCTGGCCGCCGCGGCCGCCGTGGCCGGGGCCGTGAGCGCGGGCGTGGCCGGGGCGCCCCCCGCCGACGCCGTGGCCGCGGCGGTGCGGGCCGCGCGGGCCGCCGCCGGGCGCGGGCGCTGGGTCGCGGCCGCCGACGTCGCCGCCCGCATCGAGTGGGCCGTCGACCTCTGCGCCGGTCGCGGCCCCGCGGCCGTCGCCGTGATCGACGCGCTGGTCGGCACCAGCCTCGCCGCCCAGGAGTCCGTGCCCGCCGCGTTCGCCGCCCTGGCCGCGGCGGACGGCGACCCGTGGCTCGCCGGCCGCATCGCCGCCTCCGCAGGCGGGGACACCGACACCGTCGCCGCGATCGCCGGCGCCGTCGGCGGGGCGTGCGGCGGGGTCGTCCCGGCCGCGGCGCGCGCGGCGGTGCGCGGCGCCCCCGACCTCGACGCGCTGGCCGCGGCCCTGCTGGAGCTGCGATGAGAGGGGAGCCGGGATGACGCTCGTCCACGTCGGCAGCGTCGTCGTCGACCTGCTCGCCGCCGTCCCCGCGCTGCCGCCCCGCGGGGGCGACGTCGTCGCCTCGTCGCTGGCGCCGACGCCCGGCGGCGGGTTCAACGTCATGGTCGCCGCCGTCCGGCAGGGCGTGCCGGTGGCCTACGCCGGGCCGCACGGCACCGGGCCGTTCGGCGACCTCGTGCGCGACGCCCTGCGCGGCGCCGGCATCGCGGTGACCGGGCGGCAGCGGGTCATCGACACGGGGCTCGTGGTCGCCCTCGTCGACGCCGACGGCGAGCGGACCTTCGTCACCGCCCCGGCCGCGGTGGTCGGGCCGACGTCCGCCGACCTCGCCGCGGTGCCCGTGCGGCCGGGCGACGTCGTGTCGGTGTCGGGCTACGGGCTGCTGCACCCGCGGTCGCGGGACTCGCTGGTGCCGTGGGTGCTCGCGCTGCCCCGCGACGTCGCCGTCGTGCTCGACCCGGGCCCGCTCGCCCCGCCCGAGGCGGTGGAGGCGCTGCTGCCGCGCGTCGACTGGTTCACCGCCAACCTGACCGAGGCCCGCGCCCTGCTCGACGGCGACCCGGGGCCGGTCGACGCGGCCGCCGCGCTGGTCCACCGGGCGGGCAGCGTCGTCGTCGTGCGGGACGGCGCGGCCGGGTGCGCGGTGGCGGCGGACGGCCTCCCCGCCGTCGCGGTGCCCGGGTTCGCGGTGAGGGCCGTCGACACCACCGGCGCGGGGGACGCCCACACCGGCGTCCTCGTCGCCGCGCTCGCGGCCGGCGCCGACCCCGTCACCGCGGCCCGCCGGGGCAACGCGGCCGGGGCCCTCGCCGTCACCCGCCGCGGCCCGGCGACCGCCCCGACCCGGGAGGAGCTGGACGCCTTCCTCGCCGAACGGCCCCGGTCCGCGTGCTGAGCGCGCGTCAGGCGCGCGCGGCCGCGCCCAGCGCGTGCCGGGCGATGATCACCTGCTGGATCTGGCTGGTGCCCTCGTAGATCCGGAACAGCCGGGCGTCGCGGTAGAAGCGCTCGACGGCGACGCCGCGCATGTAGCCCGCACCGCCGTGCACCTGCACTGCCCGGTCCGCGACCCGCCCCACCATCTCGGAAGCGAAGTACTTGGCCGCCGACGGGCCCTGCACCAGGTCGGTGCCGGCGTCGTAGGCGCGCGCGACGTCGAGCACGAGGGCGCGCCCGGCGTAGTGGTCGGTGACCGAGTCGGCGATCAGCCCCTGGACGAGCTGGAACGACGCGATCGCCCTGCCGCCCTGCTCGCGGGTGCGGGCGAACTCCACCATCTCGTGCACCAGCCGCCGGGCCATGCCGACGCACAGCGCCGCGATGTGCGCGCGGCCGTGGGCCAGGCACTGCGCGGCGGTGCGGAACCCGGTGCCCAGGCCGTCCTCGCCGCCCACGAGCGCCTCGGCGGGGACGCGCACGCCGTCGAGGTGGACGTCGGAGGTCCAGGTGCCCATCTGGCCCATCTTGCGGTCGCGGGCGCCGAAGGACAGGCCGGGCGTGCCGGCGGGCACGAGGAACGTCGAGATGCCCCGGTTGCCCCGGGCCGCGGGGTCGGTGCGGGCGAACACCATGACCACGTCGGCGACCAGGGCGTTGGTGATGTAGCGCTTGGAGCCGTCGAGCACCCAGTCCGGGCCGTCGCGGCGCGCGGAGGTGGCGAGCCCGGACGGGTCGGAGCCGGCGTCGGCCTCGGTGAGCCCGAACGCCGCGGTCACCTCCCCCGACGCCATCCGCGGCAGCCACGCCTCCCGCTGCTCCTCCGTGCCGCCCCGGAGCAGGACCTGCCCGGCGATGCCGTTGTTGGTGCCGAACAGCGACCGCAGCGCCGGGGTGGTCCAGCCCAGCTCCATCGCGAGCTGCGCCTCCTCGTGCAGGGTCAGGCCGAGGCCGCCGTACTGCTCGGGGATCGCGAAGCCGTAGAGGCCCATCGCCCGGCACTGGGCGATCACCGACTCGGGGACGGCGTCCTCGGCGTCGATCCGCTCCTCCAGGGGCACGACCTCCGCCCGGACGAACTCCCGCACGGTGGTGAGCACGTCCTGCAGGTCTGCCGCGTCCACGCGCGCCACGCTACCCGCGGGCCGCGCGCCGACCAGCCCGCTGCCGGGCGGGCCCGCCCCGTCAGGCGAGGGGCTCGCCGGTCGGGGTGATCACGAACCAGGTGCCGTCGCGGCGGTGCGACGCGGCATCCGCCTCCGACAGGGTCCCGGTGTCGTCCGCGCGGTGGTAGAGCGGGTGGCCGGCCAGGGTGATCTGCACGCCCTCCGGGCGGCGGAGCTCGCCGATCAGCGACTCGTCGACGCCGAGCAGTTCGAGCTCCGTCCCCTCGACGCGCACCAGCGGCAGCCACTCCTGCGCGCAGGCACCGGTGCAGGACGAGGTCGTCGGGGTGTCGCCCGTGTTCAGGTAGACCAGGCGGCCGTCGCCCTCGGTGAGGACGACGCCGAGCGGGCCGCTCTGCACCGCGTACAGGCCGAGGCCGCCGTTGCCGTGCCCGGCGTGGCCGCCGGCGGAGCCCTCGGCGGGACCGCCGGAGTGCCCGCCGCCGTGGGCCTCGGCCGTGGCCGCCGCGGGGGCCGGGGCCGCCGGCGCGGCGGCCGGGGCGGAGCAGCCGGCGAGGAGGACCGCCACGGGGACGAGGACCGCGAGGGCCGTGGACCGGAAGGGGTGTGTGGGGAGCACGACCTGCATCGTGCCCCGGGCCGCGCCGGCCGGCCGCCTCGGGGGACCCGGTTGGGCCGTTCGGAGCAGCTCCAGGGTCGGTCAGACGGAGCGCAGGTCCAGCAGCAGCTCCGCCGCCGCCCCGGGGACGAGGCGGACCGGGATGCCCCAGTCCTGCTGGTAGCGGTGGCAGGCGGCGAACACGCCGTCGCCCTCGTCGCACGCGGCCGCGGCGACGCTCACCGACAGCACGCCGTCGACGCCGTCCGGTCCGGGGTCGTCCAGCACCAGCTCGCGCTCCAGGCCCGGCGCGGTGCCCGCCCCGGAGAGCAGGAGCTCCGGCGGGTCGGCGGCCACGGTCAGCCGGGTCGGGTCGCCGAAGCGGGTGTCGAGGTGCTGGCCGGTGGGCGGGGTGAACGCGACCCGCAGCGCCAGGCGCCCCGGCGCCAGCTCGGTCGGGCTGCGCCGCACCCGCTGCGCGGTGCCCTCGACCCGCGACGAGGCGGGGATCGGCAGCCGCACCAGCCGGTGCGCCGCGGACTCGACGACGACGAGCGCGTCGCCGTCGACCAGGACGTCCGACGGCTCGGCCAGCCCCTCGGCGAGCGTGCCGACCGTGCGCGCGGCGGGGTCGTAGCGGCGGACGGCGCCGTTGTAGGTGTCGGCGATCGCCACCGACCCGTCGGGCAGCACCGCGACGCCGAGCGGGTGCTGCAGCAGCGCCTCGTCGGCCGGGCCGTCGCGGTGGCCGAAGTCGAACAGGCCCAGCCCGACGGCGGTGGTCAGCAGCCCGCCGCGCAGCTCGCGGAGGGCGGAGGCCTCCGGGTCCGCGACCCACAGCGCGCCGTCGGGCCCGGTCGCCAGGCCGGAGGGCTGGGCGAGGAACGCCTCCGCCGGCGGGCCGTCGCGCAGGCCCTCGGTCGTGGTGCCGGCGAGCACGGTGGCGCGCTCGCCGTCCCACGTCCAGAGCTGGTGGGTGCCGGCCATCGCCACGACGACGCGCCCGTCCCACCAGGCCAGGTCCCACGGTGTGGACAGCTGCTCCGCCGACGCCCCGGGCTCGATCCGCTCGCGCAGCTGCGCGCCCGTGCCGACCTCGGTGGTGACGGACCCGTCGGCGAGCCGCACCCGGCGCAGGGCGTGGTTGACCGAGTCGGCGACCAGGACGTCGCCGTCGGGCAGCAGCAGCAGGCCCTGGGGTTCGGAGAACCGGGCGTCGGACCCCGGGCCGTCGACGAGCCCGCGCCCGCCGTCGCCGATCCGCCGCCGCTCGGTGACGAGGTCGGCCTCCAGCTCGACGAGCTGGTGGTGCGCGGTGTCGGACACGAGGAACGTCCCGCCCGGCAGCGCGATCACCTTCCCCGGGAACCGCAGCGCGCTCGTGGGCTCCGGCGGGGCGACGTAGGGCGAGTCGCCGCGGCGCACGTCGTGGGCGGCCAGCAGCTCCTCGATCAGCACGCCGAGCCCGTGCGCGTGCCCCTCCCCGGCGCACTGCGCCACCACGTAGCCGGTCGGGTCGACCAGCGCGAGCGTCGGCCAGGCGCGGGCGGCGTAGGCGTCCCAGGTGCGCATCTCGTGGTCGTCGAGGACGGGGTGGGTGACGCCGTAGCGCTCCACCGCGTCACCGACGGCGTCGGCCTCGTGCGGGAACTTCGGCGAGTGCACGCCGATGACCACCAGCACGTCGGCGTAGCGCTCCTCCAGCTCGCGGAGCTCGTCGAGGACGTGCAGGCAGTTGATGCAGCCCGACGTCCAGAAGTCCAGCAGCACGATCTTCCCGCGCAGCTCGGCGAGCGACAGCTCCCGCCCGCCCGTGCCCAGCCAGCGCCGCCCGCGCAGCTCCGGCGCCCGCACCCGCATCCGCTCCACGCCGACCATCATCCACCGCGCGCGATCACCGCCGCGGCGGCAGGATCTCGACCATGCCGGAGCTCCCCGAGGTCGAGCTGGGCCGCCAGGTCCTCGCCCGCGCCGTCGACCGCGAGATCAGGGCGGTCGACGACAACGACGAGTGGGTGTGCCGCCCCCACCCGCCCGGTCAGATCGCGAAGGTCCTGGTCGGCGGCCGGCTCACCGCGGCCCGGCGGCGCGGCAAGACGATGTGGTGCGAGACCGCCGACCGCGACGGCGAGCCCGGCCCCAACCTGGGCGTGCACCTGGGCATGAACGGGCAGGTGCGCGTGGACGGTGAGCGCGGGCCGCTCGGCCCGGCCCGGTTCCTCGACCGGCAGGAGAAGCCGGAGTGGTTCCGGTTCACGATCGTCCTCGCCGACGGCGGGCAGTTCCGGCTGTTCGACACCCGCCGCCTGTCGCGCGTGCGCCTGGACCCCGACCTCGACGCCCTCGGCCCCGACGCCGAGGAGATCTCCCGCGAGGACTTCCGCACCCGCCTCGCCCGCGGCCGCTCCGCGGTCAAGGCGCGGCTGCTCGACCAGACCGTCCTCGCCGGCGTCGGCAACCTGCTCGCCGACGAGACCCTGTGGCAGGCCGGCGTCAGCCCGTCCGCACCCGCCGACGAGCTGGGCGCCCGCACCCTCGACGGCCTCTACGACGCCCTGGAGCGCTCCCTCAAGGCCGCCATCGCCAACGGCGGCGTGCACACCGGGGAAATCATCCCGCACCGGCGGCCGGACGGGCACTGCCCGCGCTGCGGCGGGGAGATGGTGCACGGGACGGTCGGCGGGCGATCGACGTGGTGGTGCAGCCGGGAGCAGGGCTGATCGCGGGGTCCCGGGGTGCGCGGACCGGAGCGGTAGCGGACGGCGGCGATCCGCTTCCGGCGGCCGGTCACGCGCTCGCCGCAGACGATCGCGGCTCGTCGAGGAGCGGGCCGCACCCGAGGACCGGTTCCGGTGCTGCCGGCGGCCAGGCACGCGCTCCGCGGCGACCGCGGGCGACGACGCACGCCCTGCCCGCAAGGACGCACGCCCTGCCCGCCAGCACTGTCGTTCTGATCCGGACGGGTTCCGATGGCGCCGCCGTGCGGCGTCCCGGCGCATGCTCCGCCCTCTGTCGCCACAGCGCCCGCTCGGTCGTCGTACGAGGACCTCGGCACCGACCCGCACCGGCGCTGGGCCGACGCCGGCGCGGTGGGTCAGAAGGGAGCGGTTCCGTCCTCGACCGGGCCGCTGCTGATCAGTGCCGCCGTTCCGACCGCGGCACGACTGTCGGGCGGGGTGGGTTCCGGTGGTGGACCGGCGATGCGGTGGTCGACGGGTGCGCTGGTGTAGCTGTGCCCGGTGGGGGTGGTCCACTCGACGGTGCGGTCGTCGTGGAGGACGACGTGCCAGCCGTGGTGTTCTTTGAGGTCGTGGTGGCGGGCGCACAGGGCGCAGAGGTTGTCCTCGGCGGTGTGGCCGCCGTGCTGCCATTCGGTGACGTGGTCGAGTTCGCAGGTGGTGGCGGTTGCGCGGCAGGTGGGGTGGCGGCACTCGCCGTCGCGGGCGCGGACGAACGCCGCCATCCCGGGCGGGGGTCGGTAGCGGGTGCGGCCGATGTCGAGCAGTCGGCCGGAGGTGGGGTCGGTGAGCAGTCGCTGCCAGGTGGAGGCGGGGTCCGCGGCCATTTCGCGGGCCACATGGGCGGGAACGGGGCCGTAGCCGGCGAGTTCGGCGGGTTCGTCGCTGATGCCCATGAGGGTGGTGATGGGGACGACGATCTGGATCAGTGGGCGCAGCGCGCTGACCGGGGCGGCGTGCAGGAACTCACTCGTTTCCTCAGTGGTGAGCCCGGTCGCGGTGGTTGCGGTGGTCCTGCTGTGCTGGGCCGGGCTGGTGCAGTCGCCCTCGGGCCGGTCGGCGGCGGTGGTGCGGTCGTCGGGGTGGGCGCGGGTAGCGATGAGTCGTCCGGTGAGCAGAGCGACCAGCACGTCGGCGCGGCGGCGGTCCATCGATCCCGGGTTCGACCGGTTGTCGGCGTCGGGGTGGGTGCCGGGCTGGACACCGCGGGCGAGGCGGGTGAGCCACCCGAAGCAGGCCGTGGCGTCGGTGGCGGACAGGGTGGCGACCAGCGAGGCCATGCCGTCATGTCCGGGGTACAGCTCCACGCTGCGGCGGCGCTTGGCGACTTGGTGGCGTTCGGCCTGGTCGGGCACGACGGCCAGCAGCGCCTTCGTGATCGCGGCGCGCAGTTGGGACCAGGTCTGCTTGCCCGCCTCGGGCAGTACCCGTGCCTGCACCGCGGCAGTCACGTCGTCGTCGTGGTCGGCCAGCATCTGGCACACCAACCGAGCCCGTCCCGAGCAGATCCGTCCGGCGGCCAGGGCGTCGCGGGTGGGTCGTAGCACCCCGTCCATCCGGCGGGCGTGGGCCAGGCGCTCGGCGCCGACCCGGGGGGCGAGGGTGAGGGCGAGGGCGACCTCGTCGGCGGCGAACGCCCGCGGCTCGCGGGTGGTGGCCGGGGCGAGGGTGTCGTCGGTGGGGCGGCGGTCGAACTCGGCCAGGACGCGGGCCTGCTGGGCAGCGGCCCAGGCGGCGAGCTTCTCGAACCCGATGGCGGCGTCGACGAGGTCAGCGGCCGTGACACCGTGCAGGTCCCCGCGGAGGGCGGTGTCGAGTTCGAGGGCGAACAGGCCGGAGGGGGCGGTGTTGGCCATCGTGGGTATGAGCGCCGACGGGTCGCCCGACTCCCACTCCCGCCAGTCCTCCTCCGCCGCCCCCGGCCACGGCTCGGCCTCCGCCGCGGGCCAGGGTTCGGATTCGAACATGCTGTCGATTCTACCCCCGGACCTGGCTCCCGTACAGGTGAACGCGTGTTTCCCGAACGGGAACGCTGGTCGCGGCGGACGGGGGAGCACGATGCGGAGGTGCCTGATCACGACGTGCTCCTCGCCATCTGGGACCGGGCCTGCGCCAGCGCGGGGGCGGGGGTCGGCGATCGGCACCTGAGCGCTCTGCTGCTCGTCGACGGCACGGTGCAGAACGGTGGCCCGAACGCCGCGGCGGACGGCTGCGAGCCGGCCCAGCTCGCTGCGGCTGCGGCGGCCGCCCGCTACTCCGCCCTGGACGACCTCGCCGACGTGATCGAGGAGCTGCCGGCCGCCGCCAGCGGCTACGACGAGGAGGACGTGGAGGCTCGGCTGACCCGGAAGCACCACGACATCGTCCAGGACCACGGCCCGCTGCGCCGTCGCCCCGGAGGACTTCGAGCCGGTGTGAGGCGCCGGGCGCCTACCGCCGCGCCAGCTCCGCGACCGCGCCGCGCAGGACGCCGTAGGCGGCCAGCTCGTCGCGGACGGGGGTGAGGACGAGGTCCTCGGCGACGTCGGCCACGGCGCTGCGCAGCCGCGCCTCGGCCCGCCGCCGGCGCCGCCGGGCGCCCACGAGCGCGAGCAGGCGGGCCAGGAGCGCGAGCACCAGGCCCGCGAGCAGCCCGCCCAGCAGCAGCACGGTCGGCACGGGGACGACGCCGACGACCGGTGTCTCCGGCTCGGGCAGCCGCAGCAGCGTCAGCGCGTAGAGCACGAGGAGCCACAGGCCCCCCACGACGGCGGCCGCGGCGAGCAGGGCCTGCACGGCGCCGGTGACGCGCCACCACACCGGCGTGCGGGTGAGCCCGAGGTCGGTGGCGGCGACGGCGCTGTCCAGCGCGTCGGCCAGGTCGCCCGAGCGCGACCGGGCGGCGCGGCGCACCCCGGCCGGCCACGGGTCGGGCAGGCCGGCGGCGGCGTCGTCGGCGAGGTCGCGCAGCGCCAGGTCGACCCGGGAGCGCTCGACCGTGCTGGGCGCGGGCAGCGACGTGCGCGCGGCGGTGGTGCCGGTGGTGGCGGTGGAGCGCTCCAGGTGGAGCTTGCGCAGCGGGTCGGGGCGCAGCCGGCGCAGCCACCGCGTGAACGGCGAGCCGGTGGCGGCGACGGCGCGGTCCACCGCGGCCCGCTGCACCGCCGCGCCGACGGCGGGGACGCCCGCGGCCCGGGCCAGCGAGGAGTGCAGGGCGCGGGTGGTGCGCGGGTCGACGTCGTCGTGCGCCGCCCCGCCCACCACCTCGCCCAGGCGGGCGGCGACGGCGTCGAGGTCGGCGGAGACCCGGCGCAGCGCCGCGCGGTGCGCGGCCACGGCGTCGACGAGGACGGCGCGCAGGCCGTCGAGCCCGCCGGGCTGCAGCGCGGAGGTCGGCAGCAGCCGGACGCCGTCGAGACCGTCGCCGGTGAGCAGCCGCCCCAGGTCGTCCAGGGTGGGCCCGAGCGCGTCGGGGGGGAGCCGGTCGGCCTGGTTGAGCACCACCACCATGACGTCCGCGTGCCCGGCCAGGGGCCGCAGGTAGCGGTCGTGGACGGCGGCGTCGGCGTACTTCTGGGGGTCGAGCACCCACACGAGGACGTCGACGAGCGGCACGAGCCGGTCGACCTCGACGCGGTGCTCGGCGCGGGTGGAGTCGTGGTCGGGCAGGTCCAGCAGGACGAGCCCGTCCAGCTCCCCGCCGGCGGGCAGCAGGTGGCGCCGGGGGACGCCGAGCCAGTCGAGCAGCGGCCCCGCGCCCTCGCCGCCCCACACCGCGGCGTGGGCGACGCCGGTGGTCGGCCGCCGCACCCCCACGGTGGAGATCGGCGCGCCGGACAGGGCGTTGAACAACGACGACTTGCCGCTGCCGGTCGCGCCGGCCAGCGCGACGACGGTGTGGTCGCCCGAGAGGCGCAGCCGCTCCCCGGCGCGGCGCGCGACCGTGCGCGCGGGGGCGAGCACCTCCTCGGGGAGCCGGCCCTCGCCGGCGTGCAGCACGCGCGCCAGGGCGTCGAGCCGGGCCGGCACGTCGACGGCCGGGCGGGTCAGGACGGTCATCGGGCCCGCTCCACCGCGGCCGCCGCCCGCTCCAGCGCGCCGGCCTCGTCCCGGTCGGGGCCGAGCAGGGCGGTGAACCGGTCCTGCTCGCCGGCGAGCAGCGCGCCGACGCGCATCATCAGGTCCTCGCGCGCGGCGTCGGCGAGCCGCCGGACGGCCTGGTCGCCGAACACCGCCTCCAGCACCTTCTGCGACAGCAGCGTCGTGCCGCCCGCGACCGCCACCTCGAGCGGCGCCGCGATGACCGACGTCGTCGCGAACACCGCGATCATCACGATCAGCCCCGTGGCGTTGACGCCGTAGGCGGCGACCCGCGCGGAGGTCCGCTTGGCCGCGCCCTCGCGGCGGACCAGGTCGAGAACGCCGCCCTGCCAGTCGCGCACCGCCCGCTCGACGGCGTCGGCGAACCCGGGGGAGGGCCGGTCGAGCGGGAGCGGCGCCGCGCGGAGCAGCGCGAGCCCGGGGGTGGTGCCGCGCCACGCCGCGGCCGCGTCCTCGGCGGCCTGCGCGGCGGCGGCGCGGACCAGGAGGGCGACCCCGGACTCCAGCGCCTCGGACAGGTCGTCGGCGGGGGCGGGGCGGCCGAGGAACGCGGCGGTCAGCTGGTCGCGCCAGCGCCCGACGGTGGACTGCAGCCCGCGCAGCAGCTCGCCGGTGCCGACGAACTCCTGCCAGCGCGCCAGCACCTCGCCGCGCAGCAGGGTGCCGTCGCGCATCCCGGCGTCGACGTGGTTCATCGCGCCCGCGTAGGCCGTCGCGGCCAGGCCGTGCAGCCGGTAGGCGGTCTCGGTCTGCGCCCGCGCCTGCGCGACGAGGGCGGCCGTGCGCGGGCGCAGGCTGTCCAGCGCGCCGTCGAGCGTGCGGCGGACGACGGCGGCGCGCTGCCCGGCGTCGCGGGCGAGGTCGGTGAACCAGCGGCGCAGGGGCGCGACGACGGGCTCGGGCAGCAGCCCGTCGTGCAGCGCCGTCTCGGGCACGACGAACAGCGGTGCGCCGCCGAGCCCGTGGGCCTGCAGCATCTCGTGCAGGTGCGCCGCGACGTCGGCCTCCGCGCCGGCTGGGACGCGGTCGAGCAGCACGGCGAGCGCGGTGCCCCGCTCCTGGGCGCCCTGCAGCACGTCCCACGGCACGGCGTCGGCGTAGCGGGCGGCGGTGGTGACGAACAGCCACAGGTCCGCGGCGGCGAGCAGCTGCCCGGCGAGGCGGCGGTTGGCCGCGACGACCGAGTCGATGTCGGGCGCGTCGAGGAAGGCCAACCCCGGGTCGAGCGCCGGGGAGGTGACGAGCTGGAGCGTGCGGTGGTCGGTGCCGGCGCCGCTGGTGCGCGTCAGCTCGGGCAGCACGCGGGAGTCGGCGAACCAGGCGACGTCGTCGGGGTGGCAGACGAGGACGGGGGAGCGGGTGGTCGGCCGCAGCACGCCCGAGGGGCTGACCGGCGCCCGCACCAGGCTGTTGACGATCGTCGACTTGCCCGCGCCGGTCGAGCCGCCGATCACCGTGAGCAGGGGCGCGTCCAGGCGCGACAGGCGCGGGAGCACGTAGTCGTCGAGCTGGTGCACCAGCTCGGCCCGGGCGGCGCGCGCCGGGCCGGCCCCCGGGACGTCCAGGTCGAACCGGCACGCGGCGGCCGCCTCCCGCAGGGCACCCAGCGCGCCCGTCAGCGGCGCGGTGGTCGGAGCGGTCGTCGGCACGGCGCCAGGGTGCCCCCCGCCGCCGCGCGCGGCAACGCGTGGTTCGGCGCGCCGCGCGACGGGCACCCGGTCGGACAAGCCCCGCCGAACCGGACGGACCCTGCGTGGACCTGCTCGACCTCACCTACGCCCTCGTCGGCGTCGGCGCGCTGCTCGCTGCGCTGCTGCCCCGCCTCCTGGCCAACCGTCCGCTGTCGATGCCGATCGTGTTCCTCGCGCTCGGGATGGTCGTCTTCGCGGTCGTGCCCGCCCTGCCCTCGCCCGACCCGATCCGCTACCCGGAGGCCGCGGAGCGGCTCACCGAGGTCGGCGTGATCATCGCGCTGATGGGGGCCGGTCTGAAGCTCGACCGGAAGATCGGCTGGAGGTCGTGGTCGTCGACCTGGCGGCTGCTCGCGCTGGCGATGCCGCTCACGATCGCCGCCACCGCCGTGCTCGGGTGGTGGTGGCTGGGCCTCGCCCCCGCCGCGGCGATGCTGCTCGGCTCCGCCCTCGCCCCCACCGACCCGGTGCTCGCCGCGGACGTGCAGGTCGGCGAGCCGGGCGGGGACGAGGACGGCGAGGACGAGGTCCGCTTCGCCCTGACCTCCGAGGCGGGGCTCAACGACGCGCTGGCCTTCCCGTTCGTCTACGCCGCGATCCACCTGGCCGCCGCCGGCACCGACGTCGGCTCCTGGATCGGCGGGTGGGTGCTCTCGGACGTGCTGGTCAAGCTGTCCGTGGGCGTGCTCGGCGGGGTGCTCGTCGGGCGGCTGCTCGGGTTCCTGTTCTTCCGGGCCCGCTCGGAGAAGCTCCAGCTCGCCGCGCACGCCGAGGGGTTCGTGGCGCTCGCGGCGACGTTCCTGGCCTACGGCATCACCGAGGTCGCGGGCGGCTACGGCTTCCTCGCGGTGTTCCTGTGCGCCCGGTCCATCCGCGCCTCGGAGCGGGGCCACGAGTACCACCAGGTGCTGCACGACTTCGTCGAGCAGATCGAGCGGCTGCTCACCGTCCTGCTGCTGGTCCTGTTCGGCGGGGCGGTCGTGCGCGGGCTGCTGGCCCCGCTCACCTGGCAGACGGTGCTGCTCGCCGTCGCCGTCGTGCTGGTCGTGCGGCCGCTCACCGCCTGGCTCGCGCTGCGCGGCGGGCCCGGCTCGGAGCGGGAGAAGTTCGCCATCGCCGGGTTCGGCATCCGCGGGATCGGCTCGTTCTACTACATCGGCTACGCCACCGCGGAGGTCGCCTTCCCCGGGGTGGAGCAGGTGTGGGCGGCGGCCGGGCTGATCGTCGTCGTGTCCGTCGTGGTGCACGGGGTGGCCGCCACCCCGGTCATGCGCCGGCTCGACCGGGCCCGCGGGACCAGCCCGGCGACCGGCATCGACGGGCCCGGCAGCGACGAACCGCTGGCGTCCCCGGCCCGCTGACCGGAGCCCGCCGGGGCCGCGCTCAGGCCGCGCGCAGCCGCGCGTTCTCGGCCTCCAGCTCGGCGAGGCGGGCCCGCAGCGGCGCCAGGGCGGGCTCCAGCTCCGCGGCGCTCCACCGGGGCGTGATGTGCTGCGGGCAGTTCCAGTCGACCCCCTCGACGCGGATGCGCACGATGCGCTCCGCGCGCCCGTCGGTGGCCGTCGCGGCCAGCCGCGCGGTGAGGGCGGGGTCGGCGTCGAGCGGGAGCACCTCGGCGCGCCCGAGCAGCTTGAGCCGCCGCCGGCCGGCGTGGTCCAGCGCCAGGACGGCGATCCGGTCGTCGCCGCGCAGGTTGCCGGCCGACAGGTACTGCCGGTTGCCGCGGACGTCGAGGAAGGCCACCGCGTCGGCGTCGGTGCCCGCCAGCACGTGCAGGAAGCCGGGCGGGCCGCCGCGGTGCTGCACGTAGGGCCACCCGGTCTCGCCCACCGTCGCGAGCACGACGTGGTCGCGCTCGGCGAGGAACTCCGCCTCGGCCGGGCCGAGCCGGTCGGGACCGTCGGCGGTCAGGGCGCGGGCCCGGGCGACGGCGCTGCCGTGCTCGGCCTGCACCCGCCGGACGGTGTCGGTGTACGCGAGCTGGGCGAAGCGACTCATGGCCAAGACGGTACCGATCGGTGCCGTTTTCGTCCAGGACGGGTAGCCTGGGCCCGTGCCCACCGCCGCCCGCGCCCGCCTCTTGGCCACCGCCGAGCGGCTCTTCCACGCCGAGGGCGTGCGCGCGGTCGGCGTGGAGCGGCTGCTGGCCGAGTCCGGTGTCGGCCGCGCGTCGTTCTACCGGCACTTCCCGGGCAAGGACGACCTCGTGCTCGCGGTGCTGGAGGACCGGCTGGCGCGCTGGCGGACCGCGTTCGCCGCCGCCGTCGCCGCCCGCGGCGGGGGCGTGGCGGCGGTGTTCGAGGAGCTGGACGCCCAGGCCGCCGACCCCGCGTTCCGCGGCTGCGCGGCGATCAACGCGATGGTGGAGGCGGCCGACCGCTCCCGGCCCGAGCACCGGGTGGCGGCGGCCCACAAGGAGGCGCTGGCGCGCCACCTCGGCGAGCTGGCCGGGGACGCCGACCTCGGCGAGACCCTGCTCCTGCTGGTGGACGGCGCGCTGGTGGGGCTGCTGCGCGACCCGGACGGCGGCGCAGCGCGGCGGGCGGGGGCGGCGGCCCGGCGCCTGCTGGGGGAGCCCGCGCTCAGCTGACGGGCGTGCGGGCCCGCCACCGGCTCCACATCGCCGCGCACAGGGCGAGCCACGCCCCGCCGACGAGCCAGCCGGCGAGGACGTCGCTGAACCAGTGCACGCCCAGGTAGACCCGGGTCGCGCCCACGGCGCCGACCCAGGCGACGGCGCCGACCAGCAGCAGCGCGCGCCCGAGCCGCCCGCGCCCGGCCCAGGCCAGCACGACCAGCGCGCCGACGACCACCGTGGCCATCGTGGCGTGGCCCGACGGCAGCGACTCGTTGGTCTCGCTGACGACCTGGGTGACCGCGGGCGGGCGCGGCCGGTCCAGCAGGACCTTGATGCCGCGGAACAGCAGCACCCCGCCGGCCATGGCCCCGACGACGAACACGGCGTCGGCGCGCCGCCCCCGCGCCCACGACCACGCCCCGACCAGCGCGGCGAGCAGGGCCATCACGATCGTGCTGCCGACCTCGGTCAGCGCGACCGCGGCGCCGTTCAGCCCGGCGCTGCGGGCGTCGAGCGCCTCGGCGAGCGCCGCGGAGTCGAACCGGGCGGGCCCGGTCCCGACGACCGCCGCCCACACGGCCAGCCCGGCGAGCAGCGCGAGCAGCGCCCCGGTGACGGCGTGCCGCCCCGGGTGGGGATCGCGGTGGTGCAGGGGCCCGTCGAGGCCGGCGGGGTGCGGGCGGTGGTCGTCCACGGGGTCCTCCCGGTCAGCGGCCGCGCCACTCCCGGTACTGCGCGACCAGCGCGGCGGTGGAGGCGTCGAGGCCGTCCGCGCCCTGCTCCCCGGTGAGCACCGGCTGCAGCTGCTTGGCCAGCACCTTGCCGAGCTCCACGCCCCACTGGTCGAACGAGTCGATGCCCCAGATGGTGCCCTGCACGAACGTGACGTGCTCGTAGAAGGCGACGAGCTGGCCGAGCACCGACGGGGTGAGCCGGCGGGCGAGGATCGTCGACGACGGCCGGTTGCCCGGCATGACCTTGTGCGGCACCAGCTCGGCGGGGGTGCCCTCCGCGGCGATCTCCTCGGCGGTCTTGCCGAACGCCAGCGCGGCCGACTGCGCGAACAGGTTGGCCATGAACAGGTCGTGCATGTCGGTCGTCGCGTCGACCGGGCGGACGTGGTCGGGCTCGGCGAACCCGATGAAGTCGCACGGCACGAGCCGGGTGCCCTGGTGGATGAGCTGGTAGAACGCGTGCTGGCCGTTCGTGCCCGGCTCGCCCCAGAAGATCTCGCCGGTGACGGTGGTGACGGGGCTGCCGTCGCCGCGCACCGACTTGCCGTTGCTCTCCATCGTCAGCTGCTGCAGGTAGGCGGGCAGCCGGTGCAGGTACTGGCTGTAGGGCAGCACGGCGTGGGTCTCCGCGCCGAAGAAGTTCACGTACCACACGTTCAGCAGGCCCGCGATCACCGGCAGGTTCTGCTCCAGCGGGGCGTCGCGGAAGTGCCGGTCCATCGCGTGCATGCCCGCGAGGAACTCGCCGAACCCCTCGCGGCCGATCGCGAGCATCAGCGACAGCCCGATCGCGGAGTCGAGCGAGTAGCGCCCGCCCACCCAGTCCCAGAAGCCGAACATGTTGGCGGTGTCGATGCCGAACGCCGCCACCTCGTCGGCGTTGGTCGACACGGCGACGAAGTGCTTCCCGACGGCGTCCTCGCCGAGCGCGTCGACGAGCCAGGTGCGCGCGGCGCGGGCGTTGGTGAGCGTCTCCAGGGTGGTGAACGTCTTCGACGACACGATCACCAGCGTCGTCGCCGGGTCGAGGTCGGCCAGGGCCTCGGTGACGTCGGTGGGGTCGATGTTGGAGACGAACCGGAACGCCAGCGACCGGTCGGCGTAGGCGCGCAGGGCCTCGTAGGCCATCACCGGGCCCAGGTCCGAGCCGCCGATGCCGATGTTGACCACGGCGCGGATCCGCTGCCCGGCGTGCCCGGTGTGCTCCCCGGAGCGCACGGCGTCGGTGAACGCGCCCATGCGGTCGAGCACGGCGTGGACCTCGGTCGGCACGTCCCGCCCGTCCACGGCCAGCGCCGTCGCGCGGGGCGCGCGCAGGGCGGTGTGCAGGACGGCGCGGTCCTCGCTGGTGTTGATGCGCGCGCCCGCGAACATCGCCTCGGTGCGCTCGGGGAGCCCGGCGGCGCGGGCCAGGGCGGTGAGCAGCGGCAGGGTGTCGCGCGTGGTGCGGTGCTTGGAGAAGTCGAGCAGCAGGTCGGCGCCGCGGACCGTCATGGCCTCCGCGCGGCCCGGGTCGTCGGCGAACAGCTCGCGCAGGTGGCGGCCGGCCACGGCGGCGTGGTGCTCGGCCAGCGCGGCCCACTCGGGGGTGGCGGTGATGTCGGCGGGGAGGGCGGGGACGGTCACGGCGGCCATCCTGCACCCCCCGGCGCCGGTGCGCGGGACGGGTCAGGCGGTGGTCGTGGGGGCGGGGGCCGTCCCCACCGAGTGCTCCGCGCCCGTGGTGCGCTCCCACAGCGCGATCCCGCCCAGCAGCCCGGACACGTTGGGCACCAGCGTGCGGTTCGGGCCGAGGGTGTCGGGGTCGAGCTTCTTCGCGTTGCCGCCGCCGATGTAGACGTGGTCGGGCAGCACCATGGCCTCCAGCGCGGCCAGGGCGTCGAGCACGCGCTCGCGCCAGACCGCCTTGCCGACCTCCTGGCGCTGGTTGTCGCCGCAGGCCACCTCGATGGACAGGCCCTCGCCGAACCGGCCGTGCGAGAGCTCCATGTGCGGCAGCAGCGCGCCGTCGAAGAACACCGCGCAGCCGACGCCCGTGCCCAGGGTGATCACCAGCTCCATGCCGGTGCCGCTGATCACCGCGCAGCCCTGCACGTCGGCGTCGTTGGCGACGCGGACGGGCGCGCCGAACCGCTCGCCCAGCGCCCGCTCCAGCTCGTAGCCCTGCCACTGCGCGACGAGCTCGGGGTCGGGCGGCTGGCCCGGCCCGCGCCGCGAGAACGCCGGCACCTCGCGGACCCGGCCCCGGCGGATCGCGCCGGGGAACCCCACCGACACGCGGTCGTAGTCGGGCTGCGCGGCGGCCAGCGCGGTGAGCTCGTCGAGCAGGACGGGCGGCGGGCACGGGTAGGGGGTCTCGCGGCGCACGCGCTCGGTGAGCATCTCCCCGTCCGGGTCGAGCACGACGGCCTTGAGCCCGGAGCCCCCGACGTCGATGGCGAGCGTGCGCGGTCCGGTCATCGTGCTGGTCCTCCCCGGGTGGACGGCTGTCGGCGGGGAACCTACCCCGACCGGGGGTTCAGGCGCCGCGCATGCGCCAGGCGTCCTCGACGAGCTCGGCGAGCCGGTCGGCGTCGACCCGCTCCAGCGCGACCAGCACGAGCGGGTGCCCGTCGTGGGCGGGGACGGTGGAGAACAGCTCCGGCTCCCCGCGCAGCAGCGCCTGCTTCTCCGCCTCGTCGCCCACGTACAGCACCGCGACGTCGGTGCGGATCACCCGCCGCCGGCCCGGCACGCGCTCGGGGTGCGACCACACGAAGCCCCGGCCGCCCACCCGGAAGTCGAACCCCTCGCTGGGGATCTCCTCGACGCCGTCCAGGGCGAGGGCGAGGCGCCGGACGTCGTCGGCGTCAGCCACGGGGGGAGCGTAGCGGGACGGGGGTGCGCCGAGCGGTGCGACGACCGGCGCGGTCCCGCCGCGGCGTTCGCGGCGGCACCGGAGCCGCGCCCGGGGGCCGGGCCGGGGCGGGCGGACGGAGCAGTCCGCGGTCACGGAGGGCGCCGGGGCGCGGGGCGGTCGCCCGGCCGGGCTCCCTCGACCGGGTGGCTGCCCCGCGGTGGGTCCGCACCTGGGGTGACCAGCGCCGACGAGCGGGGCGCGGGGCGGGCCGACCGGTCGTCGCCGACCGTCCGGGCGCCCGGACGGGGCCGTCGGCAGCTCGGCGCGCACCGGCGAACGGCCGTCGCGCGCTCCGCCGACCGGCGGTACCTCCGGCGCATCCGCGAGTTGACAGTCCGTCACCGGAAGCCACGGCACGATCACACGGAGGGTCCCCGTGAACCTGAACCGCCCGCTCCCCGAGCCCTACCGGGACGTCGCGCTGCTCCTCGCGCGCGTGCTGCTCGCCGTCGTCATGTTCGCGCACGGCTACCAGAAGATGGTGATCAACGGCATCGGGCGGACGACGCAGGGCTTCGAGTCGCTGTCGATCCCGCTGGCCATCGTGTCGGCGTCGTTCGTGACGGTCGTCGAGTTCGCCGGGAGCGCCCTGCTGCTGGTCGGGGCCCTCACCCCGTTCATCTCCGCCTGCAACCTGGTGATCATGGCGGGGGCGGTGGCGTTCGTGCACGGGCGCAACGGGATCTTCGTCGCGGACGGCGGGTGGGAGCTCGTCGGCGTCATCGGGGCCGGTTTCGTCCTGCTGGCCGCCGTCGGCCCGGGCCGGTACAGCGTCGACCACGTCGTGCGCCGCCGCCAGCTCGAGCACCGCGCCGCCATGGAGCGGGCCCGGCCGGCCGTCGCGACCTGGCCGCGCGCCGCCGACCCGGTGTCCGGGCCGTCCACCGCCCCCTCGGGCATCGACCTGTGGACCCCGCCGCAGGGTGTGGCGTCCGGGGGCGCGCTGCCCCGCCACGCCTCGCACGGCACCGGGCCGCACACCGGCGCGTTCCGCCGCCTGCCGTAGGACCCTCCGGCGGGGGGAGGCCGACCCGGCCCGGCGGCGCTGCGGCAGGATCGCCCGGTGCCCCTGCGCGAGGTGACGGCGATCCGCTACGTCACGCCGCTGCGCGAGGGCGGGTCGCTGCCCGGCCTCATGGAGGCCGACGACCTGGGCACCTACGCCGTGAAGTTCCGCGGCGCCGGGCAGGGGCCGCCGGTGCTGGTGGCCGAGGTCGTCGCCGGGGAGCTGGCCCGGGCCCTGGGCCTGCCGGTGCCCGAGCTCGTCGTGGTCGACCTCGACCCGGCGCTCGGCGCGGCGGAGCCCGACCAGGAGGTGCAGGAGCTCCTGCGGGCCAGCCCCGGCGCCAACCTCGGAGCCGACTTCCTGCCCGGCGCGCTCGACCTCGACCCGGGCGCGTTCGCCGTCGACCCCGGCTTCGCCGGGCGGGTGCTGTGGTTCGACGCCCTGATCGGCAACGTGGACCGGTCCTGGCGCAACACCAACATGCTGTTCTGGCACGGGCGCCCGTACCTCATCGACCACGGCGCGTCGCTGACCTTCCACCACCACTGGCCCGGCGCCGACGCCTGGGTCGGCCGGCCCTACGCCGCGGCCGACCACGTCCTGCTCCCCACCGCGCCCGGCCGGGCCGCCCCCGACCTGGACGCCGCCGACGCGGCGCTGGCCCCGCTCGTCACGCCCGCGCTGCTCGCCGGGGTGGTCGACCTCGTGCCCGACGCCTGGCTGGTGCCCGGCCCCGACGCCCCCGCCGACCTGCGTGGCGCCTACGCGCAGCGCCTCCTCGCCCGGGTGCAGGGGCGGGCGGCCTGGCTGCCCGGCCTGCGCGCCGCCGTCGCGCAGGCCGCGGCGCACCCGCCGCACCGCCCCGACGACCCGCTCGCGCGCCTGCGCCGGGAGCGCCCGTGAGGCACGCCTTCGAGTACGCGCTGCTGCGCGTCGTCCCGCGGGTCGAGCGGGGCGAGTGCCTCAACGCCGGCGTGCTGCTCTACTGCCGGGCCCTGGACCACCTGGGTGCGGCGGTCCACCTGGACGCGGCGCGGCTCGCGGCGCTCGACGCCACCGCCGACGCGGACGCGCTGGTCCGCGCGCTGGAGGGGATCCGGGCCCAGTGCGCGACCGGGCCGGTCGGGGCCCGGTACGCGGGCCCGGCCGGCGAGGAGGACCGCGGCCGCCGGTTCCGCCGGCTCACCGCCCCGCGCAGCACGATCGTGCAGCCCGGCCCGGTGCACACCGGCCTGACGGCCGACCCGGCCGCCGACCTCGCCCGGCTGCTGGACCGCCTGGTCCGCTGACCGCGGCCCCGGTCAGCGCGGGCATCAGCGCTGCAGGACGCCGCCGAGCAGCGCGGCGAACGCGAGCAGGTTGACCGCGCCGTGGACCAGCGCGCAGCTCGTGACGGCGCCGCGGGTGCGGGCCAGCAGCGCCAGGGGCAGGGCGAACACCAGGATCGTGAGCCACGCGTGCGGCTGCCACAGGTGGTAGACGGCGAACAGCGCCGCGCCCGTGGTCGCGGCGCGCACCGGGCCGCCGGGCAGGCGGGGGAGCAGCCAGCCGCGGAACCAGACCTCCTCGACCAGCGGGCCGACCACCACCAGCGACACGACCCACAGGGCGAGCGTGGCGGCGCGCACGGCCGGGGGGTGCCCGGCGAGCCCGGTCGTGCCGGCGGTGAACCCGTCGGGCAGCCACCCGGCGGTGACGGCGCGCAGCGCGGGTTCGAGCCGGACCACCGCCCCCGGGGCGAGCAGGCACGCCGCTGCGGTGATCAGCAGCGGCACCAGGTCGGCCCGGCGCAGCGGGCGCAGGCCGAGCGCGGCGGCCGAGGGCCGCTCGCCCCGCCGGCGGACCGCGCGGAGCACGAGCCCGAGCTCGATCGGCACGACGACGACCAGGGTGCCGACGAGCAGGCCCCAGACCGGCGGCAGGCCCGCGGCGCGCCACAGCGGGCCGGTCGCGACGGCGAAGGCCAGCAGGGCCGCGCCGGGCGCCAGGTGCAGCAGCACGGCGGTCCGGGCGCGCAGCGGGGCGGGGCGGGGGGCGGTGGACGGGAGGTCCGCGGTGGGGGTCACCGCAGGAGCGTCGCCGCTACGCTCCTCGAGGTGGAAGGCGCGAACTCCAGTAGCCCCGACGTGCTCACGGTGACCTCCGCGTCCGCCGCGCGGGTGCTGCTGCGCCCCGAGAAGCGCCGGTTCCTCGAACCGTTCCTCGGGCGCGAGCTCACCCCGGCCCAGGCCGCCCGGGAGCTCGGCGCGCCGGTGGAGGAGCTGGCCTACCGGGTGCGCGCGCTCACCGACCAGGGGCTGCTGGTGCCCAGCGGGACGGTGGCGCGCAAGGGGCGGGCGATGTCGCTCTACCGCGGCCCGGTGGAGGTCCGCGCCCCGCTGGCGCTGCTGCCCGAGCAGGACGTCCGCGGCTTCTTCGAGCTGGTCGACGCCGGCCTGCGCGACCGGTTCCTCACCCGGCTGGCCCGCCTGGCCGACCGCTCGGGGCTGGGCGACTGGGTGGTGCGGCTGCACCGGGCCGACGACGGCACCCGGCTCGACCTGGCCCCGGCCGGCGGCGCGTGGGACCCCGCGGTCCTGCTGGCCGAGCGGGCCCCGGCCGTGGTGTTCAACTGGGTCCCGCTGGCCCTGGACGACCGGCGGGCCAAGGAGCTCCAGCGCGAGCTGCTCGAGCTCGTCGGCCGCTACCGCAGCGGGGAGGCGGGTGCGCCGACCCACCTGATGGGCCTGTTCCTCGCGCCGGACGCGCGCTGAGCCCGGCGCTCGGGCCGGTGCTCAGGCCGCGGTGACCGCGATGCCGACCGGGCCCGGTGGGCGCCGCCGCAGCCGCTCGAGCGTCGTGAGCACGCGGCCGAGCAGGCCGTACTTGGCCCGGACCGCGGCGCGGACCCGGCGGGTGCCGGCCTCGTCCAGCAGGCGCGCGGTGCCGGGCACGGCGTCCCCGAGCGGGGTGCCGCGGCGGTCGCAGGGGGCGAGGGTGACCGCGCCGCTGCGGCGGATCCGCTTGACCTTGCCCGACGAGCCGGGCGTCCAGATCCCGAGCCCGCCGTCGAGCGGCACGACCCAGACCGGGGTGGGCACCGCCCGCCCGTCCCGGCGGAAGGTGGTCAGGAGCACGAACTGCTCGTCAGCGAGATTCTCGACGGTCGAACCGGTCACGCGTCCACGGTAGCGCGGGTGAGTCGCACCGGCATGGCGTCGTAGCCGCGCAGCACGCGGGTGGGGCGGCGGTGCGGCGGGCCGGCCGGGGTGAGGTCGGGGAACCGGTCGAACAGCGCGCGCAGCCCCACCTCGCCCTCCATCCGCGCGAGCCCGGCCCCGAGGCAGTAGTGCAGCCCGGAGGAGAAGGCGATGTGGTCGCCCGCGTTGGCCCGGGTGACGTCGAAGCGGGCCGGGTCGGCGAACACGGCCGGGTCGCGGTTGGCGCCGCCCAGCATGACCACCACGATCCGCCCGGCGGGCACGCGCTGCCCCGCGACCTCGGTGTCGCGCAGCGCGATGCGGCCGGTGCGCTGCACGGGGGAGTCGTGGCGCAGGACCTCGTCGACGGCGCGGGGCCAGCGCGCGGGGTCCGCGCGCAGGAGGTCGAGCTGGGTGCGGTCCGCGGTGAGCAGGGCGGCGCCGTTGCCGATGAGGTTCACGGTGGTCTCGAACCCCGCGGCGAGCACCAGCATCGCGATGCTGGTCAGCTCGTCGGCGGTGAGCACCCCGTCCTCGGCGTGGGCGTGCACGAGGGCGGAGAGGATGTCGTCGCCCGGGCGGGCGCGGATGCGCTCGAAGTGGCCCACCATCCACTCCTGCAGGGCCGCGAGGTCGCGCTCGCTGCGGCGGAACTCGCTCGGGGACAGCCCGGCGTCCAGCGACAGCGCGGCCCCGGCGCCCCACTCCAGGAACTGGCCGCGCATCTCCACGGGCGCCCCGAGCATCTCGGCGATCACGGTGGCGGGCAGCAGGGCGGCGTAGTCGTCGATGAGGTCGGCCGTCCCGCCCGTCGATCCCGCGGCGGTCATCGCGTCGAGCAGCCCGTGCGCCACCTCCTCGGTGCGCGTGCGCAGCTTCGCCACGGCGCGGGCGGTGAACGCGCGGGTGACGAGCTTGCGGTAGCGGGTGTGGTCGGGCGCGTCGACCGACAGCATCGACGGCGGGGTGACCGGCCCGAGAGGTCCGCGCCCGCCGGCCGCGACGGCCAGGCGCAGCCAGCGGGGGGCGCGGCCGGTGGGGCCGCCGACGACGCCGAAGTCGGGGCTGCGCAGCACCGCGGTGGCGACGTCGTGGTGGGCGGTGTGCAGCACCAGCCCGTTGTCGTAGAGGGGGCCGCGGGCGCGCAGCGCGTCGTAGGAGTCCCACGGGTCGGCGACGACGGCCGGGTCGACCATGAGCGAGGCCGTGAGGTCGCCGCGGGCGGCCTTGCGCCCCACGGAGTACCGGATCACCGCGTGCCGCGTGGCCCACCGGATCGCCTGCCGCACGCCCATCCCGACCTCCGCGCCGTGTGCCCACCGGGGTGACCCCGCGGCTCAACCTACTCGCGGTAACCGCGCTCGACCAGCCCCCGCGTGGTAGGAGATGGGCGGTGACCCGCCTGCTCGCCGTGAGCGACCTGCACGTGCGCCACCCCGACAACCGGGTCGTCGCCGACCGCCTGCGCCCCACCGGCGAGGACGACTGGCTGGTCGTGGCGGGCGACGTCGCCGAGCAGGTCGACGACGTGCTGGCCCAGCTGGAGCGGCTGCGCGGGCGGTTCGCGCGGGTGCTGTGGGTGCCGGGCAACCACGAGCTGTGGACGCGGACCAAGGAGCAGCCCGCCCTGCGCGGCGTCGCCCGCTACGACCGGCTCGTGGCGGGCTGCCGCGCGCTGGGCGTCGACACCCCCGAGGACCCGTGGCCGGTGTTCCCGGACGCCGACGGACCGGTCACCGTCGCCCTGCTGTTCCTGCTCTACGACTACTCGTTCCTGCCCGAGGGCGCGACGGGCGCGCAGGACGGGCTGGACATCGCCCGCCGGGCCGGGGTGGTGTGCACCGACGAGCACCTCCTGCACCCCGACCCGCACCCCTCGCGCGCGGCCTGGTCCGCGGCGCGGGTGGCCGCGACCCGGGCCCGGCTCGACGCGCTCGACGGGCCGACCGTGCTGGTCAACCACTGGCCGCTCACCCGGCTGCCCACGCGCGTGCTGCGCCACCCGGAGTTCGCGTTGTGGTGCGGCACCACCGCGTCGGCCGACTGGCACGTCCGCTACCGCGCCCGCGCCGTCGTCCACGGCCACCTGCACATCCCGCGGACCCTCGTCGAGGACGGCGTGCCCTTCCACGAGGTGTCGCTGGGCTACCCGCGCGAGTGGCGGGCCCGCGACGAGCGGTTCGGCACGACGACGCCCGACCTGCTGCCGCGCGCGGTCCTGGGACCCGGCGCGGCTCTGCATCCTCCGGCCGATCCGCTCGCGCGCCCGCGTCCCTAGCGTCCGCGCCATGAGCGCACCGTCCGCCCCCGCCCGCCCGCCGCAGACCGCCCACCGGCTCGATCCGCGCTGGTACTGGGCCGGGATGCTGCCGTTCCTGGTGATCTTCGTCGGGTCCGTCGCGCTGACGTTCGGCGACCTGGACGCGACGCGCGCCGAGACCGTCGCGCTCGGCTACCCGGCCTTCGTGGTCGTCCCGCAGGGCATCGCGAAGGTCGCCGGGCTCGTGGCCGTCCTGTGGCCGCGCTGGCCGCTGCTCACCGGGCTCGCGTTCGCCGGCTTCCTCTACGACGTCGTCCTCGCCCTGGCCGCGCACCTGGTCAAGGGGGACGACCCGGGCGGCATCGCGCTGGCCGTCGCCGGGCTGGCCGCGGTCGTCCTGGCCTTCGCCGTCCACCGGGCGCGGTTCCCGGGCGGGGGGAGCACGATCACGCGGTGAGGCGGGGAGACGACGCGGTGACCGACGGGCCCAGGCCGGTGCCGGTCGCGGCGCTGGCCGCCGTGACCTTCGCGGTGTCGTTCGTCTTCGCCGCCGCGCCCGGGGCCGCCGCGATGCCGCTGCCGTCCTCGGTCGCCGTCGCCGCGGCCGCGGCGGGCGCGGTCGCGGCCAGCGGGCGCCGGCCGGTGGCGGCCCTGGTCGTCGCGGCGGTGCTCACCGCCGCGCTGCCGCTGGTCGGGTCGACGTTCGCCGTGCTGGACCTGGTCGTCGTGATCGTGGTCTTCCAGGTGGTCCTCGGGACGGCGCTGCCGCCCGCGGCGGCGGCCGTGATCTGCTTCGTCCTGCTCACCGTCAACGACGCGTGGCTGCGGATCGCCGACGGCCGCGGCTTCCTGGAGCCCGGCGTGCTCTACCCGCTGCTGCTCACCGGCATGACGCTGGGCCTGAGCCTGCAGAGCCGGCGCGTGCGCCGCCAGCACGACGAGCTCCTCGCGCTGCGGGAGGCCGACCGGCGTCGCGCGGTGTCCGACGAGCGGCGCCGCATCGCCCGCGACCTGCACGACGTCGCCGCCCACCACCTGTCGGCCATCGTCGTGCGCACGCGGCTGGCCGACCGGATCGGCCGCCCCGACGCCCGGGCCGACGCCGTGCGGTTCGCCGCCGCCACCGCCGCGGACACCCTCGACGAGCTGCGCCGGATCGTCCACGTCCTGACCACCGACGACGCCGCCCCGCTCACCCCGGCCGACGCGGACCTCGACGCCCTCGTCGCGACGATGGAGGACGCGGGGCTGCGCGTCGACCGGTCCGGGCCCCCGACCGCGGCCGCGGTCGCGGACCTGCCCGTCGACGTCCGCGTCGCCCTGGTCCGGATCGCGGGGGAGGCGCTGGTCAACGTGCTGCGCCACCGCGGCCCGGGCCCGTGCCGGCTGGTGCTCGAGCGCGGCCCCGGCCGGGTCGTCCTGCGCGTGGAGGACGACGGCCCGCCGGCCCCGGCCGGCGGGGCCCCGGGGCCGCGGGCGGCGCCGGGCCACGGGATCACGGGCATGCGCGAGCGGGCGCAGGCGTGCGGCGGGCGGCTCGACGCCGGCCCGTCCGGGTCGGGCGGGTGGACGGTCCGCGCCGTCCTGCCGGCGCCGTGAGCGCCGGGATCCGGGTGGTCGTCGCCGACGACGACCCGCGGGTGCGGACCGACTTCACGACGCTGCTGGAGCTGGAGGCGGACCTCGTCGTGGTCGGCACCGCCGCCGACGGCGCGGCGGCGGTCGACCTCGGCGCGCGCCTGCGGCCGGACGTCGTCGTGATGGACGTGCGGATGCCGGGGCTCGACGGCATCGAGGCCACCCGCCGGCTGCGCGCCCGCGTCGGCGACCGGTCCCGCGTGCTCGTGGTGACGACCTTCGACCTCGACGAGTACGTGCTCGGCGCCGTCCGCGCCGGGGCCGCGGGCTTCCTGCTCAAGGACCGCGCGCCCGACCTGCTCGCCCCCGCGGTGCGCACCGTGGCGGCCGGCGACGGGATCGTCTCGCCCCGGGCCACCGCGCGGCTGCTGCGCGAGCTGGCCGCGCCCGTCGCCGTCGGGCCCCCGGGCGGGCTCACCGAGCGGGAGGCCGACCTCGTGGCGCTGCTCGCCCGCGGCCTCACCAACGAGGAGATCGCGGCGCGGGCGCGCATCTCCCGGGCCACGGTGAAGACGCACATGAGCAACGTGCTCGCGAAGCTCGGGCTGGCCAACCGGCTGCAGGTCGTGGTGTGGGCCTACGAGCACGGGCTCGTCGCACCCCCGTCCGCGGCCCCCCGGCCGCCGCCGCGCGTGGTCTGATGGCCGGGTGGACGGCGGCCGGAGGGGCGGCCGGGTGCTCGACCGCACCCGGGGTGAGCCGCTGTGGTCCCAGCTGCTCGCCGACCTGCGCCGCCGCCTCGCCGCGGGCGAGTTCACCGAGGTCCTCCCCGGCGAGCTGGCCCTGGTCGCCGAGTACGGCGTCAGCCGCCACACCGTGCGGGAGGCGCTGCGGCGCCTCCGCGACGACGGCACCGTCCTGGCCGGGCGCGGCCGGCCGCCGCGGCTGGCCGGGCCCGTGCGGATCCGCCGGGCCGTCGGGGCGCTGGACAGCCTGTTCTCCGCGGTCGAGGCGGCCCGGCTGTCCCAGCGCAGCGTCGTGCGCACCCGCGACGTGCGGGCCGACGGCGTCGTCGCCGCGCGGCTCGGGCTGGAGGAGTCCACACCGCTGGTGTTCCTCGAACGCCTGCGGATGGCCGGCACCGCCCCGCTCGCCGTCGACCGCGTGTGGCTGCCGGAGCGGCTCGCCGCGCCGCTGCTCGACGTCGATCTCACCCGCACCGGCCTCTACGCCGAGCTCGAGCGGGTCTGCGGCGTGCGCCTCACCGGCGGGCGGGAGGACATCCGCGCGGTGCTGCCCACCCCCGCCGAGCGCGACCTGCTCGCCGTCGGGCCCGGCGTGGCCGCGTTCGCGGTGGAGCGCCTGGGCTGCGCGGGCGACGAGCCCGTCGAATGGCGCCACACCCTCGTCCGCGGCGACCGGTACACCCTGACCGCCGACCTGACCGACCGGGACGGGCACCGCTGGGGGCTCGCGCGCCGGGGGGCGGGCGCGCCGCCCCGGTAGGTCGCCGCCACCCCTTGCCCGGCGGTCGGTCGTCCCCCACACTCCTCCTCAACGGAGTATCTCGGTAAAGGAGCGACATGGTCGACACCACGCAGGTCCCCACCCCCCGCGGGAGCTTCGGGGTCCGCCGCCACGGGGAACGGGGGCCGCTCGTCGTGGGCCTGCACGGGTTCCCCGACGACGCCTCCACCTACGACGGCCTCGCCGGCCCGCTGGTCGAGGCCGGCTACCGGGTGGCGGCGGTCCACCTCCGCGGCTACGCCCCGTCGCCGCTGGAGGGGTCCCTGCGCCTCGACGACCTGGTCGACGACCTGCTCGCCGTCGTCGACGCGCTCTCGCCCGACGCCCCGGTGGCCCTGGTCGGCCACGACTACGGCGCCCAGCTCGCCTACCCGGCGCTGGCGCGCGCCCCGCACCGGTTCGGCGCGGCGGTGCTGCTCGCCGGGGCCCACCCCGCCCTGGTGGCGCGCAACGCCCGCCGCTCGCCGCGCCAGCTCTGGATGAGCCGCTACATCGTGTTCTTCCAGCTCGGCTCCTGGGCCGACCGGCGCGTGGCCCGCGACGACTTCGCCTACGTCGAGGCCCTGTGGCGGCGGTGGGCGCCCGGGTTCACCGTGCCCGCGCCGCACCTCGCCCGCGTCAAGCGCACCCTGGCCGCGAGCATGCCGTGGCCGGTGGCGATGTACCGCGCCGGCGGCTTCGACGTGGCCCGCGACGAGATCCGGGTGCCCGTCCTGTGCATCACCGGGACCGACGACGGGTGCGCCCTGCCCTCCCTCGCCGACGGGCAGGAGGCGCTGTTCACCGGCCCGTACGCGGCCGAGCGGTGGACGGGCACGGGCCACTTCCCGCACCTGGAGCAGCCCCGCCGCACGGCCGCGGCGGTGCTCGACTGGTTCGGCGCCCACCTGGGCGCCACCGGTGCCGCGGCGCACCCCCGGAGCGTCGCGTGAGCCCCGCCGCGGAGCTCCCGGCCCGCGGTGCGGCGCGGCCGCGCTACCAGTGGTGGCACGCCGCCGCCGTCGGCGCGGTCGCCAACCTGGCCAGTGCCCTGCCCGCCGGCTACAACGGCGACGAGGAGTGGTTCGCCCGGCTCGACACCCCGCCCGGCTCCCCGCCGGGCTGGCTGTTCGCCCCGGTGTGGGCGGTCAACAACGCGCTCACCCTGTGGAGCAACCTGAGGGTGGCGAACCTGCCGGCCGGGACCCCCGGGCGCCGCGCGGCGCTGGCCTCCGAGGCGGCCGGCTGGGTGCTGTTCGCCTCGTTCTCCGGTCTGTACTCCGGGCTGCGCAGCCCGGTGCTCGGCGCTGTCGACACGGTGGCGGGACTGGCCGCCGCCACCCACGGCACGGTGGCCACGGCCCGGCTCGACCGCCGGGCCGCCTGGGCCCTGGCCCCGCGGCTGGTCTGGCTGGTCTACGCCTCCTACGTCTCGGTCGGCACCGCGCTGCGCAGCCGCGACGACCTGTTCGACCGCCGGGGGCGCCGCGCCGGCTGACGCGGGGGCGCTACCCCTGCTCGGCCGGCTCGGCGGCGCGGGCGCGGGTCCGCTCGGTCACGGCGACGAGGTAGCGGACGATCGCGGCGCGCTCGTCGTCGCTGAACTCCGACGCGACCCGTTCGAGGTCGCCGAGCAGCGGGCCCAGCTCGGCGATCATCCGGGCCACGGAGCCCTCGTCGAGCTCCAGCACCACGCGGCGCCGGTCGGTGGTGTCGCGCCGGCGGTGCAGGTGCCCGGCGCGCTCCAGCCGGTCGGCCAGCTCGGTGCCGGACCCGGTGGAGATGCCCAGGCGCCCGGCCAGCTCCACCGGTCCGGCCGGGGCCGGCATCTGCATGAGGTGGCTGACGGCGGCGTAGTCCAGGGCGCGCAGCCCCAGCCGCTGGGCGAGGGCCCGGTCGAACTCGCCCTGGGCGCGCTGCAGCTCGCGCACCGCCCACGACACCGCCGACGCGTCGACCCGCTCCCGTTCCCGCCGCCCCACGGGGTCGTCCCGCGTCCGCTCCGCCACGGGAGGAGGGTACCGCCCGGTGACTCCGCAACGGAGTGAACGAGGTGCGGATCGGTGGGTACCCGGACCGTGTCCACCCCCGATGCGAGGAGCAACCATGGCCACCGGAGAGACCGGTTTCGACGACATCAGCTTCGACCTGATCTCGGTGCAGTACCACAGCCTCAAGGCCGGTCACGACTACGGCCAGTACGTCCGGGACGCCGAGAACGCCGGCCGCGACGACATCGCGCAGTTCTTCCGCGACGTCATGGCGCAGGACTCCGAGCGCGCGGCGCGCTGCCACGCGTTCCTCAAGGACCTGACGGGGTCCGCCGACGCGGGACCCGCGCTCAGCTGAGGTCCGGGTCCGGGCCGGTCAGGGACCCCACGCCGACCGGTGGTCGGTGAGGAACCCCTCCCACGACCGGCCCGGCCGCCCCAGCACCGCCGCGAGGTCGGGCAGGACCGCCCGTGCGGCCCCCGTGGCGTAGAGCCGGGCCAGCTCGCCGAGCCCGTCGGCGACCCAGGCCGGGACGCCGTGCGCGCGCAGCTGCTCGACGTGGGTCGCCACGGGCACGTCCACGACGGCGAGCTCCCGGCCGAGCAGGGCCGCGAGCGCCCGCACCCGGTCGCGCGGGGAGCGCGCCCGCGGCCCGGTCAGGTGCAGCGCCCGCTGCGCGTACCGCCCCGGCTCGCGGAGCACGGCCGCGGCGACCGCGGCGACGTCGCGGACGTCCACGACCGACCACTCGGCGTCGGCCGCGGGCGTCGCGACCGCGCCGCCGGGCAGCTGCGCCGCCCAGGCCAGGTCGTTCTGCATGAAGCCGGTGGGCCGCAGGAACGTCCACGACCCGCCGGCCTCCCGCACCGCGGCCTCCGCCGCCGCGTGGGCGCGGGCGAACCGCAGCGGGGAGCCGGGATCCGCCCCGAGCGTCGAGAGCTTCACCACCGGCACGCCGGCGGCCGCCGCGGCGCGGGCGAAGGCGCCCTCGGCCGCGGCCGGGTCGGGCCCGGCGGGCGTGGCGAGGTAGGCCGCCCGCGCCCCGCGCAGCGCCGCGGCCAGGGCGGCGGGGTCGGGGACGGCGAGCGCCTCGACCCCGGGCCGCTCCAGGGCGGCGCGCCGCTGCGGCGAGCGGGTGAGGGCGCGCACCGGCACGCCCGCCGCGACGAGCTCGTCGACGACCGCCCCGCCGCTGAGCCCGGTGGCCCCGGACACGACGACGGTCACGACGCGGCCCGCCCGTGGTCGAGCACGAGCCGGCCGGTGACGGCGCCGGCGTCGACGTCGCGGTGGCCCCGCACCACGTCCTCCACCGCGACGGTCCGGACCGCGGGCCGCAGGTCGCCCGCGGCGACCAGCCGGGCGAGCGCGTCGAGGTCGGCGTCGTAGGCGGCGCGGTCCCGCTCGCGCGCGCCCCCGACCTCGTACTCGACCGCCGTGTGCCCCGCGGCGGTGAGCCGGTCGAGCACGGCGCGGCCCTGCGCGAGGACGGTCGCGGTGTCGGCGGGTGGTGCGGTCGCCGAGGCCGGGCCGGCGAAGCCGTAGCCGACGAACACGCCGGCCCGGGCGCGCAGCGTCCCCGCCACCACGGCGCGGGACGGGCCGCCCACGCCGTCGAGCACCGCGTCCACGCCGTCGGGTGCGAGGGCCCGGACGCGGTCGGCGAGGTCGTCCGCGCGGCCGTCGAGCGGGACCGCCCCGCGCTCGCGCAGCGCCTCGTGCTTGGCCGGCGACCCGGTGGCCAGCACCCGGGCCCCGCCGCGCCCGGCCAGCTCGGCGAGCAGCAGGCCGACCCCGCCGGTGGCGCCGTGCACGAGCACGGTGGCCCCCTCCAGGGGCCCGGCGGTCCGGAGCGCCTGCGCGGCCGTCACACCGGTCATCACCAGCGGCTCCAGGAGCACCGGGTCGACGTCGACGCCCACCCGCGTCAGCGCGGCGACCGGGCGGACCACCTCGTCGGCGTTGGAGCCCCAGCGCGGGAGGTCGACGACGAGGTCGCCGACCGCGAGGCCCCCGGCGGGGTCCCGCACCTCGACGACCTCCCCGACCAGGTCGTAGCCGAGCGTGAACGGCTGCGCCAGCCCGCTGGTGTAGGGGTTGCGCCCGCGGCGCACGATGCTGTCGGACAGGGTGAGGCTGCTGGCGAGCACGCGGACGCGGGCGTGGCCGGGCGGGGGCTCCGCCGCCGGGTCGACGCGGCGGACGCGCAGGTTCTCGGGGGGCCCGAAGGCGGTCAGCTCGACCCGGCGGAGGGGCGGTGCGGTGGTCATGGGCGTACCGTCGTACTTCAAGCGCGCTTGAAGTCAAGACCTGGTCGGGGAGTCCGGATGCTGCGGATCGGTGAGCTCGCGGAGCGGGCCGGCGTGACGACCTCCGCCGTGCGGTTCTACGAGAGCAGGGGCCTGCTGGAGGCCGACGGTCGCGTGGCCGGGCAGCGCCGCTACCGCCCCGACGCCGTCGACCGGCTCCGGATGATCGTGCTGCTCCGCCGGGCCGGGCTGAGCTGCGCCGATGTGGCGCAGGCCCTGGACCGCAGCCCGGCGCGCACCGCCGTGCGGCGGGAGCGGGCGACCGCGCGGGCCGCCGAGCTGCGCGAGCAGGTCCTCACGACGCTGTCGGCGCTGGTGGTGGTCGAGCACGCGACGCACTGCACCCGCGCCGGCGACGACGACTCGTGCGTCGCCGAGATCCGCGCGCAGCGCGACGACGCCGTGGCGCGGGCCGCGCGGCTGCTGGACGACCTCGGCCGCCCCGACGCCCCGCTCGACGTCCCGGCCGGCTGACCGGGCGCTGCGGTCAGGCGGGCGGGCCGTCCGCCGCCCGCGCGTCGCGCAGGGCGACGGCGAGGCCGGGGGCGAGGGGCAGGCGGGGGAGCAGGACGGCCTGCACCGCGTGGTAGAGGTCGGGCTTGCCCGGCCACACGGTGGCAGCCGGCCGGTTGTGCCGGTCGAGCTGGTGGATCCACGACCCGCGGTCCCGGTCCAGGTGGTGGGCGTCGGCGAAGGCCCAGAACCGGTCGCGGTCCGCGAGGTAGCGGGGCTCCCCGGTGGCCGCGTGCAGCGCCGCGGCGGCCGCCACGGCCTCGGCCACCACCCAGTGCATGCGGTCGTGCACCACCGGCGCGCCGGACCAGTCGGTGGTGTAGACGAACCCGTCCGCGCCGTCGACGGCCCAGCCGTCGGCGACGGCGCGGTCGTAGAGCGCCGCGGCCGCCGGGGCGAGCCACTCCGGCACCGGCTCGCCCGCCCGCCCGAGCGCGGCCGCGAGGGCGAGCAGCAGCCGCGACCACTCCAGGCCGTGGCCGACGGTGGCGCCGTAGGGGCGGAACGGGTCGTCGGGCCGGTCGCGGTGGTGCTCGGGCCGCGGCTCCCAGTCCGGGGTGAAGTGCTCGACCAGCCGCCACCCGCGCTCCGGGCCGAACCGGCCCACCGTGGCCCCGGCCAGGTGCAGCGCCCGGGCGCGGGGCGCCGGGTCGCCGGTGGCGTCGGCGACGGCGAGCAGCGCCTCCACGGTGTGCATGGTCGCGTTCAGCCCGCGGTAGGGCTCGCGGCGCGACCAGGTGCGGTCCAGGGCGTCGGTGACCAGGCCCGTGCCCGGCTCGACGAACCGCTCGTGGGCGGCCCGGGCCGCCTCCAGCAGGGCGGGGCCGTCCCGGCGCCCCGCCACCACCGCCGTCGCCCCGGCGAGCAGCACGAACGCGTGGTCGTAGGCGGTCCTGTCCCACTCCGGGGGCTCGCCGCCGGGCGCCTCGTGGTGCCAGCCGCCGTGCTCGGCGTCGTGCAGGGGCCCGCGCAGCAGCCGGTCCAGCAGCGCGTCCGCGATCGGGCCGGACTCCTGCACACCGGCCAGCGCGGCCAGGGAGTGCACGTGCGCCATCCGCGCCGTCACGTAGGTCAGGGCCGGTCGGCCGGGGGTCGGGCGGCCGTCGTCGTCGAGCCACACCGCCCCGTCCGGCCCGACGACGTCCGCGCCGCCGAACCGCACGAGGCGGTGGAACTCGTCGTCGAGCCGGGCGTCGAGGGCGTCGGTCACGCCGCGAGGATCCGGCACCGCGACCGTGCGCGCTACCGCGGCCCGGCCAGCTGCTCCTTGATCGTCTTCTTGAGCACCTTCCCGACCGCGGAGCGCGGCAGGTCCGGCCAGACCAGCACCTGCTTGGGCGCCTTGACCGACCCGATCCGCTCCTTCGCGAACGCCACGAGCTCGCCCGCGTCGGCGCTCGCGCCGGGCTGCAGCTGCACCACGGCCACCACGCGCTCGCCCCACTTCTCGTCGGGCAGCCCGACCACGCCGCAGTCGCGCACGGCCTCGTGGGCCATCAGCGCCTGCTCCACCTCGGCCGAGTAGACGTTGAACCCGCCGGTGATGATCATGTCCTTGGCGCGGTCGACGATGAACAGCCAGCCGTCGTCGTCGAGGTAGCCGACGTCGCCGGTGTGGTGCCAGCCGTGCGCCGAGGCCTCCGCCGTCGCCTCGGCGTTCTTGTAGTACCCGGCCATGACCAGCGAGCTGCGCACCACGATCTCGCCGCGCTCGCCGGCGGGCAGCAGCGCGCCGTCCGGCGCCATGATGGCCACGATGACCAGCGGCGCCGGGCGGCCCGCCGAGGACAGCCGCTCGACGGCGACCGAGCCGTCGGGGCGGTGGTGGTCGGCCGGGCTCATCATCGACACCATCATCGGCGCCTCGGACTGCCCGAACAGCTGCGCCATCGGCCCGATCCGGTGGAGCGCCTCCTCCAGCCGGGCCACCGACATGGGCGCCGCGCCGTACCAGAAGCACTGCAGCGACGACAGGTCCGTCGCGTCGAGGGCCTCGTGCGCGAGCAGCATGTAGATCAGCGTCGGCGGCAGGAACGTGTGCGTGACGCGCCGAGCGGGGATCAGCCGCAGGAACTCGCCGAGGTCCGGCGCGCCCATCACGACGATCTGCCCGCCCAGCGCCATGACCGGGAAGCACAGCACCCCGGCGGCGTGGGTGAGCGGGGCCATCGCCAGGTAGACCGGGCGGCCGGCGAAGGGGTACCCGATCAGCGTCAGCGCCGTCATCGTCTCGATGTTGCGGTCGGTGAGCTGCACGCCCTTGGGCCGCCCGGTCGTCCCGCCGGTGCCGACGATCATCACGGTGTCGTCGGGCGGGGTCGGGTCGGGCTCCGGCGCGTCCCCGGCCAGCCAGGCGTCCAGTGAGTCGAGCGGGACCACGGTGCGCAGGACCGGCAGGTCCGGGGCGATCCGCGCGACGAGGTCGGCGTGGGCGGGGGCGTGGAACAGCGCGACGCAGTCGAACAGCTCCAGCAGCTCCCGGTTCTCCGCGGCGGCGCTGCGCGGGTTGACCGGCACCCACACCGCGCCGCGGCGGGCGATGCCGAACACGGTGGCGAAGGCGACCGGGTCGTTGCCCGACAGGACCGCCACCTTCTCCCCGGCCGCGACGCCCGCGCGGGCGAGCGCGGCGGCGACGGCGCGGCTGTGGTCGACGACGTCGCCGTAGGTGAGGGTGCGGTCCCCGGTGACCAGGCAGGGGGCGTCGCGGCCGAGCGAGGCCCCCTTGTCCAGGTAGGCGGTGAGCCCCATCAGCGGGTGCTCACATCCCCATCCCGCCGTCGACCGGCAGGCCGACGCCGTTGACGAACCGCGACGCGTCCGACGCCAGGAAGGTGATGGCGTCGGCGATGTCGGACACCTCGGCGAGCCGGCCCGAGGGCGTCAGCTCCACCACGGCGGCGACGGCGGCGTCGGGGCTGTCGAACAGCCCGAGCGCGGAGGTCTCGACGGCGAGCTTGACGCCCATGTCGGTGGGCACCAGGCCCGGGTAGACGCAGTTGACGCGCACGCCGTAGCCGAGCTTGCCCGCCTCCATCGCGGCGACACGGGTGATCCGGTCGATGGCCGACTTCGTGCCGGAGTACCCGGCGATGGCGGGGAAGGCGATGGTGGCGGCCACCGAGGCGATGTTGATGATCGTGCCGCCGGCGCCCGCCGCGCCGCCGGGGCGCATGGCCCGGAAGCCGTGCTTGATGCCGAGCATCGTGCCGATGACGTTGACGTCGTACATCCGCCGCTGCTCGTCGGGGTCGGTGTCGACCAGCAGCTGGGTGACCTCCAGCCCGGCGTTGTTCACGACCACCTCGAGGCCGCCGAGCTCGGCGACGGTGTGCGCGACGGCGCTCTCCCACGCGGCGTCGTCGGTGACGTCGAGCTCGACGAACCCGCAGCCCGGCAGCTCGGCGGCGGTCTGCTCGCCGACGTCCTTGAGCACGTCGGCGATCATCACGCTCGCCCCGGCCGCCGCGAGGGCCTGCGCAGCACCGGCGCCGAGACCGCGGGCACCGCCCGTGACCAGGGCCCGCCGACCCGTCAGATCGAGTTGCGTCATGTGATCGCCCTCCGCCGCCGTGATGAGGGCCACACGCTAGAACGGTCTCTTGACGGGCGTCAAGAGATCCCTGGACGACTGTCCAGACAATCCCTTCGGCTAGGCTCGCCCCGTGACCAGCACCGTCGACCGGCGGGTCGACCGGCCGGACAAGTTCGAGGAGCGCCGCCGCGAGCTCGCGGACGCCGCCCTCCAGACGCTGTCCGAGCTCGGCTACGCCCGCACGAGCCTGCGGGACATCGCCCAGAACTCGCCGTTCAGCCACGGGGTGCTGCACTACTACTTCCGCGACAAGGTCGAGCTCATCACCTACTGCGTGCGCCGCTACAAGGCGGTGTGCGCCCGCCGCTACGACGCCGTCGTCGACGCCGCCACGACGGCGCCCGAGCTGGTGGACGGCTTCGCCGACGCCATGGCCGACACCCTCGTCGCGGACGCCGCGGTGCACCGGCTGTGGTACGACCTGCGCGCCCAGGCCCTGTTCGAGGAGTCGTTCCGCACCGACGTCCTCGAGATCGACGGGCTGCTGGAGCGCATGGTCCACCGGGTCGCGGCCCGCTACGCCGAGCTGGCCGGCGGCACGCTGGCCGGCCCGCCCGACGCCGTGTACGCGCTGTTCGACGGGCTGTTCCAGCAGGCCCTGCTCCGCCGGATCGCCGGGCAGGACCGGGCCGCGGACGACCTCCGGGTCCGGGTGCGGCGCCTGCTGGAGGCCCTGGTCCGCTGATCCGGTCGGGAGCCGCCCGCGCCCGTCACGGGGGAGGGTGCAGCGGGCTCCCACCGCCTCGCCACGGCTGAGGAGATCCTGGCCCGCCACCGCTGAGCGGCGGGCGTCACGCCGCGGTGAGCGGCAGGTGGGTCAGCCCGTTGATGAAGTTCGACGTGAGGCGCACGGCCGGGCCGGCGGCGCGGGCGTCGGGCAGGAGGTCGAGGAACTCGGCGAGGAACGCCGTCATCTGCAGCCGCGCGAACGCCGCGCCGACGCACACGTGCGGGCCGTGCCCGAAGGCGAGGTGCGGGTTGGGGTCGCGGCGCAGGTCGAGCCGGAACGGGTCGGGGAAGCGGCGCTCGTCGCGGTGCGCCGAGACGTGGTAGACGACGACCTTGTCCCCGACGGCGAGGTCGCGCCCGCCCAGGCGCGCGGGCCGGGCGACGGTCCGGCGGAACGTCAGCACCGGCGGGTGCCAGCGCAGCAGCTCCTCCACCGCGGACGGCAGCAGGTCGGGCCGCCCGGCCAGCAGCCGGTGCTGCTCGGGGTGCTCCAGCAGCGCCAGGACGGCGCCCGGCAGCGCGCTGCGCACGGTGTCGTTGCCGGCGATGGTGAGCAGGAAGAAGAACATCCGCAGCTCGTCGGCGGTGAGCCGCTCGCCCTCGGGGGTCACCGCGTGGGCCAGGGCGGTGACCAGGTCGTCGCCGGGCTCGGCGCGCTTGGCCGCGACGAGGTGGTCGGCGTAGGCGAACAGGTCGCCGAGCTGGTCGGGGGAGCGGGGGTTCACCGGGCGGCCCCGCTCGTCGAGCACGACGTGGCCGTGCTCGGGGTCCTGGTAGCCGATGACCCGGTCCGTCCACTCCAGCAACCGGTGGTGGTCGGCCGCGGGGACGCCGAGGAAGTCGGCGAGGTTGGCCACGGCGTAGCCGTCGGTGACGTCCGGCGGCAGGTCGAACGCCCCGCGCTCGCGGGCGGCCGTCAGCGACGCCCGGGCGCGGGTCCGGGCCAGGGCGGCGAAGCGGGCGAGGCGGGTGCGGGTGAAGGCCCCGCCGACCAGCCGGCGCAGCCGCAGGTGGTCGGGCGGGTCGGTGTTGAGCATCATCGCCCGCAGCACGGGCAGGTCGGCGGGGTCGGGGTCGCGGATCTGCGTGGCCCCCAGCGCGGAGGAGAACACGGCGGCGTCGCGCAGGACGGTCCGCACGTCGTCGTAGCGGGTGACGGCCCAGAACCCCGGCCCGGCCGGCCAGGGCCCGACCGCCGGCTCGGCCTGCCACGACACGGGGTCGTGGTCGCGCAGGTGCGCCAGGGCGTCGTGGGGGACGCCGCGGGCGAACACGCGCGGGTCGTGGACGTCGACGGTCACGGGGCGATCCTGCCCGGCGTCGGGGGACCGGCGCCGATCACACCGCGCCCCGGTCGAGAGGGACGTGAGGGCGCTCGGCGGCCCGCCCGACCGCCCCCACGTCCCCCTCGCGCGTCACAGGTCGGCCAGCAGGCCCAGCGGCTGCTCGACCTGGTCGGCCACGTAGCGCAGGAACCCGCCGGCCACCCCGCCGTCGCAGACGCGGTGGTCGAACGCCAGCGACAGCTGCGTCACCGACCGCGGCACGACGGCGCCGTCCACCACCCACGGCCGCTCGATGATCCGGCCCACGCCGAGGATCGCGGCCTCGGGGTGGTTGATGATCGGCGTGGAGCCGTCGACGCCGAACACGCCGTAGTTGTTGAGCGTGAACGTGCCGCCGGTGAGCTCGGCGGGGGACAGGGCGCCCGCGCGGGCGCGCTCGGTGAGCCGCGCGACCTCGGCCCCCAGCTCGGCGGTGGTGCGGGAGCCCGCGTCGCGGACGACCGGCACGACCAGCCCGCGCGGCGTCTGCGCCGCGAGGCCCAGGTGCACCTGCGGCAGCTGCACGATCTCGCCGCGCTCGACGTCGACGGTGGCGTTGAGCTCGGGGAAGCGCCGCAGCCCGGCGACGCAGATGCGGGCGAGCAGTGCGAGCAGCCCGATGCGCTCGTCGGGGCGGGCGCGGCGCAGGGCGTCGCGCGCCGCGAGGAGCCCGGTCGCGTCGACGTCCACCCACGTCGTCGCCTCGGGGATCTCGCGGCGGCTGCGGGAGAGCCGCTCGGCGACCAGCCCGCGCAGCCCGGTGAGGGGCACGCGGACCCCGTCCGGTGCGGGCGGGGCGGGCGCGGCCGCCGGCGGGGCGGCGGCCGGGGCGGTGGCCAGCGCCGCGGCGGGGGCGGCCGGGACCGGGGCGGTGGCCGGGGCGGTGGCCGGTGCCGCGGCCGCGGCCACGACGTCGGCCCGGGTGACCACGCCGCCCGGTCCGCTCGGGACCACCGCGGCCAGGTCGACGCCCCGCTCGCGGGCGAGCCGGCGCACGAGCGGCGAGAGCACCCGCGGTGCGGGGGGCCGGGGGGCGGTGGGGCGCGCCACCGCGGCGGGCGGCGCGGCGGGCGGTGCGGCCGGGGTGGCGCCACCCCGCACGACCCGGGCGCGGCGGCGGCGCGCGCCGTGGCCCGTGCCGAACCCGATGAGCACCGCACCGGACCCGGCGCGCTCCTCCTCGCGGTGGACGGCGAAGGGGTCGCCCGCGGGGTCGACGCTGATCAGGGGCGCGCCCACGGCCAGCGTCGCGCCCGCCTCGGCGTGCAGCCGCGCGACGGTGCCCGCGTGCGGGCAGGGCACCTCGACCACGGCCTTCGCCGTCTCGACCTCGGCGACGACCTGGTCGACCTCCACCGGGTCGCCCACGGCGACCCGCCAGTCGACGACGACGGCGTCGGTGAGCCCCTCGCCCAGGTCGGGGAGGTGGAACACGGCGGTCCGGGTCGACGGCCCGCTCGCGACCCCGGTCACGACGCGCTCCAGGTGGTGTCGGGCCGGTCGTCCCACTGCAGGCGGGCGACCGTGTCGAGCACCCGGTCGACGTCGGGCAGGTGGGCGTGCTCCAGGCGCGGCGGGGGGTAGGGCACGTCGAAGCCGGTCACCCGCAGCACGGGCGCGTGCAGGGAGTGGAAGCAGCGCTCCTGCACCCGCGCGGCGATCTCGGCGGCCACGCCGGCGAAGCCCTGCGCCTCCTGCAGCACCACGCAGCGCCCGGTGCGGCGCACGGCGGCGGTGACCGTCTCGTCGTCGAAGGGCACGAGCGTGCGCAGGTCGAGGACCTCCAGGTCGAGCCCGTCGGCGACCGCGGCCTCGGCGGCCTCCAGCGCGACGGGCACGCTCGGCCCGTAGGCGAGCAGCGTCGCGTCGGTGCCGGCGCGGCGGACGACCGCCCGCCCGAACGGGGCGGTCCGCACCGGCAGCGCGACGGCCTCGCGGCCCCAGTACAGCTTCTTGGGCTCCAGGAACACGACCGGGTCGGGGTCGTCGATCGCCTCGCGCAGCAGCGAGTACGCGTCCGCGGGCGTGGCCGGGGTGACGACCTTGAGCCCCGGTGTGTGGGCGTAGTAGGCCTCGCTGGAGTCGCAGTGGTGCTCCACCCCGCCGATGCCGCCCGCGTACGGCACGCGGATCACGATGGGCAGCGACAGCCGCCCGCGGGTGCGGTTGCGGGTCTTCGCGATGTGCGAGACGACCTGCTCGAACGCCGGGAACGCGAACGCGTCGAACTGCATCTCGATCACCGGCCGGAACCCGGCCATCGCCATCCCCACGGCGAACCCGGCGATGCCGGCCTCCGCGAGCGGGGTGTCGAAGCAGCGGTCCTCGCCGAAGGCCGCGGTGAGCCCGTCGGTCACGCGGAACACCCCGCCGAGCGCGCCGACGTCCTCGCCGAACACGACGACGTCGGGGTCGGCGGCGAGCGCGTCGCGCAGAGCGGCGTTGAGCGCACCCGCCATGGTGACCGGCGCGGGGTCGGCGGCGGGATGGGCGGCGGGACGGGTGGCGGCGGCGGGACGGGCGGCGGTGACGGGCTCTGCGGTCGTGGTCACGGGGTCTCCTCGGCGGCGGCCAGCTCGGCCTCCAGCTGGGCCCGCTGCTCGCGCAGCTGGGGCGTGGGGGCGGCGAAGACGTGGTCGAAGATCTCGCGCGGGTCGACGACCGGGTCGGCGGACAGCTCGGCGCGCACCGTCGCGGCGAACGCCTCGGCCTCGGCGCGGACGGCGTCGGCGGCCGCGTCGTCGAGGTGCCCGCCGGCGCGCAGGTGGGCCTCGACGCGGGCGACCGGGTCGCGGTCCAGCCACGCGGTGACCTCCTCGGCCGCGCGGTAGCGGGTGGCGTCGTCGGCGTTGGTGTGGGCCTCGAGCCGGTAGGTGTGCGCCTCGACCAGCGTGGGGCCGCCGCCGTCCCGGGCCCGGGCGACGGCGGCGTCGAGCACCGCGAGCACCGCGGCGACGTCGTTGCCGTCGACCTGCTCGGACGGCACGCCGTAGCCGACGCCCTTGTACGCGAGCGCGGGCGCGGCCGTCTGCTTGGCCAGCGGGACGCTGATCGCGTAGCCGTTGTTCTGCACGAGGAACACCACCGGCGCCCGGAACACGCCGGCGAAGTTCATCGCCTCGTGGAAGTCGCCCTCGCTGGTGGCGCCGTCGCCGATCAGGGCGAGGGCGACCGTGTCGCGGCCCCGGCGGGCCTCGCCGTGGGCGAACCCGACGGCGTGCAGGGTCTGCGTCGCCAGCGGCGTGCACTGCGGGGCCGTGCGGCGGGCGACGGGGTCGTAGCCGCAGTGCCAGTCCCCGCGCAGCAGCGTCAGCACCTCGCCCACCGGGATGCCCCGGCTGACCAGGGCCATCGAGTCGCGGTAGGTGGGGAACAGCCAGTCGTCGTCGCGCAGGGCCAGCGCCGCGCCGATCTGGCAGGCCTCCTGCCCGCGCGCGGACGGGTACACGGCCAGGCGCCCCTGCCGGGTCAGCGCGGTGGCCTGCACGTCGAAGCGGCGGCCGACGACCATGCGGCGGTGGGCCTCGACCAGCCGGTCGGGCGGGGGCAGCGGCCGGTCGCCGACGCGCTCGCCGGTGGGGGTGAGCAGCTGCACCGGGTCCGGGCTCGGGAGCAGGGTGTCGACGGGGGGCATGTCCGGCAGGATGCGTCGGGACGGGACGCCGGGCCAGATCCCCCGGCGAGGACGCGACGATCGGTGGTGCGGATCGATGCAGGAGGACCGGACGTCCGGCGGCCCGCCCGTGTCCGCGGCCCCGGCCGGACGAACGGCCGCGCCGCTGGACCGGGTCGACCGCGCGCTGCTCGGCCAGCTGCTCCGCGACGGCCGCGCGTCGGTCCGCGCCCTGGCCGAGCGGCTCAACCTCTCCCGCAGCGCCGCCTACGCCCGCCTGGCGCGGCTGCAGGACGCCGGCGTCATCACCGGGTTCACGGCGAGCATCTCCCCGGTGCGGGCCGGGCTGGGCACCTCGGCGTTCGTCGGGGTCTCCATCGAGCAGAACACCTGGCGCACGCTGGCGCCGCAGCTCGCCGACCTGCCGCACGTGGAGCACGTCGCCCTGCTCAGCGGCGACTTCGACGCGCTGCTGCTCGTGCGCGCGCCGGACAACACCGCGCTGCGCGACGCCGTGCTGGGGCGGATCCAGTCGCTGCCGGGCGTGCGGTCCACCCGCACGTGGCTGATCTTCGACGAGTTCGAGCGCCGCCCGGTGCTGTGAGCGCTCAGCCGGGGGCGTCGCGGTAGGCGCGGTAGGCCTCGGCGACGGCGGACAGGTAGCGCGCCACGGCGTCGCGGTCGGCGGGGTCGAGCCGCTCCTCCACCCCGTCGAGCAGCGAGATCAGCGGCCCGAGGACCCGCCACACGTCCTGCGCGGCGCGCTCGGTGGGCACGAGCTGCAGGCGGCGCCGGTCGTCGGGGTGGGGGCGGCGCTCGACGTGGCCGGCGCGCTCCAGGCGGTCGGCCAGCGCGGTGGCCGCCGCGGAGCCGATGCCGAGCACCCGGCCCAGGTCGACCGGGCCCACGGGGCCGCGGACGATCAGGTGCTGCAGCGCGGTGGCGTCGTTGGGGCCGGTGCCGAGCCGCTCGGCCAGGGTCCGGCCGGCGTCGTCCGCGGCGAGCAGCACGGTGAACAGCAGCTCGCTCAGCGGCGGGGAGGACACGCGCACAGCCTACCTCGTCTCGTATGTAGCTCATCTGTCGAGTCACCTGTACGGTGAGCCGTATGCTGCGGAACTTCTGGTACCCCCTCGCCCTCTCCTCCGATCTGCGCCGGCAGCCGCGGCGCGTCACCGCCCTGGGCCAGCAGCTCGTGGTCTGGCGCACCCGCACGGGCCGGGTCGGCGTGCTCAGCGACCTGTGCGTCCACCGCGGCGGCGCGCTGTCGGACGGGAAGGTCGACGGGGAGGAGGTCACCTGCCCCTACCACGGCTGGGCCTACCGCACCGACGGCTCCTGCGCCCGCATCCCCGCGCAGCCGCAGCGGGCGGTCCCGGCCCGGGCCCGCGTCGACGCCTACCCGGTGCAGGAGCGCTACGGGATCGTGTGGGGCTTCCTCGGCGACCTGCCCGAGGACGAGCGCCCGCCGCTGCCGGAGTGGCCCGAGTTCGCCGAGCCGGGGTGGCGGCGCATCCAGGGGCTGTTCACCTGGGACGCCCACGTCGACCGCGTGGTGGAGGGCGGGCTGGACTTCGCCCACGGCCCCTTCGTCCACGAGGGCACGTTCGGGCGCGGGCTCGACCCCGTGGTCGCCGACTTCGAGGTCGAGACGACCCCGTGGTCGGGTCGCGCCGTCGACGTGAGCGGCGGGCTGTCGTGGCACCTGCCCTCGCTGACCCGCACCGACCTGGTCTTCGGGCCGCGCCACAACATCATCGTGCAGGCCCACCTGCCCGTCGACGCCGGGCGCACGCTGACCCACTACGTGATCCTGCGGAACTACGCCCGCAGCCCCCTGGTCGACGAGCCGTTCCGGTTCGTGAACCTGCGCGTGCTGAAGGAGGACCGCCGCGTGGTCGACGCGCTGCGCCCCGAGCTGCTCCCGTTCGACCTGTCCGACGAGCTGCACGTCCGCTCGGACGCCCTGCAGGTGTCCTACCGGCGCCGCCGCCGCGAGCTGATCGCGTCCGGCTGGCCGACGGCCGGGGACCCGGAGGCGGCGGGCCCGGTGGCGGTCATCGGCTCGCCCGCGCGCCGCGACCCGGCCCTGGCCCGGGCGTGGGTGCACCGCGCCCGGACCTGAGGCGCCCGGACCCGAGGCGGCCGGTCAGCGGCGGGTGCCCGCGACCGCGTCGGTGGCCGGCCGCACCGGCCCCAGCGCCGCGCGGACCTCCATCTCCGCCCACGCCGCCCGGTGCTGGCGCCCGCGCGGGCCGAGGTGCGTGCCGAGCACGGCGAGCAGGAACGACACCGGCACCGACACCAGCCCGGGGTTGGCCAGCGGGAACCAGGCGATGTCGACGTCGGGGAACACCGCGGTCGGGCTGCCGGTCACGGCCGGGGAGAACACCACGAGCACGATCGCGACCAGCGCGCCGCCGTACATGCTCCACAGCAGGCCCGTGGTGGTGAACCGGGGCCAGTACAGGGTGAGCAGCAGGGCCGGCAGGTTCGCCGACGCGGCGATGGCGAAGGCCAGCCCGATGAGCACGGCGGTGTTCTGGCCGTTGGCGGCGATGCCGCCCAGCGTGGCGAGCACGCCGACCACCAGGGCGGTGATGCGCGCGACCCGGACCTCGCTGGCGGGGTCGGCGCCGCCGCGGCGCAGCACTGTGGCGTACACGTCGTGCGCGAACGACGTCGACGCGGTGATCGTCAGCCCGGCGACGACCGCGAGGATGGTCGCGAAGGCCACCGCCGCGACCAGCCCGAGCAGCACCTCGCCGCCGAGCCGGAAGGCGAGCAGCGGCGCGGCGGAGTTCGAGCCGCCCGGCGCCGTGACGATCGCCGCCGGCCCGACGAGCGCGGCGGCGCCGAAGCCGATCACGATGGCGAGCAGGAAGAACCCGCCGATCAGCCAGATCGCCCAGGTCGTGGAGCGGCGGGCCTCCCGGGCGTCGGGCACGGTGTAGAAGCGCATGAGGATGTGGGGCAGGCTCGCCGGCCCGAGCAGGCCCGCGATCGACAGCGAGAAGAAGTCCAGGTTCGCCGTCGTCCCGCTGCCGTAGAGCACGCCCGGGGACAGCAGCGCCTCGCCCGCCCGCGGGTTGGCCTCCACGGCGTCGCCGAGCAGGCGCGAGACGTTGAACCCGTAGCGGCCCAGCACCCACACGGCCACCACCGTGGTGACGGCGATGAGCAGGCCCGCCTTGAGGATCTGCACCGCGGTCGTGCCGCGCATGCCGCCCACCAGCACGTAGACGATCATCAGCAGCCCGGCGAAGGCGATGACGAGCGACTGCGCGCCGCGGTCGGTGTTGGGGATGCCGAGCAGCAGGGCGAACAGGCCGCCCGCGCCGGCGATCTGCGCGATCAGGTAGAGCAGGGAGATCAGCACCGTCGACGTCGCGGCCGCCGCCCGCACCCGGCGGCGGTCGGTGCGGAAGCCCAGCACGTCGCCCATCGTGTAGCGGCCGGTGTTGCGCATCCGCTCGGAGAGCAGCAGCAGCGCCACCACCCAGCCGACCAGGGAGCCGAGGGCGAAGGTCACGCCGTCGTGGCCGGCGACGGCCACGGCGCCGATGACGCCGAGGAACGCCGCGGCCGACAGGTAGTCACCGGTCAGCGCGACGCCGTTGGCCGCGCCGGTCAGGCCCTGCCCGCCGGTGTAGTAGTCCGAGGCCGTGCGGTTGCTGCGGGCCGCGCGGAACACCGCGAACAGGGTGGCGGCGACGAAGACGCCGAACAGCAGCACGTTCACGAGCGGGTTGCCGGTCGTCGGCGTGGGGGCGGGCACAGTGCGGTCCTTCCGGGACACGTCGGGGATCACCCGACCGGGGAGCGTGTCGCCCCCATCCCGGCACTGCGATCACTGCGCGTCAAGGCCACCAGCCGGACGGCGCACCCGCTGCGCCGGACGGGCGGTGCCGTCAGCTCAGCAGCTTGCGCACCCGGGGCACGACCTCGCTGCCGTACCGGCCGATCGCGTCCATCATCTCGGCGTGGGAGAGGGTCCCCGCGCTGTACTTGAGGTCGAAGCGCGACAGCCCGAGCGTCTCGACGGTGGCCGCGATCTTCCGCGCCACGGTGTCGGGCCCGCCCACGTACAGGGCGCCGTGCTCGGTCTCGGCCTCGTACCGGTCGCGGGTGAGCGGGGGCCAGCCGCGCTCGGCGCCGATCCGGTCGGCCATCCGGCGGTAGTGCGGCCAGAACGCGTCGCGCGCGGCGGCGTCGGTCTCGCCGACGAACCCGGGGGAGTGCACGCCGACGGGGAGGTCGAGCCCCTGCTCGGCGGTGGCCCGGCGGTAGAGGTCGACGAACGGGGCGAACCGCTCGGCGGGCCCGCCGATGATCGCGAGCATCAGCGGCAGCCCGTAGGCGGCCGTGCGGACGACCGACTGCGGGCTGCCCCCGACGCCGACCCACACCCGCAGGCCCGCGGCGGTCGTCGGGTACACCCGCTGCTCGTGCAGCGGGCCGCGCACGGTGCCCGACCAGGTCACCGGGCCCTCGTCGAGCAGCGCGACGAGCAGGTCGAGCTTCTCGGCGAACAGCCGGTCGTAGTCACCCAGGTCCAGCCCGAACAGCGGGAACGACTCGGTGAACGACCCGCGCCCGACCGTCAGCTCGGCCCGGCCGCCCGAGATCGCGTCGAGCGTGGCGAAGCGCTGGTGCACGCGCACCGGGTCGTCGGAGCTGAGCACGGTGACGGCCGAGCCCAGGCGGATCCGCTCGGTGCGGCTCGCGATCCCGGCCAGCACGACGTCGGGTGCGGACACGGCGAAGTCGTCGCGGTGGTGCTCGCCCACCCCGAAGTGGTCGACGCCGACCTGGTCGGCCAGCACGCCCTGCTCGACCACGTCCCGGATCACCTGCGGGTGCGGCACGGGCGTCCCGTCGCGCTCCGCGGTGACGTCGCCGAACGTGCCCAGCCCCAGCTCCACATCCATGCCTGTTCAAGCGTTCCCGGCGCCGCGGATGTTCCCCCGCCCCGAGGGGTGTGATCGGCCCGTCCGCGGCAACACCGCGGCGGAGGACACGAGGAGGTTCCATGCGCGCGATGACCTACCGCGGGCCGTACAAGATCCGGGTGGAGGAGAAGCCGCCGCCGCGGATCGAGCACCCCAACGACGCGATCGTCCGCGTCACGCTGGCCGCGATCTGCGGCTCCGACCTGCACCTCTACCACGGGCTGATGCCGGACACCCGCATCGGCCACACCTTCGGCCACGAGTTCGTCGGCGTCGTCGACCAGGTCGGGCCGTCGGTGCAGAACCTGGCCGTGGGCGACCGGGTGATGGTGCCGTTCAACGTCTTCTGCGGGTCCTGCTGGTACTGCGCCCGCGGCCTGTACTCCAACTGCCACAACGTCAACCCGAACGCGACGGCCGTCGGCGGCATCTACGGCTACTCGCACACCACCGGCGGCTACGACGGCGGGCAGGCCGAGCTGGTGCGGGTGCCGTTCGCCGACGTCGGCCCGTCGCGGATCCCGGAGTGGATGAGCGACGAGGACGCGGTGCTGCTCACCGACGCCTGCGCCACCGGCTACTTCGGCGCCCAGCTCGGCGACATCGTCGAGGGCGACGTCGTGGTGGTGTTCGGCGCCGGCCCGGTGGGCCTGTACGCGGCGAAGTCGGCGTGGCTGATGGGCGCCGGGCGGGTGATCGTCGTCGACCACCTGGACTACCGCCTGGAGAAGGCGCGGACGTTCGCCCACGCCGAGACGGTCAACTTCGCCGAGCACGACGACGTCGTGGTGCTCCTCAAGCGGATGACCGGGCACCTGGGCGCCGACGTCGCCGTCGACGCGGTGGGCGCGGAGGCCGACGGCAACCTCCTGCAGCACGTCACCGCGGCGAAGCTGAAGCTGCAGGGCGGGTCGCCGGTCGCGCTGAACTGGGCGATCGACTCGGTCCGCAAGGGCGCCACGATCTCGGTCATGGGCGCCTACGGGCCGATCTTCAGCGCCGTGAAGTTCGGCGACGCGATGAACAAGGGGCTGACGCTGAACATGAACCAGACACCGGTGAAGCGGCAGTGGCCGCGCCTGATCGAGCACGTCCGCAACGGCTACCTGGTGCCCAGCGACATCGTCACCCACCGCGTGCCGCTGGAGCACATCGCCGAGGCCTACCACACGTTCTCGGCCAAGCTCGACGGCTGCATCAAGACGCTGGTCGTCCCGTGACCGCCGGCCCCCTGACCCCCGGGTCCTCCGAGGAGGCGATCCCCGTGGCCTACACCCCGCAGCGCCCCGTCCCCGTCGAGTCCCGCGAGGAGCTCCGTGCGCGCATCCCCGGCTGGGGCGTCGACCTCGACCCGGCCGACCGCCCGTCGGTGCCCAGGCTGCAGCGCCAGGAGGGGCTGACGGGGGCGCACTGGGAGTTCCCGGAGCGCCAGCCCGAGCTCCACCCGCGCGAGCGGTCGATCGAGCACGCGTTCCTCACGCCGGTGTTCGGCACGACGCTGCCGCCCAAGGGCCTGTCGGGGGTCATCCGGCGGCTGTCCTACCGCCGCTACAGCGAGGCCCGCGCCGCGCACTGGCTGCTGCTGATGCTCGCCGACCGCGTCGACGCCGTCGAGCACCACCTCGCCTCCCTGGTCTCGACCCGGCCCGACCAGCCGCTCACCCAGACCGGGGTGCTCGCCGAGTTCCGCCGCCACGGCCTGCGGTCGCGCACGACCGGCCACCGCGCCGACCGCGTCCACCAGGTCCTCGACCCCGTGGTCGTCGTCGGGCCGTGGGTGGCGGCCGGCGCCGTCGGGCTGGGCGCCGTGCGGGCCCTGCGCCGCGGGCGCCCGGCGGGACCGCGCCGGAGCCGCCGCTAGGTGTAGTGCCCATGAGCGTTGTTGACGGCGTGGTGGCTTGAACATGGCGAGACCTCCGGGCGAGGTGGGAGTTGCTGACGCTCACACCCGCACGGAGGTCTCATGGCCCACCGTAACGCCCGCCTGAC